>JFBN01307390.1_pt1 | contig 98659 bp, 82 predicted proteins | sample 768741 | NCBI WGS metagenome assembly JFBN01 (sample SAMN01983846, study PRJNA193217) | chicken gut metagenome | biome: terrestrial biome; isolation source: ceca of Broiler chicken | host: Gallus gallus | place: United Kingdom: England | collected 2010-09-07
GGCCACGACGTGGCCGGCTCTCCCGGGAAGATGAGAATTTATTGTGGGTTGAGGGTAGTCCCTTATCCCTTCGTACCCGCCGGGGTGCCGGGTTGGTTACCCGGTGTGGGTTTCGGGGCCGAGGATTGAGACGCAGCTGTTGTGTTCCCGACGGGGGCCGCAGTTTTCGGAGTCGTCGTTTGATCGGCCAGGGTGCCTGTCGAGGCGGTCGAGGCAGCGGGAGCTGTCGTACCCTCCTCCCAGTGGAAGGGTTCGAACTGGCTATCCTTGTTGGTCCAGCTTGGTTTGCGCGAGGCGTAGATGATAAAGGGGGCGATGACCACGACAAGGGTGCCGATGATGAGCACCGAGAACCACACGGCGTTGCTGCCCACCGATATTTGGCTGGGGGGTATGAAACTCAGCACGAAGGCCAGCAGCGAGCCCAGGAATCCCAGTCCGCCGATGAACCACATCATGCCGTTGCCCTTGCCACCGATGCGGAAGGGACGATTGCTCTTCTTCATGTTATACCGCAGGTAGATGGCGGCCGAGAACATGAGCATGTACATGATGAGGTAGAGCACCACCGTGAGTTGCGACATAATCTGGTAGAAACTCTGCACCGAGGGCATCACCACGAAGAGCAGACTCAGCAGCGTGACGGCGGCACCTTGCAGGTAGAGGATATTCTTCTGTACCCCAATCTTGTTGGTCTTTTGGAAGAAGGGAGGCAGATACCCGGCCCGCCCCACGGCAAAGATACCTTTCGAAGGACCGGCCACCCAGGTGAGCACCCCGGCCAGCACCCCGAAGGCCAGCGCGATGGCGATGACCGGCGAGAGCCACGAAGCCCTGATGAAGTTGAAATAGTTGTCGAATCCCACCAGCAGGCTCTGCGTGAGGTTAATATCCTTTTGCGGAATAATGATACCCAGTGCAAAGGTTCCCAGCACGAAGATGAGCACCGTGATGGCCGACCCGATAAAGACCGCCTTCGGATAGTTCTTGGAGGGGTTGTTGATATCCTTCACGTGGATACCACCCATCTCCATACCGGCGTAGAAGAGGAAGATACTGGCCGCCAGCACCAGGTTGTCGAAGTTGGAAAAGTCGGGGAGGAAACTGCCCGAAAAGTCCATTTGCGATTTGCCACCCATGGCCAGATAGACGATGGCCAGGACGACCAGCAGGCCGGCCGGAATAATGGTTCCCACCAGACCGCCTATCTTGGCTACCTTGCCTACCCAATCGAGGCCCTTCAACGAGATGAAGGTAGCCAGCCAGTAGATAAACAGGACTACCGCCAGGGTGTAGAAACGGTTCGAGGCCAGCAGCATGTCGCCCGTGTGGTCCATACCGATGAAGGCGATAGCCACGGCGCCGAAGGTGAGTACCGTCGGGTACCAGATGGTACTCTCGATCCATTGTAGCCAGATGGCCAGGAAGCCGGCCTTCTTGCCGAAGGCCTCGCCCACCCAGCGGAACACACCGCCCTGCTTGTCTTGAAACATGGCGGCCAGTTCGGCGGCGACCAGAGCCGTGGGAATGAGGAATACCAGTGCGGCGAACAGATAGTAGAAGGCCGAGCTTACCCCATATTCGGCCTCGGCCGGCAGTCCCCGCAGGGAGACCACCGCCGTAACATTCATGATGGCGAGCGTGAATACGCCCAGTTTGACAGATTTAGCGATGTTTGCCATATGCGTTTTAATTAAGTGTTGTAGGGTGGAGCAGCCACATTCATGCAGATAAACAAATATCGGCCGCTTGTTGTTTTACCGGCATGAAATTATAAAGGAAGAAAAAATGGAAAATTCTATCTCGCAAGGCTGGCGACGGTACGAGTCGAAAGTCTACGGCGCGCTGCACATCGCCATTCTGCTGTTGTCGGTATTTCTCGTGGTCACTATCTCGGTCGATACCTTCCGCAACCTCTTGTTCCTCAACCAGGGCAACTATCTGACCATACAGTTGTGGGTGTGCACGCTCTTCATGTTCGATTTTCTGCTGGAACTGGTACTCTCGCCCCACAAGTGGCGTTACCTGAAAACCCACTTTATCTTCTTTCTCGTGTCGATACCCTACCTGAACATCATCACCTACCTGCACATCGACTTTTCGCCCCAGGCAGCCTACTTCCTGCGCTTCATTCCACTGGTGCGCAGCGGGTATGCCCTGGCCATCGTGGTGGGGTGGTTCACTCGCAACCGGGCGTCGAGCCTGCTGGTCTCGTACCTGACCATGCTGTTGGCCACCGTCTACTTTTCGAGCCTGCTCTTTTTCGTGATGGAACACGACACCAATCCGCTGGTGGCCCACTATACCGACGCCCTGTGGTGGGCCTTCATGGACGTGACCACCGTGGGGTCGAACATCTATGCCGTCACGGCTACCGGCAAAATTCTGTCGGTCGTGCTGGCAGCCCTGGGCATGATGATGTTCCCTATCTTTACCGTCTATGTCACCAATCTGGTACAGCGGACCGCCCAGTCGAAGGAGGGGGCCTGACCACCGCCAACCTCCCCGGCTCATGAAAGCAAAGCTACCCTACCCTTTCAGGGAAACTTGATGAACCGATAAAACAACGAGAGCCGGGGGGATTCCCCGGCTCTCGTTTTGTAAGGAGAGGAGAGCAGATCAGGCGGTTATCGTTACCGAGTCGCCACTGAATACCGACAGACCCAGTTTGTTCATGATGTAGCGCACAGCCAGTTGGGCCTTGACTGAGTTGCCCGCCTCGTCGATGGGCGGTGCAAAGGCCGAGATGCCCATCACGCCCGGCAGTACACCCAGAATGCCACCACCCACGCCCGACTTGGCCGGGATCCCCGACGTGTAGAGCCAGTCGCCCGTGCGCTCGTAGAAGCCTACGGTCGAGATGAGCGAGGTAATCTTGGATGCCAGCGAAGCGTCGAACACCTGTTGACCCGTCTTGGGATTGACTCCCTTGTTGGCGATGGTCGCTCCGCATACCGACAGCTGCTCGGCCGTGATGCCCAGCGAACACTGGCGGGTATAGAGGTCGAGCGACAAGTCGGGGTTGTCGTAGATGCGGTTGTAGTTTTTCAACAGCCAGGCGATGGAGCGGTTGTTGAAGTTGGTCTCCGACTCCGACTTGTACAGCTCGTCAATCAGCACGGGAGCGCAGCCCGACAGCAGGGTAATGTTGTCGACAATGGCCTTCCACTTGGCAACGGCATTGCCCGTGGGCTGCACCATGCTGCACGCTGCGATGGCCCCGGCGTTGACCAGAGGCGTGGAGGGGTGGTCGTTTTCCAGCAAGATGGCCACAATCGAGTTGAAGGGCAGACCCGTAGCGTCGGCCCCGATCATCGAGAGCAGTTTGTCGGCCCCGTATTGGCGCAGCACCAGTATGGCGGTGTGTACCTTGGAAACCGATTCGATGCCAAACCGGTACTGGGTGTCGCCCACCTCGATGATATGTCCGTCGGTGAGGCACACGCTGATGCCGAACAGCTGGCTGTCGACACCGGCAAGATAGGGAATGTAGTCGGCATTCTTGCCGTCGTGGTTGTCGCGGTAGAGGTCGTGCGCTTCGTGCACGGCCTGTTCGATTTGAGCGATTGAAATCTCCTTTTTCATACCCGCCTCACTTTTTACATTTGCAGCGATAGCCCGTGTGAGTAAACAGGGTGCTCTCTACGGCGATATTCTTCTCCTGAGCAATGCGGGTGGTCGTGGGGTATTCGAGTTTTTCGAGGTCGGCCACGGCGTCGTTGATGTCTTTCAGCAACATGTCGGCCATGTCGCGACTGAACCCTTGGCGCACCACGATGCGCATGACCACGCAACTCTCGATATTTTGAGGCAGCGAATAGGCGGGAACCATCCAGCCGCTCTGGCGCAGGCGGTCTTGCAGGTCATACAGGGTCCACTTGGCGCTCTTGGCATAGTCGGGGTGCATGTACCAGATGAAGAGCGGGTTCTCCACCCGGTCACTGTAATTGACAAAGGGTTTCATCTTGCCTATCTCGTCGTGCAGGTATTGGGTAATCTGCATGCTGTTGTACTGGATTGCCTTGTAGCCCTGGAATCCCAACCGAATGAACTGATAGTATTGGCCCAGAATCTGTGCGGCCGGACGCGAGAAGTTGAGTCCCACTTGCGTGATGTCGGCGCCCAGGTAGTTGACACTGAACGACATTTCGTCGGGCAGGTACTTCTTGTCGCGCCATACGACCCAACCCAGACCGGGATAGACCAGACCAAACTTGTGGCCCGAGGTGCTGATGGAGAGAACCCATTTCAGCCGGAAGTCCCACTTCTTGTGCGGGTCGAGGAAGGGGAGGATAAATCCGCCCGAAGCGGCATCGACGTGAATGGGAATGTCGTAGCCCGTCTTCTTGTTGTACTCGTCGAGCAGGTGGTCGAGCCGCTCCACGTCGTCGTTCAGTCCCGTCCAGGTGACACCCTCGATGGGCACGATGCAGATGGTATTCTCGTCGCACATTTTAAGCGCGGCCTCGGGGTCGAGGGTAGGTTTGTCGAGGGTGAGGGGTACCTCGCGCATCTCGATTTGCCACAGCTGGGCAAACTTCTCCCACACGATCTGGTAGGCCGACGAGATGACAAAGTTAGGCTTGTCGGTCGGTTTCCCCTGTGCCTGACGTTTCTTGCGCCAGCGCAACCAGGCGGCGACACCGCCCAGCATACAGGCTTCGGACGAACCTATCGCCACGGCGCCGCTCTTCCATTTGGCCGCTTCGGGCGAGTTCCACAGGTTGGCCATGATGTTGATACACTTGGCATTCATGACGGCGATACGGGGGTACTCCGTCTCGTCGATATAGTTGATGTTGATGGCCTCGTTCATCAGTTTGGTCGCATACTTGTCCATGTAGGTGGTGACAAAGGTGGCCAGGTTGAGGCGGGGTTGCGTCTGGGCAAAGGTCTCGTCCTTGACCATCTGGTAGGCGATTTCGGGGGTGGTGGGCGCATCGGGGATACGCTCTACGGGCGAAGGTTTCAACATCTCGTCAGACCCGAAGATGCTCGTTTTGGCATCTCCTTCTCGTAAACTAAAATCTTTCATCGTATAAAGTATTTATGAATTAGACCAATGAAACCCACTCTCCCCGGGTGGGGAGGGCGGCTTCTTGGTGAAACAACAGCCCCGGCGGGGCGAAAGTTTACGCCGTTGGGTTATTCCTGCACAATTTGGCACTTGTTAAAGAAGTTGCTAAACATTCGGGAGCGTCGGTTGTTTTCCCCCTGTAATAAATAAAATGCATAGCCTATGAAAATAGAGACCGGGCGGGGTACAATCCCGCTGATTACACTCGTGGGCATTTGGTCCATATCGGCATTGAGTGCCCTGCCGGGGCTGGCGGTATCGCCTATTCTCGGACAGTTGTCCTCCATCTTTCCCCGCGCTTCGGAGTTTGACATACAGTTACTCACCTCGTTGCCTTCGCTGTTGACAATCCCCTTTATTCTGCTCTCGGGCAAGCTCACCGAGCGGGTGAACAACGTGTGGCTATTGCAGGCGGGGCTGGTGGTCTTTGCCCTGAGCGGGGTGCTCTACCTCTTCTCGGGACAGATGTGGCAGCTGATTGCCGTGAGTGCCCTGCTGGGTATCGGGGCGGGTATCATCGTGCCACTCTCGACAGGCCTCATTTCGCGCCATTTCGTGGGACGCTACCGCACCCAGCAATTCGGATTGAGCTCGGCCATCACCAACGTCACCCTGGTTCTGGCCACGATGCTCACCGGCTATCTGGCCGAGGTAAACTGGCATCTGCCATTCGTGGTCTACCTGGCTCCCGTTCTCTCGCTGTTGCTCTCCTTCTCGTTGAAGCGCGACTCGACCTCGGCCCGGCCGGTGGCCCAGACCTCGACCGGCCGTCTCGACAAGGGGCGCCTGGCGGGGCTCATGGCCTTCTACGGACTCATTACCTATCTGGTGATTATCGTCAGCTTCAACCTGCCCTTCCTCATGAAAGAGTATCATTTCGACACGGGGGCATCGGGGTTCATCATCTCGCTCTTTTTCCTGGCCATCATGCTGCCCGGCTTCTTCCTCAACCCGGTGCTGTCGTTCCTGGGGTCGCTCACCAAGTTCACGTGCCTGTCGTTCATCGCCATCGGGTTGTTGCTCATACTGTTGTCGATGAGCGAGTGGGTGTTGGCGCTCGGGGCCATCTTCATCGGGTTGGGTTATGGGGTGATGCAACCCGTGATTTACGACCAGACCACCCGGGCGGCCGATGCCTCGCGGGCTACGTTTGCTCTGGCATTGGTCATGGCCATGAACTACCTGGCCATTCTGCTCTGCCCCGTGATTATCGACGCCCTGCAATCGCTCTTTCATATCCACACCCAGCGGTTCGCCTTTGAACTCAACCTGGGTATTACGCTGCTCACCGTGGTTTGGGCCTATTGGAAACGGCACACCTTTTTGTTCAACGATGCTCCCGCCAATCCCGTTCAGCCATGAAAATGATGCAAAATAAAGTAGCCATGGCCAACTGGGCCATGGTGGTGTCGAAAGTCTTCGGCGGACTAAATGTGAATGCCCTGCACTACCTGTTGCCCCTGTGGCTCGCTCCGCTCACGGGCGCTACGTTCCGATGCGTGTTTGCCGCCGTGGCCTTTTGGATTCTCGGTTGGTTTGCCCGATCCGAAAAGGCTTCGACCCGCGACAAGTGGATTCTCTTCGTGATGGGTGCCGTGGGCATCTACGGCTACATGTTCTCCTACCTGATGGGGCTGAGCAAGACCACCCCGGTCTCGGCAGCCATCTTCACCTCGATGCAGCCGATATGGGTCTTTGTCATATCGGTGCTCTTCATGCACGAGCGGATTTCCCTGTTGAAGGTGGTGGGTATTCTGGTGGGATTGGGGGGCGCACTGCTCTGTATCCTCACCCAGAAGAGCGACGACCTCGCCTCCGATGCGCTGGCCGGAAACCTCTTCTGCCTGATGAGTTCGATTATCTATGCCATCTATCTGGTACTGAGCAACCGGTTCTTGAAACGCACCGGCACCTATACCCTCATGCGCTACACCTTTTCGGGGGCTGCCGTTTCGAGCCTGATTGTCATGGCCTTTACCGGCTACGACGCTCCATTGTTTGAATCGCCGCTCCACCTGTGGCCGCTGGCACTGCTGCTTTTCGTACTCATCTTCCCCACGGTGTTGAGCTATCTGTTGGTGCCCGTCGGGCTGCGGTATTTGAAAACGACGGTCGTGGCCATATACGGTTACCTCATTCTCATGGTGGCCTCGCTCACCTCGTTCCTTACGGGGCAGGACCGTTTCAGCTGGACGCAGGTTCTGGCCATGGTGCTTATCTGCGTCGGGGTCTATGCCGTGGAGATTGCCGAGAATCGCGGAACCCGTGCCCCCACGTCGCACCTACATTCGTCGCCTCATGCGTGACGAGCCTTGGTACGGTAAATCGGACCGTCTCGACTACGTAACCGAAACAGCCGGGCCTCTCTGTGGTATCATCTTTTATCGGGCATATTTCGCGTAAGCCTTTGCCAGCTTCACGTCATAACGATTCTCGGCATACCGGGGACCGTTGTAGAGCCGGGCAAAAGCGGGCCAGTTTTTCCTTTGCAGGGCGAGGAGCATACCTCCCTGATGGATAAAGCGGACAAAAAGTTTCAGCTGGCTGCGGGCACTCTGTTGCATGGCGGCTACAAAACTCGCGACACTCTTCTCGCCACAGGCGGCAAAGTTGAATCCCATCACTTGGAACATGCCCCAACTGGCCGACGCATCGGCAGCTTCGCGATCGATGGCCCGGGCCTTCTCCAACCGATCGTACTCTTTGAGCCCGCCGCGGTAGTGACCTTTCTCCCATTGGGGGTAAAGAATATCGCCATTTTGAGCCGCATATTGCACAGGGTCTATCCCTCGTTTCTTCAACTGAGCCCAAAAGATGTGCCCCTCGAACAAGATGGTAGGCTTGCCGGGAGCGACAAATCCGTGACGACTTCCGCTCTCGACCTCTTGCACGGCCCTTAATGCAGCCGTTTCACAGTCGAGCAACAGGGCTCCCCGGCTGAAATCCTCGTCGGCCAGTTCGGTTGCCTCGCTCTCTCCACCCAACAGCAGAGCCTCCCAGGTGTGGTACCCCACGATGCCGTCGGGCTCCAATCCCCGTTGCTGTTGAAAGGCAACGACGGTCTCCCGCAGTGCCGGAGTGAATGTCATGCCCTCCTTTACGGAATATCCGGCTTGTGTCAGTGCGTTATTCAGTATGGCTATCTCTTCTCCCGAATCGCCTTGTTTTACAGTTTTCATTTCTATTCTTCTATCATGAGATTTGGACGTGCAAGAAACAAAGAAAAAGCGGGGTGACGATGGCATGAATTGATTTTATGCCACATCACGGCAAGTATCTCGGCAAAGTCATCGTCCCAGGCACTCGTCGATATAAGCCTTCATGGCAGGCACAGCAGCCTCGGCACTTTGCAGCAGCTTGAACTGAGCCCGGGTGCGCACCAGGTTGTGTTCGGGATAGTTGATTTTATAGTAGGTATCGCCGTTGATGTAGTCGGTGAGGAAACGCACGGCCTGCATGTAGGGGAAAAGGGTGGCAGCGTAGGGCAGATTGTCGGTCTCGACGTCGGTGAGGAATACGCGGGCCGTCTCCAAGTAGCCTTTGGTAAATGCCTTGAATATCTCCATGTCGAAGTTGACACGGTCGAGATTCCGGTCGTCCTCCTCGCCCGTGTTGGCCGCGGTGCGCATGAAGTCGCCAAAATCGGAGAAGATATAACTGGGCATCACCGTGTCGAGGTCGACGACACACAAGACCCGACCCTGCTCGTCGAACATCATGTTGTTCACCTTCGTGTCGCAGTGGCAGATGCGTTTGGGCAATTTCCCCTCGCGATGCAGCCGCTCGGCCCGGCACATGTCGTGGGCCCGTTGTTCGAATGCGTCGAGCAGGGGACGCACCTCGCCCACCCTACCTGCGGGGTCGGCAGCGACGGCCTCGTGCAGTTGTTGCAGACGGAACTCCATGTTGTGGAAGTCGGGAATCGTCTCGCCCAGCTCCACCGGTATGTCGGCCAGCATGGCCTGAAAGTTGCCGAAAGCCCGACCCGCCTGGTAGGCGTACTGGGGATTCACGGTGTCGTAGCTACGGGCATGATGAATGAAGAGGAGTACCCGCCAGTAATTCTCGCCATCGAAATAATAGAGTTTGTGGTCTTTCGTCGGTATCAGCGTCAGTACCTTACGGTCGATGTCGGTCTCGCCCCGCTCCTCCAACTTGTGACGAATGTGAGTTGTCACCCGATAGAAATTGTTTTGGAGCATATCCACATCGGTGAAAATCGTGTGGTTGATGCGTTGCAGCACATAGTCGGGGGCTTCGGGCGGAGTGGTTGTTACCCGATAAGAATCATTGATGAGTCCGGCACCCAACGGTTTTATTTCAATCACCTCGCCAACCAAGGCAAAATGCGACAAGATTTCAATTAAGTTTTTCATGTGTACAGATACTGATAAATGCGTAAATAGATATACGATTCCAAAGATAGCGAAAGATAAATATAAAGTCAATATAAATATATATTCCGCTCCCTTCCAAATTCTACCGGGAAAGAAATTCGCATGAGAACAGGCATTTTCATCAATACGACTTTTAGGACAATTATCTCTCCATAACGACCTTGTAGGAGGAGGTCTGTCACAATAACTTTGCGTTGTTTTTAATCCACAGACATGGAACAAATACACGACATAAAGGGCATTTTGTTTAACTTCTCGGGTACAATCGACACCGGGGGCTGCGAATGGTTCGACCTCATTTGGCAGAAATACCGGGAAACCGGTATTCCGGTATCGAAGAGCGACTACCGGCACGCCCACGAATATGCCGAGGCTCAAATTATTGAAAACGGACTCATCGAATCCAGTTTCAATTCATACCAGACCCTATACACCAAACTCTCGCTGCAAATCCAATACCTCATCAACAAAGGGCTGCTATCCGACAACGGGTGTACCCACAAGTATCCCCAACAGTTGGCTACCCTCTGTTACAATCTGGCCATCATGCACGTGAGACAAAACGAACAAATTTTCAAAAAATTGGCTCCTCGATACCGACTGGGTATCGTAGCCCAGTCGTATGGCAATATGACGGCCGTGTTGGGAGACTTTGGACTTACCTCCTACTTTACCGACGTAATCGAGTCGAGCGCCGTCAACCTCAACAAGCCCGACCAGGCCCTTTACCGACTGTCGGTCGAGGCTCTGCATCTCACTTCCGAAGAGACCTTGTGCGTGAGCAATTCACTCAACAACGACCTGCGACCCGCCCAAGGTATCGGGTGCCCCACCGTATGGTTGAGCCAACGATCGGTTCCCCCGTCGAAACGAATATCCAACTATCACATAAATTCCTTGACTTGCCTTAACGAACTGCTATCTTAACAGAGACAATGCACCATAGGAGAATCATAAAGAATAACTACTTACTGTTGATATGTACTGTGTTGTGAAAAACAAATCTAACTAAAATATTCCACCGGTTGTGCGTGAGCATGGCCGAGGAAGGCTCTTAGCATAAAAAGTGTATTGACTTGATGGAAGGTCCCGGACGCGATGTCCCGGGCCTTTTTCTTTTTTCCGTTTTTTCTGTCCCTTTTAACAGGCAATCATAAAATCTGCACCGACGAGAATTGTTTATAGAGATTATTGCTAACTTTGCACAAAAAATAAAAAGTATTGTTTACCTAAAATGGATTGGATACAAAGTCTGTTATTTAATGACGCATCGGTAGCCCACACCGTAATCCTATACGCCTTTGTCATCGCGGTAGGAGTAGCACTGGGCAAACTGAAATTCTTCGGGGTCTCATTGGGAGTTACATTCGTACTTTTCGTCGGTTTGATAGCCGGACACTTCGGGTTCTCGGCCGAGAAAAACATACTCCACTTTGTACAGGAATTCGGTTTAATTCTATTTATCTATTCCATCGGTCTGCAAGTGGGGCCCAGCTTTTTCTCGTCGTTCAAGCGGGGAGGACTCACCCTCAACATGCTGGCCGTGGGAATTGTCGCGCTCAACATTGTCGTAGCGCTGGTTATTTACTTCACGAATCAGGGAAGCGTGAGCATGCCCATGATGGTGGGTATCCTCTCGGGAGCAGTCACCAACACCCCGGGACTGGGTGCCGCCCAGCAGACGCTGTCGCAGCTGCGGTTCGACGGGTCGATTACCGAGGTCCCCGAGATTGCCCTGGGTTACGCCGCCGCCTATCCGCTGGGTGTAATCGGTATCATCGCCTCGATGCTGGTGATTCGGGCCATCTTCAAAGTCAAGCTCGATAAGGAGAACCAGCAGATTGAAGAGGAGAACCAGTCGAGCCAGCTCGTGCCGCACGTGGTGACCTACCAGGTAGAGAACAAACTGATCGTAGGCAAAACCATCGACGACCTCACCCAACTTATCGACCGCAACTTCGTGGTGTCGCGTCTCAAACACAACGACGAGGTGATTATCCCCAGCTCCGACACCATTCTGCAAGAGGGCGATTTGCTGCTGGTGGTTCTCTCGCTGCAAGACGAGAGTGCCCTCGAAGCCTTCATCGGACGCCCCGTCGAGATGAACTGGGAGGCCATACAGGCGCCGGTCGTTTCGCGCCGTATCCTGGTTACCCGCCCCGAAATCAACGGGCGCAAAATCGGTAGCTTGCGGTTGAGAATGGGATACCGCCTGAACGCCACGCGGGTGAACCGTGCCGGTGTAGACCTGCTGGCCAATCCCAACCTGGAACTGCAAATAGGCGACCGACTCACCGTTGTGGGCCGCATCGAAGATATCAACCGTCTGGCCGAAAAGCTGGGAAACTCGACCAAGCGTCTGCACGAGCCCAACATGGTCACCCTTTTCGTGGGTATATTCCTCGGTATCATTTTGGGTAGTATTCCTATCGCCATACCGGGCATGAGCGTACCGATGAAACTGGGTCTGGCCGGCGGTCCCCTGGTCGTAGCCATCTTGCTGGGCCGTTTCGGTCACAAGATACACTTGGTTACCTACACCTCGACGGGCGCCAGCCTCATGCTGCGCGAGGTAGGTATCTGCCTCTTCCTGGCCAGTGTAGGCATTTCGGCCGGAGGCGAGTTTGTCAACACCATCATGTCGGGCGGCCTCGTGTGGGTATGGTGGGGATTCCTCATCACCGTCATTCCCCTGCTCGTGATTGGCATCATCGCCCGGGCCCACTACAAGATCAACTACTGTTCGATCATGGGTCTGCTCTCGGGAGCCTGCACCGATCCCCCCGCCCTCGCCTATGGCAACAAGGTATCGGGTAACGACGCCCCTTCGGTAGCCTATTCAACCGTCTACCCGCTCACGATGTTCCTGCGGGTACTCTCGGCACAGCTGCTTATCCTGCTGTTCTATTAGACGATTTATTCAACGATACACTTCTATCCTCACGAGGGAGGCCTCCAGTCCAGGGCTTCCCTCGTTTGTTTTCTACCTTGATAGACAAGTCCCGTAACAGCACGACGCAATCACCCCGATTTTATCGATAAAAGAGCCCGCTTTATCCACAAAAAATCGGGCTCTCTCGATTACATTTCTCTAAATGGCTCACCGAGTGTTAATTTTGGGTTCCAATTTAACGAATCGGTTATGAAAAATTTAATCATATCCACCGCCATTTTAACACTCATCTGTTGCGCTCCCCTGCAAGCTCAGGAGAGTGAAGAAGCGATGCCCGACGTATGGACTCTGCAAGCCTGCTTCGACTATGCCCACGATCACAGCATCACTCTGCAACAGAACCGGTTGTCGATTGAAGAGAGCTCGGTCAACACGAAAGAGGCCAAAGCCCAGCTCTTCCCCTCGTTCGACTTCTCCACCTCACACAACTACGGGAACTATCCCCTGGCCGACGGTTCCCGAGAGGGGAACAACGTCTACACCGGCACCTACAACCTGAACGCGTCATGGACCATCTTCGACGGGAAACGCCGCAACACCATCAAGTCCAACCAACTGCAAGAGAGGCAGCAGCAATACGCCTTTCTGGAGAGCCTCGACAACCTGCAAATCGAGATTCTCACCGACTATCTGCAAATTCTCTACGCCGAGGAGGCGGTGAACATCTGCCAACAGACCGTCGAGGTATCGCAACAACAGGTCGAACGGTCGCGCGAACTGCTGGCCGCCGGCTCCATCTCGAAAAGCGATCTGGCCCAACTCGAAGCCCAATACAGTAACGACAAATACCTGTTGGTATCGGCCGAGGCCAATCGTGACCAGCTGCGTCTGAACCTGAAACAGCTGCTCGAACTCGACATCGACGTGACGATGGAACTGGCTCTGCCCACCATCGACGAGAGCAAGGTGCTCGTGCCGCTGCCCGACAAGAGCACGGTCTATGCCACCGCCCTGGGCTTTATCCCCTCGATACAAAGCGGCAAGCTGGAACTCGAAGTGGCCGACCTGAACATCGCCAATGCCAAGGCCGGGTACTACCCCAACCTCTCGCTCTATGCCGGCATAGGCAGCGGTCACAATACCGGCGACAACGGCAGTCTGGGCAGCCAGCTGAAACAGGGCTTCAACGAGTCGATAGGGCTCACCCTGTCGATACCCATTTACAGCCAACGGAGCAACAAGTCGGCTGTGGAGCGGGCCCGAATCCAACAGAAAATCAGCGTGCTCGACCTCAAAAACCAGGAGAAGGAGTTGTTGAACCAGATTGAGAGCGCCTGGCTCGATGCCTCGTCGGCCCAGTCGCAATACCTGGCCGCCCGCGAACAGCTCGCCGCCACGCAAACCTCCTTCGAGCTCACCGAAGAGCAGTTCTACCTGGGCATGAAAAATACCGTCGAGATGCTTACCGCCAAGAACAACTGGCTCTCGGCCCAACAAGAGGAGTTGCAGTCGCGCTACATGGCTCTGCTCAACCTCAAACTGCTCGACTACTACGAAAACAAACCCCTCACGCTCGACTGACGCTCGACGGGGGGCCATGTACAGCCTATAAAAATCATCATCACGATATGAAACGTAAGAAAATCATCATTCTCTCGGTAGCGGCAGTCGCAGTCATTGTGATTGTGTGGGCCATCTTCGGGAGGAAATCGTCAAGCAACAGCTACTACATCGAGACGGCCACGGCCGCCCGGGGCGACGTGTCGAACTCCGTCACGGCTACCGGATCCATCGAGCCGGTGACCCAGGTCGAGGTAGGTACACAGGTGTCGGGTATCATCGACAAACTCTATGCCGACTACAATTCGGTAGTGACCAAAGGCCAGCTCATCGCCGAGATGGATAAGGTCACCCTGCAAAGCGAACTCACTTCGCAACAGGCCACCTACGACGGAGCCAAAGCCGAATATGAATATCAGCAGAAGAACTACCTGCGCAACCAGGCCCTGCACGAAAAGCAGCTCATCAGCGACACCGAATTCGAGGAATCGACCTACAACTACGCCAAGGCCAAGAGTGCCTATGAAAGCAGCGAGGCCAACCTGGCCAAGGCCAAACGCAACCTGGCCTACGCCACCATCACTTCGCCCATCGACGGGGTGGTCATCAGCCGCGCCGTTGAGGAGGGACAGACCGTGGCAGCCGGATTCGAGACGCCTACCCTCTTCACCATCGCCGCCGACCTCACCCAGATGCAGGTAATCGCCGATGTCGACGAAGCCGATATAGGCGGCGTGAAAGAGGGACAACGGGTCGAGTTTACCGTCGACGCCTACCCCAACGATACCTTCGAGGGTACCGTAACCCAGGTGCGTTTGGAGGCTACCGAAGAGAGCAACGTGATTACCTACGAGGTGGTCATCTCGGCTCACAATCCCGATTTGAAACTGAAACCGGGTCTCACGGCCAATGTCACCATCTACATCGCCGAACGCCGCGACGTGGTGAATATCCCCGTCAAGGCACTTCGCTTCGTTCCCGACCCGCCCTCGGGCAAGGCTCAGGCTCCCGAACAGGCTACCCAACCCCAGGCTCCCGCCAACGACAGCCTCAAAACCGTGTGGGTACAAGAGGGCCAGGCGTGGAAGCCCCGCCAGGTCAAAGTAGGTATGGACAACGGGGTGAACGTGGAAATCTGCTCGGGACTGAACGAGGGCGAAGTGGTGGCCGTAGACCGCAAGAGCAATGCCGGAATGACCGAGGCCCAACTCTCGGGCAACCAGGAGGAGAGCCCCTTCATGCCCAAACCGCCGGGAAAAAAGAAATAAGGAAAGGAGAACGTCAACCATGGCAACCAAAGAGATTATCCGACTGGAAAACATACGGCGCAACTTTATCGTGGGTAACGAAACGGTACACGCTCTGCGGGGGGTGAGCTTCACCATCAACGCCGGCGAGTTCGTGACCATCATGGGCACCAGCGGCTCGGGCAAGTCGACCCTGCTCAACATACTGGGCTGCCTCGACACCCCTACCTCGGGCGAATACTACCTCGACGGGATACCGGTGCGGAGCATGGGCAAGAACGAGCGGTCGGTCCTGCGCAACCGCAAGATAGGCTTCGTGTTCCAGTCGTATAACCTGCTACCCAAGACGACCGCCCTCGAAAACGTGGAGCTGCCGCTCATGTACAATTCGGCCATCTCAGCCCGTCAGCGGCACGAACTGGCCTCACGCGCCCTCGATGCCGTGGGTCTGTCCGAACGGAAGAATCACAAGTCGAACCAGATGTCGGGCGGTCAGCAACAACGCGTGGCCATCGCCCGGGCCCTGGTCAACGACCCGGTCATCATCTTGGCCGACGAGGCTACCGGTAACCTCGACACCCGCACCTCGTTCGAGATTCTGGTCCTCTTCCAGGAGCTGCACGCCCGGGGACGCACCATCATCTTCGTCACCCACAACCCCGAGCTGTCGGCTTACAGCAGCCGCAACATCGTACTGCGCGACGGAAAGATTATCAGCGACACCCCCAACGACCATCAGGCTTCGGCCCAGGAGATGTTGCAAAAGTTACCGGTAGAAAGCGATTAAGGAACCAACAACTATGAATCTGACCAATCTCACCAAAATAGCACTCAAAGCGCTTAACAACAATAAGATGCGATGCTTCCTCACGATGTTGGGTATCATCATCGGAGTAGCCTCGGTCATCACCATGCTCGCCATCGGGCAAGGCTCGAAGCGAAGCATTCGGGCACAAATTGCCGAAATGGGGTCGAACATGATCATGATACACCCCGGCAACATGGAGCGGGGCGGTGTGCGGCAAGATGCCTCGTCGATGCAGACGCTCAAACTGAACGACTACGAAGACATTGCCGGAGGGACCGAATACGTGTCGGCCTGCTCGCCCTCGGTCAGCAGCAGCGGACAATTCATCTACGGGGCCAACAACTACCCCAGCACCATCTACGGCGTGACCGAGGATTACCTCGAAATACGCAAGTTCTCCATCGACGAGGGCAGCATGTTCACCCCGCAAGACGTGCTCACCTCGGCCAAAGTCTGCCTGGTGGGACAAACCATCATCGACAACCTCTTCCCCAACGGAGAGAGCCCCATCGGCAAGGTAATCCGGTTCAACAAGATACCCCTCAAAATCGTGGGCACCCTCACCCCCAAAGGCTACAACAGCATGGGCATGGATCAGGACGACATGGTGCTGGCCCCCTACACCACGGTACAAAAACGGGTGCTGGCCATCACCTACCTGCAAGGCATCTTCTGCTCGGCCCTCACCGAAGAGCTCACCCCTCAGGCAATCGACGAGATCACCCAGATTCTGCGCAAGAACCACAAAATCAAAGAGGGCGAGGAGGACGATTTCGAGATACGCTCGCAGGAGGAGATGAGCTCGATGATGAGTTCGACCACCGACATGATGACCATTCTGCTCGCCTGTATCGCCGGCATCTCGCTACTTGTGGGCGGTATCGGCATCATGAACATCATGTATGTATCGGTCACCGAGCGCACCCGCGAAATCGGATTGCGCATGTCGATCGGTGCTCGGGGCATCGACATCTTGGCCCAGTTCCTCATCGAGGCGGTACTCATCAGCGTCACGGGCGGCATCATCGGGGTACTGCTGGGCGTGGGAGCCTCGATGGTCGTGAACCTGGTATTCAACTGGCCAGTCTATATTCAGGCCTACTCGGTGATACTCTCCTTCCTGGTATGTACCTTCACCGGCATCTTCTTCGGCTGGTACCCGGCCCGCAAAGCGGCCAACCTCGACCCCATCGAAGCCATTCGCTATGAATAATCAACGTTTTTCCGTTTCAAATTCTTATCTTTGTACTATGGCACCCGACCGACAACATATACGACTCCGTTGGAACCCCGTCTTTATTCACCTGCTTGCGTGGGCCATCGTCTTTCTCTTCCCGCTCCTCTTCATCGAGCGATTCGAGAGCATGAGACGGGTACACGAGTTCAGCCTGATCAAGTTTTATATCCAACCCATCAGTATCGCGGTTATCTTCTATATCAACTACCTGTGGCTCATCGACAAGGTACTCTTCCGTAAAAAGACGGTGCAGTTTATCCTTTACAACCTGCTGCTCATCGTGGTGGCCAATGTGGTTATCTACCTGGTACACCGAATGATTATTCCCGACGAGTTTCTGCACCGTCGGCCTATCCCGCGACCTCCCCGGCCGGGACTGATGCAGTGGCAGGACTCCATTACGCTGGCGCTGATGGTGGGACTGAGCGTGGCTATCAAGATGACGCAGAAGTGGATTGTGTCGGAAAAGGAGCGTAAACAACTGGAACAGGAGCGCACCGAGGCCGAATTGAAGAACTTGAAAAACCAACTCAACCCGCACTTTCTCTTCAACACGCTCAACAACATCTACTCGCTCATCGCCATCAGCCCCGACCGGGCCCAAAGCGCGGTGCTCGAACTGAGCAAGATGTTGCGTTATGTGCTCTATGAGAATGCCCAGGCCTATGTGCCCATGGAGAAGGAGTTGGAGTTTAACCACAACTACATCGAGCTGATGCGGCTGCGGCTTGCCCGTCACGTGAAGGTCGAGGTGGATATGCCCGACGGATTGTGCCGGGGATACCAGATTGCGCCGCTGCTCTTCATCACGCTTATCGAGAATGCCTTCAAGCACGGCACCAGCGCGACCGAACCTTCGTTTGTCAAGATTGTCATGCGCGAACCCTCGCCCGGGGTCATCGAGTGCCGCATCGAGAACAGCTGCTTCCCCAAGGACGAGAACGACAAAAGCGGTTCGGGCATCGGGCTCAAAAACCTGTCGCGACAGCTCGAACTGCTCTATCCCGGCAAATATACCCTGCATGCCGAGAGCGACACTCGGGTCTACCGCTCGTCGCTCACCATCGATTTGAACTAACCCAAACACGTGGAGACCATGATACTGAAATGCTGCATTATCGACGACGAACCTCTGGCCATAGAGCTGTTGGAGAGTTATGTCAAACGCACCCCCTTCCTGCAACTGGAAGCCTCGTTCAACTCGGCCGTGCAGGCTGTCGAGCGGGTTTCGCGCGGTGACATCGACCTCATCTTTCTCGACATTCAGATGCCCGAGCTCGACGGCATGGAGTTTTCGCGCATGATCGAGGGGCGCAGCCGCATTGTCTTTACCACCGCCTTCGGGCAGTATGCCGTGGACAGCTACAAGGTCAATGCCATCGACTACCTGCTCAAACCCTTCTCCTATGCCGACTTTCTCAAAGCGGCCCAAAAGGCGCTTCAATGGTTCGAGCTGTCGGAGGGCAATACCGCCAACCCCGCAGCGGCCCCGACCGAGGCCCCGGCGGCAAGTCCCTATATCTTTGTCAAGAGCGACTACAAACTCAAACAGATACCGCTCGACAAAATTCTCTACATCGAGGGGTTGAAAGATTACGTGAAGATTTATCTCGAAGGCGAGCCGCACCCGATTCTCTCGCTGCTGAGCCTCAAATCGCTCGAAGAGATGTTGCCCGAGGGGCAATTCATACGGGTGCACCGCTCGTTTATCGTGCAGGGGTGCAAAATCAAGATGATCGACCGCAACCGCATCGTCTTCGGCAAGGAGTATATCCCCATATCAGACACCTACAAGGAGTCGTTTGCCGAGTTCATAGCCCAGCACTCTCCGCTCACCGGCAAGCCGCAGAACTAACCGGTCCACCCCGACGGGTGGCTGTCGACCTATACCGCACAAGGAGCAGGCTCCCCGACCAGGGGTGTCTGCTCCTTGGCTTGTCTACTCAGATTTATTTCAGTTTCAGGAAGCGTCGTAGAGCGAGCGGAAGAAAGAGTTCAGCTGTGCGGCGAAGAGAAAACAGGCCGCCGTCAGGGCTCCATACATCACCCAGGTACCGGCGCAACTCCAACAGGGGTTCGCTATCAACTCGCGGGCAAAGATTACACACAGGGCCGTGCAGATGAGCAAAACCAACACCAGAACCACCAGCGAGATTTTCGTTTCGAGGCTCCACCGCTTGCGGGGCAGGCGGTTCATCACCCGGCGGGTAAACCACCGGTCGTGCCGGGGCTGGGAGGTATGCCGGTCGAAAAGCTCCCGCCACTGGTCGTCATTCCACTCTTTCATATCCGTTTTTCTTTAAATATTCTCCTAATTTTTGTTTGGCGCGCGAGAGGTGCGACTTGATGGTCCCCTCGGGTATACCCGTCACCGCGGCGATGCGGGCGATGGCCATATCCTCGACAAAGTAGAGGGTAACGACCGTGCGCTCCTCGGGTCGCAGTATCGACAGGGCCCGGGTCATGTCGAGCCGACGGTCTACCGGCTCGGGCGACTGGGGTATCGCCGTTGCCTCGTCCAGCGATTCGAGGTAGCGGTTGCCCCGCTTGCGCCACTCGTCGTAGTAGAGGTTGTAGGCCACCCGGAAGAGCCAGGTCGAGAACGAGGAGAGACCCTTGTAGCTGCGCAGGTGGTAATAGACCTTGATGAAGGTCTCCTGCGCCAGGTCGTCGCTGAGCGATTCGTCGCCGCCGGTGAGGTTCAGGAAGAAGCGCTTCACCCGACTCTGGTACTTGTCGACCAGCGAGGCAAACGCCTTGCGGTCGTCCAGCAGGACGCAGCGCGCCACCCACATCATATCCTCGGTCTTCTCCATCGCGTCGGGGCCGGTTATTCGGGTTGATTATCGGTGCGGTCGTTCCCAAGGCGCGACGATACCCGATAAAGTATCAATTTGCCCGCACCCACCAGGATAAAGATGGCCGCCAGCCCCAACAGGAAGATACCGTAGCTGTCGCCAAACTCTGCGGTGCCGTCGATACTCCACTTCACGATGCTCCAGATGGCAAAGCCCAAACCGATACCCAAGTATACCAGTCCCTGATTAAGAGTCACCAGCTTGTCGGGACGCACCTGCCGCGACCGGGGCGACTCGAAAAATCCATCGGGCAACTCACGTCCGGCCTCGATGGCCTTCTCGATAACCTCATAATGGGCCTTCTGCTTCTTGTTGCGGTAGTAGATATAGAAGAAGACTATCAAAAAGACAAAGAGAAAAGGTACGGTTATACCCAACACGGGAATCATCGCACCGAGAATATCCTCGGCATCGGGCTCGTAGATCGACAGGGCCTGTTGTCGTTCCAACTCAATCTCGGCCATACGCACCTTGTAGGCTTCGCTCTCGTTCATACCGCCGAGGGTATCGCTCTCGTTCGTCGCCGCAGCCACAGTTGCTGCCGGTTTTACAGCCGGTTTTACACTGCCGGTCTGGGCCATTGCGGTTGCGCCCGTCCACAACACGAGTGAAAGGAGCGCTGTCATCACAAATCGTTTCATCTTGCTATCGGTTTTTAATTCATGTATCGTTTTTCTGTTCATCTCTCTTTCCGGAAATTCAATCGTTAGACGCAACCCCTCCCTCCACAGGTTGCAGACACCCCCGATTTTTTCAAAAAAAATTTTCTCGACAGGGCATTGAGGTGTAACAAAAGGCTCAACAAATTTACTCAGAATCCAAGAAAAAGGGTTCACAAGCAACCAATGCCCGCAAAAAAGCGGTAATTTTGCACCGCGAAACAATTAACGAAGTTATGAAACCCAAAGAGATTAATAAAGTCGAGATTCGTAATCTGCAACGCGAAGACTACGACCAGCTGGCCAGCTCGTTCACCCGGGTATATGCCGACGGCAGCGACGTGTTCTGGACCCCCGAACAGATAGACAAACTGATACGTATCTTCCCCGAGGGGCAGATTGTGACCGTGGTCGACGGAAAAATCGTGGGGTGCGCCCTCTCGATCATCGTCAACTACAACGATGTGAAAAACGACCACACCTATGCTCAGGTGACCGGCAACGAGACCTTCAACACCCACACCCGCAAGGGAAATATCCTCTATGGCATCGAGGTCTTCGTGCACCCCGACTACCGCGGCCTGCGACTGGCCCGCCGTATGTATGAATACCGCAAGGAGCTGTGCGAAAAGCTCAACCTCAAAGCCATCATGTTTGGCGGCCGGTTGCCCAACTACCACAAATATGCCGACCACATGCGCCCCAAAGAGTACATCGACAAGGTGCGCAAACGCGAGATATTCGACCCGGTGCTGCTCTTCCAGCTCTCGAACGACTTCCACGTGCGCAAGGTCATGCGCAACTACCTGCCCAACGACGAGGAGTCGAAACACTTTGCCTGCCTGCTCCAATGGGACAACATCTACTATCAGGAACCTACCGAGGAGTATATCTCGCCCAAGACGACCGTGCGGGTGGGACTCGTGCAATGGCAGATGCGCAGCTACAAGACGCTCGACGACCTGTTTGAGCAGGTCGAGTTCTTCGTCGACTCGGTGAGCAGCTACCAGAGCGACTTCGTGCTCTTCCCCGAATACTTCAACGCCCCCCTCATGGCCCGCTTCAACGACGAGAGCGAGTCGGAGGCTATCCGCGGTCTGGCCCAATATACCGACGAGATTCGCGAGCGGTTCATCAACCTGGCCATTCGCTACAACATCAACATCATCACCGGCAGCATGCCCCTCATCAAGGAGGACGGCCTGCTCTACAACATCGGCTACCTGTGCCGCCGCGACGGCACCTACGAGATGTACGAGAAGCTGCACGTCACCCCCGACGAGATGAAGTGCTGGGGCTTGAACGGCGGCAAGGCCATTCGCACTTTCGAGACCGACTGCGCCAAGATAGGCGTGCTCATCTGCTACGACGTCGAGTTTCCCGAGCTGTCGCGTATCATGGCCGGCGAGGGCATGCAGATACTCTTCGTCCCCTTCCTCACCGACACGCAGAATGCCTATTCGCGCGTACGCGTCTGCGCCCAAGCCCGGGCCATCGAAAACGAGTGCTTCGTGGTCATTGCCGGTAGCGTAGGCAACCTGCCCAAGGTGCATAACATGGATATCCAGTATGCCCAGTCTGGAGTCTTCACCCCCTGCGATTTCGCCTTCCCCACCGACGGACGCCGTGCCGAGGCTACCCCCAACACCGAGATGATTCTCATCTCCGATGTCGACCTCGACCTGCTCAACGAGCTCCACACCTACGGCAGCGTGCGCAACCTCAAAGACCGCCGTAGCGACCTCTACGAGGTGAAGATGAAAAAAGTAAGTCAGGAATAACCGATAAATCCATATAAGAGAGGGATAGCGACACAATGCTATCCCTCTCTTGTTTTTATGAACTCGGCTCTCGCTACCTCCTTACAAGAACCAGCACAAAAAAAGCCGGCCCGCTACACGCGAACCGGCTATCGAAGAGCGGCAAACGAGGCTCGAACTCGCGACCCTCAGCTTGGGAAGCTGATGCTCTACCAACTGAGCTACTACCGCATCTGTTTCTGTGGGGACAAATGTAGCTGTTTTTTTTCGACTTTACAAATTATTGCCGTACTTTTACCCATAAATTGAGAAAAGAACGATGGTAAAAATAGGTTTGTTATCCGACACCCACGCCTGGTGGGACGACCGTTACGCGAAATATTTTGCCGAGTGCGACGAGATTTGGCACGCGGGTGACATCGGCTCGGTCGAGCTGGCCGACCGGTTCGAGGCATTGAAACCCTTCCGGGCGGTCTATGGCAACATCGACGGTCACGAACTGCGTCTGCGCTACCCACAGCACCAACGGTTTACCATCGAAGGGGTCGACGTGTGGATTACACACATCGGCGGATACCCCGGCAAATATGCCCGCGAGGTGATACCGCAAATCTACATACACCCGCCCAAGCTCTTCATCTCGGGCCACTCGCACATCTTGAAAGTGCTCTATGACAAAACCTTGAAATGCCTGCACATCAACCCCGGCGCCGCCGGACTGTACGGATTCCACAAGAAACGCACGCTGGTGCGATTCGTCATCGACCAGGGCGAAATCAAGGACCTCGAAGTCATCGAACTGGCCGACCGCCGACAAGGGGGATAACTCTGCCCCTGGCCACCATTGCCAACCAGAATCATATCCAATAAGTTTGAAATAAATAATAGGAGGGGTTATATATTCAACTCCTGACGGACGGTTTCGATAAATTCCCAGAAGACCGAGGCGAAGGGCTCGATAATCGAGCGTTTGGGCTCCTCGGCGGGAATGAGTGCGCGCAGACCTCCCTTAAAACAGCGTATGTCGATGCGGGTTCCCATCTCGATGGGTTCGCCGTCGAGGTGCATGGCTCCCGGTTTCTCACGCTTAATGGTGAGCGACTCGGTGGTGAAGCTTTTGATATTGGCATCTTGGTCGATGTGCTTGGTAAAGAGCAACAGTGCCAGTCCTGCCGTGTCGAAGGGGGTAAAGGGCATGAGCACCGTAACATCGATTTTGCCGTCCTGCATACTGGCATGAGGGGCGATATAGGCGTTGTTGCCATATTGCGAGGCATTACCGCAGGCGATGAGGAAGGCCTTCTCGGTAACAGTACCGTCGGGCATCTCAATCCGATAGGTCTCCGACTTGTATTTGAGGTACTCGGTAAGTGCCTTGGCCACGTAGGCCAGTTTACCCCGCCGCTTCCCCTCGGCAAATTTAAGACTCACCAGCGCATCGAACCCCACTCCGCAGGTACAGAAGAAGGGACGGCCATTGGCCGTGCAGTAGTCGAGGTCGGCGACTACGCCGTCGTTGACAATATCGAGGGCCTTGCGCACGTCCATCGAGATGCCCAGGTGGCGGGCCAGTCCGTTGCCCGACCCCACCGGCACGATGGCCAAGGTAGTGGGGGTATTGATCAGTTCACGGGCTATCTCGTTACAAGTGCCGTCGCCCCCGACCGAGAGCACCACGTCGATGCCGTCGGCCACAGCCTGACGAGTCATCTCGGCGGCATGACCGGCATACTGCGTGAAACGACACTCCACACTGTATTTCGACGAGTCTATCACCTCGTCGATCAAGGCGGGTATCTCCTCTTTATCTTTGGTTCCCGAGATGGGATTTATGATAGCTAAGATTTTTTTCGGTGCAGGCATAGCATCTTTTTAATTTCGGAAATATCGGTAAATCGCTCTTGTGTAGCCTCTTGCATCAAAGCCGATGCGGCTGTCTCAACCTACTCGACTCGACGGCAATTTACCGCAGCGGGGACAAAGATAATAAATATTCCCAATTTCTCAGCTCTCCCACCGACTTCTGTATACCCCAAGCCGTTAAATAGCGTTTATCTTGTAGCCGGTTTTTGAAACATCTTACTACCTTTGCTGTTGTTATATCGCTGAACGCTTAACCAAGAACGCTATCCTATGAATGTTTTTCAAAATCCGCTCGTCCGAATCATTGCCTCCATTGCAGTGGGGTTGCTCCTGCTGTTCTACCCCAACGCCGCTCTCCCCACCATATTGCTGATTATCGGTATCCTCGTGGGGCTACCCAGTCTCTACACCATTCTGGCCTATCTGCTGAGCGGAGCATCGAAACACAACGAACCGTTCCCTGTACTCTCGGCCATACTGCTGCTGTTCGGGTGCTCGCTCATCTTGGTACCCAGCTGGTACATCGGTGTAACAATTTATGTACTGGGCGGTGCACTCGTCTTGATAGGGGTCTACCAGCTGCTCTATCTGCTCACGCTGAAAAAGGCCATCAAGCGCAAGGCCGGGTGGGTATCCTACCTGCTGCCGGTCATTATCCTGCTCATCGGCATCGAGATTCTGGTCAATCCCTTCTCGGCCACCGAGCGGATTATCGTAGCCACCTTCGGGGCAGCCACATTGCTCTATGGCATCACCGATCTGTTATATTACATTCGCCTCAGATAAGGTACGACACTTAGAAATCGATGGATAGCCGCAGATTGATTTGTCGGCGGGTGAGGTAGTTGGGCACGGCATATTGCGCATTGGAAATGTCGGTCACCCAATAGTAGGAGTTCACGTTGCTGATGTCGAAGAGGTTGAATACGTCAATACCAATCCACACGCTTTTCAGATTGCGGAAGATTCCCTTTTGCAGCAGTTTGTCCTCGCCCCCGACGAGCAAACGCGAGGCCCCGATGTCGATACGCTTGTAGGCCGGCGCCCTGAAATAGCCGGCCTGACGCCCTTTGCGGGGCGACCCCACCGGCAGACCGTCGGCCAAGATGGCCCGCAGACTGAATTTGTATTTGGGGAACCGGGGCACGTAATCCTGGAAATAGAGTCCCACGCTGTATCGCTGATCGGTGGGTCGGGGCAGTTTCACCCCGCCAATCTCCTCCTGAGTTTTCATCAGCGAAAAGGTGAGCCACGAGTCGACCCCCGGCACAAACTGTCCGAAGAGTTTCAGGTCGATACCGGCGGCATAGCCCTTGGCCTCGTTCTGGCCGCTGTACCACACCCGCAAGTTATCGATTTCGTAGGGAATGAGGTTGTCGAGTTTCTTGTAATAAAGTTCGGCCGTGAACTTGAACGGACGGTCCAGTGCCCGAAACGAATAGTCGCCCCCGAGCACGATGTGAATCGAGCGTTGCGACTTGATATTCCGGTTCAGCTGCACCACGTAGTTGTTGGAGGCATCGCACACCGTGTCGCGCAACTCCTTGTAAAAGGGGGCCTGATAATAGAGTCCGCCGGCCAGGCGGGTGGTTATCTGCTCGTTGGCCGCCGGGATAAAGGTGACCGAAGCCCGGGGGCTCACCAATGTCTCTTTGTTGAATCCCCAATAAGAGGCACGTAACCCGCCCGTAAAGATGAAGCGCCCCCACAACGTGCGCAGGCGATAGGTGTCCTGCAAATAGGCCGAAAGGCGGTGGCTATCCATGTCCTGCCGGGAAAAGAGGTTGTAGATCATCTCGACCGACTGGCCGGTATGAGGCAGCGAATAGCCGGCCGAGTCGCGCATCTCCCACTCGCGCACGCGGTCGTAAATCTGCTCATACTGGTGGGTAAAACCCCATTTCAATTCGTTCTGTCCCAGCTTGGTGGCCCCTTTGATCGAGGTGGCAATCACCGAAGCCTTCAACCGGTTGCGGGCATGCTCGTGATAGGTGCCCACCCCCAATGCCCCGGTATTCTCGGAGCCCTCGCCGTCGCCCGTATCGGCCAACTCGTCGAGCCAATACTGCCCCGAGATGTCGTAGGTCACCAGCTCGTTGGTAACAAAGGCCGAGGTCATGAGCGCCCACTGCGTGTATTTGTCGGGGAAGAAATTCAGCGACAGAGCCCCGAAATAGGTCTCGAACTTGTCGCGCTCGCCACCGTCGAAATAGACCTTGAACTGCTTGGCATTCGTAGCCGTACCGAACGAGGTGTTGCGCTCGTGGGGAGTGAACTTGTAGTCGTTGATGGCAATATTGCCCAGGAACGAAGCCTCCCACTTGGGGGCGAACTTATAGGTCAGGTAGGTTTGATAATCGAAGAACGATGGCTCATACTCGCCTTTGGTATCGAGCGAACTCAACAGCGTGGAGTTGGTCTTGTAGCGAATGCCATGCAGCTGCGAAAACTTCTTGGTACTCTGTCCAATCGATGCGGTAGCCCCCAGGAAACTGGCCGAGACCGACCCCTCGAAGGCCTGGGGGTGCTTATAGATGATGTCGAGAACCGACGACATCTTGTCGCCATATTCGGCCGAGAAGCCGCCCGACGAGAAGCCTACGGCTCCCACCATATCGGGGTTGATGATACTCAACCCCTCCTGTTGTCCCGACCGCACCGTGAGCGGACGATACACCTCGATACCGTTGATGTAGACGATATTCTCGTCGAAGTTACCACCCCGCACCGAGTATTGCGAACTCAGCTCGTTGCTCGAATTGACCCCGGCAAAGGTGGTGAGCATCGCTTCGATACTCCCGCCCGAGGCATCGGGCATCAGTTTCAGATCCTTGGTATCGATAGTTTGCAACGTGCTGGTCTGCCGACGGTGAGTCGCCACCACCACCTCGTTCAACATCTTGGAGTTCTTGTTCAGCCGCACCGACAGCGAAACGTCTTTGGTGAGGTTGAGCAACTGCCGCTGCTCCTCGCGATAACCCAGGCACGAATAGATGACCACAATCGAGTCGCCCGCCGGAATGGAGAGCTGGTACTCGCCCTTCAAGTCGGTCATCGTGCCCATGGTCGTTCCCGCCACGCGCACCGTAGCCAGTTCGATAGGCTGGTTGTCGCTGTCGTAGACCCGACCCGTGAGCTTCACCCGTCCCTGAGCAGCCAGTTCGAGCACCGCGCCAATCGTAATCAAAAGGAGTAATATCTTGTATCTCATCGGGATTCTATACACATCGTGCCCCGTTTGTCGAGAGGCACATTTAATAAACGTAAAAAAGCCCCGTTCAGTATGCGGCCCGCCGAAAAGTAGTGAAAAAAGTTTCCCCATATTCCCCGCAGTAGCATCAGGTTTTGTATCTTTGCTACTGGAAGAGCCGCGCATCATGACCGAGACCGTTGGCGTCACAGTCCGACCGTAGGTTGCCCAAACGTGGCGTCCACTCAAAAAAACATACATTAAAACCATTACCCTTATGAACAATCTGCACGATCTGTTGATACACCGGCGAAGCATTCGCAAATATACCGACCAACCGTTGTCGCCCGATTCGGTCAAGTTGATTCTCGAAGCAGGGCTGCTCGCCCCCTCGTCGAAACGCTGCACCCCCTGGGAGTTTATCGCCGTCGAGGACAAAGAGGTACTCGCCCGCCTGGCGGCCTGCAAAACCGCGGGAGCCAAACCGATTGAAGGTGCCGCACTGGCCATCGTCGTGACGGCCGACATGACGCTCGCCGATACGTGGGTCGAGGACGCCTCGATTGCCGCCATACTCATGCAACTGCAAGCGGCCGACCTGGGACTGGGCAGTTGCTGGATTCAGGTGCGCAACCGATTCGGGGCCAACGACGAACCGGCCGAGGACATCGTGCGCGAGATTCTGGGGATTCCCGAGACGATGGGCGTCCTCTGCATTCTCTCCATCGGTCACAAGGACGAGGAGCGCAAACCCTTCGACGAGGAGAAGATGATGTGGGAAAAGGTTCACATAGGCAAATGGGAATGAGCAGCGAGAAGATGAAAATTATCCTCATCGGCGCCGGGAATCTGGCCACGCGGCTGGCGCTAGCCTTACAGGCGAAAGGGCTCGCCCCCGAGTGGGTGTACAGCCGCACCGAGGAGTCGGCCCGGCGATTGAGCGAACAGTTGCCTCACAGCCACTACACCACCCGCCTCGACAGCCTGCCTACCGACGGCGACCTCTACATCTTTGCCGTGAAGGATTCGGTACTGCCTCAACTGCTATCTGCCATGCCGGCCAATGCCGGACTGTGGGTACACACGGCCGGCAGCGTAGACCGCGAGGTGTTCCGCCCCTATACGAATCGCTACGGCGTCTTCTACCCCATGCAGACATTCAGCAAGGAGCGGGCCGTCGACTTCGACGATATTCCCTTTTTCATCGAGGCCAACAGCGAGGCCGATACCGACCTGCTGCACGACCTGGCCGCCCGCCTCTCGAGCAAAGTCTACCGGGCCGACTCGGAGCAACGCAAATACCTGCATCTGGCAGCGGTCTTTGCCTGCAACTTCACCAATCACCTCTACGCACTGTGCGACCGCATCTTGCAGGAGCACAATCTGCCGTTCGAGGCGATGTTGCCTCTCATTCGCGAAACGGCTGCCAAGGTAGCCGACATGTCTCCCTTCGATGCCCAGACGGGTCCGGCTATCCGGTACGACCAGAACATCATCGCCAAGCAGGAGGCACTGCTCACCGACCCCACGATGCGCGAGATTTACACCCTCCTGAGCCGCAGCATTCACGAAATCCATAACCCCGATAAACCAAAAGAATCATGAGCCGAACCGATTTCGACCTAACGAAAATAAAAGCCTTTGCCTTCGACGTGGACGGCGTGCTGTCGTCCGACTCCATACCTCTGCACCCCTCGGGCGAACCCATGCGGGTCATCAACATCAAAGACGGATATGCCTTGCAACTGGCCGCCAAACTGGGCTACCCCGTGGCCATCATCACCGGCGGCCGCACCGAAGCGGTGCGCAAACGCTTCGAGGGGCTGGGGCTCTCGCACGTCTATCTGGGAGCGGCCGTGAAAATCAAAGTCTTCGAACAGTGGATTGCCGAGTGCGGCCTGCAAGCCGGCGAGGTGATGTATATGGGCGACGACATTCCCGACTATGAGGTGATGCGGGTGGTCGGGCTGCCCGCCTGTCCGGCCGATGCCGCTCCCGAAATCAAGCAGATAGCCCGCTACATCTCGCCCTTCTGCGGCGGCATGGGTTGCGGCCGCGACATCATCGAACAGGTGCTGCGCGCCCAGGGCAAATGGATGGCCGACAAGAAAGCGTTCGGCTGGTAACCACACTTAACACGAATGAATATGTTATCGCATCTTCAAAAATACGAAATCCTCCTGGCGAGCAATTCGCCCCGTCGCCGCGAACTCCTGGCCGGACTCGACATCGAATACCGCGTAACGGCTCTGCCCGAGGTCGACGAGTCGTACCCCCCGAGCCTCTCGGGCGAAGAGATTCCCCTCTATATCTCGCAGGAGAAGGCCGCCGCCTATCGCAGCCAGATGAAAGAGAACACGCTGCTCATCACAGCCGATACCATCGTCTGGCTCGACGGCCGGGTCTATGGCAAGCCGCACGATCTGGCCGATGCCAAAGCCATGTTGCGGGCCCTCTCGGGCAAGACGCACACCGTCATCACCGGCGTCACCCTCACCTCGATGCAGAAGCAAATCTCCTTTGCCGTCTCGACCGAGGTCTCGTTTGCTCCACTCGACGACGACGAAATCGACTACTACGTCGACCGCTACCGCCCGCTCGACAAGGCCGGAGCCTATGGCGTGCAGGAGTGGATCGGCTACATCGGGGTGACCGGACTGCAAGGCAGCTACTACAATGTGATGGGGCTGCCTATCCAACGGCTCTACACCGAGTTGAAGAAATTCTAAGAGTCATTCCCCAAAATACCTACAAACGGCTCTTTTCTGGCCCCCACATCACGATACGGGGGTGACTCCCCGTGTCATACCGCGCCTCAACGAGACGTTTCTGTCATTCCGCACTTGATGCGGAATCCAGGAAGACAGTCTTTACTATTACAAGTCGTGGAAAATCTATATAAACATCTAAAAATAAACAGATTATATCTATTTAAAGATTTCACATAGGCACAAAAAAAATTGATTGTCTCGCGACAACCAATCTTTGTTAACCTTAATCTTAATCTAATACTATGAAAAACACTGTGCAAATATAGTACGTTTTCTGCTATAAAACATAATTTCCAAACATATTTCGTATCGTTTTAATATTATTTAAACCTTGGTTATCGTTTACGGAGAAAGGCTGACACTCCTCTACGCACACGACACAGAGAGGCAAAAAGGGCCGAGTTGCACGATGCAGCGATATATCGTATCTTTGCCCCCATGAAAGAAATCAGTACACTTATCGAAAAGGCATGCCGCAACCTGAATATCGATTCACTCAATGGCATGCAGAAACAGATGCTCGAGACGGCTCAGCGCCCCCACGACATCATCTTGCTCTCGCCCACCGGGTCGGGAAAAACATTGGCCTTCCTGCTGCCGGTCCTGCAACGCATCGACCCTCGCGCTGTGGGGGTACAGGCACTTGTGCTGGTTCCCTCGCGGGAGTTGGCCCTGCAAATCGAGAGCGTGTTGCGCAAGATTGCCGCCGGCATCAAAATCGTGTGCTGCTACGGCGGCCACTCGGTGCGCGAGGAGAGCAAGTCGCTGGCCGTGGCTCCGGCCCTCATCGTGGGGACACCGGGGCGTATTGCCGACCACCTGCGCCGGGGCCGCCTGTCGCTCGACACCCTCGACACGCTGATACTCGACGAGTTTGACAAATGCCTCGCCCTGGGCTTTCACGACGAGATGAAAGAGATTATCGCCCCGCTGAAAGAGGTCAAGAAAAAAATTCTCACCTCGGCGACCGACAGCGAATCGCTGCCCGCATTTACAGCCCTGCGCCGCCCGGTGAAACTTGACTTTCTGGGAACGAAAAAGAGCGAAGAGTCCCCCACGGCCCGACTGTCGCTCTACCGTATAGATTCACCCGAAAAGGACAAACTCGACACGCTGCTCGTCTTGCTGCGCAACCTCAAACCGGCTCTCACCCTCATCTTCTGCAACCAGCGCGAGAGCGTGGAGAGGGTGCAGCAATTTCTCACCAACCAAGGTATCATTGCCGAGGCTTTCCATGGCGGCATGGAGCAGGCCGACCGCGAACGGGCGCTCTGCAAATTCCGCAATTGCAGCAGCTACATCTGCGTTTCGACCGACCTGGCGGCCCGCGGACTCGACATACCCGAGGTAAAATACATCATTCACTACCACCTGCCGGTCGACCTCGAAAGCTTTACCCACCGCAACGGCCGCACGGCCCACATGCATGCCGAGGGCGAAGCCTTTATGATTGTAGGTCCCACCGAGCAACTGCCCGAATATGCCCGACAAGCCACCGCCTTCCGGCTCGACCCGACGAGCAATCTGCTACAAACGCCACCCATGGCTACCCTGCACTTTGCCGCCGGGAAAAAAGAGAAGATCAGCAAAGGGGACATCGTGGGATTCCTCACTCAAAAAGGGGGCCTGACGGCCGACGAAATAGGACTCATCGAGGTCAAGGACCACTATTGCTACGCGGCCGTGGCACGCGACAAGGCACACGAAACGCTGCGCCGCCTCCGCGACGAAAAGATAAAAGGCAAAAAGGTAAAGATTTCGTTCAGCTACTGATTGGCTCCGCGCCTCTCTGTCACCCCCGCACTCGATGCGGAGTTCGGTCGAATGCAAGCAAAAGGAAATGTATTTTGCAGGTATTTACCCCTGCCAGTATTCTTGGATACCGCGTCGTAGCGCGGTATGACGTACATGTCACCCCGCACCCCGATGCGGGGTCCAGTGATTTAGGAATAAGTCTTGCAGGTATTTCCTATAATTCTTTATTGATTCTCGGTCTCGACCATCTGCTCGAAAGCCTTCCACAGATTATCGTCGGGGACAGGAGCCGTCACACTGATGAGCTGCTTCGACACGGGGTGGATAAATTCGACATGGCGGGCATGCAGAGAAATGCCGCCGTCGGGATTGGAGCGCTCGGCACCATATTTCAAATCGCCCTTGATGGGAGAACCGATCTTGGCCAACTGACAGCGAATCTGGTGATGACGGCCCGTTTTCAAGTTGACTTCCAGCAACGTGTAGCGGTCGCTACGTGCCAACACCCGGTAATCGAGTACCGCCCGCTTCGCTCCCGGGCGCTCCCGGTCATAAGCCACCGACTTGTTGATCTTCTCGTTACGCACGAGATAGTGTACCAGTTCACCGCTCTCCTGCTCGGGGGCATGCTTGACGATAGCCCAATACTGTTTTTTCACCTCGCCGTTGCGAAACATGTCGTTCAGTCGGGTGAGCGCCTTGCTCGTCTTGGCAAAAACGACCAGTCCGCTCACGGGACGGTCGAGACGGTGAGTCACCCCCACGAAGACATTCCCCGGCTTGTCGTACTTCTCTTTCAGCCACGCCTTCACCATCTCGCTCAGCGGCGTGTCGCCCGTCTTGTCACCCTGCACGATTTCAGAGCAGGTCTTGTTGACGATAATCAAGTGGTTGTCTTCGTAGAGTACCTCCATAGTTCGTTGATTTTAACTGTTGCAAAGATAGTACAAACCGGTCGGCCCCACAAGAGCAATCCCTCTGCTATAACAAGACGATGAAATGATAATATTAAAAAATCTATATTCATAAGAACGATAGCAAATTAAAATTTTATTTTTGCACTGTTTTTTTGCAACTGAACGCGGTACTTTTACGTCTCTATAAGAAAACGACGAAACACAATGAAACAGATTCTTCCTGCCGCCCTGCTTGCGGTGGCTCTCTCGCCCTTGTACACTCACGGTGCCACACCTAATCTTCCGAACGACTCTGTCGCCGTAATCTATGCCGACACGACCAAGCTGAATGTCGACTCCATCGAGAACTCACTCAAACAGGTCGATCTCAACGAGGTGACCGTCGAAGCCTCGTCGTGGGTGCAGAAGGCCGACCGCAACCTGCTATACCCCAACGCCCAACAGATAGAACAATCGCGCAACGGCTTGCAGTTGCTGCAAAAGCTGCAAATTCCCGGCGTAATCATCAATCCTACCGATAACAGCATTGCCCTGGCCGACCAGAGCGAGGTGAGCCTGCGTATCAACGGCCGCCCCGCCGACAACAAGGAGATTCAGGCCCTTTCACCCGAGCAGATTGTGCGTATCGAGTACATCGACAACCCGGGTGTACGCTACGGCGAGGTGGGTGCCGTGCTCGACTTTATCGTCAAAAACCCCACCTCGGGCGGCAGCTTCATGGGCGACATCACCCAAAGTGTCAACCGGGGATTCGGCGAATACTGGCTGGGAGCCAAAGTCAACAGTGGCAAGTCGGAGTTCTCCTACTCGGGCTGGTTCTCTCCCCGCTGGAACTTGAAGATGCTGCGCGACAATACCGAGCACTACGAATTGCCCGACGGTACCCGCTACACCCGTACCGAAGAGAGTCTCGACAGAAGCAAATTTGAACAGAGGAACAACGGTCATTCACTCAGCTACAATTACCTCGACTCCCAAAAGCAGATGTTCAACGCTTCGCTCAAATTCTATTACACCCAGAACGAAAATCTCTTCCGCGGTATCCTCACCGACCACTCACCCGGCGGCACGACCAGCCTCATGCTCGACGACTCGAAGAATCGCAGTCTCAACCCTTCGCTCAACCTCTACTACCAATACAATCTCGACGAAGACCAGTTGATTATGGCCAACGTCGTGGCCAGCTACGAGCAACCCAACAGCCACCGCATCTATACCGAAGACGAACTCTTCTATACCGACAACAGCTTCACGACCGGCTCGTCGCTCGTCGACATCGACAACCTCATCAAGAGCCGCACCTACTCGATACTGGGTGAGGTCGACTATGAAAAGCGGTGGAAAAACAGCCGTGTGACGGCCGGTATCCGCCACACCCAGTCGTGGATTACCAACAACTACGTGGAGCAAGACATCTACGACCGCATGAACCAGGGCAACAGCTATCTGTTCGGCGAATACTGGATGCGGCTGGGCCCGCATTTCGATTTCTCGGCGGGTGTCGGTTACAGCCTTTACACCTATGTGCCGCGCGACCGGGAGTCGCACCTCTACTCCATCTGGCGGCCCCGTCTCTCGGCCCGATATACCATCGACGACTACTCGTCGCTGCGATTCAACTTCGTGCGCATGGGCAGCGTTGTCAGTCTCGATATGCTCAGCCCCGTGGTGCAGGACGTCGACGGCATACAGCAATCGACCGGCAACCCCGACGTCAAGCCCTATGCCACCTACAAATACGAATTGCAATACCAGTACAACCGCGGTATCTTCTATGGCAAACTGGGCGCCCGTTATACCCATGCTCCCGGTGCCATCATGCCCGAAAAGGTGTGGGTAGGCGATAAAATCCTCACCCGATACAACAACCAGAAGAATGCCGAGGAGTTACGCTTCTACCTCGATACCCGGATAACGGCTATCCCCGACTGGCTCACCCTCAGCGCAGGCCCTGCCTGGCACCGCTACTGGATGCGGGGCAACAACTACACCCACGTCTACAACAATTTCTACTGCTACGCCACCTTCGAGTTGTCGCACTGGGGATTCTCGCTCGAAGGCATGCTCCAGACCAATTTCAACCAATTCTGGGGCGAGACACTCAATGGCGGAGAGAATGTACACACCCTCAAACTCTCCTATAACTACAAGGACTGGAACTTCGGGGTGATGGTACTCGACCCCTTCATCAACGACTACAAAGTGAAAAAAGAAAACTGGAACCGCTACGCCGGATACCACCAGGTGATAACGACAAACATGATTAAACAGATGGTGGCCGTCAGCGTGAGCTGGAACCTCAACTGGGGCCGCCGATACGAGACCGACGAGCAGCGCATCAACAACGTGATAGGCGGCGGTGGGGTCAATGCCGCTGGCAAATAAGTCCGATTCGGCCTCCCCCGCGACACCGCAGCCCCCCCGCAACAGGCTGCACCCGGCTACCCCTCAGGAGAAACAGGAAGGGGCCGTATCGCATGCGATACAGCCCCTTCGCTCCTATACCGATGATGTCGGATATTACATGTTCATACCACCGCAGCAGTGGATAACCTGACCCGTTACATACGACGACAGGTCGGAAGCGAGGAACGTAGCCACGTTGGCCACATCTTCGGGCGTTCCGCCACGACGCAGCGGAATCTGTTTGGCCCATTCGGCTTTCACCTCGTCGGAGAGAGCAGCCGTCATGTCGGTAATGATGAAGCCCGGAGCAATGGCATTGGCACGTACACCGCGCGAACCCAACTCTTTGGCAATCGACTTGGCCAAACCAATCATACCGGCTTTCGAGGCCGAGTAGTTGCATTGACCGGCGTTGCCCGATACACCTACAACCGAAGCCATGTTGATGATGCTACCGCCCTTCTGACGCATCATGATGGGCGTAACGGCGTGAATGAAGTTGAAAGCCGATTTCAGGTTCACGTTAATAACCATGTCCCATTGTTGCTCGGTCATACGCATCATCAAACCGTCGCGAGTAATACCGGCATTATTTACCAGGATATCAATGCGACCGAAATCTTTCACAATCTCGGCAACCACGTTGTGAGCCTCTTCAAAGTTGGCGGCATTCGAGGCATACCCTTTGGCACGAACCCCCAAAGCGGCAATCTCTTGTTCGGTAGCCTTCCCAATCTCGTCGATGGCGAGGTCGGTAAACGCGATATCAGCTCCTTCCGAAGCGAATTTCAGGGCAATAGCTTTTCCTATACCCCGTGCTGCACCCGTGATGACAGCAACTTTTCCTTCCAGTAATTTCATAATTTTCTTGTTTATTATGCAGGGCAACGAGTCGCCTCACCGCCCCCGGTTAATAATCTTATCGTTTTATGCCATACAAGATGAAATCCAGTATGTAATCCGTCAACCTCGATCGGTCGATGCCCCACTCGCCAAAGTTGTCGCGGATATAGGGCACATCGAGCCCCCGAAGGGCATAGTGCAGCACCGAAGCCGTAGCCGTCACGTTGGGGATATGAAACACCCCCTGCTCCACCCCTTCGGTAAGGATACTCCGCAAGAGAGCCTCCTCCCTCACGTCGATGCTCCGCCGGGCCTTCTCCACCTTCAAGATGTCGCGAAAGAACTCGGCCCGCAGCGTGCCGTTGCGCACCACCGCCTCCTTGACCGCCTCCAACCGGGTGTTGATGTAGTTGAGCAACTTCTCCTCGGGAGGCAAATCGCGGTTGGCCAGTCCTTCGAGCCGGGCATACAGGTGCTCCGACTCGGCCTCGACCACGGCCCAATAGATTTCGTTCTTGTTCTTGAAATAGGTGTAGATCGTACGACGACCTTTCCCCGAAGCCTCGGCGATATCGTTCATCGTCGTAGCCGCCACCCCTTTGCGGGCAAACAACTGGCGAGCCACATCGATAAGCAATTCTCGTGTACGAACCATAACCTGTCTCTTTCTTTACCTGCACATCGGTGCAAAACTTGTGCGAAATTACATATTTTTATCATTAAAAACCAAAGCAAACACTTCGTTTTTCTCACTTGCTCTCTTAACAGAAACTTTAACATTACCAAATTCTACTGATTCACAACTTGTTATTTATTAAATCAAGAAACAAGCCGAAAAAAGTTTATCAAATACTTGCATTTTCAATTATTCTCCGTACCTTTGCACTCACAAACACCGCGGGGTGGAGCAGTGGTAGCTCGTTGGGCTCATAACCCAAAGGTCGTCGGTTCGAGTCCGGCTCCCGCAACCAAGAGAAAGGGTCGCAACCAGCGACCTTTTTCTATTTCTATTCCCCCGAATTTTACGCAATCTTTCACCGGACTCTTCCCTGGCCCCCGCATCGAGTGCGGGTTGGTACCTCATTATCTACGGCGAGAAAGTATAGACAAATGCTATTAATCAACTTATTACATTCAACGCAGCCACAATTCCCGACAAAAATTTCATACACTAAGAAAAATAGATTATTTTTGTTTTTAATATCTATTTGCATCAACTATGAAAATGCCTAAAAATCGCGCCATCTACATAGGAGTGCTGGCCTTGGTATGGGCTTGTGCCTACTTCTATATTTTCAATGCGAAGATAGACATCAACGGCGACAACTGCCGCTACTACACCTTTGCCTCGGCCCTGGCTTCGGGACAGGGATATGCCGACATCTCAGCCCCGACGACCCACCCGACCAACGCTTTTCCGCCGGGTTATCCGTTGCTGATGACCCCGCTACGATTCTTCACCGACAGCGTCGTGGCTCAAAAGGTGCTCAACGGGCTCTTCCTGCTGGGGGGTGCGCTGCTGCTCTTCTTTTTCATGATTCGACGCAAGATGCCCGACTCGCTGGCGCTGGTAGGTGCCTGTGCCGCCATACTGAGCGACCGGGTGCTCCACTTCTCTACGATGATGATGAGCGAGATGTCGTGCTTCTTCACCTCGGCGGCGGCTATCTTCCTGCTCACGCAGATGAAGAAAGAGAGACCCTTCTACAAAGACTGGGCCTTCTATGCCATGCTGGTGATGGTCATACTCTGCTACCACATACGCACCCAGGGAGTGGCCCTGTTTGCCGCAGTAGTACTCTTCTTTCTCTGTGCCAAAAGATGGAAAGAGGCTCTCGCTACGGTGGCAGGTTTCATCGTGGGTTGCCTGCCGTGGATCTGGCGCAACAAGGCGCTGGGTATGGAACAGAGCCGATATTTCGAGTCGATAGCGCAGGTGAATCCGTGGCGCCCCGAAGATGGCTCGCTCGACCTGAGTGGCATCATCGAACGCTTTTTCGACACGCTGGGCATGTTGGTATCCAAGGCGTTGCCCAACTCGGTGATTCCCTATTTCCAAGTCAACTATGCCCCCGAGGTGTCGGCCGGATTCGGATTGTGGCTGGCAGCCCTCATACTGGTAGCCCTTATCATTCGAGGATTCTGGGCATTCGGTAAATACCGCTGGGTACTCATCGGCTACACCGTCTTTACCTTCGGACTTATCTCCATCTTCAGCACCCCCAGCGAGAACCGATATATCACGGCACTCATTCCCTTCCTGAACATGGGTCTGCTTGTGGGGCTCTACGAGGTCGTGGTGTGGGCCATGCGCCGGCTGAATATGAAACAGAAATTCTCGCCATGGATTCTGGCCCTGTTGCTGCTCACCAGCGTGAGCAACATCAAAGCGTTGCACACCATGAACCAGATGCCCTTCCCGCCGGCCTATCAAAACTTCTTCCAGATAGGAGCCGTATTGAAGCAACATGTATCGCCCGAAACGGTGGTTGCTTCGCGCAAGGGCGAACTGCTCTACATGTTCTCGGGGACACGGGTCACCGGCTATGCCTTCTCGCTGGACGACCGGGCCGTGATCCAGAAGATGCTCGACGACGGCGTGGAGTATGTCATTCTCGACCAGCTTGGGTACAGTTCGACTGTCCGCTACCTCTACCCGGCCATACAGAAGAACGACGACCTCTTCTTCGTCGCCTCCTATATTCCCAACCCCGACACCTATCTGTTGAAATTCGACCGAGAGGCTGCCCGTAAAAAACTGTCACAAACCAACCCCTAACTCATGAGCGCTACCGACAAGAAACAGAAACAGGCGGTTATCGCCGGAGCCGGCCCCGCCGGACTTACCGGTGCGTATGAACTGCTCAAACATACCGACATTCACCCCGTTGTCTTTGAGGAATCGGGCGAAATCGGAGGCATCTCGCGCACCGTGCGCTACCACGGGAACCGCATGGACATCGGGGGGCACCGCTTCTTCTCCAAGAGTCAGCGGGTGACCGACTGGTGGAACGAGATCATGCCGCTGCAAGGAGCTCCCTCACTCGACGACAAGCTGTTGCACACGACCGACAAGACTTTTGCTGCCAACGGCCCCGACCCCGAACAGTGCGACCGCGTGATGCTGGTGCGCAACCGCATATCGCGCATCTTCTACCTGCACAAGTTTTTCGACTATCCCATTTCGCTCAAATGGCAGACCTTCGCCAACATGGGGCTGGTGCGCACCATCGAGGCCGGTTGCGGATACCTGTGGTCGGTCTTCTTCAAGAAGCCCGAAACCTCGCTCGAAAACTTCTACATCAACCGCTTTGGCAAACCGCTCTACCGCATGTTCTTCGAGGACTATACCGAGAAGGTGTGGGGCGTACACCCCTCAAAACTGGGGGCCGACTGGGGTGCCCAACGGGTGAAGGGGCTGTCGATTTTTGCCATTCTCAAAGACATGCTCAAAAAGAGTTTCTCCAAAAAGGAGAATATGAAAGAGGTGGAGACCTCGCTCATCGAACAGTTTGTCTATCCCAAACTGGGACCCGGACAACTGTGGGAGACCGTGGCCGACGAGGTGCGCCAACGGGGCGGCGAGGTAATTACCGAGACTCCCGTGAAGGAGATTCACGTCGAGAACAACCGCGTGACGAGCGTTACCGTCGAGAATGCCCAAGGCGAACGCCGGGAGGTTCCCTGCGACTACCTGCTCTCGTCACTTCCTCTCAAAGACCTTGTGCAATCGATTCGGGGCATCGAGGTACCCGACGAGGTAAAACGCATTGCCGGCGACCTGCCCTACCGCGACTTCATCACCGTGGGGTTGCTCATGAAACGCCTCACCATCGACAATCAGACCCGCATCAAGACCTTTGCCAACCGCATACCCGACACCTGGATCTACATTCAGGAGCGCGACGTGCGCATCGGCCGCCTGCAAGTCTTCAACAACTGGTCGCCCTATCTGGTCAAGGACTACGAGAACACCGTGTGGATAGGACTCGAATACTTCTGCACCGAGGGTGACGCCTTTTGGCAGATGGACGACCTGTCGTTCATCGACATGGCGGTGGGCGAGTTGGCCAAAATCGGCATCATCGACCCCGCCGATGTACTCGACTCGGTGCGCATCAAGGTCAAGAAGGCCTATCCCTCCTATTTCGGCAGCTACTATGAGCTCGACCGGGTGAAGGAGTTCCTCAACGGCATCGAAAACCTGTGGTGCATCGGCCGCAACGGGCAGCACCGCTACAACAACATGGACCACTCGATGATGACCGCCATGGTAGCCGTCGACCACATTGCCGCCGGCAACACCGACAAGAGCGCCGTGTGGTCGGTCAACACCGAAGAAGAATACCACGAGAGCAAATGATGAAGCCAGGTCACCTCTTCAAACGCCTGTTCTACGGCACCACCGATCGACTGCTCGTGCAGTTCGTGCGCTATTTCTTCGTGGGTGGATTTGCCTTCATCGTCGATTTCGGGCTGCTCTATATCCTCACCGAGTATGCCGGGTTGCACTACCTGCTCTCGGCCACCCTCTCGTTCATCTCGGGGCTGCTGGTCAACTACATCATCAGTTGCATCTGGGTATTCAGCAACTCGAAGTTCAAGAACCGGCTGGTCGAGTTCCTCTTCTTTGCCGCCATCGGCGTGGTGGGGCTGCTGCTCAACGACGCCCTCATCTGGCTCTTTACCGACTGCATCGGCACCCACTACATGTTCTCCAAGATAGTGGCCGCGGCCATCGTCTACCTGTGGAACTTCTTTGCCCGCAAATATCTGGTATTTCGGTAACACACGTCATTCCGAACGCTCACGTCATACCGCGCCTCAACGCGGTATCCAGGAATACCCGGGCAGGAGTATCCGCAACAGTTTACAACGTCCCTCACTGGACCCTGCATCGTTGTGCGGGGTGACGTGCTACAACAGAAACGAGGGGCATCGCCCCTGCGGGCAACACCCCTCGTATAGAATCAAGGAAATACGTTTTTACTTGTTGATCAGGAACCACGCATCGGTAAATTGCGGATAGCGGGCTTGCAGGGCTTCGCGAGCCTGTACGGCAGCGGGACGGTTGTCGAACGAGCAGGCTACGACACGATACCAACCCTCGGCATTCTGAGCCAATACGGCGGGATAACCGTCGTTGCGCAGACGTTCGCAGAGGCTCTGTGCATTGAGACGTTGACGGAAACTGCCCACGATTACGTTATACTCTTTGAGCAAGGCGTCGTTACCATCTACAGCGTTGATGCGTTCGCTACGCTCTCTTACCGGAGTGCTCGACGTTGTCGTGGTCGAGGGGGTGGTTACCACCTGTTGCTCGGCGACCGGAGTTGTTGCTGGTGCAGGCTCTTCTATCTTCTTCTCCTGTGCCTTTTCATAGGCAGCCTTATAGGCGCTTTGGCTCGACTTACACGAAGCCATACCGCCGATCAACAAAAGGGACAAGGCCCAAATCCAATTTTTTCTCATAGGACTTATAGTTGTTTAGATATTCGTTCTATTTTTTCAATTTTTACTCCGCTTCGCGAAGATAGTGCAAAAGTAACAAATAAACGGCATTGCCAAAATCAATCCTGCAAATTTACCGCGATATTTTTCCGTCCGGTACCCATCGGGAGCAAGAGCCGTACCGACCGGCCTCACAGCGACCCTTTGGTCGAGGGCAGCGTCGAGTCGGTCACATCGCGCTTCACAGCCATCTTCAAGGCTCGGGCAAAGGCTTTGAAGATGCCTTCGATTTTGTGGTGCTCGTTGGCTCCCACTGCCTCGATGTGGAGATTCATGCGGGCCGCATCGCTGAACGACTTGAAGAAGTGGAGGAACATCTCGGTGGGCATGTCGCCTATCTTCTCGCGACGGAATCGGGCTTTCCACACCAGCCACGGACGTCCCCCGAAGTCGAGGGCGACCCGGCACAGCGCGTCGTCCATAGGCAGAGAGAATCCGTAGCGGGCAATGCCCCGCTTGTCGCCCAGAGCCCGGGCAAAGGCCTCGCCCAACACCAGCGCCGTATCCTCGATGGTGTGGTGCTCGTCGACCTGCAAGTCGCCTGCGACATCGACCCGAAGGTCGACCCCGGAATGACGACCCAACTGGTCGAGCATGTGGTCGAAGAAACCGAGGCCCGTGTGAATCTGGGTGCACCCCGTACCGTCGAGGTTGAGCGACACCTGTATATCGGTCTCGGCCGTGCGGCGGCTGAGCGATACACGCCGGGTCCCGCCACAGAGAATCTGAGCCACCTGCCACCAGTCGTCGGTCACCGCCTCGCACACCGGGGCAAGTCCGGCCGCCTCGACCTCGGCCACGCCGGTCGCGGCAGGGGCGAAATAGATGGCCCGGCACCCCAGATTGGCCGCCAGCTGCACATCGGTAAGGCGGTCGCCGATGACGTAAGAGTGATCCAGGTCGTAGTCGCCCGCCATATAGCGGGTGAGCATGGCCGTACCCGGCTTGCGCGTAGGTCTCTGCTCCTCGGGCAGCGAGGTGTCGATGCAGACCTCGTCGAAACGAATCCCCTCGTTGGCCAACGCCTGTATGATCTTATGCTGGGCCGGCCAGAAGGTCTCGGCCGGAAATGATGGGGTTCCCATGCCGTCCTGATTGGTCACCATCACCCACTCGAAATCGAGACGGGCAGCCACGTAGGCCAGACTCTGGAAGACTCGCGGACGGAACTCCAACTTCTCCAACGAGTCGAGTTGATAATCGACGGGAGGCTCCACGACCAGTGTCCCGTCGCGGTCGATAAACAGTACTCTTTTCATTTTTCCCGGTTTTGATTATAGCGGCACAGCGCCTCCCACAAACTATCCATCTCGTCGGCCTGCCCGATGGTGATGCGCAGGCAGTCGTCGCACAGGGTCACCGACGAGCGGTTGCGCACCACGATACCGGCCTCGACCAGCCAGTTGTAGAGGGCTGTGGCATCTTCGACACGCACCAGCACGAAGTTGGCCTCGCTGGGGTAGACCCGACGCACCAGCGGCAGCGTAGAGAGCCGCTCGACAAAGCGACTGCGCTCGGCCAACGTCTCTTCCACCCATCGGCACACCTCATCGGCCCGGTCGAGCAAGTCGAGGGCATAACGCTGCACCGGTCCGCTGATGTTGTAGGGATATTTCACCTTGTTATAATAACCGATGAGCTGCGGCGAGGCAAAGGCCATACCCAGCCGCACCCCGGCACTGCCCCACGCCTTCGAGAAGGTTTGCAGCACGACCAGATTGGGGAACTCGTTCAACCGGGCAAGCCAGGAGGGGTGCGACGAGAAATCGATATAGGCCTCGTCGATGACCACGATACCGTCGAAATCGGTCAAGAGCCGCTCGATGTCGGCCTCGGGGAAAGCATTGCCGGTAGGGTTGTTGGGCGAGCAGAGAAAGAGCAGACGGCTCTCCCTGTCGGCCACACGCAACAAAGCCTCGACCGGGAGCGAGAAATCGGCCTGTAAAGGCACCTCGCGATACTCCACCCCGTTGATGTCGGCACACACGCGATACATGCCGTAAGTGGGGGTAAAGGCGATGGCATTGCTCTTGCCGGGCTCACAGAAGATGCGGTAGAGCAGGTCGATGGCCTCGTCACTGCCCACCCCGAGGAAAATCTGGTCGGGGCGCACTCCCCGCTGTTCGGCCAACCGGTGCTTCACCGCCCACTGCAAAGGGTCGGGGTAACGGTTATAGGGTTCGTTAAAGGGACTCTCGTTGGCATCGAGCCACACCGAGGCCTCGCCCGAGAACTCGTTCCGGGCCGAGGAGTAGGGTTTCAGCCGCCGGATATTGGGGCGTACCCACTGTTCTATCTGTTCCTGTGTCTTCATCGTTGTCTCCTTTTACTTGTCGAGGTTTTGCAACCGCACGGCAACGGCCCGGCGGTGAGCATCGAGTTGTTCGGCGGAAGCCATCGTTTCGATGACAGGGCCGAGGTTTTTCAGCCCCTCGGGCGAGATGTGTTGAAAGGTTATCTTGCGGGTAAAGCTGTCGAGATTGACGCCGCTGTATGCCCGGGCATATCCGCTCGTAGGCAAGGTGTGGTTGGTACCCGAGGCATAATCGCCGGCACTCTCGGGAGTATAATAGCCCAGGAAGACCGACCCGGCGTTGACCACCCCTTCGGCCCACGCCTCGGCATCGGCCCGGTGTACAATCAAGTGCTCGGGCGCATAGGCGTTGACCAGAGCCAACTGCTCGGCTTCGTCGTCGAGACAGACAATCGAGCTGTGGGAGAGCGACTGTTCCACCAGTTCGCGACGGGGCAAACAGGTCGCCTGACGTTCAATCTCGGCCGGCAGACGGTCGGCCAGCTCCCGGCAAGCCGTCACCAGAATCGACTGGCTGTCGGGGCCATGTTCGGCCTGCGAAAGGAAATCGGCTGCCAGAAAACGCGGGTCGGCACCGGCGTCGGCTACAATCATCACCTCCGACGGCCCCGCTGGCATGTCGATAGCCACACCCCGAGTCTGCACCTGTTGCTTGGCCGCCATGACATAGCGGTTGCCCGGTCCGAAGATTTTCCCCACGGCCGGCACGCTCGCCGTACCGAAAGCCATGGCTCCGATAGCCTGCACACCACCCAGCTTGAAGATGCGATCCACCCCCGTTTCGCGAGCGGCATACAAGATGGCCGGAGCTACCGTGCCGTCGCGTCCCGGCGGGGTACACATCACCACCTCGCGGCAACCGGCCAGCCGGGCCGGAACAGCCAGCATCAGCACCGTCGAAAAGAGCGGAGCCGTGCCCCCCGGCACATAGAGCCCCACCCGCTCGATGCCCACAGCCTTCTGCCAGCACCACACCCCGGGCGAGGTTTCGACCCGGTGGCTCTCGATAGCCTGCGAGGCGTGAAACTTGCGGATATTGGCAATGGCCTGTGCAATGGCACTCTTCAACTCGTTGGGGAGAGCAGCAGCTGCTGCCTCGATTTCGGCAGACGACACCGGCAAAGCGTCCAACTCCACCCCGTCGAACTGCCGTTCATAACGTTTCAACGCCTCATCGCCCTCTGTACGCACCGCCTCCAAAATATCGGTTACCGAGCGCGACAAGGCACTCAAATCGACCCGCGGCCGGGACAAGATTTCGCTCCACGCTTCGCGCCGCGGATTGGTATATACTTTTACTGCCATACTACAATATCATCTTTTCAATGTCGAGCACCACGATACCTTCGGCACCTGCGGCCTTCAACCGGTTAATTATCTCCCAAAAGCGTTTCTCGTCGAGCACCGTGTGCACCGAGCACCAGGCGGGATCGGCCAACGGCATGACCGTGGGGCTCTTGATGCCCGGCAGCACCGCCAGCACATCGCCGAGTTTGGTCTGCGGCACATTCATGAGAATGTACTTCTTGTCGTCGGCCGCCTGTACCGACTCGAACCGGAAAATCAGTTCGTCGAGAATCTCCTGTTTCTCGCCCGACAGCGAGTCGGTACCGATGAGCACCGCCTCCGACTCCACCACCTGTTCCACCTCTTTCAGCCGGTTGCTCACCAGCGTACTGCCCGAACTCACGATGTCGAAGATGGCATCGGCCAACCGGATACCCGGGGCAATCTCGACCGAGCCGGTAATGACGTGAATATCGGCTTCGATGCCGTTGCGGTGCAGATAATCGGACAGGATTCCGGGATAAGAGGTGGCTATCTTCTTCCCCGTGAACCAGTCGCGCCCCGGATAGTCAATATCCTGCGGTATGGCCAGCGACAGACGGCACCGCCCGAAACCCAGCTTTTTAAGCACCCCCACGGGGCAACGCTTTTCCAACACCTCGTTCAACCCCACGATACCCACATCGGCCACACCCGAGGCTACCGACTCGGGAATGTCGTCGTCTCTCAGGAACAACACCTCGATCGGGAAATTCCGAGCCGGGACCAACAGGGTTCTTTTACCGCCCGGCAACTTGATGCCGGCCTCTTCCAACAGAGCCATCGACTCATCATAGAGCCGACCTTTCGACTGAATGGCAATTCTCAACATAACAGACACTCTCTTCTTTTAATTGTCTTAAAATAAAAAAAGGCTTGCCGCGTAACGGTAAGCCTACAATATATTTCCCATGCGATTCTTATATGCACCACTCACCGTACTCCTCCGTAAGGAATATGCAAATGATGGTGATGCAGAGACAAAAACAACATAAGGTCTAATTATAATTCTCGACAAATATAGTATATTAAAATCGAAAAACAAACTTTTTGCCTGTTTTTTCTTTCAAATACCTATTCAACAACCCGGTCACCCCTGCGCGACCGCTTTACAGGAAGAGCGATACCAACCCATAGATGCCGGCGGCCAACAGGGCACTCACCGGTATGGTGAGAATCCAGGCCACCCACAGGTCTTTCGTCACACCCCAGCGCACGGCCGACAACCGCTTGGTGGCACCCACGCCGATAATGGCACCCGTAATGGTGTGGGTGGTACTTACCGGAATTTTCAGGAACTCGGTCAGATAGAGGGTAAAGGCTCCCGCCGTTTCGGCCACGACGCCTTCGAGCGGAGTCACCTTGGTAATCTTCGTACCCATCGTCTTGACAATCTTCCAACCACCCGACATCGTGCCCAGCGAAATGGCCGTGAAACAGGCAAAAGCTACCCAGTCGGGCAGGTCGGCAATGCTGTTGATACCGGCTCCCAGCCCCATGGAGTGGGCGGCAATAAGCGCGGCGGCGATAATACCCATCACCTTCTGCGAGTCATTCAGTCCGTGACCTATGCTGAACATCGCCGACGAGACCAGCTGCAACCGCTTGAACCACACCTCGGCCCTGTGCGGCTGTGCCCGACGGCAGATATAGAGCACCAATATCGTGAAGCCGAAGGCTACCACCATACCGATGAGCGGCGCCAGAAAGATGAAGGCGGCTATTTTGAGAATGATATTGAGCTGTATCGCGCCGAAACCGCTCGCCATGATGGCCGCCCCGGCAAACCCGCCAATGAGGGTGTGCGACGATGACGAGGGGATTCCTTTCCACCAGGTAAAGAGGTTCCAGATGATGGCGGCGATGATTCCCGACAAGATGATGGGCAGCGTGATAAACTCCTCGACCACCGTCTTGGAAACGGTATTGGCTATGCCGAAACCGCCGATGATATACTTGGCTATGAAGAAGGCGACAAAATTGAAGACCGCAGCCCACAAGACCGCTTGAAAGGGGGTGAGCACCTTGGTCGACACAATGGTCGCAATCGAGTTGGCGGCATCGTGAAAGCCGTTGATAAAATCGAACAGCAGCGCCAGGACAATGATAATTATGAGCAACTCCATCTCACCACCGGGTTAGGCATATTTCACAATCAACGTTCGCAACACCTTGCCCACATGCTCGGCCGAGTCGGTGGTCTTTTCGAGAATCTGCATGATCTCCTTTATCTTGATAATCTCGATGCAATCTTTCTCCTCCTCGAAGAGCCGCTTGATAAAGTGTTCATACACGTCGTCGGCCTGATTCTCGATGTCGTGCAGCCGGGTACAATACTCGCGCAGTTGAGCGGGATTTTTGCGGAAGCGTTCGAGCTCGTCCATCGCCTTGCAAATGCAATCGGCCTCCTGTTGCACCAGCAGACTCAACTCCTTGCCGCTCTCGCCGATGGGACGGGGCTTGTAGATGGAGATGCGCTTGGCACAGCTGTTTATACCGTCGATGACATCGTCCATGTGCGAAGCCAGCGCCTGAATATCTTCCCGGTCGAAGGGGGTGATGAAGGTGGTGCCTAACTCGTCGAAGATGCGGTGGGCCAGACGGTCACCCTCGCGCTCCAAATCCTTGATGCGCTTGTAGTATGAATCGCGTTCATCGGCCCGGTCGTAGTTCATGCTCTCGACCAGTACGGCCGACGAGGATACCAGCACCTCGGACAACTGTTTCAACAAAGGGAAAAACTTGGGTTCTTTGGGAGTAAACCGGCTAAAAAAGGAATTTTTCATCGTCTTATCGTATATATATTTAACACTGTCGCTTCAAAAGGGCTGTCGGTCCGCCCCCTTTGGGGCAGAGCGAGGGCGATAACTCGCTGTATGCTTTGTTTGTGACAAAGATAGACCGTAGCGTATGAACATCATATTACATTTGTTTTAAATTTTTTCACTCCCTGAATTTTTTTCACAGGCTCGCTTTTTGAAAGATTGTTTTTACTTTTGTCGCTCACCCGTTTTACTTTCACCCATGAGCCACCCGATTGTCATCGAACCGACTGCCGACGGACTGCCTACCCTTTACCGTCCCGACCTCGACGAGCATTACCACTCGACCAAGGGGGCGCTGACCGAGGCGCGTCACGTCTATATCGAGATGGCTCTGCGGGCACGGGATAAGAACGAAATCGACCTGCTCGAAGTGGGATTCGGCACCGGTCTGAACGCCTGGCTCACCCTGCTCGAAGCACAGCAAGTCGGGTGGCACATACGCTACACGGCCTTCGAGCTCTATCCGCTCGCACCCGAGCTGGCTGCCCGACTCGACTACCCCGACCGCATCGACCCCTCCATGGCTCCTACCTTTGCCCGGCTGCACCGTTGCGAATGGGACGAGTCGGTCGAGATTACACCGAATTTCACGCTGCTCAAACGTCACGCCGACCTCACCTGCACACCGGTCGAGGGTCTATACGATGTGGTCTATTTCGATGCCTTTGCCCCCGAAAAACAGCCCGAGCTGTGGAGCGAAGCCCTCTTCCGCCACCTCTACGACCACCTGGCGCCCGGCGGCATTCTCACCACCTATTGTGCCAAGGGCGAAATCAGGCGACGGCTGCAAACCATCGGCTTCACGGTCGAGCGGCTGCCCGGTCCGCCTCACGGCAAACGGGAGATCTTGCGAGCCTCCAAAGCAGCCGAAACTACTCATAGATAGCCTCGGCAATCGACACGCTCAACTCGTGCCCCACTCCTACCCGCTGCAACAACAGGTAGTAATAGTCGTCGGTCTCGCCAAACGAGGTGACGGTGAGCCCCACCCGGGCAAACTCTCCGGCCTGCTCGGCCGCCGGCAACAGCTGGCGCGAAAAGACCCGCGAGAGCAACCGCTCGTGTATCTGGTTCAGGTGTTTCCGTCCCTGCGTGTGGGCGATGAGCAGGCGACCTCCGCAACAGAGGTTGTCGGTCACCAGCCGGGCTATCGTGTCGACCGGGTAGCGAAAGTGAGGAAAGACCGAATAGAGTACGATGGCATCGAAACGCCCGGCCAAGCGGTCACGCTCCACGTCGGCCCGGATAAAATGCACCCCCTCACCCGCATAGCGCCACGAGGCCTCGCGCAACATCTTCTCCGAACTGTCTACCGCCACGATGGGTGTATAGGGGCCCACCCGCTCGCGGATAAAGGGTATCATCACTCCCGTGCCCGTACCCACATCGAGTACCTTTTCGCCTTTCGACAAATGCAGTATCGACAGGATATTCCCGAGCCTGTCGGCATCGGGTCGGCTGGTGCGGTCCCACACGCCGGCCATTTCGTCGAAGAAATTCATATCGCCTCCTTTCTTTCAAGGCACCCGCACAGGAAGCCGCACCACGCATCGAGTCCCGTTCCCTGTACGGCCGAGGTCTCGAAGAAACGAATATCGGGATTGATTTTCAAGGCATTCTCCTTCAACCGGTCGAGACGGCTGTCGACATAGGGCAGCAGGTCGGTCTTGTTGACGACACAGACGTCGGCCCCCGCAAACATGTAGGGATATTTCAACGGTTTGTCGTCGCCCTCGGTCACACTCAACAATACCACCCGCAGATGCTCGCCCAGATCGAACATGGCGGGACACACCAGGTTGCCCACATTCTCGATAAAGAGCAGCGAATCGTTCACCGGCAACTCGTCGGCAGCCGCAGCCACCATACGGGCATCGAGATGGCACCCGTTGTGGGTATTGATTTGCACGGCAGGCACACCCAGCCGTCTGATGCGGTCGGCATCGTAATCGGTGTGCTGATCGCCCTCGATGACAGCCACCCGGTAGAATCCCTGTTCCCCCAGATGTACGATAGTCTGCTCGAGTAGGGTCGTCTTGCCCGACCCCGGTGAACTGACCAGATTGATGGCGACGCAACCCGCCACACTCCAACGGTCGCGATTTTCGCGGGCCACCCGATTGTTGTCACTCAAAATATCCTGCTCTACGGCAATATCGACCGCCGTGCCGTGCGTGTGAGGCAGACCCCGACGGTGCATCTCTTCGTGGCTCATCTCCCGATTGCCACAACCACAAGTGCTACACATAGTTTTTTATGATTTTATTTAATGATTCTGTTACGGTTTATCTTCATCGGTCTCGACCGTCAGCGACGAGAGCCGAAACTCCTGACCCGCCACCAGTCGCGTGGCATGGCTGCCGCACTGCGGACAGGGCATATAGAGCGAAGTCGGCTCAAAGTCGACCCCGCAAACGGTACAGTGCGACCGGGGCGACACCCGGGTAAGGGTGACACGGGCTCCGGCATAGGCACTGCGGTCGAGAACCATCTGCAACGAAAAGGCAAACGCCTCGCTGTCGACGCCCGACAACTCGCCCACCGTCACCTCGACGCTCCGCAGGGTACCGGCTCCATGCCGTTGCATTTCGCTACCGACCAACTCCAACACACTACAAGCCAACGACAATTCGTGCATCGCTCCTACCTCCTATCGCTTTCTCTCCCGCTCTTCGAGCCAGGCGGCGGCAACGGCCATCTGCCCCACGGCGATACCGGCATCGTTGCAGGGAACGACGGCCGGCAGATAGGGTTGTAACCCGGCTTGACGCAGCAGGTTCATCAAACGGTCGACCAGCCGCTTGTTCTGCAACACCCCCCCCGAGAGAACCACGCGCGAAAGTTTCTGCTGTGCAGCCTGGCGCACCACCTCGGCACACCACATGGCCGCATAGGTCACATGAAAAGCTCCGGCAATCTCACTGCGGGGTATCCCCCGGTTCAACTCGTCGACCACGGCCACCACCAGCCACGAAATATCGAGGGGGTTGTCGGGGTCGAAAGGATAGAGCCGCTCGGCCGACCCTTCGGCCAGCTGTTCCAGCTTCTGCGGAGCCTCGGCCTGATAGCGGTTGAAATCGGCCACCCCCAGCAACGAGGCCACGGCATCGAAGAGGCGTCCCGCCCCCGAACTCAGCGGCGTGTTGATGCGGCGGGCTATCATGCGGCACACCAGTCTGATGCGGTCGGCACCGATTCGCTCCACAAAATCGTGGGGCAACGGCATCGACTCGCCATAGAGCGAATAGAGCAGCGAAACGGCCATGCGCCACGGCTCGCGGGCCGCCACATCGCCTCCTGGCATGGGCAGATAGGGCTGATGCGACAACCGGGTGTACCGGCTGCGCGAACAGCGCAACAGCTCCCCGCCCCATATCGTGCAGTCGTCGCCATAACCCGTGCCGTCGAGACACAGGGCCAGCACCTCGCCCGCCAGGTCATACTCGGCCATCACCGCCGCGGCATGGGCATGATGATGCTGCACCCGATAGATCGGCAGTTGGTGTTCGGCGGCATAGCGCTCGCCCCACACCGTAGCCGCATAGTCGGGGTGCAGGTCACACACCACACAGCGGGGACGGAAGCGAAAGATGCGGGCGAAATGCGAAAAAGACTCCTCGAAGAAACCTAGGTTTCCGCGACGAGACAACTCGCCCACATACTGGCTCAACAGAATATCGTCGTGTTTTCCCACGGCAAAGCTCGACACCTGCTCGGCTCCCACGGCGACGATGCCCTCGGTGGGTTGCAGATTGTGGAGCGGTTCGGGGGTATAGCCCCGGGCCCGGCGCACGGGTCGGCACAGACCGTCATATTCGCACACGACCGAATCGTCTACCCGGTTGTAGATTTCGCGGTTGTACGACACCACCAGGTCGACCTGCGGGTCGAAAAGGTCGTGCGCCTCACCGTCGGCAATGACAATGGGATTGCCGCTGCGATTGCCGCTGGTCACCACGATGCGCCGCAGTGACGGAGCCGCCTCGAACAGGTCGTAGTGTATCGCCATATAGGGCAGCAGAACTCCCAGCGAATGATAACCATCGTTAAGCCAGGGTACATGACGGGCTCGCTCGTGCGACAGCACGATGGGACGGCGCCACGAGGTCAGGGCCCGGCGCTCCTCGTCGGTCAAATCCAGGTCGGCCGCGGCCGTCGCCTCGTCGCGATACATCACGGCCAAAGGTTTGGCATAACGACCCTTCACCTCCCGCAGCCGGGTCACCGCCTGCTCGCGGTCGGCATCGCACAGCAGGTTGTAGCCACCCAGACTTTTCAGAGCCACTACGCCTCCGCCCGTCAGCGCCGAGGCTATGCGGCTCACGATGTGCCGGTAGTCGTGTTCCCGGGCTCCGCCCGAATCGCACAACGTGTAGGCCGGGCCGCAACGGTTGCAGGCAATGGGCTGGGCATGAAACCGGCGGTCGGTCACATCGGCATATTCGCTGCGGCAGGTATCGCACAGGGCAAAGTCGCTCATGGTCGTTACCGCCCGGTCGTAGGGCAACGCCTGGATAATGGTGAAACGGGGGCCGCAATGGGTACAGTTGATGAAGGGATAATCCTTGCGGTGAGGTTGTCGCCGACGGTCTTGCAGGCACTCGGGACAGATGGCAATATCGGGACTGACGCGGGTGATTTCGTCGCCTTCGCTGCGGCTGGAAGCAATCTCGAACCGATCGTAGGTGCAATTTGCCGGGCACTCCTCGACATCGATTCGTTCGATAGTAGCGACGTCCGGAGCTACGAGCGGCAAGGCCTGCACAAAGTGCTCCTTCTCTTCGTCGGTCGCCTGCAACACAATGAACACCCCGTCGTTGCTGTTTTCCACATAGCCGTGCAACCCCATCTCGGTAGCCAGGCGATAGATACAGGGGCGGAACCCCACACCCTGCACAAGCCCCCTGACATGTATGTGATAGTGATTCATCTGCAAACGTTTTTTCAGATTGCTTTCTAAACAATCCAAGGCCGATGGTTGTTCAGGGGTATATGTAAAAACCGAACCCTCATGTGCCAGGCTATTCCCGGAAAAATCATCGCCATCGACGACTCGGCGCCCCTGCGTATGGCGACCGTCGACTTCGGCGGCGTGTACAAATCCATCTGCATTCAGTACGTCGACGCCTCTACCGGCGACTTTATTCTGGCCCATGCCGGTATGGCCATCGCCCGGCTCGACCGGGAGGAGGCCGAAGCGACGCTGGCCGATTTCGACCGGCTGGCTCACTACCTAACCCCCGACGACCATGTGGTATGACCAACCTTTCCGGGAGACCCGCCACCTTACGGCCTTGCTCCGGGCAATCCGGCAGGAGGCCGCGCGCCCCATACGCATCATGGAGGTATGCGGCGGTCAGACCTACGCTCTGTCGCGCTACCGCATCGAAGAGCTGCTGCCCGACACCGTGCAGATGATTCACGGCCCGGGTTGCCCCGTGTGCGTCACCCCCGCCGAGACTGTCGACCAGGCTCTCGCGATAGCCCGCCTGCCCGGCACGACCCTCTGCTCGTTCGGCGACATGATACGGGTACCAGGCAGCGGAGGGAAGAGCCTGCAACATCTGCGCACCGAGGGGTATGACATTCGCATCGTCTATTCGCCGCTCGACGCGCTGGACATAGCCCGGGAGAACCGGAACCGGCAGGTGGTCTTCTTCGCCATCGGCTTCGAGACCACCACCCCGCTCTACACCCTGCTGCTAAGCCAGGCCGTGGCCGAGCGTCTGGGAAATCTCTCCCTGCTCACCTCGCTCTTCACCTTGCCGGCCGCTATCCGGTTCCTTACCCGCGATCCCGAATGCCACACCGATGCGCTGCTCGCCGCCGGACACGTCTGCTCGATTACCGGCATCGACGAATACCGAAAACTGGCCCGGCAGACCCGGCGGCCCATCGCCGTCACGGGGTTCGAGCCGGCCGACCTGCTCTATGGCATCTACCGCGTGATACAGCTCCACACCCGGGGAGAAGCGCGGGTCGTCAACGCTTACGCCCGGGCCGTCCCCCCGCAGGGCAACGAAAAGGCCCGCCGCGAAACGGCCCGATTCTTCACTCCCTGCGACGCCCGTTGGCGGGGGCTGGGTACCATTCCCGGCAGCGGGTTGAAACTGCGTCCCGCCTATGAACAATATGAAGCTCGAAACCGTTTTCACTGTGCGGTAAACCTCCCCGACGACACCACCTCCTGCCGGGCCGGAGAGATTATGAAGGGGAAGATTTCGCCCCGCGAATGCCCCCTCTTCGGCCGCCGCTGCACCCCCGACTCCCCGATGGGGCCCTCGATGGTCTCGGCCGAAGGGGCTTGCGCCGCTTTCTACCGTTATCGAACGACTTAAAAAACTGGAACGAAAATGAACATACCCGATTGTCCGCTGCCCACGCAGCCTACCGACTGCATCACCCTCGCCCACGGCGGGGGCGGACGCATGACCAACCGCCTCATCGAGAGCATCTTCTACCCGGCCTTTGCCAACCAATGGCTCGAACAGGCACACGACGGGGCCACCCTGCCGATGCCCCATTCGCGCCTCGCCTTCACGACCGACTCGTTTGTGGTATCGCCTCTCTTCTTTCCCGGCGGCAACATCGGCGACCTGGCCGTGAACGGTACCGTGAACGACCTGCTGTGCTGCGGGGCGACACCGCTCTACCTCTCGGCCTCCTTCATTCTGGAAGAGGGGCTACCCCTCGACACCCTGCGGCAAGTGGTGCAGGCCATGCGCGAGGCGGCCTCCCGGGCTGGCGTATCGATTGTGACCGGCGACACCAAGGTGGTGGAGCACGGCAAATGCGACGGGCTCTACATCAACACCTCGGGTATCGGACTCGTGCCCGGCAACATCGAGATAGGTCTGCACCGGGTACAGAAGGGCGACGCCGTAATCGTGACCGGCCCGATAGGCAACCACGGCGTGTCAATACTCTCCACCCGCGAGGGGCTGAGTTTCGAGACAACCATCGAGAGCGACACTGCCGCCCTGACCCACATCGTATCGAACCTGCTGGCCGGTGTCCCCGACGTGCACATGCTGCGCGACCCCACCCGGGGCGGCCTGTCGAGTACGCTCAACGAAATTGCCGAGGGGGCCGGCGTCACCATCACCCTCGACGAACAGTCACTCCCCATCGAGCCGCCGGTGCGTGCCGCCTGCGACCTGCTGGGGCTCGACCCGCTCTACGTAGCCAACGAGGGTATCCTGCTCATCTTCCTGCCCGACGAACATGCCGAACAGGCCCTGCACATCATTCGCAACGACCCGCACGGGAAGGGGGCCCGCCTCATCGGCCACGTGACCGACGACCGCCGCCCCGAGGTGCTCCTGGAACTGGCTCTGGGACAGACCCGCGTGCTCGATATGCTGAGCGGCGAACAGCTGCCGCGCATTTGTTGAACCTATCAAACGCCTATCCATCATGGAAAAAGAGAAGACATTCTACCAGGAACTGAAAGCCAAGGGATACACCCGCCGCCAGTTTCTCAAATTCTGCGGCATCATGGGAGCCATGCTGGGGCTCCAACAGAGCGGCCTGGCCCAGGTGGTCAACGCCCTGCAATCCAAGCCCCGCAAACCGGTACTGTGGTTTCACTTTCAGGAGTGTACCTGTTGCAGCGAGTCGTTCCTGCGATCGTCGCACCCGCTCGTGGGGCAGATTCTGCTCGAAATGATTTCGCTCGACTACTCCGACACGCTCATGGCGGCCAGCGGATTCCAGGCCGAAGAGGTTCGCGAGCGCTCCATGAAAGCCAACTGGGGCAAGTATATCATGATTGTCGAAGGCTCCATTCCCTTGGGCAACCCGGGCTACTGCACCATTGCCGGACAGTCGGCCCGACAGATATTCGACGAAGCGGCCCGGGGAGCGAGCGCCATCATCGCCTGGGGCAACTGCGCCTCGTCGGGGTGTGTGCAGGGAGCTTACCCCAACCCCACCGATGCGAAACCCGTGCATAAAGTCATCTCGGGCAAACCGGTCATCAACGTGCAGGGCTGTCCGCCCATCGCCGACGTCATGGCCGGGGTCATTACCTACATACTCACCTTCGACCGCCTGCCCGAACTCGACGCCATGGGCCGTCCCGTCACCTTCTACGGCCGCCGCATTCACGACACCTGCTACCGCCGGCCGGCCTTCGATGCCGGACTCTTTGTCGAGGCCTTCGACGACGAGAATGCCAAGAAGGGGTATTGCCTCTACAAGATGGGCTGCAAGGGTCCCAACACCTTCAACTCGTGTGCCGTCATCAAGTGGAACGAGGGGGTGAGCTACCCCATACAGTCGGGACACGGCTGCATAGGCTGCGCCGAACCCGGTTTCTGGGACGCCGAACCGCTGTATCACCACCTGCCCGACGTACGCGGATTCGGCATCGAGGCCACCGCCGACCAGATAGGTCTGGGGCTCACCGCCGTGGCAGCGACGGGAGTGGCCGCCCACGCCATCGTGACCAATATCCAGAAACGCAAACTCATCAAGAACCAGCTCGACAACGACGAGCCCAACCGCGAAGCCTTTGCCGCCGACGAGCGGCACATCGAGCAACAGGAGAAGCGGCTCGACCACAAGGCGCATCAGTTGGAACAAGAGAAAGACTAACCGATAAAACTATCCCATCATGACCAAACGAATTGTTGTAGACCCCATCACCCGAATCGAAGGCCACCTGCGCATCGAGGCCGACATCGACGACGGCATCATTACCGACGCTTTCAGCTCGGGTACCATGATACGCGGCATCGAAATCATTGTCAAGGACCGCGACCCCCGCGACGTGTGGGCCTATGTGGGCCGGGTGTGCGGCGTATGCACCTCGATACATTCGCTCTGTTCGGTGCGGGCGGTCGAAAATGCCCTCGGCATCGTCGTCCCGCCCAATGCCGAGCAGGTGCGCAACCTCATGCAGTCGGCCGTGACCATACAGGACCACGTGACCCACTTCTACCAGTTGCAGACGCTCGACTGGGTCGACGTGCTATCGGCCCTGAAAGCCGATCCCCGCAAGGCGGCCGAGGTGGCCCAAAGCCTCTCGGACTGGCCCAAGAACTCCATCGGGTACTTTGTCGAGATACAGGAGAAGGTACAGAATTTCATCGAGACAAGCCGGTTCAGCATCTTCTCCAACGGCTATTGGGGGCACCCTGCCTACAAGCTGCCGCCCGAGGTCAACCTCGTGGCGCTGGCCCACTACCTCGAAGCGCTCGACGTGCAGAAGGAGATGGTGAAAATCCAGACCATCTTCGGGGGGAAGAACCCGCACCCCAACTTTCTGGTGGGCGGCATGGCCTGCGCCATCAACATCAACGACCCCAACGCCCTCAACATGGAGCGGCTCAACTACGTGGCCCAGATTATCGAACGCACGCAGACCTTCGTGCAACAGGTCTACCTGCCCGATGTGGTGGCCATTCTCTCCTACTACCCCGAGTGGACCCGCATCGGCGGCGGCCTGCGCAACTACATCGCCTACGGCGACTACCCCATGGGTCACTACGGCGAACTGTCGACCTACAAGAGTCCGCGGGGCATCGTCGTCGACCGAGACCTGTCGCAGGTCATCGAGTTCGACCCGTGGGCCATGGACGGACTGCTCGAATTTGTCAACAACTCGTGGTACTCCTACACGCAGGGCAAGGAGGTGGGGTTGCACCCCTCGGTGGGCGAGACCCGTCTCGACTACACGGGTGCCACGCCCCCTTACGAATACCTCGATCGGGACCAACCGTACAGCTGGATCAAAACGCCCCGCTACAAAGGTATGCCTATGGAGACGGGACCGCTGGCCCGCAACATCGTGGCCCACGCCTGCGGCGACGAAACCTACCGGGCCATCACCCGGCGATGCCTCGACCAGCTGGGAGTCGGCTACGAGGCGATGTACTCCACCGCCGGACGCACCCTGGCCCGGGCCATCGAGGCCAGTCTGCTGGCCGACTGGCAGACCGACTTCTACACCGCCCTGCTGCTCAACATCAAACGCGGCGACTACCGCATGTTCAACGGTACCAAGTGGGAACCCGACACCTGGCCCGAATCGGCTCAGGGGGTAGGCCTCACCGAGGCTCCCCGTGGCTCGCTGGCCCACTATGTGAACATCGAGAAGGGAAAGGTAGCCAACTACCAGATGATTGTCCCCACCACCTGGAATGCCTCGCCCCGCGACACCCGGGGCGAGCGGTCGGCCTTCGAGGCCTCCCTCGTCGGCACCCCCGTCGCCGACCCGCAGACCCCGCTCGAAATCATTCGCACCATACACTCGTTCGACCCCTGCATGGCCTGTGCCGTACACCTCTACGACGAGAAGGGCGAGCACATACACCGCTGCGAAATGATATAACCCGACCCACCCTCAAAAAAAGAAACGTCATGATAAGCCGCCGAAAATCCTTACGCGAAGTCTATGTATGGGAGCTGCCCGTGCGCATCTTCCACTGGGCCAATGCCCTATCCATCGTCGTGCTGTGCGTGACGGGCTACCTCATCGGCAACCCGCCGGCCATACAGCACGCCACACCGCCCGAGGCCAACTACTGGTTCGGCTGGGTGCGGTTTATCCACTTTGTCGCCGCCTTTGTCTTTATCCTCAACTTTCTGGTGCGGCTCTACTGGGCCTTTGCCGGCAACTCGTTCGCCCGCTGGAACAACTACCTGCCGCTCACCCGGCGACAGTGGCGGGGCATCTGCGACACCACCCGGGTCGACGTGCTGCTACTCTCGCCCAACCCGGTCTACGACATCGGGCACAACAGTCTGGCCGCCTTCACCTACTTCGGGGTATTCCTGCTCTTCCTCGTACAGACCTTCACGGGCATGGCCATGTTCTGCGTATCGACCAACAACGTGATGGAACCCTTCTTCTCGTGGCTGCTGCAAATGTGGGGAGGCTTTTTCGTGGTGCGGCAGATACACCACATCGCCATGTGGGCCTTTATCCTCTTCTCCATCGCCCACATCTACCTGGTGTTCTATCACGACTACATCGAGCGCAACGGTGTAGCCTCGTCGATTATCGGCGGGTGGAAGTTCGTGCGTGAAGACCTGGCCGAAGCCTATGAGACCGAACAACAGCAGCAACAACAGATTCACCGACAAAAAGACGAAATAGCCCATGAAACGAAACGAAAATAAGCCCATCGCAGCCAACCCGGCCAACGAACCCATTCTCGTGCTGGGCATAGGCAACCTTGTGCTCAACGACGAGGGGATAGGCATACACATTGTGCACACCCTCAGCCAGATGGAGTTGCCCCGAGGTGTCGACGTGCTCGACGGAGGCACCGGGGGACTGGCTCTGTTGGAGACCTTGCAGAGCTATCCCCGGGTAATCCTTGTCGACGCGGCGCTCGACAACCGCCCGGCCGGTACCATTCGCCGCCTCTCGCCCCGATACTCCCGCGACTACCCGCCGTTGCTGAGCGCTCACGAGATAGGGCTGAAAGAGATGATCGACGCCATGCTCCTGCTGGGACAGGCCCCGCAAATCGAACTGCTGGCCGTGAGCGTGCGCAACTGCCACCGACTGGGCATGCACCTGTCGCCCGAAATCAGGCGGGCCATACCGCAAATTCTGCAACTGGTCTTCGAGATTATCAAAGACCTGAGGCACGGCCGCTACCCGATACGCATCGAATAGGCTGCCCTGCCCACACAAATGCACAAAAATATCACACCTCCCGGGGACGAAAAGCAAAAGAAAATTTGTAATTTGGCTTCCCGAATAAAAACACCTCAAATCATCACGGCTTATGAAAACCTATCGTGCGCTACTGCTCCTTTTCGCCTTGCTCCTGACAGCATCGCTCCATGCCCAAAACGACACCCTCAGAATACTTGCCATCGGCAACAGCTTTGCCGACGACGGCATCGAATACCTCGACGAGGTGGCCCGTTCGGCCGGGAAACACATCGTTGTGGCCAACACCTACATAGGCGGCTGCTCCATTGCACGCCACCTCGACAACGCCCGTCACGACCGCCCTGCCTATCTGTATCGCAAAAACATCGACGGAAAATATACCGAAGAGCATGACAAAACGCTGCACGAAGCCATTCGGGACGAAGCGTGGGACTACATCGTCTTCCAGCAGGTGAGCGACCTGGCCGGACAATACGGCACCTACTTCCCCGACCTGGCCGAACTCATGGACTATGTGCGGCCACTCGCCACCAATCCCCACGTGCAGTATGCCCTGCAACAGACTTGGGCCTATGCCCGGAACTCGACCCACCCCGGCTTCTACCGCTACGGGAAAGACCAGCAAACCATGTACGACGAGGTGGTCTTTGCTTACAGCCAGGCCGCCCGCAAGCAACACATCTCTATCGTCATACCCACCGGCACGGCCATACAAAATGCCCGCAGCAGCAGCCTGGGCGATACCCTGTGTCGCGACGGCTATCACCTGAACCTGACCTACGGCCGCTATACCGCCGCCTGCACCTGGTTCGAGACCTTCTTCGGCGAGCCGTCGACAGGCATTGCCTACCGTCCCGAAGGGGTGAGCGAAGCCCAGGCCAAGATTGCCCAACAGGCCGCCCATGCCGCCATACTCTGCCCCACAGCCGTCACCGACCTGTCGCACCTGTAATTTCAGGCCTTTATGACAGTCTGCTTCCCGAAAGAATTGGACATCTATAAATAAGATTGCGGCACCTCCTCTCCCCGGGAGGGCTCCGCATAAACCAGCAAAAAGGGGGTATCCGGCACAGCCGGATACCCCCTTTTCAATTCTTTTCAAAGCCTGATAAACGAACGCTCCCGATTATCAGAACCACTCTTTGAAGGCCGGGACACGAGCCTTGCTGATGATTACCTTTTCGGCTGTGGGGGGAGTGAGTTGCAGCACCATGCGCCCACCGAACCACAGGCTGGCTCCAACGACAGCCTTGCGGGCCACGATATACTGCCGGTTGGCCCGGAAAAACTGGCGGGGATTGAGTTGCTCGGCCAACTCGTCGAGGGTCTGCTGGAAGTCGTAGCTCCCGGCCGACTGCGTCACCGCCTTGACGGCCCCGTCGTCGATATAGAAATAGCAGATTTGCTCCACACTCACCGGCACGAAACGGTCGCCCTTCACGGGGACGAGAAAATGGGTCTTGTAACTCTCCTCCCGTTTCAGGGCACGCATCACGGCTTGCAGGTCGACCATCGGTTGGCGGCTGTCACTGCCTTCGAGCATTTTCAATTTGTCGACAGCCTTTTGCAGGTCGACGCCGCTAATGGGTTTGAGCAGGTAGGCGATACTGTTCACCCGGAAGGCCTGCAAGGCATACTCGTCGTAAGCGGTAGTGAAGATGATGGGGCAGGTGATGTCCACCCGGTCGAAGATACCGAAGGCCGAACCGTCGGCCAGGTGTATGTCCATGAAGACCAGCTCGGGCATGGGGTGCGCGGCAAACCACTCCAACGTACCGGCCACACTGTCGGTCTCGCCCACAATCTCAAACTCGACCTCTACCTCTTTCATCGCCGCCTTCAAGTTGCGGAGGGCAGCCTTCTCGTCTTCTATAATCAACGTTTTCATATCAACGGCAAAGTTACTTGAAAGTTCTTTTCATTCTCTTCGATAGTAATATCGCGCCCGAAGAGCAACTGATAACGTTTCGACAGGTTGGCCAGCCCGATACAGGTACTGCTGCCGTCAGAGAGGCGGGGCTGAATGCGGTTGCTCACGCAGAGGGAATCGCCCTGGGCACAGATGCGTATGGTGAGGGGCTTGCGGTTGCTGATTTCGTTGTGCTTCACGGCATTCTCGACCAGCATCTGCACGGCCATCAACGGCACCTGCCGTTGCAGCAGCTCTTGCGGAATCTCGATTTCGAAATGCAGGTTGTCTTCATACCGCATCTGCAACAGGTAGATGTAGGAACGCACGAAACTCATCTCTTCGCTCAGGGCCACGGTGTGCGACTGATTGTCGTGCAGCGTGTAGCGCATGACCCGCGACAGCTCTTGCAGGTAGTTCTGCGCCTTGTCGGGCGACTCCCTGATGAGCGAATAGAGGGTGTTGAGCGAGTTGAAGAGCATGTGCGGATTGAGCTGACTCTTCAAGGCCTCGTACTGGTTGACGAGATTTTCGGTGCGCAACTGTTCATTCTCGAGCAACATGCGCCGGCTGCGTTGGTTCTGATAGTACAGGTAACTGGTACCGGTAACGATGCAGGCAATCAAGATATCGCGCAACGGGTGCAGGTAGTGATGCAGCGTGGCCGTAATGGCGGGGACCCCGAGGTGCTGATGCACATAGACAAAGCCCTTTCCCAGCAGATTGCACACCACCAGCGTGACGACAAACGTCACCGCCACCCGCTTCCACCCCAACTCGGTCGTGGGCTTGGCGGGCATCATGATTTTGATGTTCAGGAGAAAGAGCAGCAACATGGAGAGATAGGTAAACAGTATCTCGTAGCTGACGTTGGCCCAGTGCACATCGGGGAAGAGACGGCTGCCCGCCTCGGGCTCGGAGAGGGCTATGAGCTCGGGCAGATGCATCAGAAACGCCACCAGTATGGCGATAGCGTTCAGCATCAACAGAAACCGCTTGTGAAGACGAAACAACTTCATGCGATAAAGTTAGTGCTTTTTATCCGTAATCTTGGCCACCACATACATGCCGGGGCGAAAATTCGTGTTTGCCTGCAAGATTCGGGCATAGACCTTGATGGAGCGGTTGACGTTGTCGACCATCTGATCGACCGATACCAGATCGGCCGTGAACGAGGTGTCGGGCATACCGTTCACGTTGAAGGTGAAGCGGGTACCCGGCTGCAACTTGTCCAAATCTTTTTCGTAGGCGGTCAGTTGCAACATGGGTGCACTCTTGTCGATTACGTCGCACACGGGTTCGCCCGCGGCAAAGTATTTGCCGGCATTGATATCCATGTTGGTCACATAGCCGTTGCGCGGAGCCCGCACATCGAGGTAGGTGCGAATACCGTTACGAGAGAGCGAAGCGGTATCGGTACCCAGCAAGGTGAGTTGGGCAGCGGCAGCCTCCATGCGGCTCTTCATCGACAGGTAGTCGGCCTTGCTCTGTTGCAGGCGTTTCAACGAAGCCGACTCGTCGGAGACCAACTTCTGCTGGCGCTCATACTCCTTTTTCAGATATTCGGTCTGGGCGGCGGCATCGAGGTAGGATTGCTGAAGCTCGATAAAGGCGGGATTGGCCAAGGTGAGAATCACCTCGCCCTTGCGCACATACTGGCCGGGCAAGACCCGAATCTCCTGAACCGAACCGCCCATACTCAACGTGACGGTGACATGGCTTTGTGGGGGCATCATAATAACCCCATTGAACGAAGGCGGATTGGAGACGTTGGTAGCCCCGCTCACACCATCGACCTTGGGCATTTGTGCACTGTCGCCCGTGGCTTGTGCCACCGTATCGGGAGCTCCGGCCGACTCCTCGGTCGAGGTGCTCGACGAATTTGAACACGATGCAGCCAGCAGGGCCAGCATCAGATAAATCGCAGGTTGTTTCATCAGGTTCATTGTATGGTTCATTTTCTTGGATTTTTGAGGTGAATGATTGGATTGCTGCCGGTTACTCGGTGTAGAGTTCCAGTTCGAGAACGGTAATGTTGTAGGCATAGACGGTCTCGATGTAACCCCGCTGGATTTCGCGGGCGGCATTCAGACTTTGTATAAATTCGGTGATATTGGTCTCATTGGCCTGGAATTTTTTCAGCGCGCTGTTCTGCAACGCCTCGGCCTCCTTGACGGCGGCCCGCTGGTAGTAGAGCACCCGTTCGCGCTGGCGCACGAGCTGGCTCTGCAACTCGCTCACCCGGTTGGAGAGCTGGCGACGGTTGTCGTCGGCCTGCCAGTTGGCAATCTGCAAGTCGATGCGTGCCTGCTTGGCCCGGCTCTGCTGCGGGAAGAAGAGTATGGGGAAGGAGACTCCTACCATAAACGAGTTCAAACCCGATACAGGAGCTATCTTCTGACGCACATACCCCACCGAAAACTCAGGGAAGAAACGGCTGCGCTCGATTTTCAACATATCTTTCTTCTCCTGTACCTGAGCGTTGAAATAGTCGAGATGACGCGACGAGAGCGACAGGCCGGCAGACGGCATCTCCATCACGGCCAGCGAGGTATCGGCCGGCAACAAAGGCTCGTCGCTGTAACAGGCCCAGGCAAACCGGCGCTCGGCCAGCGACAACTCTTCAGAGGCTTCGAGCCAACGGGTATAGAGGTCGGTAGCCAAAGCGGTAATCATGTTGCGTTCGGCCAGGTCGATGTCGCCCTGCTGATAGCGTTGCTCACCACTGTTTCTGAGCCGTTCGGCCAACTCCTTCTGCCCGTTGTATAACGCATTGAGATGGAAGGCATACTGGTAGTAGGCCCAGGCCCGTTTCACCTCGGCCTTCACCTCACGCTTCACCATGTCGCGATAGCTCTCACCCTTGCTGATTTGGGTGTTGGCCAAGGCATTCTTGTAGAAGGGGGTGAGCAGGGAGCCGAGCGACTGCTCGATGGAGAGCTCGTTGTCGTGACAGTCGGGACCGTTGAGTTGTCCCCACGAATAGCTGAACGAGGTACTGCCGCCGTCCCAGGCCTCACCCTTCGAGACCCGGGCCCGCTCAATCTCCGATTCGGCCATCTTCAAACGGGGGTTGTTGTTCAAGGCTATCTCAACCGCCTGCTCCATCGAGACCGTCTGTTGAGCCTGTACGGCTGGCAAGGCAAGTGCGACGAGGGCAACCGTCAGCGCGGCCTTGCGCATCGAGCGGCAGCTCTTCCGGCGCAGGCGACGGGCAGCCAGCATACCTACCACCCGGTAAAAGACGGGGATAATAATCAGGGTCAGCACGGTCGAAACAATCAGTCCGCCAATCACCACGGTAGCCAGCGGACGCTGTACCTCGGCACCGGCCGATTTGGCAACAGCCATCGGCACAAAACCCAGCGAGGCCACCAGTCCGGTCAGGAAGACGGGGCGCAACAGATGCGGGCAACCCTCGGCAATGATGCGGTTGGTGCACCGGGCATATTGCGTGCGGTTGCGTATGTCGTTGAAATGGTTAATCATCAAGATACCGTTCAGCACTGCTACACCGAAGAGGGCGATGAAGCCCACACCGGCCGAGATACTGAATGGCAAGCCCCGCAGCCACAGGGCCACGATTCCGCCGATAAGCGAGAGGGGTACGGTAGAGAATACGACCAGCGAATAGGTGATGCTGTGGAAGGCAAAGAAGAGCAGCAACAGAATGAGCATCAGAGCGATGGGGATAACCACCGTGAGGGTACTGATGGCATTTTGCAGGTTCTCGAACTGGCCGCCGTATTCAAAGTAGTAGCCGGGTTTGAGTTTCACATTCTTGTCGAGCGACTCTCTGATCTGGCTCACTACCTGCTGAATGTCGGCATCGCGCACATTCACCCCGATTACCACCCGACGTTTGGTGGCGTCGCGGTTGATTTGGAGCGGACCGTTCACCAGGTCGATGCTGGCCACCTCGCTCAACGGGAGTTGAATGTTGTCTTTCGTGCGGACAAAGAGTTTGTCGATGTTCAAGTCGCTCACCTTCTCCTTATCCAAACGCACTACGAGGTCGAACCGGCGTTCATTCTCAAAGACGACACCTGCCGTCTCGCCAGCGTAGGCGGTGCGGATTACGGTATTCAGCTCCTCGATGTCGATGCCGTAGCGGGCTATCTTGTCGCGGTCGAAATGAATGAGCAACTGCGGCAGACCCATGGCCTGCTCTACCTGCACATCGGCGGCACCCGGCACCTGCTCGACGTAGCGGGCAGCCTCGCGGGCTTTGCTGTACAGTTCGGCCATATCCTCTCCATAGAGCTTGATGGCAATATCGGCCTTGGCACCCGTCATCAACTCGTTGAATCGAAGCTGAATAGGCTGACTGAAATTGAACTCGGCTCCGTCGATGGAGTCCAGACACTGTTTCATCTTCTCCACCATCTCGGCCCGGCTCGACGCCGAAGTCCATTCGCTGAATGGCTTCATGACAATCATCACGTCGGCATCTTCGACCGCCATCGGGTCGGTGGGCACCTCGGCCGTACCGATTTTGGCCACCACATGCTTGATTTCGGGGAAACGCTCCTTCAACCGTTTCTCGGCATCGAGCGAGACCTCGATGCTCCGGCTCAGCGAACTGCCGGCCGGGAGGGTCATCTGCATGGCAAAATCGCCCTCGTCGAGAGTAGGAATAAACTCGGCTCCCAATTTCGTGAAGAGCAGCAGGGAGAGTATCAGGGCGACAAATGCTCCGGCAATGGTGCCCCACACGTGGGCCAAACTGAAACGAAGCGCCCGTTGGTAAATCCGGTTCAACCAACCGAAGAAACGGTCGGCCAGCGTGCGTTTGACGGTCGTGGTGCGTTTCAGGCAGAGCGAAGCCATCATGGGCACATAGGTCAAGGAGAGAATAAGAGCTCCTATAATACAGAATACCAAAGTCTTGGCCATAGGAGTAAAATATTTCCCTTCAATTCCCGAGAGGGTCAAGATGGGGAAGAACACAATCAAGATGATGAGCACGGCAAACGTGGCACTGCGCACCACACGCCCGGCCCCCTTTTCCACCTCGTCGTTCATCTGTTCACGAGTGAGGGTGCGACCCCTGAGCTCCTTCCCGTAGAGATGGGCCAGGATACCCTCCAAGATGACGATGGAGCCGTCGACCACGATACCGAAGTCGATGGCACCGAGACTCATCAAGTTGGCCGACACGTTGAAGATACGCATCAGGATAAAGGCAAAGAGCATGGCCAGCGGAATGACCGACGCCACAATCAGGCCGGCCCGCACATTCCCCAGGAAGATGATGAGCACCAGGAACACAATGATGGCACCCTCTACCAGGTTGCGTATCACGGTCGAGATATTGCGGTTCACTAGTTCCGAGCGGTTCAGGTAAGGCTCGACCGACACTCCTTCGGGCAGCATCTGCTGCACCTTGGCCACCCGCTTCTCCAACTCCTTGGTCACTACGTTGGCGTTGGCCCCTTTGAGCATCATGGCGATACCGCCCACACACTCGCCCTCGCCGTCCTTGGTCATGGCTCCGAAGCGCTTGGGGGCACCGAACTGTACCCGACCGATGTCGCCGATGTGTACCGGTATGCCGCCTCGGTTGGTCACCACGATTTGCTCCACATCTTTCAGGTCGTTAATCATACCCTCCGAGCGGATATAGTAGGCCCGGTTCACCTTCTCGATGTAGCTGCCACCCGTGTTCTGGTTGTTGCGGCTCAGGGCCTCGAACACCTCGCCGATGGTGATGTTGAGCGAATAGAGGGCATCGGGGTCGACCGCTACTTCGTATTGTTTCAGATAACCGCCGAAGCTGTTGATTTCGACGATGCCGGGAATACCCGAGAGCTGCCGCTTCACAATCCAGTCCTGAATGGTGCGCAGCTCCATGGCGTCGTAGCGGTCTTCATAGCCCGGCGCCACTTTGAGTACATATTGATAAATCTCACCCAATCCGGTGGTAATGGGCATTAGCTCGGGCGTTCCCAACTCGGGTGGAATCTCGCCCGACACCATTTGAATCTGCTCGTTGACCAGCTGGCGGGCATCCAACGTGGGCACGTCCTCCTTGAAAACCACCGTCACGAGCGACAGCCCGAAACGCGATACCGAGCGTATCTCCTCGACATTCATCACGTTGCTCATGGCTATCTCGATAGGGAAGGTAATGAGCTGTTCCACCTCTTGCGGAGCCAACGTGGGCGACACGGTGACAATCTGCACCTGGTTGTTGGTAATGTCGGGCACGGCATCGATGGGCAACGTCAGCATGGAGTAGACGCCCCCCGCCAGAAGCAGCAGCGTAGTCAGGGCTACAAACAGCTTCCTTCGGACTGAAAAGTGTACGATCTTTGCAAACATAAGTGATAGATACTAAATTTATAATCGTTACAAAGTTACGTCCCTTACGGGTTATCCAACACCTGCTTGCCGGTGAAACGACCAAAATAGAGGTTGAAATGCGCAATAGGCCGTCTGATTTTTCATCATTGCTTCGAAACGGGCTCTGTTTCCAGACCGTAGGTGCCGGGACAGAGACTTTCCACAACAGAATCATACACCGCATAAAACAGCAATCAAGCGGGTGACCTCCTCATCGAATCGAGAAAGCCACCCGCCTGACTTACAAAAAAATTGGTTACAAATCGGCTCTATAATTCCTCACCTCCCAACCGGACAGGGAACCATCACACCGCCCGGCGCATGTGGTAACCGTAGATGACAATCACCACGAAACAGATGAAGGGAAGAATGAACGATACATTCACGGCCGGCATGCCGAACAGCTCCTTGCAGTCGATGATAGCGGCCTGAACCGGCGGCAACACCGACCCGCCCAAGATGGCCATGATAAGGCCGGCGGCACCGAACTTGGCATCGTCGCCCATGCCTTTCAGGGCTATGCCGTAGATGGTGGGGAACATCAGCGACATGCAGGCCGAAACCCCGACCAGACAATACATGCCCCAAACGCTCTCCACACAGAATATCACCCCGGCCGTGAGCACAAGCGCCGCCACCGCCAGCACCATCAAAAGCCGGCCCGGCTTCACATACTTCAAGATAAAGGTACAGATGAAACGGCTCACGCAAAAGATAACCATGGCTATGATATTGTATTTCTGCGACAACACCTCGGCCGCCTGCTCTTCCATACCTTGCGACGTGAACAGATGGGTACCGTACTGGATAATGAAGGTCCAGCACATGATCTGTGCCCCTACGTAGAAGAACTGTGCGACAACGCCGTACTTATAATGTCTCTTGGAAAAGATGCGTTTCAGCGTGGGAATAAAGTCGATAGACTTGGAAGTATCGGAATTCCGGGGCATCGGCGTCGACCGAATGACCAGCAGCATCACGAGAATCACCACCCCGATAATCAGATAGGGGGCAATGAGCACCGACAGGTCATAATCGCGTATGGCCTCAAATTCGGCATGAGAGAGCTGTGCCCTTTCGGCCGTATCCAACGGGTGCAGCTTGTTCTGGATAAAGTTCATGGCCACATACATGCCCAGCAGCGAACCGATGGGATTGAAGGCCTGGGCCAGGTTGAGCCGGCGGGTTGCCGTCTCCTCGGAACCCATGGAGAGAATATAGGGGTTACAACTGGTCTCGAGAAACGACAGGCCGCAGGTCATGATAAAATAGGCCAGCAGAAACGGATAGTAGTTGCCCGTCAACTTGGCCGGGAAAAAGGCCAGTGCACCCAGCGCATAGAGGCCGAGCCCCAGCAGCACACCGGCCTTGTAGGTGTACTTGCGGATAAACATGGCTGCCGGGAAAGCCATGGCAAAATAGCCTCCGTAGAAGGCTACCTGCACCAGCGTCCCGTCGGTCACGCTCATGCGGAAGATCTTCGAGAAAGCCTTGACCATCGGGTTGGTGATGTCGTTGGCAAATCCCCACAAGGCAAAACAGGTGGTTATGAGGATAAACGGCAGCAAATAGCTCACCCCGTCTTTACTCACGATTGATATTTTCATGGATAGTCAGATTAAAAGATTAAGATTCATTCATAGGTTTTTCAGCGACGGGCAACCAGTTCCATCTGCGCCCGTATGTTGCCGATAGCGGTCGCCTCTACGGGGCCTGCCGTAACCGGCAAGCCGGTAGACTGGGACGTCAACCGATTCAGATAACGGTTTTGCGAGCCGCCCCCGATAATTTGCAATCGGGTTATCGGGCGGGGCAACAACCGGTTCAACCCTTCGACCCCCCGTCGATAGCGCTCGGCCAGAGAGAGGAGTACACACTTGACGAACTCGCCCTGCGTATGTGGCTCGGGCGTTCCCTGTTCCCGACAGTAGCCGACAATGGCATCGGCCATATTCACCGGACTGGCAAACCGGGTATCGTCGACATCGATGCACGTGGCAAACTCGGCCTCTTCGGCTGCCGGAATCAACACCTCGTAGTCGGTACATAGACCGGCATCGCTCCACTCGCTCATCAGCCGTTGGAGAATCCACAAGCCGGTAATGTTTTGCAGGAAACAGATTTTCCCCTCGGCTCCGCCTTCGTTGGTAAAGCCGTGCAGCCGGGCCTCTTCGGTGAGGACTGGCTCGTCGCATACCACTCCCAGCAACGACCATGTGCCCGAGCTGAGAAAGGCGGTCACCTCACCCTCGGCAGCTGTCGGGACGGCATACACGGCGCTGGCCGTGTCGTGCGAGGCCACGGCAATCACCTCCACATCGTAGTCCAGCCCCAGCTCTGCCTTCACATCGGGCTTCAAGACACCCCGGCTCGTCCCCGGCATCACGATGTCGCCGAAGAGATGTTCCGGCAAACCCAGTTCGCGCATGAGCGTCTCGTTCCACCGGCAGGCCCGGATATCCATCAGCTCCGAGGTAGAGGCTATGCTGTACTCGTTGTTGGCCACCCCGGTCAGGAAATAACTGAACAGGTCGGGCATGAACAGCAACCGGTCGGCCACGTCGAGCAGCGGACTCCCCTCCTGCTTCATGGCATAGAGCTGGAAGAGCGTATTGATGGCCATCACCTGCGTACCGGCCACGGCATAGTGCGCACTGGGATCGATGCGGGCAAAAACCTGCTCCGGCATGCCGTCGGTGCGGCTGTCGCGGTAGCACACCGGGTTGCCCAGCAGGTTGCCCTGCTTGTCAATCAACCCGAAATCCACCCCCCAGGTGTCAATACCGACGCTCTTGATGCGGTAGCCCTTGTCGACGGCCATACGGATTCCCCGCTTCATATCCTCAAACAGCGAAAGGAAATCCCAGTAAATGCGTCCGCCCATGCGCACCTGCCGGTTGGGGAAGCGGTAGACGGTTTCCAGTTGGAGCCGACCTTCGGCGGGGTAGCCGGCGATTACACGCCCGCTACCACCCCCGAAATCTACGGCGAGATAGGCTTCTTTCATTTGGTCTTCTTTCCTAATACATACGTTTCCAGGTCGTCAATCTCGGCAGGCGAGAGGGTGTCGTACCGTCCCCCCGAAAGGATAATGATGCGACAGGCCATCTCGAAAAACATGGCCCGCTCGAAAGCCTGGTCAAAATCTTTTCCACACACCACCTGACCGTGCTTCCGCAACAGGACGGAGTTGTGGTCCTTCATGGCGGCAACAACGGCAGCAGCCAACTCCTTCGAGCCCGGCCGATAATAGGGAATCACGGGAATCTCGGCCCCCACGTGACAAGGCACCTCGGCCGTCACGTTGAAGTCTTTCGGCTGTTCCGACATGCAGGCCACCGCCGTGGCATAGGGCGACTGGAAGTGGAGCACCACATTCACGTCGGGACGTTCTCGCAATATCCCCAGGTGGAAACCACTCTCCATCGAGGGCTTCACGCCGTTCAGCACTTCGCCGGTTTCGAGTCGGCATACGGCCACCTTCTCCTTGGGCAAAACAGGAACCCACGAGCCGGTGCCCGAGAGGAGTACCTCATCGCCCACACGCCAGGATATGTTGCCGCTGCTGCACACGGTGAGCCCGGCATCGCCCACCCGGTGGGCCTGTGCAATGAATTGTTCAATATGTTCGTTCGTTATCATAATCCTATAATACTTTTTTATACAAGTCCAAAATTATCTCTTCGTTTACTTCTCTCGGATTGCCCGGCGTGCACACATCGGCATAGGCCGCCTTGGCCAGGCGCGGCAGGTCTTTCTCTTCGATACCCAGCTGCGACAGGTGTTGCGGGATACCCACCCGCACGGCGAGATCCTTCACGGCTTTCACGGCGGCATCGGCAGCCTCCTCACGGCTCATGCCGGCGGAGTAGACATTCATGGCCTTGGCTATCTCGACATACTTGTCGAGTGCCGCGGGGGCATTGAACTCCATAACGGTGGGCAACAGCAAGGCATTAGCCACCCCGTGAGGAATATCGAAGATGGCTCCCAGCGGGTGGGCCATACCGTGTACCACACCCAGACCGACGTTCGAGAAGGCCATGCCGGCGATGTACTGAGCCACGGCCATACCGTTGCGGGCCTCGGCATTGGTCGGCTCGTTCACAGCCGTTTCCAGGTAGCGGGTTATCATCTCGATGGCCTTGATTTCAAACATGTCGCTCATCTCCCAGGCACCTTTGGTAATGAGTCCTTCGATGGCATGGGTGAGCGCATCGAGCCCGGTCGATGCGGTGAGGCTCTTGGGCAGGGTGTACATGAGTTCGGCATCGACAATGGCAATGGCCGGAATGTCGTTCGGGTCGACGCAAACCATCTTCTTCTGATTCTTCTCGTCGGTAATCACATAGTTGATGGTCACCTCGGCAGCCGTACCGGCAGTGGTGGGCAGGGCAATGATGGGGACCGATTTCTTCTTGGTGTCGGCCACCCCTTCGAGCGAAACCACGTCGCTGAACTCGGGATTGTTGGTGATGATGCCGATGGCCTTGGCCGTATCCATGGACGAACCGCCGCCGATAGCGATGATAAAGTCGGCCCCCGAAGCGGCATAGGCAGCCACCCCGGCCTTGACATTGGAGACGGTAGGATTGGGCTTGATATCGCTGAATACTTCATAAGGGATACCGGCCTGGCGCAACACGCTCAGCACCTTATCGGCTACGCCGAACTTGATCAGGTCCTTGTCGGTAGCCACAAAGGCCTTTTTCAACCCAAGGCGGGCAATCTCTTTGGGGAGCACTTCCCGAGCTCCGGGTCCGAAGTAGGAGACTTCGTTTAATACAAATCTGTTAATCATAGGTGTTAGCAATGGAATGATAGCCGTTCGGACCCGGCCCATACAAGCTGGAGCCCGAACGGCAATAATTTGACAATGTGGGATTGATTATTTATAGATGGGACCGTAGTTCTGACAAGCCCGATAGTCGGCGCCCTCCTTGTCCATGCCGAAGGCGTTCCAAGCGGCCGGACGGAAAATCTTGTCGTCGTCTACATTGTGCATGCACACCGGTATGCGGAGCATGGAGGCCAGCGTAATCAGGTCCTGACCGATGTGTCCGTAGCTGATGGCGCCATGGTTGGCACCCCAGTTGTTCATCACGGAGTAGACATCTTTGAACGCCGGCTTGTCGCACAAGCGAGGCACAAACCAGGTGGTAGGCCAAGTGGGGTCGGTGCGCATGTTCAGCTTCTGATGGATTTCAGGATCGATGGTAACCGTCCACCCCTCGGCAATCTGGAGCACAGGGCCCAGACCTTTCACCAGATTCAGACGCATCATGGTCACCGGCATACCGCCCTTGGAGAGGAAGTTGGACGAGAAGCCGCCCCCCCGGAAGTAATCGCGATCGGCCGGATACCAGGTCGTCGCCTTCAAGCAGTTCTCCACATCGGCTTCGGTCAGATTCCACGGCTCCTTCATCACCGGGTTACCGTTCTCGTCGATGGCTTGTCCCGAACCGTCGAGCGTCGTAGCTCCGGAGTTGATGAGGTGAATGATACCGTTGGCAGCCAGGCCGGTCAACTCCTTGCCCGTGACCCGTTTCACAGCCTCGGGGCTCCAATAGGTACGCACGTCGGAGAAGATTTGAGCACGGTTGGTCAGCAGGTGACCGAACAGCATGGCAATGCCGTTGCAGGCATCGTTCTCGGTAGCTACCACAAAGGCTTCGCGAATGCCGTTCCAGTCGAACGAGGTGTTGAGCAAAGCCTCGGGATAATCGCCGTTGGGATAGAAGTCGGTCCACTGACGCTGTCCCTGGAAACCGGCGGCAATGGCGTTATGACCCAACGCCTCTTCCTTGAAGCCCATCTCTTTGAGCTTTGGGTTGCCGGTCATCAAGTCGCGCATGATAATCATCATCTTCACGATGAACTCCCAGTCGGCATCCTTCTGCTCGCGGGTCTTGCGTTTTTCGGGACGGTTCTTGAAATCTTCACCCTCATTTACCTTGCAATATTTCTCGGTCCAGGCCATGGCTTTGGCATACTCCTCCTTGTCGTAGATACCTTCGGTCATGCGGCGAATGATTTCGGTCAAGTCGACCGACTCGTTGCGCATGCCCAGGTACTCCTGGAAGAAGTCGGGGTTGACGATAGAGCCGGCGATACCCATCGAGACACTACCCATCGACAGGTAGGACTTGCCGCGCATCGTAGCCACTGCCTGAGCGGCACGGGCAAAGCGCAGAATCTTTTCGGCCACATCGGCCGGTATCGTATTGTCGTCTATGTCCTGCACGTCATGGCCATAAATACCGAAAGCGGGGAGACCCTTCTGGGCATGTGCGGCCAACACGGCGGCCAAGTAAACAGCCCCGGGACGCTCGGTCCCGTTGAACCCCCATACGGCTTTCGGATAGTAGGGATTCATATCCATCGTCTCGGCACCATAGCACCAGCAGGAGGTCACGGTGATGGTCGACCCTACCCCTTCGCGCTCAAATTTCTCGGCACAGGCTGCACTCTCGGCCACACGACCGATGGTGCCGTCGGCAATCACACACTCTACGGGACTTCCGTCGCCATTCCTCAAATGGGTAGAAATCAGTTCGGCCACGGCTTTGGCCAGATTCATGGTCTTCTCTTCAAGACTTTCGCGAACGCCACCCTGGCGCCCGTCGATTGTGGGACGAATCCCGATTTTTGGATATTTTTTCATGGTTTTACATTATAAAAAGTTCATACTTATATTGTTATAAATCATTACGTTTTTCATCGGGGTATCACTCCCTTTTCCCCACCCTCACACCGAGTGCCGCAGATGCACCTCGGTAGGAAGATATTCATGCACCGGCTCGCCCGTGGTGATAAACCTGGCCAGTTTTTGCCCCATACGGTTCCAGTCGATACTGATGGCGGTGATGCCCACGTCTATCACTTCATAGGCCGGGGTATCGTTATAGGCCACAAGACCGAAATCGACACCACATTTGAGTCCCTCCGCCCGGCTACGCTTGATGACATTCACCACGTCCATCTGCCGGATTACGATGTAGGCCGTCCCCTGTTCTATCCGGTCGAGTCCATCGGTCTCCATTACCTCGACGGGCAACCCGTTATCCCGCCCATACTGCTCGAAACTCCGTATTGAATTCCTCGGGTGCTTGGAATCCGGCGAAAACTGGAAAACAATCTTCCTGTATCGGCACAGCCGGTCCGACAGTCGGGTCAAAGCTCCATAAAAAGCCTCGTCGAAATCCTGACAGATATACGAGCAACTCCCCTTGTCGAACTTGCCGAAGTCGAGCAGCAGAAGCCGCGACGGGGTTATCTTACCCAAAAGCGGAGAGAACTTCTCGTTGTCGAAATTCATTACCACATAGTAGTTGTACCGCCCGATGGCCTCGTGAAGCACCGTGTTGAAGATGTGCTCGTTGTACTGATGGAACCACAAGTCTACCTTATAGGAGGAAGCAAGCCCCTTTATAAAACTGTTGTATAGCGTATCCTTGAAAGGTGAATATTCGTCGAGCAACAGAAAAATCCGCTCCTGCCGATTGATTACGTAGTAACCCTTCCCCGGAACGGCATCGATCAACCGTCGCTCTTTCAACAGAGAAAAGGCCTTGAACACCGTATCGCGAGACACGCCATAGGCCTCGCTGAGGCAATTGATGGAAGGCAGTGCCGAACGGGTTTTGTACCGTCCCATTCGGATATCCTGCTCGATAATATCCGACAGTTGCTTGACCTTGGTAGACTGTTGTCCGAAATTCATCTCCTCGCGCATATACAGCCAGCCAACTGTGCTGAACTGTGCTGACTCAAAGGAACGGATTTTATTCAGGACTACCAAAGAATATCGTATGTTTAAGAGCAGGTTACACACTCTCTTCTCCCCGAAACCGGAGAAAAGATTCTCCTTGAAAACGAAATGACAAAGGAGTAGCTACCCCATACCACAATTTCTAAAAACCCACGGCAAATACTTGTACCCTTCGAGATTAAATTGTAAATTGCACAAAAGCAAAGTTTCGATAACTGATTTTGCGCGATTCAACTCAAAAAAAACGACAAAAGACTATGGTAATTTACTGTGCAATATGATAACAGACATACTATGACAGACAACGAATTGACGCAGCGTGCCGACACACAGGCATGGCCTTTACCAAGTTTTTATTTCAAAGTATCTATCTCAAACGTAGGCGACATTTCGTGCAGCGAAGTGTCGGGACTGGAAACAGAATATGAAGAAATCACTTATCGTGCAGGCGACAGTCCTGTCTTCACCAAGCTGAAAATGCCGGGACTGAGAAAAGCAGGCGATCTGACCATCAAACAGGGAATATCGAAAGATGACAAAGCCGTGCTCGACTGGGTAGACCAAGTGAAGCAGAACATAATCCAGCGCGAAACGATGACGGTGAGTCTGTTGGACGAATCGGGTAACCCCGTACAAACCTGGGAAGCGGTGAACGCTTGGCCCAAGAAACTCACCCGGGAGGAGAAGACCGATGGAATCGCATACTCCTTCGAAACACTGGTCATCGCCCACGAAGGGGTATATGTGAAATAATTCCGCTCGTCTTTTTAGGTCGCCCTCGGATACTTCCCGATTCTGCAACCTCTCCCCCTTTCCCCTCACCCCATTCCGGCCGAAAACGAAAAAAGCTCCGATTCAGAATTGAATCGGAGCTTTTCCTGTTCTTGCCTTGTAAACTGGCGGTGCGGACGGGACTCGAACCCGCGACCCCATGCGTGACAGGCATGTATTCTAACCAGCTGAACTACCGCACCAGTTTCGTTTTGCGAGTGCAAAGATAGAACGCTTTTTCCAATTCTGCAACCCTTCGCTTCAAAAAAAAATGGAATTATTTTTCGACCGCCACAATCGGTATCTTGCCGGGGCACATCAAAAGGTCTCATTCTCAATCGCAAAGGTATCGCCTCACAACAGATGGATATTGTGGCGGGCACACTCGGCAATCTGCTCCTCGGGCCAAATGCTGGCTTGCACCTCGCCGATATGGGCTTTCTGGAGCAGGAACATCGAGAAGCGCGACTGCCCGATACCGCCCCCTATCGAGAGGGGCAGTTCATCGTTGAGCAAGGCCCGGTGGAAATTGAGTTGGGCTCGCTCGGGACAACCACAGATGTCGAGCTGACGAAGCAGCGCCTCCTTGTCGACCCGTATACCCATCGACGAGAGCTCGAAGGGGGTATCCAACACGGTGTTCCACAGCACGATGTCGCCATTCAACCCCAGATAGCCGTCGCTGTTGGGTGTAGTCCAGTCGTCGTAGTCGGGAGCCCGACCGTCGTGACGGGTACCGTCGCTAAGCTGCTGACCGATACCGATGAGAAAAATGGCTCCATAGCGACGGGCCGCCTCGGCCTCGCGCTCCTTGGGGGTGAGATGGGGATATTGCTGCAACAACTCCTCGGTGTGTATGAAGGTAATCTCGTCGGGCAGCGTGGGGGTGATGTGAGGGAACTCGGCATATATGAGACTCTCGCACTCCTTGATTACCCGATAAATGTTGCGCACGGTCTCTTTGAGGTATTCGAGGTTGCGGTCTTCGCGGGTGATGGTCTTCTCCCAGTCCCACTGGTCGACATAGAGCGAATGCAGGTTGTCGAGCTGCTCGTGGGTGCGAATGGCATTCATGTCGGTATAGAGCCCGAAGCCCGGTGCTATGTCATAGGCACCCAGCTTCACCCGCTTCCACTTGGCCAGCGAGTGTACCACCTCGGCCCGACGGCCACCCATATCGGCAATGGGAAACGATACGGCCTGCTCGTTGCCGTTGAGGTCGTCGTTCAACCCCGTGCCCGACAGGACAAACAACGGTGCCGTCACCCGGCGCAGGTTAAGCGCTTTGGCCAATCGTTCCTGAAAAGCATCTTTCAACATTTTGATGGCCATCTCAGTGGTTTCGGGTAAAAGTTTGAGTTTATAGCGTTGGGGGATAATCAGTGGCATTTGGTTTTCCTTGGTTAATATTTGAATTCAATTAGTGTAAAATCCCTGCAAATATATATCATTTTTCCAATAACAAAAATATTTACGTATCATTTTGAGAAGAAAATTCAAAATATCATATCTTTTCATAAAAAGAGTGTCTAATAATTTTAAATTTTTGAAACTAAATGACAAAATAGATTGTTTATAAATATGTACCGATAAAAATTATCTATTTTTGCAGCGCAAAAAAAATACAAGCCCGGGCAGCGCCGCAATGCGACAATATGGGTATTGCTCTCTTGCCCGACTTTTTCGACCTGACCACACAACAAAAATTCAGCCTCATGGAGACAACCCGATTGGAAACTGCCCCCGAGCTCACACAACCGGCTGCGACCGACTGCCTGGTGTTCAAACCCATCACCCTCGACTCGCTGAGCGAGATTGCCCCCTACCTGCCCCAACAGAGTTACCGCACCTGCGACTTCTCAATCGGCGGCATCTACATGTGGGTCGACTATTTCGGCTATGAGTATGCCATCTGCCACGACACGCTTTTCATTCGAGGCGGCGAAGAGGACCACTTGCAGAACACCGCCTTTGCCGTGCCGGTGGGCGCACTGGATTTAAAAGAGTCTATTCCCCTGCTGGGAGCCTACTGCCGGCAACACGGACAAGCTCTGATTCTTTCGGCCGTACCCGAACCGGCGGCTCAGACCATTGCCGAGTTGTATGGCTGCCCCGTGACCGAACTGCCCGACTGGGGCGACTACCTCTACCGGGCCTCCGACCTGGCTACCCTCGTGGGGCACCGCTTCAACAAGAAGCGCAACCGGGTAAACAAGTTCAAGAGCACCTATCCCGACTTTCAATACGAACCTGTCACCGCACAGAATCTGCCCGAGTTGAAAGACTTCTTCGACCGCTATATGCAGGCCTATCACAAGGACAGCGAACTCTTTGCCTATGAAGAGAGCAAAGTGGCTCAGGTGCTGCACGAGTATGACCGGCTCCCCTTCGAGGGCGGACTCCTGCGCGTGGGGGGTGAGATTGCCGCCTTCTCGGTAGGCGAGGTGGTAAACGACACCCTCATCGTACACATCGAAAAAGCCCGGAAGGATATTGTGGGCGCCTACGAGGCCATCAACTATTTCTACTCGGCACAGATGGCCGAGGCTCACCCCGAAGTGCAGTACATCAACCGTGAGGACGATGCCGGCGATCCGGGTCTGCGCGAAGCCAAACTCTCGTACAACCCCGAGACTATCTTGAAAAAATACAACATTCCCCTCGACAACTTTCTGCAATAGATATCGGGAGTTGCAGGTTCCAGGGTGCGAAATGTCACAAAAAGAGTGAAATGAGCGCTCTGTTTGCTCAGTTTTATAGTCTACACATTTGTTTCTGCAATCGGTTTACCCTATTTTTGCAGTAGAGAAACAAGAGACACAAAAAACTGAGATATGAAAAAATTGACATGGGCCCTACTGACGGCCCTGCTTCTTGCCGGAGCCTCTCCGGCAAACTGCTACGCCAAAAGAAAGAGTAAGAAAGAGAACCGAAAAGAACAGGTCAAAGACACGACCGTTCAAGAATCGAAATACGATAAACTCATCAAGGGTGCCAAGACCCAAAAGGGTATGTTCACCCTGCACCTGACGACCGATAACAAACTGCTGGTCGAGGTGCCCGACTCGCTGATGAGCCGCACCTTCCTGTTGTCGAGCCGGGTAGCCACCACCACCGACCCCAAGTTGTTCGTGGCCGGCGAGATGACCACCGACCCCTTTATGATCAGGTTCAGCAAGAATGAGCAATCGCTCTTCATGCACCTGGTGCAACACGCCAACATCATCGATCCCAAGGACCCCATCGCCGCCTCGTTCGACCGGAATTTCGGCGACCCCATCGTCAAGGCCTTCAAAATCGAGGCCAAGAACGGGAACGACGTGGTGGTAGACATGAGCGACTTCTTCAAAACCAACGAGAAGATTATCAGCCCCATGCCCAGCAAGCCCTCGTCCAAGATAAAGACAGGCACCTACACCGCCGCCAACTCCTATATTCTGGGCGTCAAAAGTTTCCCGCAAAACTGTGAGATTCGCTCGGTGCTCAGCTTCACCGGCGACAACATCTGCACCGTGACCATGCACCGCTCGCTGGTACTGCTGCCCGAGCAACCCATGCGTCCCCGCATCTACGACCGCCGAGTAGGCTTCTTTTCGAGTACCAAAAACATCTATACCAGCGACAAGGACCGCATAGACCGCACACAATACATTCACCGCTGGCGGCTCGAACCGAAGGACGAAGATCGCGAAGCCTACCTCAGAGGCGAACTGGTAGAACCCAAGAAACCGATTGTCTTCTACGTCGACAGTGCCTTCCCCGACAAGTGGCGCGACATCGTGAAACAGGGTGTGGAGGACTGGAACACCGCCTTTGAGGCCGCCGGGTTCAAAAATGCCGTCATCGCCCGCGACTACCCGAAGAACGACCCCGATTTCGACCCCGACGACATGCGGTACAGTTGTGTGAAATATGCCGTGACCGATATTGCCAATGCCATGGGTCCGAGCTATGTCGACCCTCGCAGCGGCGAGATACTCACGGCCGATGTCATCTGGTACCACAACGTCATCTCGCTGGTACACAACTGGCGGTTTGCCCAGACGGGAGCCGTCGACCCGCGAGTGAGACAAGAGACTTTCGACAACGACGTCATGCGCGAGTCGCTGCGCTACGTAGCCTCGCACGAGATAGGCCACACCCTGGGGCTCATGCACAACATGGGGGCCAGCTACGCGTTCTCCATCGACTCGCTGCGCAGCCCGTCGTTCACCCAGAAATACGGAACCACCCCCAGCATCATGGACTATGCCCGCAACAACTTTGTGGCTCAGCCGGGCGACTATGAACGCGGCGTGCGACTTACCCCGCCCGTCTTGGGAGTCTACGACATCTATGCCATCAACTGGGGCTACCGACTTATTGCCGACGCCCCCACCCCGCAGGACGAAGTGGCTACCCTCGACCGCTGGATTGCCGAGAAGAAGGACGACCCCATGTACACCTTCGGGGCCCAACAATACCCCGATACCTACGACCCCACCGACCAGACCGAGGACCTGAGCAACGACCACTTCAAGGCCGGTGAGATGGCCATCTCGAATCTCAAACTCATCGTAAAGAACTTTGAGCAATGGTTCTTCGACGAGGGGAAAGACTACCGCACGATACGCGACGAATACTCGGCCCTTGTGCAACAGTACAACCGCCATCTGCGTCACGTAATACCCTACATCGGCGGGGTTCTCTATACCGAGGTGCGCCAGGGCGATGACACGTTGCCCTACATCTACCTCGACAAGGCTACCCAGCGGAAGGCGTTGAAATGGATTCTCAACCAGGCCCGCACCTATCGCGACTGGCTCACTCCCGCCGACCTGCTGCAACGTATCGGTGCCAACGTCAACTATGCCAGCGCGATACACCGCATGCTCCCGTCCAGCCTCATCAAGCCGTCTACCCTCTTCCGTATCCACGAGGGCGGAGCCATCGACCCGGTCAAAAACTACACCGTCGACAGCTACCTCAACGACGTAATTGCCGAGGTATTCAAGGCCACCTACCAGGGACGGAAGTTGAACGACGTGGAGCGCGACCTGCAAAGCGAAACCATCGAGCAACTCATACAATACTCCGACCTGCAAGGGACGCCCGTAAAGATAAACCTGAATCCCCTGACCGACGACATCGACCTCGACGGGGCACCCTTCCCGTGCAGCCATGCGCTGTGCCACCAGGCCGGGGAGCAGTCGTTTACCCGGTTCACGACGGGGCCCTCGATGTCTGTGGCCGAGATGGCTCCCTACATGACCGGCGCCCTCAAAAAGATACTCTCGCTCTACAAACAGAAAAGAGCCGCCACGGCCGACAGTGCCACCCGCAATTTCTATGACTACCAGATTATCCACATTGAAAAACTGTTTAACAACTAAACAAAGAGGCAACCAAAAGCATTATCTGTAAGGTACCTCTTTGGAGTACGACATATGAAAGAATTTATCCTAACCCAAGAAGAAACCGAACGCACCGTCCTGGTGGGACTGATTACCAACACCCAGAACGAGGCGAAAGCCAACGAGTACCTCGACGAGCTGGCCTTCCTGGCCGAGACCGCCGGAGCCGAGCCCGTGAAGAAATTCCTGCAACGGCTCGACATGCCCAACTCCCGCACCTTCGTCGGGGCGGGCAAGCTGGCCGAGATAAAAAACTACATCGACGAGAACGAGATAGGTATGGTCATCTTCGACGACGACCTTTCAGCCAAGCAGGTGCAGAACATCGAAAAGGAGCTGCAAGTGAAGATTCTCGACCGCACCAGCCTCATTCTCGACATCTTTGCCAAACGGGCCCAGACGGCCAATGCCAAACGGCAGGTCGAGCTGGCTCAATATCAATACCTGCTCCCCCGCCTGACCCGCCTGTGGACCCACCTCGAACGTCAACGGGGCGGTATCGGCATGCGTGGTCCCGGTGAGACGCAGATCGAGACCGACCGCCGTATTATCCTCGACAAGATTTCGCATCTGAAAGAGGAGCTGAAAAGCATCGACCGCCAGAAGAGTATCCAGCGCAAAAATCGCGGCAAACTGGTGCGCGTGGCGCTGGTGGGATACACCAACGTGGGCAAGTCGACCCTCATGAACCTGCTGGCCAAGAGCGAGGTCTTTGCCGAGAACAAACTCTTTGCCACCCTCGACACCACGGTGCGCAAGGTGATTGTCGACAACCTGCCCTTCCTGCTCTCCGATACCGTAGGCTTTATCCGCAAACTGCCCACCCACCTGGTCGACTCGTTCAAGTCGACCCTCGACGAGGTGCGCGAAGCCGACCTGCTGCTCCATGTGGTCGACATTTCGCACCCGGCCTTCGAGGAGCAAATCGAGGTGGTGAACAAGACGCTTCAAGAGGTGTGCGACTCGACTAACAAACCCATGATTCTGGTATTCAACAAAATCGATGCCTTCTCCTACGTAGAGAAAGCGGCCGACGACCTCACTCCCCGCACCCGCGAGAACATCTCGCTCGACGAACTGAAAGAGACCTGGATGGCCAAGATGCACGACAACTGCATCTTCATCTCGGCCCGCGAGAAGAAAAACATCGACGAGTTGAAGGCACTGCTCTACCAACGGGTCAAGGAGATACACACCACGCGATTCCCCTACAACGATTTCCTCTTCCAGCATTACGACGGAATCGCTACCGACGAAGAAAAAGAAGAATCCTGACCCAATAAATTGTTTCACCGCGGGCTATCCTCCGGCCTCATTCAACAACGAGCATATGACAAAATATCGCAAACTCAACCGCACGGAAATCGAACGGCTCACCGCTCAGGAGTGCATGGCCGACAACTGGAACCAAGTACACGTAGCCGAGGGCTTCTCACCCGCACACATCGCCCACACCCGATTCTCGGGCGAGGTCTATCTGGGCCGGTTCGAGCAGGAAATCGAGTTGCCGGGAGGATTAAGGAAACATGCCGGGTTGCGCCACGTCACCCTGCACAACTGTACAATCGGCAACAATACCCTCATCGAAAACATTCCCAACTATGTGGCCAACTATCAGATAGGCGACTACTGCTACATACAGAATGTCAACCTGCTGCTCACCGAGGGGGAGAGCTGTTTCGGCAACAACACCGAGGTTTCGGTGCTCAACGAGACGGGTGGCCGCGAGGTCCCCATCTACAACCGCCTCTCGGCCCAACTGGCCTACATCGTGGCCATGTACCGCCATCGCCCCGACCTCATCGGCCGGCTGCGTCAAATGATAGCCGACTACGCCCGTTCGGTCAAAAGCACCCGCGGCACGATAGGCAACGGTGTCCATATTGTCAACACGGGCACAATACGCAACGTCTGCATCGGCGACGCCTGCCGCATCGAGGGGGCTTCGCGCCTCGACAACGGCACCATCAACAGCTGCACCGAGGCTCCCGTGTACATCGGGGCCAACGTCACGGCCGAAGATTTCATTATCAGTTCGGGAGCCTGCGTGAGCGACGGGGTGGTTCTGTCGCGCTGCTTCATCGGGCAAGCCTGCCACCTCACCCACCTCTTCTCGGCACACGACTCGCTGTTTTTCAGCAACTGCCAGGGCGAGAACGGCGAGGCCTGTGCCATCTTTGCCGGGCCCTACACGGTGACCATGCACAAGTCGAGTCTGCTCATCGCCGGCATGTTCTCGTTCCTGAACGCCGGCAGCGGTTCGAACCAGAGCAACCACATGTACAAGCTGGGGCCCATTCATCAAGGGGTTGTCGAACGCGGATCGAAAACCACGAGCGACTCCTACATGCTGTGGCCCGCCAAGATAGGCGCCTTCTCGCTCATCATGGGACGGCACGTCACCCACCCCGACACCTCGGGCATGCCCTTCTCCTACCTCATCGAGCACGGCAACCGCTCCTACCTCGTGCCGGGAGCCAACCTCAAAAGCGTGGGCACCATACGCGATGCCCAGAAGTGGCCCAAACGCGACCGGCGCACCGACCCCGACAAACTCGACTGTATCAACTTCAACCTGCTGAGTCCCTACACCATTCAGAAGATGTTGCAGGGTATCGACACCCTGCAAGGGCTTAAACAAACCTCGGGCGAGACCTCGGAGTGCTACTCGTTCCAGAGTACCACCATCAAAAACAGCTCGCTCGAAAAAGGTATCAACCTCTACACCCTGGCCGTGCACAAGTTCATGGGCAACTCGATTATCAAGCGGCTCGAAGGAGTCCCCTTTGCCGACCTCGACGACCTGCACAGCCGTCTGCAACCCACCGATCCGCTGGGCGAAGGCGAGTGGATAGACCTGGCGGGGCTCATCATTCCCAAGCAGGCCATGCAGGAGGAGATTGAGCGCATCGTACACCAGAGCGACTATACGCTCGAAGAGGCCGAAGCCTTCTTCCGCACGCTGCACCGCCGCTACTACGACATGGAGTGGACCTGGGTATGCTCGAAGATGCAACGCTGGTACGGCAAGAGCATCGACCAACTCACCCCCCAGGATATCATCGGTATCGTGCGGCAATGGAACGAAGCCGTCGTATCGCTCGACCGCATGCTCTACGACGATGCCCGCAAGGAGTTCTCGATGATTTCACGCATCGGATTCGGTGTCGACGGATCGGCCAGCCAACGCGATTTCGACTTCGAGCAGGTGCGCGGCGAATTCGAGAGCGACCCCTTCGTCAAGATGGTATGCCGCCACATCGAGGAGAAAACAGCCCTGGGCGACGAATTGCTCGAACGGCTTAACCGGTTGATCGATAAAACCACAGACGAATAATCGGCAAGATTCTGATAAGCCTGTTATCATATAGAGTAACAAGTCACCCCGCATCGAGATGCGGGGTGACTTGTTCATGCTGTTCCGCGCCACAACGCGGAATCCAGGGCATATCAAGGGAAAAAGATTTTCGAGAGCTAAGAAACACTATCGGTTCTCACCGTTCAGCATCTGCTGAAAAAAGGCAGAGATCTGTTGCTCGATGTCGCCCAGCGTGCGATCTACCCGACGGTCGTTCCACGAGCCGGAACGACGGGCCTCGTCGAGCAGCGTGCGGCTGCGGGCATAGACCTCTTTTTCGAGGCCGAGCAGTTGTTGTGTGATGCCGCTACCATCGGGCCGGAAGAGACGGGCCATGTGCAGATAGTGCGACCCGCTGCCCCGCTTCACGGGAAAGGCCTCCTGCTTCAAGGCATTGGACCACTCGCACAGAGGCGAACGCACCGTATCGCCCTGAGCCTGCAACAAGGCGGGCACCCCGCTGTTGCAGCCGAGCCATACCGGCAACACGACCGAACAGGGCGGATAGCCCAACACCGTCCACATCGTGGTAAAGGCTGGTGACTCGCCGGGCCTCACCCCCTCGACCACCAGCGAGGCCGAGGTGCTGTACCGCGGAATGAAATCCTGATCGACCACCCAGTTGTCGCCCGAGAAATCGCGCCCCAGAAAAGCGTGATAGAACGACCGGGAGCAAACACCGGTGAGCCATTCGGCCGTAACCGCTTTTTGTTCCGCCACAGGAGCAAAAAGCTCCTCGGCGTGGTCGTAGCGGATATAACCAAGCCCCTCGTCGGGACGACCCGACATCGAATAGTTGGTGCGCAACAGATAACCGTCGGGACTATCGGCCGCATCGTAACGGAACACCTCGTAGTTGTTCACCTCGAAATAGGCGGCTCCCCCCTCGGCATCGATTACCCCGAAGTTGGCCTCCACCCCGATGGGCCGGGGCCACTCGGCGAGCAGCCGTTCAAAGTCGTCGACCGTGCGGCACACGGCCAAAGCGCGCTTCATCACCACCCCCTCGCGATCGGCCAGCGACGAGGTGTCGTTTTTGAGGTTATACGAGGCGGTATTCATCACGGCAAAGCCGGCACTGTTGTAACCGGTCCACACCTCGCGGGCCAGCGTGTCGACCCCGTTCACCAGCCCCACGAAAGAGAGTTGCCCCTTGACGGCATCGAAACGCACGATGCGGTTGTTCAAGTCGGACGAATCGCGATGTTTCCACAACAGCGGGCGACCGTCGGGGGTCACCCGTCTCGATACGACTGCCGAGGTACAGGCCCAGGCCGAAGCCCCGGCCACCAAACACAACAGGAGAAATATAGCTAACCGTTTACACATAATTCTGCTTTTTAACCAGAGCAAAGATAGCGAAAGGCGAGAGTAGAGACAAACGAAAACATAGTTTTCAAGTTTGGCTATACCGAGCCGAATCCTATCTTCTGTAAAGATAGTGAAAGGCGAGGGTAGAGACAAACGAAAACATAGTTTTCAAGTTTGGCCATACCGAGCCGAATCCTATCTTCTGTAAACGAAAGATGAGTGGAGAATAAAATATCTGTACTATCTTTGTAAAAACTAAAAACAGAACCCACATAAAGATATGCCTCATTATATTTTTGAAATAGAGATGCAGGTGCGCGACTACGAATGCGACATGGAGGGCATTGTCAACAACGCCATCTACCTGCATTACCTCGAACACACCCGCCACGAATTTCTGTCGTCTACGGGGATTACTTTTGTTGAGATGCACCAGCAGGGTATCGACCCGGTTGTCAACCGCATCGAAGTCAACTACAAGGCACCGCTGCGCAGCCGCGACCGATTTATCAGCAAGCTGTACATGCGTCGCGAGGGCATCAAGTTTGTGTTCTATCAGGACATCTACAAAGTATCGGGCGAACTGTGCATCAAAGCGGTGGTCGAGGTGGTGGCTACCTCGAACGGACGAATCACCCGTGGCGAAGAGTTCCTGCCCTACTTCGAAAAATTCCTGCAATAACCGTTTGCCCACAATACCATGGAACCAGAGGTGCTATACCGCATCGCGCTCTCCCGCATCAAGGGAATGAACAAATCGCTGGCTCAGCATATCCACGAGACGGTCGAGAGCCTCGAACTCTTTTTCAGTCTGCCCGAAAACCAACTGCGGGAGCTGACTGGAATCAGCGGCCGCATGCTCCAAGACGACATTCGTCGCGAAGCCATGCAGAAAGCCCGCCAGGAGATGGAGTTTCTCCAAAAGGGGAACATCACCCCGCTCTACTTTACCGACCCGGCCTACCCGACCCGGTTGGCCGAGTGTGTCGACGCTCCTCCGCTGCTTTACTACCGGGGATCGGCCGACCTGAATGCGGCCAAGGTGGTGAGCGTGGTAGGCACCCGCAGGGCTACAGAGTATGGCCGGAGTTTCTGCGAAGCGCTGGTTCGCGACCTGGCAATCGGCTTTCCCCAACTGATTATCGTGAGCGGGCTGGCCTACGGTATCGACATCTGCGCTCACCGTGCGGCATTGAAGCAGGGGCTCGACACGGTGGCCGTACTGGCCCACGGGCTCGACCACATCTACCCGGCCAGCCACCGAAACACAGCCATCGAGATGGTTTCGCACGGTGGGCTCCTCACCGAGTATCCCGGCTATCACCCCATGCACCCGGCCTTCTTCGTGGCCCGCAACCGCATCGTAGCCGGATTGGCCGACGCCGTGGTCATCGTCGAGTCGCGCGAAAAGGGGGGCGCCCTCATCACGGCCGGTATTGCCGAGAGCTATCACCGCGACGTCTTTGCCCTGCCCGGCGATATTCACCGCGAGACCTCGACAGGCTGCAATCACCTGATTCTCCGCAACCGGGCGGCTCTCATCACCTCGGCCGACGACCTCATCGAGGCCATGTGCTGGAAGACTCCTCATCGCGAGGCAGTGCAACGCTCGCTCTTCCCCGAACTCTCCGACGAGGAACAAAGCCTGGTCGACTACCTGAAAGAGCGGGGCGAAGGGCAGATAAACCGCATGACGGTCGAACTGAACCGACCGCTGTCGCAACTGCTGTCGGTGCTGGTCGAACTGGAATTCAAAGGGGTAGTCAAGGCGCTGCCGGGCGGAGTCTACAAGCTGTAATCCACCCACAAAAAAATCGGGAGAAAAGAGGCTCTCCGCCTGCCCTTCTCCCGACCTCAGTATTTTTCTATTTTATACGGTCTCTTACAAATAGGGTTGCGTATCTTCATCGCAACCGGTATGCTCGTCGCAGCAGTCGCAATGGCCGTCGCAATGCTCCTCCTTCACTTCGAGCTCAAAGGTGGCATGGTCGATACCCAATTGGTGCAAAGCCTGCTTCAACCTGTGTTTCACCTCGTGCATGCGCAAGATGTCGCGCACGACCACATGAGCCGTCAAGGCGGTCTGTGTGGTACTGATGGCCCAGATATGCAGGTGATGCACGTTGATGACATCGGGGTCGGACGAGAGCGTCTGCTCCACCTTCTGCACGTCGATATTCTCGGGCACCCCGTCGAGGGCCAGTCGCAGGCTCTCCTGCAACAGATGCCACGTGGAGTAGAGAATAACCAATCCCACCACGATACCGATAATGGGGTCAATGATATCCCAACCCGTATACTTGATTACGACACCCGAAATCAACACCCCCACCGACACCAGCGTGTCGGCAGCCATGTGCAGATAGGCCCCTTTGACATTCAGGTCTTTCGACTTGTCGGCAAAGAAGAGATAGGCGGTAAAGGCATTCACCACAATACCTATCGCAGCCACCCAGGCAATGGCCCCACCGTCGAGCGGAGCGGGATTGCGCAACTTGTCGATACTCTCGTAGAGTATCACGGCCACGGCAATGAAAAGGATAGCCGCATTGAGCAGCGACACCAGTACGGTACTCTTCTTGTAGCCATAGGTATATTGCAACGAGGGTTTCGCCAACGAAAGCCTCAGGGCAAAAAGAGCCAGCACCAGGCTCACCACATCGCTCAGGTTATGCCCGGCATCGGAGAGCAGAGCCAGTGAATCGTAATAGAATCCGGCACCGGCCTCGGCCAGCACAAAGACGATATTCAATACGATACCGACGATGAACGACCGATTGAGTTTCTGCAAATCGGGCGTCGGGTGTACATGATGGTGATGATGTGGTTCCATAGTTACTTATCTATTTTAGAAAGGTTTGAATCCCATGATTTCGCGCACGTCGCGCAAGGTTTTCGAAGCCGTTTCGCGAGCCTTCTCGGCACCCATCTTCACGACACGGGCCAGGTAGGCCTCATCGTTCTGAATTTCGAAGAAGCGCTCCCGAATGGGCAGTGTTACTTTGAGAATATCATCGGCCAACTGTTTCTTCAAGTCGCCATAGCGGATTTCGCAGGTGTTGTATTTCTCCTCGAAATAGGCTACCGTATCGGGCGAAGAGACAACTCGAAGCAACGTGAAGAGGTTCTCCACCGAGTCGGCCTTGGGCGAATTGGGAACTTTGGGACCCTCATCGGTCACGGCACGCATGATTTTCTTGCGCAAGGTCTTCTCGTCGTCAATGAGGTAGACGCAGTTGCCCTCCGACTTACCCATCTTGCCCGAACCGTCGAGGCCGGGAATCTTGATGGGTTCGCTGCCGAAGTTGAAATTCTGCGGTTCCTCGAAATACTCCACACCGTAGGTCGAATTGAAACGACGGGCAAAGCGGCGGGTCAACTCCAAGTGTTGCTCCTGGTCCTTCCCCACCGGCACATAGTTACCGTGCTGGATAAGAATATCGACTGCCATCAACGTGGGGTATGTGAGCAAGCCGGCATTCACCCGTTTGTTGGTATTGTTGCCGATAATCTCGTGCTCGATGTCGCCTTCGTTGTCGGTTTTGATACCCAATTGTTTGCGGGCCTTGTCCTTGAACGAGGCGGTACGCATCAACTCACCGATACCGACATGCATATTCATCAGCAGATACATCTCCGAAATCTCGGGTACATCGCTCTGCACAAACAGAGTCGACTTTTCGGGGTCGAGTCCGGCGGCCAGATATTCGCAAAGGATATCGCGCACGTTCTCATGCAGCATCTTGGGATCGGGGTGCGTCGTGAGGGCGTGCAGGTCGGCTATGAAAAAATAGCTGTTGTATTTATCCTCTTCCTGCATCTTCACAAAATTGCGCAATGCACCGTAATAATTTCCCAAATGTAAATTTCCCGTGGAGCGTATGCCACTTACTACAACTTCTTTTCTCATATATCCTAAAATTTATCTTTCACTATTCTCTTTTTTACCTCCGGCCACTCTTACGAGAAATCCAGCCCTCGATGAGAGACACTTCCGGTAATCCTGTCGTTCAAGTCTTGCGCCGGTTTCATACCTCGGCAAAGGTACAAAAATCGCGATAAGATAGAATCTCATACCCCGAAAAAAAATGCCGTTCGAGACTACAAGGTACCATTCCACGGCTTGTCGGAGAGACAGGCCGACAATTGAGCCACCATGGACGGGTTACCGCTCACGATAGAGATGTTGCGGCCGGTACGAAATGCACGCACCCTGCAAGTACCCACGGGAGCCGGTTTATCCATCACTAAAAAAATCAACTCCCGGCTTGCCACTCCCTCAAAGGGAGATTCAAGCCGGGAGATTTTTTCGTTTCCAATCCTACTGAATCTTTCAGTCCATATTCTCCACCTCTTCGATAGGAAGCTGACGTCTGAAAATCTCGCGGAAGGAGATAAGCGTTTCGGTGCGCGACAACCCTATCGGCTGCAACTTGGTGTGAATAATTTCGAGCAGGTGCTGATTGTTGCGGGCAAACAGTTTGATGAACATGTCGTATTGCCCCGTCGTGAAATGGCACTCGACCACCTCGGGAATTTTGCGAAGCTCCTCGACCACATGCGAAAAATCGCCCGGGTTTTTCAGATAGAATCCCATATAGGCACAGGTCTCAAAACCTATCTTGTTGGAATCCATGATGAACTCCGACCCTTTGAGAATACCCAGATTGGTCAGTTTTTGCACTCGCTGATGAATAGCGGCTCCCGATACATTACACTCCCGTGCTACTTCGAGGAAAGGTATGCGAGCATTGGCTGCTATCAGTTTCAGAATCTTATAATCCAATTCGTCTAATTGATGATGTCCCATGTGTTTTTTCGATTTTTTACAGCTGTTTTATCATATAGAGAGCAAAGATAGTAATAAATTTACATTATTCATTTATTTATCATATTAAATTTACAGGATATAATAGATGTTAGGAAAAATCAATCTCCCCATTTCCCGGCAACATGTTTCAATTTGTAAGAAGAAACACCTTACAGTAAGATACTTCGCCTACCCAAACGGGGCGACAGATAGAATTTTGCCAATCGATTTTCATATTTTCAGCTTCTCTCTCCCCCTTGCTTATAGGCCTACCAATAACTTTACCACTATATTTTTTAAAGATTTATTTAAATCTATTATATTTGTACCGATTTAAATCCTACCGACTATGATACGAATTACCCCTGTCAATCCCCACGACGTGCAAGCACTCGATTTTATCGAACGCGTGTACACCGAGTCATTCCCCATGGACGAACGTCGAGACTTCGACGAGGTAGTGCGCCTGTTACGGGAAAACGACGATTTTGCCATCGTGCTGCTGCGCGACGAAGAGACCCCGGTGGGATTTATCTCATACTGGCCATGGAGCGACTTTACCTATCTGGAACACTTTGCCATCGACAGTCGCTGCCGGGGGGCTGGCTATGGAGCCACGGCCATGACCGAGCTGTTGAGACAGACCGGAAAACCGGCTGTACTCGAAGTGGAGAAACCCGACGACGAACTGAGCCAGCGACGCATACGCTTCTATCAGCGACTGGGGTTTGTCTTGTCGCCCCGGCCCTATACCCAACCGCCCTACTCGCTCGACCGGCATCCGCTCGAACTGAGACTCATGTCATACGGGGAGATTGACCTCGACCAAACCTTCGACCTCGTGGTCACTCGCATTCACAACCGGGTCTATGGTGTGGAGTAGCCTGTCAAAAAGCCAAACGCTCATCGGCCCCGACTCACTGCACCTCCGACAAATGTTAAATGCCCGATTTAACATATTAAATCGAGACAAATAGAAGGGTTATTAATATTATTATACTATTTTTGTACAAAAATATGCCGTGAGGCAAAACATTTTATTATGAAAAAACATTCTTTTCTAAAATATTGCACATATATACTGCTCGCTTTCATGACCGTATCGTGTGCGACCGGAAATAAGGAACAAAAGATTGTTACCGTAACCGTACAACCTCAGAAGTATTTTGCCGAAAAGATTGCCGGCGACCGCTTCAGTATCAATTGCATCGTACCCCCGGGCAGCAATCCCGAGGCCTACGACCCTTCGCCATCGCATTTGGTCTACGTGGGCAAAAGCGTTGCCTATTTCAAAATAGGACACATCGGGTTTGAACTGGCCTGGATGGACAAGCTGGAACAGAACAACCCGACGATGAAGATATTCGACAACTCAGAGGGTATCGATCTGCTCACAGGTACCCATGAGCATGGCGACGGCGACAGCCATCATCTCGAAGCCGACCCCCACACGTGGAGTTCGCCCAAAAACGCACGCATTATTGCCCAAAACATGTATGAGGCCTTTGTGAGCCTCGACCCCAACGGCAAAAAGGTGTATCGTGAAAACTACGAGAATCTGCTTGACGAGATAAACCGGGTCGACTCGATTATCACACAGCGGCTCGCGCCGGCACACGGCACCATGTTTGCCATCTATCACCCGTCGCTCAGCTATCTGGCCAAGGATTACCACCTGCACCAGCTCAGCCTCGAATACAACGGCAAGGAGCCTTCGGCCTTCTACCTGAAAAAAGCGGTCGACGTGGCCAAAGAGAATCACGTAAAGGTCATCTTTATCCAGCAGGAATTCGATGCCAAACAGGCCCAATCCTTTGCCCAGGAAATCGATGCCAAAGTAGTTCCCATCAACCCGCTCAGTTACAACTGGGGCGAAGAACTTTTACACATAGCCGATGCCATCGCAGGAGAATAAAATCATATCCATCGAGAACCTGTGGCTCTCATACACCGACAAAAGTGTGCTCGAAGACATAAACCTGGACATCTACCAGGGTGATTTTCTGCTGGTCTCGGGACCGAACGGCGGTGGAAAAACCTCGCTGCTGCGCACCATACTGGGCTTGCAGAAGCCTACCCGGGGAGCCATCTATTTTTTCGAAAAGGGTGAACCGGTCGACTCGCTCGACATCGGATACCTGCCCCAGAAGAACAGCATCGACAGCAAATTCCCCATTACCGTAGAGGAGGTCGTAGCCTCGGGACTCATGGGCAAGAGCGCCAAGCGTCCCCAATCGGTACTGAAACGCGAAATAGACTACATGCTCGACCTCATGGGCATCACGGCACTGCGCGAAAGGCCCATCGGGGTACTCTCGGGCGGACAACTGCAACGCACTCTTTTCGGCCGGGCACTCATCTCACACCCCGAGATGCTTATCCTGGACGAACCCTCGTCGTATATCGACCGCCAATTCGAGGGGCGTATGGTCGATATTCTTCGGGAGTTGTCGAGCCGGGGTACCACCATCATGATGGTATCGCACGAAATAGAGCCCTTCATCGCCCTGTCGAACCGCAACCTCTATATCGACCACACGCTGGGCGACCGATAACGGTAGGTCTCTTACTCAACCTACACCCTACAACATCGATGCAATAATATACGCGCCTGCGTGCCTTGTCAGGCAGGTATGCCCGCTACCTATCGTCTATCCCCATTATCTTGTATCTAGCCACTACCTCTATTGATGGAGGGGCTGCCAGGGTCACCGCCTTTCCAGAAATTTCGTTCCACAAGCAAGTGTCATAAAAGCAAATAAAAAAGAGCAACCCGCGCGCAGGTTGCTCTTTTCATATAACATTGATTTAACGCTCTATCAGTTGGAGAAGTCGGTTACGTTCTTGCGGTTGGCAAACACCCGATCGAACTCCTCTTTGGAGCCAACGATAAGTTTGTCGAACTCGCGTTGACCGGTACCGGCCGGAATCAAGTGACCGCAAATCACATTCTCCTTCATACCTTCGAGGGTATCGACCTTACCGTTGATGGCAGCTTCGTTGAGCACCTTGGTCGTCTCCTGGAACGAAGCAGCCGACATGAAGCTCGACGTTTGCAGAGCGGCACGGGTAATACCTTGCAGAATCTGCTCGGAGGTTGCGGGGATAGCGTCGCGCACCTGAATGAGTTTGAGGTCCTTGCGTTTCAAGGCCGAGTTTTCGTCGCGCAGCTTGCGGGCCGTAACAATCTGACCGGCTTTGAGCGTTTGCGAATCGCCCGGATCGGTAACCACTTTCTTGCCCCAGATACGGTCGTTCTCGTCCATGAAATCGCGTTTGTCGACGATTTGCTGTTCGAGGAAACGGGTATCTCCCGGGTCGAGAATCTGCACCTTGCGCATCATCTGACGAACGATTACCTCAAAGTGCTTGTCGTTGATCTTCACACCCTGCATACGATATACATCTTGAACCTCGTTCACGATATATTCCTGTACAGCCGTGGGACCTTTGATGGCCAGAATATCGGACGGTGTAACAGCACCATCGGACAGCGGCGTACCGGCACGCACGTAGTCGTTCTCCTGTACCAGAATCTGTTTCGACAGAGGTACCAGATATTTCTTCGTCTCGCCCGTCTTGGAAACGACCGAGATTTCACGGTTACCACGTTTCACTTTACCGAAGATAACCTCACCATCGATTTCCGATACGACAGCAGGGTTGGACGGGTTACGGGCCTCGAACAACTCGGTTACACGAGGCAGACCACCCGTGATATCACCGGCCTTACCTACGGCACGCGGTATCTTCACGAACACATCACCGGTCTTGATCGTATCGCCGTCCTCAATCATCAAGTGAGCGCCCACAGGCAATGCGTATGTCTTGATTACCTGTCCGTTCTCATCGAGAATCTGAGCCGACGGTACGCGGGTACGGTCTTTCGACTCGATAATGATCTTCTCTTTCAAACCCGACTGTTCGTCCGATTCAACACGATAGGTAACACCCTCTTCGACGGCATCGAACTTGACTTTACCGCCAACCTCCGAAACGATAACGGCGTTGAAGGGGTCCCACTCGCAAATCATGTCGCCCTTCTTCACGGTGTCGCCGTTGTTGAAATACAACTTGGAACCGTAAGGAATGTTGGCCGACATCAATACCATCTTGGTGTTGGCATCGATAATACGCATCTCGGCCAAACGTCCTACCACAATCTGCACCTTGGTACCGCTGTCCGACACACTGTCTACGGTACGCAGCTCCTCGATTTCGAGGATACCGTCGTAACGCGAAAGCACGCTCGACACGGCAGCGATGTTCGAGGCGATACCACCGACGTGGAACGTACGCAGTGTCAGCTGTGTACCCGGCTCGCCGATGGACTGTGCAGCAATCACACCCACAGCCTCACCTTTCTGTACCATGCGGTTGTTGGCCAGGTTACGGCCGTAACACTTGGCGCAGACGCCTTTCTTCGATTCGCAGGTGAGTACCGAACGAATCTCGACTTGCTCGATAGGCGACTCTTCTATCTTCTGGGCAATAGCCTCGGTAATCTCTTCGCCGGCGTGAACCAGAATCTCGTTGTTCAGCGGGTTCACTACATCGTGAACCGACACACGACCCAGGATTCTCTCGCCCAGCGAGGCTACTACCTCTTCGTTGTTCTTAATTTCGGTGCAAACCAGACCACGCAGGGTTCCGCAGTCCTCCTCGTGAATAATCACGTCGTGGGCTACGTCGACCAGACGACGGGTCAGGTAACCGGCATCGGCTGTCTTCAAGGCGGTATCGGCAAGACCCTTACGAGCACCGTGCGTGGAGATGAAGTACTCCAACACCGACAAGCCCTCCTTGAAGTTGGCCAAAATAGGGTTCTCGATGATTTGACCACCCTCGGCACCCGATTTCTGCGGCTTGGCCATCAGACCACGCATACCGGAGAGCTGACGAATCTGGTCCTTCGAACCACGGGCTCCCGAGTCGAGCATCATGAATACCGAGTTGAAACCTTGATTGTCGGCCGAAAGCTGCTTCATCAAGATGTCGGACAGACGCGAGTTGACGTGCGTCCAGGTATCGATAATCTGGTTGTAACGCTCGTTGTAGGTAATGAAACCCATGTTGTAGTTGTTCATGATCTGCTCAACCTCGGCGTTACCTTCGGCAACCAACGTCTCCTTTTCAGGCGGTACGAGCACGTCGCCCAGGTTGAACGACAGACCGCCCTTGAAGGCCATGTAGTAACCCAGGTTCTTGATGTCGTCGAGGAACTGGGCCGAACGGGTTACACCGCATACCTTAATGACCCGACCGATGATGTCGCGCAACGATTTCTTCGAGAGAATCTCGTTGACATAGCCGATCTCCTGGGGTACGTATTGGTTCACCAGTACACGGCCTACCGATGTATTCTCGACCATGTGCTCGATGATGTTGCCATCTTTGTCGATGTCTTTTACTACCACCGATACGGGAGCGTGCAACGACACCTTACCTTCGTTGTAGGCAATCTCGGCCTCTTCGGGGCCGTAGAATTTCAAGCCCTCGCCCAGCGAACCGGGACGCAGTTTGGTGATGTAGTACAGACCCAATACCATGTCCTGCGAAGGCACGGTGATAGGAGCTCCGTTGGCAGGGTTCAGAATGTTGTGGGCTCCCAGCATCAGCAATTGGGCTTCGAGAATAGCCTCGTTGCCGAGGGGCAAGTGTACGGCCATCTGGTCACCATCGAAGTCGGCGTTGAATGCCGTACATGCCAGCGGGTGTAGTTGGATAGCCTTACCCTCGATCATCTTGGGCTGGAAGGCCTGGATACCCAGACGGTGCAACGTCGGGGCACGGTTCAGCAGCACGGGGTGACCCTTCATCACGTGTTCGAGGATATCCCATACGACGGGCTCCTTGCGATCCACAATCTTCTTGGCCGATTTCACGGTCTTGACAATACCGCGCTCAATGAGCTTGCGGATAATGAAGGGTTTATAAAGTTCGGCCGCCATGTTCTTGGGCAGACCGCATTCATGCATCTTCAACTCAGGACCTACAACGATAACCGAACGGGCCGAGTAGTCTACACGTTTACCGAGCAGGTTCTGACGGAAACGACCTTGTTTACCTTTCAAGCTGTCGGAGAGTGATTTCAACGGACGGTTGGCCTCGGTCTTCACGGCACTCGATTTGCGCGAGTTGTCGAGCAGTGAGTCGACAGCCTCTTGCAACATACGTTTTTCGTTGCGCAGAATCACCTCGGGGGCCTTGATTTCCATCAACCGTTTCAGACGGTTGTTACGGATAATTACCCGGCGATAGAGGTCGTTGAGGTCGCTCGTGGCGAAACGTCCACCATCGAGGGGAACCAACGGACGCAGTTCGGGGGGAATCACGGGAATCACCTTCAAGATCATCCACTCGGGACGGTTGCGCCCCTTGGAAGCCCGGAACGACTCAACCACTTGGAGGCGTTTCAAAGCCTCGGTCTTGCGTTGTTGCGAGCCGTCGGTGCTGGCGCGGTGACGCAGCTCGTAGGAGAGTTCGTCGAGGTCGAGACGGCACAGCAGGTCGTAGATAGCCTCGGCGCCCATCTTGGCGATAAACTTGTTGGGGTCGGTATCTTCGAGCATCTGGTTTTCGCGAGGAAGCGAGTCCATGATGTTGAGATATTCCTCTTCGGAGAGGAGGTCGTAAGTAGCCAGGTCGGTTTGAGAACCCGGTTGTATCACGATGTAACGCTCGTAATAGATCACGGCGTCGAGTTTCTTGCTGGGCAATCCCAGCAGGTACCCAATCTTGTTGGGCAACGAACGGAAATACCAGATGTGGGCTACGGGCACCACCAGCTGGATGTGACCCATACGTTCGCGGCGCACCTTCTTCTCGGTCACCTCGACACCGCATCGGTCGCAGACAATCCCTTTATAACGGATACGTTTGTATTTTCCGCAATGGCACTCGTAGTCCTTGACAGGCCCGAATATACGTTCGCAGAAAAGACCGTCCCGCTCGGGTTTATAGGTACGGTAGTTGATGGTTTCGGGTTTCAGCACCTCGCCGCTCGAATTTTCCAAAATCTCTTCGGGCGAAGCCAAACCAATCGAAATCTTCGAAAAGTTACTCTTTATTTTGTTATCTTTTCTAAAAGCCATAAATGTTTAATGTATAAAGAGTTATTGGCCGGGGGGGGGGGGGGG
>JFBN01307252.1_pt1 | contig 98084 bp, 100 predicted proteins | sample 768741 | NCBI WGS metagenome assembly JFBN01 (sample SAMN01983846, study PRJNA193217) | chicken gut metagenome | biome: terrestrial biome; isolation source: ceca of Broiler chicken | host: Gallus gallus | place: United Kingdom: England | collected 2010-09-07
AATACGTAACCCTAGCTGTACCGTATCTAATGTCTAATATCTAACGTCTAAAATCTAAAAGCGGCCAGCCGCAAGGGCTGTCCCTACGATTGTTGGAATTTTTCTGCTTTCCGCAAAGCCGCCCTGTACCGCTTCTAACCTCTAACATCTGATATCTGACATCTAAAAAAGACCGCCCCTTTCGGGACGGCCTTCGTTATGGTTTTTGCGTTTTGCTTGTCCGTACAATACAGACAAAAGCTTATTTCATCGCTTCTTCCACCGCGACCGCGCAAGCGACCGTAGCGCCGACCATGGGGTTGTTGCCCATGCCGATAAGGCCCATCATTTCGACGTGCGCCGGCACGGAGGAGGAACCCGCGAACTGCGCGTCGCCGTGCATTCTGCCCATGGAGTCCGTAAGACCGTAAGAAGCGGGGCCCGCCGCGACGTTGTCGGGGTGGAGCGTTCTGCCCGTGCCGCCGCCGGACGCCACGGAGAAGTACTTGACGCCGTTCTCGTTCGCCCATTTCTTATACGTGCCCGCGACCAGGTGCTGGAAGCGCGTCGGGTTCGTGGAGTTGCCCGTGATGGAGACATCCACGCCCTCTTTCTTCATGATGGCAACGCCTTCAAGCACGTCGTTCGCACCGTAGCACTTGACCGCCGCGCGCTCACCCTCGGAATACGGCGTTTCGCTCAGCACCGTCAGCTCGCCGGTGTAGAAATCATAGTCGGTCTTGACATAGGTAAAGCCGTTGATGCGCGAAATGATCATCGCCGCGTCCTTGCCTAAGCCGTTGAGGATGACGCGCAGGGGCTCTTTGCGGACCTTGTTCGCGGTCTTGGCGATGCCGATGGCGCCCTCCGCCGCGGCGAAAGATTCGTGGCCCGCAAGGAACGCAAAGCACTTGGTATCCTCGTTCAAAAGCATTGCGCCGAGGTTGCCGTGGCCGAGGCCGACGTTTCTCTGCTCGGCAACGGAGCCGGGCACGCAGAATGCCTGCAGGCCCTTACCGATGGTCGCAGCCGCTTCGGAAGCGGTCTTGACGCCGGTCTTGAGCGCCAGCGCCACGCCCAGCGTATACGCCCAAACGGCGTTGTCGAATGCGATGGGCTGCACGCCCTTGACGATGCTTTCTACGTCGATGCCCTTTTCGGTGCAAAGGGCTTTGGCGTCTTCGAGGCTGGCAATGCCGTATTCGGCAAGGCACTTCTCGATTTTCGCCATTCTTCTCTCTTTACCTTCAAACATTACATCGTTTGCCATGTGGAAGTCCCTCCCTTATTCTTCACGAGGGTCGATGTATTTTGCAGCGTTTGCAAAACGACCGTACGTACCTGTATTCTTTTTAAGCGCCTCGTCGGCGGAAACGCCGTGGCGGATATCCTCGAGCATCTTGCCGACCTTGATGAACTCATAGCCGATGACCTCGTCGTTCTCGTCGAGCGCCATTCTGGTGACATAGCCTTCCGCCATTTCCATGTAGCGGACGCCTTTCAGCTTCGTGGAGAACATCGTGCCGACCTGCGAACGAAGGCCTTTGCCGAGATCCTCGAGCGCCGCGCCGATAACCAGACCGTCCTCCGAGAACGCGGACTGCGTTCTGCCGTAAACGAACTGCAAAAAGATCTCGCGCATGGCGACGTTGATCGCGTCGCACACAAGGTCGGTATTCAGGCATTCAAGCAGCGTTTTGCCGGGCAGGATCTCCGCCGCCATAGCCGCCGAATGGGTCATGCCCGAGCAGCCGATGGTCTCGACCAGCGCTTCCTCAACAATGCCGTTTTTGACGTTGAGCGACAGCTTGCAGGTACCCTGCTGCGGTGCGCACCAGCCCACACCGTGCGAAAAGCCGGAGATGTCCTTGATCTCATACGCCTTGACCCATTTCCCTTCCTCGGGGATGGGCGCGGGGCCGTGCTTGGGACCTTTTGCAACACAGCACATTTTTTCAACTTCATGGGAATAATTCATCATGTTTTTTGGAACTCCTTTCTCAACAGGACTGCATATATTATACTGATTTGCCGCTCGATTATCAATAGAAAAAATCACAAACTGCTAATTCTTTCCATAAAAAAATTGTCGATTATCGCGGTAAACGCGCCGTTTCGCGCAGTCCGTATAATAGGATTCCAAAAGCCCCGCCGTCATGCGCACGTCGCGGCGCATTTCGTAAAGGCAGGCAAGGCGGCGGTATGCCTCGTGCCGTTTCTCACCCGAAAGGGACTTGGCATACGGCAAAAAGCGGTCGATCTGCCGCGTCAAGGTCTCTTCATCCTGCCGGTAGGTTTGTGCCATTTGTGTCAAAGTCATGCGCTCCCTCTCTTCCAAAATAACAGAACAAATGTTCGTTTCTGTGTTCGATTGTAACATTCCGACGCACCTTTGACAAGGCTTGTCCACAAGAATAGTCCGTTTTTTTGGACTTTGTTTGTGCTTGCGGTGTATTTTGCAGCGTTTTGCTTATATTTTTGCCCGATTTTATAGACATTTGTTGAGAATCCCCTCTTCCCTTTTGGGCGGATGTGTGTTACTATTATCACAGATTCGACATGTGCGCAGACTGTGCGCATACAAGAAAGGAGCTGCACAAGTGGATTTTTCAGACGTGTTCCGCTTTTTTTCGGAAGCGGCGGAATTGACCCCCGAGCGCCGCGCGGCGGAGCTCGTTTGCGTCGCAGCGGCGGCTGTGCTGCTTGGCATCCTGCTCGGCGCGCTGCTTGTGCGGCGGATCCGGAAATATAAAGCGGAGGAACATCATGCCCACACCCCGGAAGAACCAGACCCTCACGCTGAAAATTGAAGCGCTTACCGCCGAGGGAAGCGGCGTGGGGCGTTCGGAGGGTTTTGCAGTATTCGTGCGCGGGGGCGTACCCGGCGACGAAGTGGAAGCCCATGTGATCAAGGCAAAAAAGCACTATGCGGTCGCCAAGGTCACACGTGTCTTGTCCGCGTCGCCGCACCGTATTCCAAACGACTGTCCGCTGTTCCCGCGCTGCGGCGGCTGCGCGCTTCGTGAGCTCGAATACGGCTTTGAAGCGGAAGAAAAGCAGCGCCGTGTGGAGGACGCCTTTCGCCGCCTTGCGCATATGGAAGTCCCGTGCGAGGAGATCCTCACCCCGGCTGCTGCCGAACGCTACCGCAACAAGGCGCAATATCCGGTCGCCTGTGTGGACAAAAAGGTGCAGATCGGCTTTTACGCCCCGCGCTCGCACCGCGTGATCGACTGTACGGACTGCCTTTTGCAGCCTGCGGAATTTGCAGAGATCGTGCGGGTGTTCCGCACATTTTTAGAAGAATTTGACATTTCGGTATATAATGCCGACACGCATGAGGGGCTTGTACGGCATTTGTATTTGCGCAAGGGCTTTGTGAGCGGCGAGATCATGGTCTGTGTTGTGATAAACGGCGGCGTTCTGCCGCACGCAGACACGCTTGTTGCACGCCTTTTAGAGCTGCATGCCGGTATTTCGAGCATACAGCTCAACCGCAATACCGAGCGCACCAATGTCATCCTCGGCGCACACTGCACCGTGCTTTGGGGGGCGCCGTATATCATGGATACGCTTTGCGGCATCCGCGTGCGGCTTTCGCCGCAGTCGTTTTACCAGGTCAACCGCGATATGGCGGAGCGTCTTTACGGAAAAGCAGCAGAATTCGCGGGGCTGACGGGGCAGGAAACCGTGCTTGACCTCTACTGCGGCACAGGGCTCATCGGGCTTTCCATGGCGCGAAGGATCGGCCGGCTGTACGGTGCGGAGATCGTACCCGAAGCGGTGGAGGATGCGCGCCGGAACGCTGCGGAAAACGGGATCGAAAACGCGGAATTTTTCTGTGGGGATGCAGGCGATGCGTCGGCGCGTTTGCAGACCTTGGGCGTGCATCCCGACGTTGTTTTGCTTGACCCGCCGCGCAAGGGCTGCGGTGAGCAGGTGCTTGAAACGGTCGCCGCCATGCAGCCGCAGAAAATCGTTTATATTTCCTGCGACCCCGCTACGCTTGCGCGCGACTGCGCACGCTTGCGGCCCCTCGGCTATACGGTGCGCCGGCTTGCCGCCGCAGATCTTTTTCCGCGCACGAGCCATGTGGAAAGCGTATGCCTATTGGTGCGGACGGGGGATGCGGTATGAACACGTGCCAAAACACACCGTATATAAGCAGCAAGCAAAGCAGTGGTTTGTGGAAGAGCCCGTTCCGGCTTTCCAAACGCTGCACAATAAACGGGATGGGAAGGAGTTATTATGAAAAACGGACTTGTAGAATGGAAAGGCGTCAAGGTGGAGACGCTGCGGCGTCTGGGCATTTCCCTGCTCACGGCGCTCGTCATCTTTTTATTTTGCATCTTCGCCCCGCCGCAGACGGAGCTGTTTGACAAGATCGGCATGGAGCTTGCCGTACTTGCGATCGCACTTTTTCTTTGCCGCTTCCCGATCGGTACTTACTTAATGGTGAACCTGTTTCTGATTTTCCCCGCAGCGGGTTCGATTTTAAAACTCTATGACCGCTTTCCGGGCTATGACCGTGTGGTGCACTATATCAGCGGTCTGCTGCTCGGAGCGATCGGGATATATTTGATCGAGTGGATCTTCAAGCGGCTGAGCCTGCCGCACGAGCCTTTTGTGGTGATCCTGTTCGGCGGCTTCTTTTCCTTTGCAGGCGCGGGATTTTGGGAGATCATTGAGTTTTTGACGGACTGCATTCTGCACATGGGCGTCCAGCACGGCAATACCGACACCATGGGCGATATTGTGGCGGGATATCTCGGGAGTGTGAGCTTCCAGCTGTTCAAATGCTTTGAATATCGAAAGTATTTTTCTCGCGAGCGCATACGGAACTTTTTCAAAGGGCAGCCTGCAAGCACCGACGGCGACCCGAACCCTGCCGCGGCACAAGGCATTTCCGCCGAACACGAAGCGGCAAAAGCGGAGCGCTGAGGCTCTTAGCAGATTTCACAACATATGCAATGCAACACGGGCGCAGTCCAAGGACTGCGCCCGTGTGCGTATATCAAATCGGTTCAAGTTTTCGGCATTTCGCACAGCCACGGCAATGCGTGAAATCCACCTGCCCCACGTCTAATATCTATAATCTAATATCTAACATCTAAGACGGCCAGCCGCAAGGGCTGTCCCTACGGATTGCGTGTATTTCGGCTTTACTGCAAGCTTACCAATCCCGCGTCTGATATCTAATGTCTAACATCTAAAATCTAAAAATCGCCCCGTGCTTCCGCACGGGGCTAAATTAGATCTTACTTCATTTCTGTGCCGTGCGGCGAAGTGCCGCACACAGCATGAAACGCCTTACCTTACACAGCGGTATTCTCTTCCTCCTGCTTCTTCTTTCTGCCCAGCAGGAAGAACAGGAACGGAATGCCGCCGAAGATCAGCACGAGCGTTGCGCCCGCCGCCACGGGATATTCCCGGATCAGCGCACCGGTCTGGGTGATGATCGGGTTTTCCGTAATGGGCACTTCGGGCTCTGTGCCGGGGACAAGGGTAACGGTACCGTCGTCATTCACGACGAAGTCAAGCAGGATGCTTTCCGTGCCGGCAGGAACAGTCACAAGCTGTGTCCCGTCGAGGAGCTTCGTCACGGTGACTTCCGTTGCGGTCTCGCTTTCGGTCACGGAGAAATTCGCCGTGCCCGCCACCGTGCCGTCGGGGTCATAGACGGTCACGGTGTGGTAGCCGTCTTTGATGTCGTCCACGGCATATTCGCCGTCTTCGTTCGCAGCGGTTTCGATCTCACCGAAGTCAAAGACCAGCCCCGCATTCGGATACGGCTTGTCGCCGCGGTACACACCGCCGCTTAAGGCGTAATGCACACATTCATCCGCGCCCTTGTTGGGATCCTCGGGGTCATATTCGGGATCAGAGGGGTCGAGGGGCTTCGCGTCCTCGCACTTTTGGAATGTAAACACGATGTCCACATTCGTATGCACGCCGGAAAGTATCAGCTGCCCATACTGCATCTGATCCGTCACGTCCTCGCCGTTGACGGTGACGCTCAGCAGGTGATCCGTCGCCTGACAGATCACGCTGAGCGTAACGTCGTCAAAGCGTTCCACGGTAAGCGTCGCGCCGCTGGGCAGGACCTCGCCGCCATACAGGACATAACCGCCTTCGTTGTAAGTCACGGTAATTTCATGCTCGCCGGGTACGACCGTGCTTACCTCTACGCTGCCGAGTCCAAAGACGCCGAGCTGCATCGCGCAGCACAGCAGCAAGGCCAGCACGGCACTGCAAGCTTTTTTCATGAAATCACCCCTTTCGAGTACTTCAAAGCCGTTTGTATGCTAAACAGTCGGCGTACTTAAACGGCCGTATAGGTGACGGTGTAGGTCATGGTGCCGGTGTATTCGCCGACTGCAACGCCCTCGAAGGAAGAAACGGTCGCATCCAGATCTACGGTTTGGGAGGTCACATAGCCGGAGAAAGACTGCGCTTCAGTCGTGCCGGTAAGAGCGAAGGTCAGGGTGTCGTCGCCGACGGGATCCGTGTTCATCACGCCGCCGTCATTCGCAGCCGCAGCGACCTGAAGCGTCGAGCCTGCCACGAGGTTGCACGATACGGTGTAGTCGGCTGTGCCGCTGCTGGCGCCGTCGTTGTTCCACGGGATCGCAACGCTTGCGGGAACGGTCACGGTGTAAGTGTCATCCGCCGCATCCACAACGGTGTAAACGTCGATCGTTTCGGTCTGATCCGTATCCTGGGTGATGGGGTTCGCTGCAAAAGCAAGAACGCTGACAGAGAACATCATTACAACTGCAAGTGCTACTGCTAAAATCTTTTTCATGGTTTTACTCCTTTATCAATTTCGATTTGTTCTGTTGAGCGCTTGTACTCAAACGACTTCGACGGTGAAGGTCACGGTGTCGGTATATGCCCCAACGGGGACGTCATCCCAGCCGGTGACCGCGATGGCCGTGGAACAGTTGGCGGACTCGACCTCGTCGGTCGTCACGTACGCCGCGTCTGCTGCATCGCCCGACAGCGTGTACGGCAGGTTATCCGTGCCGTTGGTCAAGTTGCCGCTCGTCTTATCAAGCGAGATCTGAAGCTGCTCGCCAATGTTAAGCTGCGAGGTGTACGACCAGTTGATGGAGTCGCCGCCGGTCGTACCGTACCACGGAATGCTTACCGTAGCGGGGATCGTCACCGTGAAGTTCGCGGCGGGGTTGCCGTTTATGTCCGTCGTGAGGGTCACAACGTCAACCGGCGTTTGACCCGGCTGTGTAATGGTCTGGCTCGCAAAGGCGGGCACACAGACCGCGAACAGCATGACAAGTGCAAGCGCAACAGAGAGAACCTTTTTCATAGGCCTGCTCCTTTTCAAGAGTTATGTTGCGCCGTGCGATCAGACGATGTCGACAACTTCGACCGTGAAGGTCAAGGTGTCGGAGTATGCCCCAACCGGAACATCGTCCCAGCCCGAAACAGCGATATTGATCGATTTCTCCGTCAAAGCGCAAACCGCCGCGCCGGTCGTGAACGCTGTGCCGACGGCATCGCCCGTCAGGGTGTATGCCAGGTTATCCGTGCCGTTGGTCAAGCTGCCGCTCGCTTTGTCCACCGAGATGCTCAGCTGTTTGCCGGCTTCGAGCTGCGAAACATAAGACCAATCCAGCGTGTCGCCTTCGGTAGTGCCGCCCCACGGAATGTCTACGGTAGCGGGGATGGTCACGGTGAAGCCTGCAACGGGGTTGCCATCTTCATCGGTCGTCAGGGTCTGGAGCGTGGTGTCGCCCGTGCCGCCGTTGGTCGCGATATCCGTCGCGAACGCCGGAACACAGACCGCGAGCATCATAACGAGTGCAAGAGCAACTGCTAAAATCTTTTTCATGGTTTTCCCTCTATTCATTCAGAAATTTTTTGTTGTACGCCAAAGCGCTTTGTTATGCGGTTTCGATTTACACGTCCACGATCGAAGCCGTGAAGGTCAGGGTGTCGGAATACGCGGAAACAGGTGCTGCATCCCAAGCTTCCGTATCCACGCAAACGGTAAATGTGCAAGCCTGCGCATCCACCACGGGGCCGTCCATGACGGCGAAGCTGTTCTGGATCCAATACGCCAGCGTCAGGCCGTTTGTATCGGTCATCAAGAGGTCGCCGGTCGGATCATCCACATCTACGCGAACCGCCTTGTTCGGTGCAAGCTGCGAGGTAACGGTGTATTGGAAGTCGGTGCTGGTCGCGTCCCACGGAACGATGTTTTCCGCCGGGATGGAAACGGTGAAACCTGCGGCTTCCTCGCCGTCTTCGTTCTGCGTCGAAGTCCTGACAACTGATTCGCCTGTACCGCCGTCAGCCGCAATATCTACAGCGAACGCCGGAACGCTGACCGCCAGCATCATGACGAGTGCGAGAGCAACTGCTAAAATCTTTTTCATAGGTTTTCTCCTCTTTTCGGATTATGTCGTGCTGCTGTTAGATCGCAACAAGCTCTGCCGTGAAGGTCAGCTCGTCGGCATATTCCGAAACAACAGCCGCATTCCAAGCCGCTTCTGCAACATTGACCGTGTAGGCAAACGCCTGTGCGTTTACAACGGGTGACGTTGTAATGCCGGTCGTATCCGCCAGCGTATATGCCAGCGTGTAGTCGTTCTCGTCGGTCATCACATAAGCCTTGTCGGTATCATCCACCGTGACCTGCACGCCCGTGTTAGGGCCAAGCTGCGAGGTGACGGTGTAAGTAAGGCTGGTGCTCTGCGCATCCCAATAGATTGTATTTTCCGCAGGGATGGTCACGGTAAAGCCTGCGCCGTCTTCGCCGCCTGCGGTCTGGGTAGAGGTCTTGATAATCGCCGTACCCGTGCCGCCGTCCGTTGTGATGTCTGCCGCAAACGCGGGAACGCAAACCGCCAGCATCATAACAACGGCAAGCGCCATAGCCAAAAGTTTTTTCATAATGGTTACTCCTCTCTAAGTGTTCTCAAGCAACGCTTACCCGACCAAGATCTCTGCCGTAAAGGTCAGGGTGTCGCTGTAAGTGCCGATCACGGCTTCGTTCCAGTCCTCTTCGGTCACAACCACATTCAGTGGAACGGTCACTGCCGGATAAACGTTGGGCTCCGTAGTCGCATAGTCCACGCCTTCGCCCATCAGCGCATACGGCAGGGGAAGTTCGACGCCCGCCTCAGGTGAATAGGACATGTAGCCCTGCTCGCCCGCTACGGTGACGGCCAGCGTCTCGCCGTAAGCAAGGTGGGTCTCCACCTCATAAGAGACGTCATAGGACGCTGCACCCCACGGGATCTCCTGATCCGCCGGGACCGTCACGGTGAAGCTTCTTGCATCATCGCCGCCGGAGGTCGTGGTCGCGGTCTTGATGATCACGGTGCCCGTGCCGCCGTCCGTCGTGATGTCTGCCGCAAAAGCGGGAACGCACACGGCAAGCATCATAACAACAGCAAGCGCAATAGACAATACTTTTTTCATGGTCTTGCTCCTTTTATAAAGTTTTTTGACTTACGATTTTAAGCTGCGACATATTCGGCGGTGAAGGTCAGCACATCCGCGTGCCTGCCGGCAGCCGCCTGCGCCCACTGATCCTCGCTCACGGCGACGGACAGCGGATAGACCGTGTCGATTGCGCCGGGCGCGAACACCATGGCGTCTGCCCCTGAAAGCGTATAGCCGATCGTCTTCGTTGCGTCCGCATCATTGACGAGGTTGAACGCATTCTGCGAATCGACCGTAACGCGTACGACGTGGTCATACGCAAGCTGCAGCTTGCTTGCCGTGACTTCCCCGAGCGCCTGTTCGGGCGCTTCCCAGGGGATCACGGTGTCGGCGGGGATAGAGATCTCATAAGCTGCCTGGTCGCTTTGCGTGGAGATCTGCATGCTGCCGACGTCCTCTGCGAAGGCGGGCAGTGCGCAGAGCGCCAGCAGTACGACCGCCAGCCCCACGCAAATCATTTTTTTCATCCGACATCATCTCCTTTTTCGGAATTTCGTATTTTCATGGCGTATATCGTTAACCTTTTCAGGTGAACTTGCCTTACGGCGTTGTTGTGCCGTCCGAATAGGTGACGGTGTAGGTGATGGCGTCCGTCGCGCGGTATTCGCCGAGGGGTTTGCCCACCCACTCGTCATCCTCTATTGTAACCGTGCTATAGCACTGAATCGAACTTCCCGCTCCCGGACCATAGTAAGTGGAGTCCAGATCACTGATGCTGCCGGAAATGGTATCCGTCGTGCCGGCGTTCGTCATGGTCAGGTTGTTGCCCTCCGCATCGACTGCGTTGGTCGCCGTCCCTTCCACTCGAAGCGTAGCGTCTGCGCTGAAGTTGTAGGAGGTCTCTGCGTAGTAATTGGTGGTTCTCGCGCCCCACGGGATCTGGACTTCCGCGTCCACCGTGACGGTGTAGAAGTCGCCGGTCGCGTAGTTGACTGTTAGCTGCTTTACATCGGTCGCTTCACGCAGGATGCCGTTGCGGTCGGTGTACTGGTAGGTGTAGGTCAGCGTCAGCGTATCGCTTAATGCGCTGGTGGTCGGCTGTGCATTCGGGACCGTCACGTGCAGGGCGTTGTCCTGTCCCAGCGTTACATTGCTGATGGCTTGCCCGAACGTCACTGCGCTGCCGCCGAACGTAAGCGTGTACGGAAGGGTGATCGTGCCGTCTGCCGAGGTCAGATTGCCGCCCTTCGACGATGTGATTGTCAAGGTGCCCGTGCCGGATGTGTCGGTCAGATAGCGCTCAAACTGTGTGAGTGTGTAAACGGGGTCGTTTGCGCTGTTGACCGCACCGGTCGAGGTGTCTCTATTGTCATACGAGAGATCCATGGTGCTCGCCGACAGCGTTGCGGACACAGCGGGCGTCAGATCATACATCTGCTGGATGACGTCATAGAGCTCCGCTACGTCGTGGTAGGTAGCAATGAGCGACTCATACTCGGCGATGGTGTTGAGGAGATTTGTGCGGTCGGTCGCCGTGAACGTGCCGTCTGCCATCTTCTGCGCGGCGTCCTCGTACTGCGTCTGATACTTATCCAAAAGCTGCACCACGCCGCCGTTCACCGTCTGACCGCTTGCATTGGTATAGGTATCGGTATTATTCAGCAGCTTTTCGCATGCCTCGGAGACATTTTCCACGCCGTCGCGGATGCTGCCGTCCGCCATGAGAACTTTGGCGAAGTAGTTGTTGTTCCGATTGAAATTGGTGAGTGCCGTTTCGAGCGTTGCAATATTTTCGTCGCTAACGGAAATAAAGAAGCCTTCATTGACCGTCGATCCGTTCTCCGTCCAGGAGCCGTAGGGCTTGGTCTTGTCGTAGGTACCGCTCGTCGGGTAGACGTTGCCGTCGCCCGCGACGCCGAGACTGCCCTCTGCCGCCCTGTCGGGATACAGCTGCGACATGGTCTGGTACAGGGCGTCTGTGCCGCCCGTATACAGGGAGCCCAAGAAGGTCAGCGACTGTGTGAGTGCGGGTTCGAGCGAAGATACACAGCGCATCGCCGCATTGTAGGCGTTGAGGAACTGCCGGCTCTGCTCAGGGAACTGATCTTTTTGGCTCTGCGTCCATTTCGAGTAAGAGTTATTGTACCACTCGATGATCTGCGCCGCGCTCTCCGCCGTCAAGCCGTAGGCAGCATAGTTCACCGCGTCCGCCGTACCGTCCGTACCGTCCGTATCGACCACGCCGGGATACGGCAGGTCATATTCGCCGGAGGTATTGCCGTCCGCGACCGCCAACGTGCCGCTCAAGCCGAGATTGGCAAAATAGGTGTTAAAGAGTGTGGAGGGCGTCCATGCGGCTGTATAAGCCGAAATCTCCTCTGTGGTGGCGTTTTGATACGCCTGCAGCTGCGTGTACGCCTGCTGCGTAGAGTGGAAGCCCTTTTCCGCGTCGGTCAGCGCATTATACAACAACTGTGCATTGTTCAGCGCCTGCATGAACTCGGTGCTCCATGCCGTGCTGTTGGCGGCACTCGGTTCGAGCGCGGCAACGGCTTCTTCAAATGCATTCTGATACTGCGATGGGACGCCCAGCACCTCGCCGAAGGTCGAGTGAACCGTCGTACCCGTATTATAGTCCGACGTGTAGCCGAAGCCGATGTTGTCGATGACAAAGGTCTTGCCCTCGAGTGCGTCCGACGATGCAGCACTGTTGTCCGGGGCGATGCCGATGTTCACGCGGTAAATGCTGTTCAGCCCGGCTGCATATTCGCTGAGCTTAACGGCGCCCGTGCCGCCAGTGGTCGCCTGCGTCCAGTTGTCCTTGAACTGGTAGAGGGGGATCATGATATATCCCTCGTAGCCGGCGAGCGTCAGGCCGTTGGTCGTCACGTCGGAGCTAAAGTAGTTTGCGCCGTGCCCGCTGGCGGAGCAGTCGACCCACTCACCGGTGCGCATATCCATCAGATAGATGCTCTTATTGGCCTCACTGTCGCCCATGGCAAGGGTAAAGTCGTTCGTGCCCGAGCCGTCGCGGTGCGAGCCCGTTGTGATGGACGCGGTCAGCTTGAAGTCGGAAAGCTGCGAGAAGTCCGCGTAGAATACCAAACCGAGCGGGAAAGTGCTGCTCGCTGCGTTGCCGTTGGGACCCTCCAGCACATCGCCGAGGTTCACAATGCCCATGTTGTGCGTCATGGCATCGTTGTTATCGCCGTCCAGGGCGGAATAGCTGTCGAGCGAGACACTCAGGATATTATACATACCGTTCCCGTTGCCGCCGCTTGAGCCGCCGCCGTTATAATACGAAGAATTGATGGTGACCGCAGCGCCGTGCGTCCCGTTAAAGCCCGCGTCCGTCACCGTCGCCTTGGTGCCGTTAATCAGCGTGTCCCCTCTTTCGGTGCCGTCCACGATGGTACCGTTCTGCATGGGATCGGCATAATTGCCCGCACTGGGACTGTTCGCATCCAGCTGGCTGTTGTCCCAAGTGCCGAGGAAGGTGCGGGTGGTGGAGCCGTAGGTCAAAAAGCCCTTGGTATAGCGATAGTCGCCGTATCTCCACATACCGTTGGGGTCGTTTTCAAATAAATCGGATTCCGTGCCGATTGAAAGCGATTCAAAATCGTTGAACAGCACAAATTTGTTGCGCGCCAAAGTGTTGCCCGCGACGTCTAAGTCGGTGCTCGAATCGACACCGACCAGGGCGACGTATTCGAGCAGCTTTTGCTCCTCCGCCAAAGAAAGCGCATTGAGCTGTGCCAAACTCAAACGCGTATAGAGCGAATATGCGCGAACGATCTCGACCTCCAGCGCGTCGCTGACAGAGGAGACCGTAGAGGGATCGGGCAGCTTTTCAAGGGAACGCACCAGCTGCGCCACAAGCCCCGTAGCCCCTTCGTCCGCCGCGTTTTCATAGCCCGTGTCGTTGTTGGACGGATAGGTGTAGGTGCCGTCGTCATTTTGAATGATCGTGCCCGCTTCCACGCACAAGTCGCGCGCCGTGGTGAATTTCTCCCACACGGAGGTAAGCCCCAGCGACGCTGCCGTTGCGGCTAAATTCTCTTCCGAAAGGAAGTCGTTGCCGACCGAGGAACCGGCGTAGCCCTGCCGGTAGCCGTCAAGCATCTCGGAAATATACTGCACCGCACGGTAATCGCCCTCGTCCGGGAAGGTGATCAGCGCATCGATCTGATTGAGGATCGCGCGCGGGATCTCGGTGGTCTGGTCATAGTAATTGGTCAGCGGGAGGCCGTACTCGCCCTCTGTCATGTCCTGCGGATAATTGCCCTCCGACTTATAGAACATGACGGAATCCATGTAAAAGCTGTGGTTGACGCTGTCGGCGCTCATGTTTGTGTATGAGAAGCCCGCGCCGCAGATGTCGTCAAGCGCCTTATAGCCGTTTTCGCGGTTTAAAATCACCGCGTTGCCCTCGGCATCCTTATAGACTGTACCGTCAGCGTTTAACTGAACATACGCTTTATTGGTCATATCCGTGTTGCAGTCGTCTCTGCTCGGTCCGACAGCAAGCATGGAAGCGCCCCAATTGGGCCTTTCCAAAGCCGCATAATGGTTCGCGCCCGTGCTCGGATAATCATTGTGATACGGCATGGTGTAAACACTGTTGTTCGGATTGCCGGTTTCCTCGTCTGCCGAACTGTTGCCGCCAAACTCATTTACATCTACGTCTATGGAAAGCTGGCGGTATTGGAGCAGCAATGCTTCGGAAATCGGTGTGCCCGCCGGGTCAACCAGCACCTGTTCGCTCAACAGGACTTTATTGTCAAACTGTGCTTTTTTTCCACTCTCGTTGCCGCCGCCGAGATCTGCCGCCAAACCATTTCCGCCGAAGCCGAAGTTATCGTTGCGCGCTTCCGCATACGTGGGGGTCGTAGAACAGATAAATTGGACAGGCACACGGATATAGCCCTTGTAATTCGCAAGATCAATTCCGCCGTTTTCAAGCGCGACCGACTCCCACGAACCGTCGTCTGCCTGAATATAGGCATAGCCGTCGTTGCCCGTATATCCTTTGGTGGAATAGGTCACGGTGCTGTAGTCGTCATCATTGATAGAGCCATAGAGGTATACGACGCCCTGCCCCCACAAGTCATCCCAATAGTATTCCTCGTACCGCTTGCCCTGCGTTTTCAGTTCAAAGGCAAGACCTTCGACCGAGACCTGGGAGAAGTCGAACCAGAACCAGATTTCCTCGGCATCCTCCGCGATCCAGTGCTGGCGTGACCATGTCGTGTTAAAGGACTGGTCGCCCGTGCCAACCACCTGGAAGCGATAGGCGCCCGAGCCGCCGTCGCCCGCATAGGGTGCCTGCCCGTAGAAGCTAAGCTGGTTCGCGCCCGCGCTGCTGGAAGCGATGTAATCCAGTCTGCCGCCGCCCGCGCCGTTGTCCGAAACATAGCCCATATTATTATTGTTCCGAGCTTCGAACATCAGCATTTCGCGCATGCCCGTCTCGTTTTCGACAAGCGGGGTATACGCTTCCTCGTCATATTCAAAGCGCGGTACGTCGGAAACGGTGGTCGTGATTGCGTCCGAGACCCAGCCGGTGCTGTCCTGTGCAAGGACCTCCACGCTCAGGCGGTGCGTGCCGTCCATTGTGATGCCTGCGGACTCCAGCTGTTCTGCAGGGAAGGTCACTTCAAAGGTGTTCTCTACCGCGAAAGTGACCGCAGTCGCGTCCCGCGTGATCTTTGCGGAAGGCACATCCTCCGTCGCCGGGTCGTCGTGCACCTGTGTATACACCCCTAAGTCATACAGCGTTATGTAATAGGTCGCTATAGACTTGGTGATGTACTCGGTGTTCACGGTCGCCTCGGGAACGGAAACCGTCACATCCCCTTCCTCCGTTTCCCACGCCCACAGGGTCGCGTCCTCCGCGAACGTCGGGGTCGGGTCATACGTCCCCGCGCTCAGAGGTGCCGCAAGTGCCAGGGGCAGGGAAACCGCCACCAGAATTGCACTCATCAAAAGCGCGGTGACACGTTTCCAGACTTTCAACCTCTTTTCTTGCATCGTCTGAAAGCTCCTTTCCGATTTTGGATTCCGGAGGCCGCAGCCCCGGTCTACGAATACCGCCAAAGGCGGAGATATTTGACAAAGTTTGCTTGGATACTGTTTCGTCGGATACGATTGGGCGGCTTTCTGCGTGCCCACGGCTCCTTTGAAAACCTGATGTTTTCTGCTGTAGGGGTTGTGCAAAAATTTAATCGTTTTCACAGCCGAAAGTCATCCGGTTCATCCGCTTACGCCTGTTCGCGGGGAAATCGTTTTTCGCTTGCCCCGCCTTATTCCGCTTCTTCCGCGATGATGACCGTCTTGAAGTCCATTTTGTTCAAGGGGCGCTGCTCGCTGTCAAAGCTGAAGGTGTCAAAATGCACCACGACGTCATATTCGCCCGCGTCGAGCGCCCGATCCAGCGTGAAGCGGGAGATCGAATAGCCCGGCGGCAGCAGATCCGACGTATAGATCGTTTCGCCCGTGTCGGACAGGGTGATCGTGATCCGGAAATAGCAGGGGTTGACCTCGGGGTTGGAGAATATGTAATTCTGCTCGAGCTGCCCTGCGACGAAGTGCATTTCCGTAATGCCCGTGAACTTAATGTTCGCGCCGGCCGTGTCGATATGCTCGGGGACGTCCAGTTCCCCTTCGCCGAGCTGCGCGTTCGGGTCGACCACGCCCAGCGGCGCGGTGGTGGTCTCCGGCTGTGTGCTCGCTTCGACCGCCGCGCGGATGCCGAACGCAAGCCCTGCGATGAGTGCCAGCGCCAGCAGCGCGAGCAAGATCCACAAAAGCAGCGTGTCGCGCATGACGGCGATATAATCGTCGCCGCCGACGGGCACGTAGCCCGCCACGCGCTTGTGCGCGAGCTTCGCGACGCTGTAAACGATCTCCTCGCCCTCGCCGCCCGACGAAAGCGTACCGAGCTGCTCGCGTCCCGCGCCGATCTGACCGCGGACGTTGAACCCGCCCGACGGGTACAGCGTCTTCATATCCTTGCGCTTGATATAGGAAACGGTAAAGTTTGCGGAAGAATTGTTATACGTCCCGCGCGCCTCGCCCGCGCCCGAATAATCTGCATGAAACAACAGGGGTTCTGCCAAGTTGAATACCTCCGAATTCGGTGAAAATAGAAAATTGCGACAATAACCCTATAATTAGGGATGTATTATTATACCGTCTGCGGAAACAATTTGTCAATAAAATATTAAAAAAATATCGGGAAAAATCACTTATTTTTCGCGGTTTGTCGTTTCCAACTGCGCAATTTGCACAAAGTTCGATGAGATTTTTTCACAAATCATTCAAACGCCTTGCATTTTATGCACACAAACCGGCAGCGCGCGCCGCAGGGGGTTGGGCGTGCCGCCGCCGGTTTGCGCCCAGCATCGGACATTTGTGCCCGGTACCGACAAAAGAGCAAGAAACGCAACAAAACGTTACAACAAAGTCAAGGTGATAGGTTTGGTTGGGCTAAAAGAAATCCGCAAGCGCCGGGGCTTGAATCAGCAGAAGGTCGCTATGGACTTGAATATCACACGCGAAGCCCTTTCGCAATACGAAAACGGCAAGCGGGAGCCGGGGCAGAAAATGCTTATCCGTATGTCGGAATACTTCAACGTGTCCATTCACTATCTGATTACAGGGCACGAATTCCACAAGAAGCATCCCGACCCGCCCCGGCATTAAACCAGCAATCGGCGTCTTTCCGCACAGGCGGGCGGTTTGCGGCGCGCCCTTGTGCACGTTTTCCTGAATTTCCCAAGGGTCTGTTTTGCATTTTAGCCCCATGGCATGCCGTTTGCAAGGGGCGCGGGGCGAATGACCGTGTTGCGCGTGTGAAAAGCGCGGGCGCCGGTCAGATGTCAGAAATCAGATGCGGTGCGGGCAGGTCTTCAGCAAAGCCACGGCTTCGCTGAAACAATTTGTTTGCAGTTGTAGGGGCGGGGTTCAGCAGAATTTGAATTGTTTTCGCCGCCGAAAGGTTATACAAACACGCGGTTTTGATGAAACGCCCCACGCACGACTTCTCACCTCTGACCTCTAACCCCTGAAATCTGAAAAGGACGGTTTGTGTCGTCTCTGACACAAACCGTCCTTTACTTTATTTGCGTATGGTATTTCATCAACCGCTTACAGCGTCGTGATGTCCACGTACCACTGCATACCGATCTTCACAAGCGTACAGGTGTAGTCATACGCCTCGCCGTTCGCTGTGTAGCTGTAAGTAACCTCACACACGTCCGCAACAGCGTCCGGCGAAAGGCCGAACCGCTCGTAGGTCGCGCGCGCTTCATCGGAGAGCGCATCGCGGTACGCGGCGGTCTCCGCATCGGAGTATTCGCGCGTCACTTCCACCGAAGTCTGCTCGGCGTCCACGCCGTTTGCGGCGCTGTAGACGGCCACACTCGATTCAAAACAGGTGACAAGGTCATCCTCCACCGCGCTCAGCGCCGGCTCGCCGAACACCTGTTCATAGGTCTCGACATATTTTGCCACATACAGCGTCAGCACCGTATCCAGTGTCTTGTCGGTGTTGCTCGCGATGATGTCGGCATAATACGCGTCCATCACGTCGGACATCTGATGTTCGAGCGCTCCGAGTTCCTCGGGCGTGCGCTCCGTCGTGCTTTCGCCCTCAGGCAGGACGGGCTTAATGTAATTGTCGCGGAAATAATTGCCGAGATACAGGTTTTGGATAAGCGTTGTGTATTTCAGCGAGTTGAAATCGTCCTTGCCCACGACCGCCGAAGTGCAATACTGCTCGGCGACGCGCTCGGGATAGAACATGATGTACCGCGAACGGAAATAGGTCGCGCTCACGGTGACGAGAAACGCGACGACCAGGAGGATCGCCACGACCATATAGCCCTTGTCAAAGCGTGCGGTGGTCATATCCTTTTCGACGATCTCTTCCGCCGGTTTTTTTGCTTTCTTCGCCATCCTTACGCCTCCTCCCCGTTCGCTGCGGCAAGCGCACGGCGCTCGGCAAGCTCTTTGGTGATCTTTTCTTTCTTCTTGCCTGTCAGGTCATAGAACAGGATCGGCAGCATCTGCCCGATGACGAAGATCGCGGGGATCAGCGTATAGATGAGCAGCAGCTTGTTGAGCGTGTCATCCGTTTGCGTTGCATACGCGATGTTCATATCCTGCGACTGCACATAGCCCGACCAGATGACCAGTGCCGGCCCGAAGGACTTGGTCAGCGCCGCCGCGACCTTTGAGAAGAAGCCGTAGCCCGCGTAGCAAAGCCCCTCCTGGCGTTTGCCGGTCTTCCATTCGATCTCGTCCACGCAGTCGGCGATCATGACGTTCGGCGTCAGATTGGTGTTGCCGTGCTGGAGGCCGACGAAGAAGTTGATGATCAAAAACGGGATCATCAGCACGTCGGGGTTGAAGCCGATGACGCGGGAAACGACATACAGGATCGCAAGACTCGCCGAGCCATACAGGCAGCAGACGATATACACCTTGCGCGTATCCCACATTTTGAGAAGCTTTTTGACGATCAGCATCCCGACCGCCGTGCCGACGCCCATCGGCAAAAGCAGCCCGAGCTTGAGATCCTTCGAGCCCAGCATGTAAACGGCTATGTAAATGCTCACGGTGCTGTAAACGCCGCGGCCGAAGCCCGTGAATTTCGTAAGCGAGACCATCAGCAGGTTTTTGTTCGTGAACACGAACTTCAGGCTTTCCCACAGGCTGACCTTTTCAGCTGTATAGGGCACGCGCTCGCGGTTGTTCGTGAAAAAGATCATGCCGAACAGCACAAGCCCCAGCACGCAGACTGCCGTCGAGAGCATAAGGTCAAGGCCCTGCCCTTCCGCAGTTTTGAACTGCTGCTCACCCATGGCGGCTTTCATGATAAAGCCCACGACCGGCAGCACCACCAGCCCGCCGGACTGCCCGACGGAACGGAAGATGCTCGCGATGGAGATCGCGTCGCTGCGCTCCGACGGGTTCGGCGTGCAGCACGCGCCGAAGCAGTTGGCGGGACTTTCGACCGCACAGCTGACCGCCGTATACAGCGAATAGATCACAAACATCCAAACAACGGCGCCGAGGTAGCTGTTGGTGTTCGGCGCGATGAATACGAGCATCGCAACGACCGCAAGCGGGAGGATGCCGAACCCGATCCACGGGCGGATCTTGCCCCACTTGGTGCGCGTGCGGTCCACAAGGATACCGATGACCAGCTCGCACGCCGCGCCCACAATGCCTGCCACGCCCGTGACGTAAGGCAGGATATTCATGATGCGCGCCGAGTCGATGTCCGTGCCCTTAAAGGCAAAGTCGTTGAAGAACGTGTAGGAATAGTCCGGCATCCAGCCCGTCAAAAGCGCGATGCCGAACAGCCCGATGCCGTAAGTCCAGACCTCGGACCGTTTCATGTATTTTTTCATGTACGCCTCGCTTCTCCGAAGCCGCGCTTCGGCAGGAAATAGAAAAGAGTGTCGCTCGGACACTCTTTTCCGTTCAATGTATAATTATAAATCTCATTCGTATATCATGCAATACGCATTTTACACAAATTTTACATTTGCTTTACAGCGTTTTAACGGACCGTGACCGTTTCCGGGTCGCGGTCTGCGCCTACGATCTGCTCATACGCCTGTACGTCCGGCACCACGATGCGTATGGCGCCCGGCAGCAGGGTAAACGTGCTTTCCGTCACGTATTCGCACTCGCCGTCCACGTTGACTGCGGCGGGTTTTTTGCTTTCGATCACCATCTTCTTGCCGCGCACAAACGTGGTAAAATCCCAGCCGAGATGCTCGCCGCGCTTGTATTTGCCCACCAAGCTTGCGAGCTTGAGCCGACCGAAGTCCTTGCGTACCATCACAAAGTCCAAAAGCCCGTCGTCAGGCACGGCCTTGGGCGCCCCCTTGTAGCCGCCGCCGTACCAGCGCGCGTTCGCGCAAAGGGCGAAGAGCATTTTGCCCTCGTAGACCTGCTTGTCGTCGATCGTGATGCGGAACTCGCTGTTGAGCCGCCGGAACAGGCAGTACACGAGCGAGAGCGTATAGGCAAGCTCCCCGGAAACGCCGGGCAGATGCTTGAAATAGATCTGCTTGGCGCAGACCTCGGCGTCAAGGCCCATCGAGCACTGGTTGATGGCGACCTGCTCGCCCGCCTGGATCAGATCAAAGCAGCGTGTTTCGCCCTCGACCTGCGCGCCGATATCATAGAGCTTATCGCTCTTGCCCAAAATGCGTGCAAAATCATTGCCGGAGCCGAGCGGGATGATGGCGACTTGGGCGTTCGGGTACTTGTATGCACCGTTGACGACCTCATACAGCGTGCCGTCGCCGCCGCAGGCGTAAAACCGCACCGGTTCGCCCGTCTGCGCGCGCTCGGCGACAAAGCGCTGTCCGTCGCCGGCCTCGGTGGTTACATAAATTTCATAGGAAAGCTGCGGGTGGGCGGCAAAATACGCCTCGATCTCGGGGACGATGCGCGCTTTGGCTTTGCCCTTTCCTGCGGCAGGGTTGACGATAAAAATATGCTGCATGGATTACACCTTCCTTATGCATAATATGCAGAATTCGGCTTTCTTATTTATAATACATATACAAACGGCATTTGAGCATACCGTTGTAGAGCTTGCGGCTTTTGTCCGCGCGGCGACCGAACAGCGCTTCAAAATCGGGCTCGGGGCTGATGACGCTGTAGCTGAAGCCGTGCCGCTGCGGGAACACCCGCCCGAGCGTGCGCAGGATCTCCGCCGCTGCCCGCCGCGTCTGCATGCGTTCCCCGTAGGGCGGGTTCGTCACGACCGTGCCGTGCTGTGTTGCAGGCGCGAAATCCCGCACGTCGGCGCGTGCCAGATGCACGGTCTCCGAAACACCCGCTCGCCGCGCGTTTTCGCGTGCGATCTCCAAAGCAGCGCCGTCGATATCCGAGCCGATCGCCGCGAAATCCGGCGCGGGGCGGATCTCGGCCAGCGCGCGGGCGCGTTCTTCTTTCCAGACCGTTTCGGGGATCTGTTCAAAACGCTCGGCGGCAAACCGGCGCCGCAGCCCCGGCGCAATATTCTGCGCGAGCATTGCACCTTCGATCAGGATCGTCCCCGATCCGCACATCGGGTCATACAGCGTGTGGTGCCCGCGCAGGTGTGACAGCGTGCACATCGCCGCCGCAAGCGTTTCTCGGATGGGTGCTTCGTTCGCCTCGGTGCGGTAGCCGCGCTTGTACAGCGGCTCGCCCGAGGTGTCCAGATACAGATCAACGCGGTTTTTGAGGATGGAAAAGCGAAGCTGCCGCCGCGCGCCCGTCTCCTCAAACCACGAAATACCGTACTTTTCTTTCAATCGTTCGACCGCCGCCTTTTTGATGATGGACTGGCAGTCGCGCACACTGAACAGATCGGAATTCAGCGTGTGCCCCGCAACGGGGAATGCGTCGTACCGTCCGATCCAGTTTTCCAGCGGCAGGGCGCGCACGCCTTGGAACAGTTCTTCGAAGGTGTGCGCCGTGAAGCTGCCGAGCACCACGAAGATGCGTTCGGCATAGCGCACGCCGAGGTTCGCGCGCGCCAACATGTATTCGCCGCCCGCAAAGCGCACACGCCCGTTTTCGGCGGCAACCTTTTCTGCGCCGAGCGCTTTGAGCTCCTTGCTGACCAGACTTTCTAAGCCGAACAGGCACGGCGCGGCAAATTCCAGCTCCATCGGCACGCCTCCTTTCCCAAGTCGCGGGCAACGCCGCAAATTTCGTCGAATGTATCTCAAGTATAAAGGCAACCCGCAAAAAAAGCAAGCAAAATGTTAGACATTCTGTCGGTTTGTTGGATTTACATGAAACGGGCAATTTTGGCAGATCCGGCGTTTGCCCCATACGACAAAGCCGCCGCTGAGGCGGGCTCGGCGGCGGCGTATACGGCGGTTTTATGGTGCGGCGGGCGGGCGCGCGGCGGGCTTCGCGGCAAACAGAGGCTTGTCGATCGCCCCGGTCAGCTTCTTGAAGCCGACGGCAAGCAGCACGGTCGCTGCAAAGCTGAGAAAGACGAACAGGTACACATTCGTCACGCCGAGGCGCTGCAAAATAAGCATCGGGATGCGCATCAAAATATACATCTCAAACAGGTGCTTTCCGAAGAAAATGAGGATGGGGTTGCACACGTCCAGCTTCATGGTGGCAAACACCACCACAAGCCCCATAAACAGATATTTCAGCACATAGAAGGCAAATGCATCCCGTCTTCGGTAATGTACATACAGGAAGATCGCGGTGCACAAAACGAACAGGACATACCAAAGCCACTTGTGCTTTTGCAGGGCGCGGTCGATCGCAGGGCGCGCGAGCGAAAACCACAGCCCCAACGGATACAAGAGCACCGTGTCATACCACCACGCGCCTTTGATGTCGAACAGCACGGCGATATAGACCCCCGCAAGCGCCGTGACCGCGCAGGCGGCGGGGATATATTTCCCGCGGCTGCCGAAGACGGCGAAAGAAAGAACCGTGGCAAGGTACAGCACCAGGACGGCAAAGATGTACCAGTTGCTGTTGCCGACCGCCTCCCAGCCCGTAAACGAGAGCAGGATTTCGCGCAGGCTGTAATCCTGCAGCGTGCCAAGCGCGGCGTCGAGCGCGATATACAGCAGCACGGCAAGGTCGAAGTGCAGCAAGGTGCGCAGCACACGGTTTTTCGGCATGGCACGCACATAAGCGGTGCCCTTCTTTTTTATGGACTCCATGACCCCGTAGCCCGAATAAAACAGGAACATCACGACAACGCCCTGTTCCATTTTCTCCTGCACCCAAAAATACGGTTCGTGCAGCAGCGCGGGGCCCAGGTACGCGGGAATATAGCCGACCACATGGGTCAAAAATACAAGCAAAATAAAAATGCCCTTCATCGCCGTGGTGCGGTCAAAGTCTAAATAATGTTCGTTGAGCCCGGTAAGCACCGGCCGCGGCAGGCGCAGTTTATAAAAGCAAAGCGCCACGACCAACAGCAGAAAGATCGTCATCTCATATCCCCTTTATGCTTCAAAAGCAAAAACGGAACGGCGTGTTCCCGTTTTGTGGTACCGCCGTTCCGTTTTTATTCCGATTTATTTTGCGCTCACTGCTCGAGGGCGTAAACGCTGACCTTTTTGCGGTCCTTGCCCATGCGCTCGAAGCGGACGGTGCCGTCCACCTTTGCGAACAGGGTGTCATCCGAACCCTTGCCGACGTTCTCGCCGGGGTGGATGTGCGTGCCGCGCTGGCGCACGAGGATGTTCCCCGCAAGCACATACTGCCCGTCGGCGCGCTTGACGCCAAGGCGTTTGGATTCGGAGTCACGGCCGTTCTTGGTCGAGCCCATACCTTTTTTATGCGCAAAAAGCTGAATGTTGACTTTAAGCATTACAAAGCACCTCTTTCATTCCATGGTAATGTAGTCGGGATACTGCGTGTATAGCGCCTGCAAATGCAGCCGCAGACCTTGGAGTACCGCCTGCGCCGCCGGCGCCTCCTTTTCGGAAAGCGAAAGCGAAAGCTTTCCGTCGCGCTCCGAAATCGCGGGAGAAAGCCCCAGCACCTCGGTGACGGTGTTCGCCGCCATGTAAACGGCGGAGGAAACTGCCGCGCAGACAATGTCCTTCCCGCTTTCGGCAAACTGTGCGTGCCCGCGCACGTAAAAGCCGGAGAGCATCCCGCCGCGGTCGCGCGTAAAACGGATGCGGATCATGCCTTACGCGTTGACGGCTGTGATCTCGACCTTCGTATACGGCTGACGATGGCCTTTCTTGCGTTTCTCGTTCTTCTTGGGCTTGTAGGTGAAGACCGTGACCTTCTTTGCCTTGCCGTTCTTAAGAACCTTGGCGGTCACGCCCGCGCCCTCGACATAGGGCTTGCCGACCTTCAAGCCGTCATCGGTGGAGACGGCGATCACCTTATCAAAGGTGACTTCGGCGTCCGCTTCCACAGCCAGCTTTTCGACGTACAACACGTCGCCGGGCTGGACCTTGTACTGCTTACCGCCGGTTTCGATTACTGCGTACATAGTTTTTCCCTGCTTTCGATCAGTCTCGCTATGAAAGGTGCAGAAAAACTGCTTACTGCGCTGAAAGGGCGCACCTTTCCTATGCGGCACATGGTATTTTACCAAAGTCCGCGCCTTCTGTCAACCTTTTTTTGCTTTTTGCGCGAGATCGGGCTTCCGCTATTTTACAAATACATATAAGTACAGCGCAAGGAAATGCAGCACAGACCCCGCCAATACAAAGAAGTGGAACACGCTGTGGAAATATTTGTGCTTCGCGCCGATACCGTATAAAATCGCGCCGAGCGTATACGCCACGCCGCCCGCGATCATCAAATACGTACCCGTGCGGTCAAAATGCTCCCAGAGCGTCTTGACCGCGACGATGATCATCCAGCCGAGCGCAAGGTATAAGATCATCTGCACGACCTTGGTCTTATTGAAAAGCGTCAGTGTGATGGGCACCGCCGCCGCAACGACCGCCCACGCCACGCCGAAGATCACCCAGCCGAGCACGGGGCGCACGGGGACGATCACCAGCACTGCGAACGGCGTGATCGTGCCTGCGATCATCGGATAGATCATGGCGTGATCCACCAGCCGCATGGCGCGCTTGCCGCGGTTCGGGCGCAGGGCGTGGTACACGGACGAGCAGGCATACATGGCGATCATCGTAAGCCCGTACACAAGGCCCAAAAGCGCATAATCCCACCGCCGCGCGAGGATCGCACGCACCAAGCACAAAATCAGCGCGATTACGGAAAGCCCGCCCCCGACCATGTGGGAAATGGAATTGAGCCAGTCCTCGCTGCGCGAATAGCTCGCCAGCTTGATCTTATCGAGATAGCCCATTTAAAGGTCTCCTTTCTTGGCGGCTTTTGCCGCTTCTGTTCCTAAAGTAGACCGTTTTGCAAATTTACGCCACCTACTTCGGGTTGCAGCGCGCAATTTCCCGCAACCGGCAGTTGCGCTGCCGGCGGCATTTAAACACCGCACAGCCCAAATGTTGACGAAAGCCGTCCGCAGGCAAAGCGTTACGCCTGCCCGCACCTCATCTGTTCTCTGCTCGCGGAAAGCTAAACCCCTTCCATCACATGCATGGCGCGAAGCTTGCGGTCGCCGATCGAATCCTGCACCGCGAAGGCATAGGGCTCCAAATAGTTTTCCCCCGCTTTCCGGGCACAAAGCCCCTGACGAACGAGCTCCCCGATGATCTGCGATGCGATCCGCTCCATCTCTTCCGCCGCATTTTCATCCGCCGGCGACTGCAAGAGCGAAAGCAGCCGTTCGGGGACTTGCGGCAGCATCCCCGTTTCGCGTGCGGCGCGGAACTGCCACTTATAAAACGGGCTGTACCGCCGCGCAAGCAGAAAGAGCAGGTGCAGCGCGTGCGTCACAAATTCGTTGCGTGCGAGCGCCGCCGCGCCCGGCTCGCCGTGGCGCAGGCAGCGGCTGAAATTATACTGCCCGCTTTGCGCCGCCAAGCTCAAGGCTGCGGCGATCTTTTTGCGCCGCACATCCTCCGGATAGCCCTGCAAAAGCGTTGCACGGATCGCGGAAAACGCGCCCTCGCCGTCGTAAAACACCGCGCCGTTGGAGGCGTTCGCCAGCGCGTATTCGGGCGTGTAGAGCCATTCCTCGTTCGTTTCGGGCGCGCGCGGGATACCTGTAAGCGTGCGGTAAAAATCCGAAATGCGGAACACACCGACGCGGCTGTTGCCGTAAATGCTGTGCTGCTGCATTTTAACGCCGAGAAATTCCCGCGGCAATTTATTATATGCGCGCATCAGGCGGAAACCGAACTCGGCATCCGCTTCGTCGGTCAGCCAAAAGCAAAAGCCCGCCTCAAAATCGTGGTCGTGCGAGAGATCGTCGTCATAGCCGAAGCACTCCGAACCCAACCCCGCAAGCCCTGCCGCCACACGGGTCTTCTCTGCGGCAAAGTCGTTTTCCAAAAGCGGGATGCCGTAGGCTTCAAAATAGCGGCGCGAAAGCTCAAGCCCCTGCATAGATGCGGTCCGCCCTTTCGTCGAGATCCTTGCGGACCTTGAAAAATCCATAGTACCCGAACGCCTGCGCCGCCTTGCGGCAGACAAAGGCATAGTAGCCGTCGCGCACGGTGTGCTCGTCATCGAGCAGTGCGAGCGCCTCGAAAAGCAGGGCTTCCACCTGCGCCTCGTCCCGCCCTGCGGCGGCGTACAGATCCGCCAAATTGATTTTCGTCACGGCGCGGTCGGGCTCGGTATGCACGTTATGCTCCAAGATCGCATACGCGCGCTCGTACAGCGCTTCGGCTTCGTCAAACCGTTCCAGTTCCGCGAGCGCGGTCGCCTTGTTATTGTAAAGCCCCGCAAGCTGCAAATCATTTTCGGGCAGCTCCTTCTCATACACCGCTTCGGCGCGCGCATACAGCGTCAGCGCGCGTTCGGGGTCGCCGAACGCCTTGCAGGTCGTCGCCGCGTTCAAAAGGATCGTTGCGGCGGACACCAGCCGCCCGAGCCCGAGCATGTCGATAAGCTCCAGCCCGCGCTCCACGGCAGCCATCCCCCAGCCGCGGTCATTCGTCTTGCGCGCAAGCCCCATGATCTCGCTTTGCACCGAAAGCTCGCCGCGCTTATCCTTGAGCGCCGCAGCCTCGTCCACCCAATATCTCAGCAGCCGCTTCGCGCCGTCGTAGTCCTCACGGGCAAGCAGGCTATCCAGTTTTTCGGTGATATTGGCAACGGGGATGTGCCCGTCGGGCGCTTCCGGGTCCGGGTAATAAAAATCCTTGCCCGAGCAAAGCGGGCAGGCAGGTTCCTTGTAATCAAATGCATCGATCGCAGCCATAGTATTTTTCGCGCCCTGCGGCGCGCTCCTTTCCGGTATTCTGCGGCTTTGTGCGGCGCCCTGCACGTTTTAAAAAGCACAAACGGCGGGCTTAGCCTTTTCCGCCTTTCATCATACCGAAAATTTCCGCTTTTGTCAACAAATGATAATAGGAACTTTTACTGATAATGGATATAGGGATTTTCACTACTGTGCCGGCGCGGTTAAGCAGCGTTGGCTGCGCCCGCCTTTCGGATCGATCAAGGCGGCAGAGCTGCGTGCAGATCATTTCTGCATCCCCAAAAGGCACCGAAAAGAGGTTCGCGCAGCCGGATGACCGTGCGGCGTCCTGCCCGATCGGTTGCGGTTACCGGTTTGCTTTTGCAAGCATTTACTTTTCCCGAAAAATGTAGTATAGTAGTATGCAGCAAATACGCTGTGCCGTCTGCGGACGGCCGGCATCGGGAGGTCTTGTTATGAGTTCGGCATGGAAGAAGCTTGCCATGGCAGGTATGGCTGCCGTCGCATCCAGCGCGCTCGGCGGGGCGATTTACCGCCGCATGCGTTACCAGAAGATCAAACCAAAGCCCTTAAAGGCGTTTGACGAGCTGCTGCCCGGCGACACACGCGAGCTGCATTTGACCGCACACCGCGGGCTTTCCGCCGTCTTCCCCGAAAATACCGCCGAAGCGTTCACTGCGGCGGGCAAAGCGGGCTTTTACGCGATCGAATGCGACACGCACTGCACGACGGACGGCGTTTGGGTGGTGCTGCACGATTATCAAATCAAAACCATGTTCGACGGCACGGGCGACGTGAAAAGCTATTCCTACCCCGAAATGCTCGAAAAGAAGATGGTCAACGGCGCAAACATTGAAAACTACCCGGACGCGCACATCTGCACCTTGCAGGAATACATCGACATCTGCAAGGCCTACGGCTGCCGCCCGATGATCGAGGTCAAGGATCGCCGTATTGAAAAAATGCAGTCGCTTTACGACCTGCTCGTGCAAAACGGCATCCTTAAAAGCTGTATTATCATTTCGTTCCACATCACGGTGCTGCGCGCGCTTCGCGAGATCGACCAAGCCCTTGAAATGTGGTATCTTGTGGAATACATCACCGACAAGAAGATCGCCGCCGCCAAAGAGATCAACGCCGGCGTGGCATTTTGCGCGCAGTACAATTCCCCGCGTCCCGAGGCGATCGGGAAGATCCACGACGCGGGGCTTACCGCCGCGTGCTGGACGGTAGACTCCAAAGAGCTTCTGGAAAAGATGATGAATGCAGGCGTGCACTATGTCACGACCAACTCCATTTTGCCCTGCGCTGCGGCGCGGGAAAAAGTCTCGACCGCGGAGAATAGATGATTTATGACTACCTTTTGTCCCCTGTTTTCTTCCAGCAAAGGCAATTCTATTTACATCGGCGCAGAGGGCGGCGGCGTGCTTGTGGATGTCGGGCGTTCCTGCCGCCAAACGGAGGCGGCGCTGCACAACATCGGCGTCGCGCCCGACAGCATCCGCGCGGTGTTCGTTACGCATGAGCATTCCGACCATGTCGCGGGGCTGCGCGTATTTGCCGCAAAATACGATACGCCCGTTTATGCGACGGCGGGTACGCTCGAAGCACTCGACGATATGCGCGTTTTAGACGGGCGCTTTAACACGTTCGTCTTGGGTGAAGCGGGCACGGATTGCGGCGCGCTGTTCGTGCAGTCGTTTTGCACCCCGCACGACAGCCGGGAGAGCTGCGGCTATGTGCTCACGGCGGAGGACGGTTCGCGCGTAGCCGTTGCGACAGACCTCGGGGAGATGACCGACACGGTGCTGACGGCGCTCAAGGGCTGTGAAACCGTGCTGCTCGAATCCAACCACGATGTGCGGATGCTGCAAAGCAACCCGCAGTACCCGTATCCGCTCAAAAAACGCATTCTCGGTACGCATGGGCACCTGTGCAACGAAGCGTGCGCCGAAGCTGCCTGCACGCTGGTGGAAAACGGGACGCAGCATCTGTTTTTAGGGCATTTAAGCGAGCAAAACAACCTCCCCGCGCTCGCGTACCGCGTGACGTCGGACGCGCTTCAGGCGCACGGCGCGCAAGCGGATGTGGATTTTACCCTCACGGTGGCAAGCCCCGTCTGGGCACAAAAGGCGGTGCAGCTGTGCTCGCGGTAACGATTTTGGCGCTCGGCAAATGCCGGGAAACGTATGTTCGCGACTTTTGCGCTGAATACGAAAAGCGGCTTTCGGCATTTTGCCGCCTGCGGACGGTCGAGCTTACCCCCGAATCGCTGTCCGAGAACCCCTCAAAGGCGCAGATTCAAAAAGCGCTTGACCGCGAAGGCGCGCAGATCCTCGCAAAGATCCCGAAAAACGCCTACGTCTTTGCGCTGTGCATTGAGGGGAAAACGCTTTCCAGCGAAGCGTTTAGTCAAAAAATATCTACGCTCGCTTTGAACGGCAAAAGCGAGCTTGTTTTTGTGCTCGGCAGCTCTTACGGGCTGTCCGAGGAGGTCAAGCGGCGTGCGGATTTTCGGCTTTCGATGTCGGAAATGACCTTTCCGCACAGGCTCGCGCGCGTGATGCTCTTAGAACAGGTCTACCGTGCGTTTCAAATCCAAAACGGCGGGAAATACCATAAGTAGATGTTAGATGTTAGATGTTAGATGTTAGACGTTAGATATTAGACATGGTGCGGGCGGGTTTTCTGCACGACCGAAAGTTAGCCCCGCCCCTACAACTACAGACTATCTTTCTTCCGCGCAGCCGCGACAATGCGTGAAACCTGCCTAACCGCTTCTGATTTCTGATTTCTAACGTCTAACCTCTGAACGCAGCCCCCGCCCTACGATTCGCACAGGTCTTCGGCTTTTCGCAAAACCTCCCTATCGCACATCTAAAACCTAACATCTACCATCTACCGTCTAAAACGGACAAATTTTGTTTGCCGTGCGTCTTACTTTACAGAAACCGAATTCTGAAGTTTGAAAGGGGATCACGATGAAATTGCAAAACGTGGCGATCTGCGATCTGCGCAGCTACAACACGCCCGAAGCCGCTTCGTCGGTCGAAGCGGTGCACAACGCGGCGCTGGTGATCCTGCCGAAAAACTGTGACGAGCAGACCCGCGCGGCACTTGCGAAAATCGACATGAAAAACGTCGCGTCCACTGTCTATGCGGACGCGGACACCACCTTGCTCACGTTCAACGGCGAAACGGTTTTGAGCGACAACAACCTGCCCGACGGCGACAGCATTTGCATCATCAACGGCACCGCCGTCATTCTGCCGCTTTCCGAAAACAAACAGGTTTCGTTGATCGTCAACGGCAAAGCGGTCTGTGACAAGGGCAGCCGAAACGGCGGGCAAATCAATCTGTTATGCGTCAACGGCAAGGTGGATACCATTGACCTTTCCGGCGTGGAATTTTTGCCGGACGGGGCGATCCTGCCCGCCGAACGCTTTTTAGGCGACGGCAAGAACCGCTACTACGGCAAGCTCGTTTTTGTGCAGGCGGTCCCCGCAGAGGCGCACGGTGAAATAATGGCAAATCTGGTCGTGGCGCATCCGAGCGTGCAGAAAAGCGCGCTTTCTTTAAGCGCGGGCGAAGTCGTGTACTCGAATACAGACGGCGCTATCCTTTTTAAAAAGGATCTGCCCGAATTCCGCGTGACCAAAACGCTTTTGGAAAATGTCCCCGGCAAGCTCGTGCTGATGGACATTGCGAAGCTCTATATTGAAAAGGACGTGACCGCCGAGCTGCTGCTTGAAAAGGTCTGCCTGATCTCGGACATCGCACAGCTTCGCGCAACCAAGGAGACCTTTGACGTGGTGCAGCTCTTGGCGCACGACGTCGCAAAGATTCGGAGACGATGAACGCGCAGAAAAAAAACGAAGCGTTTGACGCGGTTTACGACGCGCTGTTTCCGGACGTGTACGCCTATTTCAACGTCTGTTTCGGCGCGCAGGAGGCGGAAGACCTCGCGCAGGAGATCTTCCTGCGGGTATGGCGCGCGATCCAAGACGGCAAAACACCCGACAACTGGCGCGCATGGGTATTCCGCTGCGCTGTGAACCTGAAAAATGACTTCTTGCGGCGTGCTTATGCTTCGCGCGAGACGCAGCCGCTTGACGAAGCACAGCAAGACCTTTCCGCCGCGCCCGACGACATGACACGCCTGGCGGTACAGCGCGCGTTTGCGGCGCTGCCAAAAGACTGTGCCGATCTGCTGACTTTAAAAAGCTTCGGCTTTAAAAGTGAAGAGATCGGGACGATGCTCGGCGTGACGGCTTCTGCCGTGCGCACGCGGCTGCAAAAGGCGAAGGGCCTATTTTCGGAATATTTGGAACGGGAGGCAAAGACGGATGAACCTGCATGATACGGATACTCTGATCAAAACAGCGGTGGACGCCTACCACCCGAGCGCACGCATTTTCGAGCGGGTACGCGCACGCATTCGGCGGGAACACAGCGGCGTAAAGGTGCTGTTCGTCAGCGCCGACAGCGCCAAGATCCTCGAAAAGGTGTTCAAAAAATATGATGCGTGGATGCAGAAAATCGCGTAACGCGCAGGTAAAATCTGCTCGCAACCAAGGCTTGCGCAGCGCAACTCCCAAAGGCGTCGTTGCATGCCGCTCCGGGGGCGCGCCCCTCGACCCCGCCGCCTGCCCCCAAGGCAGGCGAAAACTTTTACGTTTTTTGCTTTATTAAATTTTCTTCAACCTATTAAAGGGCAGCAAGCCGATTTCGGCTTGCTGCCCTCTTTTCTTATCTTTTACCCGCAGGCTTTACATCCCTGCGTGCCGCGTGCCTGCGGCTTTATTTTTTCTGTTTTTTCCGCTTGATCGCGGCACGCTCGATCGCCTTGACGATCTCTACAAGCGGCACGATGGCAAACGCGAGCGCCACAGCGATGACGTATTCGAGCAGGCTGATGTGCTCGAACTCAAACGCCTCGCTCAAGAACGGGATATAGATGACCGCAGTGGTCGTCACAAAGGAGGCGAGCGTCGAGAGCGCCAGATATTTGTTGTGGCTGCCGTGCGCCGCCATTGCGAAGATCGAACCGCGCTGCGAGCGCATGTTCAGCGAGTGGAAGATCTCGCACAGCGACATCGTCAGGAACGCCATGGTCATGCCGTCGGGGCTGTCTACAATTTCCCATTTCCCCGCTTCAATGAAATGTCCGACGAAGTATGCCGCAAGGGTCAGCAGCGTAACCAAGAGACCCTGATAGGCAATGTCGCCGCCCACGCCGCCTGCGAAAATGCCGTCGGTGGTCTTGCGCGGCGGGCGTTTCATAATGTCCTTTTCGCCCTTTTCCATGCTCAATGCAAGTGCCGGGAAGGAGTCGGTCACGAGGTTGATCCACAACAGGTGCACGGGCTTTAAGATCGTGAAGCCCATGAGGTTCGCGAAGAAGATCGCCAAAACCTCGCTCAAATTGGAAGCGAGCAGGAACTGGATGGATTTGCGGATGTTGTCATAGATGCGGCGGCCCTCGCCCACGGCGGAGACGATCGTCGCAAAGTTGTCATCGGCAAGTACCATATCCGCCACGTTTTTCGTTACGTCCGTGCCGGTGATGCCCATGCCCACGCCGATGTCCGCGCTCTTGATGGACGGCGCGTCGTTCACGCCGTCGCCCGTCATGGCGGTCACCATGCCGCGTGCGCGCCAGGCGTTGACGATACGCACCTTATGCTCAGGCTGTACGCGCGCGTAAACGGAATACTGCGTGACCTTTTCCTTGAATTCCTCATCGGAAATATCGTTGAGCTCCGCGCCCGTGATGGCTTGCGATGCGTCCTCAATGATGCCGAGCTCCTTCGCGATGGCAACGGCGGTATCCTTATGGTCGCCGGTGATCATGATCGGGCGGATGCCCGCGCTGCGGCACTCCTCGATCGCCGCCTTGACCTCCGGGCGCACGGGGTCGATCATACCCGTTAAGCCTACAAAGGTCAGGTCGTGCTCGATCGCCTCGGGGCTTTGATCGTCGGGCACGGCAGCATGGGTGCGGAACGCCCCGGCAAGCACGCGCAGCGCGCGGTCGGCAAACGCCTTGTTGGCGGCGAGCACTGCTTCGCGGTCTGCTTCGGTCATGGGGACGGATTCGCCGTTCTTAAAGATGTGCGTGCAATGCCCCAGCACGACGTCGGGCGCGCCTTTGGTGAACTGCAAAACGCCGTCGGCGGTTTTGTGGATGGTGGACATCATTTTGCGCGAAGAATCAAACGGGGCTTCCCCCACGCGCGGTGCGGTGGCAAGCATGTCGTTCTTATTGAGCCCCAGCGTCATGGCGTACGCCACGAGCGCCGCTTCGGTCGGCTCACCGACCAGATTGCCGTCGTGGTCAACACTCACGTCGGTACAAAGCGCCATGCACTGCGCCAGCAGTTTTTCGTCTTCACCGTAATGCTCGACCACGGTCATTTTGTTCTGTGTGAGCGTGCCGGTCTTATCCGAGCAGATGATCTGCGCACAGCCGAGCGTTTCGACAGCGGTCAGTTTGCGGATGATGGCGTTCTTCTTCGACATGTTCGTCACGCCGATGGAAAGCACCACCGTCACCACCGCCGCAAGCCCCTCGGGGATGGCGGCGACCGCCAGCGATACGGCGATCATAAAGGAATTCAAGAGGAAGTCGAAGTCCGGCACCCCGCCCGTCACATAGCGGCGGACGATGTCGAACACGAACATGAACACGCAGATGCCGAGAACGATGTAGCTCAGGATCTTGGAGAGCTGGGCAAGCTTCAGCTGCAAGGGCGTGCGGGATTCCTGCGCCGCTGAAAGCGCGCCCGCGATCTTGCCCATTTCGGTATCCATGCCGGTGGCGGTCACGACCGCGCGCCCGCGCCCGTACACGACCGAAGAGCCCATGTACATCATGTTTTTGCGGTCACCCAGCGGCACGTCCTTCTGGTCGCCGAGTCCAAGCGCACTTATCGCCTTGTTGACCGGCACGGATTCACCCGTCAGCGCCGCCTCCTCGATCTTGAGACTCGCACATTCAAAAATACGCGCGTCTGCGGGAACGGCGTCGCCCGCTTCAAGCAGGATCACATCGCCCACGACCAGCTGGGCGCTCGGGATCTGCTTGACCTCGCCGTTGCGCAGGACCTTGGAGGTCGCCGCTGCCATTTTCTGCAGCGCCTCGATCGCCTTTTCCGCTTTGCTCTCCTGATAGACGCCCAACACCGCGTTGATGAGGACCACCGCGAGGATGATGATGACGTCTGTGGGGAACTCGCTTTCCATTGCCGCCGTGATCCCGGAGACCACCGCCGCCGCGATGAGGATGATGATCATCGGGTCGGCAAACTGCTCTAAGAACCTGCGGGCAAGCGATTTCTTTTTCCCCTCCTGCAGCTTGTTCTCACCGTTTTCGGCAAGACGTTTTTCCGCTTCGGCACGTGAAAGACCCTGTTGGGAACTTTGTACCGCGTCAAAGACCTCCTGCGGGGACTGCAAATAGGATTGCATACTGTCGCCTCCTGAAATTTGTTATATGAAAAAAGACCTTCAGGCAAACGCACAACGTTGCCGAAGGTCTTGCTACCTGCAAAAACCAGGCTCGCCGGCCAGCCGAAAACGGCAAGATGTTGACCGGCGGGTTTCGGCAAAGAGGCAAAGACCTTTGCCGGAAAGCTACTCCCCTTCTGAGGGCTTTTTTCTGCCTTCATTATACCACTAAATCAACACTTGTCAAGTATTTTTATCTGCATGTTCAATAATACGCGGGCAGTTCCTTTTCTTTAAATATGTTATCTTTATAGTTTGCGCGCATTCATCCAGGATCGTCTCGAGCGCGATGTGTGCCGGTCCCTCTTTTATCGCCTACTGCGTATCGGTGTCCGCCGTGCGCAGGTATATATATCTATGTATACCCGCATTTTCGAGGTTTGATACATCCGTACCCTCCTCAAGCACGGGCAGGAGCCCTTCGGTGCGGTAGTTTTCCGAAAGCCGCGCCTCCAGCGCCGCCGTGGCAGCGGAAAGGAAAGAAGCCTCGTCCATGTCGGCGGAATAGGCTGTGCTCCCCAGCATCGCGCCGTCCGCAAGCCCCGTGCGCGTGAGCGTGACCGCCGCCATATCCGCCGCAGAGTCAAAAAGCCCGCCTCCATAGGCTGCCGTATCGCCGAACAGCGCCGCCGACAGCGGCATGGCGACCGCCAAAGGCACCTCGCCCACCTGTGCTTTGGCACGCTCGATGAAGTTTTGCAGGATCGCGTTGCGGCTGTAAGTGCTTTCCGTTTCCCCGCGATACGTTGCGCGCGCGGCAAGGTCACCCGTCGGGAACTGCACGCTGTCGAGCAGTATTACGTCCGCGCCGAAATCGACCGCACTCCCGATCACGCCGAGCAAATAGAGCTGTGCCGTCTCGGAATAGGGGTTGAGCCACGGCTGCCCGCCGTTGCGGGCGCTGTCATCCAGCCAAACGGTCGTACCGTCCGCTTCGGTCACCGCCGCTTCGGGAAGCTGCGAAGCCGCAAGGGGGTCTTTAAAGCAATGGATGCGTGCAATGATCCTGTAGCCCTGCGCTTTGAGCCTTGCTACCGTGTCCGCTGCCGCCGCGTTTGCCGCTGAAGCGCCAAGCTCTCCCGCCGTGTCTGCACCCGTATCGGTGCAAAGCTCGCCGGATTCATTTTTGTAATCCAAAAGCACCGCATTCGCACCGCTTTCCGAAAGCTGCCCGAAAAACAGATCGAACGCAATGCCGCCGCCGAGCTCGTCGGCGGTGATATACTGCGCGCGGTAATCGCCGTCGAAGCTGACCGCCGTGTCGCTGCCGTCGTCAATGGGACGCTCATACAGCGAAATAGCGACAAACGTTACCGCAAAGACCACCACGAACACCACAACGAGCGCCACGGCGTATGCGACGTTGGCGTGCCGTTCCTTTTCGCGGCGCGCACGGCTTTCCCCGATGGCGTAGGTCGTACCCGTGCGCCGGCTCGGATAGTTTTTGGAAAACGGATAATAGCTTTTTTTCCGAGGCTTTACATCCCGGTTTTTGAACATGGCTCTTTCCCTTTCAAACGCCGAGGCCCGTGCCCGTAAGCCCCGTAAACGCGAGCGCGAGAATAGATACATAAATAAACACGGCAGGCGTGCCCTTAAAGCTTTTCGGGATCTGCTCGTTTTTGTCAAGCGCGCGCAGGCCGAAGTTGATAAGCAGTACGGCGATGACAAAGGCAAAGCCCGCGCCGATACCTGCGCCGATCGCCTCGAACACGCCGAACGCCGCACGATAGTTGATGAACGGAACGGCAAGCACCAGCGTGTTGAATGCCGCAACGCCCAAGCGCCGCACGGTGCGCGGCTTTGCGCGGAAGAAAAGCAGCACGACAAGCAGCGTGACAAGATACAGCACGACGAGCACGCCGACGAACAGGAGCGCGTGCCAGAACACATTGCTGTTGCGCACGGCGGCGATCTGCTCTAAAAGCACGCAGATGAGAGACCCGAGCGTCGAAAAATACATAATGAAGATGGTCAGCGGGAAAAGCTGTTTGGGCTTTGCCGCCATACGGATCGCTTCATCCGCCCCGTAGCCGCCCGAAAAGATCAGGTTTTGGAACAGGCAGGCATACAGCGCCGCCGAGAAAAGGCTGCCTAAAATACTCATGGCTTTTCCCCGCCTTTCGGATCTTCCGCGCCGCCGGATGCGGGCGTTTGTGCGCCGTCCGCCTTGTCCGCGCCATCGGGCATCCCGTATTTTTCGCGGTATGCGTCAAGCTCCGACAAGATCTCGTCGAATTCCGAGAGATAGTCCGCCGTTTCCGTGCGGCGGGTACGCTGCGGCGGTTGCTCAGAGGCATTCTGCTTCGGCGCATCCGCCTGCTTCGATGCGGCTTTTGCAGACTTGCCGCGCGGTGTCTTTTCCGGCTTTGCCCGCTTTTTCATTTTCTTTTCCGCATTTTTCGTCCGGCGCTCGGTCGTCTCCGCCGTCTCAGCTTCCGGTGCTTGCGCAGGCGGCTCTACAGCGGGCGCGTCATGCGTTTTGCGCCGTTTTTCCGCCCGCGCGCGGGGCGCAGGCGCTGCCGTCTCTTCCTCATCATAGGGGTTGAAATCCGCATCCAGCAAATTGCGCAGCTTTCCGACGTGCGACTGTGAGATCTCGCGCATATCAAACGCCTGCTCGGGGTGTGCGTCGGGATGGCGGTGCAGGATCAGCGCCTTGACGCCCGCCGCAAGGAAGCCCAGCAGCAAAAGCCCGCCGAACGGGTACAAAAAGCCCGGCAGCTGCACGGGGAGCTTTAAATCGACGGAATAGATCGTCCCGCTGCCCAAAATCTCGCGCGCTGTGCCGACCAGCAGCACCACAAGCGCATAGCCCGCGCTTGCCGAGACCGCGTCTACAAACGTTTTGCCGAACGGATTTTTCACCGCGAACCGTTCGCAGTGCAGCGCCACTAAGGAATTGACGGCGAGCAGCGGCAGGAAGATGCCGGCATTCTGCGTCTCGTTGGGCGCGAAACGCTCAAAGAGCATGAAGATCGGAATATTGATCAGCACCCCGAGCACCGCATATACGGCGACGCGGAAATAGCTTTTGATGCGCTTTAAAACCAGGCACGCGAGCAGCTCGATGATAACCAGCTCCGCACACGAAACGACCGCCAAAATGATTGCGGATTTCAAGGACACCGCCATCGCCGCGACAGGCGCGAGCCCGATCGCTTCAAACAGAACAGGGTTTTTAACGACGGCGCTGTCACGGATCCCTTTGAGCAGTTCTTTCCCACGGTCATGCATCCGCAGCACCTCCCTTTTCCGGCAGCGCCGTTTCCGTCCTGGAACGATCCTTGCGCCGCCGGTGCGCCTGCAAGCGCCGCGCAAACCCTGCGTCGGGCAGCCGGTTGAATACGCCCGAAAGCGCCTGTGTGAGCAGCACGGCGAACATCACGCCCTCCTCGAACGCGCCGAACCGGCGGAACAGCATGCAGAACACGCCGCCGCAGACACCGTAAACGAGCCTGCCGTAAAAGGTCTTCGGCAAAAACGGCTCCTCCGACAAAAGGAACAGCGCCCCGAACACCAGCATCCCGCCGCACAGCTCCATGGCAACGGACTGTCCGCGTCCGGCCGTGGTGCGCGGGAACAGCAGCGCGAAAATTGCCGCCGCCGCTAAAAATCCGATGGCGGCCGTAAACTGTTTCGGACGGCGCAGCAGCAAAAAGAGCAGTGCGCCGAACAGCGCGACCATGCAGCCCGTGCCCATAGCACCCGCATGCGCGCCAAGCAGAATATCCAAATAATTTGCAAGCTCGCCGCCCACGGACGCGCGGTTTTGCAGCATTTGCGTCAACGATACGCCTTCCGTAAACGCGGAGCTGCCGAATACCGGTACGCTCTCCCCCGAGGCGGGCAGCGCCGGGTAGGCGAACACATACTGCGGCAGACAGACCGTTACAAAGGCAAGCCCCGCCGCCGCAGGGGAAAACAGGAGACTGCGCGCCGTGCCGAACGGCAGCTTTGCCGCAAGGACGGCAAACGAGACGGCAAGCACGATGAGCCACGCGGGTGAAGAGGCGGGCAGACAAAGCGCCACGGTCACGCCTGTGACCACGGCCGAAAGGTCGCGCAGCGTCGGGTGCCGGCCCAGGATCTTCATACCGAGCCCCTCGCACACCACGGCGGTCAGCACCGCGATGCACACGAGCCACAGCGCGCGCGAGCCATAATAATACCACGCCATGACCGTCGGCGCGAACAACATGACCAGGCGGTCGAGCATCTGCTTTTGCGTCGTGCGCAGTTCCGCCTTCATTTCCGGGGTAAACAGACGGCCGTCTGTCGGGGTCTGACTTTCCTGACGCAAAAAAACCACCTCGTTTTCCATAAATTTTGCATTGCAAAACCCGGGGCTTTGCAATAGGATGAATTAGGCGACCGCTGTTTCTTCTTTCGCGGTTTCGCAAAAAGCGGCAACGCCCACGGGCGGTATGCTGCGCATAAAGGGGGCTTTACCGAATGGAACTGCATAAAACATCCGCCGCAGTCCTCCTCGCCGCGCTCACGCGCGAGGAGCTTTCCGCTTATCGTCTTTCCTTTGAAGAGCTTGCCGCCGACAACGCACAGACCGCGCGCGTTGTGCGCGAGATCCTGCACTGTGCGCGGCGCACGCTCGATTTTGCCGTTCCCGCAAGGAGAAGGCTGCGCATCGACGTGCTGCCCGAGCCCGGCGGCGGCTGCATTTTCCTGTTTACTGCGCGCAAAATGCGGCTGCGCGTGCTGCATACGGGGCGCACGCTGCTGTTTTGCACACAGGATGCCGACGCATTTTTGGATCTGCTCGGCCTGCTTTCCCGCCCGCCGCTTCACGGCGTGAAGCGGATGCTTTACCGTACGCAAACAGGCTTTGCGGCACTGTTTTCATTTGACGACGCACAAAGCGCCGAGCACGGCGCACAGCTGCTTTCGGAATACGGAACAGTCTGCCCCGCGCGCGGCAGGGTCGCGCAGCATCTCGCCGAGCATGCACGCGCCATAGAGTTTACATCTGCGCCGCAGTCGCCAGCGTCTTGAACCGGCGGATCTCCGCCGCCATATCCTTGCTTGAGAACAGCGCGCTGCCCGAAACGAACACGTTGGCGCCCGCTGCGGCTGCCTCGCCGATGGTCTGCGCCGAAATGCCGCCGTCCACCTGAATGTCCAGCTCGGGGAACCCGCGCCGCACGCATTCCTCACGCAGGGCGCGGATCTTCGGCAGCATGTCCGCACGGAAGCTCTGCCCGCCGAAGCCCGGCTCGACGGTCATCACAAGCACCATGGAAAGGCGGTCAAGATACGGATAGACTTCTGTAATGTCCGTACCCGGCTTGACGGCAAGCCCCGCTTCCTTCCCGGCCGCAAGGATCGCGTCGATCGTTTCCCCGACGCCGCTTTCGGCCTCGGTATGGAAGGTGATGCGGTCCGCGCCCGCTTGGGCGAAATCCGCGACGTAGCGCAGCGGTTCGTCGATCATCAGGTGCACGTCAAAGGGAAGGGCGGTAGATTTCCGCAGGCAGCGCACCACCGGCGCACCGATCGTGATATTCGGCACAAAATGCCCATCCATCACGTCGATGTGCACCATATCCGCGCCCGATGCGGTCAAAAGCTCGAGCGCCTCGGCAAGGTGGCCGTAGTCTGCGGATAAAACAGACGGTGAAATACGGTTCATGTGTTCTCCTTTACTGCGCAGCGGCGGTCGTTTCGGGTGCGGCGGTCGCCGCTTCGGTCACGGGAACAGTCGTCACGGCGGTCGTGGTCTCGGCGGCTGTAGTCTGCGGTGCAGCCGCGGTCGTCGCCGTTTCGGGCGCAGAGGTGTTTTGCAGCGCGCTGATGTAATACCCGTCCTCACGCACGCGCAGCGTCACACGCATGTATTTGTCGGGCTCGGGCGCGACCATATTGCCCTCGGCATCCTGCGCCCACTGGTCGCCGCCGATGTAGCCGACCGTCAAAATGATCGTATCGCCGCGTTCTTCGGCGTTCACGACACGCGGCGTGTACGTCGGCACGACGCCCGTCAAGGGGATGGAATAGGTCTGCCTGGTCGCATCATAGGCAAAGGTATAGCCGTACCCTTCGACCGTGGCGTGCTGCGGCTCCACCTCCGTGCCGAACAGCCGCCGGAATTCAGCGGTCACGTCCGCTTCGGGAATGACCATGCCGTTATCATCATACGTGTATTGGTCGGGCGAAAGGTCGCTTCGGAGGATCGACCAGATCGAAATATCGATCAGCTGTTCGGGATCCGCCTGCGTCAGGTCGTCGAACGCATCCGGGTCATTCATCACCACAGGCGTGAGCAGCGTGTTGTATTCGTCGTAGTTGCGGCTGTTTTCGACCGCCTGGCGAATGGCGGTCACGCCGGCGACGATCACCGTGACCGCGCCGATCACGGCGAGCACCGCAATGGCAAGCCCTAAGGGGAACGCCCAGCGGCGCGCGCCTTTTTTATGCTTTGTATTGGTTTTGACCATCATCATCACCGAACCCTGTTTCGCGTCGGCGCGGTCAGCGGATCTGCCCGTCGCCGTATACTTTATATTTAAAGCTCGTCAGCTGCGGCAGCCCAAGGGGGCCGCGCGCATGCAGCTTTTGCGTGGAAATGCCGATCTCCGCTCCGAAGCCGAAGCAGCCGCCGTCCGTAAACCGCGTGCTCGCGTTCCAATAAACCGCCGCGGAATCCACCTCGTTTAAGAAGCGTTCCGCCGCCGAAGCGTTTTCGGTCACGATGCAGTCGCTGTGCCCGGAGGAATACCGTGCGATGTGCGCGATCGCCTCGTCGAGCGAATCGACGACCTTGACGGACATTTTATAGTCGAGGTATTCCCTGCCCCAGTCGTCCTCGGTCGCCTTTTCGATCCCCGGCAGGATCGCGCAGGCACGTTCGTCGCCGTACAGCGTCACCTGTTTCTCAGCAAGTCGCGCATAGATCGCAGGCAGGGCTTTTTCGGCGGCGGCGCTGTGCACGAGCAGGCTTTCCGCCGCATTGCACACCGACACGCGCGAGGTCTTGGCGTTAAAAACGATCTCCGCCGCCATGGGGATGTCGGCGTCTTTGTCCACATAAATATGGCAGTTGCCCACGCCCGTTTCAATGACGGGGACGGTCGCGTTTTCGACGACCGAACGGATAAGCCCCGCCCCGCCGCGCGGGATGAGCACATCGACGTAGCCGTTTAAGCGCATCAGTTCCCGTGCGCTCTCGCGGGAGGTATCTTCGACAAGGCAGATGCAGTCGGCGGGCAGGCCAGCCGCTTCCAGCGCGCTGCGCATGGCGGAAACGATGGCGGTGTTCGAGCGGATCGCCTCTTTGCCGCCGCGCAGCAGCACGGCGTTGCCCGACTTTAAGCACAGCGCCGCCGCATCCGCCGAGACGTTGGGGCGCGCCTCAAAAATGACTGCGATGACCCCGAGCGGGACGGATACCTTTTGGATCTTCAGACCGTTGGGCCGTACCGTTTCGGACAGCACCGTCCCCACGGGATCGGGAAGCTGTGCGACCTCACGCACCCCGTCGGCGATGCCCTTCAATCGTTCCTCGGAAAGCGCCAGACGGTCGAGCATGGCGTTCGCCATGCCGGCTGCCAGCGCTGCCGCAAGATCCTTTTCGTTTGCCGCAAGGATCTCCGGCGTCTGCGCCTCGATCGCCGCAGCCGCCGCTTCGAGCGCGGCGTTTTTTGTGGTCGTTGCCGCGGTCATCAGGGTGCGCGCCGCTTGTTTTGCGCGTGCGCCGAGCGCCTCGAGCTTCGTCATATCGTTCACCTGTTTCTCAAGATTCCTTTTTCCCGACAAAAAATGTGCCGACCTGCTTGCCGTCGAGCGCCTTATAGATCGCCTCGGGAGAAGCCCCGTTCATCACGATCACGTCTATGCCCGCAGCAGTCGCAATGGCGGCGGCGTGCAGCTTCGTCACCATGCCGCCCGTTGAGAAGCGCGAACCGCGCCCGCCCGCGACGTGAAAAAGCTCGTCTGTGATCTCGCGTACTTCGGGGATCAGCCGCGCGTCCTCATTCTCCGTAGGGTCTGCGTCATAAAGCCCGTCGGTATCGGTCAGGATGATCAGCGCATCCGCGCGAATGAGCTTTGCCACGATCGCGGAAAGGCTGTCGTTGTCGCCGTAGACGATCTCCTCGACGGCGACCGAGTCGTTTTCGTTGACGACGGGTACAGCCCCGTACTCCAGCAGCTTTTCAAACGCGTTGGACAGGTTTTCGCGCCGTTCCGCGTTTTCCACGTCGCTTTTCGTCATCAAAAGCTGCGCGACCGTGTGCCCGTATTCACCGAACAGCTTATCATACATAAACATCAGTTCACACTGCCCGACCGCTGCGGCAGCCTGCCTGCCGGGGGTGTCCTCCGGGCGTGCGGCAAGCCCCAGCTTCCCGACGCCCACGCCGATCGCCCCTGAAGTGACCAGCGTCACCTGCACGCCGGAATTCACAATATCGGACAGCACCGACACGAGCTTGTGCATGCGGCGGATATTCGTTTTGCCGGTCTCATAGGTCAAGGTAGAGGTGCCCACCTTGACGACCAGCCGCTTGACATCCTTTAGAATCGCCAAAATCCTGCTCTCCCCGTTATGCCCTAAAGCTTTTGCCGACGGGCATAGTTATAAGTATATTCAGTATAGCATAAATGCGCGCACTTCTCAACCGAAATTTTTACGCAGCACGGCAAAAATCCCCCGCATGGCGGGGGATTTTCAGATGTCAGAGGAGAGAGGTCAGAGGGCAGAAGCGGAACGGCGGCTTGCGTTCAGTCGTGGCTGCGCGTTTGATCAAACTTTCGATTTTGCACAAGTCTTTCCGTTCCATGTCTAATTTCTAATATCTAACGTCTAAAACGGACAGCCGTAGTGGCTGGTGATTCCCCTGTCAGGGGAAATGTCGCGAAGCGACAAAAGGGTGCCGGAATCCGGAGGATTTCTGCGCCCGTCCGCAAACAGAAGTCAGATTTCAGTTGTCAGAGGTCAGAAGTTGTGCGGAGATGTTTCATCAAAACCGCGTGATTGTACAACCTTTCGGCTGCAAAACAATTAAAATTCTGCTAAAATCCGTAGGGGCGGGTCTCTGCGCCCGCCCGTATGAAAGTTGGTGTTTTTTATTGGCTGTTGCGAAAAACAGAATTACGGTTTTAGCAACAGACATATATTTCATTCTTTTCGTACTCTGATCGGGCGGGCGCGGAGACCCGCCCCTACAAGAGGATATTCTGACTTTGCGCAAGCTCCCCCATCCCACATTCAGCACCTAATAACTAATGTCTAAAACGGACAACCGCAAGGGCTCTCCCATCTAATACCGAAAGCTCTAAAATCCGCCTAACTGCCCCGCGGATTTTTGCGCATGCGCAGCACAAGTACCGTTATATCGTCGCGGTGCGGCATTTTCTTTTGCAAGGCGATTTCCAAGAGCCGCTCGGCGATTTTGTCGCAGGGCTTTTCGCGAAGCGCAGGCAGTGCGCGGCGCAGCGCGCCCTCGTCCGCGTCGAACGCGCCGTCGGAAGCAAGCACCGCAATGTCGCCGTCCAAGAGCTTGCCCTCGGCAACGGCGAACCGCGCTTCCTTTAATATCCCTGCGGGCAGCGACGCACGCTTGATCTCGCGGCAGGCGTTCCCGCGCAGGAGCAGGGATTTCGCCGCGCCCGCCTTATAAAACTCTGCTTTCCCGGAATACAGGTCTATACGCAGTACATCGAGTGTCGCCAAGGATTCCTCGGCGGATTTCAGCATCAGCGCGGCGTTGACCAGCCGCAGGGCGCTGTGGAACTGCACGCCCGCCTTGCACAGCTTTGTAAACAGCGCTACCGCAAGCGTACTGTCTACGGCCGCGCGCGTGCCCTGCCCCATGCCGTCGCTGAGCACGGCGACATAGCCGCCGCGCCCGTCGTAAAAGCTCTCGTAGCTGTCGCCGCAGCGGTGCTCGCTGTCCGCCGCGCGCCGTGCTGCGCCCGCCTCCACGCAGAACTCCGTCCGCTCACAGAACGTGACCTGCAGTTCCTGTTCGCCCGCCTGTAAACAGGGCGGTTCCAGCGGGCGGCCGATCGCTTCCTCCAGCGCTTCGCGAAGCTCGTTTTGCGGCGGCGTTTTGACGGCGTCCGCAAAGGTAATGCGCAGCCGCAAACGATCCGCTTCGCTGCAAATGCAGTCAATGTCCTGCGGGATGATGCCGAACCGCGTGCGCAAGCAGTCCTTTGCGCGCTGTGCCGCTGTCTCGTCAAAGCAGAGCTCTGTGGAAAGCTCAGCGGAGAAGTCCCGCAGCATATCGCACAGGCTGTCGAACTGCTCGGCGGTGACCTGCCGCACCTCATTGATCTTCACCTGCGCAGCGCCCCGCTCCGTGGCGCGGATATATTGTCTTGCAAAGCTCTCGCAAAGGCTGGTCTGACGAATGCACTTGCTAAGCAGTGCGGCAGGCAGGCGCTGCGCGGACAGCGTCTCGCCGCTTGCGAGCATTTGATACACGGCTGCGAAATCCCGCAGCGTCTCGTCCCGATGGTGCTCCCAGCAAAGCGCATGCCGCCCGCAGGCGGTGCAGACTTCTTCGTGCACGCGCGCCGTTACCGCGCCGCTCTGCCCGGTAACGGGGACTTCCAGCATGGCGGATACGGATTTCACGGATTGCGCCATCTCGTCCACCGCATGCACCGCGCCCGAAAGCCGCGACAGGATCTCCCGCCTTTGGGGGTTGTCCTGTGCAGAGCCCACGGTCTCGGAAACGACCCGCTGCGCGGCATGCAAGATCCGCGCGGGCGTCGCTAAGAAGATCCCCGACGCCAAAAGCGCCTCCAGTGCCTGCTGCCAGCCGCCGTTCGTCAGGAGAAGCCCTGCGGCATATGCGCAAAGCAGCGCCGCCGTACCGTTTGACCGCTTTTCGCGCATGACGACGCCGGCACCCAGCCCCGCCGCGCCGTAAGCGATCGCCGCAATCCCCAAATCGCCGTCCAGCAGAAATACGCATGCCGCCGCAAGTCCCGCCGTCGCCCCGCCCGTTTCCCGAAACAGCCACGCACACAGCAGCAGCAGATATACCGCAGCGATGCGTGCCGGCGAAACGCCGAACAAAGCGGCGTCCGCAACGGAGAGCAGCAGCAAAAAGGCGGTCACGCAAACACCGGGCAGCAGACGCGTTTCAAGCGCCGCGCGTGTGAACAAACGATCTCCCGCCGCCATGGCCGCCGAAAAGCTCCACGCCGCGCCGAACGATGCCGCCGCTTCGCCCAAAACGGAGGCGAACACCGCAAGGGAAAATCCGGTCGCCGCCGCAGCCGCCGCGCCCGTCAAAAAACAGACGAGGAACGCGATGCAGGCGGGCAGCAGCCGCAAGTCCCGCAGCCGCTCAAACTCGCGGGAAAGGCGCACAAGCACCCCCGCCGACAGCAATGCGGCGATATAGCGCAGCGCCGATACGCTGTCCAGCGTCAAAAGGCTGCCCGCCGCCGCACCCGCGCCTGCCGAAAACAAATACCGCACCGGCACGGCGGCGAGAAAGCTCACGCCGAACGGCGCGGCTTCGCCCAAACGCACCGAGGAAAGCAGAAGCCCGCAGAGGAACGACGCCGTATGGGTGATCACGCCCTTGATCGGGCGCGGCAGGGTCCGCGCCGCCTGTACCATTTTTTCCTCAGCAGAAGCCATCGTCTGCAAACCGAACCACCACGCTTTTCGTTTCATGTTACGGGACAAGCCCGCACTATGCAAAAATTATACGGCGTTTCGTGCGCGCGTTGTGTCACTTTGTGCTGTTGAAAATGCGAAGTTTTGCAGAGAAGGGCAGGTTGGCTGTCAGATACCGGATCTTATGCGCTAAATACCGGGTGCTATAAGTCGCGTGTAACCCCTTATCATAGACTAAGGCGGCATGGCGCGCTCCCCGCATCCCGCCGCCTGCCCCCAAGGCGGGTAAATCCTTTTTTGCGGTCTCCTTAAAAACCCCTTGCAGCAAACAAAGGCGGTTCCCGAAACGGGAAGCCGCCTTTGCTTCTTTGGCTCTTTTTTGCGTTATTCGATGTCGATCGGGCGCGAGGGGATGACGATCGCGCAGATGATATACAGCATGATGCACGGGAACGCCGCCGTGAACACGGCGACCGCCGCAAATAAGATGCGCACGAGCGTCGAATCGATCCCGAAATACTCCGCGATGCCGCCGAGCACGCCGGAAAGCATTTTATCCGTATTGCTTCTGTACAATTTCTTTTGCATACGTTTCACTCCTATTGAAAAATGCAATCTGTCAAAAAGCAGTTCTTGAATCAGTCGATGCCGCGGTCAAGCTCAAAATCACCGAGCGTAACGTGCACCGTATACTGCGCGCCGCCTGTGTCGCGCTGCAGGGTGCCGGACGCCCCAACGCCGCCGCGCTGCACATTGCGCAGCCACTCCGTGGGGATCTCCTCATCCAGATCTGCCGAGCCCGTTTCCACCGTGTAGGAAAGTGTGAACGGGGCGCTTGCAGGCAGGTCAAGGCTGATGTCGCCGCAGGCATTTTCCGCCGTCAGGGACTGCGTGATCTGAACGCCGCTGATGTCCATGTCTCCGAGCACGACACGCAGCTCGGCGGTATCCGTCGTCACGCGCTCCACATCCAGCTCGCCCGTATCCGCCTGCGCCGTAAGCGTCCGTGCGCTCACGTCCGTGATCTCCACATCCCCGAGTGCGGTTTTCACCGAAAGAGAGGCAAGCGCATACGGCACATAGACTGTCATGGTCGCCGTCGTGCCGTCCAGTTCATCCGCCGCCGTCAGCACGATGTCCCCGCCCTCTACGGTGAAATCGTACTTGGAAGTCGGGTTCGAACGGCGCGAATACTGCTCGAGCACCACTTTGATCGCTTCGCCCGTGGAAGTGCGCACACGGATGTTGCCCACATTCGCCGTGACCGTCAGCGCGTCGGGCGTGTCCTCCAGCGTGGCGCTGTCGCTTTGGAACATGTATTGGCGGCCCTCTTCGTCCCAATCCGCATCGTACAGCGAAACATCGGCGCGGTCCGAAATGTTCTGCGACCAGCGGTCCACGATGCCGCCGTCACGGAAGAGCGCGCGAAGCCCCTGCGAGCCGAGCGCCGCCCCAAGGCAAAGCGTTGTAATAAAGGAAACGACCAGCAAAACGGTCGTGATGATCATAGCCTTTTTCATAAAAAGCGCCTCCTTTTCTCAAAAGCCCGCGCGGCGGTAGCTGTATTTCAAAAGCCACGTCAGCTCTATAATGCCCTGCAGCCCCGCGACAAACAGAAAGACGGAAAGCGAAATGAGGAACGCGACCATGAGCCCCGTCGGCACTGCCGCCACCGCAAAGATCGCGATGAACAGTACAATAAGCGGGGAGAGCATCAGCACCGCAAAGGTCGGGTACGCGCCGACGGCGATGAGCACCAGCACAAAGAAGAAGATCGCCCAAAGCGTGCGGTTGAGCCGTGTGTCGTTGCGTTCCTTCGCCTGCTGCACGGGATTTACGGGGCCTGGCTGCACCGGCGCGGCGGGCGGCACGGGATTTGCCGCCTGCGCATTGGCATTCGGCGCGTAATTCGGGGCGCTGCGCAGGTATTGCAGCGCGCAGGTGTACGGGTTACCGAGCTCCGCGCAGATCTGCTCCTCGGTCTTGCCGGATTCTGCGCCCGCCTGAAAATGCTCTTCAAAATCGGCGAGGATGTCCTCGCGCTCCGCCGCAGGCAAAGGCTGCAAATGCACATTAAGATGCTGTAAAAATTCCTGTTTTGTCATTGCGGCTCACCTCCTAAAATTGTAGAAACGCTTTGCGTGAATTCTTTCCATTCGCTTTCCAGATGCGCCTGCATATCCGCGCCCTTTTGCGTCAATCGGTAATACTTACGCGCGGGACCCGACGGCGATTCGCGCAAGTAGACTTCGAAATAGCCTTCGCCGCGCAGCCGTTTGAGCAATGGATAGATCGAACCTTCCGAGATGTCGATCTCGCGCCCGACGGTGTCCGCCAGCTCATAGCCGTACTTGTCGCCCTGCTTTAAAAGGGACAGCACGCAAAGCTCCAGCACACCTTTTTTGAATTGTGTGTTCATAACGCACTCCTTTCCGGCGGCACGCGCCGCCTGTTTTTGAAAGCCGAACCCGCCGCACACGGCTTGCCGCTGCTCTGTACAAGGTCTTGCATGACATGGGTCTCGCAGCGCCGCCGCTTTCCGCATGGCTTTTGCAGGAAGCCGCGCAAGCGGGAAAGGGTCCGCGCATGCGCGGATTTTTGCAAGCTGCACGCTGCACGCGGTTTGCGCAGCAGCCGTGCCGCGCCGCTCGCACCGGCAAACGTCCGTGCGCCCGCCGCTGCTGTTTCCAAAGATTCGGCATGTTGCCGCTTCTTGGCAGCCGCCCAAATCCCATGTGCAGCGTGCCGCGCCGCTCGCACCGGCAAACGCTTCTTGTGGGGAAGCACTTCCCGTCGCCCGTCAAGTACCGCCAGCATGCGTTCCGCTTTCGGATGGCTAAAGTATAACACCAGCTACCATATAATGCAATATACTTTTCAATATTTAATATATTGTTAATAAATTGTAGTAAACTTTTTCCAAATACAGCATACGCACTTTTCTTTGGGGCTTTGCCGAGCCGTGTTTCCGATCATCGGCCCAGCCGCCCGTCGGTAGCGGTGCGCCGACACACATAAGCGCCGTGCATCCTGCGTTTGTGCCAAAATTTTACTAAGAAACTATGGAGTTTTCACAATGGCAAAATGCACAAGAAAAAATCTTAATTTCTGACTACACCGCGCTCCATACTGTATATTTTGTAAAGAACAAGCAACAATGCGTAGTTTGCTAAATTTTTCACAAAAATTATAAGCATTGTTCAAAACCCCTTTTTTTGCCTTATTCAGCGTCCGATTTGGGCTACTTTTTAACATTTTGAACACGGTTTTGAACATTTTTGTGCAAATGAAAAATATACTGTTTGTATAGTTCTGCACGCACATAAGTTTGTGGATTTTTCCATCTTGACAGATTTCGCGCCGAAAAATCAACGTACACGCGCCGCTTTTTCACGCTGCATCCCGCATAATTTTCCCACCGTGCTCCATACTAAAATCCGGGTTCGCCGCAAGCGCATCCAAAAATTTGCATACGGGGGCTCGCAGGTATGGTGAAGGGTGTCAATCGGCAGGTTTTGGAGATTCGGGATCCGGGGTCGCCGTATTTTGAACGTGCATTTTTCTTTGTGAAGCCGGAATACGCATTTACGGGCGAGCAAACGCTGCGCCGTGCCGCGGAGGAAACGCTCACCGGCACCGATCGGCTGCCGCGTACCAGACGCCGCCGCATCCGGGAAATCGCACTGCGCGTGCTCGGCGCAGCGGCTGCGGCTGCGGGCGGGGCAATCGTCACGGCGATCTTGCTTTTGTGAACACCTCCGCAAAGAAAGTGCAAAACGCTTGCGGGCATTTCACAAACAAAAAACGCACCCCAAAAGGTGGTGCGCCACAGTGACTAAACCATAACATTAGTTTGTGCGGCACCTTCATGTGGCAAGAATTGAGCCCCCAGATATGGAAAAACACCATATCTGGGGGCTCTTTTTGTACATATCTTGAATTTTACATAATTTTATGCTATACTATTTGCGTCAGTACGAGCAGTCAGATCAGACTTCGTATGGTTCGCGGCGACGCGGACGGCATCGTGCTCTCGGGCATGGATGCATTTGTTTGCGGCACATACTCCCCGATATACTCGTCATACACCTACTCCATCACACCCGTATTAGGTCGTGAATGAGTATGTAGATGTGTACCTGTATGAGATGTAATAGTGTCGAGACGTATAAGACAGAGCAGACTGGATTAACTGGTTTGGGAAGTCGGATTTGTGCTGGTGCGAAACGTGATACACGGCTGCATAGTTCCTTTGTTATTGGCGGGATGGGAAGTCCCCTCAGCTGCAGATGAGGGCCAATAATAACAAAGGAGGTGAGTTCGTGAAAAAGGCGGACAACCCTGTTGTCATTGTCAATGGCAACAACGACGTGGAAGTCAAGGTCATCGTTACCGAGACTCCATCAAAAACCCCTGCTGCTGTCGTGATCGCAATTGCTGCGATCGTGGTGGTAGCCGTACTGGCTGTATCACTTTGCTGTCCTGAATTGCTTGCTGATTTTGTCCGTTGGATTGTCAGCGTAGCAGTTGGTAGCTAACACCAGCACATTTTTTAAGAATTGAGGTGGAATGCCTTTGACATATATAGATTGTCCACTTTACGGGCTCAAATCTAAGAAAATGCTGAAGCGCTTACTGCGCATAGAGGACAGCAGATTTTTGAAGCAGGATTACGTTGCTTCGATGGTTTCTCCTTACATAGACAAAAAAGGGAAACCTCGTCTAATAGAACCGCCGCGCGAAGAATTGAAAATAATACAAAAACGGATTAAACAGATGCTCGGGCAGATTGTGGTGCCCGGCAATGTCTTTTCCGGAATAAAAGGCCGATCCTATGCAGACAACGCGGTGATGCATACCGGCGAAAACCGAAGAAATCTATTTAAAATTGATTTAACTGCATTCTTTCCGACGATTAGCAGAGAGACGGTATATTGCTTTTTCTGCGAGGAACTTTGCTGTTCACCCGATATAGCAGAGATTCTTACAAATTTTACAACCATTGACCTTGATAAATCACAGACAAATTGTCTGGATGACATATACAGTTTCTTAGATTCAAAAGGCGTTTCCTGCAGGAATCATCTGATATCTGGAGCGCCTACCAGTCAGATCATGTCCTATCTTGTGAACCATCAGATGTTTGATGAGATGCAAAAGATTGCTGATGAGAATAATGCTGTGATGACAGTTTACGTAGACGATGTGACTTTTTCCACAGAAAATCGCATATCAAAGGATTTTAGAGACAGAATCATTGCCGTCGTCCGAAAATATGGTTATCAAATATCCAAATCCAAAGTCAAAAAATACACCAAATTGTACCCCAAATTGGTTACCGGAGTGGTTATCGATTCGGAAGGCAAGCCCGTCATAAAAAACAGCATTCGCGAAAAAATTATCAAGGAGCATGACTACTTGCGTGATCACCCCGATGACGCGGAGTCTCGCCAACGATTAAGAGGGTTATTAACAGCAGCACGACAGGTAAACAAACACGCATTTCCAACAATATACCGTTTTGCGTATGATAAAGAATAAGATTAATTTAGGAGGATTACACTATGCCTTCGCCGTATCAAGGTCGCCCAGAGTCACAATGGGCAAGAATTACTGAACAGCTCGTCAATGAATATCCCCTCAGCTTTGATGATATTATCGATGCTGTTTTAGATGCATGGGATGGGATTCTCATGACAAAAATCGCAGGTGAATTGCAGATAGGCGTAGATTTTTTCCCCAGTCCACAAATAATGGGAAACTATTTGCACGAGCTCATCCCCATTATGCTCGAAAGAAAGTTCCCCGGAGTATGGTCAAGAGATATCAACAAAGACGACAAGGATCTTGTTTATTTGCCGGATAACTATTTTTCTACAGAAATCAAAACTTCTTCAAACCCCAACAATATTTATGGTAATGCAAGTTACGGCCAAGAAGATAGCGCAAGCGCGTCGTCGAAGTCCAAAGATGGCTATTACATTGGAGTTAATTTTGAAAAATTTGATCAAGCTCCTGAAGGAGAGATTCCTCGGATCAGAAAAATTCGCATTGGTTGGCTTGATCACAGCGACTGGCACTCTCAAAGTGCTTCATCGGGTCAGGCTGCCACGATCAGTCCTTTTGTAAGAGATAATAAGCTGTTATTAATCTACGATATCCGACAGGGCGGAAGGTTGTATTAAATAAACAACGGGAGAGGAAAACCTCTCCCGTTGTTTGCCTTATACGTTCCATTTCTGGCGATACAACTCAGACCACCAGCCGTTTCTCTTTTGCGTGATTTCAAAATCGCCGGCAATAGCTTCGATGTTACCCAGCAGTTCTTGTAACCGATCAAGGATTACTTGTTTTGCTATTTCGTCATATGCGTAAAAATCCTTGAGTTCTGTGAAAAATACTGCAATAGCAATGTTTTGGATATCTGGAGCAGTTAATTCAGCCCCAACCTTCTGAAAACGATTCAAGAAGTCTACTACTTGAATTTTTGTTTTCTCAATAGCCGATTCGAGCAGGTCGTTTGACAGCAGGTGCATTTGAATCGGAGTTGCCGGTGCTTTTTGGCTTATCAACATAATGTCGATCCCAATGGAATTTTTACCCGAAGTGTGTGCGCCTGTTCGTGTTTCTGCTTGAACTGGGTAACACTTTTGAAGGATAAATCCCGCCGTGTATATGCTTTCCAAAACAGCAAGCCAGCTGTCTACACTCTTATCATGGAAGGAGAACGCGAGATATCCTCCTTTCTTTGTCTTACGATAGCATTCGGCAAGAACAGCGGTAATTCCATCTTGGTAATACGCAAAATCTTTTCCTGCAACTGAATTAACAATGATCTCATCGGTTTTAGGAGAAAGGGGCGTTGTGAAACCTAATTCGTTTGCAATGCTACTTTTATAATTCCAAACGTGGAAAAAGTCTATCAATTCAGAATACATGACATTTGCGCCATATGGAGGATCTGTTAATACCAAATCCACAGATTCATCGGGTATAAAAGACAACTCCCTTGAATCCGAGCAACGCAGAACCGGATGCTGGTAATCAAGCAGTGACATGTTGGTAGTAGCAAATGCACCTACAGAATCTCCATTTTCAATCTGCACCGAATCATAACGACCGTTAGCCAGTTTTTTAACGGACAGGTCATATATTTTTTTGTTAAATCTTTTTCCTCGCAGAATCTTTTGGACGGTTTTCTCGAATGTACCCGTTCCAAGTTTTGCACCCCACACACAATTCTCAACAGGCATGGAAATTGGCACATACGCATGGTTAAAAAAGATATTGCAGATTTTGTATGCGTTTTGCTGGTACCTACAGAACATGTTGTTCATTTCAAGCATGCCAGAAAAAGCTAATTGCAGCCATAGCTGAATGCGCTTATCCTCGATGTTATTGATTTCTTGAAGGAGCAGTCCCAAACATAATAACTGACGCTGATTAAATAAATCTGAAAACTTACGATAGCCGTGATTCAATATCTGATTTGTGTTATAGCCTGCAGGAATTTCTTGATCAGGTATAGGCAATGAGGAACTGATTGCAACAAAATCATCTGAAGCTTTTTTGTATAGCTCAAAGTCGTCCTGATCGGGAGCTTTATAGTCGTGAGCTCCGCAATGAGGGCAGCAGTATTCTATAGCAATAATATCGGTCGAGAACGGATATCCTTGTTCTGCAGTATATTCAGATAAAACCTTGTGCTCGTGACAATCTGGGCATTCAAACACACCGTTTCTTATGTAACTCTCTTTGGGTGATTTTAACGTCCAACCACAGGTACATTCGAAGCAACCATTTTCAAATTTTGTTTTATGCAGCTCCCCGCATTTTGGACATACCACAGTGAATTCATCTTTTTTATAAGCGATTATGAAGCTTGAAAACAAACGATGTTCAACGCAAGCCGATTGCGCAGATGTTTTCTTAACATGTAATGCATACATCCCGTCTGCCTGCTTCCCACAGCAAGGGCATTTAGTTTTATAGTAGCTTCTGATTCGCTCGCCAACAGTTTTTTCAAGCGCGGATACGGTTTTAGCAATTGCTTTTTCGTCAACAGGTTCTACTAATGCTTTGGTAACAAATAAGGAGAGCGGCTGCAGATCATTACCAATAACATTACATCCAAACCGCAATGCTTCAAAAATTGTTGTACCGCCACCCATGAATGGATCTAATACGGTTACGCCATGGCCTTTTCCATCAGAGGGCAAATAAAAGTGCGAAAGAATATCATTGTCATCATAAAGATAATCAAGCAGGGCTGTGCGGAAATTAGCAGTTATTCTTCTGGCAAAATACTTGTGGATAAAGAATACCGGTTTTTTTCTGCTCGCCTCTTTGAGTGCAGGTTGGTATAGTTCCTCAAAAGGCACTGTGTTATTAAAATGTTTAGCCATTATTCAGTACCTCACCATTTTTTACAAACTCAACTACATCTTCGATATTACAATCAAGGGCACAGCAAACTTTTTCTAAAGTTTCCATTGACACAGGCTCGTTCCGGCCAAATTTAGCGATTGCGTTTGTGCTTATTCCAGCAGCATCACGTAGTTGCGACCGATTCATTCCTTTATCAATCAAGAGCTTCCAAAGCCTTGTATAACTTATAGCCATATGTTGCGCCTCCACAAGTTTTTTGACATTATAACATATATCTTGAGATTTATCAAGATGTACTTGATAAAAGCCAAATTTGTCTTTAAGAAAGATGTGTTATGTTTGCTAATTCTCGGTTGTTTCGCTGGACTTTCGCGATTGTTTCTGGCTTAATTGTCCTGCCATATAGGCAGGAGGTAATGTATATGACAATCGAACAGGCGCAAAAGGACTTCGACGAGCTGATCGCGAAGAACGGATTCACCCTCGCAGGACACACCAGCGACACCGGCAGCCCTATCTACCACAGGGTATGGAAAAAGACGGTGCAGGTCGCGTGGCATGGTGAGCAGGAGGAAACGTTGGAAGCGCGGATTCTGCTCAGTTACGGATACCCGCTGGTGACGATCAAACGCAACGGCAGGCAGGATCCCAAATTCATCCGCGACTACAGCAGCCCCAAAAGAGCAATGAACGCCATCCGCGAAATCGTGAAGTTCGCAGGCTTCGAGTGGTAAGGGGGTGACAACGTGCGGAACATCATAGAGGAACTATACTACGGCAACGTTACCCCGTGCGACCGGGACATCGTCAAAGGCGGCACATACTCGCATCTACTGCATTTGGTGACGCGCAACGAAGATGACCTTATGCAAACGTTGACACAGGCGCAGCAGGAGACGTTCGAAAAGTTCAAGGACTGCGCGTCGGAGCTGAACGATGCTAACGAGGTTACATCCTTCACGCTGGGATTCAAGCTCGGCATGCGGCTGGCACTGGAGGCCATGATCAGTACCAGCGACATCACAGACCCCAAAATGAATTAAAACAGCAAGCGCCATCACATCTGGAGACAGGTGTGGTAGCGCTTTTTGCGTTATTCAGATTCGTTTGCTTTTTCCAGACGATCACGGGCGCGTTTATCTTTTTGATTTTTCGCCTTTCGTGCGCTCTGACATTCTTTGCGGCGACAGTACATTTGGTTGCCGCGCTTGCGATAAAAGTAGCGACCGCAATTGATGCAGACAGCAACAACACCGGTATATTCCTTGTTTTCCGTTTTCTTCTCCGGCGGCGCATCATCAACAACCATGCGTGCGAAGGTGTACCATGCTATGTCAAAGATAGAATGAACATCGGCAGAAAAGATATAGCGGTTGGATTTTGCATGTAGCTTGGGACGCATTTGGAAGGACGGAATCAAGTCCACCAGCTTTGCGCGTAGTTCATCATAATCATCATACGGAGTGCGGACAATATCATTATCCAACGGCTGCCCTTTCATTTTTGCATCAATCATCATTTCCTGCAGCAGATCGCCACCGGCAGAGGAATAATCTGCGTCGGGTTGTTCCACGGGAACATAACGGTACTTTTCAAAATACGGAACAGGATCGAAATAGCGGCCTGCTTTGCAGATATCTAGTATCAATTCTTCCTGTCCCATGCAGGCAGCATCAATGGCAGCATAAAAACGAGAAGCATAGTAAATACGGTTTAGATCCTCCATGAATTTGGATATGGAGAAGGTCGCTTCCTTCTTTAATACCATAGCTATTTCGACTGGCGTGAAGTTGGGATCGCGAACAAGAGTATTTACATCGTCGACGAAATACGGATGAATGAATTTTTTGCACCACCGGATGATCAGTTCAAATGGCTCTTGCTTTGTTTCGGGATTGTCGATAATGCGTGCTAAGTTACAAAGACTGGACAACAGCATACCACCACTAATATCGGAATAGCTCTTGTAATCCGATTCGGTACCGTTAATAACAGGATACGCAACGAGATCATCATTCATATAATCCCAATCGTATTGCGCAAACTGGGTAACTTTGTAGCCCAGCTGCCCGACACCACCAATTTCGCCAAAACCTAAAATGTCAGTTGCCCTATCAATCTCATATTCAAAATCAAAGTTTTCCCTATAATAACCCATACTTTGCTCCATAAGGCCGATGTGTCACCGTAAGCGTCACCGGCAAGAATTTGTTTCTGGTGACATTATACTGTATAATTAGGATAAAAGCAAGAGCAAACCATAGCAAATGCTTTTAGCGGATGGTGCCAATAGGCCTTCCCGCGAGACCCAAGGGGGTAGTCTATCCAAAACCAAAAGAAAGGAGCAGCAGGATGAAGTCCAGAAAGAAGCAGCGAGAGAATCGCAGAATGAAGGCCAAAGAGGAAAGAATCGAATACCGCAACATGTACGGATACCAAGATCCCACACCGTACTTGGCAGTACGAAACATCATGGCCGCACAGAAAACCGCATCGGTACAACACCAGCCACCTAAGGTTGCCGTCTAAGGCGATTTGAGGGTGGTATTTTTGTACCCATTTTCAAGAAGAAGGAGGTGAAACACATGGAGAAAGCAACGATGAGCGTGCAGGAATTATCCGCGCATATGGGGATCAGCTTGCCAAAGGCGTATGAGCTCACCAAGCGAGATGGATTCCCCACTATCCGCATCGGAACAAGAATTCTTGTTCCCGTAGACGCATTTAAGGAATGGTTGAAGGAAAATGCAAACTAACTCAACACCAACCACAACACCGAAAGGAGGTGAAAGAAAATGAAAGGATTTACCATCTACACCGCAAGCCGCACCGGCAACGCAAAGAATTGCATCTACCCCACCGAGGTGGAAGTAAGAGATATCGCATCGCTGGAGCGGGCAATGCAGCACGATCACGTGTGCGCTATGTACCGCGATCATAAGCGCAGCGCGGCAGGCTTCGAATGGTCGGACTGTATCCCTATGGATTGCGACAATGATCACAGCGAGGATCCCGCACAGTGGAAACAGCCGGAGGATGTGGTGGCGTCATTTCCCGATGTGACATTTGCGGTCTGCTACAGTCGCAATCATATGAAGGAAAAGAACGGCCGCGCAGCTCGCCCCAAGTTCCACTGCTACTTCCCTGTGGAGAAGGTAACGGACAGCAAAGCATACACAGCCACGAAGCACCAAATCCAGAAACAGTTCCCGTGGTTTGATGAAAATGCGCTGGACGCAGCTCGCTTCTACTTCGGCACCGAACAGTCGGAGGTTATGTTTTTCGAAGGTGACAAAACGGTGGATCAGGTGCTACCCACAGCGATCACAGCAGGTAGCCGCAACGCAACACTGTCACAGAAAGCAGGAAAACTCATCAAGCGATATGGTGATACAGCCAAAGCGGAACAATTGTTCAAGATAGAAGCGGAACGTTGCGTGCCGCCTCTGTCGGAGGATGAGCTGGCAAGTATATGGAGCAGCGCTAAGAAGTTCGGTGAGCGGATTGCCGTTCGGGACGATTACATTCCACCCGAGCAATTCAACACACCGTCAGAAAAGCTGGCTGCCATGCGGCCGGAGAGCGGCCGCAGATATGCATGGTCAGATATCGGTGCCAGCCGTCTGTTCGCGGATTACTACAAGGATATCGTCCGCTATGTGCCAGAGCGCAAAAGCTGGTACTGCTATGCTGACGGTGTATGGAGCGCAGACGTTGGAAACCTCAAGGCTATGGAATATTGCAAGGAACTGGCAGATGCTATGCTCATATACGCACTATCCATACAGGATGAGCAGAAGCGGCAGGAGTTCCTCAAGTATTGCGGCAAATGGCAGACTCGCCGTGTACGCGATACCATTCTCCGCGATGCACAGGGTATTTACCCCATCGCCATGAGTGAGTTTGATTGCGACCCCTATGTATTCAATTGTAGGAACGGCACCTTGCATCTGGATAGCATGGAATTCACCGAGCATCGTGCTGAGGACAGGCTGACAAAGATCAGCGATGTAGAATATAACCCCACAGCACGCTGCAGCAGATTCCTCACCTTTGTGGATGAGATCACCAGCGGTAACGCAAACACAGCCAAATTCTTGCAGAAGGCGCTGGGTTACGGCATTAGCGGCGATACCCGCCATGAGTGTTTGTTCATCCTCTATGGCGCAAAGACCCGAAACGGCAAAGGCACATTGTGCGAGAGTGTTCTTAAGGTGTTGGGCAGCTACGGCTGCACCGCGAGACCGGAGACAATCAGCATTAAGCAGAATGTCAGCAGCCAGACACCCAGCGAGGATATTGCTCGACTGGCGGGTGTGCGATTTACCAACATATCCGAGCCGGGACGCGGATTGGTGCTCAATGCAGCACAGGTCAAGAGCATGACCGGCAATGATACACTCAACGCGCGATTTCTACATGAAAACAGCTTTGATTTCAAGCCGCAATTCAAGTTGTACATCAACACCAACTATCTGCCGGTAATCAACGATATGACGCTGTTTAGCAGCGGCCGCGTGGTGATTATCCCCTTTGATAGGCACTTCGAGGAATCCGAGCAGGACAGAACATTGAAGTCGGAGTTTGCGAAACCTAAGAATCAGAGCGCAATTCTCAACTGGCTGGTGGAGGGATACCGACTTGCTATGCAGGAAGGGCTGACGCAACCAGCAGCCGTGATCGCAGCCACCGCTGAGTACAAGCAGGACAGCGATAAAGTGATGCAGTTTGTGGAGGAAAAGCTGGAGGCAGCTCCTATGGCAGAAACCCGAACATCCGTTGTCTACGAAGCCTACCGTGGATGGTGTTCCGAGAATGGATGCTACGCTGAGAATATGAGGAATTTCAACCAAGCACTACGCAGCATTGCAACAGTAACACGAAAGCGCCCAGTCACAGGTGGAGGCGCAACCACACTACTGTGTGGATACCGAATCAGCGGTGTCGCACAGCCGCTATAAACATCATGTAGCAGCTTGTAGCAGGAAATATAGGTTGTTTTGAAAATCGTTTCTTTTATAGAAAAAACCATTTTTACTTGCTACAACCTGCTACACAGACGAAAGGAGTAAAAAACACGTGAGAAACTACAAGTTTTACAGTACAAGAGATGGCAGAATGCCGATGAAAATGCCGGATGCAGCAGACTTCGGTGACAGCCAGAAGGACGCGTTTGCCATGTACCACACTGCAGATGGTGAGCCGGTAATCCTGCGCAGGAGCATCGCGCTGACGCCCATGCCGTGGTGCATCCAGAGAGGCACCAGCACCGTGTTCTTCAGCTACTACCGCGATGCTGTCGAACATTGCCGCAAGCGCGGCTACAAGCTTATCAAGGAAGGAGGAAACACATGAGCTGGAAGGACAGGCTGTTTGGCAGCAGAATCCTTGCCGTCGGTAGACGCAGATATAAGAAGGCTGATGGCACCACGATCACTGTCACCAAGGACATCCGCTACTCCGTCAAAGATGGCAGCAGCACCATCCACATGTATGATCTGGATGATGTGAAAAGCTACTGCAAGCACAGCACCCGCATTGACGGGTAGGGGGAGTCAAAGCTCTACGCCTATTCTTCCCGAGACGGGCGTGGGGTCACACACGAAAAATCGGGAAATCAAGAAGGGGTATAGCCCCATAAATCAAGTTTTTTCAAGGAGGATCCATAAATGGACAAGTTATTCAAGTATTACGCTCACGATGGCAGAGGCATTCAGGGAGCGAACAAGAGACCCATCGACCACGCATACGACAGCGCTGAGGCAGCGTTCAAAATCTCCACCTTCTGTCTGGAGACCGCAGTGCCCGGCACCTATCGTTTGCTGGCCAAGCACCCCACCGACATTCACAAGTACCACTATTTCAACATCAAGTGCCCCAACTGCGGCGGCACACTGGAAGAAATCATGCCCGCAAAAGACAAGCACGTGCTGCCTATGTACGCATGCACTTGCTGCAACCGCTAATTAAAAGGAGGAACACCAATATGTATCATACCACCGAATACAATCGCGAGTTCTGGAATGCAGCCAGAGCCAAGAGAAGAATCCCGCACACCGACGTTTTGGAAAGTGGACGCGACACCCAGAACGGCAGCTACAGACTGCCATACGAATCCAACAAGAAGTTCGAAGCACTTCGCCAGAAGGAAAACCTGTTCCGTCGCATCGGTAATGTTGCTAACGCATCTAAGGGTGACTACACCATCTGGGCGTTTGACAATGAGCCGGAGGTCACTTGGCTCACCGACAAGAATCCCACCTTTTTTGAAAACGTGGAAACCTACGATGATTACCAGTTAACCGGCCACACTCTCGGCTGTGCCACCCGCATTTCCGAGGATTTCGCTGCCGACGCAGGCTTCGATGTAGAAACACAGGTCACCAGAGAGTTTGCCAGAAGCATCGGCCGTGCTGAAGAAGCTGCCTGCATCAACGGCGATGGCGTAAACGCGCCGAAGGGCTTCCTAAAGGATGCCATGGTCGGCCATTATGCCCTCGGCATTGACTACAGCGACGTTGTGGATCTGTTCTTCGCACAGGATCCGGAGTATCGTCGCAACAGCGTGTGGATCATGAACAACGAAACCGCATACAAGCTCCGCATCATGACCGACGGTGATGGCGGTTACCTCTGGAACCACAGCGACAACACCCTGCTCGGCAAGCCGGTGTACATCTCCGACTACATGCCCTCCGAAACCGAAGGAGCAGGCACAAGACCCATCGCCTTCGGTGATTTCAGTTACTTCTGGATCATCGACCGCAAACCCTTCGCGATGCGCTCCCTCACCGAAGTCCTTATGCCCCAGCAGCAGGTGGGCTATGTCGGCTATGAAACCATCGATGCAAAGCTCATCCGCCCCGAAGCAGTCTGTGTAATGCAGATGAAGTAATCCCATAACGACAAAGCGGTCACAGCAAAAAGCTGTGGCCGCTCTGTCAAATTGAAAGAAGGCGCTATATGAAAGTAATATTACCCAGATACAACGGCCTACTGATCGACGGTGAATGGTATGTCGTTGAGAATGTGTTTAGCCGAGCAGCGAAGGAAACGCTGGAGGATAAGCTCAAGCGGCTGATTATAGACAATATTCCCACAAAAAACACCGTCGAAAGTTCTCAGAAACCTAACAATTAAAGCCTCGCCTTTTAGCAGCAGTTCTGGTATAATCCCTTCCTGCCACTAGAAGGCTGTCGGAAAGGAGTATCAAATGAATTTAGTAAGACAGCCCCAACAGGGAAAAATCACAGCATTATACTGCAGACTCAGCCGTGACGACGAGCTTCAAGGCGATAGCAACAGTATCAAGAATCAGAAAACCATTCTGCAGAAATACGCAGAGGAAAACGGATTCGGCAACATTCAATTCTTCGTGGATGACGGATGGAGCGGTACCAACTTCGACCGCCCCGACTTCCAGCGAATGATCGCAGAGGTGGATGCAGGCAATGTGGCAACGATCATCGTCAAAGACATGTCTCGACTGGGACGCGACTACCTCAAGGTCGGTTACTACACCGAAATCGCATTCCCCGATGCCGACGTCCGATTCATCGCCATCAACAATGGAGTAGACAGCGCCAACCAGATGGACAGCGACTTCACACCATTCCTGAACATCATCAACGAATGGTACGCAAAGGACACCAGCAAGAAGGTACGCGCCGTATTCCGATCAAAAGGACAGGCGGGAAAACCGCTCTGCACCAATCCACCATACGGATACATCAAGGATCCCGCAGACAAACTGCACTGGATTATAGATGCCGAAGCAGCGGAGACGGTACGACTCATCTTCAAGCTTTGCATCAGTGGTCTCGGCCCCACGCAGATCGCAAAGGAACTCACCAAGCGGCAGATCGAAAATCCTGTGGCGCATGGTAAGCGCAATGGCATAACGGTACCCGCAAAGCAGGAGTACGAGGATCCATTCTTCTGGCGTACATCGACGGTAGCACGGATGTTATCCAGACAGGAGTATCTCGGACACACTGTGAACTTCAAGACAAAGCGCAAATCCTACAAGCAGAAGAAGCAGCTCAAGAATGACCCGTCGGAATGGCAAATCTTCGAGAACACCCACGAGGCGATCATCGACGAAGAAACCTTCGCTATCGTCCAGCGCATCCGTGAAGGCAAGCGCAGACCCACCCGCATGGGAGAGATGCATATGTTGTCCGGGCTCGTCTTCTGCGGCGACTGCGGAAACAAGATGTACCATGTGCGATGCAAAGGCTGGGATCACAGCCAAGAATACTTCACCTGTGCCACATACAGAAAGCAGCGCGGCGGTTGTACATCCCACCAAATCAAGACGGAGGTCATCGAGCAGATTGTACTGGCGCAGCTCCAGAGTGTTATCCGCTTCGCCAGTGACCATGAAGCAGAGTTCACCGAAATGGTCATGCAGAGGTCGCAAAAAGCCCGCAGCACCGAGCTGCGGGACAAAAAGAAAGAGTATGATCAGAGTAAGGCCAGAGCTGCAAAGCTGGACCAGATTATGCAGCGGCTTTACGAGGATAACATCAGTGGCAAGATCAGCGATGAGCGATTCGCAAAGCTGTCCGAAACCTACGAAGCTGAGCAGAAACAACTCATCGCCCGCATTGCAGAGCTGGACGCCTTCTTCGCGAAGAATCAAGAGCAGACGGTCAACCTTAAGACTTTCATGCAGCATGTCAAGCGGTATACACATCTTGATCATCTTGACGCAGAAGTTCTGCGCACCTTCATCAAGCGCATCGTGGTGACGGATACCATGCCGGGCAAGAAAGGTAAAGGTATCGAGGTCAAGCTGGAGTACACCATTGACGGAGAGTACAAGAAATATGCCGATCAGCAGGATAGGAAAACGGCATAGCCGATGAATCGACTATGCCGTATCCTAAAAATCACTGTTGTGCACCACCGAACCGGGGTGCGTTTTTATCTGGACTTTAGATCCGTTTTATTTGCTCTTTTTCTTGCGGGTCAGCACCAGCGCGATCGCCGAAACTGCCGCTACACCGGCCACTGCAAACACAGCCGTGTCACCGGTAGCCGCGTCTTCATAATCCGAACCGTTGCCGGTATTTTCCTCGTCGGTCGGTTCGGTAGGCGTCTCCTCGCCGCTGTTCTGGCGGAACACGCCCTCAAGACGGTCGCCCAGATCGGTCACCGCATTGCGCAGCGAATCAAACAGACCGGAAAGGTCGCTGTCCGTGAAACCGGACGCGATATTGTCGCCGACCTGGCTCGGGTCAAAAGTGCTGACGCCGGGTCTCGCAGCATATGCATCCCCGATCGCGGCAAGCAGTTCGGTCTGCAGCGTCGCAGCGGTCTCTGCCGTCAGATCTTCGGGATAGTCCGCCTGCAGCGCTTCCACGGCAAGCGCGACGGAAGCCGCATTGGCGGTATCATCGCTGTAATTGTCAATGTCCAGCCCGCGCACGACGGCGGTCACCATCTGCGCGCGCTGCGCGTCATCCTCAAAAGCAGTCACCCCGTTGGCAGTCACATATGTAACGACCTCGTCGCCGATCTCCTTGGCGTTCACGTCCGTCAAAGCATTGACCGCATTCCCCGCAAAGGAGGGCACGCACAAGGCCACCATCATGACCAAAGCCAAAAGGCAAGCTGAAAGCTTTTTCATGTCTTTCCAAATCCTTTCTGCATACAAAAGAATAGGGTAATACACCATGTTACCTTCGCTATTATACCAAGCCCTTTTGTAAAAGTCAACCGAAAAAACACAGTTTTTCAAAGAATTTTTAGGCGTGGAAAACGGCTGTGCCTGCGGTGCGCTTATCTGCCTTTCCCTTGCGCGCGCCGGCGGCTTCGCCGGAAGGCAGAAGCCCGAACGCGAACCGCATTCGGGCTTCTTTATGGAGCTGCTAACCAGATTCGAACTGGTGACCTCGTCCTTACCAAGGACGTGCTCTACCACCTGAGCCATAGCAGCATCTTGCCGCGCGACCGACACCAGCCGTAGCGGCGGATATTATTATACCAACCCCCGCGCAGCTTGTCAATCTTTTTTTCCGAAGCTTCGCTTTTTTCCAAAAAAATCCCGTTCGCTGCATATTTTCCGCAAAACGCGGGCATAAGGAGAATGGGTATGCGCGTCACATTTCTGCTTTTGCGGCAAAAACTGCTTGCAACGCCTGTCGAAAAAGAGTATAATGGATATGTTATTTATGGTATATTGCGGTATTTTGCGCGCCGAAAGAGCCTGAATATGGGGGATGCGCGCCGTATACGCGCAGACAAAACGGGTCTTTTTGTAAAAATCGATAAGGAGGACGAATACCGTGGGCGGAGATTTACATTGTCATACCAAACTTTCGGACGGCTCTTTGGGGATCGAGGATCTGATCGCGCTCGCCAAACGCTGCGGCGTGGATACGATCGCGATCGCGGATCACGACTGCCTTGCGGGCACGGTGCGCGGCAGGATCATCGGCGAGCGCCTCGGCGTGCGGGTGATCCCCGGCGTGGAGCTTTCGGCGGTCGATTCAACAACCGGCAAGCGCGCACATATTCTCGGGTATTTAAGCGAGTTTCCCGACCGGCTCGAGGGGCTTTGCCACCGCAATTCGCTGGCGCGCAAAAAGGCGGCGCACTATATGATGCTGCAGATCGCCAAGCGTTTCCCCGTCAGCACGGAATTCATCGTCAAATGCGCGACGGGTTCGACCAATATCTTCCCCGTGCATATGATGCAGGCGCTCATGGAGTGCGGCTGTACGGATTCGTTGTACGGCGAGCTTTATCACCGGCTGTTTGATCCGGGCGTACCCGGCAGCATCTACGTTGCGCCGAAGTTTCCGGACGCCGCAGAGGTGATCGACGCCGTGCACGCGGCAGGCGGAATCGCGGTGCTCGCGCACCCGGTTTTAGATGACAACCTGGATGCCCTGCCCCGCCTTTTGGAGCATGGGCTGGACGGCATCGAGGTCTGGCACCCGTCGGCGGACGAAGAGACGTCGGCGGCGCTTAAAAAGCTCGCGGTCAATCACAAGCTGCTGATGCTCGGCGGGACGGATTTCCGCGGGCTTTACAATACATCGCGCGTATCGATCGGCGACGTGGCAACGCCCGACGATGCGCTGCAAAAGCTGCTTGGCTACAAGGCGCGGCAGAAACGCCTTGCCAAAAAAGCACAGAAAGCGGCAAGCGAGAGCGCGGGCTGACCGCGCGGGAGGAACGCTATGGAAGACAGCGACATCAAAATTTTCGGCAAGGAGCCTAAGGCGGGCGATTCCGATGAGCTGCAGCTCATCCGCCTAATGGAAGCGCAGCGCGCAAACGGCAACATCGACAAGGCTTCAAAGCTGGGCGACTACCTTTCGGACATTTTTTTGAACGAGGACGAGCTGCTGCGCCGTCTTTCGGAAGAAGTCGGCTCGCTTGACTACCCCGCCGCGGTCATCCACCAGATCAAGATCCTGATGTTTTTCGCAGCGGAATACTGCATCAACCGCGAGCTGCCGAACATGATCCTCAAAAGCACGGCGATCAACGCCCTGTACGGCAATATCAAATACGGCGACGCGGCGTTTTATGAGGAATTTTCCGACGGCGGGGAGTACAGCTTTTATTACCTCGCCATGCGCAAGGACACCCCGAATGTGATTTTGGAGATCGGACGGACGTTTTCGATGCTCTGCGGCAAAGAGGATGAAGCCCAATTCGTGGAGCTCGGCAAGCGCATCTTCAACCTCACGCAGGAAGAGGTCGAAAACATCATCCAGATCTTTGATTTTAAAACGGAATGAGAAAGCCGCACCGGGAATACAGGGGACGGGATTGTGCCTTTCAAGACACAATCCCGTCCCCTGTTTTATAGCTTTTAGATGTTAGATATTAGACGTAGGTCGGGGAAGTTTTTGCGAAACCGCAGCTGTGCGGGAAGCCGAAAATCGATCAAACGCGTAGGGGCGGTGATTCCCCTGTTAGGGAAAATGTCCGCGCAAGCAGACAAAAGGGTACCGCGTTCGGAGGATTTTTGCGCCCGCCCGACGTTCAGATGTCAGAAGTTAGAAATCAGATATCAGATGCAGTGTAGGTAGGCTTTACGCGTCCTTCGGCTTCGCTGAAATAAAAAGTGCACTACTTGTAGGGGCGGGTCTCTGCGACTAAAAGGTTTGTCTTTTCAGCGCAGCCGTGGCTTTGCACGAAATCTGCTTGTACCGCATCTGATTTCTGTCTTCTAACTTCTGAAATCTGACCGGAGACCCGCCCCTACGACTATACACAAAAAGAAGCATCCGAATCTCAAGTGGACTCGGATGCTTCTTTATCCTTGTTAACCAAACGTTATGATGCCTCTTTTATGATTTCCAGCGAATCCGCAACATACAACGCAACGTCTCCGGAGGAGAGCGCAACGGTTTCGTCAAACCCGCCCCAGACCTGATACGGAATGTCTTCACGAATATAGTACACCCCGCCGTATGTCGCGTCTTCATACGTAAAAGTATATCGGACTTCAGCGATCTTTCCGTTTTTTCCGTCATAATACATACAGGAAAAGGATGTTAAATAGTTTGCATCTTCCGCCTGATTCTGCTGTTCCGCCGACGTTGTCAGCAAATCGAAATAGCCCTGCACCGCTTCGCCCGGCGAAAGTGTATCAAATTGCCCGGCGGAATCCGCGAGCTGTTCCCCCAAAATCGCTGCGCCGACATTCGCGTTCAGATATGCTTTGTATTTTTCCGGATCCCCCTGAAACAGTTCGTGGAACGCCGCCTTGGCGTCGTCTGAAACAGGGCTTGCAGGATCCCCATCTATGTAATTATAGTTTTCAATGACAAGCACATACGGAAGCGTCTCTTCCGCGAAGCGTTCGCCCTCCTGATACGCCGTCTCATTCACGGCATAAATTGCGTATGCCTCGGGAGATTTAAGTGTCCAATCGTTTGGAACTTGAAATCGGAGCGTGAGCACATCCCCTTGGCTTCCCTGCGTAACCGTCTGCATGGCGATGTCCGTCGGCGGGATCTCCGAAAGTCCGCTTTTCCCGCAGCCCGTTGCAAAAAGAAGCAGCGCAAGCCCCAAGGCGGCAAGCCGTACAATTTTTCGTTTCATGTATAATTCCCCTTTTCAAGCACTTTGCCGTGTGACGCCGTAAACGGCGATCCTGTTACAGCCCCATTATAACCCGTTTCCCCGAAAAAAGCAATCGTGCGGCAAAAGCGAGACAAAAACCGCCCGTATCCGTTTGGATGCGGGCGGGCGTTTTATCTATCCGTTTACTTCGCTTTTCCCTGAAACAGCGCCGCGAACAGCGAGCCGACCAGCAGGAAAAAATCGGAGCTGCGGCGGTTGCGGAAGTAGTTGGAGATATCCTCCACGCGGTCACGCAGGGTTTTCATGGTTCCTCTCTCCGTTTCTGCCGCGGCAAGCGGCAACATCCCTTTGCAAGGGAAGCCGAGTCGCGCAAATCGCTGTCGCTTCCGTCTTGCGGCAAAAATGATTTTTCGGCGCGTCAGCCCTTGACAACAAGGTTCACGAGCTTGCCGGGGACATAGATCTCCTTGACGACGGTTTTGCCGTCTAAGAACGTCTGCGTCTTTTCGTCCGCTTTGGCGGCGGCGATGGCGTCGGCGGCGGCAATGTCCGCGGGGACGGTCAGCTTCGAGCGCAGCTTGCCGTTGACCTGCACCGCGATCTCAATGGTCGCGTCCACGCACTTCGCTTCGTCGAAGTCCGGCCAAGTGCCGTCTTTTGCGAGCATTTCGCCGTAGCCGAGCGTTGCCCACATTTCCTCGGTGACATGCGGGGCAAAGGGGTTAAGCATCAAAAGGAACGTGCGCAGCTCCGCACGGTTGATGCTGCCCGCATCGTAGATCGCGTTTAAGAGCGTCATCATTGCGGCGATGGCGGTGTTGTATTTCAGCTGCTCGATGTCCTCCGAGACCTTTTTGACGGTTTTGTGGAACGCGCTTTCGAGCTTTTCGGAATACGCATCGCCGTCTGTGAGGATCTCCTGCAAATTCCAGACACGGTCAATGAAGCGCTTGCAGCCCTTGACGCTGTTTTCCGACCACGGTGCGGCCTTTTCATAGTCGCCCATGAAGAGCACATAGGTGCGCAGCACGTCCGCGCCGTAGCTTTCGACGACCTCGTTGGGGTCGATGACGTTGCCGCGGGATTTCGACATCTTCACGCCGTCCGGCCCTAAAATGAGCCCCTGCGCCGTGCGCTTCGCATACGGCTCCGCACAGGGCACCACGCCGATGTCATAAAGGAAGCGGTGCCAGAACCGCGAATAGATCAGGTGGCGGGTGACGTGCTCCATACCGCCGTTGTACCAGTCGACGGGCATCCAGTATTTCAGCTTATCATAATCGGCAAGCGCCTTGTCGTTGTGCGGATCGACATAACGCAGGAAATACCACGACGACCCCGCCCATTGGGGCATGGTGTCGGTCTCGCGCTTCGCGTCGCCGCCGCATTTCGGGCACTTGCAGTTGACGAAGCTGTCGATCTTGGCAAGCGGGCTTTCGCCGTCCGAGCCGGGCTCGAAGTTTTCGACGGCGGGGAGCTTGAGCGGCAGTTCCTCATACGGCACGGCGACCATGCCGCAGTGCGGGCAGTGGACGATCGGAATGGGCTCGCCCCAATAGCGCTGGCGGTTGAACGCCCAGTCCTTCATCTTATACTGCACGCCGCCTTCGCCGATGCCCTTTTCGGTCAGATATTCGATCATTTTGGCGATCGAATCCGCCTTGTTCGTAAGCCCGTTCAAGAAGCCGGAGTTGACCATTTCGCCGTCGCCCGTGTAGGCTTCCTTTGAAATGTCGCCGCCTTTGATGACCTCGATGATGTCGATGCCGAACTTTTTGGCAAATTCATAGTCGCGCTGGTCGTGCGCGGGCACCGCCATAATAGCGCCCGTGCCGTAGCCCATCATCACGTAGTCGGAAATGTAGATCGGGATCTCGCGGCCGTCTACGGGATTGACGGCGGTGAAGCCCTCGAGTTTCACGCCGGTCTTATCTTTGACCAATTGCGTGCGCTCAAACTCGGTCTTTTTCGCGCATTCGGCGCGGTAGCTTTCCACTTCTCCCATGTTGCCGATCTTTTCGGCGTACTGATCGATGAGCGGATGCTCGGGCGCCATGACCATGAAGGTCACGCCGAACAGCGTATCGGGACGGGTGGTGTAGATGCGCAGCGTTTCGGGTATGTTCTTCAGTTGGAAATTGACGAACGCGCCGCGCGATTTGCCGATCCAGTTGATCTGCTGCTGCTTGACGTTCGGCAGGTAATCCACCGTTTCAAGCCCCTCCAGCAGCTTATCGGCGTATTCGGTGATGCGCAGGTACCAGACGTCCTTGGACTTCTGCACCACGTCGCTGTGGCAGATGTCGCATTTGCCGCCCTGGGAATCCTCGTTGGAAAGGACGACCTTGCACGACGGGCAGTAGTTGACCAGCGTTTTGTCGCGGAACGCAAGCCCGTTTTCAAACATCTTCAGGAAGATCCACTGCGTCCACTTGTAGTAGCCTTCCTCGGTCGTATCGATGACGCGCGTCCAGTCGAACGAGAAGCCGACTTTTTTCAGCTGCGAGGTGAATTTCGCAATGTTCGTGTCCGTCACCTTGCGCGGATGGATGCCCGTTTTGATGGCGTAGTTTTCGGTCGGCAGGCCGTAAGCGTCAAACCCGATGGGGAACAGGACGTTGTAGCCCTGCAAGCGCCGCTTGCGCGAGAGCACCTCCAACCCGCTGTATGCCTTGATATGCCCGACGTGCATGCCCGCGCCCGACGGGTACGGGAATTCGACCAGCGCGTAATACTTCGGCTTGTCGGACCGGTCCTCGGCGTGGAACACGCCCGCATCCTCCCATTTTTCCTGCCATTTCGGCTCCACAGCCTTAAAATTGTAATCCATTGCTTTCACCCTTTGTATGCGGTAGATGATTTTTAACTATTGTAAAATTATTCCGTGACCCACGCCGAAAGATCGACCGGTTTTGCGTCGCCCCAGAGCTTTTCGAGTGCGAACAGCGCGCGGTCGGCGGCAGTGAACACATGCACGACCACGCTTTTGTAGTCGAGCAGGATCCAGCCCGTGGTTTTGCCCTCGATATGGTCAGGTTCCACGCCGAGCTCTGCGAGCTTTTCCTCAAGCTCATCGGCAAGCGCGCGCACATGCGTGGACGACGTACCCGTCACAAGCAGGAAATAGTCGGCGACAGAGCTGACCTCCGCAATTTCCAGCGCGGTCAAATCCATGCCCTTTTTCGCGTCTAAAATTTTTACGGCGTTTTCAAGAATGGCCTTCGGTTCCATGTAAGGCGTTTCATCCTTTCTGTTGTATATGCATCAAACAAAAGTTTTACTCAGGATTTTATAAAAATCGCGGATCTCAAAAGCAGCGCCTTTGGTCATACGCCGCAGCCGCGCATTTGCTTCCGTTTTATTTTTCTTGTGCCGCTTCCCTTACGGCAAGCACCGCATCGTTGTATGCGCCGATGCTGTCGGGGTCTACAAGCGCGGCGGCTTCCACAAGCTCCGTGATCGTGAATTGCAGCCCTTCGACGATGGCTTCCTCCAAAGACCGCTTCGCGGTCGCGCGCATATGCTCGACTTCGGGGTAATCGCGGTCGGCGGAGACAAAGTCCGCAATGAACACAACCTTTTCGAGCTTCGTCATGTCCGCGCGCCCCGTGGTGTGGTAGCGCACCGCCGTCAAAATATCCTCGTCCGTAACATGCAGGCGACTTCTCAAATACGCTTCCCCCGCAACGGCGTGCCAGGTTTTCGGGCTTTGGCGCTGCGTTTTTGTGAGCATTATACCATTGTCGCAAAAGAATTTCAACATGTCGTCGGGCGGCGTGTTTTTCATGATGTCATGCACAAGCCCCGCCGTGTAGGCTTTTTCCGGGTCTGCGCCGTATTGTATCGCGAGCTCGCGCGCGCTTTCGGCGACGCACAGCGAGTGGTGCAGACGCTGCGGATTCAGCTTCGCTTTTATCGCTTCCAAAAATTCAGCGTTGCGTTCGGTATCCATACAATCCCTTTTCCCGTATATAGGTTTCCACCGCCGGCGGCAGGTACACATGCGTGTCCCGCCCGCTTCGGATCGCTTCGCGAAGCGCGGAGGAACTGATCTCCAGCGGCTCGATGTCTGAAAATCGCAGGTGCGGCGCTATATGGTCCTGCACATAAATGCGCAAATGCGAAAACGCATAGCTGCGAAGCGCATGCAGATCGTCCGCGTTTTGCCGCGCGGCGACGCACAGCGTGCAGCGCTCCAACAGCTCGCGGTAGTGGTACCATTTATGGAACGACAAAAACATATCCGAGCCCATCAAAAGAAAGATCTCCGCCTGCGGATATTGTTCGTCGAGCGCGCGGACGGTATACACGGTATAGCTGTCGGACGGGCGTGTGATCTCCATGTCGCTGACTTCATACTGCGGATCGGGGAAGGCGAGACGGCACATATCAAGCCGTTCGCTGTCGAGCGCCAAGTCCTCACAGATCTTGTGAACGGGGCGCTTGTCGGGAACGATCAGCACCTTGTCGAATGCGATCTCCCTGCAAAACGCTTCCAGCAGCCGCACATGCCCGAAATGCGGTGGGTTGAACGTGCCGCCGTACAGTGCGATCTTCATAGGCATTTCATTTTTTCCTTTTCGGCGTATTGCCCTTTTCCTTTTTGTCCTTTTCATGCAGCTTTTCGCTGTAGCGGTAAAACACCATGCTGCCGCCCACGACGGAGACGACTTCGGCGCCTGTCGCGGCGGCAATCTCGTCGGCGATGTCGCGCGGGCGGGCGGGCGCGGTCTCCAAAAGCACCTTGAGCTTGATGAGCTCTCTGGCGGTCAGCGCGTCGTCGGTCTGTTTGATGAGGGCATCCGAAACGCCGCCTTTGCCCACCTGAAACAGCGGGTCGAGCCCGTTTGCCTGCGCGCGCAGCGCGGCGCGTTCTTTTCCGGTCATAGGTTGATTTCCTTTCGTATCTGCTTCTTACAAATAGGCGGGCAGCTTGTCTGCCAGCGCGCGCAAGGCGTTGCCGCGGTGGCTTACGGCGTCCTTTTCTTCGGGGCGCAGCTCGGCAAAGGACTTCTCGCCCACGAAAAAGAGCGGGTCGTAGCCGAAGCCGCCCTCGCCTTTCGGCGCGTAACCGATCTTACCCCTGCATTCGCCCTCGACGGTGCATTCGCGCCCGTCGGGGAAGACGCAGGCGACGGCGCTTACAAACTTCGCCGTGCGGTTTTCGTCGGGGACGTTTTCGAGCAGCCCCAAAAGCTTTGCATTGTTCTTTTTGTCGTTGCCGTGTTCGCCCGCGAAGCGTGCGGAATACACACCGGGCGCGCCGTCAAGCGCGTCCACGCAAAGGCCGGAATCATCGGCGATACAGGGCATACCGCTCTCTTTGCAGCCCGAACGGGCTTTCAAAAGCGCGTTTTCCATAAAGGTCGTGCCCGTTTCCTCCACATCGGAAAGGTCGATGCCGGCTTCGTCGGCAGTCAGCACATGCACGCCCAGAGGCGCTAAAATGCGCTGTAACTCATCCCGTTTTTTCAGATTATGTGTGGCGATTAAAAAATCCAAAACGTCTTTTCTCCTTTTTCGGTTTTTCGGGTGCTTGCGTTTCGGTCACTTTGTCCGCAGCCGTGTCCAATTCCGAAATTCCGCTTTCATCTGCTTGTGTACCGGAAGCGGCGCGCCCCGTCTCGGATGCCGCAGCGTCCGGCGCCGCGCCGGCGGGTTCGTTTTCGGGTTCAGGTCGTGCTGCGGCGGGGTGTCGAACGCCTGAAACGTCCGAAATGCGAGCTTCCACATCGTTTTTCTCCACTTGCGCATGCGTGCTCTCCTCCTCGTCATACGTTTTCTGCTCAAACAGCCCTTCGGCAAAGGCGTGGGGGTCAAAGGGCTGCAAATCATCCATCTGCTCGCCCACGCCGACGAATTTCACCGGGATGCCAAGTTCGTTTTTGATGGCAAGCACCACGCCGCCGCGCGCCGTGCCGTCGAGCTTCGTAAGCACGATACCCGTGATCTCGGCGACGTTCATGAACTCGCGCGCCTGGTTGACGGCGTTCTGCCCGGTAGTCGCGTCGAGCACCAGAAGCACCTCGCGGTCGGAATAGGGGAGCTCGCGGTCGATGACGCGGTAGATCTTTGCAAGCTCGTCCATCAGGTTTTTCTTATTGTGCAGTCTGCCTGCGGTGTCGATGATCACGATGTCGCAGTCGCGCGCCTTCGCGGCGTTGACCGTGTCGAATACCACGGCGGCAGGGTCGGCGCCCTCGGAGTGCTTGACAAGCTCCACGCCCGCGCGCCCTGCCCAGACGCCGAGCTGGTCGATCGCCGCCGCACGGAAGGTGTCCGCCGCGCCCAAAATGACGCGCTTGCCTTCTGCTTTATACATCGCGGCGAGCTTGCCGATGGTCGTGGTCTTGCCCACGCCGTTGACGCCGATGACGAGCACCACGCTCGGCACGGTGACAAGCCCCATATCCTCGCCGCCCTCCAAAAGCTCGGCGACGATCTCCTTGATCTCGTTTTTCACGGCGTCCGCGCCGCGAAGCCGCTTTTCCAAAACGCGCTTTTTTAAGCGTTCGGTGATCTCGACCGCCGTGACCACGCCGACGTCGCCCATGACGAGAATTTCTTCAAGCTCGGCGTACAGGTCATCGGTGATCTCGCCGCCGTCCGCAAACAGGCTGTCAATGGCGCCCGCCATTTTGTTGCGGGTTTTGGAAAGCCCGAAATTGATCTTACTGAAAATGCCCATGCGCTTCATCCTTTTCGTATCGTTTTGCCGCTGTGTACGCGATTTTTATTTTACGCCAAGCCCAGCTGCTTCGCCATTTCGGCGGTCTTGAGCTCTAAGAGCTTGGAAACGCCGCTTTCCTGCATGGTCACGCCGTAGAGGACGTCCGCCTCCTCCATGGTGCCGCGGCGGTGGGTGATGAGAATGAACTGCGTATTTTTCGTCATACGGCGCACATACTGCGCGTAGCGCGAGACGTTCACATCGTCGAGCGCCGCCTCGACCTCGTCGAAAATGCAGAACGGCGCAGGTGTGACCTTCAAGATGGCAAACAGCAGGGAGATCGCCGAAAGTCCCTTTTCGCCGCCGGAAAGCGGTTCGATGCTTTTGAGGTTTTTGCCCGGCGGCTGCACCTTGATCTCGATGTCGCACTCCAAGATATCGTGCTCGTCGGAGAGCAGCAGCTGTGCGCTGCCGCCGCCGAACAGCTCGGAAAACGTTTCGCCGAACGCGCGGTTGATGCGGGCGAAACGGTCGCGGAACTGCTGCGCCATTTTTTCGGTCAGCTCGCCGATGAGCCTGTGCAGCTCCTCGCGCGATTTTTCAACGTCCGCGATCTGCCCGGACAAAAATTCGTACCGCTCGGAGACTTCCTTGTATTCCTCGATTGCCGCGACGTTGACGGAGCCGAGCGCGCGGATCTGCCCTTTGAGCTCCGTCAGGCGTTTGTTCGAAGCGCCGTAGTCCTCGATCTCGATGCCCATCGCCGCCGCTTCGCGGCGCGTGAGCTGGTATTCTTCATACAGCTTCGCGATCAGGTCGTCATATTCCTTGCGCATGGCGGTCTTGCGCTCTTCGAGACGCGCAAGCTCGCCGCTCAGGCGCTCGCGCTCCTCGGATTTTGCGCGTTCGAGCATACGCAGGTCGTTTTGCTGCTTGGTAAGCGCGTCGCGCTCGGAGATGAGCGCGTCGATCTGCTCGCGCGAAGAAGCCGTGCCTGCGCGCAGCTTTTCGGCGTTTTCGCGCAGGTTGCGGATGTTTTCGGCAAGCGACTCGTTTTTCCGATCGTATTCGGCGATCTCCTGCTCCAGCGCGGTATGCTTGTCCGCGTGGCCCGCCCGCCGGTTTTCGAGGTGCTTGATCTCGTCGGCGGCGGTCTCCATATCCTTTTCAAGCGTCAAAATCTGCAAGCTCAGCTCCGAGACCTTTGCGGAAAGCGCTTCGCGCGCCGAATCGAGCGCCGCGCGGTCGCCGGTCAGCTTTTCGAGCGCCGCTTCCTTTTCGCGCAGCTGTGCGCCAAGCGTTTCGAGCGAAGCTCGCGCCTCGGCGGCGTTTTGCAATATGCGGTCGGCGCGGGCGCGCAGCGTCTCTTTTTCTTCTACAAGCTCTTTCACCGCGCCCGAAACGGCGGAAAGCTGCTCGGCAGCCAGTTTATATTCGCCCTCGCGGCGGATCTTTTCTTCCCCCGCGCGCAAAAGATCGCCCTGTGCGCCGTCGAGCTCCGCTTTCGCGGCGGCGGCGTCTTCGCCAAGCTGCTTGCAGTCCGCCTGCATGGTGGCAAGCTCGGTCTGCGCCGCCTTTTCGGCGGTTTTGAGCTTTTCGATCTCGTTGCCGCGGCTCAAAATACCGACGCTCTGCGCGCGTGAGCCGCCCGTCATCGAACCGCCCGCATTGATAACCTGCCCGTCGAGCGTCACGATACGGAAACGGTAATTGTATTTTTTCGCCATGGCGATGGCGCAGTCCATGTCCTCGGCGACTACGGTGCGCGCAAGCTGGGCGCGTATGATCTCCGTATATTTTGCGTCGGCGGAAACAAGATCCGCCGCAAGGCTCACGAAGCCGTATTGATCCTCCAGCCCCGTTTCACGGAATTCCCGCGCGCGGATGGCGGAAATGGGCAAAAAGGTCGCGCGCCCCGCACGGTTTTCTTTTAAGTAAGCAATGGCGCGCTTGGCATCGTTTTCCGTTTCGGTCACGATGTGCTGCACCGCCGCACCCAATGCCGTTTCCACCGCCGTGGTGTATTTCGGCTTTACGGAAATGAGCTGCGAGAGCGGCCCGTGGATGCCCCGAAGCGCCCCGCGCGAAGCTTCGCGCATGACCGCCTTGACCGCGCCCTGATAGCCTTCCATGTTCTTTTCAAGGTCGGAAAGCAGGCGGATGCGATCCTGCATTTTCTGAAGCTCGCGTTCCTTTTCGGAAAGCGCCGTGCGCATTTCCTCCGCCTTTTTCGAGCGCGACGCAAACCGCATGGTGTAGCCGTCCATGGCGTTTTGCAGTTCCTGTATCGTCGTTTCGCTCGCCTCCAGCGCGGCTTTTGCCTTATCGTGCGCTGCGACGAGCGCTTGATAGCTCTCTTCCCGCGTACCGAGGGTCTCGTCGATCGTGCGGATGCGCGTCTCGATCTCCTCTACGGAGGAATTCGCCGTTTCCGCAGTCACGCGGTTGTCCGCGATCTGCACGGACAGCGCCGAGACGGCGGCGGAAAGCTGCGCCGCTTCCTCGGAAAACCGCGCGCTGTCGGAAAGGCGCGCCTCCTGCTCGGCGGTAAGTGCGGCAAGCTCTTGCTTGCAGGCGTCGCGCGCCTGTTCACTTTCGGCGATGCGGCTTTGCGCTTCGGCGATGCGCGCATCCAAGTGCCCCGCCGTCTCCTCCTCGGCGGTGCGGTCGCGCATCAGGCGCTCGATCGCCTCCTTGTTGTGGCGGATGGAGGTCTCTTCGACCTGTACCTGTGCGTCAAGCGCTGCCGCCTGTTCCTCAAACTTCGCGCTTTCGGCGCGCACCTCTTCGATTTTTACAAGCAGCGCCTGCGTCTCCTCAGCCGCCTTATCGATCTGCGCGCCCAGATCCTCTAACTGCGCCGCCGCCTCGCCGTGCGCCGCTTCGGCGGTCGCGATCTTGTGCGACTGCTCACGCAGGCGGTCGTCGGTGCGGTCGATGGTGTAAAGCCACAGCCCGATCTCAAGCTGCTTTTTCTCCTCGGCAAGCACCAAAAACTTCTGCGCCTTTTCGCTCTGCGCTTTCAAAGGGCCTACGCGCCCCTCAAGCTCGGTCAGAATGTCGCGCAGGCGCAGCAGGTTTTCCTCCGCTGCGGCAAGGCGTTTGTTCGCGTCGTTGCGGCGGTAGCGGAAATGCGAGATCCCCGCCGCCTCCTCCAGCATTTCGCGGCGTTCGCCCGCTTTGGAGGACACCATATCGGCAATACGCCCCTGCCCGACGATGGAATACCCGTCGCGGCCGAGCCCCGTATCCATAAACAGCTCGTTGATGTCGCGAAGTCTGGCGGCTTCGCCGTTGATGATGTATTCGCTTTCGCCCGAGCGGTAGTAGCGGCGGGTGACCGAGACCTCGTCCGTATCCTTTTGGAGCGTGCGGTCGCGGTTATCAAAGCGCAGCGTCACCTCGGCAAAGCCCTTCGCGCGGCGCAGATCCGTCCCCATAAAGATGACGTCCTCCATCTTTGAGCCGCGCAGGCTTTTGGTGGACTGCTCACCCAGCACCCAGCGCACCGCGTCGGAAATGTTGCTTTTGCCGCTGCCGTTCGGCCCGACAACCGCCGTGATGCCCTGATTGAATTCCAGCACGGTCTTGTCCGGGAAGGACTTGAACCCCTGCATTTCCAGCGACTTTAATATCATGTATCCGTATCCTTTATCCGTTCGGCGCTCAAAAACGCCGGTTTCCCTTTATTTTACAACGAAACGCCTTCGCTTGCAACGCCTTTTCGTGTTTCTCGGAAGTTTATAGCCCCATGAGCGCAAGAGCCTCGCGCGCGGCGTCCTGCTCCGCCTTTTTCTTGCTCGGGCCGCTGCCGCGCCCGATGACGTTGCTGTTTAAGTGGACTTCTACCTCAAAGTGCTTGTCGTGGTCGGGGCCCGATTCCGAGACGAGCACATATTCGAGCGTCTCGCCGGGATTTTTCTGTGTGACCTCCTGCAGCATGGTCTTATAGTCCTTGAACACGGGCTTTGCCTCCACATACGGGTGCACAAAGCGCAGGACGAATTTTTTTGCGGGTTCCATCCCGCCGTCAAGATAGATCGCGGCGATGACCGCCTCAAACGCATCGGACAGCACCGAGGCACGCTCGCGCCCGCCCGTGCGCTCCTCTCCCTTGCCCAAGAGCAGGTAGTCGCCGAGACCGATCTCGCGCGCATACACATCCAGCGATTTTTCACATACGGCGTAGGCGCGCAGGCGCGTCAATTCCCCTTCGGGCACACCCTTGTGCTCGGAGAACAGGTATTCCGCCGTGATGAAGCCCAGCACCGAGTCGCCCAAAAATTCCAGCCGTTCGTTGTCGCCTAAAGCTTCGCGCTCGTTGGCATAGGAGGAATGGGTCAGCGCGCGGTCGAGCAGGGCGGGGTTTTGAAACGTATAGCCGAGCTCATTCTCCAACGCTTTCAGATTGCGGTTCACGCTGCAACGCCTCCTTCACCTTTCCCGTCACATCGCCGTTCACGCAGTCCGCCGCCTGCCGCAGCGCGCTTTGGAACGCATAGGCATCGGACGAGCCGTGTGCTTTGATGACCGGCTTTTGCACGCCGAGGATCGGCGCGCCGCCGTACTGCTTATAGTCGAGTTTTTTGCGAAAGCCGTCCATGCCGGACTTTACGCCGAGGTAGGAAAGCATGGTCAGCGGATTTTTCTTGAACATGGCTTTGATCTCATTGGACATCATTTTGGCGACGCCCTCATACATTTTAAGGATCACGTTGCCCGTAAAGCCGTCCGCGACGACGACATCCGCCGCGCCGAAGGGTATGTCGCGCACCTCGACGTTGCCCGTAAAATGGATGTCGGGCAGCTCGGAGAGCGCTTGATACGCTTCGATCTGCAGTTTTGTGCCCTTGGTCGCTTCCGCCCCGATGTTCGCAAGCCCCACGCGCGGATTTTCTACGCCGAGAAGCTCACGCATGTAGATGTCGCCGAGCTTCGCAAAGCTGCACAGCATCGGCACGGTGCATTCGGCATTCGCGCCCGTGTCCACCAAAATAAACGGCGTCGTCGCAGACGGCATGACAGCACCCAAAGCCGGGCGCTTGACGCCCTTGATGCGCTTGACAAGGAAGGTCGCGCCCACGAGCAGCGCGCCCGTACTGCCCGCCGAAACGAACGCATCGCCTGCGCCGTCGGCGAGTGCGCGAAGCCCCACCGCCATGGAGGTATCCTTGCCCTCTTTCAAAAGCGCGGTCGGCTGCGTCTCCATTGAGAATACGCCGTCTGCGTGCAAAATGTCCATGCCGGAAATATCCGTACCGTCGTGCGCGGCGCAGGCTCTGATCTTCTGTTCATCGCCCACAAGCGTGATGTCATAGCCGTAGGCGCGCCTTGCCGCCGCACAGCCCTTTAAGATCTCGGACGGCGCGTTGTCGCCGCCGAAAGCATCTGCTAAAATTCTCATAAGCCCATTTTCTCCTTCTCTGCGCGCAGTGCCGAAAGCGCGCGGTCGGCAAGCGCCTGATAGCGCGCCGCCTTGTCGCGGATACGAACGCCTACCGGGGGCAGCACGCCGAAATTTGCGCCCATCGGCTGGAAGTCCTTGACGCTTTCATCGCTGATATACCTTGAGAGCGCACCCATCATGGTCGTTTCGGGCAGGACAAGCGTTTCTTTTCCGCTGATCCTGCGCGCGGCGTTGATCCCCGCCAAAATGCCCGACGAAGCCGATTCCATATACCCCTCCACGCCGGTGATCTGCCCTGCGAAGAAGATGTGCGGGTCGCTTTTCAGGCTGAAATCCGCCGACAAAAGCCGGGGCGAGTCCAAAAACGTGTTGCGGTGCATGACCCCGTAGCGCACGAACTGCGCGTTTTCAAGTGCGGGGATCATCGAAAACACGCGCTTCTGCTCGCCGAATTTCAAATTTGTCTGGAAGCCGACGAGGTTATACATCGTGCCGGCATTATTTTCCTTGCGAAGCTGCAAATTCGCCCATGGGCGGTGCCCCGTCTTCGGATCCACAAGCCCCACGGGTTTCAGCGGCCCGTAGCGCATGGTGTCGCGCCCGCGCGAAGCGAGCGCCTCGATGGGCATGCAGCCCTCATACACATCGCGCCGCTCGTCAAAGCTGTGCGTTTCGGCGCGTTCGGCGGTGGTGATCGCCTCGTAAAACGCCTCGTACTGCGCCTTGTTCATCGGGCAGTTGATGTAATCGTCCGCCCCGCCGCGGTCATAGCGTGACTGCGTGAAGGCTTCGGAAAAATCAATGCTTTCCGCCGTCACGATGGGTGCGGCGGCATCGTAAAACGCAAGACCCGCTTCGCCCGTAAGCTTTCGGATCGTTTCGGCGAGCGCATCGCTCGCAAGGGGACCGGCGGCGACGATCACGACATCCGCATCCGTCGGAAGCTCTGTGACTTCTTTATGAATGACCGTGATGCCCGCGCAGCCCTCGATCTTTTCGGTGATATACGCGGAGAACCGCTCGCGGTCCACGGCGAGCGCGCCGCCTGCGGGCACGCGCGTTTGGTACGCCGCTTCCACGCAAACCGAGGAAAATACCGCCATTTCCGCTTTCAAAAGCCCTGCTGCGGAATTTACACGCTCGGCTTTTAAGGAGTTCGAGCACACAAGCTCCGCAAAGCCGTCCGCGCGGTGCGCGGGCGAACGCTTTTGCGGTTTCATTTCATACAGCTCGACCGCGACGCCCCGCTTTTGCAGCTGCCACGCCGCTTCCACGCCCGCAAGCCCCGCGCCGATGACCGCTGCTTTCATGCGTTACGCCTCCGCTTCGTCCTTTTTCTTCCGCTTGCGCTCCGCTTTTTTCTGGTAGCCGCAAGCCTCGTCCTCGCACACAAGCAGCCCGCCGCGCCGCTTGAACAGCGATTTGCCGCACTGCGGACAGACCTCGTCCGTGGGGACATCCCAGGTCATAAAGTTGCAGTCCGGGTAATTGTCGCAGCCATAGAAGGTATAGCCGCGCTTGCTCTTTTTCTGGATCACCTTGCCGCCGCACTTCGGGCAGCGCGCCGCCGTTTCGATGACGAGTGGCTTGGTGTTTTTGCACTCGGGGTAGCCGGGGCACGCCAGGAATTTGCCGTAGCGCCCGGTTTTGATGACCATCATCCGCCCGCATTTTTCGCAGGGGATGTTCGTCTCATCCTCTTTAAGCTTGATCTTTACGCCCTCCATGGACGCCTTCGCCTTTTGCAGGGTCTCGTCGAACTCGTCGTAGAACGTGTGCAGCATCGCCACATAGTCCACTTCGCCGTGCTCGACCTTGTCGAGGTCGCTTTCCATATTCGCGGTGAATTTTACGTTGACGATCTTCGGGAACTGCTCTTTTAAAAGCTTTGTGACCGCTTCGCCGAGTTCCGTGGGTTTAAGCTGCTTTTGCTCGCGCGTGACGTATTCGCGGCCCGTGATGGTCGAAACGATGGAGACATAGGTGCTGGGTCTGCCCACGCCCGTCTCTTCAAGCGTTTTGACAAGCGACGCTTCCGTATAGCGCGCGGGCGGCTGGGTGAAGTGCTGGTTGCCGCCGAGCTCTTTTAATTTGAGCGTGTCGCCGGCTTTGAGCTCGGGCAGCTGCGACGCGCTTTCCTCCTCCTCGTCCGTCCCCGCGACGTACAGCTTCGTGTAGCCGTCAAAGCGCACGGTGTAGCCCGCCGCCGTGAACAGGCAGTATTTGCCCGCCGCCGCGTCCGTTTCGTTCGCCCCGTGGATCTCCGCACGCACCGTATCCTGCACGCAGTTCGCCATCAGGCTCGCCATAAAGCGCTTCCAAATGAGGGAATACAGCTTATACTGGTCGGAGGAAAGGTTCTTTTTCGCCTGCTCGGGCGTAAGGGAGGGCACCGTCGGGCGGATCGCCTCGTGCCCGTCCTGCGCGGTCGCCTTGGTCTTATAATACCGCGGCTTTTCGGGCAGATATGCTTTCCCGAAGTTCTGTTCGATATAGGCGTTGCCTTCGGCACGCGATTCCTCGGAAATGCGCAGGGAGTCGGTACGCATATAGGTGATCAGACCCATCGCGCCGTAGCCCTCGACTTCCACGCCCTCATAAAGCTCCTGCGCGACGCGCATGGTACGCTTGCCTTGGAAGCCGAGCTTCCGCGAGGCCTCCTGCTGCAAAGTGGAGGTCGTGAACGGCGGGGCAGGCTGACGGCGGCGCGTGCCCTTTTTGACGCTTGCCACCGTGTAAGCGGCGTCCTGCAAGCGTGCGAGATAAAGATCGGACTGTTCCTTGTTCTCGATTTTGATCTTGCCGGTCTCGTCGCCCGCAAAGGCGGCGGCAAATGCGCGCTTCGACGAGGGCGCCGTGAACTTCGCGTCGAGCGTCCAGTATTCTTCCGGCACGAAGGCGCGAATCTCTTCCTCGCGGTCCACGATGAGCCGCAGCGCGACCGACTGCACGCGGCCTGCGGAAAGCCCGCGGCGGATCTTCTGCGATACGAACGGGCTGAGCTTATACCCGACCAATCGGTCTAAAATGCGGCGCGCCTGCTGGGCGTCCACCAAATCCAGGTCGATCTTTTCGGGGTGCGCCATGCCCTTTTGCACGCCCGATTTATTGATCTCGTTGAACTTGACGCGGTTTTTCTCGTCCAAGTCAAGCCCCAGCACCGTGGCAAGGTGCCACGAGATCGCCTCACCCTCGCGGTCCGGGTCGGTCGCGAGATACACGCGGCCGGCGTCCTTGACCAGCGCTTTAAGCTCCTTGACGAGCTTTTCCTTGCCCTTGACAATGGTGTATTTCGGCGCGAAATCGTGTTTGACATCCACGCTCAGCTTCGCGGCGGGCAGGTCGCGGATGTGCCCGACGGACGCGGTGACCTTATACCCTTTTCCGAGATATTTTTGAATGGTTTTCGCCTTGGAGGGCGACTCTACGATCACAAGATCTGCCATAGATAAACCTTCCTATATTTTTCTGTATTTTCTGCCTTCCGTAAGCTCTGCGCAGCCGTACAGCTCGAGCTCGGTGAGCGCCGCCAGGCACGCGGCTGCGGGAAGCCCCGCTTCCTCTGAAAGCACATCGATGTGCTTCGGTTCGCGCGCCAGCACACGGTACACCGTGCGCGCATTTTCGCTCAGCGCGTCAGGCAAGGCTTTCGGTTCTGAACCCGGCGCGCCGGGGTCGGGCGGCGCCTTACCGTCCTTTTCCGTTTTCAGCCGCTCTGCGCTGCGTGCGTGCGGCGTTTGTGCCGTATCCTGCCCGCTCTCGCGAAGCAGCTCTCCGAACGTTTTCTCCCCGCAGGCTTCGTGCAGTTCATCGGGAAAACGGTAAAGGTACTCCTCCAACACGTCCATGGGCGAGAACACGGGCTTTGCCCCGTCGCGGATCAGGCGGTTCGCGCCGGTAAAGGCGCTGGAGATCACGTCGCCCGGTACGGCGAACAGATCGCGCCCCTGCTCCATGGCGCAGCGCGCCGTGATCAGCGACCCGCTGTGCTCGCCCGCCTCAATGACCACGGTGCCCGGCGCGAGCGCAGAGATCACGCGGTTGCGCAGCGGGAAAGTGGTGCGCGACGCGGGGGCATAGGGGAGGAATTCGCTGATGACCGCGCCGCTGTGCGCAATCTTCCGCCGAAGCCCGCCGTTCTCACGCAGATAATCCGTACCGAGCCCGCATCCGAGGACAGCGATCGTTTTGCCGCCGGCTCGAAGCGCGCCCTCGTGCGCGGCACTGTCCACACCCAAAGCCCCGCCGGAAACTACGACCATGCCGCTTTTTGCCAGCGCTTCGGTCAAAAGCGAGGTAACGCGCAGTCCGTAGGCGGACGCCTTACGCGTACCGACCACGGCGACCTGCGCTTCGCGCAGCAGCACTGTCTCGTCGCCCCACACAAACAGCACGGGCGGCAGATTGCGCAGCTCCCGCAGGCGGTTCGGGTATAAAATCGAATCCGGCGTAACGATCTTCCAGCCGTTTTGCGCACAGTCGCGCAGCACGTCCGCAGACTGCGACGGGGAAAACTTGGTGAGCGCCGTGATCTGCTTCGCCGTCAAAAGCCCCGAAAGCCGCCATTCGGCGCTGCCCGCCTCGTAAAGCCCGCGCGCCGATCCGAAATATTGCAGAAGATCCTGCAAGGCTGCCGCCGGCCCGAGCGTGCGCAGCAGCCAGATCCAAAAAGCCGCATCATTCATTGCATCATTTCCCACATCAGGATCGCGGCGGCAGCCGCCGCATTGAGCGACTCCGCCCTGCCGCGCATAGGGATGGTGACGCGCGCCGAAGCCGCTTCGAGCACCGCGTCGGACACCCCGTTCCCCTCGTTGCCGACCACGAGAACCGCACCGCCGGAGAAATCCGCTTCCCGCAGAGGTACGGCAGTCTCGTCCGGTACGGCGGCATAGGTCGGCACCGTTTTGCCGAGCGTTTTGAGCGTTTCGGCAAGGTCCTCCGTCTCCAGCACCGGCAAGCGCAGCAGCGAACCCATGGAAGCGCGCAGCGCCTTCGGGTTAAAGCGGTCGCACCCGCCGGAAACGATCAGGCCCGTAACGCCCAGCGCCTCCGCCGTGCGGGAGGCGGCGCCGAGGTTCTGCGGGTTCTGGATATGATCGAGTGCAAGCCACCTTTCCCCGCGCCGCACCGTGAACGCCGCGCGCGGCGGGCATTTCGCCACGCAGAACACGCCCTGCGTTGAGACGGTGTCCGAGAGCTTTTCGGCGACTGCGTCGGAGATGAGGAACACCGTTTCGGCGGCGGAAAACAGCGTCTCCAGCCGTGCGCCGCCCTTATCTTTTGCCGCTTCGGTACAAAATACGCTTTCGATCATAAGCCCGCTTTCGGCGCAGTCCGCGCACAGCCGCAGGCCTTCAAGCACAAAAAGCCCCGTCCTTTTTCGTTCGGCCGCCGTATCGCGCAGGCGGCAAAACGCCTGCACACGCTCATTTTTGCGGCTTGCAATGGTCTGAAACTGCATACGCTCCCCCAGCAATTCGGCAAAATTCGCCGAGCCTTTGAAAACGGAAACCACGCCCCGCGTACACACTGGGCGTGGTTTTAGCTTATTGAAGCGCCGCTTTTGCCTGCTCGCACAGGGCGGTAAACGCAGCGGGATCCGCGATCGCGATCTCGGAAAGCATCTTGCGGTTGAGCTCGACGCCCGCCTTTTTCAGCCCGTTGATGAACGTGGAATAGTTCATGCCGTTGAGCTTGCACGCCGCGGAAATGCGGGTAATCCAAAGCCGACGGAAATCGCGTTTCTTCTGCTTTCTGCCGATGTAGGCGTACTGCCCGGACTTCATGACCGCCTGCTTTGCGGTCTTGAACAGACGGCTCTTGGAGCCGTAATACCCCTTTGCGAGCTTCAGGGTCTTATTTCTTCTTTTGCGCGTCATCATCGCGCCTTTTACTCGTGCCATTGCCTTGTTACCTCCGTATTATTCGCAGCGCTTCTTATTTATAGGGGATCAGGCGCTTGATCTGCTTTTGGTTGGTCGTGTCGGCGACCGCAGTCTTACGCAGGTTGCGCTTGCGCTTGGTGCTCTTTTTGGTCAGGATGTGCGACTTGTTCGCGTGCGCGCGGATGGGCTTGCCGTTTTTCGACAGCTTAAAACGCTTTTTCGCTCCGGAATGGGTCTTGATTTTCGGCATTTCAAATTCCTCCTGAATAATGAATGTAAGGTAATCCGCCGATCACTTCAGCGGCGCAAGGAACATCAGCATCTGACGGCCTTCCAGCTTAGAGGGCTTTTCGACCGTGGAGAAGTCCTTGCACGCTTCGGCAAATTTTTCCATGGAGCGGTGCCCCATTTCGGGGTGCGCCATCTCACGGCCGCGGAAGCGGATGGAAACCTTTACCTTGTTGCCCGCCTTCAAAAATTTCTCGGCGTGCTTTGCCTTGGTCTCAAAGTCATGCGTGTCAATGTTCAGAGAAAGGCGGATCTCCTTGAGCTCGACCGTTTTCTGGTTTTTGCGCGCCTCTTTGTCGCGCTTGGCCTTTTCAAAACGGTACTTGCCGTAGTCCATAATTTTACAGACGGGCGGCTTCGCCGTAGGCGCGATCTTCACAAGGTCGAGGTTTTTCTCCTCCGCCTTTTTGAGCGCGTCGCGCGCAGACATTAGCCCCAGCTGCTCGCCGGTTTCGCCGATCAGGCGCACCTCACGGTCGCGAATCTGCTCATTGAGCTGCAGGTCTTTGGTACTGATGCAAATCACTCCTTGAAAAAATATAAAAGCGCGAACGAAGACACGTTCACGCTTTGCAACACGCAGTTTTCCCGCAAGGGAAGAAAGGTATTGACCTGCTTTGTACGAAACGCACAGGTGAGAACGGAACGCTCTTCTTTGTTTGCTTTGGTATCATACACCATTTTCTTTCGGATGTCAACCCCGAATTTCGGGCGCACCGTAATTTTGCCGCGCGGCGCACAGCAACGCATTTGCAAAAGGCGGGCGAAAACTTTATGCGTTTGTACGGGGTTCGCCGCCTCACTTTAACAGCTTTTCCACATCCGACGGCAATATGCGCTTGGAGACGATAAACGTCTTGCGTGAAAGCTTCCCCTTATCCGTATCATAAGCGCCGCTTGCCTTGCGCACGGTCGAAAAGATGCCGTAGGACGAAGTGACAACCGTGCCGTCGGAAAGCACGACGTTGCCGCAGTAGCCCGTGTCGCCGTTGGCGGTCGCCGCGGGCGCGTCCTGCGCATCCAAATACGTGTGCGCGATCTTGATGCGGTACTGCCCCTCGCGCCCGTTTTTCAGGTCGTCATAGGTGCCCACCCAGGCGATCCAGCCCTCGGAATACCAGCCCATGCCCTTGCGCTCGTAATTCGTTTTCAGTTTTTCGGGGTCGCGCTCGATCGAGCGGAACGTGATGAACAGCCGCCCGTCGGGCAGCCACTCGGCCTTGTGCCGCTCCCCGTTTAAGGCGGCGGGCGCTTCCACGGGTGCAGACCATGTTTTGCCCTCGTCGCGCGAGAAACTGAGCATGGAATTGATCTTTTTCGAATTGCAGCGCCCGATGAGCATCAGCTCGTCACCCGTGCCGCCTTCAGAGCGCACGCACTCGACCTCGCAAAGCTGTGCGGCGCGCTCGAAGCCGCGGTAAGCCCTGAAATACCGTTCGGGGCGCGACCAGCGCATATGCCCTTCGTCATCAAAGGTAAGGATGGTTTTATAATTTTTAAAGCCGCGTTCGTGGAACAGCCCCATCCACTTATCCACAAATTTCCCGTTCTCTTTTAAGCGCGTCAGCGAGCTCATCGGCACGATGGGCAGACAGGAAAAATCGGGATCGCCCTTTGGGTAAAACAGCTCGTACTCGCTCCATGTTTTGCCCTCGTCCGAGGAAAGCGAGCAGGAAAAGCCGCCCGTCGTCGGCTCACCGGGCCACTTCGGGTTGCCGCAGATCAAAATCAGCTTGTCCCCCCAGCCGTGCTCGGAAAAGGTCAGGCGGTAGACCGTGGGGGTTTCGCGCGAATTTTCCCAGCTTTTCGGCGGATCTTCGATCGTATCGGGGTAGGTGCGCCCGCCGTCGTGGCTGATGCGCGAGAGCGTTTTGCCCTTGCCGTGCCCGGCGGGGTACATGGTCAGGATATCCCCGTTTTGCAGCAGCACCGAGTCCGGGTGCCCAAGGTACCCGTCGCCCTCGTCTACGGTCGAATACGCAAACAGGTACCGCAGCTCGTCCGGCACGGTTGCGTCCGCGCGGCTCAAATCGATCTGCGGGATCGTGTAATCCCGCCCCGGGGTGCGGTATTTGAAGAACATGCCCATGGAAAACCTCCGCGTTTTAGATTTTAGATTTTAGATATTAGATATTAGACGTTAGATGTGGGGTGGGGCGTTTGCGCAAAGCCGAAATGTTTCTCCGCTCACTTTTTCCAGAACGCGAAACGATGCTTTTTCGGCTTGCTTAAAATGGGATGATCGATGATCTGCACGCTTTCGCGGTCGGTGCCCTCCTGCTCGAAAACGATCAGCTCGTTGCCCGTTTCCTTCAAAAGCCCCTTCGGCAGATACAGCGTCACCTGCGGGCCTATCTCCCAATGCCGGCCGAGATTGAAGCCGTTTATAAACACGCATCCCTTTTTGAAGCCTGTCATATCCACAAAACAGTCCGCATCGGTTGCGGCGTCAAACGTACCGCGCAGGAAGCGCGGGCAATCATCCTTGGCCTTGCCGAAATCAAGCCCTGCAAGCGAATCGAGCGGCAGGGTGCGGACGGTAAACCCGAACAGTTCCTGGTTGCCGAGCAGCACGCGGCGCAGCCCCTTGCGGTCATACAGGTGCTTGCCGTAGTTAACGCGCCCCATGGCTTCCACCAGAATGTCGATCTGCCGCTCGCCGGAAAAGCCGGAAAGGCGCACGGAAAAGCCGTCGCCGTTTTCCATTTTCGGGTTGTCGCTGCGGTAATAGGTCTTTTTGAGCTTGCCGTCTATGTACAGATACGCGTTGTCATGCACGCCCTCGACATAAAGCGTCGCCGCTTCGTATTTGCCGCGCACCGTGACGGAATACAGGATATAGCCGAAGTTCTGCCCGAGCGCTTCCATGTGTACGGGTGCGGCGGTCTCGTGCGCCGTGCCGAGCACGTCGAGGTTTTCAAACAGCCCCGCGCTCTGCGTGAGCTTTACCTCGCCGACCGCCTGTAATTTCGGCTCGTCGGGCAGGCGGGTAAGTTTGATCCCCTGCTTGTCGCAAAGCAGCCGGCGCACGGCGTGATAGCCGGCCGTATAGCCGCCCCACTCATTGAGCAGCGCGCTGTAATCGTAGCTGGTCACCGTCGGCTCATAGCCCTTGCCGTAGTTGGCACCCGCCGTAAAGCCGAAGTTCGTGCCGCCGTGGAACATATACATATTGAAGCTCGCATCCATGTCCAGAAAATCGCCGATCTCCTTTGCGACCTCCTGCGACGAGCGCGTATGGTGCCGGTCGCCCCAATGGTCGAACCAGCCGCACCAGAATTCGCCGCACATGTGCGGCTGCTTCTTTTGGAATTTATCCAGTTTTTTGAGAAGCGTTTTGGCGCGCGAACCGAAGTTCATCACCTTGAGCACGTCGGGCAGACCGCCGCCGGACAGCATCCAGTCGCAGTCGCCGTCGGAGGTGAACAAAAGGCTGTCCATCCCCACGTCGAGCATGATCTGCCGCACCGCTTCGAGATAATCGTGGTCGTTGCCGTAGCTGCCATATTCGTTTTCGACCTGCATTAAGATGATGTTGCCGCCGTTTTTTTCGAGCAGCGGCACAATCTCGCGTGCAAGCGCCGCATAATACCGGCGCACCGCCGCAAGATACGGCGCATAGTTGCAGCGCAGGCGCATGTTTTCATCCTTTAAAAGCCACGCCGGGAAGCCGCCGAAATCCCATTCGGCGCAGATGTACGGACCCGGCCGCACGATCGCATACAGCCCGAGGCGCTGCGCCGTGCGCAGGAACTCGGCGATGTCGAGCATCCCCGAAAAACAGAATTCACCCTCGCGCGGCTCGTGCAGGTTCCAGCACACATAGGTCTCCACCGTGTTGAAGCCCGCCGCCTTGAGCTTTTCAAGCCGGTCTTCCCAATGCTCGCGCGGGACGCGGAAATAGTGTATCGCGCCCGAATAGATGGGGAACGGTTTCCCGTCCATGCAGAATTGTTCTTTTTCGATCGTCAGCATAGGTGAACTCCTGTTTTTTAGATTTTAGATGTTGGACATTGGATATTAGATGCGGGCTCGGTTAAGTTTGCAGCAAAGCCGAAAGGTGCACCTTGTAGGGGCGGGTCTCTGCGCCCGCCCGTAAGAGAGTTGAATTTTGCATTCGGTTTCGGCGACAAGCAGAATTACGGTTTTCATAACAGACGCAAGTTCTTTTCATTCCGCACTTTGCTCGGGCGGGCACTTAAGCCCCGCCCCTACGACTGCAAACATTCGATTCGCTGTGTCGTCGTATCTTTGCGGAAAACTGCCCCTATTGCCTCTGACCTCTAATCTCTTCCTTCTGAAAGCTCTCCTCACGCCAACCCCAGATATTCCTCTAAGCACTGCCCGCTTTCATGCATCTCCTTTGCCGCCTGTTCCCCGACAAAGCGCCAGTGCCACGGCTCATACAGCATGCCCGTAACATCGGTCTTATCCTCCGGATAGCGCAAAACGAAGCCGTATTCCCACGCATGCTCTGTAAGCCACGCAAATTCCCTTGTCGAAACAAAATCCGCACTCGCGCTGCCGATGTCTATAGCGAGCCCCGCATTGTGCTCGCTCGCGCCCGCCGGCTGGATGCGCTGTGCCGCCGCTGCCTGTGCTTCTTCCTGCGTCATCCCCGCGTTCAAATGCATCTGCACGCGGTTTTCATAGTTTTCCGCCTGCCGCGCCTGTGAGCAGTAGCCCGCATACGGTGTGAGCGTACAGCCGTCCGCCTTGGCAGCGGCATACATCTCGGCGAAATACGGCGCAACGCGCGCGTCCAGCTGCTCGTCGGAGCCCTCTACCGCCGCCGCAAGCTCCGGAACATAGTCTTCGGGCAGGCGGTATTGCAGCCCGATATAGGTCAGCGCCCAGTTGTCTCCCTCCGGCGTGACGGTCAGGATCTCGCCCTCGGCGGCGCGCTGCACGAGCCCCGCGCCCTGCGCAGTCGCGCCTTCAGTTGGGGCTTCGGTCGGGGCTTCAGTCGGGGCTTCGGTCGGCGCTTCGGTCGGCGCTTCGGTGGGCGGTTCCGTCACAGTCTCCGCCGGCTGCGCCGCGGCGCTGCGTTCGGTAAGCAGATACCCTGCCGTCAGCGCCCCGAGGATCACGAGCAGCAGCAGCGCCAAAACGCCCTTGGCTTTTAACATTCGTTTAGATATGGTTCTTGCCATTTGCATGTTCCTTCCGCACGGGCAAAGCCTTGTCCGTGCCGATCTTATTGTAGAAGTTTTGTGCGGCGATGTCAACCGTTTTGCGCATACGAAGGGTGCGCTTTTCTAATTCGGCAGCCGAAAAAATGAAATTTCTATCGACTTTGTCAAAGACTTGTGATACAATTATATAGATCTGTGTGCGCACAGCGCTTGGCATGCGCACGGCACAAAAATCCGGGGCTTACCCCCTTTTCACGGAGGAATGCTGATGCAAGCTCGAGAAAGCAATGCCAACTACCCTTCCCGCCGCCGCGAAATGGCGAATTTTGCCGCGCGTGAGATCAAACGGGTCTGTAAGGAGATCGGACCGCGCGCGTCCGGCGAGGAAAACGAACGCAAGGCGCAGGCGTATCTTGCCGAATCGATGAAATCCGTTGCCGACAGCGTGGAGATCGAGGATTTCGAGCTGCACCCCAAGGCATTCATGGGCTGGGTGCTTTTGGACGTGTGCCTGATGCTCGTGTCGGGCGTGCTGCTCATTTTGGGGCTTTTGGATGTGTTCCCCGCCGCAAGTACGGCGCTGACGGCGGTCGCGACCGTGCTGACCGTACTTTCGATCCTGTTTTTGGTGTTTGAATTTTTGCTGTACAAGCCGCTTTTGGATCCGTTGTTCCCGAAGCGCAAATCCTGCAACGTCATCTGCACCCGCAAGCCGAAAGGCGAGGTCAAGCGCCGCATCGTTTTCTGCGGCCACATGGATTCGGCGTATGAGTGGACGTATCTGCGCAAGGGCGGCGGCAAGGTGTTCGCCGCCGTAGTCGGCGCGGCATTCGGCTCGGTTTTCGTGCAGCTCGTGCTGGACATCCTTGCGTTTCTGCCGCTGCCCGGCACTGCTGACACCGTGCTTTTGGTGCTCGCCGTTCTCACGACGCTTCTTGTGATCCCGGGTGCGTTTTTTGTAAATTGGAAATGTGTCGTGCCGGGTGCAAACGACAACCTCACCGGCGTGTTTGCTTCCATGGCGGTGGTGCGCTTCCTTGCGGCGAACGACATCCGCTTTGAAAACACCGAGGTCGCCGCTGTCTCCATGGGCTGTGAGGAAGCGGGGCTTCGCGGGGCGAAGGCCTTTGCCGCAAAGCACGCCAAGGCGGATGTGGAGACCGTTTACATCGTGACGGATACGCTGCGGGATTACGATTTCATGGGTGTATACAACAAGGATATGACCGGTATTGTAAAGCTGGACGCGCAGGCGGCGGCGCTTTTGAAAGCGGGCGCCAAAAACGCAGGGCACGAGCTGCCGTTTGCCAAGGTGTTCTTCGGCGCGTCGGACGCGGCGGCGCTGAAACAGGGCGGGCTTTGCGCGGCAACACTTGCGGCGATGGATCCCACGCCCGCGCGCTATTACCACACGCGCACCGACACCGCCGACAACCTCGACCTAAAAACGCTGGAGGCGGGCATCGACGTGCTGCTGGAAACCGCGTTCCTGTATGACGCAAAGGGACTGCGCAACGAATATGACACGGCTTCTGCCGCGCAACAATAAACGACCATACAAAGGGGAATGACCATGCAAGTAAGGCTATTGAAAATCGGCTGCGTTTTGATGGCGCTCTTGTTGTGCATCGGCATGTTTGCCGGCTGCAGCATCGGCGCACAGGAAGAAGAATCCGAGCCGGTCGCCGTCACGCTCAAAACGGATCTCCATGACGCAAGCTTTGAATTCACCTACGGCGAGCTGCGCGAGATCCTGGATGCGGAATCGCTTTCCAACCTGTTTGAAAGCTACGAAAACAAGACCGACGACGTGACCATCACGCTTACCTACAACGACATCCGCGCGCGCTACGGCTCGAACGAGGAAGTGTTCAACGCAGTCATGGCGCTGCTGACCGACGAGGAGCGCGCACAGCTCTCTGCCAACCGCACCGAAGTCCTCCGCTATTACACCGAGATCGCAAACGCGATCAAGGCACAGCAGCCTGAAACGATCCGTTCCGAGAGCTTTTGGGTTGAGGATGACACCATTGCATTCACCGCGGCGGACGGCACCGTGCAGGATGATTCGTCCACCATTTCCAAAGCGGCGCGGCTGTACAAGGATATGATGATGAACGGTCTTTCCGAAGCGCTGCCGAACAACGAGACGCTGAAAGCCGGTACGGATCTGACCGACGCACTGTATTTGCAGGGCACAGACGCCATCACGGCGCTGACAGACGCAGATCTGGAAGCGGTATATTCCTCCGTCAACGAAACGACCGAAAACGACTCGAACGGCAACCCCGTGGTCACGGAACTGACACGCACCGTGGAGCTGCACGTGATCCCTGAGGAAGCGTCGATTTTGCGCGCCGTGGATATCCGCGACGAGCAGACGGTCCTGGATCTTCTCAACCGCGAGGAGAATTCCTTTACGGTTGACGGCTACACCCTGTCCTTTACGGGGCTGACGATCACGGCGATCTTCGACGCCGATACCGACGAGCTGCTGTCGCTTTCCTACGATAAGTCTATGAAAGTCTCCGCGACCGTCACAGGCACGGGCACGCTCGCGCCTTTGGGCACGCAGACGCTTGATTTCGACTGCGGCGCAAACACGTATTATCAGTTCGGCTGGGCGGATCAGGCGACGGCTTGATCCGCGCCCCCCTGACCGTTCCCGAAGCTCCGATAGAAAAAGCCCCGCCGGTGCGGGGCTTTTTTAGAAACCGTCGACAGGGGTACAGGGCGGAAGTGTGCCCTTGGCTTTGCACATGCTTCCCCCGCCCACATCTAACATCTAATATCTAATTATCTAAAATCTAAAACGCGGAGGTTGTTATGACTGAACAGGAACGCATCGATCTGTATACGAGCATCGTCCCCAACCGCCGTCAGCTCCTGATCCAGGAAATGCGGTATTACGCCTTTGTCCACTACACGGTCAATACCTTTACGAACCGCGAATGGGGCAACGGCAAGGAACCCGAAAGCGTTTTTAATCCCGCCGCGCAGGACACAGACCAGTGGTGCGAGGCGATCGCGGATGCCGGCATGAAAGGCGTGATCCTCACCTGCAAGCACCACGACGGCTTCTGCCTTTGGCCCACAAAGACGACCGAACATTCCGTCAAAAACAGCCCATATAAAAACGGCAAGGGTGATGTGGTGCGCGAAGTGGCGGATTCCTGCCGCAAATACGGGTTGAAATTCGGCGTCTACCTTTCCCCGTGGGACCGCAACTGCCCGCTGTACGGCACCCCAGGCTACAACGATTTTTATATCGAGCAGCTCACCGAGCTTTTGACGAACTACGGCGAGATCTTCATGCTTTGGCTTGACGGCGCCTGCGGTGCGGACGCTGCCGGTCAGCCCAAGCAAAAATATGACTTTGAGCGCATTTGGAAAACGGCGGTCGAATTGCAGCCGAACATCGTCATGTCGGGCTGCGCACCGGATGTGCGCTGGATCGGCAACGAGAGCGGCAAGACCCGCGAAAGCGAATGGAACGTCGTACCGCGCTTTGCTTACGATCAGCAGAACCTCGCGGCGAACTGCCAGCAGGATGAAAATATGCGCAAATTCCAAAAGCGCTGCCAGGACGCCATGCTGCCCGACCTCGGTTCGCGCGCGTTTTTGGCAAACTATGATGACTTTATGTGGTATCCCGCCGAGGTGGACGTTTCCATCCGGCTCGGCTGGTTCTACCACCCGCTGCAGCGCGCCACGCTCAAATCCTTGCGCCATCTTATGAAAATTTATTATACTTCGGTCGGCAGCAATGCGCTGTTGCTTTTGAACATCCCGCCGAACCGCAAAGGCCGCTTTGCCAAGGCCGATGTGCGCCGCCTGCGGGAGATGGGCCTCTGGCTTCGGAAAGAGGACGCATGCGTCATCGAAAGCCGCCGCACCGACAGCGAAAACGGGTTTTCGATCACGCTGGAATTCCCGAAGCAGTCCGTTGACCGTGTGCGCCTTTCCGAAGATACCACCAAGTCCCAGCGCGTAGAAGCGTTTGAGATCTATGCCGGCGAGAAATGTGTGTTCCGCGGGACGATCATCGGCTTTTCGCGCATCGCCATTTTTGACGAGCCCGTGACGACCGACCGCCTGGAAATTCGCATCACGCAATGCCGCAACGAGCCGTATATCGACCGCACCGAGGTCTGCAAGACCGGTGCATATCGGTTTTGACAAATCGGTTACAATAAACAAAAGGACGGTTCTGTGTCTTAGCCGCACAGAACCGTCCTTCTTTCTCTTTTGCGCTACCGCCGTATATCTAAAATCGTGCAGACCCACGCGCCAACAAGGCAGGCGAACGCGGCGACCAGCAGTACCGCGCCTAAGGGCGAAACCACCGCGCAAAACGCCGCAAAGCATAGGGCTGCGGCAGAGGCGACGGGCAGCCAGACCGCCGCGCGGCGCAGCTCACCATAAGCGTGGTAACAAAACACACCTAAGCCCGCGACCAGCAACACACCCGCAAGAACGATGACAGGCAGCCTTCCGAAATACTGCCAAAACCGACCGAGGGAGAAAATAATGAAATAATTCAATACCATCAAGCCGAAATACAGCGACGCGAGACTGAAAAGCACCAGCCCTGTCAACGTACCGATTTTTGTCCGACGCTTCATGCTGTCCTGTCCCTTTCTTATCCCTGTCCCGAATATAGCACATCCGCCGCGGTTTGTCAAACGCGGGCTCTTGTTACGCCGCATTCGCATACTGTCTGCCTGCGCTGTCGATCCGATAATTCTCCCAATAGATCAGCTCCTCCACCGTGACGAAGCTGTACCCCTCCTCCGACAAAATCCGCAGGATCTCACGCAGGGCGTCCGGCGTGTTCTTCACATCGTTGTGGAACAGGATGATGGAGCCGTTTTCCGCCGCCGCCGTCACGCGTTCCACCATTTCTTCCGCCGACAGCCCCTGCCAGTCGAGGCTGTCCACCGACCACTGCACGGTCTGCATGCCGAGCGCTTCTGCGGCGATGATCGTATCATCCGTGTAATCGCCTGACGGCGCACGCAGCACACGCGGGCGTGCACCCGTGCAGGCTTCGATCGCCGCCGAACACGCCTCCATGTCTGCAAGCAGCTCGTCATACGTCAATTCGCTGTACGCCTTATGGCTGTCGGAATGGTTGCCGATGGTATGTCCCGCGTCGTAAAACGCTTTGACGCTTTCGGGGTATTTGCGCACCCAGTCCCCGACCGCAAACACCGTCACATGGGCGTCATATTCCGCTAAGATCTCTAAAAGCTCCGCTGTATCCTCCGCGCCCCAAGCCGCGTCAAAGGTGATGGCGATCTTTTTTTCTGCGGTCTCCACACAGTAGACAGGCAGCCGCCGCGCCTGTGCCTGTGCCGCCGTCCCGCTCGCATATTGGTTGGAAACGCCCGCAAGCACAAAGGCGGCGGCAAGGATAAGCACCAGCCCGATGGACAGCGCCCGACGTGTGATCAGTATATATCGCATAAACACCCCTCCCGGCAATATATATGCACAGGCGGGATGTGAATATAGCGCACAGGCTTGCCCTTTTTGCTGATGTGGCAGGAAAAGCAAATATAGCGTAACGCAAAAGCGGTGCGTACCATTTCGGTACGCACCGCCCTTTATATTTGGGGTTCGGTTTTATGCTCAGCCGACAGGGACGAGGTCCGCATAGCTGAAGTTGCTGAAGTTGTTGGTGACCTGCGTGGTCGCGTCGCCGACGATCTGCACGGTATTCGTGCGAACCGTGAACTTGCCGTATGCCTTATAGGAATAAGACAGGCTCTGCAACTGATCCGTCGTGCCGTTGTAAACGAACTGGACGGTGATGTCGGAATACGCCATCTCCAGATCCGTCAGCTTCAATACGCTGATCGAAGTGCCGGCGAGGTTGATCGCATTGGCGATTACGTCCTCGACCTCATTCTGCACCAAATAGTCCTCGGTGAAGCGGGAAAGCCCGGTCGCGCCCGCACGGTTCGGATTGTCTACGTTCTTCAGGCGGATCGTATAGCTCTGGTATGCTTCACTCGTGACGTTCGAGGAAACGATCTGAATATCGTCTGCCGTCAGATCCGTCGTCTTCAGCAGATAGTTCGCCTGACCGGCTTCCTGGATCGCGGCAAGCGTATCCGCACTGTAACGCTGCGAAATTGTACCGACATCCACGAAATCGCCCACGATGCTGTCCAGCGAAAGGTTGGCAGCAGAAAGGATCTGATCGAGCATTTCGGTTTGTGCCCCGACGGATGCGTGGCCGTCCGGCGTGAAGCTTGCTGTGCGGTTGAAGGTGTAGGCATCCAACGCGGCGTTTGAAGTCGCGTCGTTGAGGATCTGCGCGATCTGCGCGCGAGCTTCCGCGTCGCCGACTTCGCCGACAAAGGCATATTCTTCCGGATCATGTGTGATCGCCGGCTGACCGGTGAAGGATTCTTCAATGCGGTCCAGCAGGGAGATCAGTGAGCTTTGCAGGCTGTCGATGCCGTCCGCGATCGTAATGCCGAGGCCGTCCAGATCCAGCATGCCCGCGAGGGAGCTCAGGTCAATGTTGCCCAAAAGGCCCATGAGCATATCCAAAATACCGCCGCCGCTGCTGCTGTCGCTGCCGCTGTCCCCGGAGGGCGTTGTGGTAGAAGGCGTCTCAGCCGGCGTCGTGGGGGTATCCGTCGTATCCCCGCTCGAGTTCTGCACCACGACCTGTTGTGCGGCCGGAGAGTACAGCGGTACCGTATGCGGGTCGCCGGAGGAGGCAAAGCCATAAATTCCGGCGGTCAATGCAACCGCAAGCACGATCGCGCAAAAGCGCACCCAACCGCGCTGGCGTCTGCTCTTTTTTGCCTGAAGTTCCTCGAGCGTCAGCTCGGGCTTATTTTTCTTCGCCATGGTATTCTTCCTTTCGCAAATCCATTGCAGTCTGTATCAAGCACGGTTTAATATACGAAGTTCGTGTAGGAA
>JFBN01307204.1_pt2 | contig 94842 bp, 78 predicted proteins | sample 768741 | NCBI WGS metagenome assembly JFBN01 (sample SAMN01983846, study PRJNA193217) | chicken gut metagenome | biome: terrestrial biome; isolation source: ceca of Broiler chicken | host: Gallus gallus | place: United Kingdom: England | collected 2010-09-07
GCGGCCTTCATGGACGGCGACATACAGGACTGTATCGACCACCTCATCGTGGCCGAGAATGCCGAGCGGCTCAAAGAGAGTGAACTATAATCCCCATATATCATGAACAAGAAACAGCTATTTGAAAATATCAAGCGGAAGAAATCGTTCCTCTGCGTAGGGCTCGATACCGACATCAAGAAGATTCCCGAGCATCTGAAATCGGCCGACGATCCCATCTTCGCCTTCAACCAGGCAATTATCGATGCCACGGCCGACCTCTGCGTGGCCTACAAACCCAACTTGGCCTTCTACGAGAGTCTGGGCGTGATGGGCTGGACCGCCTTTGAAAAAACCGTCAGCTATCTGCGCGAGAACTACCCCGACCAGTTTATCATCGCCGATGCCAAGCGGGGCGACATAGGCAACACCTCGGAGCTCTATGCCCGCAGCTTCTTCTGCCACCTCGATCTCGATGCCGTAACCGTGGCCCCCTACATGGGCGAGGATAGCGTAAAACCTTTCCTGGGCTACCCCGACAAGTGGGTCATTCTGCTCGGCCTCACCTCCAACAAAGGGTCACACGATTTCCAGCTGACCACCGATGCCAACGGCGAACGCCTCTTCGAGAAGGTGATGCGCGTGGCTCAAACCTGGGCAACCGACGAGCAACTGATGTTTGTCGTAGGAGCCACCCAGGGCAAACTGTTTGAAGACGTGCGCCGCATCGCCCCGAACAACTTCCTGCTGGTGCCCGGCGTAGGAGCCCAGGGCGGCAGCCTCGAAGAGGTAGCCACCTACGGAATGAACAGCGAGTGCGGCCTGCTTGTTAATTCTTCGCGCAAAATCATCTACGCCGCGGCCGACGAAACGTTTGCCCAGGCCGCCCGTGAGGAGGCCTTGAAAGTGCAGTACGAGATGGAACACCTGCTGCACAAGAAAGGATTACTCTGATTTTTAGAGAAAATAGCATTTAATAGTAAAAAGATAATCGATTTTTACCTAAATTTGCCAAACAGAAACGAGTTACATACTAAATATTAAACGATATGCAAACAATTGACAATTACAATTTTGCCGGCAAAAAGGCATTTGTACGCGTAGATTTTAATGTTCCCCTCGACGAGAACTTTAACATCACCGACGACACTCGTATGGTAAAAGCATTGCCTACGTTGAAGAAGATCCTGGCCGATGGCGGTAGCCTCATTATCGGTTCGCACCTGGGCCGCCCCAAAAAAGGTCCCGAAGATAAATTCTCGTTGCGTCACATCGTAGCTCACCTGAGCGAACTGCTGGGCACCGAAGTAAAATTTGTCGATGACTGCGTAGGCGACAAGGTAAAAGCTGCTGCCGCTGCCTTGAAACCGGGCGAAGTGCTGTTGCTCGAGAACCTCCGCTTCCACGCCGAAGAAGAGGGTAAACCCAGAGGCTTGGCCGAAGATGCCAGCGACGAGGAAAAAGCTGCTGCCAAGAAAGCCATTAAAGCCAGCCAGAAAGAGTTTACCAAAGAACTCGCCAGCCTGGCCGATGTATATGTAAACGACGCCTTCGGTACGGCTCACCGTGCCCACGCCTCCACGGCTTTGATGGCCGAATACTTTACCCCCGAGAACAAAATGTTCGGTTACCTCATGGGTAAAGAGGTAGCTGCCGTAAACAAAGTGATGAAAGAGATGGTTCGTCCCTTCACCGCTATCATGGGTGGCTCGAAAGTTTCGTCGAAAATCGACATCATCGAGAATCTGTTGACCAAAGTCGACAACCTCATCATTGCCGGTGGTATGACCTACACCTTTACCAAAGCTCTGGGTGGCAAAATCGGTAACTCGATCTGCGAAGACGACAAACTCGACCTGGCACTCGAACTGATTGAAAAAGCCAAAGCCAACCACGTGAACCTCGTATTGGCCGTCGATGCCAAAATTGCCGACGACTTCTCGAACGACGCTCACACCGACTTCTGCGATGTAGACAAAATTCCCGACGGTTGGGAAGGTATGGACATCGGTCCCAAATCGGAGGCTCTGTTTGCCGACGTTATCAAGAAATCGAAAACTATCCTGTGGAACGGCCCGACAGGCGTATTCGAATTCGACAACTTTACATCGGGTTCGCGCGCTGTTGCCGAGGCTATCGTAGAGGCTACCAAGAACGGTGCATTCTCGCTCGTAGGTGGTGGTGACTCGGTAGCTTGTGTCAACAAGTTCGGCTTGGCCGACCAGGTATCCTACGTTTCGACGGGTGGTGGTGCCCTGCTCGAAGCTATCGAAGGTAAAGTATTGCCCGGTATCGCCGCTATCCAAGGCTAATACCCCGACGATATAAATCGCATAAATAGGGCCCGGAAGAGATTCTTCCGGGCCCTATTTTCTATTTCAATGCACACAGCTCCATATAACACCCCTACCCCCGTCCGGCCCGAGCCCTGAACTCATTGGGGGTACACCCGGCAACCCGCTTGAACATGCGGCTCAAATGTTGTGGATACTGAAATCCCAGTTCATAGGCAATCTGAGTAGAGGTTTTGCGGGACGATACCAGTTGCTCCTTGGCCAACTCGACGAGCTTGGCCTGGATATACTCCGAGGGAGCCTTACCCGTCTGTTTGCGAATCATATCGCTGAAATAGTTGGGCGACAGGAATACCCGGTCGGCAAAATACTTGACCGTGGGCAGACCGTTTTCCTGAGGAGTCACCCCGTCGAAATAGTCGTCGAGCAATCGCTCGAAGCGTACAATCGTGTCGTGGTTCTGCTCACTGCGAGTCGTAAATTGACGGTCATAGAACCGCAGACAATAGCCCAGCAACACATCTATCTGATCGACGATGAGCCGCCGGCTCAACCCGTCGGGCCGATGCTGCAACTCGCGTTCGATATAATCCATGCACCCTTCGATAATACCTCGTTCCTCTTCCGACAAATGTAACGCTTCGTTCTCTTCATAAGAGAAAAACGTGTAGTTCTTCATCTCCTGTCCCAGCACCGTGCCACGAATCAGGTCGGGGTGGAACAATACCCCCCGGGCCGAAGGCGGCTTTGTACCCTCGGGATAATTTGTACCCACAATCTGTCCCGGAGCAATGGCTACCAATGTGCCGTCGGCATAGTCATAACGACCGCGGCCGTATGTCAGTTCGCCACACATCTCCCGTTTCAAGAACAGGGCATAAAATCCGAAATTCATCTTGTAGGGCATCAACTGTTCGGGACGACTTAAATCGACCACACTCACCAAGGGGTGTAATGTGGGTATGCCGAACAACCGATTGTACTTTTCAACCGTATCGATTTGCAGGATTTCGTTCATACCGCTTTTCTCTTTAAATAATCTATCCAAAGATAGCGAAAGGTGAGTGCAGAGACAAACGGGAAAACTTGTTTTTCAAGTTTGGCTATGCCGAACCGACTCCTATCTTCGTGCAACAAAGATACCGAAAGGCGAGCGCAGGGGCAAATGCAAGGCCCTAATTTTTACGGAGCACCCACTCGTTCAGCCCTGCCGGGGAGCAAACCCGAAGCCCATTACCAGGAACGAAGATTGGGGTACAAGATTCAAAGATTCGTCTACAAAGCGGGTCAATAATCCGCTCTATTTTTGTATCGAGAAAAAAAAGATACCTCAAAGTATATCACCAAGATTTAAGACGCATGAAGACAAAGTTTTTTATTTTCAATCTGTTTCTAACCCTTTTTACAATGAATACGATTCAAGCACAAGAGAACGACAAGACGTTTGTCCCGAGCGACCGGGTTACCGTCGAACGGGTACATTTCAAAAATCGGTTTGGCATTACCCTGGCCGCCGACATGTATAAACCCAAAAACGCAGAGGGAAAGCTGCCGGCCATTGCCATTTCGGGTCCCTTCGGCGCCGTCAAGGAGCAGGCTTCGGGACTCTATGCCCAGACCCTGGCCGAACGCGGGTTCCTCACCATTGCCTTCGACCCCTCTTACACGGGCGAAAGTAGTGGCGAACCCCGGTACGTGGCTTCGCCCGACATCAATACCGAGGACTTCTGCGCGGCCGTTGACTTTCTGTCGATACGCGACGACGTAGACCCCGAGCGCATCGGTATCCTGGGCATCTGCGGCTGGGGCGGTATGGCTCTGAATGCAGCGGCCATCGATACCCGCATCAAGGCTACGGTAACTTCGACCATGTATGACATGAGCCGGGTGAGCGCCAACGGTTATTTCGACTCGATGGATGCCGACCAGCGTTATGCCCTGCGCCAAAAGCTCAATGCCCAGCGCACCATTGATGCCCGCAACGGCTCCTATGCGTTGGCCGGTGGTGTGGTAGACCCGCTGCCCGCCGATGCTCCGCAATTTGTCAAGGATTACTATGCCTACTACAAGACGCCGCGGGGTTATCACAAACGCTCGCTCAACTCCAACGGCGGCTGGAACGTGACCTCGGCCCTCTCGTTCATCAACACGCCTCTGCTCACTTACAGCAACGAGATACGCAGCGCCGTGCTCATAATTCACGGCGAGAAGGCCCACTCACGCTATTTCAGCGAAGATGCGTTCAAGAAACTCACCGGCGACAACAAGGAGCTGATGATTATCCCCGGTGCTTCGCATGTCGACCTCTACGACCGTGTCGACATCATTCCGTTTGACAAAATCGAATCGTTCTTCCGTGAATACTTAAAATAAAATACAATCATGACACTTCAAGAATTTCTGCAACATACGGCCGAATGCAAACCGCTTCGCGGAGCCGAAATCGGACAGTTCATGAACGAGATGAGTGATGAGGCCCGGCGCATCACATGCCAGATGAACAACGCCTATCATACCCCCGACGAGATTCGCGAACTGCTTGCCCAACTTACCGGGCAGCCCGTACCCGATACGGTGCGGGTATTCCCTCCGCTCTATGCCGACTTCGGCAAGAACATACATCTGGGTGAGAATGTCTTTATCAACGACTGTTGCCACTTCCAGGACCATGGTGGCATCACACTCGGCGACGGTTGCCAAATCGGGCACGGCGTGGTATTTGCCACTCTCAACCACGGCCTTGCCCCCGAGGACCGACAGACTACCTACCCGGCCCCTATCGTACTGGGACGCAACGTGTGGGTAGGAGCCAACGCTACCATTCTGCAAGGGGTAACCATCGGCGACAATGCCGTAGTGGCTGCGGGTGCCGTGGTGACCAAAGATGTGGCTGCCAATACGGTAGTCGGCGGTGTACCGGCCCGGTTGATTCACGTGATTGAAACCAAACCAGAGACCAAATAACAATTCATGATGAAACCGCTGATTGCAACCGCCCTTGCCATACTTTTTGCCGTAAGCTCGGGTTGGGCCTTCACCGCCTGCGACCGTAACGACGAGCCTACAACGACCGTATCAGGTAATACTCCTGATGATAATGATAACGATGACGACAACCCCGAAACACCCGACGCTATGACACTGAATATGAAAATAGGGAACTCTACGTTTACCGTTACCCTTGCCGACAATGCTATGGCTCAGGCTTTTGCGGCCTTGCTGCCGTTGAGCCTGAACATGAGCGAACTGAACGGCAACGAAAAGTATATCTATCTCGACCAAAGTTTGCCCTCTCAGCCCACATCGCCGGGCACCATACAGACGGGTGACCTGATGCTCTACGGCTCGACGTGCATCGTGCTGTTCTACGAGAGCTTCTCCACCTCCTACCGCTACACCCGCATCGGGCGTGTAGACAATCCGGCTGGACTGGCTGCCGCCGTAGGTTCGGGCTCCGTAACGGTATCGTTTGAACGCTGACCCCGGGTTTCACCTCTACAAAAGAAGAGCGTTCGGTCAGGAGCAAGACTCCGGCCGAACGCTCTTCTTATTTCGTGAAGACAAGATGTAATCTACATCTGTTGCTGCAATGTTTTATCAACCGACTTGCGGTCAAGCAACTGCTTCCGATAATCCTTCAACATGGCCACATCGGTATTTTCATGACCCCCCTTCTCCTGAAACAGATCGAGCGACTTGTCTACCCATTCGATGGCCTTGTCATACTGATCGTGCAACTCGTTATAAACCGCCAGATTGGCAGCGGCCATAGCCCGATCGGTCTTGTTTTTCTGCTCCTCATAGACATATTCCCACAGATACGAAGCCTCGGTAAACCGTTGCTGTTGCCAATAGTCGTTCGCATCTTTCATGGCCGGATTGGTCGACGTGTACAGGTAACGGTCCACCTGGTCTACATGCGGGACAAGCAAGTCGCGTACCCGCTGGGAGACATGCTGCATAGCGGTTTGAACAAAACCGACGGTCGACGGTAAATACCCGTGAGCTTCGTCGGGGGTATATCCAAAGGTCTGCCAATAGACGGTATCGACCACCAGTTCAGTGGTAGGATCGACCCGATCGGGCCAGTAGACCCGCAACCACAGTGTGGTAGCCACCGACAGATTGGTCACGAACAGCGTTTCGCCATAATCGTCGTACAACGGTTGGTCCTCCATGGTGACAGCCATATTGGTCTTGTCGAGAGAGAGTACGGCCGTGTGGGAGGCTCCTCCCCTGATGGTCTCTAACTGACGATTGTCCAACAACGGATAGAGGCTCTTGGGCAGCGTGATGGAATCGTCATAGAAAATGGTTATCTCGGGGAAATAATGGGCATTGTCCAACTCAACGGCGATATTCTCGGCCAACCGATAAGTGGTACTGTCGTGCGGAACGACAAGTGTGAACTCTTTTGCCGAAATATCCTTATATCGATTACCCTCCTTCTCCTCGGGCTCAGCCGAATTATTGACCACCGTTAACCTCGTGACAGTGGGTGGAAAAGTTACCTTGGCCGGCCTCCACACATCGAGCGAAAGAACCGATACCGACCGGCAACCCGTCAGCAACAACGCAGCGGCCACGATAAAAAACAGACTCTTTTTCATATTAAAACCTCCTTTTCATCACGGGTTTTCTCTACAAATGTAATCATAACAACAGCTTCTCGGGGCAAATCACCTGTATTTAAGCTATTTTAATGATTTACGCATACGCCTCAACAGGGCCCTCATGCCGGGCGAACGGTCGGCATCGTTCATCTCCACGATTTGCCGCAGCATATCACCGGCCCACTCGACCTGACCGGAAAGATGATTCAGGATAGTGAGATACCACACCAACTCCGACACCTTGACCTCCGGCTCTATACTCCATGCACAAAGGGTTTGTACCCACCTCTCGGCCTCTTCGTGAGCAGGGAGATATTCGCCCTGTTCAAGCATGCGGTACAGCAGATGGGCATATATGCGCCTTACGCCCCGATGCGTCATCTGGCTTCCATCGGACAAGAAGCAACTCTTGTATTTCAAGAAGAGGGGCCGGTCCCGTTCATATACGATTTCCAGACAGCGTGCCGCCCGAAAGGCCTCGGCCCCACTACCCCGTACCCAGGACAGCAACTCGTCGAGACACGGGTAGCGCCGCATTTGCTCGACCACCCATTCGGTCATGTATTCCTTTTTACAAGGCTTTGAAACAACCGCCAGCCAATCATTCGGTATCATTCACCCCACTCTTTTGACAAGTAAATGTAGCGATTCATTTTTGTTTTCACAACTGTGCTAACAAAAATTAGAATATCGATTTGCACCCTTCAAGAGAGAGATAAAAAGATAAAAAAAACGGAGTCGTTGAAAAACGACTCCGGACTGTTATGCAGGCTATTCAATCTTGTCATCTCACTACTACCCGAGTTACTTCCGTACCACAACGCACGATATAGATACCCGGTGCGGGAACCGACAGGAGCGCCCGTCCATTGACATCGGTAGTCACAACGGCTTGTCCCATAAGGTTGATTACCTCTACCGGCAGAGCCGATTCATTCTCGACCACGATACCACCTTCGGCGGCGTAAACCCGATGGTTTACTTCAAGTACATCACAGATACCCGACGGAGCATCTAACTTCACTTTCACCGTATTGGAGTAGGCACTCTCCTCTCCCTCGGCCGTAACGGCCTTCACCTGATAGGTGTAGACATATCCCGGTTCAAGATCGACAAACTGATGGGAGGTTGAGGTAATACCTGTCAAGGTCAAGGGCCACTCTCCGTCAACGGTTTCCGAACCCATTCCGTCCGATTGCACTTCGCCGCTATATACCACGATGTTGTCGATATAGGCTCTCTTTCCACTGGTGGACACCACTTCAAGCACGATGCGACTGCTGGCCGTTCCGCCAGTCAAGGTCAACGTATAGGTATTCATCTCATCGACAGGCAACATATCGGTGGTTTGGGCGTTATCTTCGTCGTCTTCGAGATAGACCTTCATCACAGACTGCTCTTTTGAGTTATACCGCGAAGCATCGAAACAAACCGTAAATACACCACCGCACGACGAGAGGTCAAGTGCGGGTGTACACAAGGCCCCGCTATTAGCCGAGTTGCCCAGTTTTATCTTACCCACCTCGGGATAAACATATTTTCCACGCCAACCCGGTGTTTCGAAATATTGGTCGGCAATATCTTTCATCGACCCGATTCCGCCCACATTGGTCGTGCTTGCAGTCGAAATGTTGTTGAAACTTTCCGATAACAGGATATCCCCCCCGGCCGACGGATCTCTGCGTCCGACCTTCAACGTGTAGCTGGCAGCATTCTCAACAGGCGACCAACTGGCCGTAAAGCCGGTTGCCGAAACTTCGGTAGCCTCGTTGGCAACCGGGGCTATTATGGCGGGGGTTCCCCCCATGAAATCGAAAGTTATCACGCCATTATTGGCAGCAATATTGGTCACCGGTTTTCCCAACAGTTCACCCGTGTTGGTTCGTGCCGCAGGCCGACTGCTGTCGGTAAACGAGTTGTTACCCCCATAGGGATACAAATCGCCATACTCATTTCTTGAACTATACTGGTTATCGGCAGGCATGATGGTCATGCGCTGGCGAGTCGACTCATTGTTAACCGTATTTCTATCCCAAACCGACTGGTTGTAATCGACCTTCAATATCATCAATCCCGAGGAGGCCATATACTGGTCCCACCCCTTTTGCTGACGGTTTTCGAGGGTAAAATACTGATTCTTGTCGCTCGACACAATCTTGTAGGCCTTGTGACTGTCGGCCAGATTTTCAAGTGTAATCGATGCCGGCGATGTCAACTCTTCAATCGTGAGCCAACCGCAGAACTCGCGTTCATAAGCACTGTACCCTACGGGAACCGAACCATCGCTATACCCGTCGCCATTAGCATCGGGCCCATTGTAACACCCATAATCCATAAGGCTCCATGAACTCATTCCATAATTGGGATTATACGAACCGCTCGTATCATAGAAATCGGGCAATCCCAGCGTATGACTGTACTCGTGACAGAATGAACCTATGCCATCGCGATAGGTTCCCCGATTGCCCAGCAACTCGGCCGAGCAGGCATAAGCATCAATGTACTTACCGTCGACAAGAACGGACCTCCCTGCTCCTTGATAAACATACCAGGCATGAGGCCACACGGTATCGTCGAGCGAACCTTGCGCATCGTTTGCCGATTCGCCATAACCGGCATAAATGACATAGACCAAATCGACAAAGCCATCATTGTTGCGATCGTACAGGGTGAAATCGACCATCGACTCGGCCTTCCGGCAGGCATCGATAATCATTTCCGACGCATTGGGGTCAGTGCTGCCATCACTGCCGTTACCGCCATAATAGGCCATCTTCTTATCGAGTGTTATGGGCCCTACCACATCGAAGACAGGTTGAAACGCGCCACCCGACTGAGCAATAAAATAGTCGCGCGCACTACCTATGGCCCCCTGGTAATCATACCCCTCTTTATTCATCATCTCGTCGAAAGCATCACGGCCGTTCGTGGCGGCAAATTTCGTGTCGCTGAACTCGACCAGAAGCACCAGCCCATGCACCTCTTCACCGGTGGTCGCTTGTGTAACCCGACGGGTAATGTGGCGCTGTGCCTGTTGTTTTTTCAGATTTCGATGAGCCACCAATTCTTGTGACACCCGGCGGGAGGCCAACTCACTGAGATAGGCCTTGTCCGAATCGCTCCGCAAACGGGCATCACGAGCGATAACCGAACCGGCAACAGCCGCTCCACTCGACGACAACTCGGCATACCGATAAAACCCATCGGCACACCGTACCACGGGAATGCCATCGGTTGTCACACGATAGTGATAAAACTCGTCACCAACCAACCGCACGGTAATTTCGGTCCCATCGGGCTGAACAACCGTCTGGGGGATAGACCTTGCCGGTATGGCAGAAAGCGAGGTTATTCCCAATAAGGCACTCGCGCACAAGGAGATAAATATCTTTTTCATACTAAGGAGGTTTAGAAAAGTGTAAATATACGAATTAAACGGGAATAACAAACTTTTCCCCTATCTATAATCTGAAAAAATTGTATTCCTACATCTCTATTCTCAATCTTCATGAAAGCAGAAACCGGGTAGATCCCTTTTCGAGATCCACCCGGTTTCGAGAGAATATCTTCCTGAAAACGGATTATTCGTCGAGAAGAATTTCAAGAATCTGGCAAGCGGCTTTGGCTACCGAGGTACCGGGACCGAATATGGCGGCCACACCGGCTTTGTAGAGGAAGTCATAGTCTTGCGGGGGAATTACACCACCGGCAATCACCACGATGTCTTCGCGGCCCAACTTCTTCAACTCCTCGATAACCTGCGGAATCAAGGTCTTGTGACCGGCAGCCAGCGAAGATACACCCAACACGTGCACGTCGTTTTCGACGGCTTGGCGGGCAGCCTCGGCCGGAGTCTGGAACAACGGCCCCATGTCTACGTCGAAGCCGCAGTCGGCATAACCCGTAGCCACTACTTTGGCACCCCGGTCGTGACCGTCCTGACCCATCTTGGCAATCATGATACGCGGTTGACGACCTTCTTTCTTGGCAAATTTCTCGCACAATTCCGTTGCCCGAACGAAATCGGCATCTTGTTTGGTTTCTGATGAATACACGCCTGATATAGTTCTGATTACTGCTTTATAACGTCCTACTACCTTTTCGCAAGCGTAAGAGATTTCGCCCAACGTAGCGCGTACCTTGGCGGCTTTGACGGCCAGGTCGAGCAGGTTGCCTTTCTTGGTCTTCACACACTCGGTGATGGCATCGAGGGCAGCCTTGACGGCATCGTTGTCGCGGTGCGATTTCAGATATTGCAAACGCTCGATCTGCTCTTTGCGCACAGCCGTGTTGTCGACTTCGAGAATATCGATGGGAGCCTCTTTTTCAAGACGGTATTTGTTCACACCCACGATGGTCTGTTTGCCCGAGTCGATACGAGCCTGCGTGCGTGCGGCAGCCTCCTCGATACGCAACTTGGGCAGACCGGTTTCGATAGCCTTGGCCATACCACCCAGCTTCTCGATTTCCTGGATATGCTCCCAAGCCTTGTGTGCGAGTTCGTTGGTCAGAGCCTCTACATAGTACGAACCGGCCCACGGGTCAATCTCTTTGGTGATGTAGGTCTCTTCCTGAATGTAGATCTGGGTATTACGGGCGATACGTGCCGAGAAGTCGGTAGGCAGCGCAATGGCCTCGTCGAGGGCGTTGGTGTGCAACTGGGTGTGGCCCAGAGCGGCGCCCATGGCCTCGATACAAGTACGACCCACGTTGTTGAAGGGGTCTTGCTCGGTGAGCGACCAACCCGACGTTTGCGAGTGTGTGCGCAGAGCCAGCGATTTGGGGTTCTTGGGGTTGAACTGTTTCACGATCTTGGCCCACAACATACGGGCAGCACGCATCTTGGCAATCTCCATGAAGAAGTTCATACCGATGGCCCAGAAGAACGACAACCGCGGTGCGAACGAGTCGATGTCCATACCGGCGTTGATACCGGCACGCAGGTATTCGAGACCGTCGGCCAAGGTGTAGGCCAACTCGATGTCGGCCGTGGCACCGGCCTCCTGCATGTGATAACCCGAAATCGAAATCGAGTTGAACTTGGGCATATACTGCGAGGTAAACTCGAAGATGTCGGCGATGATTCGCATCGAGAATTCGGGCGGATAGATATAGGTGTTGCGCACCATGAACTCTTTGAGAATATCATTCTGAATTGTACCGGCCATCTCTTCGAGTTTGGCGCCCTGTTCCAGACCGGCGTTGATGTAGAATGCCAGGATAGGAAGCACGGCACCGTTCATCGTCATGGATACCGACATCTTGTTCAAGGGGATTCCGTCGAAGAGCACCTTCATGTCTTCGAGCGAGCAGATAGATACACCGGCTTTACCCACATCGCCTACCACACGCTCATGATCGGCATCGTAACCGCGGTGTGTGGGGAGGTCGAATGCGACCGACAGACCTTTCTGACCCGAGGCCAGGTTACGGCGGTAGAATGCGTTGGATTCCTCGGCGGTGGAGAAACCGGCATACTGACGGATTGTCCAAGGACGTATGGCATACATGCCGCTGTACGGGCCACGCAGGAAGGGAGGTATACCGGCTACGTAGTTGAGGTGTTCAAGACCTTCGAGGTCTTCTTTGGTATAAATGGGTTTAACGGGTATCTGTTCTGGCGTAATCCAGTTCTCACCCTCGCTGACCACTTTCCCTGCCGAGTGAGCGAAAGCGTCTTTTGTAATATCTATATTCTTAAAATTAGGTCTCATTGTTTTTTCGTTTTTCTTGACGTGATACAAAATGGTACGACATTAAATCGAGAGTTTCTCGTTAAACGATCTCAGCGTATCGAGAACGTTGGAACGCACGTGGATAAACTCGGTAATACCCTGAGCTTTCAAATCGTCCATGCAAGCGGGGGCACCGGCTACGACAAACAGGGCACGGCCGTCGAGCAGCTTGAAGGCCTCGGGGGCATATTGTGCATATTCATCGTCGCTCGAACACAGTACCACGATATCGGCCTTGGCTTCGAGAGCGGCATCGATACCGGCCTGTACGGTTTCAAATCCGAGGTTGTCGATAATCTTGTATCCGGCACAAGCAAAGAAATTGGCCGAGAATTGCGAACGGGCCAGACGCATGGCCAGGTTACCGATGGTGAGCATGAATACCGACGGACGTTTGCCCGAACGCTCGGTAGCCAGGCGCAGAGCTTCAAAGTCGCTGGCGGCGCGTTTGGTATTCAGCACGGGGAATTCGGGTTCGCAATGGTGGTCGTCCTGTTTGCCACAACCACAGCCGCAAGCCTCGCCTTTGACAATCTTGTCGCCGGCCACTTCGTTGAAGTTGGGGTACTGGTTGGTACCCAGCAAAATCTCCTTGCGACGAGCTACGTTGGTGTGACGGGTCTCGGCCGAAGCGTTTACCTGATTTTGTACGAAGCCCTCTTTCACGGCTTTGTAGAAACCGCCTTTGTCCTCGACTTCGAGGAAGAGTTTCCAAGCCTGCTCGGCAATCGATACCGTGAGGGTCTCTACATAATACGAACCGGCTCCCGGGTCGGTAATGCGGTTGATATGCGACTCCTCTTTCAGCAACAGTTGCTGGTTGCGGGCCAGACGCTCCGAAAAATCATCGGGTTCCTTATAGGCCTTGTCAAAGGGAGTCGTGGTGATTGAATCTACACCGGCCAAGGCAGCCGACATGGTTTCGGTCTGCGAGCGGAGCAGATTGACATAAGCGTCGAAAATAGTTTGGTTGAATTCCGAAGTCTGGGCATGAGCCTTCATCTTGCAGGCGCAATCGCAAGCCGGATTGTATTGTTTTACAATCTGAGCCCACAACATGCGGGTAGCCCGGAATTTGGCCAATTCCATAAAGTAGTTGGACGAGATACCGAAATTGAATTTGATGCGATTGGCCACCTCGTCGACGGTCAAGCCCTTCTCGGTGAGGGCAGCCAGCCATTCGTTACCCCAGGCGAGGGCAAAGCCCAACTCCTGCGAAATAAACGAGCCTGCATTGTTCAGCATCACGGCATCGACAGCCAGCACTCTGAACAGGGGCAACTCTTTCACGGCGGCGATGATGGCAACAGCCTGATCGGCATAGTCGGCAAAATCGCGACCTTTGGTCAACATGCGCTTAAACGGATTGAAACGGATAGAGCCCGAAACCTTGGTCAAATCGGCTCCTGTCGTTTTGAGGTAGGCGGCTACCGTCTCGGCAAGTTTCACTGTGCTTTTCATGCAAGAGGAGAAGTTCAACTCGACTTTCTCCACATCGATACCATGCAGCAAAGTTCCCAGATTTTCCACCGAAATCAAATCTTTCGAGAGCTCGAATCCCAGCGACTCGACACCCTTCGTGAGGATATCCAAAGCCTTGGCATTGGCCTCCTTGACATCGGTCACTTTAATATCCTGACGCACCAACCAGTTGTTGTCGGTACGCGTACCCCGTACGTAGGGATATTCGCCGGGAAGCGAATCGGTCGTGTGCAGACCGGCAATGTCTTCGGCACGATACATGGGGTTTACATTAAACCCTTCGTTGGTCCTCCATACGAGTTTCTTGTCAAAATCAGCCCCTTTCAGGTCGGCAATGACCTTGTCTTTCCATTCTTGCGTGGAGACCGGCGGGAACTGGTCAAACAGTTTTTCTTTACTTTCTGCCATAGTTGTTATTAGTTAAGTTGTTTAAGCCAAACTATTTTTATTGGTTTATTTATAAAATGTGTCAAGCACCAAATTTCCATGCTCGACAACCGAGAACAAAAGTAGTATAAATAGTTTGAAATAAAGAATTTTTTCTGTAATTTTTATACCTGTCATTCCCCTCCCTGCAAAAGACTTTCCCACAAATAAGGGAGAGCTCTCGAACCCCTTTGTATAAAGGGAATTCGGGTAACCCGATTCTCATTTTTTTTGTATATTAGTAACAGGCAACCTACCATAATAGGTTGTCCCGATTTAATCATTTACACATCGATCCATATGAATGAGGGTAAAAAACTGGTCTATTCTGGCGATCTGCTGCGAAAATTTCTGCATCAGAAAAAGCTTACATACAAGGAAGCTGCCAAAGAACTGGGATTAGACAAGAATACCATAGGCAAGGCTGTAAGAGGTGGAAACATGAATATCAATGTGTTACTGAATATAGCCAACCACTGGAAAATTCCTATTACCAATTTCTTTACGTGGGTCAATAATGAGGAGTGCGGAGAATCCTATTTTATTAGTTCGTCCAAATATCAGGCATGGCAGGAAGATGAGGATTCAACTGTTTCCGAAGCCTCTAAAATCTATAAAAATATTAAAAATTCATCAATCGAAAAACCTGATTTGATTGCTTCCAAACGACAGGAAATCGAACTCCTGCAAGAGCTTATTCAAAACTATCAGAAGAGAATCGAGTTGCTCCAACAAGAGCTACAACATCAAGGACAGTAGTCCCTACCCTACCATCTCTATTTCGTAAAATCGACCGGCGCTATTTTCCCCATCAACGACACGATTTGAGACTGACGCCTTAACATGTACCCCGAAGGTGCAGCCGAATTGAAACGTCGAGGATTGGGCAACGTAGCGGCAATAAGAGCGCATTGCGAGAGTGTGAGCCGGGATGCCGACTTGTGGAAGTGCTGCCGGGCTACCGACTCGACCCCATAGATGCCCTTGCCTGTCTCTATCGAGTTGAGATAGACCTCCATGATACGCTCTTTCCCCCAAAAGAGTTCGATAAGTACGGTAAAATAGGCTTCCAATCCTTTGCGCACATAGGAGTGACCGGGCCACAGAAATACGTTTTTGGCGGTCTGCTGCGTGATGGTGCTGGCGCCGCGCGGACGCTTGCGATGCTTGTTCTCCTCGATGACTTTCTTCAACTCCTCGAAGTCGAAACCGTGATGGGTCATGAACCGATTATCCTCGGAGGCTATTACCGCCATGGGCATATGGCGCGACATCTTTTCGATGGGGACCCACCGATGATGCCACTCGACCTTCTTGCCATCGGCCAACTGCTCGACCGTCCGGATTACCATCAACGGAGTGACATACACGGGGATAAACCGGTACAGCAGCACAACGATGACGGTCGACAGGAAGAAGAAGAGGACTATGCGTTTTGTCCAACGCCAAATGGTACGCATCATAATTTCATCAATCTTTTATACACTCGACCCGGGCCCATCGGTTTTTCTCGGCGTGACCGGCCAGGCGCAGCCCCAACCGCTCGGCCTCGGCCTGTATCGCGGGAATGTCTTCCACATAAAATCCGCTCATGAACAACCGCGACCCGCTCTTCATGTGTGCGACGTAGGCATGCATGTCGGCCAACAGGATATTGCGGTTGATGTTGGCGAAGATAAAATCGAAGGTCTCCGGCTTCAACGCCTCGACACCACCCAGGCGCACCTCAATATCGGGCAGGTGATTCAACCGCACATTCTCCACGGCATTCTCGGTGGCAAACTCGTCGATGTCGACCGCCACAATAGGCGAAGCTCCTTTCATGCCGGCCAGTATGGCCAGCACGGCCGTACCACACCCCATGTCGAGTACCGAGCAACCGGTGAAATCGGCAGCCAGTATGGCTTGCAGCATGAGGGTGGTCGTTTCGTGATGTCCAGTACCAAACGCCATCTTGGGGTCGATGAGTACATCGTAGCGGGCCTGAGGCACATCTTTGTGAAAGGTGCTGTGTATCACACATTCATCGCCCACGACAATGGGCTTGAAGTAGTTCTTCTCCCACTCTTCGTTCCAGTCCTTCCCCGCCACGAAAGTGACTTGCCGTGAAAGTGAAACGCCGTCGAGGGGAAAGCGGTCCAACACGGCTTCAAGCTCTGCTTCGTCGTATTTTCCCTGCGGAACAAAAGCGGTCACCCCCTTCTCGTCGGGGACAAAACTTTCGTAACCGATTTCACCCAGCATGGCAGCCAGCACATCGGTGACCACCTCGCTACACGGCTCTGCATCGAGCCGCACCTGCATATAGTCGTTCATAGTTTATCGTTTCTCCCGCATGGCTTTCTGAGTACGCGGATAGAGCACATCGCGCACAAAAGCATAACCGGGATATTTATTCATGATAGTTTTATACATGGACAACGCCTGTTCGTAGCGCTCATTTCGTTCGTTGACCACCCCGATGGTTACCAACAACTGCACATAAAGCCAATGATGTGCATTGAGCGAAGCATTCTTCTCCATACTCTGACGGGCATGCTGATAGCATTTCAACCCTTCGGCCTTATCGCCGCCAAACATACCAGGCATGTAGAAGAGTATGTTGCCATACAGGATAGAAACCCAACTGTCGTTGGGCGCGAGCTTGTAGGCCTCACGTGCCGAAGAGAGCATGGAGGGTGCCAACGTGGTCGCCTTCAAGGGGGAGAGAGCGATTTTAAGACCCAGCAAATTGGCATACAGGGCCTTGAATCGGGCATCTTGCGGATATAGCTTCTGATATTTTTCCGAGAGAGCCAATGCGGTTTTCAGATAGTTCTGCGCCTCGGTTTTCCGCTTTTTGTCGACCAGATGGCCTATCAGTCCGTAATAACCGCACAAGATTTCATGACGTCCGTCGAGGGTCGCACACGACTTGTCGGCACTCATCTGTGTCAAGACGGCGCCCCACTGCGGAATCTTCTGCTCGATAAACAGGTCATACAACTTCTCGCGATAGTCAGCGAGCGAAGCTCCCCTCACGGGCAATTGTGCAAAAGCCACGCAAAGGAGCAGCAGACATACGATTCGTTTCATAATTAATCCTCCTCTGTACGAGGGTGCAAAGATAGGCAATAAAACCCGAAAGTAAATATCCTGCGGGGGCAAAAATAGGGTTTGCCTCCCTACCCGACTGCTCGAAAAGGCCTTAACGGGCATCGGTGATGCCATACATGAGCTGGTCGAGCAAGATGGGTATATCGCTCGACGAGATACCGGCCGAGACGAGGTCGGGAATATCCTGCTTGAAGTTGGCCAGGAATTTGCCGGTATTGCCACCGTCGAGTTCGATGCTGCGCCGATAGTAGTCGATGGCCTGCCGGATATGCCCCAGCGAAAACTCTACATGCCCGGCATTGAGGTAGTCGAGGGCGGTGGGTTTCCCGGCCAGAATCTTCGCGTAATAGCGACGGGCCTGCTCCTTCTTCCCCACCAGGAACGAACACCAGGCAATCGGCTGCCAAGCCTTCCCGCCGTCGGGGTCGAGGTAGTCGACCTTGAAATAGTATTTCAACGCCTCTTCATAATCCTTCTGCTCGACATAGCAGTGGCCGATATTCATCTGCACCGACAGGTTATCGGGCTGTATCTTCTCGGCCCGGTGATAATACGAGAGGGCCATCTCGGGCTTCTTCAAATTGCGATAACAGGTTGCTATGCGGCGAATGGTCCAGAAGTTGTCGGGGGCAATAATCTCGGCTTTGAGGAAGGCTTCGAGGGCCTCGGCATATTCGCCCTGCTTCTGGTAACAGAAGCCAATCTTCTGGTACACCTCGGCGTCGGAGTGATAGGTAGCCGAGAGTCGTTCGAAGAGTTCGAGGGCCTCGTCGTAATATCCCCGACGAAAATAGTATTCGCCAATGAGTCGCAGGCTCTCCTGCCCGCTTAACAGCGGTTCCAGAACCGACACATGCAGCAGGTTGATGTGGCCGGCAAAGGGGTCGGTAAACTCCGAGCGGCGGATATAGAGCTTAAAGAAGCGGTAAAGGTCCTGGATATACCGGTTGGAGATGTTCTCGCGGCTCTTCTCCTTTTTCATCAGCTCCTCGTTGGCCATCTCCTGCATGGCAGCATTCTCGGCACCGAACTGGCCCATCATCATCTGACGTTGCGACTCGGGCACCTGCGACAGACTCAGGCAGAACGAGTATTTGTCAGAGTTGCACAACAGGGCCGAAGCCGAGAGCATCTTCTTGAACCGCTCACCCCCCTGGCCGTCCAACAACCCCGACAGCGCCGTGTGCTCGGGATTAAACGGCAGGAACCAGTTCTGTATCGACTGGAAGAAAGGGAAACTTTTCAGGTGCGAAAAGGTGCTCATGAAGACATCGGCACCCTCCATCTGCAAGTCGGTCAACTCCTTCAACTTGTCGGCAATACCGGTCTTGTCGAGCATATCCTGCCACTCGGGATTCTCTTCGAGGGCATTGATGTCGTTCATCAAATCTTCCTGTTTGATTTTTTTGTAGAGCGACGGTCCCAGCTTCATCATCTCGGGCAGCAGCTCCTCGGTCATCTTGCGGGTAATCTTCTCGGTCTCCTGGGTCTTGATCAGTTGCAGAAAGACGGTGCGCACGTCGCCCTTGAAACGGGGCTCCTCACCCAGCGCATCGATACGGTGCTGCACCCGGGGGAAAAGCGACAGCCGCTCGCGATAGATATACATCACAATCAGTGCCGCACAGAGCGAGCGCATCTGTATCTCGGGCGACTCCTGCCGGTAGCCGTCGAGCAAGAGGAGCAGCTTCTCCTCATCGAAACGGTGCAGCAGGTTCAGCAACAGAGCCGAAATCAGCAACCCCACCAGGTCGTCGGGGAAACGGTTGGCATAGAGGGCATCGCGCAACGTGGCGTAGTCCTCTTCACGAGCCGGATAGTTGGTCCACACGTCCATAAACAGGGTACCGGCCTCCTCTTCCACCCGACGTTTCAACGATTTCAACTTGGCGGCGTCCTGCTCCTGCCCGCTCAACAGCAAGGCCAGCGAGAGGTCGTTGAGCGCCTGGTCGCAGCGGTCGCACTGCGAGGCCAGCGTCTCGTTGGCCCGACTGGCCGTCACGTAACGTTTCCAGCCATAATACTGGGCGGGCGACACGGGGGCCGCCAACTCGTCGGAGACCCGGTCGGTGAGCGCATAGGCCGATACCACCAGGTGGTCGTAGATGCGCTTGCGCTCGGGGTCCTCCACCCCGTCGAGCATGTATTGTATCATGTATTTATACGACATCTCCATCTCGTTGAGCTTGTCGCGGCTGAGCCAGTCTTGCAGTTCGGTTATCAGCACGGCCAGTTTGCCGAAGGCATCTTTCAAACGCCGCTCGGCCAACAAGGTGTATATCTCGTATTGTTGTTTGGCAATTTCGGTTGTAATCATCGGTGCAAATCTAAACGGTAGTAAATTTACGGAGCTTTCTCCAATATAACAAACTTAGCTTGCAAATAGTGTGCCGCAAAAAGGTTATTTCATTCTTCCCGGTTTCCACAACTCATGCCTGCCCGCTGAAAACCTCCCGGCCTGCCATTTTTGCATCGGCGTCATCGCCCGCCAAGAATCTCGTCCGTCCAAAATTTGTTTCTCCCCGGGCTTTGCACTATCTTTGTCAACATCATGCAGCATTTTGCATGACTCAACCGATTTATACACCTATATTATGATACAACGCATTCAATCGATTTATCTGCTGCTGGCCGCTGCATTGATGGCCACGTTCCTCTTCTGTCCCATCGCTCAGTTCGACACCCCCGACGGGCTTTACAGTTTCACCTCGCAAGGGGTATCGACCGTCATGGCCGAGCCTGCCGCACAAGCTACCGAAGCGGCTGCTACGATTGCACGCACTTCGGTATTCACACCCACGTGGGGCGTATTTGCTTTGGGGACGATTATTGCCGTATTGTCGATTATCGCCATCTTTCTCTACAAGAACCGGCCTACACAGGCCCGCATCTGCATGATCAACGCCTTCTTCCTGGTGACCTTCTACGTTGTCATCTTCCTGAGCGGTTATACCTTCCACGGCGACCTGGCTGCTACCCACACGTCGTGGACGGCCTACCTCATCATGCCTTTCGTCGCTCTCGTGCTTGATGTTCTGGCCTACAAAGCCATCAACAAGGACGAGCAACTGGTGCGCAGCATGGACCGCATTCGCTAAATGCCGAGCTTCTCTTTCAGGAACCGCCCCGTGTAGGAGGCCTCGCAACGGGCCACCTCTTCGGGTGTGCCGGTGCATACGACGTATCCGCCCTCCTTACCCCCTTCGGGCCCCATGTCGATAATGTGGTCGGCACACTTGATGACGTCCATGTTGTGCTCGATAATCACTACGGTGTGTCCGCGCTCAATCAGCTGGTTGAACGATTTCAGCAACGTGTTGATGTCGTGGAAATGTAACCCCGTGGTAGGCTCGTCGAAGATGAAGAGCGTGGGTTCCTGCCGCTCGTTGCTGAGGAAGAAGGCCAGCTTGACCCGCTGGTTCTCACCACCCGAGAGGGTCGAGGACGATTGCCCCAGCTTGATATATCCCAGGCCCACATCTTGCAGCGGCTTCAACCGCTTGACAATGCGCTTCTCCTGACTGCCGTCGACCTCCGAGAAGAACTCGATGGCCTGGTTGATGGTCATGTCGAGCACGTCGCTGATGTTCTTGCCCCGATACTCTATTTCGAGCACCTCCTGTTTGTAACGTTTCCCATGACAGGCCTCGCATTCGAGCACAATGTCGGCCATGAACTGCATCTCGACCGTGATGGTACCCTCGCCCTTACACTCTTCGCAGCGTCCGCCCTCGGAGTTGAACGAGAAATATGAGGGTGAAAATCCCATCTGCTTGGCCCCCTGCTGGTCGGCAAAGAGTTTGCGTATCTCGTCGAAGGCTTTCAGATAGGTGGCGGGATTGGAACGGGTCGATTTTCCGATGGGATTCTGGTCGACAAACTCGACCGCCTTGATGCGGTCCAGGTCGCCCGTGAAGCGGGAATAGGTTCCCGGCATCTCGCCTCCCTCGCCATAGTAGCGCAGGAGCCCCCGGTAAAAGACATCGCGCACGAGCGACGATTTACCCGAACCACTCACCCCCGTGACCACCGTCATGACCCGGAGCGGGAATTTCACGTTGACCGATTTCAGGTTGTTCTGGGCAGCTCCTTCGACCTCGATATACTGGTTCCATTTGCGCCGGGTGGCAGGCACCTCGATCTTGCACTCGCCCGTCAGGTAGCGCATGGTGTAGCTGCGAGTAGCCTTGGGCAACCGGGAGAGGTCGCCCTGGTAGACCACCTCGCCTCCCAGCCGACCGGCCAACGGACCGATGTCGATGATGTAGTCGGCTGCCCGGATTATCTCCTCGTCGTGCTCGACGACCACAACCGTATTGCCCAGCTCCTGCAACTCGCGCAGCACCTTGATGAGCAGATGCGTGTCGCGCGAATGGAGCCCGATACTGGGCTCGTCGAGGATATAGAGCGAGCCCACCAGACTGCTGCCCAGCGAGGTAGCCAGGTTGATGCGCTGGCTCTCACCGCCCGAGAGGGTCGACGACAGCCGGTTGAGCGTGAGGTAGTCGAGCCCCACCTCCTGCAAGAAACGTATGCGGTTCCTGATCTCGGTCAACAGCCGCTTGGCAATGGCCGAGTCGTGCTCGTCGAGTTGCAGCTCGTCGAAGAAGGTTTTCAGTTCGCCGATGGGCAGATTCACCAACTCGGTAATGGAGCGGCCCCCCACCTTCACATATTCGGCTTCGGGTTTCAGACGGCTGCCCTTGCACACCGGGCAGGTAGTCTTGCCCCGGTAGCGGGCGAGCATCACCCGATACTGTATCTTGTACTGGTTGGCTTCGAGCATGGCGAAGAAACCGTCGATACCCTCGAAGTCGCCTGCACCGTGCCACAAAATGTCTTTCTCGCGGTCGGTGAGCTTATAGTAGGGACGATGTATGGGGAAGTGCAACGCCTCGGCCCGACGAATGAGCGCGTTTTTCCACTCGCTCATCTTCTCGCCCCGCCAGCACATCACGGCATCGTCGTAAACCGAGAGGGTCTTGTTGGGCACCACCAGGTCCTCATCGATACCAATGACCCGCCCGAATCCCTCGCACTCGGGGCAGGCCCCCACGGGGTTGTTGAAGTTGAACATCAAGTCGCTCGGCTCGTTGAAGGTGATACCGTCGGCCTCGAAACGTTTCGAGAAGTTGAACTCCTGCACCCCCTCGGGCGTGTGCATCTGAACGGTACACTCGCCATTCCCCTCGAAGAAGGCGGTCTCGACCGAATCGGCCAACCGACTGACGGTGTCGTTCTCGTGCGACACGCTCAACCGGTCGATTACCAGGCGCACCTTCGAAGCTTCGGGCAGAGTGTCACCGCCCAACAACTCTTCGATCGACACAAAGCAGCCGTCCACCTCGACCCGCGGGAATCCCTCCTTCTGCAAGATTTGCAGCTGTGTCTTCAAGTCACGCCCTTCGGGAATCGACAGGTTGGTGAGCAGGGCAAAGCGCGTACCGTCGGGGAATCCGAGGGCACAGTTTACCACGTCGTCCACCTGGTGTTTCTTGACCAAGGTTCCCGACACGGGCGAATAGGTCTTCCCGATACGGGCATAGAGCATGCGCAGGTAGTCGTAGATTTCGGTCGAGGTACCCACCGTCGACCGCGGATTGCGCGTGTTGACCTTCTGCTCGATGGCTATGGCTGGCGGTATGCCCTTGATGTAGTCGCACTCGGGTTTACTCATACGTCCCAGGAACTGCCGGGCATAGGCCGACAGGCTCTCGACGTAGCGGCGCTGCCCCTCGGCATAGAGTGTATCGAAGGCCAGTGACGATTTTCCCGACCCCGAGAGACCCGTGATGACGATAAAGCGGTTGCGAGGTATCTCTACGTCTATATTTTTCAGGTTGTTGACTCGTGCCCCTTTGATGAAAATTGACTGTTCAGACATAATTTCAGGAATTCTTTTGACTGCTCTGCCTTTTGTCGCACGGGCCTAACGACTCTCTTCCATCACCGACCCGACACGCCACAGATCAAAGGGATACCCCCTTCCCTGCAAAGCGACTGCAAAGATACGAACTTTCGCGATACGTGATTCGGGTTCCCACCCTCCTTTATAATTTTTTGTAAAACAATTCATAAAAGCGAAATTCTTGGGCTGTCAGCTAACAAAATTCCAATTCTTTTGTTATCTTTGGAGTAGATAGGACAGGACGTGGAACGGCCTACACGAAAAAGGTATCTTTCGTTTGCCTCTCGCCTCCTCTTATCTCTTTATAGTCTCATTAAAAAACAAAGATTATGAAAGGTCTTAATGTACTGTTTGCATTCCTCGGCGGAGCTGCCGTGGGTGCCATGGCCGGTATCTTGTTTGCCCCTGAAAAAGGGTCCGACACAAGAGCTCGCATCTGCAAGATGCTTCACGACAAGGGAATCCGTCTGAAAAAAGAAGAGATGGAACAACTCGTCGACCAAATTGCCGAAGAGGTAAAGGGTGTGAAATAATTCGCACCGCTGCAACGATGAGGATATCAAGGCTCACCTAAACCGGTGGCTTTGATACTCTCATCGGTATGTATTATTGATTACTCCTCTAATCCCCGTCATTATGCCCGATACTACCGAAAACGCATTGAAGAGACTACTCGACGAAGGCAAGAAATACCTCACCCTGCAAATCGATTATGCCAAGCTCACGGCTACCGAGAAATTATCGGTAATCCTGGGTATGTCGGTGCTGTTCATCATTATCCTGGTGCTTGCCGTAGGGGCCGGAATATACCTCTCCTTCGCCCTGGTCTATCTGTTGGAACCACTCGTGGGCATCGTGGGCAGCTATGCCCTGCTCGGTGCCCTGTTCCTGTTGCTCATCGCCCTTGTGGTCATCTTCAAGCAACGACTCATTCTCGCCCCCATCACCCGGTTCATCTCCCGGGTTCTCCTGGACAACGACAATGATAAAACACCTCAATAACATGGACAAACCGCACACACGCTCAAAAGGGTTCACGCTCGAAGAGATTGCCGCCCGTCGGCAAGCTCTCAAAATCGCTATTGCCGACCAACGGAAGGCTGTCGACGAGGCCTATCGCCAAGTCGTGTCACCCTTCACCGAAGCCAAGTCGGTCACAAAATATATCGGCAGCAACCTGCTGAGCGGATTCACGCTGCTCGAAAGTGCCGTGTGGGGATTCCGTCTGGTCTCCCGCATCGTCCGCATGTTTCGTCGATTCCGCTAATTGATACCCCGTTATCCCAAACACAGTCTCAACCGTCTGCGACCTAATTCCCCAGTCCGAATTTCCACACACCGACCGACTGTCAATCCATCGCCCCCCCTTTAATTAACGCCGCAAGCAGGTGTTAATCCCCCACATCGGCTAAACCTTGTTGAAAATCTTCTGTTTATACCATATAAACGGAAATGTGCAACAACCATGAAATTAGTACGATTAATCGGATACATCGTCCTCGGATTGAGTTTGGCCGGCTGCAACGGGAAATATGAAATTGCCGGGAAAACCAGCCTCCTGCCCGACGGGACCCTCCTCTTGCTGCAAAAGTTGAATCAAGAGCGTTTCGAAATCATCGACAGCGCCGTGGTCAACGGAGGGCGATTCGCTTTTCACGGTCATCAGCGGGAACCGGCCGTCGCCATACTGGTACCCGACAACGAGCGGGCTTCAACCTTCCCCCCTCTGCTGCTTGCCCTTCAACCTGGCACAATACAGGTTTCTATCGATTCGGTGACTCAAATAGGCGGAACACCCTTGAACGACCGACTGCAAGCCTACGAAGAGAGGCGACAGTCGTTCGACCGGCAAATGCAGACGATTGCCCGGCAATATCTGAACGATTACCTGTCGGGGCAACTGACCGACAGTGCCTTCCTCGCCCTGAAACAAGATTTTGAAATCGAACAGAAGGGTCTCGAAAAGATTACCCGGGAGTATATCGCAGCCAATACCGACAACGTGACATCGGTCTATCTCTTCCTGCAAAACAGTTTTCTCTTTACTCCCGACGAGCAACGGCAACTCATCGCCAACGCAGCACCGGCCTTCCGAAAGAATGTGGCCATACGCAAAGTGGCCCGCATGCTGGCCCGGCTCAAAAACGTGGCCCCCGACATGCCCTATATCGACCTGCCCCTGCAAACGCCCGACGGACACGAAGCCTCACTCTCGCAATATATCGGGAAAGGGCGCTATGTACTGCTCGACTTCTGGGCCTCGTGGTGCCCGCCCTGCCAACGGCAAACGCCCTACCTGAAACAACTTTACAACCGATATGACAAACAGCGGTTCTCGATTGTAGGCATCTCGCTCGATACCGACCGCAGCGACTGGCTCGACTACGTGCGAGCCCACCAGATGAACTGGCCGCAACTGGGCGACCCCAAGGGGTGGGACTCCGAAGCCATTCTCTCGTATGTAATCCAGGGTATCCCCCACCTCGTGCTCATCGGCCCCGACGGAAAAATCGTAGCCAATAACCCTTCGGAATCTGAACTGAATACTCTGCTCTCGACCCGGCTCAAACCATTATGACAGTTCAACTTATCTGTGGGTATATTAAAATTTTTTATTATATTTAGTCCGCTGAAAATCAGTATACAACATAAAACACCTTGCAATGGTTCATTCCATTAATAAAAAACAGAGAATATCCATCTATATCCTTATTCCCGATTCAATTTCGGTTACAAAGCAGAAATGCGTATAATGTTATACATATGATTTCTATTTCATGTAATTCCGTCAACGGGTATACAGCATTATTTCGTTTTTTAAAAACAATTTTAAAAAATAAATTTCTAAATTTGCATGCTTATTAAAAGTAATATATTGTTATGTGGAAATTTATATGCACAGCGATGTTAATCATCGCCTTGGCAGCCTGCCACACAAATAAAAGTATGTCAAAAACAGAGCATACGGTCGTGACGACCGATTACACCCTGCCGCAAGAGGTATCCGCATCAGCCTCATTCCGCATGTTTTGGGATACCTGGACCGCCGATCTCAAACAATCGGGTAAGACACTCGACGAGTATGTCCCCTCGGAACGACTGATTCAGCGATTCGTATTGCGTCCGCAAAACGGAGAATATCTCGTGACAGGATTTCTGCACACCAACGACGAATTTAACGTCGACGCACTCACCCAATTGGGAGGATACGGCGTGAAATACAACGACTCGATGTATAGTTTCGCCATTCCACTAAGAAGCCTTCCCCAATTTGTGACCCTGCCGGGCATTACCTATATCGAGGCAGCTTCGCCCGTGCGCAACCGATAACCTATTGAACCAACAACTATAATCACTAAATCGATGAAAAAGGTTTTACTTTCGTTTTGTTTATTAGCGGCATTCTGCCAACCGGGATTGAATGCCGATGTAAAAATGTCGCCATCGACCCAAAACTTTTTGCACAGTTACGAAACTACAACAGCGGCCAAACGCTCGATGTTAAAGTCGGTATACGCTGTTTCACAAAACAAGAATCAGACCGTCGTATCGGCCTTCCTCCATCTCAACGATGAAAACAACCTCGAAGGGCTCGAAGAGAACGGCGTAGTCATCAACGCCCAATACAGCACCATACTCTCGGTGCTTATCCCGGCCGACAAACTGGAAGCCGTGTCGCAGTTACCCACGGTAAAATATGTCGAAATCGGTCGCCCGGTACGCAAACTCATGAACAACGTGCGTAGCGCAGCATTCACCAATGCCGATGCACTGCATGCCGGAACCGGACTGTCGCAGGCCTACACGGGAAAAGGTGTCGTCGTGGGTGTAATCGACGGCGGGTTGCAATACAACCATATCAATTTCTATGACTCGCAGAGTAACGAACTGCGTCTGAAAAGAGTGTGGAATCAAAACGTGATCGGTAATGCTCCCCAAGGATATCATTATGGCACCGAATATACCACTCCCGAGGAGATTGAGGCAGCCCAATACGATGACGAGGAAGAGACCCATGCTACCCATGTGACCGGTATCGCTGCCGGTGCCTATAAAGGGAACAGCTACTACGGTATTGCACCTGATGCCGACCTGGTATTCGTGAGCTACAATCTGGCCGACAACAGCAGCAGCAACACCAGCATCACCGACGGAATCAAATACATCTACGACTATGCCGAATCGGTAGGAAAACCCTGCGTCATCAACATGAGTCTGGGGCACCACTTCGGTCCTCACGACGGTACGTCTACCTTCGACCGCATCTGCGACGAGTTGCAGGGCGAAGGCCGGCTGCTGGTCGGTGCCGCCGGTAACGAAGGCGAGATGCCCATACACGCTCAAAAGACCTTCACGGCCGATGACACAACCATGAAGAGTCTGGTCGAAATTACTCCCTATTACGGATATTGGATAAGCTCCATCGATATTTGGGGCGATGCCGACAAGGATTTCACCGTTAAGGTAATTGTCTACGATAAAGTCAATGACAAAGTGGTATATACCTCCGATGCCTTCTCAACAACCACAGGCATAAGCAGAGTAATCAAAAACCCCTCAGGCTCTCTCGGCGAAGTGTCTGTTGGCGCAGCAACCGACCCCAACAATCACAAAGGGAACGTGACCCTCGATATCGTATTGGAATCGTTGAAAAACAACTACTACATCGGGTTCGAGGTATCGGGCAGCGAAGGGACCACCATAAACTCCTGGACCGATGCCTCTTATTCGTGGTTCTACGACTCGGGTAATGACGAGTTTACCAGCGGCGACACCCACTCGACCATGGGTGAAATAGGTGGTACCGGCAAACAAATCATCTCGGTAGGAGCCTATACAAGTTGCAACAACGTCGTGCACTATTACAGCTCCTTGTACAACCGCTCGGGACGGACCCTAAACCAACTGGCCTCCTTCTCGAGCCAGGGTCCCACAATCGATGGACGTATGAAACCCGATATTACTGCCCCTGGCACAATGCTCGTATCGTCGCTCAACAGTACCACTTGCCAACGTGGAGGATCGGAATACGAACATGTAGTTTCCATAGAGAATATAGACGACACCAAATATTACTACGGCTCAATGGAAGGAACCTCGATGGCTGCACCTGTCGTGACAGGTACGCTGGCTACCTGGTTGCAGGCCCGACCGACCCTTACCCCCGAAGAGGTGCGTGAAGTCTTTTCCAAAACGGCCAAGACCGACAACTATACCGGTGAGATTGCCGGTGTGGGCGACAACCGCTGGGGCTACGGCAAACTCGATGCCTATAACGGTTTGATTCAATGTATCAATCTCTCGGACGATGTCTCGGGCTTGGACAAGGTGGGTGCTCCTACCCACCCGATGGTCTATCCCAACCCGGCCACAACCGAATGCCATTTCCTGTTGCCGAACGACGACCAAGGGGTGAGCGTGGCTCTCTACTCGCTCAACGGCTCGGAGGTTTATCGCCAGTATGTGGGCGATGTACAGGCCGGTGAGCAGACGGACGTCGCCCTGGACGGTATTGCTCCGGGCATCTACCTCATGCGCATTACGGGCGAAAAGAGTCTCGTCACAACCAAGTTGACCGTGAAATAACAACTTGGGGCAACCATAACGAAGAGGGGGCGGAAAGAATCTTTCCGCCCCCTCTTCGTCTCTATTTATTCCGCAACCAGACTACTACCTGTCAAACTCCCGCTGAAAAGCGATACGCTCGTCTCCGTTGGCCAGATAGATGATACCGCACCGGCTGAACCCGTGACGTATGAGCAGCTCCTGCATCACCCGGTTGTCGCGGTGAGTGTCGATGCGAATGTTATCCACGTAGCCTCGGCACCAATCCAAACAGGCTGCAAAGATACCGCCCACCTTACCGGCCGATGCAATGCGATGGATTACCCCGTAGGGCTTGTCGTTGAGCCAGGCTCCGCCGTAGATGGTCGCATAGGTAGGTTCGGGTGCCGTCCCGTAGCGAAAGCAGAAGGTCCCTACGATCGACTGCGTGTCGTCGAGGCAGACAAAACTGCTGTCGGCGGCGATGTCGGCTTCGAGAATCTCGCGCGAAGGGTAACCTCCCGTCCATTGGTGCAAATTGCCGTTCTGCCGCATGAAGCGCTTGGCCTGCTCATACACGAGCATTACCTGCTCGATGTCGTCGATTGTCGTGGGTCTTATCCTCATATTGCCATGGTTTACAGGTTATCGCGACGCCAGGTCGTCATAGAGTTTTTGCAAATAGGCCTTTCCACGCTTCAACCGCACCTCGTTGCTGTCGTTCCGCTCGATGAGTACCGACTGTGCAGCACAATCGTAGACGGCAGCCCCGTCGCGATCGATGTAACCGAAACCGTCGGGGAAGGTATAGTAGGCAAACCGGGTACGAGTCGTATCGGCCACATTCTTGCTGAATGTAAAATCGTCGTAAGGCACATGCAGCTGAGCCAGAAGAGTGGCAGCCAAGTCGGTCTGCGACATGTAGTCGTCGACCACCCGCGGCGCCCGCACGGCTCCACCCGTCCACACCAGGGGAATGTGATGATACTCGATGTCGTGATTCTGCACGTTATAGGGGTAACGGAAGGCGTGGTCGGCCACGAATACCACCAGCAGGTTGTCCCACACGGGGAGCTGTTTGAGTCGGTCCACAAAGTTGCCCAGACAGCTGTCGGTATAGGCTACCGAATTCAGGTACTTGTCTTCGAACCGCTGCATGGGGACATCGAACGGCTCGTGACTGCTCAGCGTGAGAAACATCTTCATAAAGGGCTTCCCCTCGGGCTGCTCCTTGACGAGGCGATACACTTCGTCGAAGGTCACGTGGTCGGGAACTCCCCATTTGCTCAACCGCTCGCTCAACGGGAAATCACTGTCGCACACGATTCGGTTCATGCCCATTGAGATGAAATAGGAGCGCATGTTGGTAAAATCGGCATCACCGCCATAGATAAACTGGGTATCGTAGCCCTGCTGCCGCAGCGATTTCGATATGGCCGGGAGCGACTGCGACTTGGAGGGATATTTCATAATCGAGGCCGTGGGTTGCGCCGGATAGCCACTCAAAATCGAAGTGAGCCCCCGGTCGGTCCTGAAACTGTTGGCATAACAGTGGGTAAAGAGAATACCCTCCGACGCTATCTGTTCGAGCCGGGGCATCACCCCCGAGAGGCCGCCCAGACTCTCCATGGTAGCTCCCGAGAAACTTTCGAGCACCACCAGCAACAGGTTGGCTCCGGGCTTTACCCATTGGGCCGAATCGGTCGGGAAGACCGAGGGTCCTCCGCCCCGCAACGACTCGAAAAGGGTATCGGCCTCGGCATCATCGAAAAAGCGATATTGCGACGAAAAGTCCTCCGACTTGGCGAGCGACGACATCAGGCTGAACACCGGGTTGATGGCGGCATGATTCAACTCCATGCGGTCACTGAAATAGGCTTTGCCCACATTCATGGTCGAAACCGTAAAGCCGCCCCGTATGGGGATAAACAGGGCCGCCGTGAGCAGCAACAGCGTAGCCAGCGAGAGCCAGGGCCTGCGTGGTTTTTCCCACTGCGGAATCCGCCCCGACCAGTGCCACAAGGGCCACACGAGCAGCAGTGCATAGACCACGATGAGCAACAGAATCACCGCCGTCTGCCAGACCGGAATACTGGCCACGGCATCGGCCGGCGAAGCCAGATAGAAGAGCGGCGTGGCATCGATGCGGAATCCCCAGAAACTGTACAGCACGGCATCGCCCAGGGTGATGGCCGAAACAACCACGGCTATCAGCACAAAATAGATGCGAAACACGGGCTTCCACCAAGCGCCCCGCAGACAGGCTGTCGCGGCGGTAAACAGGGCCGGTAATACCGTGAGATAGGCCGCCATCGACAAGTCGAGCCCCCGCCCGTGCCACATCACCGCCAGCCACTGCGACAGTGGCGTATCCCCGTAGAGGTCCCAATGATAGAGCATGAAAAGGGGCTTCTGCACAACAAACATGATGAAAAACCAGCAATAGATACCTATCAGGAAATAGAGGCGTCGTTTCATATTCGGCTAAAATTTATGGACTGTAAAAGTAATATAAAAATGCCCCCCGAGGCGAAAACAGAACCTTGAAACCCATTGTTTAATATTTATTAAGGGTCGAAGATTAGTTAGAATGATTATAATTCGTGAACTTTGTTACCGTTACCAATTGTATCACCTAACACAGTAGTAATGAAAAAATTTTTATTCGTATCAGCCTTAACTGTTTTTGCAATCATGGCACAAGCTGCTAATCCCTTTTTCGGGCCCTACAAGACGCCCCATCAAACTGTTCCGTTCGACAAGATAAAGTTGTCGCACTACGAACCGGCTTTTAAGAAAGCCATTGAAGAGAATCAAAAGGAGATCGACGCTATTGTGAACCAACGTTCGACCCCTACGTTTGAAAATACCATCGAGGCGCTCGACCGCAGCGGTCGCATGCTCAACCGTGTGGCCAACGTCTTTTTTGCCGTGCTGAGTGCCGAGGGTAACGACGAGATGATGGAAATCTCGCAACGCGTACAACCCATGCTGTCGGAACACAGCAACAACATCAGCTTGAACGAGAAACTCTTCGAGCGCATCAAGTTCGTGTATGACCGTCGCGACCAACTCGACCTCACCCCCGAGCAACAGACGCTGCTCAAAGAGACCTACGAGTCGTTTGCCCTGAGCGGTGCCGAACTGCAAGGTGCCGACCGCGAGAAATACAGAGCCCTCTCGTCGGAGTTGAGCCAGCTCACTCTCAACTTCGGGCAAAATGTCTTGAAGGATACCAACCTCTTCTCGATGATGCTGACCGAGGACGAATTGGACGGTCTGCCCCAAAGCGTGCGCGACGCCGCTGCCGCCCTGGCCAAGAGCAAAGGCAAAGAGGGTTACATGATCAACCTCTCCTACCCCAGTTACAGCGCCTTCATGAAATACTCGTCGCGCCGCGACCTGCGCGAGAAACTCTATCGCGCCTACAACACGCGCAACCAGTCGGGCGAATACAACAACATTCCCATCTTGAAACGTATCGCCGAGGTTCGTCTCGAAATTGCCAAGCTCTTCGGTAAACCCACCTTTGCCGAGTACAACCTGCAAACGACCATGGCCGGCAACAGCGCCAACGTGTACAACCTGCTGAACCAACTGCTCGACGCCTACAAACCGGCTGCCTTGCAGGAGGTCAAGGAGATCGAAGGCTTCGCCATCGGTAAAGAGGGCAAGGACATGAAGCTCATGCCCTGGGATTTCAGCTACTACTCCGAGCAACTGAAACACATCAAATACGACCTCAACGACGAGATGCTGCGTCCCTACTTCGAGGTGAACAACACCATCAAAGGGGTGTTCGGCCTGGCTACCCGCCTCTACGGTCTGCACTTTACGAAGAATCCCAAAATCCCCGTATATCACCCCGAGGTCGAGGCCTTTGAGGTAACCGACAACGACGGGAACTACGTGGGTGTTATCTATACCGACTTCTTCCCCCGCGAAACCAAACGGGCCGGCGCCTGGATGACCGAATTCAAAGGCCAATGGAAAGAGGAGGACGGAACCGACAGCCGCCCGCAGGTAACGATCGTGATGAACTTCTCACGCCCCACGGCCGATGCTCCGGCGCTGCTCACCTACGACGAGGTAGAGACTTTCCTGCATGAGTTCGGCCACGCACTGCACGGCTTGCTCTCCGACGTAACCTACTCGACCCTCTCGGGTACCAACGTATATCGCGATTTCGTCGAACTGCCCTCGCAATTCAACGAGAATTTCCTCTCCGAGAAAGAGTTCCTCGACAGCTTTGCCGTACATTACAAGACCGGCGAAAAGATGCCTGTCGAGCTGGTAGAGAAGATTAAGGAATCGAGCCAATACCTGGCTGCTTACCTGTGTGTACGCCAGCTCACCTTCGGCTTCCTCGATATGGCCTACCACACCATCACCGCTCCCGTCGACGATGCCGTATCCTTCGAGAAACAGGCCGTTGCCAAAACCCTGGTATTGCCCGACGTAGAGGGTACCCTCACCGCGCCTCAGTTCGGACACATCTTCTCGGGTGGTTATGCAGCCGGATACTACGGTTACAAATGGGCCGAGGTGCTCGACGCCGATGCCTTCGCCGTGTTCAAGGCTCACGGAATCTTCGACCCGGCCACGGCCGCTTCGTTCCGCGACAACATCTTGAAACGAGGTGGTACCGAAAATCCCATGACTCTCTACAAACGCTTCAAAGGCAGCGAGCCTACCATTGAGGCCCTGATGCGCCGCGACGGCATTATCAAATAAGCATTTGATTCTCCCATAGGAAACGGAGTCGGCACTTGGTGCAGGCTCCGTTCTTTTTTGAGCTTATGGAGACCTATTACTCGTTCTACACCCTCTCTCACGGAGCCTCTCTTCTTCACTCCCGCCATCGCCGTCACCTGCTGCATCACAATACGAGCCTGAAATATCCAAGGGGGAAAACCGCCCTTGACCACCCGGTCTGTACCCCTCATCAAATGCAGGGAGACATTCGCCCTTCCAACCCGACGAGAAAGCGGTCGATACAGCCAACAGAAGAAAGACCGTAAGAACAAACAACAAGGGCCGCCTTGCACGGAGCAAAGCGGCCCTGTCGTTATCGGTTTGAATATATCGGAATCCTGTCTACCAGCCGGAACGACCATTGGTTAGAACGAGAAGTGCAACGAGATACGCACACCGCTCTTGCTCACGTTGGGATTGTCGCGGTAGGTCAACCGCCACACATAATCGACCCGCAAGATGGTGAAGATGTTGTCGAGACCTACACCGCACTCCATGTAGGGCATTTTGTCCATCTCGGTACTGCCCTTGGGGAAGACGAAGAGGTCTTGGTTGTAGAGCGGGTTGTTCTTCTTGCTGAGCGAACCATAGAGACCGCGGAACGAGAAGACCTCGCGCAACTTCATGTATTTGAGCAACGGAATGCGGTTGAACAGGGCACCGTTGGCGTTGTAGGTGAAATCCCACGACACATACTGGTCGTTGATAAATTCGAGCGCATTCATCAACGCATACGATTCGGGCTGAATCGTGTACGAGAGGTTGGCGTTGGGGAGTATCAGCATGGGGAAAGGCACCTTGTCCCACACCTTGCCAGCCTTGACAATACCGTCGAAATAACCGAAAGCCGAGAACCAGAAGCGCTTCTGGATACCGAACTCGGTGCGGTTGTAGGAGTAGCGGCTGCCCAACACATCTTTGAAGGCAAAACTGTGCGAGAGGGTGAGCACCGGCGCATCGAGGTTGATGGGATAACGGTTGCTGCGGGTCTGGTAGAACTTCTCGTTGGGAGCAAAACGCAACTTCACGTCGAAGTAGGTCTGCATGTAATCCTTTATCTCCTTGCCATATCCGTCGATAAAGGCAATGCGGTCGGTCGCCATCTGCTGAATCTCGTTGCGGATACCCAAGCCGAACGAGAACCCGCCCTTGCGCTCCTGCAAATAAGAGAGTTCGGTTTTGCGCAGATAGGTAGCCTTGTTGTCCGACTTGCGCTTCAACGAAAGGAATACGTTATCCTTGTTGGTGTACATGTATTGCTGTCCCAACTGGTCGATGTCGTAGGTATGATTCAACTTAATCGAGTGGATAGGGAACTCACGCGCGTGGAATTTCTTCTTGTTGAAGGAGTATTCAACCTCACCCGAATATTTCATCTTCTCATCTTTCGTACCGTAGGCCACATACCCCCGGGCAAACCAGTGCGGATTGAGTTGCGCAGTAGTGACACCACCCACCCTGAAACGGGCTCCCTCCACCTCGTTGGCACTGATGGTGGTGTTCATGGGGCCGAAATCGAATTTACTATCCTTGCTGGTTTCGACATACCCCCCTATAAGTATCCCGATAAATTTCTCGGTATAGTAGAAGGCCGGTACCTCACGCAGCCGGGCCAACAGTTTGTCGACTGCCCCCTCCTTCTTCTTCACCGGCACATGACGGTTGTCGATCCAGAACTCCTCGGGCTTGGCCTGCGCATCGACCTCGACCCGCTCGCGCCCCTCGAAATCATAGACCGACAGATCGTCGGGCGGCGTGAACGAAAATTTGTCATAAGTGGTCATGCGCCGGGCATACAATCCCTGCGTGGCAGGCATCACCTTGAACTCGATGATGGCATCGTCTTTCGTCTTGATGCGGGTACCGTCGTCCAGGCGCTTGTAATCCTGTTCGAGATACATGTTCTCGACATAGTTGAGGTTGATGTCGCGAGGCACATTCAACTTGACCTTCTTGATGAAATAGGTCGAATCACCCTCGGGCACATAAATATGCCCCGTAAAACCGAACGACTCGGAATTGAACGGTACAAAACCCAGATCGATGCATTTCACCCCGTCGACGGCAATCGTGTCGAGCAGATAATATTTGTAAAACGAGGTACCGATGTTGGACAAGGGGCTCACAAAGCGGTTGTTCAACAACGTGATGTCGTTCCCGAAAATATCGATTTCACGGAACAAGTCGTCGCACAACATCTGCACGCTCTCCTCGTTGAAAATCTCGTCGATACCGGCCCGCTTGATACCGGTCACAATCGACTTCTCGGTCTCGGGACTGCGACGATAATAGTTCTCGGCAATCTTCTCCTTGATCGAAACGGTGAGGATAGGCTTGCCCGAGACCTCCGACGTGTCGACATAGTCGAAAATAAACTGGAATTTCTTGAACAGCCACTTTTTCTTCTGCTCCTCCGAAAAGTCATTGAGGGCAAAAGTCATCTTCTCGTATTTCTCGTAATTGAAAAAGTCGTGATGTTTGGGATTTCCCACGTCGCGCCGATCGATCAGCTTCTTGACAAACTCCACCGCCGGATTATTCTTCTTGCTGTATTTCTCTTTCTTGGGCTTCACCACCACCTCCTGCAAGGTATAGTCCGAAGGCACCAAATCGATTTCCAGGTTATTCTCGGCCCCCTTTTTCACAAAGACCGTCTTCTCGCGGTAGCCCAATGTGGAGATGCGTACGTTCAGGAAGTTATCCCGCACGGAAACAGCAAACCGACCCTCATCATCAGTCATGACGCCTTTGTCACTGCCCACGAAAAAAACCGAAGCATAGGAGATAGGTTCATGAGTAATAGAATCCCGCACAATCCCCTTCACCACAGTTGCCTTTTGTGCCATAACCGAAACAGGCAGACCTATGCACAACAGGCAAAGAGTCAGCGCCACATATATCTTTTTTGCCATAAAAGTCTCAAAAACTGTACAAAGTAACCGGTACTTTCATTCGAGTCGCTCGAATTTTTCTCGGTCACAAAAGTACAAAAAAAGTCCCGCCCGCCGGGCTTTTATTCCCAACAGTTCACGGGTTTAACAATGTTTAATAATGGTCCCGATTTTATTCCATTTCTTAAACCAAATAATTGTACTATATTCGCCCCTCTGTTTACATTTGTTAAATCATGAATCTGGAAATCGAACGCAAATACCGGGTAACCGACCGGTCGTACCGAACGGGAGCAACCCGTTGCACCTACTACAAGCAGGGATACCTGTCGACTAATCCAGCCGCAACCGTGCGCATACGCATCGCCGGAGGCCAGGCTTTTATCACGGTCAAAGGCACCACCACGGGGTGCAGCCGACAGGAATATGAATACCCCATTCCCGTGGCCGACGCCGCCGCCATGCTCGACGGGCTATGCCAATCGGGCCTCATCGAGAAAAAGCGATACCTCTATCCCTACGCCGGGCACACCTGGGAGGTAGACGAATTTATGGGCGACAACGAAGGGCTGGTCGTGGCCGAAGTCGAGTTGCAATCCGAATCGGAAAGCATAGCCCTCCCCCCCTTCATCGGTCGCGAAGTTACCGGAGACTCTCGTTACTATAACTCCAACTTGGCCAAGACCCCCTATCGTGACTGGGTCGAAAAAGAATAATTCCGGCATTTAGCTTTTTTTTACAATTAAAATAACTGCGTGTCGAATCTTTTCCATACCTTTGCCCCCGTCAAAAACGACAGACCCTTGGAAAGATGCCGGAGTGGTCGATCGGGACGGTCTCGAAAACCGTTGTACCCTTACGGGTACCGAGGGTTCGAATCCCTCTCTTTCCGCAACAAACAGAGCCAATCAGCCATCGAGATTGGCTCTGTTTGTTTTTTATGCCCTCTTCTAGCTACCTATATTACCCCCTAAGAGAGAGACTTTTAGCGCTAAGAAATATAAAACCCTTATATCCAACCGATTATTAGCAAAATCATTTAGATTAAATAATCGGCCAGCTACTTCGGCAGACTTACGCGCAGACGGAGGATCGAGGAGAGAGCGCCGCACAGGGTGAGGATTCCGGCCAAGAGCATGGCGTCGTGCGGAGCGGTATCGCCGTAGATATGGAACAACAGGGCAACCAATGCGGCACCGACGGTCTGTCCCGTGAGGCGGGCGGTGGCGAGCATGCCACTGGCACTACCGGTGCGTTGCGGGGGTGCCGAGGTGAGCAGCATGTGGTTGTTGGGCGACTGGAAAAAGCCGAAGCCCATACCGCACAGCATCAATCGCCATACGAGTCCGAAATGCGATGTATCGACCGGGACGAACGAGAGGCTGAAACAACCTATACTCATAATCATCAACCCGGCTCCGCCCAGAATTCCGGGGTGTATCTTCCCGATCAGCTCCCCAGCCAATGGGGCGACAAATATGATTACCAGCGGCCACGAGGTCATGAGCAGTCCGGTGCCTACGGCATCGTAATGAAAAGTATTGACCAGCAGGAAGGGCATGGCTATCATACAGATCATCTGGGCCGTAAAGGAGAGTATGCTGGTTGCAACCGACATCGAGAAGATGGGGATTTTCAACAAGTCGAAAGGGAGCATGGGGTAACGCTCGCGCAGCTGCATGCGCACATACACAGTACCCACAACAGCCAGCAAAACGACTCCGCACAACACCCAACGCACCGGCACATCGTGCGAGTAGGCCTCGACACAGCCGATAAAGAGCCCGAAGGTGGCGGCATTGAGCAGAGCCTCTTTCCAGTTGAAACGGCGGCCAAGCACCTTCACGGCATTGTCGGGCAAGAACTTGCGACCCAGAATAAAGGTGGCAATACCTACCGGTATATTGATGGCAAAAAGCCAGGGCCATGATGCGAACGAAAGAATGGCGGCGGCCAAGGTAGGCCCGGTCACCGAAGCCAGTGCCACGACCGTGGCATTGAGCCCTACCCCCTCGCCCAACCGGCGTTTGGGATAGATGAGCTTGATGAGCGAGGTATTCACACTCATAATCATGGAGGCACCGAATCCCTGGAATACCCGCGAAAGAACCAGCAACGGCAAATTGGGCGACAGAGAGCACAGCAACGACCCGATGGTGAAGACCACGACTCCCCGCAGATAGACCTGCTTGTAACCCCACCGTTCGCCCATCGACGAGAAGGGGAGCAGCGTCATCATGATGACCAACTGGAAGGAGTTGACTATCCAAATGGAATCGGACGACGAGACGTGCAGTTGCTGAGCGATACTGGGCAGGGCCACATTACAAATCGTACCATCGAGCACCGACAGAAACAACCCGCAAAAGGTGGTTGCCATGGCATAGTAGATGCGAGGGCGATGCAACCCGTCCCAATTCAGATCACCTACAATCTTTTCTTCCTCTTCCACTTCCTTTTTCATCTTTCACTTGCTTAAACCATGCTCACGCATATCGGCTGCAAAGATACGAAAAGACGAGGGTAGAGACAAATGGAAACGTAGTTTTCAGATTTGACTATACCAAACCGAATCCTATATTTCCAATGACAGCAAAAGTGTACGGGTCGTGAAATGAAGTAGGTTCCGTTCAAGACTGCTTACGCCGATTGCTCCACTTGGCATAGAGTCTTTGGCACCCCTTCACCACCATAGGGGCAAAGATGCCTCCCAGCAGCCCCGGAATGAGGATATAGAGGAGAATAAATTCCAGCGTAGTCATACTAAAAGATTAGAGGTTGAAGGTTACTTGTACAAAGAAGGAAAAATAATTTTACAAAACCAAAGAAACTGGTTATATTTGTTTCAAATGTCAAGACGAAACGGTGCCATGAAAATACCATACCCCGATATTCCCCTGAACTTTTGTCGCAAATGTATCCTCGCTCTGCTGTTGCTGTGGCTGGTCGTTACCCCGATTCGGGCACAATGGAGCGTGGGCGGAAAAGCGGGTATCAACTGGTCGACGGTGAGATACCCCAAAAACATTCTCAACGACAAAGCCGGATTCATTACTGGCGGACAGGCGGGTATTGTCGCAGCTTATCAGTTCAACCGCTATTTCGACATGCAGGCCGAGTTGCTCTATGCCACTCACGGCTATAAAGACGACAATCTTTATCTCAACTACGACGGCAACGCGTCGCAAAAGGGATATTCGTGCCGCATTCACTACATCGAAATTCCGTTATTGGTCAAGTACTATCCGATTGCCGGATTCAACATTCAGGCAGGACCCCAGTTGGGTATCGGAGTCTCCCTCTCCGACTCGTGGAAAGAGGCTGTCGATTTTCAGCAACAGGCAAAAACGGAGTTCGGGGTTGTCTTCGGTCTGGGATATGAGTTCGATTTCGGCGGATTTGTCGACGCCCGCTACAACCTGGGGCTCACCCGCTCGATACAGGGAGCCGAAAGCGGGTACGAGGGACACAACATCAATATCTCCGCGGGGTATCGGCTCTATCTGTAACTACTCTGTTCCTGTACGGAAAAGCCCAAATCTGGCGAACCATATCTCTCCCGGGAAAGGCTACCTCCCCGCTTTGGCTCACGGCGAAAGTCAATCGAGCATCAAGCTCATGTAAGGCCGCACGGCCGGGAGATCGAGCAACGACGACAGATGCGAATCGCCAAACAGCACAAGAGCCAACTCAGCCACATCGACATCAAGGTCGCATTGGGCGCTTTCAACCCGACGGCACGCCCCATCACCTATCCGATAAGTACCCTCATTCCCGGGCAACAGCGGGTCGGTCACCCGCACCACCGCTTGCCACAACGGGTAATTCTGCGCCACCACCGACAGGAGCAACGGCACATCGACAATGCGCATCATACCCATGCGCTGCAAAAGCCCGCCCGACTCGTCGGGCGGCGTCACGACCGTAATCGGCCTGCCGGGGAAGAGTTGCCCGACCTCGTGCAAAGCGGCCTCACGAGCAGCACCATCTACGGCCAAAAGCTCTTTGACCCGCGTGCGATCGTCGTCTGGTACAGCAAAAGCCAGAGCCGACAACTCGCCGACCTCGTCGGCCATCGCTACCACCTCGCCCCCATCGAGGCGATTGTCGCCACAAATTACCTCAAAGTCGTTCCGCTCGTGCAGCAGACAGCAGGGGCGCTGCCGCAACAGACCGTCGAAAAAGCGATAGAGTTCGTCCATCGAGGGGGATACCCGGTGATAGCCGGTGGTGACAAACCGATGGGCTGCCGTATAGTCGCACTCCCCCCGGAAGAAGACCGGCGCATATCCCTTCGTGGCGTAGTAGTCGTACAACCAGGGCTCGGCCGGAATCAAGGCCGATAACGGTATAGCCCGCGACCGCATCACCTCGAACGACTCGCATAACAGCCGTCCCATCAACCCCCGATTGCGATACTCGGAACGCGTGGCGGCTCCCGAGATGTAGCTCACCGGCAGCACCGACTCGCCATAGGTCATGCGATAGGGAAGCATCTGCAAGGCCGAGGTCACCACACCTCGCTCCTCGAAGCAACGGGCATTCTCATCGCGGTACAGCCGGTCGAACAACAGATTGACAAAACGTTCGTCATCATGAAAACAGAGTTGCCACAACTCCCTAATCTGCTTTTTCTTCTCCTGAATATCCATGACTTTCCCTCCGTTTACCCGTAAAAACAAGGCTTCCCAACGGTATGTTTTTAACGACTTAAATTTATTTGTAATATACTGGTTAATAAATATATATAGAACTTATTTATCGTATTCGTTTAATAATAGAATGTATAAACAGCATAAATACCTTATTCCAAGACGATTACAGATAAAACCTATATCAAAGATAAAATCTCTTCTATTCACGAATGGCGTTTATCAAAAGACAAACGCCATATATTCGCATAGCTTCTATTAACTATATAATTACATTATATACAAATGAATACGAGCCTATTATAAAGAGATAATTTACATTTACAAGATTACTGCTCACTTTGTCCCGACGGAGTGTTGCCGTTGTTGGACGAGCGGGAGCGCCGACGACGGTGATTCCGACGTCTTGCATTCGAGCTCTTCTGAGCCTGTTGGGCCACGTTTTCTTCCCCCTCCTTCTTCGGACTTTCGGGTGCGGCAGCCTTCGTATTTTTAGCCGACGGGGGCTTCGAAACATTCTCCCTGGCCCCCTTATCACCCCGACGACGATTGCGGGAACGGCCTCCGTTGCGACCTTCACCCCCACCGTTGTTTCTACCGCCACGGCCGCGACGACGACCGCCGTTCTCTTGGGCGGGAGCATATACCGGCCCTTCGCCCAACCCTTCGGGCAATTCCCGTTTGGCAATCTCATAGCCCAGGAATGACTCGATGCGGTGGAACTTACCCTGCTCCTTCTCCGAGACAAAGGTGATGGCCGTACCCTCGGCATTGGCCCGGGCCGTACGCCCGATGCGATGGATATAATCCTCGGGGTCGTGAGGCACATCGTAGTTGATGACCAATCCTATCTGGTCGATGTCGATACCCCGCGAAATCACATCGGTAGCCACCAGAATGTCGATTTTGTTGTTCTTGAAATCGAGCATGACTGCCTCGCGCTCGGGCTGTTCCAGGTCGGAGTGCATGGCTGCCACCTTGTACTTTTTCCGTTTCAGTGCGAAAGTCAGTTCCTTCACCTTCTGCTTCGACGACGAGAAGATGATGGTCTTCGTGCCGGTGGGCTCTCTGAATAGCCAGTCGATAATCCCCATTTTCTGAGTCTCGTAGCAGACGTAGGCCGACTGGTCGATAGCCTCGTTGGGCTTCGAGATGGCCACATTCACCTCTACCGGGTCGTTCATGATATTCTTAGCCAGCTGGCGAATCTTGGGCGGCATGGTGGCCGAGAACATGATAGTCTGCCGCTTGGCAGGCAGACTGTTGCCTATCTTCATGATGTCGTCGTAGAAACCCATGTCGAGCATGCGGTCGGCCTCATCGAGAATGAAATACTCGACACCCGAAAAATCAACATTCGAAATGTTCAGGTGCGAGATGAGCCGCCCCGGTGTGGCGATAATAATATCGGCACCCAAGGTCAACCCGCGCTTCTGTTGTTCCCACGAGGAACCGTCGCCCCCACCCGACACCACAGCCGTGGAGATGGGCAGAAAATAGGAAAAACCGGCAAACTGCATGTCGATTTGCTGAGCCAACTCGCGGGTAGGTGCCACGATAATCGCCCGCACCTTGTCGCCGCTGCCCGGATACTCCGAGAGCAGATTCAACAAAGGCAGGATATAGGCGGCCGTCTTGCCCGTACCGGTCTGGGCACAAGCAATCAAGTCTCTTCGTTGCAATATTACGGGAATGGTTTGTTCCTGCACCGGGGTAGCCTCTTGAAAGTTCATGGCATCAAGCCCCTGCATAACCTCTTCCGACAATCCGAATTCTTCAAATGTCATATCTTTCTCCTTAAATTTTTCTTTTCATTTATCTATTTCAACGCGGGGAATCACAAGCCATCGAGGCCTCATTTCCCCGTATCCTCTCTTTTCGGAGCAAATGTACAAAAAAAAGGCGATATGCCGTTGCATATCGCCCTCTATTCAGTCGTTACATCGTCACATCGCTGTTACTGATGTTGAGGACGCAGCAAATCGTTGACTGTCTTCACCGGATTGAAGGTCTCGGCAGGGACCTCGACAAACACGGTGTTCCAGTCGCTCATGGCCCCGTTCCACAGGCCCGGCAGTTCAAGCGCCTTCAACTCGCGACCGTTCTTCGACTTATGCGAAATGAAGCCGGTGTTCTTGTCGACATAGCGGGGCAAGTCGTATTTCACCCCCTGCCCGTTCCGCACGGCACATACCAGATCGACAGGATTGAAATGCGTGCCCGACTCGAATTGTTTTCGAGCCTCGGGATTCGACATGTCGATTTGCGAACTTTCCAGAATTTGCAGCGAAGTGGTTCCGTCGGCATTGTAGGCCACAAAGGGGCCTCCGCCCGGCTCGCCCGAGTTGCGTACCATGCCGCACACCCGAATGGGACGATCGAACTTGCGCAACAGATACAGTGCCAGTTCGGCATCTTCCAGATTCTTGGTCTCTTCGTTACGCACAAAGAGTTTACGGTGCAGGAACTGAATCATTTCGCGCAAATCGTCGATGGTATATTTGCCGCTCTTCAACATGGCGGTATAGCGGTTTATCTCGGCCTGCAAGGCTACCAGCACGCCGCCGATAATCTTTTTGTAACGCACGGTGGGAGCTTTGAGTCGGTCGGGCACCACGTTGTCAATATTCTTGACAAAAATCACCTCGGCGTCGATGTCGTTGAGATTCTCGATGAGAGCCCCATGACCTCCGGGACGGAACAACACCTTGCCATTCTCGCGGAAGGGCTCGTTGTTCATGTCGACGGCAATCGTGTCGGTCGAGGGTTTCTGTTCCGAGAAACTGATGTTGTAACGCACCCCGTAACGTTTCTCGTAATCGGCCTTCTTCGAGGCGACCAACTCCTTGAAATGAGGCAGATGCTCGTGCGATACCGTGAAATGGATATTCACCTCGCCGTCGGAACTGGCGGCATAGAGCGCCCCCTCGGTCAAGTGCTCCTCCATGGCCGTGCGGTCGGTCGTCGTATAATGATGAAATTTAAGCAAGCCTTTGGGCAGGGCACCGTAATTGAGGCCCTTGTCTTCGAGCAGATTCGACACTACGGCCTTGTAGTTGCCGGCAGCCATCAGGTCGGCAATACCCTTCCCTTCGTTCTTCCGGCAAGCGGCATCGAGGTCGGCATAGAAAGCGAAATGGTCGATCGAGCCGAAAAAATTCTTTTCAAAGTCGGTTTCAGGTTCGTTATAATCGGCCGAAAGGAAGGCAAACAGGTCTTTGAACATGCGGCTTGCGGCACCCGATGCCGGGACAAATTTCACCACCTTGTGACCGTCTTTCAAATACCCCTCCCACAAATCGAGGTAGTGCTCGGCCTGCTGCTCATCGAGGGCCAAAATCCCATTCCCCACCGATGCCGATGAGGCTATTTTCAGGAATGGAAATCCCCGCTTGAACGAAGCCAACTGGTCTTCGACCACCCGAATGTCGATACCTTTCTCGGCAAACAAGTTTAAATCCTCTGTTGTAAACATATCTATATAAATAATGAATTTTAATTCTGTTCCCAAAACTACAAAAAGCTCTAAAAAAAAGCACATTTTTAACTATAAAAATATATATTTGAGACAGATTTTTTTGATAATAGTCACACCTTATGCCCGAAAAAAGCTATTTCACCCCCGAGGAAAGAGAGAATGTCCTGTCGGCCTATCGGCAATTGCTGCGTCACAGTGTGCCGGTCATGTCGCTCAGCGACTTCAATCGAATGCGCAAACTCATCACCGAAGCAGTCACCACGGGGCACTACCAGCGAAACAAACAGGGCATCAATCCGGTCGTGCGCAACCTCAACACGGCACTCATCTTGTGCGACCGCGTGGGGGTGGAACGCAGCATGCTCATTGCCGTATCAATTTTCAATCTGGTCGTGAGCGAGTTTCTCACCATCGAAGCCGCGCAAAAGGAGTTTGGCGACGACATTGCCCACGTCATTCGGGGCCTTATCAAGTCGAACAGCCTCTATGCCAAGCAGGCGGCCGTCGAGAGTGAGAACTTTCGCAAACTGCTGCTCTCGTTTGCCGAAGACATTCGGGTCATCATCATCATGATTGCCGACCGCTTGTGCGTGATGAAGATGATCAACCATCACCCCAACGAAAAATACCGCTACGACGTGGCTTGCGAGGCGTCGTACCTCTACGCGCCGCTGGCTCACCGGCTGGGACTCTACTCCATCAAATCGGAACTCGAAGACCTCTCGCTCAAATATACCAACCGCGAAATCTACGATCAGATAGCCCACAAGCTCAACGAGACGAAACGGAGCCGCGACAAATACATCACCGAATTTATCGAACCCGTCAAACGTAAGCTCGAAGCCGAAGGTCTGAACTTTGAAATCAAGGGGCGTACCAAGTCGATTTTTTCCATCTGGAACAAGATGAAAAAACAGAAGGCCGACCTGGAAGACATCTACGACCTCTTTGCCATTCGGGTGATTTTGGAGACTCCGCTCGACCAGGAGAAGGCCGACTGCTGGAAGGTCTACTCGATTGTCACCGACATGTACCAGCCCAACCCCAAGCGTATGAAAGACTGGCTCTCCATTCCCAAGTCGAACGGGTATGAGTCGTTGCACATCACCGTGTTGGGGCCCGGTCAACGCTGGGTCGAGGTACAGATACGCACCCGCCGCATGGACGAGATTGCCGAACGCGGACTGGCGGCCCACTGGAAATACAAGGGCATCAAGAGCGAGTCGGGACTCGACGACTGGATGAACAACGTGCGCGAGGTACTCGAAGCGGCCGAACACGGCGGAGCCTTGGAGTTGATGCGCGACTTCAAGATGGACCTCTACGACAAGGAGGTGTTTGTCTTCACCCCCAAGGGCGACCTGTACAAACTGCCGCTGGGGGCCACCCTGCTCGACTTTGCCTTCCTCATTCACACCGGGCTGGGCTGCAAATGCGTGGGCGGCCGCGTGAACGGGAAAATCGAAACCATCAAATACAAACTCAAAAGCGGCGACACCATCGAGGTACTCACCTCGCCCAACCAGACTCCCAAGCAAGACTGGCTCAACATCGCCGCCACCTCGAAGGGTCGGGTAAAAATCAAGCAGGCTCTCAACGAGCAGCAGAACAAGGATGCCGAGTATGGCAAGGAACTGCTGCAACGCCGCTTCAAGAACCGCAAAATGGAGATGGAAGACGGCATCATGATGAAGCTCATCAAAAAAATGGGCTACAAGACGGTGACCGATTTCTACAATGAACTGGCGGCCGAACACATCGACGTGAACCGGGTAATCGACCTCTACCTCGAAATCGATCGGAAAGAGAACAACGAACCCTATGAGGTGCGCACGGCCGAGGAGTTCACCCTGCAACCGAGCGAACACGACGAGACGAAAGAGGACGAGCTCATCATCGGCGGCGACGTGAAGGGTATCGACTACAAACTGGCCAAATGCTGCAACCCCATCTTCGGCGACGACATCTTCGGGTTCGTATCGACCGAGGGAACCATCAAGATACACCGCAAGGACTGCCCCAACGCCCGACACATATACAGCCGCTACCGTTACCGGGTGGTCAACGCCCGCTGGTCGGGGAAGATGGGGTCGAAATACATCTGCGTGCTGCGGGTGGTGGGCAACGACGACATCGGTATCGTCACCAACATCACCTCCATCATCTCGAAAGAGAAGAACATCTATATGCGAGGCATCTCCATCGACTCGAACGACGGGCTGTTCCAGGGACACATCACCGTCATGGTCGACGACACCTCGGCTCTCAACGGTCTCATCAAGAAACTCAAAACCGTGAAAGGGGTGAAAGATGTGCAACGGAGTTCGGTAAATTGATATGTACAACTAAAAAACACAATATGATTAAACACTTCTACCTGTGGATATGCGCCAGTGCCATTTTGCTATCGACCTGCGGCGACAACAGCCACGAAGCCAGCGAGCAATATGAAAAAGCCGTGAAGCTCTTCGAGGCCGGTCAATACGAAAGCGCCCGAAATGCCATCGACAGCATCGAGCAACTGTACCCCAAAGCCTTTAAACAGATTAAAGAGGGTATGTTGCTTCTGTGTAAAGTCAAACAGAAAGAGAGCGAACGCAACCTGCTCTATATCGACAGCGCACTCAAAGTGAGACGCAGCGAACTCGAAGCGGCCAAAAAGGCCTTCCGGTTCGAGAAAGATGCCAAATATCAAACCGAGGGAAACTACGTCTACAACAAGTTGCCCAAACAGGAGGCCATCACCCGCAGCCAGTTGAAAGTGCTGGTGACCGAAAACGGTCAGATGCAACTGGCCAGCGTCTACTACGGCAGTGCACCGCTGAAACACAGCTCCATACGGGTTACCCTCCCCGACAAAAGCAAAGCCGAGACCCTGGCCATCGGGTATGACGGGGCCAACAACTACCGATTCAGCAACGACGGAAAGTATACCGAAATCGTCACCTACAAAGACGGACAATGCTCGGCCGTGGCTTCGCTCATCGCCGACAATACCGACAAGGCCATCACCCTCACCTATCTGGGAGGCAGCCGCTACACGCTCGTCCTCGACCGCCTTACCCGCGAAGCGGTCAAGGCGACCCGCGACCTCTACAACCTGATGCGTAGCGTCGACGACCTCTCCCGCGAATACCAGCTCAACGTGCGCACGCTTGAACTGGCTGACAAACAGGTGATGCAGCTCGAAAAGCAACAGGCCGAAAAATAAATCGTACTCCCCGCAAGGGAGGGAGAGCGTAAAAAAAGAGAATAGCGTTCAGAATCAAACGGCCGCCCCGACCTAATCACCCGGCCTAATCCAGATTGTTGCTACGTAGCCAGCGGAAGATTTCGGTATAGACCGATTGGCGTGCAGCCGGTTTCGACAACACCAGGTCGTGCAGCCCCTCCTGCACCTCAAACTCGTTTACCCGGGGGCCCAGCGTACGGCCGTAGCGGGCAATATCCTTCACATCGAGCACCGCATCGCCCGACTGGTGTTGGGGAGTCCACTTATCGCCCTGCACCGATTGACTCGAATACATCAACAAGATGGGACACGGTATGTGCAACCCCTTGTGCACCTGATTGTGACCACGATGTATGGCGCGCACCCAAGCTGCCGTGACAGGCGGCGAGACCTTGAATTTCAGGTTGGTGTCATACTCCCACTCCCCGTGATAGGCCTTCAACAGACTCTCGGCATAGGCCGTGGAGTTGCCCTGGCTGATTTTCGTACCCTTGAAACAACGGCCCCACGACGACACGAGGGGGACCAACACCTTCTCGTAAAAGCCGCTCATGTTCATGTCGAGGAAGGGACTGTTGAGGATAAGCCCCTGCACCGGCAGACTGTCGCGATGTGCCTCGCAGTAGAGCGAGGTGATGAGCCCTCCCGTCGAGTGCCCCATGAGCACAATCTCGCGGTTTCCCTCCTGGCGAATCAACGTCAAAGCCGTATCGATGTCGGCAAAATACTCCTGCAAATCGCGCACCTCAAAGGGCGTCTGCCCCGGCAGCAGCGAGCGCCCATACTTGCGCAGGTCCACAGCATAGAAATTGAAACACGAATCGGTAAAGGTTTGGGCCATCGACTTCTGGAAGAAATAGTCGTTATACCCATGCACATAGAGGATTGCCCGATGCACATCGCCACACGGCGACAGGCTGCGCACCAGCGTGGTCACTACCCGGCCGCTGTAATCGTCGGGCATGACCAATGTTCGAGACTCAAACCCTTCGCCCAAACGGTCGGGGCCGTATTGCGCCAACGAAAGAAAAACCCCCGTAGCTACCCCTAGCAGCACGACGACGGCCAGAGACCTGGAAAACCTAATCTTCTTCATTACTTTTTTTACCTTTTACCGTTAATCTTCCAACGAGTTTTTCAAATTACCGAAAACCTTGGCCAACATCGCGCCAGCCATCTCGACCTCGCTGTCGGAGAAGCCTTCGAGTGCCATGCGCATGATGGCCGTGACCAGCGGTTTGGTAGAATCTTCGAGCTCCCTACCCTTGTCGGTGAGGTGTATGAGATTGATGCGACGGTCCTTCACACCCGGTGTGCGGATAACGAGCTGCTGCTTTTCCAGATTGTCAATCAGGCGAGTCATACTCGGCTTGTCCTTGAAAGTTACGTTGCACAACTCCTGCTGCGTCACCCCGTCGCGCGACCACAAATAGTACAACACGGTCCACTGCTCGGGGGTGATGTCGATCGACAGCTTGCGGAAACTGCGATGCAGTTTCCGATTGATGGCCGCCGACAACTTCCCGCTCATGAGAGCAAAGAGCATCTCTATGTTTAATTCCGAAAAGTTCATATATTAATCATTGCTTAAACAACTACAAAAGTAACTCAACTATACCACAAAAACAAATTTAGCCTCTTTTTTGCTCACCAATTGCAAAAAAGAGGCTCTCCTATTTCGGTAAACAACGCTTTCCGCGCCGCTCCCGGTCACCGCGCTCCGTCCCTCCCCCGACGCCTCTACACGAGAGCCATCTTGGGTGGGGAGCCGGCCCCCGGCTACATCTGCTCGTAATCCTTGGCCAAACCGCCTTCACCCGTCTCCTTGTAGAGCGACGGCAGGTCATGGCCGGTCTGCTTCATCACCTCGACCACCTTGTCGAACGATACCCGGTGATTTCCGTCGGTAAAGGCCGAATAGATATTGGCATCGAGTGCCCGGGCCGCGGCATAGGCATTCCGCTCGATACAGGGTATCTGCACCAGACCGCACACTGGGTCGCAAGTCATGCCCAGGTGGTGCTCGAGCCCCATCTCGGCGGCATACTCGATTTGGGCCGGACTTCCGCCAAACAGCTGGCTGGCTGCTGCCGACGCCATGGCGCAAGCCACACCGACCTCGCCCTGACACCCCACTTCGGCTCCCGAAATCGAGGCATTCTGTTTCACGATATTTCCCACCAGGCCAGCCGTGGCCAGAGCCCGCAAGATGCGCATGTCGCTGAAATCGCGGCTCCGCTGCAAGTGATACAGCACGGCAGGCACCACACCGCACGACCCACAGGTAGGTGCCGTGACAATGCGGCCGCCCGAGGCATTCTCCTCGCTCACGGCCAGCGCATAGGCAAAGACCAGTCCCCGGCTCTTCAAGCTGTCCTTATACCCCTTGGCCTTGATATAATAGGAAGAGGCTTTCCGGCGCAAGTTCAGCGGGCCGGGCAACACGCCCTCCTGGTCGAGCCCCCGCTCGATGGCCTGGCGCATGACAGTCCACACCTCGCTCAGATAGTTCCAGATTTCACTATCTTCGCACTCCTGCACATACTCCCAGTAACTGCGTCCCGTGCGTTCGCACCAGTTGAGAATCTCGGTCATGCTGTTCATGGCATAGAGTTCGGGCGAGGCGTCGAGTTCCTTGCCCTCTTCGGCCAAAGCGCCCCCACCGATACTGAACACGGTCCACTCGTCGGTCACCTCGCCCCGACTGTTCTTCGAGCGAAAGGTCATGCCGTTGGGGTGGAACGGCAGGAATACCGACGGCTTCCACACAATCTCGACCGGAGCGTGCGGACGCAGCGTGTCGAGAATGGCCACGTCGGTCAAGTGCCCCCGACCCGTAGCAGCCAGGCTACCATACAACGTGACCTCGAAAGCGGCCGCCTCGGGGTGACGCTCCAAAAACAGTTCCGAGGCCTTGCGAGGCCCCATCGTATGGCTACTCGACGGGCCATATCCTATGCGATATATCTCTCGAATGGTTTTCATTGCATCTATAATATATAAGTATAGAACAAAGATACGACAAATGCGCGTCGACCGGTTGGCCGGGTGTGGAAAAATTTCTTAAACTGTCCACAGGCTATCCTGGCACAGTAGTCCGAGGAAAAAAGCGAGGAAGGGATTGCCGTTCCAAAAGGGGTCGAAGCAGTCGCCCCCGGGTGACAAATAGGCCACTTCGGCGCAAGTTTGTCCACTCCGACGCACTCTTGTCACCCCTACCGCCGGGAAAAAGGGGAAAAACAGCATTGGCACACCCTTTGCAAGTAGTTAGGCGATTTCGGTAATCGAAAGAGAGCCGAGGTCCAAAACAGATAATAAATAACTTAAAGATAGGAGATTATAATTATGGTACCCATGAGAAAAAACCAAGGTTGGTTGCCCGACATTTTCAATGACTTCTTTGATAACCAATGGATGGAAAGAGCCAACGCTACAGCACCTGCTATCAATGTAATCGAACATGAAAACGACTACTGCGTAGAAGTAGCTGCTCCGGGTATGACAAAAGACGATTTCCAGGTTCACGTCGATGAGAACGACAACCTCGTGATCACGATGGAGAAAAAATCAGAGAAAAAAGATGAGAAGAAAAAAGAGCACTATCTGCGTCGCGAATTCTCTTACTCGAAATTCCAACAGACTATGATATTGCCCGACGATGTCGACAAAAACAAAATTTCGGCTCATGTCGAACATGGCGTTTTGTCGGTCGAACTTCCCAAATTGCCTGTTGACAACAATGCCGGTGTAAGAAAATCGATCGAAGTTAAGTAAACGATTTCGGGAGAGTATCCCAGTCAGGCCGCGACCTTTTGCAAAAAGGCCGCGGCTTTTTTTATTGCCCGCCTGTCATAAAAAGAGAATCAAAAGTATTGTACAACCCGCAAGAATTTGCGTCCTTTGCACCCGGTTTTCGCAGAGGTGCCGTCCTGACCGACACGCCCTGCACTCAATAGGTTATTAAGGTATCACATGAAAAAGAGTCTTATCGCTTTGGCGTTCGGCACATTGGGGCTTGGAATCGCCGAGTTTGTCATGATGGCTATCCTTCCCTACATAGCCACCGATTTGCACATCAGTATTCCCACGGCCGGGCACCTTATCTCGGCCTATGCGTTGGGTGTATGCGCGGGAGCACCTCTGCTCACGCTGGCCCGCCGACGTCCGTTGAAAAATATTCTGCTCGGGCTGGCTACCCTCATGATGGTGGGCAACCTCTTTGCCTCGGTAGCTCCCAACTACTGGACCATGCTGGTAGCCCGCTTTATCTCGGGGCTTCCCCACGGAGCCTATTTCGGGGTCTCCTCGATTGTGGCCGAGAAGTTGGCCGACAAGGGCAAGGGGTCGGAAGCCGTGTCGATTATGATTGCGGGCATGACCATTGCCAACCTTTTCGGGGTACCGCTGGGCACCTCGCTGAGCACGCTGCTCTCGTGGCGACTCACCTTCCTGCTGGTGGGCGTGTGGAGCTTGATTGTACTCTATTTCATCTGGAAATGGGTGCCACAGGTCGAGGGTCTGCCCGACACGGGATTCAAAGGGCAGTTCCGGTTCTTGAAGACGAAAGCCCCCTGGCTTATTCTGGGAGCCACGCTGCTGGGCAACGGCGGTGTATTCTGCTGGTACAGCTACATCAACCCGCTGCTCACCCAGGTATCGGGATTCTCGGCCGAGAGTATCACCCTGCTGATGGTACTGGCGGGATTCGGCATGGTAGTGGGCAACCTGCTGGGTGGACGCCTCTCCGACCTCTACACCCCCGGACGGGTAGCGGCCTGCACCCAGTTCATTCTCTTCGTGGCCCTGCTTGCTATCTTCTTCGCCGCCCCGACAGGCTGGCTCACCGTCCTGCTCATGTGCCTCTGCACCACCGGGCTTTTTGCCGTATCGAGCCCCCAGCAAATCTCCATCATTCACTTTGCCAAGGGCGGTGAGTTGCTAGGTGCCGCCTGTGTGCAGGTAGCCTTCAACCTGGGCAATGCCATCGGCGCCTTTCTGGGTGGACTGCCCATCGAGGCCGGTCTCGGCTACCAATATCCGGCTCTCATCGGGGCTCCGCTGGCCCTCGTAGGCTCCGTACTGCTCATGCTGTTCTACAAAAAATACGAACCGAAAAGAGTCTGACAGCGACAAATATCAGACGGCAACGGCAAAAATTTGCAGAAAAAGAGCATCAAAGGGTTGTATAATTGCCAGATAATCTCTACCTTTGCCCCGCAAATAAAAAACTATTAACCAAATACGTTAAACTAAACGAGTATGAACCATTACGAAACCGTTTTCATTTTAACTCCCGTTTTGTCTGATGTACAGATGAAGGAAGCGGTAGACAAATTCAAAACGATTCTCACCGAGCAAGGTGCCGTAATCGTGAATGAAGAGAACTGGGGATTGCGCAAGCTCGCCTATCCTATCCAAAAGAAAACCACCGGTTTTTACAACCTGCTGGAATTTGACGCCGACCCTTCTGTCATCGCCAAATTGGAAATCCAATTCCGTCGTGACGAACGTGTAATCCGTTTCCTCACGTTCAGAATGGACAAATTTGCCGCCGAATACGCTGCAAAGAGAAGAAGTGTTAAATCGTCTAACAAAGTAGAAGAAGTAAAGGAGAACTAAAAAATGGCACAAGCACAATCCGAAATCAGATATTTGACTCCCCCGTCGGTAGACATCAAAAAGAAAAAATACTGCCGTTTCAAGAAAAACGGTATCAAGTATATCGACTACAAAGATCCTGAATTCCTGAAAAAATTCTTGAACGAACAAGGCAAAATCCTGCCCCGTCGTATCACAGGAACTTCGTTGAAATTTCAACGTCGTATTGCACAAGCTGTGAAAAGAGCCCGTCACCTGGCGCTGCTCCCTTATGTAACTGATATGATGAAATAATTAAACGAAGGAGGAATTTAGCATGCAAGTAATATTGAAAGAAGACGTCACCAATCTCGGTTACAAAGACGATATCGTGACTGTAAAAAGCGGATACGGCCGCAACTACCTCATTCCGCAAGGCAAAGCCGTTATTGCTTCGCCCATGGCTCTGAAAATGCGTGAAGAGGATCTGAAACAACGTGCTCACAAACTCGAGAAAATCAAAGCCGACGCTTTGGCTCTGGCTGCTTCGCTTGAAGGTGTTTCGCTCACCATCGGTGCAAAAACCAGCTCGACAGGTACCATCTTCGGTTCGGTTAACAATATCCAAATCGCCGAAGCTCTCGAAAAACTGGGTCACACCGTAGATCGCAAACAGATCATCATCAAAGACCCCGTGAAAGAAGTGGGTCACTACAAGGCTACGATCAAACTTCACAAAGAGGTTAGCGTAGAGATTCCCTTTGAAGTGGTTGCCGAATAATCAATTCAAGAAACATATGAAAAAGCGCTCGACCAAGGTCGGGCGCTTTTTTTTGTACCTGTTCATTATAAAAAATCAACTTGTCTTCCCTTTTCGTCAACAGGGAAAAATAGAAAACTATTTCAAGGAATCGGCCTTAACCGCGACGCGGCTTACCGTATCGCGACGCACGCGATAAGGCAACAGTTCCTGCAACTTGCCACCCAGTTGTTCAATAGTCAAGTTACGGGAATTTATCGTTCCGTCGGGATTGATTACCACAAAGGCCGGGACCGAGGCCAACGCATAGCACGACTCTACCTCGTCGGGGTCGGCTGCCATACATTGATGAGCCGGCAGTCTCAAAGTCTGCACCTGCTCACGCCACATCTCGGCATCGCTGTCGAGCGAGACCGACAGGAAAGTGGCTCCCCGATAACCAAACTCGCGATACAACTGCCCCAGCCGCACCATCGCCCGGCACGACGGTTCACTGTCTGCTTGCCAAAACCCCACGACGACATAACGGGCATAGCCCACATACCCCGACAGCGAGGTGTTCCGCCCCCACATATCGACCAGCGCCACATCGGCATAGGGGCTACCCGGTTCTATCTTGTCGGCATTGCGCAGGCGTTGAGCGATATCGGTGAGTATGGGTGCATTCTTGTCTCGGCCGCCAAACTCCGACAAAATTTTGTCCAGTTCGGCTTCACTAAACCGACTCTGCATCGATTCGAGCAACCAGAGCGAAGCGGGCGAATTGCGATTCCTGCGGATAAAACGATAAGCCAGGGCTACCTCCTCATCGTCGAGCCGACAATCCTGCCCGTAGAGGGACTGTTCGAGAGCGGCAGTCATTCGCCCATCGTCGACCAGTTCGAGATAGCGGTCATGCAGCAGACTCCGCAACGAGTCGAGCCGATGCGCCTCTACCTTGTAGGCATCGAAGGTGGCATTCTGCGGAGTGCCCGTCACGGTCGAGACCGACGTATCCATCTTCGCCTCGATGGTGCCGTTCTCCAACACGAACAGCACCGGGGCTGCCAACGAGTCGAGCGAACGGTTGAAGCGCAAATAGGCCATGATAGGGACCTCCTGCTCACCCTGGAACGAGAAGAGTCCGCCATCGACAATAGCGCTGTCGAGATTGACCAACTCGTCGCCGTTGCTGTGCGACAGATAGACGATATTACCGTCGGCATCGGCATTACTCACATGACCGTTAATCACATACGAGGTGGCTACACCGCCTCCACAACCGGCACAGAGCAAGAGGGGCAGCATCAAAGAGTAGATTCTGTTCATACGATTCTGTTTCTCACGAACAAAGATACAGAAGATTTTTGTACCTTCCCCTTTCACGTCCCCGATAATCGATATTTCCAGTCCAAAACCACACATAGAGGACTCTGCACAGCCTGATTCGACCCGGCCACACTCTTCCAGTTCTGTCCCTGTGCCGACCTCTATTCGTCCTGATCGTCGAGACTATCCCACACCGAATCCTGTTGCTCGATATACTCTTCGTAGTAATAGGCAAAACCTTTCCGACTCGAAACGCCCATCGTGTCGCACCACTCTTGATAATCGGCTTCCAGTTGCGGATCATCATCCATCATCGACCGAAATACCTCCTCCGACAAGTCCAATGTGCGATACTGCTTAATAACATCATCAATTATGATTGTAACATCATTATTCATGGCATTCTATTTAGCAATCAAAACACATTATTATATATTTGGTTCAAATATAATGATTCTTTTATAAAAAAGCATTACAGAAAAACAAAAAAGCCAATACACCTCCACCCCGAAATTCACGCTTTGCATTCACGTCATCAACGGGACAGACCCTCCCCCGATATACCCCAGCCTTCACATAAAACGCCACACGGCGAAAATTCCACCTGCACAGAGATCGTCCATCGCTTTTTTAGCAAGATTTATTATCTTTGCCTTACCGAAAAAACGACATGCAAAATGATTTATAACGAACGAAACACTCGTAAAGAGGCTGTGTGCGAAGCGGCCAAACAGATTATGATGGCGGCCCGCACCGCCCCCAAAGGCAAAGGGGTGGACATTATCGAGATTGCTACCGTGACCGGCGACGACCTGCTGGCTCTGGCCGACCAGATGCGGCTCACCAGCGAAAAGCGCGGCATGAAGTTTTTCCTGCGCGATGCCGGCAACATCGAACAGTCCGACGCAGTAATCCTCTTCGGTACCCGTCGGAAAGTGCAGGGACTTAACTGCGGCTACCGCGGCTATCCTACCTGTGCCGAGAATCCCCAGGAAAATCCCTGCGCCATCAACTCGATTGACGTGGGTATCGCCATCGGTTCGGCCTGTTCCAAAGCGGCCGACATGCGCATCGACACACGGGTGATGTTCTCGGCCGGGGCTGCTGCCGAAGAGATGGAGCTGCTGCCCGACTGCAAGCAAGTCATCGCCCTGGCTCTGAGCGTGTCGTCCAAGAGCCCCTATTTCGACCGCAAACCGCAAACCCCGAAGCCATGACCTCTGCAATACTCTTCCCGGCCGAATGGTATCCCCAGTCGGGCATTCAGCTTACCTGGCCCCACGAGGAGACCGATTGGGCCTACATGCTCGACGAGGTGACCACCTGCTATATCGAACTGGCCCGTGAGATTGCCCGGCGCGAACGGCTGCTCATCGTCACCCCTCACCCCAAGCAAGTGAAACAGCTGTTGCAAGGGGTGGTCGACCTTGAAGCGGTGACTTTTGCCCAATGCCCTACCAACGACACCTGGGCACGCGACCATGGCGGCATCACCCTCTTCTGCGACGGAACACCCGCCATCTACGACTTCAAATTCAACGGGTGGGGACTCAAATTTGCCGCCAACTACGACAACCTCATCACCTCGACACTCTGCCGACAGGGACGGTTCAACGCCCGGTATGAGAACCGGCTCAACTTCGTGGTCGAGGGGGGCGCTCTCGAAAGCGACGGAGCCGGAACCCTGCTCACCACCAGCGAATGCCTGCTCTCGCCCAACCGCAACGGCGAGTGGTCGCAGACTCGCATCGAAGAGTACCTGAAAGAGACCTTCGGTCTGCAACGCGTCCTGTGGCTCGACCACGGCTATCTGGCCGGCGACGATACCGACAGCCACATCGACACGCTGGCCCGATTTGCCCCCGGCGACACCATCATCTATGTGCAATGCACCGACCCGACCGACGAGCACTACGAGGCTCTGCTCCGCATGGAGGAGCAGTTGCGCACCTTCACCACCCTCGAAGGCGCCCCCTACCGGCTGCTGCCCCTGCCCATGGCCGACGCGGTCTACGACGAGAACGGAGAGCGACTGCCGGCCACTTACGCCAATTTTCTGATTATGAACGACGCCGTGCTATACCCCACCTACCGCCAGCCTGCCAACGACCAGGCGGCCGCCCAAGTACTGCAACAGGCCTTCCCCGACCGGGAAATCGTGGGGATAGATTGCTCGCCGCTCATTCGTCAGCACGGTTCGCTGCACTGCGTGACCATGCAATACCCCCAAAATGTCTTACGATAAAACGAGAATAACCGTCATGAGCGAAAAAAGAATCAAAGTCGGACTTGTCCAACAACACAATAGCGGCGACGTGGCCGACAACATGAACCGCCTGAAACAGCGCATCGAACAATGTGCCGCACAAGGGGCCCAGCTTGTCGTGCTACAAGAGCTGCACAACAGCCTCTACTTCTGCCAAACCGAGTCGACCGACTGCTTCGACCTGGCCGAACCCATTCCGGGCCCCTCGACCGATTTCTACGGACGACTGGCAGCCGACCTGCACATCGTGCTGGTCACCTCGCTCTTCGAGCGCAGGGCTCCCGGTCTCTATCACAACACGGCCGTCGTGTTCGACACCGACGGCTCCATGGCCGGGAAATACCGCAAGATGCACATACCCGACGACCCCGCCTATTACGAGAAATTCTACTTTACCCCCGGCGACCTGGGATTCACGCCCGTCAAAACCTCGATAGGTACTCTGGGCATACTGGTATGCTGGGACCAGTGGTACCCCGAGGCTGCCCGCCTCATGGCGCTGCAAGGGGCTGACCTGCTCATCTACCCCACCGCCATCGGTTGGGAGAGTTCCGACACACCCGAGGAGCAGAAGCGCCAGCAGGAGGCCTGGATTATCTCACAACGCGGACATGCCGTGGCCAACGGCCTGCCGGTGATTGCCGTCAACCGGGTGGGGCACGAGCCCGACCCCTCGCAACAGACCCGCGGCATTCAGTTCTGGGGACACAGTTTCGTGTGCGGCCCGCAGGGCGAAATGCTTGCCACCGCCCCCAGCGACAGCGAGTGGTGCCAGGTGGTCGACATCGACCTGGCCCGCAGCGAGAATGTGCGACGCTGGTGGCCTTTCCTGCGCGACCGCCGTATCGACGCCTACGACAACATTTTACGCCGGTTTGTCGACTGACCGGACGGGGTGTCGGATTGTTCCCGGCACCCCGTTTCGATACCGCCGCGACGGCCCGTTGATTTTTCTTAGAGGCTCTTCGTTATTATTTGATAAAAAAAGAAGATAAATACCCGCAAAACAGCTATTTTTGTAAATCATTATCGTCGATATATGGATATGAAATCAAATAGCCCCGACAAACAACTGAACCTGGACAAGCGTTACATACGCATGGCGCAAATCTGGGCCGAAAACTCTTACTGCCAGCGGCGTAAGGTAGGAGCCTTGATTGTCAAGGATAAAATGATAATCTCCGACGGCTACAACGGTACACCGGCCGGATTTGAAAACTGCTGCGAGGACGAGACGGGTCACACCTTCCCCTTCGTGTTGCACGCCGAAGCCAACGCCATCACCAAGGTGGCCCGCAGCAACAACAGCAGCGACGGAGCTACCCTGTATGTAACCTCATCGCCCTGCATCGAGTGTGCCAAACTGATAATCCAGTCGGGTATCAAACGGGTAGTTTTCTCGGAATATTACCGACTGCAAGACGGCATCGACCTCTTGCGACGGGCCGGTATCACCGTCGATTTCATCGACCCGCAAGCCGATGACGAAACACCGCAAACCTCGGGACAATAAAACGAAGTATCATCTTCATTGGGTCACTGTAAAAAACCGGAAAATCGAAAAGAACGATACCGAGCAGCCTTGCCAAGTGGAGAGACGACAACCCTCCATTGACCCAAGCCTGCTCCCTATCGCAGAAATCCAAAATACAAGAACGCGTTTAATTATTTATCCGCACCGATTATGAACAACAAACAAGCTCGTTTCGTCTGGGTCCCCCTGCTCGTAGCCGTCGCTGTCGTGGGAGGCATTTTGATCGGACGATTCTTCTCTTCTGAAATTCCCTTCGGCAACAGCGCGCGATACGACAAAATCGAGAGCCTGCTGCAATGTATCGAGCAACAGTATGTCGACACCGTAAACCGGGCCGACCTGATTGAGAATGTCATGCCCAAGATTTTGGGCGAACTCGACCCCCACTCGGCCTATATCCCGGCCAAAGACCTGGAAAGCGTCAATGAGGAGTTGGAGGGCTCGTTCAGCGGAATAGGGATTCAGTTCAATATCCTCAACGATACCATCAACGTGGTGAGCGTGATACCCGGAGGTCCCTCCGAAAAGGTGGGTATCCTGGCCGGCGACCGCATTGTGACCGTCGACGACTCGGCCTATGTAGGTAAAGAGATTACCAACGAAGGGGTGATGAAGCACTTGAAAGGGCCCAAGGGTTCGACCGTCAAGCTCGAAATTCTGCGCAAGACCTCCAAGAAGCCCCTCACCTACGAGGTGACACGGGGCGATATTCCGGTCAACAGTGTCGATGCCGCCTTTATGCTCGACGACCGTTCGGGCTACATCAAGGTGAGCAAATTCGGACGCACCACCTACGACGAATTTATCAATGCCCTCTCCAAACTGAACAACGAAGGGGCCCAGAACTTTATCATCGACCTGCGCGGCAACAGCGGCGGATTGATGGATACCCCCATCAACATGGCCAACGAGCTGCTCCCGGCCAACCGGCTTATCGTCTATGCCGAGGGCAGAGCCTTCGAACGTGAAGATGCCATATCGAATGGTACCGGCACCTTCCAGGAGTCGCCGCTTATTGTTCTCACCGACGAGTGGTCGGCCTCGTCGAGCGAAATTTTTGCCGGGGCCATACAAGACAACGACCGGGGCCTCATCGTGGGGCGCCGCACCTTCGGCAAAGGGTTGGTACAACAGCAGATTCCGTTCCGCGACGGCTCGGCCATACGGCTCACGGTAGCCCGTTACTACACCCCCTCGGGCCGCTGCATACAGAAAGAGTATCAACTGGGTAAGGCCGACGATTACAGCATGGACATCGTCAACCGATACATACACGGCGAGTTCTTCAACGTCGACAGCATCAAGCAAAACAAAGACTTGGTATTCCACACCGTCAACGGTCGTGAGGTATATGGCGGCGGCGGTATCATGCCCGACGTCTTCGTGCCCCGCGATACGACGGGAGTTACCTCCTACTTCAACAACGTAGCCAACGAAGGGCTGCTCTACCAGTACTCCTTCGACTACACCGACAAGAACCGGGAGCGCCTCGCCAAAGCCAAGACCGTGGAAGAGCTACTGCCCATGCTCGACGCCAATACCCTGCTGAACAGTTTCGTGCAATATGCCGCTCAAAAGGGTATCCGCCCGCGTCCCGTCTACATCAACATCTCGCGCAAACTCATCGTCAACACCTTGCAGGCCTACATCGCCCGCAACATGTTGGGCGAAGAGGCCTTCTACAAATTGCTGTTGCGCGATGACGAAACGCTGCGCAAGGCCCAGGAAATCCTGAACGAGGGCAACCAATATCAAGAGCTGCTGAGCAGCCCGACCGAGCCCCAAGAAAAGCAATAACCAACCATGCTCGACAAGCGGCAAATCAGGCAAGAGATCAAGCGACGGAAGCAAGCCATCACGCCCGACGAGCGGGAACGGCTCTCCCGGCAGATTTGCCGGGCCATCGAGTCGTTGCCCGGCTTTGAAAGGGTAGCTCATCTGATGCTCTATCACGCCCTGCCCGACGAAGTCGACACTCGCCACCTCCTCTCGAAATGGGCCGGGAGCAAACAGCTCTATCTGCCGATTGTCGACGGTGACGACCTCATTGTCGCCCCCTATGCCGGAGGGGCTATGAAGCAAGGGGCCTTCCACATCTGGGAACCGACCGACACGACAGCCACCGACCCGGCCCGCCTCGAATGGATTGTAGTTCCCGGGGTAGCCTTTGACCGGCAGATGAACCGGCTGGGACGGGGCAAAGGATTCTACGACCGGCTGTTGCGGCAGACACGGGCCCGCAAGATAGGCATCTGCTACGGGCTGCAACTGGTCGACGAGATTCCGGCCGAACCCCACGACATAAAAATGGACCTGATCATAACCGAAAACGACATCATCTATAAAAACGACGAGATATGGCACTAATCAACGCCGAGAGCAAACTTTGCGACGTAATCCTGAACGAGCCTTCACTGATACCGGTCATCAACCGGTTTGGCATCATCTTGGGCGTGGGCGACAAGAACATTCGCACCGTGTGCGAAGAGAAAAATCTCGACTGCGAATTTTTCGTAACGATTCTCAACACCTTCATCAACGAAGACTATTTCCCCGAGAACCGGCTCAAATCGTTCTGTGCCACCCAGATTGTCGATTACCTTACCCAGACCAACACCTATTACCAGCAGTTCCAGATACCCAACATCGAGCGACACTTCAACTCGCTCATCAACCAGAGCGACAGCGACAACAACAACCTCGAACTGATGAAACAGTTCTTTGAAGAGTTGAAGAAGGAGTTGCTGGCCCGCATCGAAAAGGACCGCACCCTGTGGTTCCCGGCCATCAGAGCGGCCGCCGAAGTGCTGCACGGCGAATCCTACGGCGACCATATCCGCTACGACCACGATGAGGCCGATTCGCTCGAAGAGAAACTCGACGACCTGAAAAGTCTCTTTGTCATTCACCTGCGTGGCGAATACGACCTCAACCTGTGTCACGGCGTCATCTTCGCCCTGTACAGTCTCGAAAAAGACATCAAGCAACACAACCGCATTCGCAACCGCATCTTGCGCCCCATCGCCGACGCCATGTTGAAAGCCTGCCGGGACAAAGCATAAATCTACACCATGCGCATCGCTGTCATTACACCCCACACGTTGATGAACCTCGGATTGAAGCATCTGTTTCAAAGATACTTCGACGTCACTCCTGCGCTCTACAACCGGGCCGACGGCTTCTTCAACGACACCCCCGAACAGTTCGATGCCTATATTCTGCAACCCGACCTGCTGGTAGCATACAGCGATTTCTTCCTGCCCCGCAAAAGCAAAATCATGTTGCTCACCACCCATTGCGAAACGGCTACCGAAACCTTTGCCCCTGCGCTGCCGGTCCATGAAAACGAGGAGGCCATGCTCGAACGTATCGAACGATTTATCGAACAGCTCGACCGACAATCCGAGAATCTGAACCACGACCTCTCTCCCCGCGAGACCGAAGTACTGAAACTGGTGGCCAAGGGATTTATGAACAAAGAGATTGCCGACCAACTGAATATCAGCATCAACACGGTGCTCAGCCACCGCAAGAACCTCACCGCCAAACTGGGCATCAAAACCGTGTCGGGACTCAGTTTCTATGCCATGATGAATGGCTACATCTCAGACATCGACAACAAATAATCCAATGGCCTTATACGCATAAAGCACTTTCATTTTATCGAAAAACGATAAAAATATACTGTTTTTCTTGTTTGTCTAAAAAATAATTCCTTTCTTTGTCTTATCAATACAACATAGTCCACATGTTTTACGACAAACAAACTCAACGGAAGATACGGTTACTCACCCTGTTAATTGCACTGCTCATACTCATTCCCATCGTGCTCGATTTCTACAAGGGGTTCATGCTCGGATTCAACTCCTCGTTCATCGGGTTGGAGAACGGATTGGAAGAATCATCGCTGCAAATATGCACAATCAAATCCCAATCGATGCAACTAATTGAATATGGCACCATACCAGGGCTTATGCTGTCGGCCGACGGAATCCTCTACATACCCGATGCCATGATACCGTTGGGACTGAAAATTAGTGCCGTATTCTTTGCGCTGCTCTCGCTGGCCGCACTCATCGCCATGGTAGTCATGCTGGTTAAACTTATCCGCTCGGTTGCTGCCGACGGGCTCATGAACCGCAAAAACATCAAACGGTTGCGCCTGCTCTCCTACTTCATGATTGTCTTCTATCTTATCAGCTATATCGATATGTTCATATCGACCAGCTATTATCGTTCCCATCTCGACCTGGGCGGCAATACCCTCAGCTATCCCGAGTTGAGCGCATCGGTCACTATCGCATTCATACTGCTACTCTTGACCGAAATATTGAAGATTGCCTACAAACAACGTGAAGAGTTGGACCTCACCATATAAATCATTGCCTATGCCGATTATAGTCAACCTTGATGTCATGATGGCGAAACGGAAAATTTCGCTCAACGAGCTTTCGGGCAAAATCGATATTACCCCCGCCAACCTCTCTATATTAAAGACAGGGAAGGCCAAGGCCGTGCGCTTCTCGACTCTCGAAGCCATCTGCCGGGAGCTGAACTGCCAACCCGGCGATATACTCGAATATCAGGACGACGAAGAAACAACAAAATAACAAACCTATATTTATCATTAAATCAAACAACAATGAATTTACGAATGGTAAAATCGGGATTAGTACTTGCTTTCCTGGCCATCGCCCAATGGGTACCGGCTCAGCAAGCTCCTCAGATGGAAGCATTGCCCATCGATCCCAATGTGCGCTACGGTGTGCTGGATAACGGCCTCACCTACTATGTGCGCCACAACGAAACCCCTAAGAACCGTGCCGAATTTCACATTGCTCAAAAGGTAGGCTCGATTCTCGAGAATGAGGACCAACGCGGTTTGGCTCACTTCCTCGAACACATGGCCTTCAACGGGACCGAACATTTCCCCGGGAAGACAATGCTCAACTATCTCGAAAACAACGGTATTAAATTTGGTGTGGACCTCAACGCCTACACCGGTTTCGACGAGACGGTATACCGCATCTCCAACGTCCCCACTCAGAATCAAAATCTGGTAGACTCGTGTCTGCTCGTGCTCTACGACTGGGCCTGTGCCATCTCGCTCAACGACAAGGATATTGACGAAGAGCGTGGTGTAATCCACGAAGAGTGGCGCACACGTGCCGATGCCGACTGGCGCACCTGGGAGGCCACGGTACCCGTCATGTTTGAAGGCAGTCAGTATGCCAACCGCATGCCTATCGGTACAATGGAGGTTGTCATGAACTTCCCCTACCAGGCCTTGCGCGACTACTACCACAAATGGTATCGCCCCGACCAACAGGGCATTATCGTAATCGGTGACTTCGATGCCGACAAGATGGAGGCTCAGATCAAAGAGCTCTTCGGCAAAATCAAAATGCCCGAGAACGCCGCCGAGCGCATCTACTACAACGTACCCGACAACAAAGAGCCTATCTTCGCCTTCCACAAGGACAAGGAGGCTGCCTACACGCGTGTAGACATCTACATGAAACACGACCCCATGCCGCGTGAAATGAGAGGGACCATCAACGGTGCCATCACCGACTACATGAACGGCGTGGTAGGTATCATGTTCAACAACCGCATCACCGAGATTACCCAGAAACCCGATGCTCCCTTCATTGCAGGTGCCATCTTCGACGGCGACTTCTTCGTATCGAAGACCAAGAGTGCCTTCACTCTCATCGCAGTGGGCAAAGACAACGGTGCCATCGACGCCATCAAAGGCATCATGCGTGAAGCCGAGCGTATCGACCGTTACGGATTCACCGCTTCGGAGTATGACCGGGCTCGCGCCACGATGCTCTCGAACTATGAGAACCTCTACAAAGAGCGCAACAACCGCAAGAACGTCGACTATGCCGAAGAGTATATCCGCCACTTCATCGATGGGGGCTATATCCCCGGCATTGAGATGGAGTACAACCTCATCAAACAGATGTCGCCGGCCATCACCGTCGACATGGTGAACCAATATGTAAAATCGCTCATCAGCGAAGACAACATGGTTATCTCGCTCACCGGTCCCGACAAAGAGGGCGTCACCTACCCCGACAAAGCCCAGGTGCTGGCTGCTATCAAAGAGGTAGAGGCCGAGGAGGTTGCCCCCTATGTAGACAAGGTATCGAACGAACCTCTCATCTCGAAAGAACCCGTAGCCGGTAAAGTAACCAAGAGCGTGGCCGGCAAGAAATTCGGCACGACCGAGTGGACTCTCTCCAACGGAGCCAAAGTGGTGCTCAAACCCACCGATTTCAAGAGTGACGAAATCACCATGCTGGCTGTGAGCAAGGGTGGATACTCGCTCTACAACACCAGCGACCCGACTCTGGCTCTCGACCTCAAATCGCTCAACGAAGTAGTAGAGTTGGGCGGTCTCGGTCAATTCGGCAAAACCGACCTCATGAAGGTTCTGGCCGGCAAGCAGGTATCGTCGAGCTTCTCGCTGAGCGAGGCTCAGGAGTCGGTTTTCGCTTCGTGCGCTACAAAAGACCTCGAAACGATGATGCAACTCGTCTACCTCACCTTTACCGACCTGCACCGCGACGACGAGGCTTTTGCCGCCTGGAAAGAGCAATCGAAAGCCGCTCTCGTCAACTATGCCAATACGCCGCAATACATTTTCAGCGACTCGCTGTCGGCTACACTCTACAACCACAACCCCTTGCGCCGTCAGATGAAAGCCGAGGACATCGACCAAATCAGCTACGACCGCATTCTCCAAATTGCCAAAGAGCGCACGGCTAATGCCGCCGACTATACCTTCATATTCGTCGGTAGCTTCAACACCGACTCGCTCAAACCTTATGTAGAGAAATACATCGCCTCGCTCCCGGCCAACAAGAACCGTGAGAAAGTGGGTAAACTGATCGAAACGCAAAAAGGCATCATCAACAACAACTACAACCAGCCGATGGAAACGGCCAAATCGACCGTCTATGCCATCTATTCGGGCGACCAGAAATACGATTTGCGCAACTACCTCATGCTCAGTATCCTTGACCAGGTGATGGACATTGTCTATACCGAGACCATTCGTGAGGAAGAGGGCGGTACCTACGGCGTAGGTACCATGGCCGATTTCTCGCCCGTCGATAACTCGTGGCTGTTCCTCTTCGGATTCGACACCAATCCGCAAGACGAGAAACGGCTCACCAAGCGTGCTCACGCCGAGTTGATGAAAGTGGTGAACGAAGGTCCTCGCGAAAAAGATTTCGCCAAAGTAAAAGAGTACATGCTCAAAAAACACGCCCAGAACCAACGTGAAAACTCCTATTGGAGAGAAATCATTCGCAGCAACGAACTGGGCTATGGCGATAACGACACCAACTACGAAGAGACGCTCAACAGCATCACCATCGACGACATGAAAGCCTTCACCAAAAAATTGTTCGACGGAAAGAACATCATCGAGGTAACCATGACCGGTGTCGTAGAAAACGAAGCCAAGTAAAGACTTCATTACTCGGTAAGGTTTGCCCTTGCCGACGATACCCATAGCGGGAGGATACCGTCGAGTATCCTCCCGCTTCTTTTTTAAACCACCTCGTCGCGGTATCTGGATTCCGCATCAAGTGAGGAATGACGAGAGTGCACGGAATGACCGTAGCCACATAAGGCGCAAGCGAGCTGCGAGCGCGAAGCAAACACCGCCTTTATCGGGCCGGGAGGAGACCAGCCGACCGAGGAAGAAGGGCGAGGACTGTTTGAGCGCAGCGAGTTCCGCAGCCCCCGAAGGCGGTGACAGCCTCCGAGCGACGAAGCCCGATAACAGCGGCGGCACTTCTTGGTTCGTTCTTCTTGCTGTTGAGAAGAATGAACATGCCGGGTCACCCCGCACTCCGATGCGGGGTCCAGAAAAGAGCCTCTTGTGGGTATTGCCTTTGCTGATATTTCTGGATACCGCGTCGTAGCGCGGTATGACCAGACCTCCGCATCAAGTGCGGAATGACGAGGGAGCACAGTATGACCAGGACAGCGGTATCCTGCCGCACAAAAAAGAGGTATCCCCCCACGACCGGGAGGATACCTCACACCTATTTAGAAAAACTATATTTTACTTAAACCGCAGTTCGCCGAAGTATTCGGGGCGATGGAAATCGGGTTTCTCCACCGGTATGGGCGACCAGCTGAGGTAGTGCGGCAGCGACGAGCCGTCGGCACACTTGTAGAAATTGGCAGCCACAGCCTCGGGCAGATGCTTCCCGTCGAGCCCCACCAGGTCGAAGGGTATGGCCACTAACAACTCCCAAGGGAAAAGACCCTCCATCTCCCGGAAGGGCTTGTTGCCCACGGTCGAATAGCGTTTGATGCGGGCCATCTTCTCGGGCGAGAAATGCTCGGCATCGGAGCGGCTGGTGCGACGGGCAGCCAGAGCCGTACCTATGCAGTTGAACTCAAAATTGTAATAGTATTTCTCGCCAGGTATCTGTATGAAAAACTCCACACAACTGTCTTGCCACACGGGTGAGTTGTCGGTGCTGTTGACAGCCAGCAGGTAATTGCCCCGCACGAAATAGTCAATGTAAAGGTATTGGTTATCCCGGGCTATCGAAAACGAAACGATGGGCTTGTAGGGAAATTCATTGGGCCAGTCTACACAATCGATAGCCTGCCTCACCCCCTGGGTTTCGAGTATCTCGGAGACCTGTGCCAGCGGTTTGTCGCCCAATCCGGCGACAAAAGGTACTTCAATAACTTTTTTCATGATGTTTATCTTAATGTAAAATATAATCTTTTATCCCCCACACAAATCCAAAAACAGACATGGCTATGATAATGATACCAATCCCCCGGTTGATAAACCAGATGCTGCGTACATTGAAGCGGGAACGTATCTTGTTGATAAAGTAGGTGATGAAGAACCACCACCCCACAGCCCCTGTAATAATCGACAGATAGCCTGCCACGTGATGCCCCAGCTGTGACTCGGGCAGGAAGAAATTGAAGCGGGCAAAAAGACCTATATACAGGAACAAGATGAGCGGATTGGAAAAGGTGAGCAGGAAGGCGGTGATGAAATCCTGCGTGTAAGAGTTGATCGAAGAGTTGGCCTTGCGGATATTCTTGGCCGGGTTCTGTCGGTAGAGATAGAGACCGAACCCTACCAACACAAGGCTTCCCAAGATTTGCAGCACGTTTTGATTGGCCTCGATAAAGTCGATGACAATCGACATACCCAATCCCGTGAGCAGGGCGTATATCAAATCGGAGAGCGCGGCACCCAAGCCGGTAACAAAGCCCGACCATCGGCCTTTGTTCAGCGTACGCTGGATACACAATATCCCTATCGGCCCCATTGGTGCCGACACCAATATGCCTATGGCCAATCCCCGAATAATTGTATACAGCGTTAAATCCATACAGTCTAAACTATCCTATTCGTCCGGAACAATCCGGAAACGGGAATGCAAATATAGTACAAGCCGCGTGTAGAAACAAATTTATTTTATCCCCTTACACGCCCGACCTGTCATTGCTCCTTGGGCAAATATACAAGATAATGCGAGAAAATTACCATTTTGACCAGTCTATTTTTATATCAAAACTCAGGTTTCTTTGTAACTTTGGCCTCGCCAATATCGCGTGTCATTCTATAATAACACCTCGGTATGAGATATTCCCTACCCGTTAACGACAGTTTTTGAATCATGGAAAACGGAAAAGCAAAAAACAGGCCTCTCGCCCGCTACATCGCCATAGGCATGCTCCTGGGCCTTTCCTTCGGGGCGGGCATGAAGAATATTCCGGCCGGGATTGGCATAGGTCTCGCTCTGGGAGCGATGTTTTACCAACTCTCCCGCAACAAGTCCGACAAGGGGAAGGACGATGGGGCGGGTAAAAACAATACCCCGACCAATTGAAGTCATTCCCCTCTTTTTGCGAGGTTATTCCAGAGATTTTCCGTAAATCCGTATAAGGAATATAGATATTTGATATTAAACGAGTTAGAAGAATTACCTTGTTTTGGGTAATGATTTAACAACCGTCCCGATTGCTTTGATTTTCATCGCATTGCTTTTTAAGCAACTCTTTTTATTTACAAATCTACACAAATCCAGATTTGTTTCCCAGTAATCGACTAAAGTGATATACACAATCTGGATTTGTGTATAAATCAGTATTCACAACTGCTAATTTCTAAGCGTATTTTTAAATTCGTCCTTCATGCAATCTTGTTTGTAAATCACTGAGAATTTTATGTAGCAGTTTAGTGATTGCAGCTCCATTACTCAATGGTGCAAATGGATTACTATTATTCAACATTGATATTAACTCATCAGTATGTTCCTTAATATTTGATATGAATATTTGATAGGGCATCATACTCTCTTCTTCTGCCCATACCTCTTCATCTCTACCAAACAGATACTTTTGCCAAATATAATAAAGTGGATATTTGTATGTATTAAATATGGATTGCACTTGCTCTGCAATTTGAAAATCTCCATGGGCATATGCTTGCGATGTAATGGCATTTTTCGTCTGTTCAAGAGCGTGAATCAAGTGATATAATTCGTCTCTCGTAAACATACATTCATTTTTGGGGGGAAATACTTTCCTTATGTTGGTTGTACAAAGAGTATTCAAAACAAAATTGTCCATTAAACGAGAAGGCTCTACTCCATTACGTTTTACCGCTTCTATTATTTCATCGCAATCTTCTTCTCTTAATAATTTTCTAGTAGAAATTTCATCAAATGGACTATTAGACTTAATATACTCATCTATTTTTTCTTTAGCAATCACAGCACAGTTATACGCATAATCTAAATTGTCTATCTGATAGTTACATGATGCCATCGCCATTATTATTTTAATCTTTAATGGTGTAATTTCTGATTCCAATTTATTGGCTTCAATTAAAATTTGAAGTGCGCGTGCAATATTCCATACTTCTTCGCTATTACGTATAGAATCATTTTCTTGAATTAGCATGAGTGCTTGTTTAAAAAGATTTTCAGAGTTCATTGTTGGTGGCTAAATAAAAAATAATTTTAAGCAAGTTGAAAAACGCCTGTAAATTCTACAAGTCGCAGAGGATTGGGCGTTGCCAAACAAAGTATCCCAGTTTGTGGAAAGATGTTGCAAACAATAGGAGTTGACACAACACCGCTAACATAATCAATGGGGCGAAGTCTACCATACTGTACTCTATCTTCCAACAAATCATCAATAGCACAGGGAAATGAAAATTGATTATCAATGTAAGTTGGATTATTGCTCATTTCAAAAGACATTCCAAAGAATACAGAATGTTTTGCTGAAACATGTGTATTACACTTTGTACGTTGGATACAACATCCATTTCCATAAATCTCATAATTATTTGTTGTGTCAAAATTGAAAGAATGATACAAAAATAAATTCAGTAAATTACTTATGTTGTATTTAATTTTAAATTAAAGGTACAAATTACCTGAAATTAGGTTTTTAAGCAGGTGGCGATATGCAATTAACATCTTCTCTACAACTTTTTCCGAATTAGAGATAGTACCATAGAAATTAAATGGATTCTCTGCAGTAACACCTGTTATAATCTGGTTTAAGGTATCAATTGTGTCTACCTTAAAGGCTTGATAATATAACAATGAAGTTGTCGGAATCGTGATTTCCTCCACATTACCAAATCCATAATACTCCCAAATGACCATTAGTGGATATTTTAAACTTTGATAGCCTTTGAGAATTTGCAATGCTTGTACTGAAGAAAACTTAGAAGACGCTTGTTTAAACACTTCCATTATCAAAATATCTACGGTAGCACATAATTCTCCAAATTCTTCTTTTGAATAAGGAAAGCCGTCTAATACATGTTTATTCATAATGTTAACGTATGATCTTGCAGCCCCTATTTTGACCATTTTAATTGTAAATGCAAAGCGTGGAACTGTATGCCACACTTCTTAATGTACAGGCCCTAAGAAAACCTTTGGAAACAGATGTGGGAATAACAGCCCCACGCATACGCGTGGAGACCATTATGACCTCTCTTGTTTCCTTTATTTTGAAGTTTCTCAGGCTTCGTACATACAAGATTAGAGCATAACGCCTCGATATTTCAAATATGTTTTGGATAGAGTTGTTTCAATCCAAATACAAAAGTATAAAAAATCCGCAATATATTATTCAACTATCATGGACTTTATTTTGATTTACAACTTAATACCTCTGTTTTGCTTTTTTGTCGATAATCCAAATACTCCCATAAACTCGTCTTTCTCGCGTCTGAACCAACTTATATGTGAAATGTCGCCTATTTTGAAACAATTTACCATCTATGTTCTCTTTAAGTGAGCAAACCTCCAACATCAGTCTTGAAGCGTTGTCTGTATTCAGAGGAATAGAGTACTCCTTTGATGGTGACATTCTTAAACATGCACAGCTTTTTGATTTGCTCATCGCTAAAATTCAGAGTATCACGTAAAAACTTAATGGCCGGAATCAGCTTTTCCACATAAGGGAAGTAACGTTTGACAATTTTTGTAAATTCTGACAACTTGTGATGTTGTTATTAGTAAACTTACTTCATTTTCTATATCTGTCTGGTATATTGCTCTTCTTGTAATAGAGTTACAACTTCAAATTCCTGTATGCGGTTTTGTAAATCTTCATTTCTGAATTCAAGTTCTTTCAGCTTTCCATTGCCGAATAGGGAACCGACCTTTGCCATGAGTGCCACTATCACCTCGGTCTTAGCGGCTTCCAACTACTCCGTCTTGTTCGTCAAGCAGCCGTTCCGCCCATTGCTGTTCTACTTATTACTGCTGCACATTGGTTTCAAGCTCTCCCGTATACCTCATAGGCCAATCAATATTAAATGTTGTAACATACCGCACCAAACCCATACGCCACATTATTGCTTCGCCATACAGAGTATAATTGTCATAGTTAACCAACTTTCACGAGATAACACAACAATCCACAAATTCGATTCCATCCATTTAAAAGTCATTCCCCCTTTTTCGCGAGGATATTCCAGAAAGTTTATTTAATTTTGCAACGAAAACCCATAAATCGTTCCCGCACCCTTTTTCGGTGACGGCGGGAATACAACCATGCCACTAAAAAACAAGACATAATGGTCATTCTTTTCAAAACCCCCGTTCAAAACATTATCGCTGTCCAGGCCGATCATGACTTCTCGGCCGAGGAGACAAAAAAGTTATCCTGGCTTTTCGGCCAAGCCGAGCAGCTTGCTCAAAACTCGCTGCCGGGCTGGTTTGTAGGACCGCGCAAAGAGATGATTACCCCGTGGAGTACCAATGCCGTGGAAATCACGCAAAACATGGGTCTCTCGGGCATTACCCGCATCGAGGAGTTCTTCCCGGTCGAAAACGAGAAGGCCGAGTTTGACAAGATGCTGCAACGGCTCTACAACGGTATCGACGGACAGATTTTTGAAATCGACAAGAAACCCGACCCCATCGTCTATATCGACGACATGGCTGCTTATAACGAGCAGGAGGGTCTGGCCCTGAGCCCCGACGAAATCAACTACCTCAACGAGCTGAGCCGCAAAATAGGCCGCAAGCTCACCGACAGCGAGGTGTTCGGTTTCTCACAGGTAAACTCGGAACACTGCCGCCACAAAATCTTCAACGGCGTGTTTATCATCGACGGGGAGGAGAAGGAGAGCTCGCTCTTCAAGCTCATCAAGAAGACCTCGGAATATAATCCCAACCGGCTGGTTTCGGCCTACAAGGACAATGTGGCTTTCAACGCCGGGCCGGTAATCGAGCAGTTTGCTCCCGTCAACCCGCAACAACCCGACTTTTTTGAAATCAAGGATATCAAGACGGTTATCTCGCTCAAAGCCGAGACGCACAACTTCCCCACCACGGTCGAGCCCTTCAACGGTGCTGCTACCGGTACGGGGGGTGAAATTCGCGACCGTCTGGGCGGCGGCCGCGCCAGCTTGCCTATTGCCGGTACCGCCGTCTACATGACTGCCTATCCCCGCACCGAGGAGGGCCGCGAATGGGAAGAGGCCATGCCTCCCCGCCCCTGGCTCTACCAGACGCCCGAACAGATATTGATCAAGGCCTCGAACGGTGCTTCGGATTTCGGTAACAAATTCGGACAACCCCTCATCTGCGGTTCGCTGCTCACCTTCGAGCACGCCGAGAACGGCAAGAAATATGCCTTCGACAAGGTCATCATGCTGGCCGGCGGTGTGGGCTTCGCCAACATGCGCGACGCCCTCAAAGGTACCCCCGAGCCCGGTGAGAAGGTGGTGGTAATGGGTGGTGACAACTACCGCATCGGTATGGGTGGCGGCGCCGTTTCGTCGGTCGAGACGGGACAATATGCCAACGCCATCGAGTTGAATGCCGTACAACGGGCCAACCCCGAGATGCAGAAGCGTGTATCGAACGTGATTCGGGCCATGTCGGAAGCCGACGAGAATCCCATCGTCTCCATTCACGACCACGGAGCCGGAGGTCACCTCAACGCCCTCTCGGAGCTGGTCGAAGAGACGGGTGGTGTAATCGACATGTCGAAACTGCCGGTGGGCGACCCCACCCTCTCGGCCAAGGAGATTGTAGGTAACGAGAGCCAGGAGCGCATGGGTATCGTCATTCACGAGCAGGACATCGACCGTATCCGCCAGATTGCCGACCGTGAGCGTGCCCCCTTCTACGTGGTGGGCGAGACGACCGGCGACCACCGGTTTGTCTTCCAGCAGGCCGACGGTGTGAAGCCCATCGACCTGGCCATGGACGACATGTTCGGCAAGGCCCCCCGCACTGTCATGACCGACCACACGGTTACCGAGACCTATCAAGATGTAACCTACGACCAAACCCAACTCGACGAATATGTGGAGCGTGTGCTCCAACTCGAAGCCGTGGCCTGCAAGGACTGGCTCACCAACAAGGTGGACCGCTCGGTAACGGGTAAGATTGCCCGCCAGCAATGCCAGGGCGAAATTCAGTTGCCGTTGAGCGACTGCGGCGTGGTGGCTCTCGACTACCGCGGCCGCGCCGGTATCGCTACCTCGATTGGTCATGCCCCGCAAGCGGCACTGGTCGACCCGGCTGCCGGTTCGGTGCTGTCGATTGCCGAGGCGCTCACCAACATCGTGTGGGCTCCACTGGCCGAGGGGCTCGACAGCGTATCGCTGAGTGCCAACTGGATGTGGCCCTGCAAGAACGAGGGCGAAGATGCCCGCCTCTACCGCGCCGTCGAGGCTTGCAGCGACTTTGCCTGCTCGCTGGGCATCAATATCCCCACGGGCAAGGACAGCCTCTCGATGACTCAGAAATATGGACAGGATAAAGTATATTCGCCGGGTACGGTCATCATCTCGGCCGGAGCCGAGGTATCGGATATCCGCAAGGTAGTTTCGCCCGTGCTTCGCATCGGAGTCGACAGCACGGTCTATTACATCGACTTCTCGTTCGACCGGCTGAAACTGGGCGGCTCGGCATTTGCCCAATCACTCAACAAGATAGGCAAAGAGGTGCCCACGGTACAGGACAGCGAATATTTCGCCGCTGCCTTCAACGCCGTGCAGGAGCTGGTGAAGAAGGAGTTGATTCTGTCCGGCCACGACATCTCGGCCGGTGGTATGATTACGACACTGCTCGAAATGAACTTTGCCAATACCGAGGGCGGACTCGAAGTATCGCTCGACGAAATACCCGAAAAGGACCTCGTAAAGATTCTGTTCAGCGAGAACCCGGGTATCCTCATTCAAGTCGAGAAATGCGACGAGGTAGAAAAGATTTTGAAACATGCCGGTGTCGCCTTCATCAAGCTAGCTCGTCCCTGCGAAGAGCGTCACCTGCTTATCCATAAAGATGGAGCCGACTACCAGTTCTTCATCGACCACCTGCGCGACGTATGGTTCGAGTCGTCCTACCTGCTCGACCGCAAACAGAGCGGCGAAGAGGCTGCCCGGGCCCGCTTCCTCAACTACAAGGAGCAACCCCTGCAATACAGCTTCGCCCCGTCGTTCACCGGCACGCTGGCCCAATATGGCATCTCGGCCGACCGCCGCACCCGCAGCGGAGTAAAGGCCGCCATCATTCGCGAGAAGGGTGTGAACGGTGACCGCGAAATGGCCTACTCGCTCTACCTGGCCGGCTTCGACGTGAAGGACGTGCACATGACCGACCTCATCAGTGGCCGCGAAACCCTCGACGACGTCAACATGATTGTCTACTGCGGCGGTTTCTCGAACAGCGACGTGCTGGGCTCGGCCAAAGGTTGGGCCGGCGGCTTCCTCTGGAACGAAAAGGCCAAGGCTGCACTCGACCGCTTTTACAGCCGTCCCGACACGTTGAGTCTGGGTATCTGCAACGGCTGTCAGCTCATGGTCGAGCTGGGCTTGCTCACCCCCGACGACGAGAAGAAACCCAAGATGCTCCACAACGACTCGCACAAGTTCGAGTCGGAGTTTATCGGGCTCACCATACCACAAAACAATTCGGTGATGTTCGGCTCGCTCTCGGGCTCGAAACTGGGCATTTGGGTTGCCCACGGCGAAGGCAAATTTGAACTACCCTACGACAAAGGGCACTACCACATCGTAGCCCAATATACCTACGATGCCTACCCGGCCAACCCCAACGGTTCGCCCTATGCCATTGCCGGTATTGCCTCGGCCGACGGCCGTCATCTGGCCATGATGCCCCACCTCGAGCGGGCCATCTTCCCCTGGCAATGCGGCTACTATCCTGCCGACCGCCGCAACGACGAGGTGACCCCGTGGATCGAGGCTTTCGTCAACGCCCGCAAGTGGGTAGAACAGCACACCAAATAACACACGTATATCCCGCAGAGCGGGAGGGCATCACCGCCCTCTCGCTCTGTTCTTTTTATCAACCACTAACCAATACTACAACAGCACATTATGGGAGGATTCTTTGGCACCATAAAGAGAGAGTCGTGCGTGACCGACCTCTTTTACGGTGTAGATTACAATTCGCACCTGGGCACGAAACGCGCCGGTATCGTGACCTATGAAAACGGCGTCTTCAAACGGGCCATACACAACATCGAGAACTCATACTTCCGCTCGAAATTCGAGGCCGAACTGCCCGAGTTCTCCGGCAATTCGGGTATCGGCGTCATCAGCGACACCGACGCCCAACCCATCATCATCAGTTGCCACCTGGGCAAGTTTGCCATCGTCACCGTGGCCAAAATCAACAACGTGGCCGAACTCGAAAAAGAGTTGCTGGCCAGCGGCAACCATTTCAGCGAACACAGCAACAACATCATCAACCAATCGGAACTGGTCTCGATGATCATCAGCCAGGGCAAAGACTACATCGAAGGAATCAAGCTGGTACAGGAGAAGATAAAGGGCTCCTGCTCCATGCTGCTCCTGACCGAGCAGGGTATCATCGCCGCCCGCGACAAATATGGCCGCACCCCCATTCTGGTGGGACGGGGCGAGAACGGATATGCCGTGTCGTCGGAGACTTGCAGCTTCCCCAACCTGGGTTATGAACTCTGCTACAACATAGGACCCGGCGAAATCGTGCGCCTCACCGCCGACGGCTACGAAACACTGGCCCAACCCGGCAAAAAGATGCAGATATGCTCGTTTCTGTGGGTCTACTATGGCTACCCCGCCTGCGAATACGAAGGAAAGAACGTCGAGGAGATGCGCTTCCACACCGGTTTCGAGATGGGCAAGAGCGACGACATCGAGGCCGACTTCGTGTCGGGTATCCCCGACTCGGGCGTAGGCATGGCTCTGGGCTATGCCGTGGGCAAACAGATTCCCTACCGCCGCGGTATCGTCAAATACACCCCCACCTGGCCCCGCAGCTTCACCCCGTCGAACCAGGCCATGCGCGAACTGGTAGCCAAGATGAAACTGATCCCCAACAAAACGGTGCTCAACGGCAAGCGGGTAGTATTCTGCGACGACTCCATCGTGCGGGGCACCCAGTTGCGCGACAACGTGTCGGACCTCTACCGTTACGGAGCCAGAGAGGTGCACATGCGCATCAGTTGCCCGCCCCTGCTTTACCCCTGCAAATTCCTCAACTTCACCGCCTCGAAAAGCGAGATGGAACTCATCACCCGGCGCACCATCGCCGAACTCGAAGGCAACCCCGACAAAAACATTGAGGCCTATGCCCGCACCGGCTCGCCGCAATACAACTGCATGGTCAACTGCATCTGCAAGAAACTGAAAATTACATCGCTCAAATTCAACCCGTTGGAGACGCTTGTCGAGTCGATAGGTCTGCCCAAAGAGTGCATCTGCACCCATTGCTTCGACGGCAGCAGCTACGAATAACCGCAGCCCGATGGGCTCACCCTCTAAACCTCTATACTACCGACCGATACCCCGTTATCGCATCGGGGTATGGAGGTTTTTTCGGCTAAAAGATTGATAATAACAATCATTTTTGTAATTTTGCAAGTCAGCAATAAAACGACACAAAAACATACGAATATTTATAAATCATAAATCTCACATTAAATTATGAGTCTTAAAATCGTAGTATTGGCCAAACAAGTGCCCGATACCAGAAATGTGGGGAAAGATGCCATGAAAGAGGACGGGACCATCAACCGCGCCGCTCTGCCCGCTATCTTCAACCCCGAAGATTTGAATGCCTTGGAACAGGCTCTGCAACTGAAAGAACAGAATCCGGGTTCAACGATTACCCTGCTCACGATGGGTCCTCCCCGTGCGGCCGAGATTATCCGCGAAGGTCTCTTCCGCGGTGCCGACGGCGGTATTGTGCTCACCGACCGTGCTTTCGCCGGAGCCGATACGCTGGCTACCTCATACGCCCTCTCTTGCGCAGTGCGTAAAATCAAAGACTACGACATCATCTTGGGCGGTCGCCAGGCCATCGACGGCGATACGGCACAGGTAGGCCCCCAAGTGGCCGAGAAACTGGGTATCCCCCAAGTGACCTATGCCGAGCAGATACTCAAAATCGAGAACGGCAAAGCAACCGTGAAACGTCGTCTCGAACGGGGCGTAGAGACCGTTGTGGTACCTCTGCCCGCCGTGATTACCGTAAACGGTTCGGCCGACGAATGCCGCCCCCGCAACGCCAAACTCGTGCAACGTTACAAATACGCCAAGACGCCCAGCGAAAAACAAGGACTCAGCGAAGAGTGCCTCAAACTCTATGAGCAACGCCCGGCCCTGAACCTCTATGAATGGAGCGTAAAAGATGTCGATGCCGACCTCACGCAGGTAGGTCTCGCCGGCTCGCCCACCAAGGTGAAAGCCGTACAAAACGTGGTATTCCAAGCCAAAGAAAGCAAGCAGCTCACGGCAGCCGACAACGAAATCGAAGACCTCGTAAAAGAGTTGATCGCCAATCACACCATTGGTTAATGCCCGTGTACTATGAACTAAAAAACTAACGATTATGAACAATCTGATTGTATATTGCGAAATAGAAGACGGCATTATCGCCGACGTGAGCCTCGAACTGCTCACCAAAGGTCGTTCGTTGGCCAATCAACTCAATTGTAAACTCGAAGCACTCGTCATCGGCAGTAACCTCGACGGCGTGGAGAAACAGGTGTTCCCCTACGGAGTCGACACGGTCTATACCGTCGATGATCCCCGCCTCTATCCCTACACCTCGATTCCCCACACCTCGGTACTGGTACACCTGTTCAAAGAGCAGAAACCCCAAGTGTGCCTGATGGGTGCCACCAGCATCGGCCGCGACCTGGGTCCGCGCGTATCGTCGTCGCTCCACAGCGGTCTGACGGCCGACTGTACGGCTCTCGAAATCGGCCCGCACGAGGACAAGAAAAACAACAAGACCTACGAAAACCTGTTGTATCAAATCCGTCCCGCCTTCGGTGGTAACATCGTGGCTACGATTGTAAACCCCGAGTGCCGCCCGCAAATGGCTACCGTGCGCGAGGGTGTGATGAAGAAAGAGATCTACGACCCCAACTACAAAGGCGAGGTTGTTAAACTCGACCCGAAAAAATATGTGGCCGATACCGACTTCGTAGTTGAGGTTATCGACCGCCAGATGGAGAAATCGAAAGCCAACATCAAAGGGGCCTCGATTATCGTAGCCGGTGGTTACGGCATGGGCTCGAAGGAGAACTTCGACATGCTGTTCGACCTGGCCGCTACGCTGGGTGCCGAGGTAGGTGCTTCGCGTGCCGCCGTCGATGCCGGTTTTGTAGAGCACGACCGTCAAATCGGACAAACGGGTGTAACGGTACGTCCCAAACTCTATATCGCTTGCGGTATCTCGGGACAGATCCAGCACATCGCCGGTATGCAGGACAGCTCGATCATCATCTCGATCAACAGCGACCCCAACGCGCCTATCAACTCGATAGCCGACTATGTGATCACCGGTACGGTAGAAGATGTAGTTCCCAAACTCATTAAATACTACAAGAAGAACTCCAAATAATCGCACACGCTACCACCATAGCCGTGCCGAACAAAGGACTGCGGCCTCACAAGGCCCGGGAAAAAGGAGTTTTCATTTCATTTATGAAAAAGTAAACACAGAATATGGCTAATTTCTTTTTAGACAACAGTGATCTGAAACATCACTTGCACCACCCGCTCATGGAGAAGCTGGTGGCCTTACGGGAACGGAACTACTCCGATGCCGAAAAATATGACTATGCGCCCTTCAACTTCGAGGACGCCATGGACAGTTACGAAAAGGTGCTCGAAATCGCCGGTGAAATCAGTGGCGAAATCGTTGCCGCCAACGCCGAAGACGTAGACCACGAGGGTCCCCACGTAGTCGACGGCCACGTGGTATATGCCCAAGGCACGCAGAAGAACCTCGACGCCCTGGTAAAAGCCGGGTTGATGGGTATCTCGATGCCCCGCCGCTACAACGGACTCAACTTCTCGCTGGTGCCCTACATCATGGCTGCCGATATGGTGAGCCGCGCCGATGCCGGTTTCGTCAACATCTGGGGCCTGCAAGACTGTGCCGAGACCATCTACGAATTTGCCAGCGAAGAGCAGAAGCAGAAATACCTGCCCCGCGTATGCGCCGGAGAGACGATGGCCATGGACCTGACCGAGCCCGATGCCGGTTCGGACCTGCAAGCCGTGATGCTCAAAGCCACATACAGCGAAGCCGACGGCTGCTGGTATCTGAACGGTGTGAAACGTTTCATCACCAACGGCGACGGTAATATCGCCCTCGTGTTGGCCCGTTCGGAAGAGGGGACCAAAGACGGCCGCGGATTGTCGATGTTCATCTACGACCGCAACAGCGGTGGCGTAACGGTTCGCCGCATCGAGAACAAGATGGGCATCAAAGGCTCACCCACCTGCGAACTCGTATTCAAGAATGCCAAAGCCGAGCTTTGCGGTAGCCGCAAGCTGGGTCTTATCAAATATGTAATGGCCCTGATGAACGGTGCCCGTCTGGGTATCGCCGCTCAATCGGTGGGTGTGTCGGAGGCCGCTTATCGCGAGGCCATCGCCTACGCCCGCGACCGCAAGCAGTTCGGCAAAGCCATCATCGAGTTCCCCGCCGTGTACGAGATGATTTCGCTGATGAAAGCCAAACTCGACGCTTCGCGCTCGCTCCTCTACGAGACGACCCGCTTCGTCGACCTGTACAAGACCTACGAGGACATCGCCAAAGAGCGTTCGCTCGAACCCGAAGAGCGTGCCGAGATGAAGGCCTACCAGAAACTGGCCGACGCCTTCACGCCCCTGGCCAAAGGCATGTCGAGCGAATTCTGTAACCAGAACGCCTACGACTGCGTACAGGTACACGGTGGCTCGGGCTTCATGAAAGACTATGCCTGCGAGCGCATCTACCGCGATGCCCGCATCACCTCGATCTACGAAGGTACCACCCAGTTGCAAGTCGTAGCCGCTATTCGCCACGTCACCACCGGCACCTACCTCCACCAGATCGAAGCCTACGAGGCTGCCACCATCGCTCCCGAACTGGAACCGCTGCGCGACCGCCTCAAAGCCATGAAAGAGGCCTATGTAAAAGCTGTCGAATCGGTTACCGAAACCAAAGACAACGAATACATCGACTTCCAGGCTCGCCGCATGGTCGAGATGGCCGGTCACATCATCATGGGTCACCTGCTGCTCGCCGACACCACACGCAACGAATCGTTCCGTCACTCGGCCGAGGTTTACATCAACTTCGGTGAGGCCGAGGTAGCCAAACACGCTGCCTTCATCGCCCACTTCAAACCCGAGATGATGGCCGACTACCGCAAGTAACGAGAGCAATCTCACTCCATAAGGACGAGGCTTCTCCCCCACGGGGGAGAGGTCTCGTCTTGTTATTATCTCCGCGCCATGGCGCGGAAGCCAGAAATGCCTGGACAAGAATACCAATCCTGGGAATGCGATATTCCCCACCCAAAGAATTTGGAATAATTTTAAACCGCATCTGCCCGCGAATTGTTATCTTTATCACCCGATTACAAACAACGACGATATGACCACACACGACTATCACCACTTGGTAAATCAGCAGAAAGCATTCTTCAACGAACATATTACCCGTGAAATCCCCTTCCGGCTGTGCGCCCTCGACCGCCTAGCCGAAGGTATCGTGACCCGGGAGAAACAACTCACCGAAGCGTTGCAGGCCGACCTGGGCAAATCGCCTTTCGAGAGCTATGTGACCGAAATCGGAATCCTCCTGCACGAAATACGCATGGTCAAGAACCACCTGCAAAGCTGGGCCCGCGACCGCCGTCGCCCCACCCCGCTCTTCCTCTTCGGGAGCAAAAGCCGCATACACTACGAGCCCTACGGGTGTGTGCTCATCATCGCCCCCTGGAACTATCCGCTGCAACTGGCTCTATCACCGTTAGTAGGAGCCATCGCGGCAGGCAACTGTGCCATCGTCAAACCCTCGGGCGAGGCACCTCACACCACACAGGCCTTGCAGGAACTCATCGACGAATGTTTCGAAGAGGAGTATATCGCCATGGCCGACGGTCGGCGCGAGACCACCGAGGAGCTGTTGCAGGAGCGGTTTGACTACATCTTCTACACCGGCGGTGTGGAGTACGGACGTCACATCATGCAGGCAGCCGCCCGACACCTCACCCCCGTCACCCTCGAACTGGGAGGCAAGAGTCCCTGCATCGTCGACGACGACGCCCATCTGCCCACGGCTGCCCGACGCATCGTCTGGGGCAAATTCATCAACTGCGGACAGACCTGCGTAGCGCCCGACTACCTGCTGGTGCACAGCCGGGTAGAGTCGCGCCTCATCGAACTGATGCGTCGCGAAATCGTGCGACAATTTGGCGAGGACCCGCAACACAACCCCGACTATCCCCGCATCGTCAACGAACGGCATTTCGAGCGACTGGCCGCCCTCCTCTCCCACGGTACCCCGCTCTGCGGCGGCACCTGCGACCCTGCCGACCGCTACATAGCCCCCACGCTGCTCACCGACATCGACCCGCAGTCGCCGCTGCTCACCGACGAGATTTTCGGTCCCATACTCCCCGTCATGCCGTTCGACGACATCGACGACTGTGTCGAGTATATCAACCAACGCGAAAAACCGCTGGCCCTCTACTACTTCACCCGCAGCCGCAAACGGGCCCGCTACATGATCCAGCACACCTCATCGGGCGGCGCCTGCATCAACGACACCGTCATGCAAGTAGCCAACGGCCACCTGCCCTTCGGAGGCATCGGCAACAGCGGCATGGGCGCCTATCACGGCCGCACCAGCTTCGAGACATTCAGCCACCAGCGCAGCGTCATCACCTCGGCCCAACGGCTCTACTCCGACTTCCGCTTCCCGCCCTACGGCAACAAGCTGAAATGGCTCAAACGGATTTTGAAATAACCAGAGGTTGCCTATCGGCCAATCCCCGAATACCATCAGAACGATGCCTTCAAAAAGAAGATCTTCATCTCTTGAATGATATTATAGATAGCTACGACCGATTCGTAATAATTGCGATTCGCCTCCAAATTTGTATCTTTGCATGTGTATTTATAACAAGACAAGGGACAAGTGGAAGAAGATTTTTTGAACGACCTGAACGAGCAGCAACGCGATGCCGTACTCTATACCGAGGGACCCGAGCTGGTGATTGCCGGTGCCGGGTCGGGAAAGACTCGGGTGCTTACCTACAAGATTGCTCACCTCTTGCAGATGGGGTATCCCCCCTACCGGCTGCTGGCGCTGACCTTTACCAACAAGGCGGCCAACGAAATGAAAAACCGTATTGCCGAGGTGGTGGGCATCGAGACGGCTTCGCGATTGTGGGCGGGCACGTTCCACTCGATTTTCTCGCGCATCTTGCGGGCCAATGCCGACCGGTTGGGCTATCGCCACGACTTCACCATATACGATGCCTCCGACTCCCTCTCGCTCATCAAGAGCATCATCAAGGAGATGCAACTCGACGACAAGGTATACAAGCCTTCGACCGTACAGTCGATTATCTCGAATGCCAAGAATGCCCTCATCGAGCCGCACGTGTATGCCAAGAACCGGGAGCTGATCGAGATGGATACCCGCTCGAAGCGTCCGCTCATCTGCGAGATTTACCGCATCTACCGCCACCGCTGTTTCGTGTCGGGGGCCATGGACTTTGACGACCTGTTGCTCAACACCAATATCCTGTTCCGCGACCACCCCGACGTGTTGCAGCACTACCGCGACCTCTTTGCCTACATCTTGGTCGACGAGTACCAGGATACCAACTTTGCCCAGCACCTCATCGTGAGCCAGTTGGGCAAGGAGCACAACCGCATCTGCGTGGTGGGCGACGATGCCCAGAGCATCTACTCCTTCCGGGGGGCCAATATCCACAACATTCTGGGATTGAGCAAAGAGTACCCGGGGTTGAAAATCTTCAAGCTCGAACGCAACTACCGCTCTACCCAGAACATCGTCAACACAGCCAACAGCCTGATTGCCAAAAACAAGGAGCAAATTCCCAAACAGATATTCTCGCAAAAGGAGCAGGGCAACAAGGTGAAGGTGATCAGCGCCTACTCCGACTTCGAGGAGGGCTTTATCGTCTCGAACCGCATTGCCGAACTGCGCCTCACCACCCACTGCCGCTACAACGACTTTGCCATACTCTACCGCACCAACGCCCAGTCGCGCACGCTGGAAGAGGCACTGCGCAAACGCAACATTCCCTACCGCATCTACGGGGGTACCTCGTTCTACCAGCGCAAGGAGATTAAAGATGCCATCGCCTACTTCCGCCTCACCATCAACCCCAACGACGAAGAGGCGCTCAAACGGGTCATCAACTACCCCACCCGGGGTATCGGCAACACGACCCTCACCAAACTCATCGACCGGGCTCACGAGAGCGGACTCAGCATCTGGAACGTGCTCGACGACCCCAAGGGAAACGGTGTCGAGGTGAACAGCGGCACGCTCAACAAGTTGCAGGGGTTCAAGGAGCTTATCGAGAGTTTCCGCCTCGCAGCCACCCGTCAGACCACGGCCGAACTGGCCGAGACCATCGTGCGCCAGTCGGGCATCATGCGCGACATTACCGCCGAGCGCACCCCCGAGAATATCAGTCGGCAAGAGAATATCGAGGAACTGCTGAACGGTGTGCAGGAGTTCTGCATGCTGCGTCAGGAGTCGGGCGAAGAGAACACCTCGCTCTCCGACTTTCTGGCCGAGATTTCGCTGGCGACCGACCAGGACAACGGCGACGAGGCCGAGCAGGACAAGGTGACACTGATGACCGTACACGCCTCGAAGGGTTTGGAATTCAAGCAAGTATTCATCGTGGGTGTGGAGGAGAACCTCTTCCCCTCGTCGATGAGTCAGGAGAGCGAGCGCGAAATCGAGGAGGAGCGGCGGCTGCTCTACGTGGCCATCACCCGCGCCGAGGAGAACTGCACCCTCACCTATGCCCTCACCCGCTACCGCAACGGCCAGACGGTGTCGTCGCCTCCCAGCCGGTTTCTCAAAGAGCTCGACCCGAGGTATGTCGACATGCCTGCCCAAGCCCGGCAGGAGCAGCCCCGAGAGGAGAGGCCGTGGCGCAACTCCTTCGCCGGCGAATGGGGGCGCAAGCCCTTCCGCCGCGACGACAGCGACGACAGCCGCACCCCGGCGCCTCGTCCCTTCACCGCCCCGGCTCCGGCCAAGCGGCTCACCCGCATCGAGAGCCGTCCCGCGAGCGACAACTCCTCCGCGCCGCAAACCTCGGCCACAACCGCCGCCGGAGCCATCGTGGTGGGCAGCCGCATCTGCCACGCCCGATTCGGCAACGGCACCGTGTCGGCCATCGAGGGCACGGGCGACAACAGCAAAATAACCGTCGAGTTTGACAACGTGGGCCGGAAACAGCTCCTGCTCAAATTCGCCAAGTTCACCCTGATCGAATAATCATAAACCCATCACCATACCACCATGCACAACGACGACACGATACTCATGCAAATCCCCTCGCCCTGCTACGTTCTCGAAGAGGAGCGTCTGCGCCGCAACCTGCAACTCATTCGTTCGGTCAAGGAGGCCGCCGGGGTAAACATCATACTCGCCTTCAAGGCCTATGCCCTGTGGAAATCGTTCCCCATCATTCGGGAGTACATACCCTGCTCCACCGCCAGCTCCATACACGAAGCCCGATTGGCCTTCGAGGAGATGGGCAGCCCCGCCCACACCTATTCGCCCGCCTATACCGAGCGCGACTTTCCCGCCATACTGCGGTACAGCAGCCACATCACCTTCAACTCGATCGGCCAGTTCGAGCGCTTCTACCCCCAGGTCGTAGCCGACGGCAACCGCGTGTCGTGCGGACTGCGCATCAACCCCGAATACTCCGAAGTAGAGACCGACCTCTACAACCCCTGTGCCCCCGGGTCGCGACTGGGCATCACCGCCGACAAGCTGGCCACGCTGCCGCAAGGGGTCGAAGGGCTGCACTTCCACACGCTGTGCGAGTCGACCTCCTACGACCTAGAAAAGACGCTCGCACGGGTCGAGGAGCGATTCGGCCACCTGCTCTCGCAAGTCAAATGGCTCAACATGGGCGGCGGCCACCTCATGACCCGCCAGGGGTATGACACCGACCACCTGGTCCATCTCCTCCGGGACTTCAAACGGCGTCACCCCAACCTCGAACTCATTCTCGAACCCGGCAGCGCATTCGGCTGGCAGACCGGCCCGCTGGTCTCGACCGTGGTCGACATCGTCGAGAACCACCAGATACGCACCGCCATACTCGACGTCTCCTTTGCCTGCCATATGCCCGACTGCCTCGAAATGCCCTATCAACCGGCCATTCGCGGAGCCGTCACCACCCCCGCCCCCGGGCTCCACGCCTACCGCATGGGCGGCAACTCGTGCCTGAGCGGCGACTACATGGGCGACTGGTACTTCGACCACGAGCTCGCCGTGGGCGAACACATCATCTTTGAAGACATGATTCACTACACCACCGTCAAGACCACCATGTTCAACGGCATACCCCACCCTTCCATCGCCTGCCTCAGAAGCAACGGTACGGTCGAGATGTGGCGCGAGTTCGACTACAACGACTACAAGACCCGTATGGATTGACCCCTGCGGGTCAACCCCGTACGGCACACATTTGTTATACCCACAAAACCAAGCGACACAATGGGAACACTCTTAGGCATCATCGCGCTACTCGTCACCCTGGTAGCCTTCATTCCCCTGCTGGGAATACTCAACTGGGTAGCCATACCCCTATCGATTATCTTCCTGATTATCTGCGTCCTCATCAAGTCCGACAACGGAAAGACCCTCTGCATCGTCTCGATTATCGTAGGCATCTTGCGGCTCCTGCTCGGCGGCGGCATCGTCTAATCAACCAAACGCCCACCGACTCACCATGAAAACCCGCTACCGCTCCGACATCGACCCTCAAATCGTAACGGCTGTTTGTTGGGTACTCTCCTTTCGCTATCTTTGACTTATTAAATACAGCAAGCTCCTGTTCGCAACAAAGGGGTTTAGGTTGTGATTCGCTCTCAAATTTGTATCTTTGACTTATTAAATACAGCCCTTGCGTAATGCAAACGGAATAGCTATCGGTTGTGATTCGCTCTCAAATTTGTATCTTTGACTTATTAAATACAGCTTAATTGGATTGTGTTTAACGAACACGAGCGTTGTGATTCGCTCTCAAATTTGTATCTTTGACTTATTAAATACAGCGAACCCGGAGATAGAAGGCGAAATATCATAGTTGTGATTCGCTCTCAAATTTGTATCTTTGACTTATTAAATACAGCCATTTTATGCCGAGGGTAATTATCCGAACAGTTGTGATTCGCTCTCAAATTTGTATCTTTGACTTATTAAATACAGCTACTACCCAAGAGGGTTGGGCACCGAGCATGTTGTGATTCGCTCTCAAATTTGTATCTTTGACTTATTAAATACAGCTGGCGGCATACGCTTCAAACACTCGTCGTCGTTGTGATTCGCTCTCAAATTTGTATCTTTGACTTATTAAATACAGCCTGCAATGTCGGCACCTGCCGGCAAGTTCTGTTGTGATTCGCTCTCAAATTTGTATCTTTGACTTATTAAATACAGCAGAGCCAGCAAAGAGATTTAACAAATTCAGTTGTGATTCGCTCTCAAATTTGTATCTTTGACTTATTAAATACAGCCCGCAAATGAAGAAAGACCCGGCAGTAGAAGTTGTGATTCGCTCTCAAATTTGTATCTTTGACTTATTAAATACAGCGAAACATTTATCAAAGGATACAAGCTGTTTGTTGTGATTCGCTCTCAAATTTGTATCTTTGACTTATTAAATACAGCGTAAAAGACTTAAACCAGTCGTTCAATTAAGTTGTGATTCGCTCTCAAATTTGTATCTTTGACTTATTAAATACAGCAAAATGCTATTCTGTTAGATTGAAAGACCTGTTGTGATTCGCTCTCAAATTTGTATCTTTGACTTATTAAATACAGCGTTCTAAATCGAACTCATATAAGGCCGTCGGGTTGTGATTCGCTCTCAAATTTGTATCTTTGACTTATTAAATACAGCGGCCTCAAATTCAGCTTTTCCAGTGTTTGAGTTGTGATTCGCTCTCAAATTTGTATCTTTGACTTATTAAATACAGCAAAACTTGGCTTTTCCGGCACTATCCTGCGTTGTGATTCGCTCTCAAATTTGTATCTTTGACTTATTAAATACAGCAATAGTATTTTTTTGCGTGTTGTGGAGGTGGGTTGTGATTCGCTCTCAAATTTGTATCTTTGACTTATTAAATACAGCAGCCTGCTGGCGAGAGGCGCAAAGGCTCTGTTGTGATTCGCTCTCAAATTTGTATCTTTGACTTATTAAATACAGCCTTTGGGTATTCCATAAACCTTGTAATTTTGTTGTGATTCGCTCTCAAATTTGTATCTTTGACTTATTAAATACAGCACAATCTGTATAGCTCATTAATAGTCAACCGATTATAGCAATTATTAGAAATTAAAATCAAAGCTGTATTTCACTAAAAAGCCGATCGTATGGTCGGCTTTTTAGATTTAGAACAATTCGAGTTGCTGTGGAGGGACCTGCGGCTTGGCCTCCTTGGCGCGATAAAATATCTCCATCAAACCAAACTGCTTGTCGGTAATGCACAAGATTCCGACTTTTCCCAACGGGGGCAATGAAAGTTTTACCCGGCGAATATGCACCTCGGCATTTTCTCGACTGGGACAATGCCGCACATAAATAGAGAATTGAAACATGGTGAAACCGTCTTGTATAAGTTTCTTACGAAATTCGGCATAGAATTTCCGCTCCCGTTTGGTCTCTGTCGGTAAATCAAAAAATACCAATACCCACATAATGCGATATTCACTGAAACGGTCGAGGCTCATCACATCTCGGGGTAAACTATTTTGCGCAATTCTCCACAAAAACATTTGTAGAGCGATGCCGTCGTTTGTGCAACAGCGACCATCATGGGGGATCGACGCCCCTGTATACTCACCTCCATCACGGGCAAGGACAGCAGTTTTGCTTTCAATTCATGGGTCAATACGGTATAATCGTCCCCGCTACTCACTACACCGCACACCAGCCGGTCTACATAAGGGCGATAGGGCTCCATCACATCATCGGCCAGACAATAGGCATTATACCGGTTGTGGTGGTGGATTCCCCAAGTGGGCAACAGTCCACTAATAACCAGCGATCTTGCAACCATGGCTCGCACAATGGCATAGCCATAGTTGAGCAGATTGTTGGGCGGACTCCCCTCCCTGTCGCGCCGGAAGCAGTCCACCTCGGGAAAGAGTGCCGACCAATAGTAGGCTGCTGCACGGGCCTCCATATTGTCGGCATCGCCACTGCGCACCTCACCGGCCCAGGCCCGCATATTTTTCGCCACGGCGCCTCTCGACTCCAATACGGCGGCCTGGTTGGCAATCTTTTGCTGAATGGTCTGTTGCCACAACTGTTTTTTCAGAGGCTGCGATGCAGCAAGCTGATGACGGAACCGCTCATTCTGGGTTGTATTGCCGCACAGAGGGAGCATGAGTCCTACCGGCAACCGGTTCTTGTCGCAGGTAATCACGGCACAATTGTTCTCGAGCAACGCTTCGAGCAATCCCTGTGTAATCGTGATTTGTGAATGGTCGAGTACGACCACTCCTATATCTTCGACGGGTATCGTGCGCTCGGCTTCCCGCTTGAACGATTCGGGCAGCGAGGTGTTTTTCGACACCTCGGGCAGCCGCAAGACCAGTTGCCCCTGGCGCAAACTCAGGTAAGCGGGATTACCGAAATACAATGTGCGCTTGATCATAATACCTCGTCTATTTCGCCCAAGACCGATAAATGCACTTTGTAAGGATTCAAAGACAACAAAGACTTGACACTCACCCGTTTCAATTTTCCCATACGGATAGATAAAGCCATGTTTGTCTTCCCGTCATATTTATCGTCGACCATCGTCTCAACATGAAATCTAAAGAAATAATCTCCCTTACTTACTTTCTGTACCCGATAGAGATATTTGTTCAGCAAGGCATAGTCGTGATGGTCCATGGCATAGCGGAAATCCTCGTCGCTCATACCCAGGACAAACATCTCGTTTTGCTGCAAGGAGAGTACAAACTGCCACTTTACATCGGGCAGGCTCTTCAACAACGGTTCGGGGAGATCGGTGCGCTGCAACACGTCGTCCCACACCGCACGGGGATCGGTGATGATGGCTGGCAACCCGGCTCGCCGCCGGTCCACGACGTTCCACAGGGTAACAACCTGCTCCCGGTATTTACCCGCCTCGTCACGATAAATGGCCACATGGTGATTGTTACCCGGGTTGACCCAGGCTATCGGCTTCCCGTCCCGATCGTAGCGCAACGGTACCAGCGTATCGACTGCCGGCCGGGCCAGACATCGCACCGTGCGAATGGGCCTGCGACCCTCGGCATCGCTGTACACGGGGGTGGCAAAGGCCTTCTTGGGATCGTTGCCATACTGTTCCAAACGGTTCGAGAGAATCTCCCGAATACCCTTATTGAACACCTTATCGAGCGACTTGCTGTCGATCGAGGTGACGGGATATTTGAGTACGGCCCGCTGCACCTGGACACGATTCCCCCGGTCGTCTTTTTCCCAGAGTCGTACCACGCCATACACGCTCTCTTCGCTCAATGCGCCACGGGGCACCAGCAGACCGCGCTGGGCAACGACACGCTTGCCGTTTTTGCAGATATACCGCTTGCCGGGAGTAACCGACTTTTTACCGGCCTTGAACGAAATCAATATCCGATCGGCGGCTTCGCGCACCTGAGCTACCGAGAAATGGGGCTGTGCCTGGATATACCGTTCCAGATTCTGCGAGGCATTCTCGCTACCGCTGGCAGCCTCCTCTCCCTCCGCCTTTTTACCCACAGCACTCAGGTTGTTCAGCCGCTGGATATACCCCTGCTTGGTGCAGGCAATCGTAAGGGCGTCGATGGCATGGTGGCGGTGGTCAAGACGCTTGGTCCACCCCACGATTTGCTCTTTGTCCTTGTGCTGCACCTCTTTCATCTCGGTAAGTCCCGCCTCACGGTAACGCGGCAGATTCAGGTCGTGCAGCACGGTGTCCCACCCCCACGTATGCCGCAGGAAATCGGTCACCGAACCGCTGGTAGCCGTCACCTGGCGACACACCATCGAGAGCAGCTCTCTCGATTTGCGGGCTATATACTGGCTCTCTTTCAGCTGTCGGGCAATGAAATCGTCAGGAATATTTTCGACCTTGGTCAACAGGTTTTTCATTTTATTCTCACTGATCTTATTCCGGCTTTTCAAGTCGTTCACCCGGTCCACATAGGCCTGGAAAAGAGACGCTCCCTTATGGCTCATGTAGTCATAGGCGGTGGAATTGCCCTTCTCGCTATTGCAGCGGCGACAAGCACACACCTTGTTGGCGAAACCGTTGTCGAAATACAACGACTTGGGTATGATGTGCTCGATCTCCACCCCAAAGCCTTGCAGGAAATCGTGTACATCAACCGGTTGTCCGCAATAGATGCAGCAATGGTCGGTCTCCTCCCACAACTTGTACTTCTGGATACGCGAGCGTGTCACAACGCCATACTCGGCTATGCGGGCGGCAATCCGCTCGTTCTCGCGCTGGGTGCTCAGCATGGATTTATAACTCTTCTCCCGCTGCTCCTTGCTCTGCTTCAACTCTCGGGCCAACTCCACACGTATCTCGTCGAAGCGCCCATACTTGGCCATCAGCGCATTCACCACATTGACCATCTGGTTGAGAATCTTCTCCACCACAGGCTGGCGCAACTCATTCTTGCGAATGGCCGGTATGCGGTCGAGCAGTTCGCGAGCCTCGTTCTCGGCCTTGGTCATGCTGTTGCTATGATTGTATCCGGCCGCGGCACAGGCATCGGCATAATTCAAGCCCAATTGCAGGAAGGGCAAGATGCGGCGCATCGCCTTGCTCGACTTGTTGCCAAAACCGGCCTTGACAAAATCGAGGGCACTCAATCGAGCCAGCACCTCTTCGTCGTCAATGCCAAACTGCCGACGCAACACGGCCTGCAACTGGTCACGATCGTCAATCGAATAGAGCACATGCCACAGCCGGTACAGCGGTTCCTGCTCGAATGAAGGGTCGATAATGGGCAGAATTTCGCCCGTCTCTTCATCGACCATCGACGAGGAAATCTCACGGACATTGAACTGCAACAATCGCTCTTTGTCGGGATAGTCGCCCAGCGCTGTCGCTATGTCGATACGGGTCTTGTTTCCCTGTATACCAGCCTTGAACTGGTCGCCAAACCGATAACCGCCCGACTTGGGTAACCCCAACAGCTGCAACAGGTTGGTTATTCTGAGTTTCTCGTGCGTATTCATGAACGCCAGAATCTGATTCTTCTGCTCGAGTGAAATCTCGAGTATCTCGTTCTGCCGATTCCTGACCACAATATGGTTAATGCTCTCCCACATGCGGCACAGTTGGAACAACGGCGAGGTGCGGGGCGCCACCTTGGGCCCGGCCTCTACCTCCTTTCCGGCGGCATTGACATATCGCCGCTTTTCAAACTCACAAACCGATACCAGATGTTTGCACGATTTCAAGGGACGCTGGTAAAAAATAATCTCATCACGCAGGCAACGAATCTGCTCATCGGTCAACAAGCTGGGATAATAGGCCTGCTGGCAAGCCATTATGCGGTCAAACTCCTCGACATAGGCTCGGCGGGGATACACCTGCTCCTTGCAGCGATAAAACGGATTGGCCGACAACTCTCTATACAGATGTTCACCGACCGTCAATCCCGCAGCCTGCAAGTCGTCATACCGATTATTAATCGTCTTCACATAATCGGTCGTCTTCTTATCGCCCGAGAAATCACTCTTCGTCGATTTATACCCCCGCTTCTGATTCAGATGAAACAGCACCCGCCCCAGCTCCCGCAGTCCGATACGTTCGGTCACAGCGCGAGCCCGCAATCCCCATAGCTCCAGCTTCGGCAAACCCGTCAAAGAAACATCGGGCAACATATCCAACTCTCGTAACTTCTCCACCAACAATGCCCGCCTCAACTGGTAGCGGTCATACCCCCGGCGTTGTCCCCGAGCCTGCGTACGCTGCGCATTCACCGATACTCCGTTTCCTTGGGTAAACGACGATAACTCATCGGGCGAAAGCTGCACAATGCGACTACCCATAGTCACCAGCTCACCATGCGTATCATCTTCATGAATCACAGCCCACCCTATACTCGAAGAGCCCAAATCCAGCCCCAAAATATTTTTCATAGCAATCAATTCAATTTTGCAATCAAAATCTTATTTCATGTAAAAATAAAAAAATTGTACTATATATACAATTTTACTACAATTTTTACTACATTTGCCTTACAAATTTGAAAGCAAATCACAATAAGGATTATTCCGTTGTGAAAACATGTGAGAGGGGGAGCATTCGCTCCTCGTCTTTTTTATACCCTTCGCTCCCGCTTGAAGTAAAAATCACCTACCCCGCTCCCCCACAACAAAAAAACATTTTACATCGAGTGCAAGGTAAACTTGGTGTGCATATGGAGGCTTGGATAACCCTTCTGGATACCGCGTTGTAATGCGGTATCCAGAAGGGTGTCGCGTGGGTATAGACGCGACTCCAAAAAGAATGAACATATCGTGTCACCCCGCACTTGATGCGGGGTCCAGATAAGGTGAACGGGTATTCCCTGGATCCCGCATCGGGCTGCCGGAGGCTTGCGGGGGCTCCTCGCCTCCCGGCGCCGCGGGCATAAAAAAAGAGCCGGAGGGTTGTCTTCTCTTGACTTCCTTCCGGCTCTGTCTTTTAAGGTGGCGGCTACCTACTCTCCCACTTGCGCAGTACCATCGGCGTGACGGGGCTTAACTTCTCTGTTCGGAATGGGTAGAGGTGGATCCCCCGTGCTATAACCGCCTTAATATCTTGATCCTTGACGTTTGAAAAATTTGAACTCTTCACACTCTTCTTTTATCGCTTCCCCTTATCGGCCCTTCCCGACTCGCCTTACAGAAAGTTTCGGGAGATTAGTTTCGCTCGGCTGTGACATTGCTGCCTATACACCTGCGACCTATCTACGTCATCGTCTCTGACGTCCCTCGTGGAAATCTTATCTTGGGGCGGGCTTCGCACTTAGATGCTTTCAGCGCTTATCCCTTCCAGACTTAGCTACTCGGCTGTGCTCCTGGCGGAACAACCGATACACCAGGGGTCTGTCCAACACGGTCCTCTCGTACTAGTGTCGGACCCCCGCAAATTTCCTGCGCCCACAACAGATAGAGACCGAACTGTCTCACGACGTTCTGAACCCAGCTCGCGTGCCACTTTAATGGGCGAACAGCCCAACCCTTGGGAC
>JFBN01307250.1_pt1 | contig 93202 bp, 58 predicted proteins | sample 768741 | NCBI WGS metagenome assembly JFBN01 (sample SAMN01983846, study PRJNA193217) | chicken gut metagenome | biome: terrestrial biome; isolation source: ceca of Broiler chicken | host: Gallus gallus | place: United Kingdom: England | collected 2010-09-07
AGCCTGCCGCCCTCCGGCAAAAGCTAAAAAAGTGTAAGCGTCAAGCCAGTCGGCTCGTAAGGCTCTCGGGCAGCAAGGGCATGGCCCCTTGCTGCGTGCATACATAGGCCGAGGTGTCGACCGCCAGCTGATGGGCTTCACGCACCGAGCGGCCGCAGATGATAGCAGCGGTGAAGGCGGCGGTAAACGAGTCGCCAGCACCTACGGTATCGGCCACCTGTACGGTGGGAGTCTCGAAAAACGAAACATGTCCCGGAGTAAAGACGTAGCTGCCGTTCACGCCGCAGGTCAGGATAAGCATCTTCAAGTTGTACTTGGCCAGCAGAATCCAGCACTTGTCTTGCAGGTCGATGCCGGGATAGCCGAACAACCGGCTCACGGTTACCAGCTCCTCGTCGTTAATCTTCAAGATGTTGCAGCGCTTGAACGAGTCGCACAGAATCTCTTTGGTGTAGAAACTCTGGCGCAGGTTGATGTCGAAAATCTTCAACGTTTCGGGCGTGTCGGGCATGGTGTCGAGGAACCGGGCGATGGTCTTGCGCGACACGATGCTGCGTTGGGCCAGCGACCCGAAGCAGACGGCCTGCGTCTGTTGTGCCAGTTTGTCGAGTTCGTCGGTATAGGGAATGTTGTCCCAGGCCACCCCCTCCTTGATGTCGTAGCAGGGAACCCCCTCGCTGTCGAATTCGACCTGCACCGTACCGGTGGGGTAGGGTACCGTCTCGATGAGCCCTTGCAGATGTTTCTGGCGGAAGTTGTCGAGAATCTCCGTCCCCAGCTTGTCCTCTCCTACGGCACTCACCACCCGGCTGTTCAAGCCGAATTGCGACACATGGTATGCAAAGTTGGCGGGAGCTCCTCCCAGTTTCTTTCCTTCGGGCAGCACGTCCCAGAGTGCTTCGCCCATTCCTACGATAATCTTATTGTTGTTGTACATGGCGTTGGTATTCGTCGATAAGTTAGTTTTTCAATTTCAAGGTATAGAAAATCAGGTAGAGTACGCCCACCGTCATTACGGCCACGGCTCCCACCTGGCCTACGGCATCACTGGCCACACCCATCAGCAGCGGGAAGATGGTGCCGCCGAAGAGGCCCATGATCATGAGTCCCGATACCTCGTTCTTCTTTTCGGGGACAAAGGTGAGTGCCTGTGCAAAGATGATGGAGAAGACGTTGGAGTTGCCGAATCCGATGAGCGAGATGCAGATGTAGATGATGGGGAGCGACTCGGTCGAGAGCAGCCCAATCATCGCTACCAGCATGCAGGCCACGCTGATGGCCAGGAACTTGCGACCCGAGAGGTGGTTGAGGATAAAGGAGCCCAGCAGACACCCGGCGGTACGGAAGATGAAGTAGAGGCTTGTGGCAAAACCGGCCTCTTCGAGGGTGATGCCCACCCGTTCGATGAGCAGTTTGGGAGCGGTGGTGTTGGTACCTACGTCGATACCCACGTGGCAGATGATGCCCAGGAAGCAGAGCAGGATAAAGGGTTTGCCCAGCAACCGCAGGCAGGCGGCAAAGCCCGAAGCCTTGTCGGGTTTCTCCTCCTCGATGGGGGTCGACGAGAGCCACAGAATGGCGATGATGGCGATGACCATGTAGACGGGGAAGAGTACGCGCCACCCCAGTCCGAAGGTAGGCATGGCCTGGGTAGCTCCCCACATGGCGATATAGGGGGCCAGGAACGAGGCGATGGCCTTGACAAACTGTCCGAAGGTGAGCGAGCTGGCCAGCCGTTCGCCCGAGATGATGTTGCTCAACAGCGGGTTGAGCGAGGTTTGCATGAGAGCGTTACCGATACCCAGCAGCGAGAAGGAGCAGAGCATGAGAGCGTAGCCGTCGCCGAAGAGGGGCAACAGCAGCGAAATGGCCGTTACCACGAGGCTCAGCAGCACGGTGCGTTTGCGGCCGATGCGGTTCATCAATACGCCGGTCGGGACCGAGAAGATGAGGAACCAGAAGAAGACGAGCGACGGGAAGATGTTGGCTTGCGAGTCGGTCAATCCCAGGTCGGCCTTGACATAGTTCGAGGCGATACCCACCAGGTCGACAAAGCCCATGGCGAAGAAGCAGAGCATGACGGGGATAAGTCGCCCGTATTTCAGTTGTTGTTTAGCAGTCATAATCGTATAAGCGTTTCTATTTTTTTTGAGGGAAAGTCTCGGGAGAGCGGCGAGTCGGCTGCTCTCCCGCGGGCTTGCCCGGTTAATTCATTTGACAGCGGTGAGTTCGACCACGCAACTCTGCATGGGGGTGAATCCCAACACGTCGAGTCCCACTTTCATCAGATAGTCGCCCGAGAGCACCTTGCCGTTGGTGGGCAGGGCCGAGGCTACGCCGGGCATGAGGTTAATTTCCTCTATCCGGTAGAACTTGTGGGGGTCGAGCCCTTGCAACTTCACGGGCAACAGCTTCTCCTGATAGCGGGGATAGATGTCGTAGGCGAAGAGCACGGCCTTATCGCCGTCGGCATTCACGTAGTTTACCGCCATGTGGTTGCTTTCATAGGGCGATACCAGTCGGTATTGGTCGCCATCGAGTATAACACTTTGCAACCGTTTCCAGTTGGCTACCGCCTCCTGGCAGTAGAGCAGCTCGTCGGCGCTCAGCTCCTTCAACCCCAGGTCGAAGCCCAGTTTGCACATCGATGCGACGTCGGTGCGGAACTTGATCGAAGCCTTCCGGTTCCAGCTGGTCACGTGGGCACACATGGCCTTGGCGGGGAAGAACTGTGAGAATCCCCATTGGATATAGATGCGTTCCACGGGGTCGGTATTGTCGCTGCACCAGAATTCGGTGAAGTATTTCAGTGCCTCGTAGTCGCAGCGTGCGCCGCCGCCCGAGCAGAGCATCATGGCCACTTGCGGATAGTTGTCGTGCACCCGTTGCATCACCCGGTAGACGCCCCGCACGTGGTCGATGTAGAGCTGACCCTGGTCGGCTTTGAGGTAGGGCGAGTAGATGTTGGTGATGGGGCTGTTGCAATCCCATTTGAAGTAGGCGATGCCGGGGTTCTCTTTCAGCAACTGGTCCACCACGCCGTAGACATACTCCTGTACGGCGGGGTTGCTCATGTCGAGCACCAGTTGGTTGCGGTAGTAGTAGGTCTCGCGGTTGGGGTAGTGAATGGCCCACTCGGGGTGACGCTCGAAGAGTTCGCTCTTGGGGTTCACCATCTCGGGCTCGATCCACAGGCCGAATTTCACACCGGCTTCGCGGGCCGAATCGGTCAGGGCACCGATACCGCCGGGCAGTTTGTCGTGAGTTACCTCCCAGTCTCCCAGTCCGGCTTTGTCGTCTTTACGGGGATATTTGTTGCCAAACCAGCCGTCGTCGAGCAGGAACATGTCTACCCCCAGGTCTTTGGCTTCGCGCATCAGTTCGGCCAACGTCTCCTGGTCAAAGTCGAAGGCGGTGTTCTCCCAGTTGTTGAGCAGCGTGAGGCGCGGGCCCTTACCATCTTTCAGCTGGTAGTTGCGAGCCCACGTTTGCAGGTCGCGGCTGCCTTGTCCCGTACCCTCGGTGCTGAGAGTGAAGATAAACTCGGGCGTCGTGAAGGTCTCGTTGCGTTTGAGTTTATAGGTCGAGGCATAGGGGTTGATGCCGGGAATCACGCGCAGGTTACCCACGTTGTCCACCTCGAAGGTGAAACGGAAGTTACCGGTCCAGGCCAGCGTGCCCATGAGCACCTCGCCCTGTCGCTCCTGTGCGGGCTGGTCGAGCCCCACGATAAAGAAGGGGTGGGTGTGCATGGCGGCCCGGCTGCCCAGCTTGGTGTCGATAACCTTCTTGCCGAACTGCAAGGGCTGGGTACTCATCTGCGCCTCTTTGGCCCAGTCGCTGCTGAACTCGGTCAGGTAGTAGGCCGGACGGTTGAAATAGAGCATGGTCGAGGCATAGGCCGAGAGGAGAATCGGTTTCTTCTCCTCATGGCGTATGTCGCTCCATGTCTTGATGACATTCTCTTTGGGGTAGGCCACATAGTGGAGGGTCACCTCTACGGGATACTGGTCGTCGCGCAGCACGATGTCGGTCTGCACGCCTCCCTCGACCTCGCGGGTCGAGTGGGATACGTAGTAGAGCCACGTCGAGGGGTTACCGTCGTTGTGGGTGATGGCCAGGGCCGGCTCGAAGAAATCTTCGTTGCCCGAGCCGCTGTACACCTCCCAGCCCCGACGGCTTACACTGCCGTCGGAGGCGGCATGCACGCTCCACCCCAACTGGTTGAGGTCGGCCTCGTTCAGCAATTTCTCGCCGAAGTAGCTTTGGTAGAGGCGGCCGTTCTCGGCCACTTGCAGCACGAGGTCGGTGCGGTCGGTAGAGATGCGAATCTGTTTCATCTCACTGGCATTCGTTGTGTTGATGGCAAGCAGGGTGGCTGCTGCCACGATAAGGGTGTGTTTCATGGAATGCGGGTGATTTGAATGTTACAGACTCAGTTGGTGTACTTTCAAGTTTTCGACCTGAGCTTCACCGCCACGGGTATAGAAGCGCAAGGCGTTGTAAGGAGCTGTGGGAAATACAAGGTTGGTCATGGCGATACGTCCACCGTCGACGAAGATTTCGATTGAGCATTTATCGACGAAGATGTCGAGGTGGTAGCTCTTCCCGTTGCAGAGCGAGAGGGGAGCCCAGGTGCCCAGTGCAAAGTCGTTGACGTAGTTCACCGACAGGGTCTTGCGGTGGTCGTCGGTCTCCTTATCGTGTACGGTCATTTCGCCATAAGGGGTGAGGTCGGTGATGCCGCTTTGCGTACGGTCCATAACCACACGACCGGCCTTCATGTCGAGGTAGATGTCGACCTTCTCGCCCTTGTCGTTGCAGAGGGCGAAGCCTACGGTATCGGCTTTACCCGGGGTGATGTCCATTTCCAGTTCGCAGGCACCTTCGGGACCCGTCGTGATGGGGTTGACGGTATATTCGTCTTTGAGGTCGATGTTGTTCAGTTCGGTCGTACCCTTGCGCAGGCCTTGGGTCTCTTTCACGGCATTGGCAGCCATGTAGATTTCGCCGTCCTTGGTATAGAGCGAGAGCTCACGGGGCAGGGCGTTGGCGCTGCGGTATTGGCGGGTAGGGGTAGCGTTGGCATATTGCCAGTTGCTCATCCAGGGCACGGCAATGGTGCGGTCGCCCGTGTTGGAGAAGCAAACGGTGGCGTAGTGGTCTTTACCGAAGTCGAGCCATTTGGACACGCTCTTGTCGTTGTCGCATTTGAACTCCTTACCGTCGAAATCGCCTACGAAATATTCGGTGGCGCTACCGCCGAAGGGGCAACCCGGGTTGACGTTGACAATCATCACCCATTTCATGTGGTTCTTGTCGCCGTCGACAGGCAGTTGAATGAAGTCGGGGCACTCGAACTGGTTGGGCTGTACGCCGTAGCCTTCGCCAAACTGGCTCAGGTATTCCCAGTGTTTCAGGTCGGTCGAGTTGTAGAAGCGCATGTTCTTGTCGGCCGATACAATCATGTACCACTTTTGAGCCGGTTCGTACCAGAATACTTTCGGGTCGCGGAAGTCTTTCAATCCGTCGAACGGGGTGAGAATGGGGTTGCCCTCATACTTGGTGTAGGTGCGGCCGTTGTCGGTGCTGTAAGCCATGCACTGGATTTGTCCATGCTCGTCGCTGGCCGAGGTGTAGAAGGCAATCAGAGCGTCCTTGCCGTAGCCGGCGCTGTTGTTGTGGTCGACTACCGAGCTACCCGAGAAGATGTGCCCCAGGGTGTCGCGGGCGATGGCCGGTGCGAGGTGTTCCCAGTGAATGAGGTCTTTGCTCACCGAGTGTCCCCAGTGCATGTTGCCCCACTTGGAACCGTAGGGGTTGTATTGGAAATAGAGGTGATACTCGCCGTCTTTGTAGACCAGACCGTTGGCATCGTTCATCCAGCCGTAGAGCGGGGTGTGATGGTAGACGGGACGGTAGTACTCCCGGTTGGTGGTGTCGAACGTGTCGGCCAGACGGAGGCTGTCCCAGCACATGGCGTCGGCAGCTACGCGTCCGATGGTTACGGTAGCCTCCTTGACACCCTCGGGCAGGGCGAAGGGTACGTAGTAGTCCACGCTATCGATGGCCAGGCGAACGTCCATGGCCACGTCGGCCGCACTGCCGGTGTCGAGTTTTACCTTACCTTCGGGGCGTGACTCCTGAATGGGGAGAATCAAATATTTCGAGGGGTTCTTGATGTGAACGATGGTGAGCGTATCGCCTTGATGTTCGAGGCTGATGTTCCCTTTTTGAGGCTGGCAGGCTACGAGAGCGGCCATAGTGGCTGCCGTGGCCAGCACTTTTGTCGAATGTCTGAAATTCATTTTCATGGCTGTTATGTTATTTATTGATTTGAATACTTGAAAATAATTTTGTAATAACCTAAAAACAATCTTTTTTACCTGTTCCTATTTATCGAGCCTGAGCAGGCAAGGCTTGTGTTGGTCCGGGTCCGGACTCCGTGAGGTCGCAACTGGTGCTCGACGACCTCGTCTTTTATGTTGCTGCTTCTTGTAATATGGAGATTTCTCCGGCCCGGGGATTAATACCTATCGTTATAGGTCTTTCCCTTAGAATTTGAGGCTGGCGCTGAACTCGACAGTGAAGGGCCGTATGTAGCTACCGGCCATCACGTGCCCGGCATATTGACCGGCCTCCTCTTTCTCGATTAGTTCGGCACCGGCGATACTACCCTTGGCACCTGTCTGGTTCAGGAAGTTGACCACGGTGCAACCCAGGGCCAGCTTGTCGTTTACCTGCCAGTTCACGCCACCGAAGGTCTCCCAACGGCCGTTGAAGTAGTAGGCATCGTTGATGTTGGCGTAGGTCTTGCTGAAATAGCGGAAACTGGTCCAAATCTTCAAGTCGTCGGTAATCATGTAGCTGGGGTCAATCTCGATGATGATTTGCGGAATCTCGGCTACGATGTTGCCCGTGGCGTTGATCTGTCCTACGTAACCGTCGGAGAAGGTGACCGAAGTCTCGTATTTCTTGTAGGTCGGTTGCTGGTAAGTGAAGAGGAAGTGCAGGTCAAAGCCCTTGAAGGGGTGGGTTACCACGTCGGTGGTCCAACCCAGTGTCTGTATGTCGAAGTTGAGCGGTGCGGCCATAATTTCGGTCTGTCCGCCAGCCGTTTTGTGTTGCAGGTTCAGGGTCGAGTTGTTGTTGGTCTTCGAGATGTAGGAGAAGAGCGAGGTCAAGCTCAACCAGCTGTTGTTGTAATAGATACCGGCACGACCCAGAGGCACCGAGATTTGGCCTACGTTGGGGAGTGTGGCCGGTGCGAAGTTCTCGATTTTGGGGTGTTGGGTAATGTAGGTGAAGTCGCCCGTGAGACCGAACTGCTTGGTTAACTTGTAGGTGGCAGCGGCCGTGAGTGCGTAGTTGAACCAGTCGTGGTCGATCGAGTTGGGGGTAATCTTGGTCACACCGTCGGGAGCCGTTGCTCCCAAGTAGTAGTTGGCAAAGCGGCCTACATATTCGCCTGCGGCATTCTTGACGGCAGCATTCTCACCCCGCAGGGCCTGGTATTCAACCCGGGCACCGTAGTAGAGGTTCAGTTTGCTGGTGATGTCCCAGTCGTGGGTGAAGTATAGTGCTACCTTGTTTTCATATCCCTTGTAATACTCCGAGGCGTTCTTGTTGAAATCGTAGTAGTATCCGTTGCCGGCGTAGGTGCGGTCGGTATAGGTGGCATAGTCGGCGTTGTAGAGGCGCACGGGATAGCTGCCGTCCATGGGTACCGACTGGTCATACATGGTGGTCGACGAGGTGTAGTCGATGTCGTAGAACCATTCGTTCACACCCAGGCGCCAAGTGTTGTTGGCATTCTTTTTCGACAGCTCGCTGGTGAACATGAACGAGTTGATAAAGCCACGGTTCAGACACGACATGCGGCTCTGCACATAGTCGCCCGTGTAGGGTTGCATGCTGCCGTCGGCAGCCTCGAACAGGTAGTTGATTTTGGCTTCGTTCTGGTCGAGCGACATAGGTGTTTGGTATACGCACGAACCTGTCGAGTGGTCATATTTCATGACGGCTTTCCAACTGAGTCCGTTGTCCCATGTGTAGGTATTCATGAGGGTGGTCATGCTACCTATATTCTGTGCGGCATCGTAGAGGTTGGTCTGCTTCACCTCGCCGGTGCGCATGTCGCGATATATCATTTCGTTGTCCATCGGCAGGTACGAGGTGGTACCCAGGGCAAAGTCGCCGAACTCGCGCACGCTACCGTCGCCTACATAGATGAAGGGTGCCGACTGGGTGGCATAGTTGTAAACCGGGTGGCTGTTGCTGTAATGATAGATGGCGGTAAATTCGCCCCGGTTGTCGTTATAGCGTTTGGTAAGGGCGAATTTGTAGATTTGCGTACGGTCCTGGAACGGAGTCGATTTGATTTTGAACGTTCCCGGGTCGAAGTCCTGGTAGATGCTTCCGCTGTAATACCAGTCTTTGGCGATACCGCCGTTGACGTTGAGCGAGAACTCCTGCAAGCCGAAGTGGTTGCTCTTGTAGTTGAGGGTGCCGTGAAATCCCTTTTCGCCCAACTGGGTGAAGGAGTTGACGGCATAACCGATGTTACCGGTCGTGATGGCCGTCTCGGAGATTTTGAGCAGCCCCACGTGGCTCAGACTGGCATCGGCGCGCCACAGGGTATTGACCGTGTGGGGGTTGGTGGCGTAGGTCACGAGCATACCGTTTTCGAGCACGTTGACATCGGCCGAAGGGAGGCCGATTTGTATTTCGCGCGGGCCGTTGGCACTGGCGGCGTTGAGCATCACGTTACGATTCCCCTCTTCCTTCGAGGTAGAAGCGTCGTCGGATTGATTGGTGTTGTCTTGCTCTTGTGCCCAAGCGTTTCCGCAGGTTAACGCAACGAGCAGCAGGACTGTACTGGTTTTGTGGAGAATTTGATTTATCATACCTTTTTTCATGGTAAGTTGGGTTTTTTGTTAAGTTCTTGTTTTTGGCTTAGCGGGAGCAAAAATAGAACAAGGTTCGCCCCAGTACATAGAATAAATGTTGCGAAAGCTCCTACAAATGTTACACGAAACCTTTGTGACAGGGAATGTAACATTTTTGACAGCAGACGGAGCGGGGTGAAAAAGCACCGACACCCGGCCTCATGACGAGGCCGGGTGTCGGCAGGTATGATGGTATTGAACAGTTTCAGGCTATTCGGACAGCATGACGCCAAACTCGGCAACCGAGGTTTTGGCCTGCCCGTTCATCTCTTCGAGCGGTTCGAGTTTCAGGTAACGGGCCTCGGCCGGTTTGTCCCAAGTGACATATTGAGGTATGGGGTTGTTCTTGATGTTGCTGAACTCGGCCCCATCGGCGATGCGCTCCCAGTTCTTGCCGTCGTTGCTGCGGGAGAGTCGGTAACGGAAGATGGTCCCTTCGGTTCGACCTTCGGCCACGGGGGTGTAGCAGAAGCCTTTCACGGTCTTGACTTCGCCCAAGTCGACCAGAATAGGTACAAGACCTTCGGCATAGGCGGCTGTCGAGCTATTGCCGTCGATAGCCTCGGGAGCATTCTGGTTGCCCACCTGGCAGCTTTTGGGGGCGAAGAGTGAGGCACCCTCGGTGTCGGTAGCCTCGATGACCGGTTGGGCATAGTAGATGCCGGCCCGCTTGATGGAGAAGTCGGCTCTCGACCGGTCGACGGTTACCCGCAACTTGTCGGCGATGAGGTCGTCGAATCGTATGAGCCGCTTGTAGCCCACGGTCGTACCCTCGGCCACCGGTGTCCAGGTGCCGTTAATCGAGGCCTCTACGGTAAAGGCTTCGATGCGCTGGCCCTTCTCGATTTCTTCTTGTAGCATCAGGGTGTTGACAGGGACGTTGTCCTGTATGTCGATTTCAAAGAAGTCGCCCTCCTTGCCGGTAACCGGGCGGTTGCCGTTTTTGCTGTAATCGGTGGCGAAGGTGCGCTCGATGTATTGTCCCAGCTCATGCAGGCGCCGGGCGTCGTTCTCGTGTATCAGGCCTCGTGTGTCGGGCGGTATGTTGAGCAGCAGGCCCGAGTTGTAGCCTACCGACTCGAAATAGATGTCGACCAGATGGGCCAGCGATTTCACCTGATTGTCTTCGGTCGGGTGATAGAACCACCCCGGGCGAATCGAGACGTCGACTTCCGAGGGGTACCAGAAGAGTTCGTGGGCTCGGGCCAGCAGGTCACGGCTGCCCAGGTCTTCGCTCTTGTTGTTCAGCCCCAGTGCCTGGTTCACGCTGTCGGCCCGTTGGTAAATACCCGGCACGAGAGCCGTGGCGCTCCACTCGGTCTCCCGGCCGAAGCCCCGTTCGTTGCCTACCCAGCGCACGTCGTCGCCCATGATGGCCATCACGGCGTGGGGTTGCAGTTGTTGTATGGTGGTATAGAAGGCGTCCCAGTCGTAAACCTGTTTCTTCCCGTTGGGGCCTTCACCGCAGGCTCCGTCGAACCACACCTCGTGTATTTCGCCGTAGTTGGTGAGCAGCTCGGTGAGCTGTTGAATGAAGAACTGGTTGTATCGGGGCGAATCGCCGTAGCACTCGGCGTTGCGGTCCCAGGGCGAGAGGTAGACGCCGAATTTCAGTCCGTATTTGTCGCAAGCCTCTTTCAATTCTTTCACCACATCGCCTTTCCCAGCTTTCCAGGGCGACGAGGCTACCGAGTGCCGCGTGGTAGCGGTGGGCCACAGGCAGAAGCCGTCGTGATGCTTGGCGGTGAGAATTACCATTTTGAAGCCAGCCTCTTTCAAGGTGCGGGCCCATTGCTCGGCGTCGAGTTCGGTGGGGTTGAACAGTTGCGGGTCTTCTGTCCCGTCGCCCCACTCCTTGTTGGTGAAGGTGTTGATGCCGAAGTGCAGGAAGGCGGTCAGTTCCAGTTCCTGCCATTGCAGTTGTTGGCGCGAGGGTACCAGGCGCGAGGCCATGTCGACCTTCTCTTCAAGGGTAGCCCCTTCGGGAAATACGAGGTGTTTCTCGTAATACTGGGTCTTGCTCGACTGGCAGCTCATGAGCAGCAGGCCGAGTAGTGCCGCGGTGATGCTTGTGTGTTTCATTGTGATAAGGGTGCGATAATTAGTTGTTTGGGGACAAAGATAATATTTTCGCGCAAAGATTACATGCAGACACACTCTTCTCTTTGCAAAAATTAAAGTATTATCGTTACCGTATGAAGGGGCTAATCTGTGGGAGCGGAATCGGGGTTCAGGTGTTTGGAATAGCTCCGCCCGAGTTGCGGGTGAGCAGGGTGTCGTAGATGTGGTTGGCAAACTGGCGTCCCACGGGCAGGAGCTCTTCCTGTCCCACGAGTTTGATTCGTTTCTTGGAGAACATCTCGACCTTGTCGACAGGGACGATGTAGGAGCGGTGAATGCGCAGAAAATTCTCTTCGGGGAGCATCTCTTGCAGGGTTTTCATGTTGGTGCGCGACAAGATGTATCCGCCGCTCACGCGGAAGATTTTGGTGTAGTTTTCCATCGCCTCGATGTAGAGTATGTCGTTGACGGGGATAGTCACGTTGTTGTATTCCTGTTTGACCACGATGCTGTCGGGCGTGCGGTCGTGGCGGGTCTCGATGCGGCGAATGGCCTTCTCGACCGCCTTTTCAAACCGCTCGTAAGCGAACGGCTTGTGCAGGAAGTCGACTGCGTCGAGCTCGAACCCGTTGAGGGCATACTGGGCGTGGGCCGTGGTGAAGATGAAGCAGCACTCGGGTGGCAGGTCGCGGGCAATGTCGAGTCCGCTGATGCTGTTCATCTCGATGTCGAGGAACACCAGGTCGGGTTTGCGGCGGCGTATCTCTTCCAGTCCCACACGCGGTTCGCTGAACGTGGTGAGTTCCAATCCGCCGAACCGTTCGCAGAATTGGGTGATGACGAGCAGGGCCAGCGGTTCGTCGTCGATAGCTATGCAGGTGGTCGTTTTCATTGCAGTTGAATGGTTAGTTTGGTTTTGAATTGGTTGCCCTCCTGAGCCGTGACGAGGGTGAAGCGGTCGGGGTAGAGCAGTTCGAGCCGCTTGCGGCAGTTCTCGATGCCGATGGCCGGGGTCGGTTCCTTTTTCTCTTTCATGATGCTGTTCTCGGTCTCGAAGACAAGCACTCCGCTTTTTACTGCAATCTTGATGTAGATGGTGCAGTCAATGTCGGACGAGGTGCCGTACTTGAAGGCGTTCTCCACAAAGGTGATGAGAATCATGGGAGGTATCTGGGCCTGTTCGTCGTCAGTCTCGGTGTGAAATTCGATGTGGGTGTGCTTGTTGAGCCGCAGCGATTGCAGGTCGACATACTGCCTGATGTAGTCGATTTCGTTGCAGATGGGTATGGTGTCGAGCGTCGTCTGGGCATACATGTATTTCAAGATGTTGGAGAATTGAATGAAGGCCGACTCCGTCTTGTCCGACTTGGTGAGTACCAGTCCGTAGAGGGCGTTGAGCGTGTTGAAGAGAAAGTGCGGATTGATTTGCGCCTTGTAGAGAGCCAGTTCGGCTTTGTTTTTCTCGGCCTCAATCTCCTGTTTCGAGAGGATTTGCCTGAACAGCTCGACCGTTACCTCGATGGCCAGACTGAACCCCGTGACCACTAGGAAGAAGAACCACACACTCAGGGTTCTGATGTGTTGGCGTATGCCCCAGTCGCGGGGCGAATTGATGAAGTCGTCTTTGGGTATGGGTATCTGGCTGATGCCCCAGGTAATCAGCAGGAGGGCAGTGAAGAGTATGGCTACGTGTTCGAACTTGTGCTGCATGACGAGCCCGGGTATGTTGGCCTTGCGGTAGGTGAAGTAGAGCAGGTAGATGTAGACAATGAGGGTGAGCATGAAATAGGTGTGGTGGATAATCCACTTCTCTACCGGGACCAGCATGATGAGGAGCGGCAGGATAACCAGACAGAATATGAGGTCGATGTAGGTGCTGATGCGAGTGTAGTTGGTCATCGTTGTGTCGATTGGTTTTGTACCGGGGCGGGGTGAGCCCCTGACAATGACAAAGGTAGTGATTTTTTGTCGACCGGTCAATCGTTCGGGTTTGCCGTTCGGCATCACTTTTTTGCCGTTTATCAATAAAGATTGGCATAATTAGACAAGATTTTATAAATTTGAGAACAGGTTTTTACGATAGGTAAGCGTACCTTTATTATTCGCATTATTTTAGTATTTATCACATAAAACAGAAACAATGAGACATTTTATCATTCTGGCGATAGCAGTATTGCCTTTGCTCGTGGCTTGTAAGGAGCAGAAACCGAGCGCGGGCGAGAAGTACAAAGTGGTTACTGTGGAGCCTAAGGATCAAACGTTAACATCGCATTATACGGCTACGCTTCGGGGCCGTCAGTTTGTAGAGGTGCGGCCGCAGGTAAGCGGAATCATTACCGAAATTCGCATCGACGAGGGTGATGTCGTGCACAAGGGACAGACGCTTTTCGTCATTGACCAGGTGCCCTACAAGGCTGCCCTCGAAACGGCGGTTGCCAATGTACGCAGCGCCGAGGCCAAGCTGGCTACGGCCCAGCTTTCGGCCGACAGCAAGGAGGCGCTTTTCCAGGAGCGTGTCGTGTCGGAGTTTGACCGGCAGATGGCCCAGAATGACCTGGCCGAGGCCAAGGCTGCTTTGGCTCAGGCCAAGGCTCAGGAAATCAACGCCCGCAACGACCTCTCGTATACCGAGGTGAAGAGCCCGGTCGACGGGGTGGCCAGCATGATACCCTACCGGGTGGGTGCCCTGGTGAACAGTTCGATTACCGAACCGCTGGTTACCGTCTCGGACGATGCCGAGGTCTATGCCTATTTCTCCATGTCGGAGAACCAGATACTCGACCTGCTCCAGCAATACGGCTCATTGCAGAAGGCCAAGGAGCTGATGCCCGAGGTGGAGCTCCTGTTGAGCAACGGCAAGCCTTATGCCCGGCGGGGTAAGATCGATGCCATCAGCGGTACGGTCGACGAGGGTACGGGGGCCATCAGCCTGCGGGCAGCCTTTGCCAACCCCGACGGCCTGTTGCGCAACGGCGGCAGCGCCTCGGTTGTGGTGCCCACGGTCTACAAGAACAGTCTGGTGATACCGCAGTCGGCCACCTACGAGTTGCAAAACAAGGTATTCGTGTGGAAGGTGGTCGATGGCAAAACCCAGTCGGCCCCGATTACCGTATATAAATACAACGACGGGCAGAACTACATCGTGCTTTCGGGTCTGACTGCCGGCGATGTGATTATTGCCGAGGGGGCCGGCTTGCTGCACGAAGGTATTGCCGTCGATATAGAACAGTCGTCAACCCCGTCAAACGAATAGTGCCCTATGAAGATAAGAACATTTATCGACCGTCCCATCTTCGCCGGGGTTATCTCGGTGTTGATTCTTATTCTGGGAATTATCGGGTTGACTCAGCTGCCCATCGAGCAGTTCCCCGAGATTGCGCCGCCTACGGTGAGCGTGTCGGCCTCCTATACCGGAGCCAATGCCGAGACGGTGCAGAAGAGTGTGGTCGTGCCTCTCGAAGAGGCGCTCAACGGGGTGGAGAACATGACCTACATGACCTCTACCGCCTCCAACAACGGTTCGGCCCGTATCACCGTCTACTTCCGTCAGGGGACCGACCCCGATATGGCCACCGTGAATGTGCAGAACCGGCTGGCTTCGGCACAGGGTCTCTTGCCGGCCGAGGTAACCCGCAGCGGTGTGAATGTGCGCAAGCGTCAGACCAGTAACATCAAGCAGCTGGCCGTGTACAGCCCCGACGACTCGTTCGACCGGGCTTTCCTGGCCAACTACATGAAAATCAATATCGAGCCGCGTCTTTCGCGTATTGCCGGTGTGGGTGAGGTGAATGTGTTTGGCTATGAGTATGCCATGCGCATCTGGCTCGATCCCAGTAAGATGAAGAAATATGGCCTTGTGCCTTCCGACATTACCGGTGTGCTCGACGAGCAGAACATCGAGGCGGCCACGGGTACCCTGGGTGCCGAGGCTGAGAATACCTTCCAGTATGTGCTCAAATATCGGGGACGGTATGAAAACGAGGTGGACTATGAAAACATGGTCATCAAGTCGTTGCCCGGCGGTGAGGTGCTGCGTCTGAAAGATGTGGCGACCGTCGAATTGGGTACCCGTTCTTACGACTACATCGGCGAGGTGAACGGTCACCCGGGCTGTATCATCATGATTTCGCAAACTTCGGGCTCGAATGCCAACGAAATCATTACGGAGATTGACCGCTCGCTGGCCGAGATTTCCAAGACGCTGCCCAAGGGTATCAAGATCGTCGATCTGATGAGTACCAAAGACTTCCTCGACGCCTCCATCAAGACCGTTATTAAGACCTTGCTCGAAGCCATCTTGCTGGTGGTGCTGGTGGTTTATGTCTTCTTGCAGAGCTTTCGCTCCACCTTTATACCGGCGGTCTCCATCGTCGTGTCGCTGGTGGGAACCTTTGCTTTCCTCTATCTGGTGGGATTCAGTCTCAACATGCTCACCCTGTTTGCCCTTGTGCTGGTTATCGGTACGGTGGTCGATGATGCGATAGTGGTGGTCGAGGCGGTGCAGGCCAAGTTTGACGAAGGGTACAAGTCGGCCTACCTGGCTACGATCGATGCCATGGACGGCATCACCTCGGCCTTGGTGTCCACCACCTTTGTCTTCATGGCCGTGTTCATTCCCGTGAGCTTTATCGGGGGGACCACCGGTACGTTCTACACCCAGTTCGGTCTCACCATGGCGGCGGCTGTAGCCATCTCGCTGCTCAATGCCTTGACGCTCAGTCCCGCCCTGTGTGCCCTCATCATGACGCCGCACCAGACGGGAGCCGACGGCAAGAAGCTGAGTTTCTCGTCGCGCTTCCACATGGCATTCGACAGTGCTTTCCACCGCCTGGTGATGAAGTACAAGGTGGGTGTCTTCTTCATGATCAAGCACAAGTGGCTGGCCGGTGTGCTGCTGGTGATTGCCTGTGTGGGATTCTTCGTCCTGCTGAAAACGACCAAGACCGGTCTGGTGCCCAACGAAGATATGGGTACCGTCTTTGTCGACGTGCGCACCTCGCCGGGCAACAGCGTGTATGAGACTCGCAAGGTTATCGAGCAGGTAGACAGCTGCCTGAACACAATACCGCAAATCGAAGTCCTTTCGAGTATCACGGGTAACTCGATGTTGAGCGGTCAGGGGGCCTGCAACGGTATGTTTACCATTCGGTTGAAGGATTGGAGCGAACGTCCCAACAAGGAGGATGCCGTCGATGCCATCATCGAGGAGATACAGCGCCGCACGGCCTTCATTTCGAGTGCCGACATCATGGCCTTCACCCGGCCCATGATTCCGGGTTACGGGGCCAGCAGCGGTTTCGAGGTCTATGTGCAGGACCAGAAGGGTGGCACGATTGAAGACCTTTTGAAATACACGCGCAACTTCCTCACCGAGTTGAACAAGCGACCCGAAATCGGTCGGGCCACCACCTCGTTCGATACCAAGTTCCCGCAGTACCTCGTCGAGGTCGATGCGGCCCGATGCAAGCGCAACGGCGTGTCGCCCAGCGATGTGCTCAGTACCCTGTCGGGGTATATCGGCGGTAACTACGCCTCGAACATGAACCGCTTCTCGAAGCTCTATCGGGTTATGGTGCAGGCTCCGGCACAGTTCCGGCTTGATACCGAGGCGCTCAACAACATCTTTGTACGCAACGATGCGGGCGAGATGAGCCCCATTACCCAATACCTCACGCTTACCCGCATCTACGGCTCCGAGGTGTTGACCCGCTTCAACCTCTTCTCGGCCATTCAGGTGAACGGATCCCCGGCTACCGGATACAGTTCGGGACAGGCCATTCAGGCCGTGAAGGAGGTGGCTGCGCAGACCCTGCCTACGGGCTACGGCTTTGAGTTCGGCGGCATGTCGCGTGAGGAGTCCAACACGGGCAACACCACGACGCTGGTGTTTGTCATCTGCGTAGTCTTCATCTACCTCATTTTGTGTGCCTTGTACGAGAGCCTCTTTATCCCGTTGGCCGTGATTCTGTCGGTGCCCTTCGGCCTGGCCGGCAGTTTCCTCTTTGCCAAGATGTTCGGGCTCGAAAACAACATCTATTTGCAGACAGGTCTCATCATGCTCATCGGCTTGCTGTCGAAGACGGCCATTCTGTTGACCGAGTACGCTTCGGAGCGCCGCCGCCACGGCATGACCATCTCGCAGGCAGCCATCTCGGCCGCTCAGGTGCGGTTGCGGCCTATCCTCATGACCTCGCTCACCATGATATTCGGTATGCTGCCCATGATGTTTGCCACGGGGGTAGGGGCCAACGGTAATATCTCGATTGGTGTGGGGACCGTGGGCGGTATGCTCATCGGTACGATAGCCCTGCTCTTTATCGTGCCCGTGCTCTTCATCGTCTTCCAGACGCTGCAAGAGCGACTGATGCCTGCCCGCAAACTGCCGCAAATAGACGAAAAGAAATGATACGACTTCAAGAACTCACTGACGATATGAAAAAAATATATATAGGATTGCTTTTGTTGACCGGCCTGACCGGTTGCCAATACCGCACGTATGAACGTCCCGAGATGCCTCAGACCGACAGCCTCTACCAACGCCTGACGATGAGCGGCGACACCGCTTCGATAGCCGATCTGTCGTGGCAGGAGCTCTTTACCGACCCGCTGTTGCAGCAACTGATCGAGACCGGGATTGCCCATAATACCGACCTGAGTATCGCCCGCTTGCGAGTGAAAGAGGCCGAGGCGTTGCTCACCGCCTCGAAGCTGGCCTACTTGCCTTCGGTATCGCTTACCCCGCAGGGAACCATTCGCAAGGTCGAGGGAGAGAGTGCCACCAAGAGTTATAATCTGGCAGCTTCGGCCGATTGGGAGATTGACATCTTCGGTCGCATCACCAATGCCAAACGCGAGGCCAAAGCGGTGCTGGAACAGAGCGAGGCCTACCGACAGGCGGTACAGACCCAGCTGGTGGCCACCATCGCCAACAGCTATTACTCCCTGTTGATGCTCGACAAGCAGTACGAGATAAGTCGCTCGACGGCCGAGCTGTGGGCCGAGAACCTGCGGGTGATGAAAGCCTTGAAAGAGGCCGGGCAGACTACCGAGATGGCCGTGGCCCAAATCGAGGCCAGCAAACTGGCGGTCGATGCCTCGTTGCTTTCGTTGCAGCAACAGATTACCGAGATGGAAAACTCCATCTCGTCGTTGCTGGGCGATGTGCCCCGGCAGATCGAACGCTCCACGCTCGATGCCCAGTCGTTCCCCGACACCCTCTTGGTAGGAGTGCCCTTGCAACTGTTGCAACGGCGCCCCGATGTGCGGCAGAGCGAAGCTGCCTTGGCTGCCGCCTTTTACGTGACCAATCAGGCCTATGCCGCCTTCTATCCGTCGATTACCCTCAGTGGGTCGGCCGGGTGGACCAATGCGGCCGGAGCCCTCATTACCAATCCCGGCGAGTGGCTGCTCTCGGCCGTGGGGTCGCTGGTACAGCCGCTCTTCAACCGGGGGCAGAATGTGGCTAACCTGAAAGTGGCCAAGGCCCAGCAGGAGGAGGCTTTGCTCACCTTCCGGCAATCGTTGCTCGATGCCGGTACCGAGGTGAACAGTGCCCTGTTGCAGTGGCAGACGGCCCGCCAGAGGTTGAAACTCGACGAGCAGCAGATAGCCTCGCTTGAATCGGCCGTGCGCAGTTCCGAGCTGTTGATGCTGCACAGTTCGCAAAACTACCTCGAAGTGCTCACCGCCCGGCAGACTCTGCTCGATGCCGAGCTTTCGGCCGTGACCGACCGCTTCGACGAGATACAGGGGGTTATCAACCTCTATCATGCGCTGGGCGGAGGGTATTGATACACCGTTGCGATAGATATTTGAACCGAGCGAGGCCAGCTGTAAACTGGCCTCGCTTCTTTTATGATACACGTTATTGCCGGGAGTGAAAGTCTGTGAGAACACCTTGTGTTGGTGTGGTGTTGCTACGAGTGTGTGGGGAATGGATAGAGTCTGCCGGCGGAACTTGTTGGAGTGTGAATGCAAGTTTGCTCCCGATGACCTGTCAAGCCAGGAAAGCAGGTAACGCTCCCTAAAAGAGATGGAAAGAGTAGAGGTGATGTTAATAACGAGAAATAAGTAGTGTAGAGTAGTGTAGTGTAGAGCAGTGTAGTGTAGTGTAGTGTAGTGTAGTGTAGAGCAGTGTAGTGTAGTGTAGTGTAGTGTAGTGTAGTGGCCCCCTCTCTATATGAAGAATCAGGCACCCATCGAGTCGCACTCTTCGTTGCTACTGCCACCCACGCTGCCCACTTTCACCTGTTTGCGCGATTTGAATACCAGCATGTCGGCCACCAGGTAGTTGAAGATTCCCGAGATGAGCAGGGCGGCCAGGTTACAGTAGACTACATTCCACTCAAAAATCTTTTGGAAGATGAGCAGGAAAACCATCTTGATGAGGAATCCGGCGCCCGATGAGAGATTGAATACCAGAAAGCGGAGGAAGAAATCGCGTGCGGAGCGGTGTCCTACCCGGCTTTTCCAAATCCAGAAATAGGAGCACATGAAATTGCTCAGCACGGCAAACTCAAAACTGATGGTCGGTGAGAGTATGTATTTGCCGAAGTAGCTGCTGAATATGAAATGGTCACATATCCACAGCACAAACGTGTCGACTCCTGTACCAAACAGGCGACTGACCACGAATTGCAGATAAATACGCAGTTTCAGTATTCCAGCTTTCACAACTGTCTTTTCTTTTTATTTTTGGAAGGGTTTCAACGGGTCTTGCTGTGCCAGCAGGCGACGGTCGGTAACAAATTGTACCAGCCAGGCGATGAAGAGGAAGCAGGCGATGAAGAGACCGGCGATGTCGAACAGCCCCAGTGTCTGGCCGCCGATAGTCCATTTGAGGTCTTCGAGCGACGTGTAGATGAACACGGTGTTGATGAGGATAATGACCAGTCTCAATTCGGTGGGTCCCAGCTTGCCGTAGGTAAGCAGGAATTTCCCTTTGACGATGGTCGAGATATAGGTATAAATCGAGAGTACCAGATAACCGGCCAGTACCAGCATGGCTACATCGAGGCGGAACATCGGCGACAATCCGGCTCCGATACACATGATGCAGATGGTGATGGCATCGAGGGAGTGGTCGATGAAGAAGCCGTAGACGGGTCTTTGTGTGTTACGCACACGCGCCAGTGTACCGTCGAGGCTGTCGCCATACCAGTTGACAAACAAGCCAAACGATGAGAGCCACAGATAATTCTTGTCAATGTGAGCCAATATGAATCCCACGGCGCATATTACGGCGCCAATCAAACCGGTGTAGGTGAGAAAGTCCGACGTAACCCAGGAGGGCTGACGTTGGGCTAACCAAACCAAAGCCTTTTTCTCGGCTGCATTGAGCAGAGAGGTCTGTATTCTTTCAGATGTTTCTTTCCCCATATCCTAAATTTTGTACAAAAGTACAGATTATTTGGAAAATCGAATAAAAAAAAGCCATGAATTTACAAGGGGGTGTAAAAGATTTGAAATTTCTGTTTCAGGGTGGCAGAGCCCTTATGACGGGGGAAGTATCCTCCTTTTTTGTCGGCTTTTGTGGCGTGGTGTGACAGGGAATTGCTCTAATCGTTTTTGTATGAATTGATTATGGAATCGAGCCGTTTGTGGGATAACAAAAGGTTATCGGGAGTAACAAAGAATGATAATCAAAATCGCATTTTACTTGTTATATTTGTAATGCGATTCAAGACGAAATACATTACTTAAAATAAAACGATTATGGAATTTTTGACAAACGAGAAACTGACAATCGTCGGCGCTGCCGGTATGATTGGTTCAAACATGGCTCAAACGGCCTTGATGATGCATCTGACACCCGATATCTGCTTGTACGATCCCTACGCTCCGGCTCTTGAAGGGGTGGCCGAGGAGTTGCGACACTGCGCTTTCAAAGGGGTGAATCTTATCTACACGAGCGATGTGAAAGAGGCGCTCACCGGTGCGGCTTATGTGGTATCGTCGGGCGGTGCCGCCCGCAAGGCCGGTATGACTCGTGAAGACCTGCTCAAAGGCAATGCCGAAATTGCTGCCGAGTTTGGTAAAAACCTGCGCACCTATTGTCCCGATGTGAAACACGTGGTGGTTATCTTCAACCCGGCCGACATTACCGGTCTCATCGTGCTGCTCTACTCGGGCTTGAAACCGTCGCAGGTATCGACTCTTGCCGCTCTCGACAGCACCCGTCTGCGAAGCGAGCTGGCCAAGTATTTCCACACGGTGGCCGACGAGATTGAAAATTGCCGTACTTATGGCGGTCACGGCGAGCAGATGGCCGTATTTGCTTCGACGACCAAGGTGAAGGGTACGCCGCTTACCGACTTGATCGGTACCGACAAGCTGCCTGCCGAGGATTGGGAGACAATTCGTCATCATGTGGTTCAAGGAGGCAAGCACATCATCGACCTGCGTGGACGTTCTTCGTTCCAGAGCCCGGCTTACCTCTCGATCGAGATGATTGCCGCCGCCATGGGTGGAAACCCGTTCACCTGGCCTGCCGGTGTATATCTGTCGGAGGGCAAGTTCAACCACATTCTCATGGCCATGGAGACGATTATCGACCGTGCCGGTGTTCACTACAACCCCGTTTACGGTACGCCCGAAGAGGAGAAGGAGTTGGAGAACAGCTACAAGCACCTGTGCGAACTGCGCGACGAGGTGATTGCCATGGGTATCATTCCGCCTGTTGCCGAGTGGCACAAGCTCAACAGCCACATCGATTGAGCGGCCGACGACAGCCGACAGGCTCTCGAATAGAATAAAAAAGCGGTCCCGAAATTTCGGGGCCGCTTTTTCTGTATGGTTGGAATCGAGTGTCTTAACGTCCGAAGTTGAAGATGGTCGAGGGCGTGTGCTCCCGGTCCATAATCGTTTTCAACTCTTCTACCTTGTCGGGGTAGGTGCTGGCCACGTTGTTATCCTCGTGCGGGTCTTCGGCAATGTTGTAGAGTTCGTGCGTGGGGTTGCCATTCTTGATGTTCTGGCGAATCAGTTTCCAGTCGCCGGCTCTGACAGCCTGACGTCCGTTCTCTTCATGGAACTCCCAGTAGAGAAAATCGTGTTGCTGTTGCTTGCCTTTACCTGTGAGGGTGGGGAGTATCGACAATCCGTCCATGGCTTCGTCGCGCCAGTTGGGATCCTCGCCCAGCAGCTCTACGAAGGTGGGCATCATGTCCCAGCCGGCAGCCATCAGGTCGGTAATCGAACCCGGAGCGATGGTCCCGGGCCAGTAGGCAATGTAGGGTACCCGCATGCCGCCTTCGTACAAGGCACGTTTCAACCCTCTGAGTCGGGCTTCGGTGTTGAAGAAGGTGGGGTCGGCACCACCCTCGTTGTGAGGGCCGTTGTCGCTGGTGAAGATAAAGAGGGTCTTCTCGGCGAGACCCAGCTCTTCGAGTTTGTCGATGATTTGTCCCACATAGGTATCCAAGCGGGTAATCATGGCTGCAAACTGTGTGCGAGGGTCGGTAGCCGTTCCGTAGTCGCCGTTGTTATACCAGGGTTTGGGCTCCTGGAACTTACCCTTGTACATCTCTACGATGCTGTCTTGTGGCTGGCACAGTTCGGCGTGAGGAATGGTATAGGTAAAGTAGCCGAAAAAGGCCTTGTCCTTGTTGTCCTCGATAAATTGCATGGCGTGCTCGTGAATGGCATCTTGTGAGTAACGCCCGTTTTGATACTCTTTGGTCTTGTTGTTCCACAGGTAATCGGGATAGTAGGAGTGGGCTTTGCGCTGGCAGTTGTAGCCATAGAACACGTCGAACCCCATGTCGTTGGCTTCACCGCCCGAATCGGGATACCCCATGCCCCATTTGCCGAAACAACCGGTTACATAGCCGTTCTTTTGGAACAGTTGCCCAATTGTTTCTACATTCGGATCGAGGGGTTCCTGACCTTCGGGGTTAATCTCCTTGTTGCCTCTGATCTTGGTGTGGCCGGTGTGTTGGCCGGTCATCAGCGAGGCTCTCGACGGCGCACTCACGGCCGTGCTGGCATAGAATTGGGTGAAGGTCATGCCTTGGCTGACAAGCCGGTTCAGATTGGGGGTCGAGATCATCTGCTGGCCATAGGCCTCGATGTCGCTGTATCCCATATCGTCGCAAAGCAGGTAGATGACGTTGGGGCGTTCGGTAGTGGCTACGGCATCTCTCTCTTGGGCAAAGCATAGTCCCGAGGTAAGGAGCAGACCGCCGGCCGGATATATAAATTTGCAAGTATTCATGTGTTGGGTATATTATATTTAGAGTTTACTGTCGATAAGTTTGAGAGTCGTGTGGTTGCCGGTTGCCGATTCGATGGCTATGAGGATAAACCGTTCGGCATATCTCAAATCGCCTTCAAACGACGTGTCGATAGTGAGGAAATCGCCCAGCAACTGTCCCGTGAGGCTGAATACTCTCACGCGGTTGCGACCGTCCAGACCCGTGAGGGTGAGATGGCCGTCGTAGAGCCTACCCTTGGGGGCTACCTGTTGAGTCCCGTCGATAGCAGAGGGTGTTTTAACGGGGACTTTGTAGAAATACCAGCCCGAACCGGTGCCGATACCGGCGTTGTACAATACGACACCCCATGTGCCTTCCTGGGCATTCAGCAGGTACGAGTTATCGCCTTCGTATTTGATCGAGTAGCTGCCGTTGGCATTTCCGCTCGGGGCGATGACAAACCGATTGCCGTTGGCCGAGAGGGTGAAATATTCCTTTTCGAGTATTTTCTGACCCGAAATGCTCATTCCCGTACCTTTGTGCACAATATATACCCCGTCGTTTCCTGCATCTTCGAGACGCCACAGGAATTTGTCGCTTTGGTCGGCCGGTTTCTCCACACGCAAGGCTTTGGTGTAGGTGGAGTTTGTGTTGGTGTCATAGGCGATGTAGCGGTCTTTGCGGGCCTCGGCGGTGTGGGCGTTCTTAATCTGGTACCAGATGGGCGCTTCGGCCGTGCTTACTTGGGGTGTAGTCAATTCGGGTACTGCGGCTTGGAACAGGGCAACGAGACTTGTACTCTTCGATACGGTGAACGTATAGACCAGATCCTTGCTCACGATTTCGCCGCCTTCTTGCCAGCCCTTGAACTCGATTTCGGTTTCAGAGTCTTCATTGATAATGGCTTTGACGGTAACCTGACTTCCTTTCTCATAGCGACCGGCGTCGTTGGGCTGGGTCTCGATGAGGGCGGTACCCCAATCGTTGTTATTGGAGGTGGCGCTGATGAAGCAGTCGGTGCGTTCTGTGGCTTCCATGACGTAGACTACGAAATCGTAGATCCGGCCCGAAATCGAGGCATCAGCTGTCGCAGGCGTTGACGATTCGATGCGCACGCGTACACGGGTCTTGCCTATGGCTGCCGTTTCGGGAATCGTAATAGATTGCACGAAGCTGCGGGTCGAGGCGTTGATTTGTGCTTTTTGAGCCACCTCTTCATATACACCGTTGCGATCCCAGTCTGTATAGGCCGTGATGGTGTAGCTTGACGGGTCTACGGTCAGTATGGCGTTCAGGTCAAAACTCTCGCCGGCAATAAGCAGGGAGGTCTCTTTGGATACGATGGTGAAATAGCTGCTGGGTGAGCTTGTCTTATTGTAGCCCAAGGGGTAGATGATAGCATCGCCCGAAGTGGTGGCCATCGAGATGTATCCACCCGAGGCCGATCCTGCGGGCATTTGGTAGATGGGACTTTTTTCGCTGATGCGTCCCAACCGAACCATGGTCTCGAAGGGGTCTGACGTGATGTAGCTTTCGGGGGTAGTTTCGGCTGCCGCCATCGGGAGGGCAGAGGCTACGAACGGTATGAGAAATAAGGATTTTAGAAAACGATTCATAAGGTATTTTTTTGTGATAGGGGTGGATAAAAACAAAGTGGGAGGGGAGAGAAATACCCTCCCCTCCCACTGTTTGCTGGTTTATCTGATGAATTTAATCATCTGTCCATCGATATTGGCTACATATACGCCTTTGGCAAGAGCCGATACCGAAACTTCGTCGGCATTTTCGGCTTGCATGACGATTTGTCCGGCCAGGTTGTAAACGACAGCCTTACTCATGTGAGGAGCTACGAGAACCTGTGCTTGTGCGTCGTAGTAGATGGCGCTCTCGGTAACGGCTTCGATACCCGATGCCTGGGCGATTTGAATCTCAAAGTCATAGGCTACGCCGTTTCTCAACTCGCCGAAGAAGTCGGTGAAGACCTTCGAAGGCCAATCTTCGGTGTAGGGGTCGGGGGCCATGTAAACGACACGCATGCGGTAGGTACCGGCCTTCGTTCCTTCGGGAATGGAGATGCTTCTTTGCCAGCCGTTTTCGATGCTACCGCTGGGGTCGTCGAAGTTGTTGTTGGAGCTGTTTTCACCCATCGATTCATAGATTTCACCTTCACCGGCAAACTCCTTGTCGTTGTTCCAGTCGATGTACAGAGTCTGGCGAGTCCAAATCAACTGCGGGTCGCACGTGTGGTCCTTAGAACCGTCGTTGTAGATGATGTTACTGTTGTACTGTTTGAACTTCATGCTGAACGATTCGGTACCCTCGGTCAGTTGGATAGGCGTTTCTGTCTTGTCGATTACGGCACCCTCCATTTGAGTGGCAGGCAACTTGGTGTATGGGGTGAACGGCAGGTCGGCTGTGTCTTTGCAGGTAAACAAGGTGTGAGTTTCATCGCCTACGGTGTAGGAGGCCTCACCGAGATAACGGTTTTGTTGTTCGAGGTTAACTACAAAGAAACGAGTCATGATGGGGTAGTCTTTTTCTACGAACTTAGCTACGAAGGCTTTGTCTTCGTTACCGGTATAGGAATAGGTAGAACGATAGCTCAATACCGTTTCGGTATCTTTCTCAACCCAGCAATAGAACATATAGCCTTCGGCGGCGGTGGCTTTCACGGTTACGGCTTTCGATTGGGGAACTTCTACACTGTCCCCGTCATAGCCTTCGATGGCTACCGTACCCTGAGTTTCGTCGCTCGATTCAACCGAAACGGTTTTAACGGTGGGCGTGTACTCGGTCTCGTAGAAGAACCAGCCCGAAGCCTGGTGTACACCGGCAGCATAGATTGTTACTAAATAGTCATCAGCTCCCATGGCATTTAAGAAAGCTTTGTCTCCGTTGCTATAAGCTACGAATTGCAGGACGTATTGACCGTCGGCACAGTCGGCGCTGATGCTCGTAGATTTACTGGTTTTCAAGGCCCAGACAGAACCGATTGTGTCCATCACGAGAGGGGTATTTACATGAACAGAACCATCTTCGGCTGTAGCAGTACTGGGCACGGATACACGCATTCCGTCGTAGTTAACCAGGTAAACGTGAGTAGTGTCATTGTCGTTGGCCGATTCCAGGCGCCACAAGTGTCCTTCGGTGAGCGAACTTGCGGGAATACCGGTTCTATATTGTTCAGTATACAAGCGGTTGTTCTCACTGTCCCATTTCAAAAAGCGGCTCTGACGGGTCGACTCTGTAAGGTGCGACGACATCATCGTGTACCATACGGGATCTTCTGCGGTACTGATTTTCGGATTGGTGGAATAACCCGATATAGGAGTAACTGCGGCCGAGGCCGAATTAGAAACGAATAGACTTGTTACGCAAAGTAACGAAAGGAATAGTTTTTTCTTCATAATAAATTAAGTGTTTTTTATGGGTGATTTGTTTATTTTGGTTAATATCTGTTTTTCTTGGTTTCGTGGGAATAAAATTCCTTCTTAAAAATAAAACTTTCACATAATATTAAACGGAAAAAATAGGATTACCCCTAGTATGAGTGGAATTTTTTTTTGAGGAATTATAAAAATTAATAATATTATTGTAAGAAAAGGCCCCAAAGAGGTAGAATTATCATTGAAAATGGTGAAATTATCCTTTGTTCGGTTGTACTTTGAATGGTGTCTGGGAGTGGAGTAAATTCAAGTCGAGTGAGAATGGTGACAATATTAGAATGCTCCGTGGTATTATTTCTTAAAAAAGTCGTAAATTGCGACAGATTTAAAAAATCTGGTATGAAAAAATATTTGGTCACCGGGGCCGCCGGTTTTATTGGCGCCAATTTCTTGAAATACTTGCTGGGTAAGTATGGCCGTGATATATATGTGGTTGTGTTGGACAAACTGACCTATGCCGGTAACCTAGGTACGATCAAGCAGGAGATTGCCGACGAGCGTGTGCGTTTTGTCAAGGGCGACATCGGCAACGCCGAGTTGGTAGCACAGATTTTTGCCGAGACCGACATCGACTATGTGGTCAACTTTGCGGCCGAGTCGCATGTGGATCGCAGCATTACCAACCCGCAGCTTTTTTTGGAGACCAACATATTGGGGGCGCAGAATCTGCTCGACTGTGCCCGCAAGGCCTGGTACCGGGGGAAGGACGCCGAGGGGCAACCGCTTTATGCCGAGGGTAAGAAGTTCTTGCAGGTGTCTACCGACGAGGTGTACGGGTCGCTGACGAAGGATTATGACGAGCCGCATCCGCTCGAAATTATCGACCCCGACGTGCGCCGGGTGGTGAGCGGGCGTACCGACCTCCACACCTATGGCAAGCGATTTTTTACCGAGACGACTCCGCTCGATCCCCGTTCGCCCTATTCGGCCTCGAAGACAAGTGCCGATCTCTTTGTGCGGGCCTACCACGAGACTTATGGCATGCCGGTAAATATTACCCGCTGCTCCAACAACTACGGGCCCTATCATTTCCCTGAGAAACTGATACCGTTGATAATCCGGAATATCCTGGCCGGGCAGAAGCTCCCTGTCTATGGCAAGGGCGAGAATGTGCGCGACTGGCTCTATGTGGAGGACCATGCCAAGGCTATCGATGCCGTGTTGCAGCGAGGCCGCACGGGTGAGATATATAATATAGGTGGATTCAACGAAGAGACCAATCTCAATATCGTGAAGCTCGTGATTGCCATCATAGCCCGCATCATGCACGAGGAGCCCGAGTATCGCCGGGTGTTGAAGACCGATGTCGAGAATATCGATGAACGGTTGATTACCTTTGTGGGCGACCGTCCGGGGCACGACATGCGCTATGCCATCGACCCTTCGAAGATTGCCCGCGAACTGGGCTGGTATCCCGAAACCCCCTTCCGGGTGGGCATCGAGAAGACGGTGCGCTGGTATCTCGACCATCAGGAGTGGGTCGACGAGGTGGTGAGCGGCGACTATCAAAAGTATTATGAACAAATGTATGGCAATCGCTGATTGCCTTAATTGAATAGAACCATGAAAGGTATCGTATTGGCCGGAGGGTCGGGTACGCGGCTGTATCCCATCACGCGCGGGGTATCGAAACAGATGTTGCCCGTGTATGACAAACCCATGATTTATTATCCCATATCGGTGTTGATGCTGGCGGGGATTCGCGAGATACTCATCATCAGCACACCGGTCGACCTGCCCCTGTTCGAGCGGCTATTGGGCGACGGCAGTCAGTTCGGGGTGCGGTTCGAGTATGCCGAGCAGCCTTCGCCCGACGGTTTGGCCCAGGCCTTTCTCATCGGCGAGCGGTTTATCGGCGGCGATACCGTCTGCCTGGTGTTGGGCGACAATATCTTCTACGGGCAGAGCTTTACCCGCATGTTGCGCCAGTCGGTCGCCGAGGCCGAGCAGGGGATTGCTACCGTATTCGGTTACCGGGTAGGCGACCCCGAACGCTACGGCGTGGTCGAATTTGACAAGGAGGGCCGTGCCGTGAGCATTGAGGAGAAGCCGGCCAAGCCCCGTTCCAACTATGCGGTGGTAGGGCTCTATTTCTATCCCAACCGGGTGGTCGAGGTGGCCAAGCAGGTGAAGCCTTCGGCCCGCGGCGAGCTGGAAATAACCTCGGTCAACCAGGCTTTTCTCGAATCGAAGAGTCTGGCCGTGCAGTTGATGGGCCGTGGTTTTGCCTGGCTCGATACCGGCACTCACGAGTCGCTCTACGAAGCCTCAAACTTTATCGAGACCATCGAACACCGGCAGGGGCTCAAAGTGGCCTCGCTCGAAGAGGTGGCCTATCGCATGGGGTGGATCGACCGGGAGCAGCTGCTCCGACTGGCCGAACCCATGAAGAAGAACCAATATGGACAATATTTGATAAAACTGGCGAATGATGAGCTTTGAACAGGTACGGTTGATTCAGTTGCCCAAGGTGGCCGACAAGCGGGGCAACCTCTCGTTTATCGAGAGTGCGCGTCATATCCCCTTTGAGATTGCCCGCACCTACTGGCTGTATGACGTGCCGGGCGACGAGCGTCGCAACGGGCATGCCTTTCGCCGGCAGGAAGAGTTTATCGTAGCCCTGTCGGGCAGTTTCGACGTGGTGCTGAACGACGGGAGCGAGACCCGGCGCTACCACATGGCCCGGTCGTATTACGGCCTCTACGTGCCGCGCATGATGTGGCGCGAGTTGGACAACTTCTCGACCAATTCGCTGGCGCTCGTTCTCTCGTCGACACCCTACGATGCTGCCGATTATATAGAAGATTTCGAGGAGTATTGCACATTATTGAAAGGAGGTAGCCATGAGTAAACGGGTATCGGTCGACGATTGTCGCCTCGTTCAGCTGCCCAAGCACATGCAGGAGAGCGGCAGCATCACGGTGGTGGAGAACAACCGCGAGTTGCCTTTTGCCGTGAAGCGGGTCTACTATCTGTATGATGTGCCGGGGGGCGAGGAGCGTGGCGGCCATTCGCACAAGCAGCTGTACGAGTTTCTGGTGGCAGCCAGTGGTTCGTTCGACGTGGTGCTCGACGACGGGGAGCACACCCGCACGGTGACGTTGAACCGTCCCTCCTGCGGTCTGCTCATTGTCCCGGGCATCTGGCGGGTGCTCAACAATTTCTCGTCGGGGTCGGTCTGCCTGGTCTTGACTTCCGACTACTACGACGAGGCCGATTACATACGCGAATATAGTGATTTTAAGAAATGAAATATCCTCATCTCTCTTTACAACGGGCCAATGAGCCCTATATGGCCGAGATGAAAGCCGTAGCTGCCGAGGTTATCGAAGGCGGCTGGTATATCCGGGGCAAATATGTGTCGCAACTCGAAGCCGAGTTGTGCCGCTACCTGGGTTGCCGTCATGCCGTGGCTACGGGTAACGGACTGGACGCCTTGCGGCTCATCTTGCGAGCCTACATCGAGCTGGGTGTGATGCACCCGGGCGACGAGGTGATTGTCCCCTCGAACACCTATGTGGCTTCGGTACTGGCTATCACCGACAACGGGTTGGTGCCCGTCTTTGTCGAGCCCTCGGAGCAGACCCATAATCTCGATACCTCGCTGGTCGAGCAGGCTGTCACACCCCGCACGCGGGCCATCATGGTGGTGCACCTGTATGGCCGGGCCTGCTGGGACGAGCAACTGAAATCCGTAGCCACTCGCTACGGATTGAAAATCGTCGAGGACAATGCCCAGGCCTTCGGGGCCGTCTCGCCGGTAGCCGGGTTGCAGGGCTCGTTCCATACGGGAGCCTTGGGCGATGCTTCGGGGCAGAGTTTCTATCCGACGAAGAATCTGGGAGCCTTGGGTGATGCCGGTGCGGTGACGACCGACGACCCGGCCCTGGCCGATGTGGTGCGTGCCTTGGGCAACTACGGGTCGTCCGTGCGGTATGTCAACGAATACAAGGGGGTGAACAGTCGTATGGACGACTTGCAGGCTGCCTTTCTCCTGGTCAAGCTGAAATACCTCGATGCCGGGAATCGCCGTAGGGCCGAGATTGCCCGCCTTTATACCGATTCTATCCGCAACGAACGGATTGTGCTCCCGCAGGCCGGGGCCGAAGGCGAGCACATCTGGCACCAGTATGTGGTGCGTTGTGCCGAACGTGACCGGTTGATGCACTACCTCGAAACCGAGGGGGTAGGGAGCCTCATTCACTATCCCATACCGCCGCACAAGCAACAGTGCTATCGCGAATACAACCATCTTTCCCTGCCCGTGGCCGAGCGTTTGGCCCGCGAGGTGTTGAGCCTGCCGATGTCGGACTATCTGACCGACGACGAGGCGCGCGAGATTGCCTCGGTGGTCAATCGATTTGAATGATTCACCGGGAGTCCCGATTAAATCTCGGATCGTTTTTCTGCACAAGACTTGTTCCCCCATATAAAAAAGAGGCGTATCCCGTTTATCGGGGTACGCCTCTCTGATATAGGGACAAATGGTTATTTCACGAATTTGATGACCTGGTTGCCCACCTTGGCGATGTATACGCCTTGTGCCAGCGAGGCTACCGAGATTTCAGTGCCTTGTGCATCGAGTACGAGTTGTCCGGCCAGGTTGTAGACGGTTACTTCGCTCGTGCGGGGTGCTACGAGAAGCTGAGCTTGTGCATCGTAGTAGATGGCGCTTTCGGTAACGGCGTCGATGGCCGAAGCCTGAGAGATTTGAATCTCGAAATCATAGGCGATACCGTTTCTCAATTCACCGAAGAAATCGGTAAATACTTTCGAAGGCCAATCCTCGGTGTAGGGGTTGGGTGCCATGTAAACGACACGCATGCGGTAGGTTCCGGCTCCGGTTCCGGCAGGAACGCTGATTGTCCGTTGCCAACCTTCGGTTGCGTTACCGTTGGTATCGCCGAAGTTGTTGTCCGAGTCACCGTTGCCCATCGTGGCATATACCTCGTCCGTACCGGCAAATTCCTTGTCGTTGTTCCAGTCGATGAAGAGCGTCTGACGGGTCCAAACCAGTTCGGGCTCGCAAGTATTTCCGTTGTAGGTGATGTTGTTGCTGTATTGTTTTACTTTCAGGGTAAACGATTCAACACCTTCGTTCAATTGGATAGGAGTCGAAGTCTTGTCGATTACGGCACCCTCCATTTGAGTGGCGTGCAGTTGGGTATATGCGGCGAAAGGCAGGTCGGTTTCGCTTTCGCATACAAACAACGAGTGTGTTTCGTCGCCTACCGTGTAGGAAGCCTCACCGAGGTAGCGGTTCTGTTGGTCGAGGCCCACTTCATAGAAACGGGTCATGATGGGATAGTCCTTCTCGACAAATTCAGCCACAAGCGTTTTGTCCTCGGCAATTGTGTAGGTATAGGTAGGGCGGTAGCTCACTACATTCTCTGAATCTTTTTCGATCCAGCGGTAGAACATGTATCCATCGGCAGCCGTAGCTTTGATTACGATGGTTTGGGTAGCGGGCAATTCCACGCTGGTACCCGTCTCACCTTCGATGGCTACCGAGCCCTGTTCGGCATTGCTCGATTCTACGGTAACGGTTCTACGAGGCTCTACGAGGGTGAATTTGTAGCGGCTGCCGCTATCGGTAGTTGAGTTGTTGTTGTAGGTATTGATAACCCACTTCATGTTTACGGCAGAACCGTTGGCCGTACCCCGGTTGTTCATCAGCGTTCCGTCACTGTAAGCGATGCCGTAGTATCCATCGACCTCACTTGTTACCAGTTGAAATTCGCCCGATGTGGAAGTGCCATATTGCAGGTATTTATGAGTTTCGGTTGTAGTTGTCGTGTTGCCACCATTCCAGGAGTCGAGAGTGAGCCCGTCGAGATAATTGACCATTTGTCCGTCGTAGGTGTAAATTTTGAACATGTTTTCACCTGTTCCCGGCATGAAATAGAAGAGTTGGGTATTTTTCTTTTCGCCAGTCGTTTTGTTTTCGTTGGTTACCTGAATGGCTTTATACCCGTTGTGAGACCCTAATGTCCAGTAGTAGGGGCCGGCCATGTCGTCTCCTCGATTGTCTTGAATCGAGTAGTAGTATTTGTTGTTCTCGTCGCTGAGACGGAATATGTCGTCGGTGATGGCGACTGCCGCGGTAGCGGGAACTGCAATTCCAGCGATTAAGGCGCTGAACAGTAAAAGTTTTTTTGAAGTAAACATAGTCATAAAGATTGTTTTTTGTTGGGTTAATGATATAATGTATGTGTTTCAAGTCCGAAGGAGACCGGTCGGGCATTCCCCCTCCTGACAGAGGGGGAATGAGTACGATTCGTGACCGGTTATTTCAGAAATATTTTGGAGACTTTTCCGTCTTTCATGATGAGATAGACACCGGGTTCTATTCCCATGATGTTGGCAATGTAGCGACCGTCAAGCCCGTAGACCCGTATCCCTTCGGTATGGGCCAACTCTTCTTTGGTGTAGGAATACAAGGGCTTTTCATTGAGAATATTCTCGATGGCTGTGGGTTCATACGATTCCACGAGGGTGAATTTGTAGCGGCTTCCGCTATCGGAAACAGAGTTACCCGAGTAGGTATTGATGACCCATTTCATATTGGCGGCCGAGCCGTTGGCTGTTCCCCGGTTGTTCATCAGTGTACCGTCGTTGTAGGCGATGCCGAAATAGTCGGTTGCATCGGCCTTGATGACTTGAAATTCGCCTGAACTTTCGGTGTCGTACTGCAAGTAGCGATAGGTGCCGTCGGGTGTCAGATTTCCACCATTCCAAGAGTCGCGGGTGGCACCGTTGACAAAATCGACGGGTTGTCCTGTATAAGTATAAATCTGGAAGGATTTATTGCTGGTACCTCTCGTGAAATAGAAAAGTTGGGTCTCTTTTTCATTACCGGTAGTCTTGTTTTCGTTGCTTACTTGAATGGCCTTGTAGTCATTGTGGTTGCCCAGAGTCCAGTAGAAGGGGCCAGCCATGTCGGAGCCTCGGTTGTCTTGAATCGAGTAGTAGTATTTGTTATTCTCGTTACTGAACTTGAAGATAGCATCGGTAATGGTCACCGGGTCGCCAATCTCGACGGTTTCAACATATACGGCATCTTTGGGCCAGGCTACATATTCCCCGTTTTGGGTGGGCCGTTGGGCGTCAAAGGCGATGAGCGAGTCGGTCAGTTCTTCCGACAGTTCGGTCAAGGTTTGAGCGTAGGCCGATTGATTGGCCAAGTTGTTTTGTTCGCCCACATCTTCTCTGATGTTGTACAGCCGGCGCTCTTGATTCTCCCAGAAATAAATCAGGTGATAATCGCCTTTCAGGATAGCCGAGTAGGCGCCGTATCCTTCGTTCTTGTCTTGGCTTTCGCCCCAGCGGTTGGGAAAGTGCCAAATGGTGGTGCGGTCACGTTGTATCCCGGGGTTTTTGATTACGTCGACAAAACTGTGACCGTCGACAGTTTGTACCGTTTCATAATCGGTGACACCGGCCATTTCGAGAATGGTGGGGAAGAAATCTTCGATCATCACCGGGTTGTGGTTTTCGGTACCAGCTACGGTTACGCCGGGCCAGTAAACCATCATGGGCTCATGTACGCCGCCCATATACGACGAGCCTTTGCCGCCACGAGCGGGATAGTTCTGATCGCGGTTGTGACGTCCTTGGCGGGGTGCTACGGCTTGACCTCCGTTATCGGACATGAAGAGAATAATGGTGTTTTCGGCGATTGCCCGGTCGTCGAGGAAGGTCATGATGTCGCCCAGACTTTTGTCCATACCCTCAACCAATGCGGCGATATTGACTTCGGTGCTGTTGAGGGTTTGTCCCAACTGCTCGTCGAAGACTCCGGTGTATCTCGATGTGAAACGAGTGTCGGCATTGTAGGGGGCGTGTATGGCATAATGGGCCATGTAGAGGTAGAATGGTTGATTGGACTGGCTGTCGAGGTGCTCCCCTAATACACGGCAGGCTTCTTGGGTGAGGGCTTCGGTAAGGAACATTCCCTGTTCGGCATATTCGTCCAACCCGTTGATGCAGAAGTCCGAACCGGCAGTGCAGTAGTTGTCCGAGCCCAAATAGCTGGCCGGGCCACCGTTGGCACCTCCGGCTATGTTCACGTCGAATCCAAATTTCAACGGGTCTTCACCGGCCGTGTTCTTGGCTCCGAAGTGCGCTTTGCCGCAGTGAATGGTGTAGTAGCCGTTGTCGTGCAGAATTTGGGGCAACGAAGTAATCGAGGTGGCATTGTTGATTGAGGTCCCGGCCGGTTGGATACCGTTGTAGTTCCAGTCGGGCAGGGTGATGCTGCCACCCCCGGCATCGTTATTCGAGTTGTAATTGAGTGTCCAGTTGGTTACCCGGTGACGGGCGGCATTCATACCCGACATGAGGCTGCATCGCGATGGCGAGGAGATGGCGCACGAATAGGCTTGCATGAATTTTACTCCTTTCTCGGCCAGTTTCTCCATGTTGGGAGTGTGGAACCGTCGGTTGAGCGGTGTTTCTTCGGAGTGGAAGGGGACAGATGTTTCTTGCCAACCCATGTCGTCTACAAGGAATAAGATGATGTTGGGGCGTTCATTGGCTGCCCACAAGCTCGATGTAGCCACCATTCCGGCTACTGCTGTGCTCAGAGGTAAAAATTTTTTCTTTAAATGAATCATAAGTGTTGTTTGTGTTTATGGTATGGTTTGTAATCGGCAGATAATATATCGTTTATCTGGTGCTGATAAGGCAAGATGAATAACGGTACATCTTGATGTTCTCCCCTCTTTTCATACTTTTCATGAAGGAAGAATCCAGTGGCAAATATAATATTATAGAAATTATTATGAAATATTCACCTTGTATATTTCATAATTTTGTGAAGAATTTATAATATTATATAAGAAAAAGATAGAAGAAGATCGTAAAAACAGACCGGCATCAAGCTCATACTACTTGATGTCGGTCTTTGGAATTCACAGCGTTTTTATGTTATTTCAGCGCTTTGAGGGCGGCTTCGTAGTTGGGTTCGTGGGTAATCTCGGGCACGAGTTCGGTATAGATTATCCGGCCGGTTCCGTCGATGATTACGACAGCGCGGGCCAGCAGTCCGGCCAAGGGGCCGTCGACCATTTCGATACCATATTCCCGGGCAAACTCGGGTGATCGGAAGGCCGAGGCGGCGATGAGGTTCTCGATGCCCTCGGTGGTGCAGAAGCGCGACTGGGCGAAGGGGAGGTCTTTCGACACGGCTACGACGGTCGTGTTGTCGAGTGAGGCGGCCAGTTGGTTGAACTTGCGTACCGAGGTGGCGCAGACGGCCGTGTCGAGGCTGGGGAAGATGTTCAGGACGATGCGCCGGCCTTTCAGCTCTTCACTGCGCAGTTCGGTCAGGTCGCCTCGGGTGAGGGTGAACCGGGGAGCTTGGCTCCCGGTGTGGGGCAGGTGCCCGCAGGTGTGTACGGGGGTGCCTTTGAATGCGGTTGTTTCCATTGTAGTGAATGTATAAATGTTTTTTTATTGTGGAGGACGATGGGTGTGGGAGGTCGGCATCTGCCCGATGGCTTGTCGCACCTCCTCGGTCAGCGTGGGGGCGTATCCCACCTTGACGTAACGGATTACCCCCTCGGGGTCGAGCAGGAAGAGGGTGGGGTAGCCGGTCACCCCATAGGCCCCGGCGGTCTTGGTCGCCTGTTTCAGCACGATGGCTCCGGCCGGGTTGGGGGAGGAGTCGGGCTGTTGTCCGGCATAGAGGAAGACCGGGGTGAGCTCTTCCTGCAACGATAATGCCTCGGCCATGCGGCGCACAGGGGTGCAAAATTCGCCCCGATCGTCGAGAAAGAGAAGCAGCGCAGGTTGCCCTTTCAGTTGGGTCGAGGCAAAGCGGCGTTCGCCCCAGGGCAGGGAGAACGGGGGTGCCATTTGTCCCACCCGGTCGCGGGCGGCGAAGTCGCCTTCGCGGTACAGGCGAAACACCTCGCCGTAGTCTTGGAGCAGGTGTGATTCGTCGAAGTGGTCGGGGGAAAAGGCAGGATTGGTATCGCTCGACTCATAGCGCACGATGACAGTCTGTGCCCCCAGATGACCGGGGTTGTTCTCGGTCTCGCGATAGAGGGGTAGTCCGTTGGGAGCGAAGGTGTACAGGAGCGTGCGGGCCACCTCGCCCCGCACCGAGTCGGTCACGAATATGGCGTCGCAGCGGCTCCCCTGCACGAGCGTATCGGGGTAAAACTGTACCCGGCAGTCGGGCCGTTGCCGGTACTCCCGCAGTTGGCGGGCTATCTCGGCCGGAAAGAGTTCGGCGAAGAGCCCCGAGCGATGAATCCCGGGGTAGTTCCCGTGCCGGGCAAAGGGTTCGGGGTTGCTCTCGTTGTGGTATTCGCGCAGCCGGTTGCGGTCGAAGCGGAAGCAGTCGCCCCGGGAGTAGGCGGCAAAATTGGAGTAGGGACAGGTGTCGTTCTCGGCCTTGTAGTCGATGCGATAGCTGTATCCGCACAGCGTATCAGCCGGTTCGCGACGGTAATCGAGTCGGGCCCGATATTCGATGTCGGAGTCGGTGATGGGCAGCGTGACGAAATAGGAGAACGTGGCCCGGTAGTTCGTTATCGAGTCGAGCCGTGCGGCAATCCGGTCCACGCCCTCCTGCGCTTGCAGGGAGGCAAGACCGGTGAAAATCCCGAGGAGGAGAATCTCCAATCGATGGTGTGTCATAGTCGTTGTGATGAGCGGTCTGTTATGGATATAACAATCACAACGGCCGTTTGGTTCACGGCTATACCGAGAGCCACTTGCCCGTTTCGTCGAGGGTGAGACCCCGCTGGCGGGCATACCGTTCGCGCTGGTCGGGGGCGATGTGGCCGATGTGGAAATAGCGGGCTTCGGGGTGAGCGATGTAGAGGCCGGCCGTCGAGGCATTGGGATACATGGCTCCGTTCTCGGTAAGGGTAATCTCGATTTGGCCGAGGTCGAGGGCCCGGTCCCAGTCGAAGAAGAGGGAGTGGTCGGGCAGGGAGGGATAGCCTACGGCCGGACGAATACCCCGGTAGTCGCCCGCCAGGAGCGCCCGCAGGTCGTTCCCCTGTTCGTCGGGGGCATATCCCCACAGCTCGCGCCGCACGTGCAGGTGCAGCCACTCCGAGGCAGCTTCGGCCAGGCGGTCGGCCAGCGATTGCAGCAACAGGGCGTTGTAGTCGTCGCCCGCGAGCCGCAGCCGCTCGATGCGGCGTTGTATGTCGCCTCCGGCCGTGATGGCAAAGAGACCCGCGTAGTCGGGTTCACCCGCCTCTTCGGGGCGTATGAAATCGCTCAGGGAGTAATAGCAGGCATCGGCTTCGGGTTTGCGCACCTGTTGGCGCAGACAGGGTATTTCGAGCACTCCGCCTTCGGGCAGTTGCAGGCGTATGAGGTTGCCGCGGGTCGAAGCCTCGGCCAGCAGGTAGACACCTCGCGGTGAGTCGTTGTTTTCGCGTTCGAGGGTGTCGAGCAGTCGGTTGGCCTCTTTGTAGAGTTGCATGGCCTCGGTCGCCTTGGCCCGTTCGGCCGTGGGGAATGCGGCCAGCCAGGCGGCCCGGCAGTGGTCGCAACCCCGCATGTCGGCTATGGCGGCATATTGTGCCCCTATCTTCCACACGGCAAAGAAGGCCCGCCAGTTGATGTAGGGGCGAATCTCCGTGAGGGTGGGGGCAATCGTGTGGCGGCCCAGTCGTCGGGGACGGGGAGCCGTGTAGTGTGTCCAGTCAATGTGTGGAGCCCGCTGCTCGGCTTCGGCCAGGGGCAAGGTGTCGGCCGGTTTCATCGAGCTGCGCAGGGCCTCCTGCTCGGCTTGCAGCGAGTCGATGAAGTGTTGCCGGGTGTGGGGGTTGAGCAGTTGGGCGGCGATGAGCGGATTTTGCGAAGCGTCGCCGGCATGAATGACCGGCCCGCTGTATCGGGGGGCAATCTTCACGGCCGTGTGTAGGCGCGAGGTGGTGGCTCCGCCAATGATGACCGGGGTGCGCAGACCTGCCTTCTCCATCTCGCTCACAACATGACCCATCTCTTCGAGCGAAGGGGTGATGAGCCCGCTCAGCCCTACGAAATCGGCCTGCTCGGCAATGGCCCGTTCGACAATCCGTTCGGCCGGGACCATCACGCCCAGGTCTATCACTTCGAAATTGTTGCAGGCGAGAATCACGGAGACGATGTTCTTGCCGATGTCGTGCACGTCGCCCTTGACCGTGGCCACGACGAATTTGCCCCGTTTGGAGTTTTCGCCCGTGCGGGTATTCTCCTGCTCGATAAGGGGTTGCAGGATTGCTACGGCTTGCTTCATGGTGCGGGCACTCTTGACCACTTGGGGGAGGAACATCTTTCCCTCGCCGAAGAGTTGCCCCACGCGGTTCATGCCCTCCATGAGCGGTTGTTCGATGACGGCGATGGCCGAGCCGTATTGGGCCACCGCTTCGGCCAGGTCGTCTTCGAGGTGAGTCGACAGCCCCTTGACGAGCGCCTGTCGCAGCCGGTCGGCCACGGGTTGGCTGCGGCGGTTGGTCGGGGTGTCGGTCGACGGGGAGGTCGCTTCGGCCCGATGACGGGCGGCAAACTCGATGAGCCGTTCGGTGGCGTCGGGTCGGCGGTTCAGCACCACGTCCTCGATGAGGGTGAGCGTCTCGGCCGGCAGGTCGTCGTAGGTGACCGAGGTGGCCGGGTTGACGATGGCCATGTCGAGCCCCTTGCCGATGGCATGGTAGAGGAAGACGGCGTGCATCGCCTCGCGTATGTAGTTGTTGCCGCGGAAGGAGAAGGAGAGGTTGCTCACCCCGCCGCTCACCTTGGCTCCCGGCAGGTGTTGGTGAATCCACTCGGTCGCCCTGATAAAGTCCACGGCATAGTTGTCGTGACTCTCGATGCCGGTGGCGATGGCCAGCACGTTGGGGTCGAAGATGATGTCGCAGGGTGCTACGTCGGCCACCTCGGTGAGCAGGCGGTAAGCCCGGGCGCACACCTCGATTTTGCGTTCGTAGGTATCGGCCTGTCCCTGTTCGTCGAAAGCCATGACCACCATGGCCGCCCCCATCTGCTTGATTTCGCGGGCGTGTTGCAGAAACAGCTCTTCGCCCTCTTTGAGGCTGATGGAGTTGACGATGGCCTTGCCTTGCAGGCATCGGAGGGCGGCCGAGATGACCTCCCATTTCGACGAATCGATCATCACGGGGACGCGGTAGATGTCGGGGTCGGAGACGACGAGGTTCAGGAAGTTGACCATCTCGTCACGGGCATCGAGCATGGCATCGTCCATGTTGATGTCGATAATCTGGGCGCCGGCCTCGACCTGCTGGCGGGCGATGTCGAGGGCTTCGGCGTAGTTTTTTTCGTGAATGAGCCGCAGGAACTTGCGCGAACCGGCCACGTTGCACCGTTCGCCGATGTTGACAAAATTGTTTTCGCGCGAGACCACCAGATCGTCGAGTCCGCACAGATGCAGACGCGGGTCCCTGGGTGCCGGGCGACGCGGCGTGGCTCCGGCTACCAGCGAGCGGTAGGCGGCGATATGCTCGGGGGTGGTGCCGCAACACCCGCCCACGATGTTGACCAGCCCTTCGTCGATAAACTCTTTAATCTGTACGGCCATTGACTGGGGTGTCTCGTCGTATTCGCCCAACTGGTTGGGCAGCCCGGCGTTGGGGTAGGCACTCACGTAGCAGGGAGCGATGGCCGCCAGTCGTTGCAACCAGGGCTTCATGTCGCGGGCACCGAACGAGCAGTTGAGACCCACGGCCAGGAGCGGGGCGTGCGATACCGAGGTGAGGAAGGCTTCGAGCGTTTGTCCCGAGAGGGTACGTCCGCTCTCGGTGACCGTGACCGACAGCACGACGGGGACTTCCCGTCCGGCCGACTCCATGGCCTGCCGGGCTCCCCACAGCGCCGCCTTGGCGTTGAGGGTATCGAATATGGTCTCGATGAGCAGCAGGTCTACCCCCCCTTCGATAAGCGCCGTCATCTGTTCGCGGTAAGCCTCGGCGAGGGTATCGAAGTGAAGACTGCGCAGGGCGGGATTTTCCACGTCGGGCGACATGGAACAACTCTTGTTCGTGGGGCCCACCGATCCTGCTACAAAGCGAGGCTTCTGCGGTGTCGTGTAGTCGTCGGCCGCCCGTCGGGCGATGCGGGCCGCCGCGAGGTTGATTTCGCTTACATACTCCTCGAGCCGGTAGTCGGCCATCGATATGGCGTTGGCATTGAAGGTGTTGGTCTCGATAATGTCGGCGCCGGCATCGAGGTAGGCCCGGTGTATTTCGTCGATGACGTGTGGAGCGGTGAGGCACAGCAGGTCGTTGTTGCCTTTCAGTTCCACGTCGGCGAGGGCAAAGCGTTCGCCCCGGAACTCCTTTTCTCCCAGTCCGTAGCGTTGTATCATGGTTCCCATGGCTCCGTCGAGCACGAGAATGCGTTGGTCAAGTAGTTGTTGCAGCGTAGTCATATCACAAATGTATGGCGTATGGTGTAAAGATAATAAACGGCGACGACCGGTGCAAGTGCAAAACCCGTATCTCTCGGGGACGGTTGCCGGGTCGTTCCCTGTTATATATAAAAGGTGTCGTGCAAACAGCCGAAGCCGAGGTTTCCCGATCGGAGATTGTCACACGGCATTTCGTCGTTTACAAAGATAAGTCTATTTATCGGTAGCTTCGCTCGTTTCCTTTCCTGTTTAGGAAGGAAGGAGTAGTGAAATATTCTGTTTTTCGGAGGAAATTGCAGAAAATATAATCAAATTTTCTGTCGGGAGCGGATAGAATGACGTGAGGAGCCACGCTTATTTGTCGAGCGGCTTCTTTCCCATCGATACCTTGTCGGGATTTTTGTTGATAAAGTCTTTCCAGCTGTTGTAGCTCTTGGCCACCTGGGGACGGTTGGTCTGGTAGAAGTGGCAGAGCGCGGCGGCAAGTCCGTCGGTTGCATCGAGTTGGGGCAGCATGTTCTCGTCGGGGATATGGAGAATGCGTTGCAGCATGGCGGCCACCTGCTCTTTCGAGGCACCGCCGTTGCCGGTAATCGACATCTTGATTTTGAGGGGGGCATACTCGGTAATGGGTATGTCGCGCGAGAGGGCGGCCGCCATGGCTACCCCCTGGGCCCGGCCGAGTTTGAGCATCGACTGCACGTTTTTGCCGAAGAAGGGGGCCTCGATGGCCATCTCGTCGGGGAGGTACTGCTCGATGAGCGAGAGAACCCGCTCAAAGATGCGGCGCAACCGCAGGTAATGGCTCTCGAACTTGTTGAGCTGAATCACCCCCAGGGCTACCACCTCGGGTTTGTTACCCACGACGCGCAAGATGCCATATCCCATGACGTTGGTGCCGGGGTCGATACCTATGATGACTCTGTCGTTCTCGGGTGTCATTTACAAATCGATTACTTCGAGCAGCGTACTGAATCCCAATACTTGGTCGCCGAACCGCTTCTGCATCTCGGCCAGCAATGCTTCGCCGCACTCTTCGTGCCAGCGTTCCAGAGCCTGGGTATCGGGCGATTTGAATTGGAGCGACAGGCTGGTACCCTCCTCTTCGTTGTCGGCAAAGATGCGGGTCAACTGGGGTTCCTGCAACAGGCCGTGTTCCAGCACGGTAGGTATGTACGACTCTTTGAGCCAGCCGATGAACTCGTCTTTGCGGGCGTTGTCGGCATGGTAGGTGGTGTTGAAGATAATCATATCGACAAGGAGTTTGAATGATTCCGTAAGACAAAGGTAAAAAGATTTTGCGAGATTCGTACCGCGGGGTCGACGAATAACACTCGGTGTCGCGTAGCTGGGGTGGAATTGAAAAAAAACGATAAATGTATCGGGAAAATTAGAAATATGTTTATCTTTGTCGAGATAGCAGTATCCGACAGGCAGATAATGAGATGAATATCCGTAATTCCTGTTTCCATGAACGGATACGCACGTTGAGAGAGAGTACAGTAATCTATCGAAAGAGGATATTTGAACAGCCGTCTTTTGTTGAGCCGCAGAGTAGGCCGATCTGTTTTTATTGCAGGGTCAGAAATCGGTAATCTGTTGTGCCATATTTGATTAGTTTTTCGTGAATTGAATGAGAAAGAGCAAACTACATATTTGTATCTTTTTATGTAGCATGATCTGGGGCTGCTTCATGGCCGGGGCGGCACCCGATTTCTATTTTAAACAACTCTCGCAACGCGATGGTCTCCCTCAAAATTCGGTCCGTACGATTATTCTCGACCACAAAGGGTTTCTGTGGATTGGTACGAAATCGGGAGTGAGTCGTTTTGATTACTACGAATTCAAGAACTATACGGCCGTGCCCGACTCGTCCAATTCGTTACCGGGCAATCTCATACACTTTATCGTGGAAGATGCGCAAAACCGCATCTGGATTTCGACCGACCGGGGCATGTGCATCTATCGGCGCGAATATGATGACTTTCAACCCGTCTATTGGAACAACAAGATTTTGCAGGCTCACTCCTATATGCTGGCCGACGACGGTCTCTACCTGGGTGGCCGGGGTGCCATCTACCGGTGGGACTACAAACGTGCCGCACTCGACACGGTGGCATTGCGGTGGAAAGAACCGTCGCGGGCATTCTTTAACCGCATGGCCCGCTGGAACGAGCGCTATTGGGTGCTTTCGTCGCGGTGGAACGGCTTGTGGTTGCTCGACCGGCAGACCGGTGTGATTGACCGTCCCGACTTCTGCCGGGAGAAGGAGATTATGGCAATGGAGGTCGACCGCCAGGGCAACCTGTGGATTTCGCCCTATGGCAAGGGGATAGACCGGTACGGTTCAGGCGGTCGGGTGCGCACTCATTACGATGTTTCCAATTCGGCCTTGACCAACGATGTGATACTCGACATCGTGGAGAATGACGACCAGTTGTGGCTGGCTACCGATGGCGGGGGAATCAGTATCCTGAATTACAACGACAACACCTTCTCCAATATCCGGTATGTGCCGGGCGATGTCTACTCCTTCCCGTTCAGTTCGGTCTTTTGCCTCTACCGCGACCGCGACGGCAACATGTGGGCGGGTACCATACGGGGCGGACTGTTCGGTATCAAGGAGGTATTCATGCGCACCTATCGCGATGTGTCGCCCGGGAACCGCTATGGCATGAGCGACAAAACCGTGTTGTGCCTCTATGAGGACGAAGGGGGCGTGGTGTGGCTCGGCACCGACGGTGGCGGTCTGAATCGGCTCGACCCCTCGACACACACCTTTACCCACTATCCGAAGACGTTCGGAGCCAAAGTAGCTTCGATTACCCGGTACAGCGACCACGAGCTGCTCATGTATTTCTTCTCCCGCGGGCTCTACATTTTCGACAAGCGCACGGGCAACCTGCGCCCCTTTGTGTTCCTCGATCCGCATCGCAACGAAGAGGTGATACACTCGGGTATATCGGTCAATGTCGACTGTTTCGATACCGACAAGATTCATTTCTTTGCCGACAAGATTTATACCTACGACAAGCAGCGTGGAGCCTTCTCGGCCGCCCGGGTAGCCGATTCTACCCGCTATTACGGTTCGATGCAGCGGTTTTATTCCAACCGGGATTTTACCTATCTTTTCGGCCGCAACTACATTCTGCGGCTCGACCATGCAACCAACGAGGCCGAGAGCCTGCTGTCACTCGGCTATCGCTACCAGATCAATGCCGCCTGTTGTGACGACCGGGGAAATTTCTGGATAGGTACCGACAAGGGTCTCTTGTATTACGATGTGCCTAACCGGGCATTGCGAGCCGTCAAAACCAACATGTTCCGCGAGGTTACCTCGGTAGCCTATGCCGATCGCAGTCTGTGGCTGGGTGCCGACGGGTTACTCTTCCGCTATTCGATTCAGGAAGACCGCATTTTCATTTATGGAGATTCAGATGGTGCGGTGCCCAATGAGTACCTGCATAAATCGACTTTGATTTCCCGCGACGGAAAGGATATTTATATGGGTGGCATCTCGGGCTTGCTGCGTATCGATCGTGAAAGGTTCAAGCAGTACAAGTCGTCGGTGACTCCCGTTGTGTTGCTGTCTGATGTCGATCTCGACGGTAAGACCGTGATGAACCGAATCGATGCCAGTGACCAGTCGATACGCATACCTTGGAACTATACCTCGCTGACGTTGAAAACGATGGTGCGCGAGAAAGATATTTTCCGCAAGAAGATGTTTCGCTTCGACATACAGGGATTGGGACGGTCCGCTATCGAATCGTATGACCACACGCTCACCCTCTATTCCCTGCCCGTAGGCTCCTATCGGGTGATGGCATCATGCAGTACGGCCGACGGCGGTTGGAGCCCCTCGCAGTGCATTCTGCAAATCGAGGTTGTACCGCCCTGGTGGAAGACACCGTGGTTTGTTGCTCTGATGGTGGTTGTCGTGATAGTCGTGTATGTTCTGATTATGGTCTATACCATTAAGAAGAAGAACGACCGCATGCAGCTCGAAATGAAGGAGCGGGAGCGCAAGGTGTATGAAGACAAAGTGCGTTTCCTCATCAACGTAAGTCATGAGTTGCGTACGCCGCTTACCCTCATTTATGCCCCGTTGAAACGACTGTTGCGGCATGAGATGGGCGATGAGCCGCTGAAAACGCAACTGACCCAGATATTCAAGCAAGCCCGCCGCATGCGCAGCATCATCAACATGGTGCTGGATATGCGACGCATGGAGGTGGGATATGAGGCTTTGCACTTGTCGGCCCACCCGTTCAATGCGTGGGTCGAATCGGTTGTCAATGATTTTACCGAGGAGTTCAAGGCCAAGAAGATAAACCTGGTTTTTGTTCCCGACGAGCGCATCGAGAGCATCTCGTTCGATAAGGATAAGTGCGAAATCGTACTCTCCAACTTGTTGATGAATGCCTTGAAATTCAGCGACCAAGGAACCACTGTGCGGGTCTCGACCGAGGTGCGTGACGAGCGGGTGAGGGTATCGGTAACCGACGAAGGTATCGGATTGAACGAGAGTGACTTTTCTCACCTGTTCACCCGCTTCTATCAGGGTGAGCACCGGTTGAGCGGCAGCGGTATAGGTTTGTCCTATTCCAAAACGTTGCTCGAACTGCACGGTGGGGAGATTGGCGCCTATAATAACGAAACGAGGGGGGCCACCTTCTGGTTCGAGTTGCCTCTCTCGCATCAAGACGAAGAGGTGGTATGTGCCCCGGGCATGTACCTGAACAACATTCAGTTTGCCGAGAATGTGACCGAGCCGGCCGTGTCGGAAAAAGATTTCCCATTGAAGGAGTATTCGATTCTGATTATCGACGACGAGAAAGAGATACAGTCGTTTGTGAAGAGTTCGTTTGCCGATGTGTTCAAGCAAATCTACACGGCCGACGACGGGAAAGACGGTCTCATGATGGTGCATCAGTATCAGCCCGATCTGGTTATTTGCGACATCATGATGCCCCGCATGGACGGTTTCGAGTTCTGCCGGTTGTTGAAGAGCGACATGCAGATAAGCCATATCCCGGTCATCTTGCTGACGGCTCGCGACAACCCCGAGAGCCAGTCGACCGGCTACAAGCTGGGGGCCGACTTTTACTTGTCGAAGCCCTTCGACGACGATGTGTTGCTCGCCATCATTCGCAATCTGTTGTGGAATCGCGAGCAGATTAAAAGCTATTATAAGAATGCCGGTCCGGTGACTATCGTGCCCAAAGACCAGACATTCAGCAATGCCGACGAACAGTTTTTGTTGAAACTCAATAAATTGATACAGGACAATGTGGGTAATCCCGACTTGGACGTGAAATATTTGACCGTCGAGCTGGGTATGAGCCGAGCCTCCTTATATAATAAGGTGAAGGCTCTGACCGGTTTGGGAGTAAACGATTTGATTAATCGCATGCGAATCGATCGAGCCATGCAGTTGCTGGCCGAGACCGATTTGCCGGTAGCCGAGGTGGCCGAAAAAGCAGGCTTCTCCAACGCCCGTTATTTCAGTACCAGCTTCAAACAGTTTACCTCGCTCACCCCCCGCGAGTATAGGGAGCAGCACAAGAACAAGTGAACGGCTTGAAAAGTTGTTACTCTCCTTGAATCAATAGGTTGTAGGGTTTTAATTAGATGATTTCAAACATTGTTTAGACGATTTTGGACCTCCTTTTGAAGGGGGCCTCTCTATATTTGTAATCGTAAAAACACAACATTTTATTCATCTAAATTCTTAATTCTTGCGTATGAAAACAAAAGTTTTATCTTTATCATTTTCATTGTTAGTGTCGATGAATTGCATGTGGGCAGCCGACGAAGATGTGACTCCCGCACACTTGAATTTTGCGGCTCAACCAGAGGGCCCGTATGAGTTTGTTCACTACTCTTCCACTGGTTCCAATCCGGCCACTCCGTTCCCTGAGGCCGACTTGAAAGCTACGGGTACGGTTGTTCTCACCGGTGGTCAGGTGAAAAACGACAACGCCAGCGTGGCCGGGTTCAACAAAGGCTGTCACATCGTGGCTTCGGAGTATGGCAACATGCTGCTGATTAAAGGTAACGGCAGCTCCGAGGCCCCCGATTTGAGCGAAGCCGATGCCTTGGGTGGGTATGTCGTCGTAAATATGTTTACGACCAGCGATTTCCCGACAAATACACCTGTGCGTTTTCAATTTGTATCGAAAGTAGTAGGAGATGTTACCAGCGACTACAAAGTGGCTATTTACAATTATGGAGGTTCAACGGTAAGCATACCTCTGTCCGAAAAGACGGCTTATTCTCCCATCGATACCAAGTGGTGGCCGGTAATCTATGACTTGGATATCAGTACGATTACAGGTGATGACCGGGTGCCTTTGCGTGTTAAGTATTCGATTCCCGGGGCTCATGCCAATGGTCGCGCTGTCTACATCGCCTCAATCAAGTTCACAGCCAATCCTTCGACCGAGTGTCCTGAACTTGATCCGAACTCTGATGGTTGGGATACTCCCGACGGTTCTCCTGTCTCCTCGGCCGTAGAAGGAGTTGAGTCGGCCCAAGGTTTTGTGGCTTGGGATCGTCAGAACATCTATCTCAACGAGATGGAGTTGGGCTCGACGGTTTATATCTACTCGATTACCGGATCCTTGGTCAAGACGATCCAAGTAAATGATTCGTTCATGGAGGTTCCCATGAATCAAGGGGTTTACGTCGTAAAATACGGCGACAAGACCTCGAAAGTCGTTCTTTGATTCTAGATCAATCACCTTATATGAAACCGGGGATTCATATCCCCGGCTTTCATTTGTCTCTTTTTTTCTACACATACCCCCTAAATAGAATAACATGAAAACCAAGTTTTTGTTGCTTTTCTTCTTAGGCATCTTGTATGCCGGGTCGGCGGTTTCGCAGACAACCAACTTGGCCTTGCGCTTTAACGGTGACGGACAGGTGGATTGTGGAACTATCCAGGACCTCAATAATCTGGATTTGTATGCCATACAGTTTTTGGTGAATCCATCGGAGTGGGTGGAGAGTGCCTATGTATTCAAGCGGGGCAGTGGTGACGAGGAGTTCTCCCTGCGCCTGGGCAGTACCGGTCAACTTATCTACAAGACCGGTGCGCAAGAGATAACGGCCACGACCGAATTGCCGGTGGGCGAGTGGACACAGTTGACCATCTCGGCCTTTGCCAACGGCATCGATGTGTGGACCAACGGCGTGAAGGTTTGGAAAGCCAATGCGTCGGGAGCGGTGATTCCCGCATCGGAGTCGCCTTTTGTCATCGGTGAGCGTTTCAAGGGACGCATCGATGAGTTCCGCTTCTGGAACACCGAGATGCCGGGTGCCGAGCCCGAGAACCTGATGTTCCGCAACACGGTGAACAAGTTTCACCCCAAATATGACCATCTGTTATTTTACTATAAGTTCGACCAGGACCAGTGCGACGACATCGTCGACTACAAACTGGCTCACCATGGTACACCGGTGAATGTAACCCGCGAGGCCGTAACCGACAACGACTATTTCAAATATCGTGTCGTGTCGGGTTATTCGTCGTTTGTGCGTCACAGCGACCGCTTGCAGATCGATCGCGACATGCACCTGCTCACCAACGATGTCATCTTCCTCGACGGACAGGTGTCGGGCTACACGGGCGAGATTACGATGACTTATCCCGACAATCAGGGAACCTTGGAAAATGCTTCTTATGAGAGCAGCTACGAAGGCCGCAACGGTGTGGTTCGGTTCAATGGCGAAGGTGCCGGCATGAATGTGGGCGACAAGGTGTTGAATGCCAACTTGGGTCTGCCTACGCTGAACTATGGTACCATCGAGGCTTGGATCAACATCGAGGAGTGGAGTGCCGATGCCGCTATCTTCAACAAGAGCGACGACAACCACCAACTGGCCATAAAGCTGGGCGACGAGTCGAAAAAAGAGCTGCTCGTGGTGGTGAACGGTTATACCTACAATTTTGAAAATGCGTTGAAAGCCGACGGTTGGGAGCACATTGCCGTGGCTATCGTTTCGTCTACGGGACGTGCACAGGCTCGTGTTCGGCTTTATACCAACAGCGGGGCCACACAGGCATATTCTACAAGAATCTCGACGACCGATGCCGACGACGACTTTACCTTCCTGAGTACGACGGCCGATGCCGTGGTGGGTGAGAATTTCAAGGGATATATCGACGAGGTGATGGTGTGGGGTAACTCCCGTGATGCCAACAAGGTGGCACAAGATGCCGAAGGAACCTCGGGCGACCTGACTTTCCCCGGTGGTGGCGACGGTGCCATCTATCTGTTGTCATACTGGAAATTCGACGATGCCGAAAATCCCGGCAAGGACACCCGCAGCTGGAAAGAGATGCTGGGCGAGATTCGCAAGATGTACGAGGGCTATCGCGGCTACAAGATTCGTATCGGTCTTATCTCGTCGGACAAGGACGATAGTGGAAACAAGGTATGGCTGTCGCACATATCGGAGGCTGCCTGGCGTGAACAGCTGGTTGCCGATGTGAAGGAGTTGTTGCCCTATTGCGATGGTATAGACATCGATTTTGAGTGGCTTTATAGTGGGGACAGCCGATGGAATACCGGCTACGGTCCCATGGTGGAACAGTTGCGCGAGGCCATTCCCTCCGACAAGGTGTTCAGTGTGTCGCTGCACCCGGTAGCCTACTATTTGCCGACCAAGTACATCAAGATGCCCGATTACTATACTTTCCAGATTTACGGACCGGCAGTCACCTGGTTTGCTTACGACAACTACGTATCGGCTTACAACGATTTTATTGCGTGGGGATTCCCCAAAGAGAAGATAGGCATGTCATACCCCACGACGGCCAGCACGGGCAGTACGGTATCGGGTTACAAGAATATTGTGGCCGCCAATCCCGACCTCACGCCCGATATGAACACGGCTACGATGTCGGGCTCGACCTTTACCTTCAACGGTGTAGATTGTGTAAAGGACAAGATGAATTTCATTCTCGATCAGAACAGTGGTACGGTGATGTATTTCGATATGGGTAATGACGTGTCGGTATCCGACCCGTTGAGCCTGATACGGGCTGCCAACCTGGTGATTTCGGCTAATGTCGATACTCTCATTACCACTACCGAGGTATCGGCTCTGCCCGAACTGACCCGGGAGAATCTGCAACGTACCAAACTCGTCTATGACGAGCAGGCACGTCAGATTGTGGTAGCTTCGGTCTCTGATGCCGAACTGCTGCGGGTCGCGCTCTATTCGGTCTCGGGCATGATGCTGCGCGACGAAAAGGCATCGGGCTCACAGCACTCGATGCGGACCGATGGCCTGCTGTCGGGTATCTATATCGCACAGGTACGGACGACCGAAGGAACCGATGTTTTTAAGTTTCGAGTTAAATAGACAATTAATTATTATATAGATTCAATGGGAAGAAATATTTTCAAAAGAGCATTGTCTGTTTTGACGGTATTTTTGCTGGGCATGCACCTCTTGTATGCGCAAAATATCACGATAAAGGGTAATGTAAGCGACGGGAAAGAGGCCCTGATGGGGGTAACCGTACAGGTGAAAGGCACGTCGAAAGCGACGTCGACCGATTTAGACGGAAACTATACGATAACCGTAAGTGATAAGAATGCCGTACTGGTGTTCTCGTATATCGGTTATGAGAAACAAGAGGTTACCGTGGGCAATCGCACGGTGGTCAATGTGAGAATGAGTGATAATGCCCAGCTGCTCGATGAGGTAGTTGTGGTGGGTTACGGTAGCGTGAAGAAGAGCGATGTGACGGGAGCTATTGCTTCGCTTCGTCCCGATGAACGCGATGCTGCCACGAGCCTCTCGGTCGACAACTTGTTGCAAGGCAAGGTGGCCGGTCTGGTGGTAGGAACTACCAGTGCGACACCGGGTGCCGCCTCGTCAATTACGATACGTGGTGCCAGTTCGTTGCGTGGCGATAACCAGCCTTTGTATGTAATCGACAATATTCCCCAAGCCTCGACCGGCGAGTTTGCCGCTTCGGCATTCGGCGACGACGATTATCAGACGGCCGCCGACCCGTTGAGCAGCTTGAACCCCTCGGACATCGAGAGCATCGAGATTTTGAAAGATGCTTCGGCTACGGCCATCTACGGGTCGCGTGGTGCCAATGGTGTAATCCTTATCACCACCAAGAAAGGTAAAACGGGCAAGCCTCGGGTAACGGTCAACGCCAACTTTACGGTGGCCAATGCTACACGTTTGTACGACATGTTGAACCTGAGCGATTATGCCGACTACCGCAACGCCCAGTCGGGTCCCGACGACCGCCAGTTCTTCAAGGAAGGCAACGAGGTGCGTTATATCTTCTCGGGGGGTAAATACGATGCAAACGATCCTGAATCATACCGGGTATTGCAAGAGCGCGACTGGCAGCGTGAAATCTATCGCACGGCCTTCTCGCAAAACTATTCGGTATCGGTAAACGGTGGTTCGGAGAAGGTACGCTATTTCGTATCGGCTGCTTTCAAAAACATCAATGGTATTGTAAAACAGACCGGCTTGCAACAGGGTGACCTGCGCGCCAACTTGTCGATGGATCTTTCGAAACGGGTATCGGTCGACTTGTCGTTGAGTGGGTCTATCAAAAAGAACGACATGATGTCGGGTAGCAACGCCAACGGTGGTGCCCAAGGTTCGGTATCGGTAACGGCCATTACGTCGCAGCCGTTCGAGTACCCGGCCGACGACCCCTCGTTGAGCGGTACCAACGGTATGGAGAAGCGTATTACGGTGTTCAGCTGGTTGAACGATTATGACGACCAGACGAACGAAAATGCCTTCCGCGCTTCGATGGACTTGAAATGGAACATCTGGAAAGGACTTACATATAGCCTGCGTACCGGTGGAAACTTGCGCGACGAGTATCGTGCCCGTTGGTTTGGTACGGAGACTTTCCGGGGTAATAACGATAAAGGTTCGCTGGGTATCACCGATTTGAGCCAGTACAACATTACGGTCGAGAATATGTTGAACTATCACCAGACCTTCGACCAGCTGCTCGACCTCGATGCCACGGCGGCTATTACTTATGACGATTACAACTATTTGAACAAGCGAATTCAGGGCCGTCAGTTCTCCAACATGAGTTTCGGTATTGACGGTTTGCACATGGCCGAGCGCATTTCGTATCTCGAGCCTGTACAGCGCGACTATCAGTTGCTTTCGTATCTGGGCCGTGTCAATTTGTCGTTCCTCGAAGGTCGCTATCTGGCCACTGCTTCGTTCCGTGCCGATGGTTCGAGCCGCTTTGCCAAGGGGCACCGCTGGGCCTACTTCCCCTCGTTCTCGCTGGCCTGGCGCATGGAGCAGGAAGATTTCATTAAGGACAATGTCGAGTGGCTCGACCAGTTGAAGGTGAGAGTGGGTTACGGTCAGACCGGTAACTCGGCCATCGACCCGTACAGCAGTTTCTACAATTACAGTCAGATAATCGACTATGCCAACGCCACGGGCGACAAGGTGCTGGCCATGGCTGTGGACAAGTTGCAAAACGAAGGCCTCACCTGGGAGACGACCGAGTCGTGGAACGTCGGTCTCGACTTCGGTGTGTTCAAGAACCGCTTCAGAGGTACGTTGGACTTCTACAACAAACAGACGAAAGACCTGCTTATCTCGCGTATTCTGCCCCCCTCGGCCGGTTACTCGACCATCTATTACAACTCGGGTAACATGCGTAACCAGGGTGTCGAATTCAGCCTGGACGCCGATATTATACAGACGAAAGACTTTACCTGGACCTTTGGAGGTAACATCGGTAAGAACAATGCCAAGATTATGGACCTGGGTGTATCGCGTGGTGATTTCGGTATCTACAAGGACATCTTGGCCTACGAAGGTAACTCGCTGGGCAACCACTTCGGCAACGCTCACCTCTTCTGGGTAGGGCATGCTCCGGGCCTCTTCTTCGGCTATGAAACCGACGGTATCGTACAGGAATCTGACCTGCCTGCCAACGGAGGTTCCTATAACGTGACTCAGGATTTGAGTACGGGTGGAGCTCCCCAGGCCGGTGATATCAAGATTATTGACCAAAATGGCGATGGGGTGATCAATACCGACGACCGGGTGATTATCGGCGACCCCAATCCCGACTTTACCTACGGTTTCCACACCAGCTTTACGTGGAGGGGCATCAGCCTGTCGGCACAGTTCAACGGGGTATATGGCAAAGACCTTATCAACACCAACCTGCGTTACCAGGCTATTCCCAACCGCACGGGCGGCAACTTGCGTACCGAGGCGTTCCTGGGTGCCTGGACGGCCGAAAACCAGTCGAACACCTATCCGCGTGTGAACTACACGTTGCCTACACCGGCCGTACTCGACCGCTATGTCGAGGATGCCAGCTTCCTGCGTTGTTCCGATATTACATTGGCCTACACCTTGCCCAAGTCCTTGATGCGGAAAATCGGCTTCAACTCGATCAACGTGTTTGCCTCGGTCAAGAACGCCTTCTTGATTACCAAGTATAGCGGCTACGACCCCGAGGTAGACTCTTTTGCCTTCGACGGCTTGCGTCCGGGTGTAGATATGAGTTCGTTCCCGCACGCCCGCTCGTTCATATTTGGTCTGAATGTTTCATTTTAATTAATAAAATATAGCGTAGAATATGAAATTGATAAAATATATATTCGCAATAGGGGTAGTGAGCCTGTCGATGACCGCGTGTGAAGACTGGCTCGAAGAGAACCCCAAGTATTCGATGGACAACACCGTCATCTTCGATTCGCAGGAGACGGCCGAGCAGGCATTGGACGCCTGCTATGGTTACCTCACCTCGCAAGACTGTTTCGGACAAGGGCTCTATGAAATGTCGGTAGGAGGCTCGGGGTTGTCGTGGAGTCAGACCAACGGGGCCGAGGCCGACCGCTACGCTTCGTTGAATGCCTTGCCTGCCGGCGATGCCTTGTTGTGGGCTTGGCGTGGCCTGTATAAGGCAATACAGGAGTGCAACTCTTTTATCGTGAACATGAATGCCGGCACGTTGAGCGACGAGCTGAAAACCAATTATACGGCTCAGGCTTCGTTTATTCGAGGTCTGTGTTACTACTACCTCTCCATGATGTGGGGCGATGTGCCTTTGCGCATCGATCCTTCAAGTTCCGATGCGGTGTCGATGAAGAAATCGCCTTTCATCGATGTCGTAGACCAGATTTTCATCGACTGGAAATATGCCTATGACAACCTGCCCGAAGATGGCGAGCACATCGACGGATATATCGACAAGATGGGTGTGGCTGCCTATCTGGCCAAGTTGAACTGGTTGCTCTCCTGCAATCCCGATTTCGATGAGGCTCAACGCAAAGCCTATCTGAACGATGCCAAAACGTGGTGCGATATGGTGTATGGCAAATACTCCTTGCAGAGCCGCTATGCCGACCTCTTTGTCAATCATGTGCAGAACTCGCCCGAGTCGATTTTTCAAATCAACTTTACTACGGCTTCGGATTATTCGTGGAATCGTATGAACTGGATTTTTGCGGCCGATAATGCAACCCCGGGAACCGCCTATCAGCGCATTCGTGCTACCAAGGCGTTCCACGACTTCTTCCGGGGAACCTATCCGGGCGACCCTCGTTACGATGCCACTTTCCTCACCCGCTGGTACGATGTGAAGAGCGGTAGTTCCTATCACTATGTGAGCGACTCGGTCTATACCTATCCCTATAAGAGCTATAAGACCAAATCGACGAACCGTGTGGTTGATGCCGTAGCCTATATCCCGTATGACCAGATGGCCGACCCTACCAATCCTACCATCGATGAGTTGACCGCCTTGCAGGAGCAGTTCTATACCGAGAATACCACGACGGGCGAACATACGGTAGTCAATCTGGTACAGCAGTTTGCCCGTTCGGTGGGTGACCATGCCGGTTGGCCGCTGTGGAAGAAACAGATTGATTTCAACTGCCAGGCTCAACAGAGCAACAACAATATCATTCTGTATCGTTATGCCGACTTCCTCTTGCTCATGGCCGATGTCTATAACGAACTCGACCAGACGGGACGAGCCATCTCGCTGGTCAACGAGGTGTTGAGCCGTGCTCGCAACTCGGTGACTCCTGCGGCTGCTCAGCCGGCCGACTTTGCCGCCGACCTGACGAAAGACCAGGTGAGAGACAAGATTTTCTACGAGCGTCTGTTCGAGTTGGCCGCCGAGCCCGATATGTATATCGACATACGCCGGGGCGGAACCGAGACGTTGAAAAAGGCGCTCGAAATCGTGAATCGTCATCACATCACCTATGAGCACTGCGAGGGTGAAGCTCAGCACAACAACCCCGACCAGCGTTTCCGCGACCGTTATTTCGGTGCCGATGCTACTTTCTATGGTAAGGTTACCGACGAGAGTTTCTTGAAGAAGAATCTGCATTTGCCTATCCCGCACTCTGAACTGAGTGCCAACGACGGGCTCTCGGCAGCCGATCAAAATTATGGGTATTGATTTTGATTGTGAGGTAGATAATGAGTGGTCCCGGCAAGGGTCGGGCCATTCATTATCTTGTTAATAGCGATACCTGTTTGGCGGGTATCCGACCCGCTGAATATTGTTCGGCTTTTGTAGGGCTGTTCACATTTTCTTTCACTATATTTTCATAAATATAGGATTCGGCTCGGCATAACCAAACGCTAAAAACTACGTTTTTGGTTTGTCTTTGCACTCACCTTTCACTATATTTGAGAAATTAATATTTTGTTCAACCGTATATGCTTGTTTTTATGAAATCGATAGACTCTAATTGGCTTTATACCGTAGCTTCCGTGGCCGCAGTGGGCAGTCTTGTCTCCTGTCAGCAGAGCAAGGAACCTCAGCGTCCCAACATTGTGTACATCATGACCGACGATCACACGGCCCAGATGATGAGTTGCTACGATACCCGTTACATCGAGACACCCAATCTTGACCGGATTGCCCGCGATGGCGTGAGGTTTACCAACAGTTTTGTGACCAATTCGCTGAGCGGTCCCAGCCGGGCCTGTATGTTCACGGGCAAGTTCAGCCATAAAAACGGCTTTACCGACAATACCACCTGCAAGTTCGACGGTTCGCAGCAGACCATGCCCAAGCTCCTGCAACAGGCCGGCTACCAGACGGCCATCGTGGGCAAGTGGCACCTCGAAACCTTGCCTACGGGATTTGATTTCTGGGAGATTCTGCCGGGACAGGGCGACTACTACAATCCCGATTTCATTACCCAGAACAACGATACGGTTCGCAAGCACGGTTATATAACCAACATCATTACCGACGAGAGCCTCGGCTGGCTGCAAAACAAGCGCGACAAGAATAAACCCTTTTGCCTCTTTATTCACCACAAGGCCATACACCGCAACTGGATGGCCGATACCTGCGACCTGGCTCTGTATGAGGATAAGGAGTTCCCGTATCCCGAGACCTTCAACGATACTTACGAAGGCCGCCTGGCAGCAGCCGCCCAGGAGATGAGCATTGCCAAGGACATGGATCTGATTTACGATTTGAAGATGTTGCGTCCCGACAAGGAGAGCCGTCTGAAATCGATGTACGAGCAGTTCTACGGCCGCATGGACTCGGCGCAGAAGGCTGCCTGGGACCGCTTCTACGACCCCATCATCGAGCAGTTCTATAAGGAGAATCCGCAAGGCGAGGATCTGGTCCACTGGAAATACCAGCGCTACATGCGCGACTATGCCAAGACGGTGAAATCGCTCGACGACAACGTGGGTCGTGTGCTCGATTATCTCGAAAAAGAGGGTCTGCTCGACAACACGCTTGTGGTCTACACGTCGGACCAGGGCTTCTACATGGGCGAGCATGGGTGGTTCGACAAGCGCTTCATGTATGAAGAGTCGATGCACACGCCGCTCATCATGCACCTGCCCAAGGGGCTCGACAAGCGGGGTGACATACCCCAGATGGTACAGAATATCGACTATGCGCCTACCTTCCTCGAACTGGCCGGGGTCACCGTGCCCGACGATATTCAGGGTGAGTCGCTGGTTCCGCTGTTGCGGGGCGAGTCGCCTGCCGACTGGCGCACTTCGATGTACTACCATTTCTATGAGTTCCCCGCCGAGCACATGGTGAAACGTCACTACGGTGTGCGCACCGACCGTTATAAACTCATTCATTTCTACAACGACATCGACGTGTGGGAACTCTATGACTTGAAGAACGACCCCTGCGAGATGCACAACATCTACGGGCAGGAGGGTACCGAGGAGATAACCCGCGAATTGAAGAAAGAGTTGAAGCGGTTGCAGATAAAATACGACGACCCTATCTTGAACGAGTTTCCTATTAACGAATAAATGAGGATTGGGGTATGAAGATTGGAAGTATAGGAATCGTATGCGCTTTGTGCCTGGGGCTTTCGGCTCAGGCTGGCACATCTGTCGATAGAATGATTTTGCCGATGATACCCGAACCCATGGAGTACACGGTGGACAGCGGTTATTTTTATTTCACGCCCGCAACGACCTTCGGGGTGGAGAATGAGTCGCAGTTGCAACTGGCATCGCGCTTTGTCGCCCTGCTGGGCCACACGGCCGGGTTTTTGCCCGGGGTGGAGGTGGGTGCTCCCGAAGCCGATGTGCAGTTCACGACCGTTGCGTCGATGGCCGATGAGGCCTACCGCCTGTCGGTGACGACCGGGCATGTGGCGATAGAGGCATCGGGCGATGCCGGATTTTTCTATGCCTTGCAGACTCTGCGTCAGCTGCTCCCGTCGGTCATCGAGGGGGGAGAACCCATTGCCCGGAATCTCTGCCGGATACCGGTGATGACTATCAACGATGCACCCCGGTTCGGATACCGGGGGCTCATGCTCGACGTGTCACGCTTTTTTATCCCCAAGGCCGATGTGCTGAAAATCATAGAAGTAGCTTCGATGTTGAAAATCAACAAACTGCATCTGCATTTGGTCGACGACAACGGGTGGCGTATAGAGATTAAGAAATATCCCCGGCTCACCCGGGTGGGAGCCTGGCGGGTGAAGCGCGACGAGCCCTTCCCCAACCGGCGTAACCAAGAGCCGGGCGAGGAGGCTACCGAAGGCGGATTCTATACTCAGGACGACATTCGGGAGATTGTGCGCTATGCTGCTGAACGGCAAATCGAGGTGATTCCCGAGATTGAGATGCCGGCGCACACCAACTCGTCGCTGGCGGCCTATCCGCAACTGGCCTGTCCCGTGGAGGATCGCTTTATCGGAGTCCTGCCGGGCATCGGTGGAAAGAACTCCGAGATTGTCTATTGTGCCGGGAACGACAGTGTGTTCACCTTCCTCGAAGATGTCATCGATGAGGTGGTCGAGCTCTTTCCCTCGAAATATATTCACCTGGGCGGCGATGAGGCCTCGAAAGTAAACTGGGCCCGCTGTCCCAAATGCCAAGCCCGCATGAAGGCCGAGCACATCGAACATATCGAGGAGCTGCAAAGCTACTTCATGACCCGCATGAGCAACTATGTGCGCAGCAAAGGCAAAGAGGTGATGGGGTGGGACGAACTCACCAACAGCACTCTGCCCGAGGGGGCCATCATCTATGGCTGGCAAGGCATGGGTAAGGCGGCACTCAAAGCTGCCGAACAGGGACACCGTTTCATTATGACGCCGGCCCGGATTCTTTACCTCATTCGCTATCAGGGACCGCAATGGTTCGAACCGGTGACCTATTTCGGGAACAATACGTTGAAAGACGTCTACCTCTATGAGCCGGTACAGAAGGATTGGAAACCCGCCTATGAGTCGTTGCTCATGGGGGTGCAGGCATCGATGTGGACCGAGTTTTGCAGCTCGGCTGCCGATGTGGAATATCAGCTCTTCCCCCGGCTGTTGGCTCTGGCCGATGTGGCGTGGGCCCAAAAGGGGACGAAAGACTGGCCGGCGTTTCTCTCCCGGCTGGACCGGGTGTTGCCCCATGTCGAGACCTTGGGTATGACCTGTGCCCGGTCGATGTACAACATCGACCATAAGGTTACCCCCGAGAAGAAGCGGTTGCGGGTAATGCTCTCGTGCATCAGACCCGATGTGGAGATACACTATACCTGCGACGGTACCGAACCCACGATTGCATCGCCACGCTATGACGACTCGTTTACGGTCGATGCCTCTACCTGTGTCAAGGCTGCAACCTTTGCCCAGGGCGTACAAATGGGTAAGACCCTGACTCTCGACTTGCAGTGGAACCTGGCTACGGGCAAGCCGGTGATTGCGTCCAACGAAAACAGCTATGTACTCACCAACGGCGTGCGGGGCAGCTTGCGCCACACCGATTCCGAGTGGACGGGCTGGTACGACCAGGACGCGTCGTTTGTGCTCGACCTGGGTAAGAAGACACCGGTGAGCGAGGTGAGTCTCGGTTGCATCACCAACTCGGGTATGGCGGTTCACAAACCCGCCGTCATACGGCTGTCGGTCTCGAATGACAAGAAGAACTACCGCCAAATAGGCGAAATCGTCTACACCCCCGAAGAGATATTTGCCAATCGCACGGAGGTCGAAGATGCCCTGTTTGACAATCTCGATGTGAAGACCCGTTATTTGCGGTTTGAGGTGAAGAACCCGGGAGTCTGCCCGAAAGGCGATGTCCGCGAGGGGCAGAAGATTTGGATGTATTTCGACGAAGTGATTGTAAAATAACAAGCCTTTCCTCGCTATCCATTAGAGGTAGCGAGGACACACACAAACTTTTATAGAATTGCGCTTCTCTCTTCACGACGAGGAGCAATTGATACATGAATATCATGAAGAAAGAGATAAAATCGATACCGTTTATTGTTCCATTGATTACCTTGCCTTTGCCCTTTTCGGCTCAGGCTGCCGAGCGGGAAGCCGCCGAGTCGGCTACTCCCAATGTCATCTTCATTTATGCCGATGATATAGGATATGGCGATTTGAGTTGCAACGGAGCCAAAACCATCAGTACCCCTCACGTAGAACAGTTGGCTGCCGAGGGGGTTCGGTTTACCAATGCCCATAGTGCGGCGGCAACGAGTACACCGGCCCGTTATGCCATGCTCACGGGCGAGTATGCCTGGCGACGTGAAGGTACAGGTATTGCCGACGGCGATGCCGGTATGATTATCCGTCCCGACCGCTATACGATGGCCGATATGTTTCGTGAGGCCGGCTATGTGACCGGAGCCATCGGCAAGTGGCATTTGGGACTGGGCGACAAAAAAGGGTCGCAAGACTGGAACGGACTCATTTCGCCCAACCTGTCGGATATCGGATTCGACTACTCCTACATCATGGCCGCTACGGGCGACCGGGTGCCCTGCGTCTTTGTCGAGAACGGTAGGGTGGTGAACCTCGATCCCAACGATTCGATTTTTGTGAGTTACCAAAAGAATTTTCCCGGTGAACCTACGGGTAAGAACAACCCCGAGTTGCTCACCATGCTCCCTTCGCACGGGCATAACCAGAGTATCGTGAACGGCATCTCGCGCATCGGTTTCATGAAGGGAGGCAAGTCGGCCCTGTGGAAGGACGACCAGATTGCCGACGAGTTGACCGGCAAGGCCGTCGACTTTATCGAGCAGCACAAGGACCGCCCCTTCTTCCTCTATTTCGCCACGCAAGATGCCCACGTGCCCCGGGTGCCCAATGCCCGTTTTGCAGGCAAGTCGGGTATGGGGCCGCGAGGCGATGTGCTGTTGCAGTTCGATTGGAGTGTGGGTGAGGTGATGGCCACGCTGAAAAGGTTGGGGCTCGACCGGAATACCATCGTGATTCTTTCGAGCGACAACGGGCCGGTGGTCGACGACGGCTATCGCGACCAGGCGGTCGAGTTGCTGGGTAACCACAAACCGGGCGGACCCTTCCGCGGTGGGAAGTACAGTTCGTACGAGGCCGGTACGCGGGTGCCGTGTATTCTTCGTTGGGCCGGACATGTGGAGCCTGCGGTCTCCGATGCGCTGGTCTGCCAGCTCGACTGGTTCTCTTCACTGGCCTCGTTGCTGGGCGTGGAGATACCTGCCGGAGCCGCTCCCGACAGTGAGAACTACTGGAATGCCTGGCTGGGTAAAGACCCTCTGGGCCGTCCCGCTCTGGTGGAGCAGAATGCCCAGAATAACCTGTCGATCATTACGGCCGACTGGAAATATATCGAACCGGGCAAGGGAAGTCCCTATAACCGCAATGTGGGTATCGAGACCGGCAACAGTCCCGACCCTCAGTTGTACGACATGCACAACGACCTCGGTGAGAAGAACAACGTGGCCAACCGTCACCCGGCGGTTGTCGAGGAGCTGTCCCGGCAGTTGAACGCCATTAAGGACGGTCGGGTAGGGCTTCCGTTGGAATGATGTGAAAAGAATAATTTTTTTTAATCTATACTTTTTGAGACCATGAAGAAAATGATATGGACAGGGCTCTGCCTCCTGGCGTTTTTCCCCGGAATTGTGCAGGCCCAAAGCAATCAGCCCGAGTGGCAGAGCCAATACGCCACGGGGCTGAACAAGTTGACTCCCCATGCCTATGTGTGGCCTTATGAAGCGGGCAATGTCGAGGCCATTCGCGAGCAGGCGTGCGAGTCGTCGCCCTATTACATGAGTTTGAACGGCGCCTGGCGATTCAACTGGGTGCGCAACCCCGATACGCGTCCGGCCGATTTCTATCGTCCCGACTACTATGTGGGCAACTGGAACGAAATCGAGGTGCCAGGCAACTGGGAGCGTCAAGGTTATGGTACGGCCATTTATGTGAACGAGACCTACGAGTTTGACGACCCCATGTTCAACTTCAAGAAGAATCCGCCGCTGGTACCCTATGCCGAGAACGAGGTGGGTTCTTACCGGCGCACCTTCACCGTGCCCGAGTCGTGGGAGGGACGCCGTATCGTGTTGTGTCTCGAAGGGGTCACCTCGTTCTACTATGTGTGGCTCAACGGCGAGTTGCTGGGGTATAATCAGGACTCCAAAACCCCGGCCGAGTGGGACGTGACCGACCGGGTGAAACCGGGCGAGAATGTCCTGGCCGTCGAGGTTTACCGCTGGAGCGCGGGCTCGTATCTCGAATGTCAGGATATGTGGCGGCTGAGCGGCATCGAGCGCGATGTCTATCTGTACAGCACGCCGCAACAATATATTGCCGACTACAAGGTGGTGTCGCTGCTCGACCGGCAGCAATACAAGGACGGTGAACTGTCGCTTGCCGTGCATGTGGGGGGCGCTCGTGATGCCGAGCAACCCACGGTGGCTTACGAACTGCTCGATGTCGACAATCGGGTGGTTGCCCGTGACGCCCGTCGGGTAGATGGCGACAGCATCGTCACCTTCGAGCGGGTAATCCCCGACGTGCAGCCCTGGAATGCCGAACACCCCTATCTCTATACGCTGGTGGTGAATCTGCAAAACGGAGCCGGCGGGGTAGTCGAGACCACCGGGTGCACCGTAGGCTTCAAGACTTCGGAAATCAAGGAGGGACGCTTCTGCATCAACGGAGTCCCCGTCCTGGTGAAGGGGGTGAACCGCCACGAGTTCTCCGACCGGGGACGCACGGTGAGCAAGGAGCTGATGCTGAAAGATATACAGCTCATGAAACAGCACAACATCAATACGGTGCGTTGTGCCCACTATCCCAACCACCCCTATTGGTATTACCTGTGCGACCTCTACGGCCTCTACGTCATCGACGAGGCCAACATCGAGTCGCACGGCATGGGCTACGGCCCGGCTACGCTGGCCAAGGATACCACTTGGTTGAAGGCGCACATGGACCGCACGCGCCGCATGTATGAACGCACCAAGAATCACCCCTCGGTATCGATCTGGTCGTTGGGCAACGAGGCCGGCAACGGCAGCAATTTCGAGGCGACCTACCGGTGGCTCAAATCGGTCGAGACTAACCGGCCGGTACAGTACGAGCGTGCCGAACAGAATTTCAACACCGACATCTACTGCCGCATGTACCGCAGCATCGACGAGATAAAGGCCTATCTGGCCCAGCCCGACATCTACCGTCCCTTTATCCTGTGTGAGTATGCCCATGCCATGGGTAACAGCGAGGGCGGTTTGCAGGACTATTGGACGGTGTTCGAGTCGGAACCCATGGCACAGGGCGGCTGCATCTGGGACTGGGTGGACCAGTCGTTCCGCGAGATTGATGCCCAGGGCCGCTGGTATTGGAGCTACGGAGGCGACTACGGTCCCGAGGGAATCCCCTCGTTCGGCAGCTTCTGCTGCAACGGTCTGGTCAACGCAGTCCGCGAGCCGCACCCCCATCTCCTGGCTGTCAAGCATGTGTACCAATATATCAAGTCGACCCTCACCGATGCCGACAACCTCACCGTCACGGTAAAGAACTGGCACGACTTTACCGACCTCGACGCCTATACCCTGCACTGGAACGTCACGGCCGACAACGGTACCGTTGTGGCGCAGGGCGAGCGGGTAACCGCCTGCGCTCCGCACGAGACGGTAGCGATTACGCTGGGAGCGGTGAAATTGCCCCGCGACGCCCGGGAGGCCTATCTGAACCTCAGCTGGACTCCCAACCAGGCTACGGCATTCATCACGACTACCGACGAGGTGGCCTACGACCAGTTCCTGCTCGAAGCCAATCCCCGTTACGAGGCGAAGGTCAATCTGCCCTCGGGACGGTCGTTGAAGCGCGACGGCTATACGTGGAGCAACGACCGGGTATCGGCCACTGTTTCGCCCGAGACCGGCGCCTTGGTATCATATACCTACGACGGCACCGAGATGCTGGCCCGTCCGCTGCTGATTTCGCTCTACCGGCCCTTGACCGAGAATGACAAGAAGGACAAGACCAGCGGCAAACTGTGGGAGAAGGCCGGTCTGTCGACGGTGTCGCAACAGGTGACCTCGATCGAGCCGACCCGAAACGGTTTCGAGGTAGCCGTATTGCTCACCAACGGCCAGGGGAAAACGATAGGGACGGGTAGCCTCTCCTACGTTATCGACCGCAAGGGTGTGTTGAAGGTGAATACCGTATTCACGCCCGACACCACGGTGGTGAAATCGTTGCCGCGTGTGGGGCTGACCTTCGGCATGCCGGCCGGGAACTGTCGCCGGGTGACCTATCTGGGACGGGGCGACATGGAGACCTACGTCGACCGTCTTGCCGGCAAGATTGCCATCTACGAGACCAGTCCCGACGAGATGTTCCACTGTTACGTGGTGCCTCAGGCTACCGGTAACCGCACCGATACCCGTTGGGCTACGCTGTGCGACGAGGCCGGTAACGGCTGGAAGGGCACGGCCGACAAACCCTTCCAGTTTAGCGCCCTGCCATACACCGATACCTGCATCGATGCCGCTACCCATGTGAACGAACTGCAACCCGACGGCACCGTCACCGTGCATCTTGATGCCGCTCAGACCGGTGTGGGTACCGCCACCTGTGGCCCCGGCGTACTGCCGGCCTATTGGTTGCCGCTCGACACCTACCGCTTCGGGTTTACCTTTGTGCCTGTGGTGAAATAAAAACCAAATACCTGCATGGCGTAGAGCCACGCATCACACCGCCCCGGGAGAGAACGATCTCCCGGGGCGGCTCTTTTCAATGGGCCCGAGTGGGAGGAATAGGACAGGATAGGGCATACTCTTGGAACCGTAGTCGAAAAACAGGAGAGAAGGTAAACCTTTTACATGTAGTGAGTTACCTGCAAAGCAATAATTTTTTTGACGAAAAAAACGGAATATGCTTGTGAGGTTGAAAAAAACGACTTATCTTTGCAGCGCAAATCAGCAGAAGGGGTATTAGCTCATCTGGCTAGAGCGCGACACTGGCAGTGTCGAGGTGAGCGGTTCGAGTCCGCTATACTCCACGTTCCAAATATCATTTGAGTTTATAAAGAGAGTTTCTTCCATCGGGAGAAACTCTTTTTATTTATACACTATTCCTCGGGGAAAAGGCGGCTAAGGGAGAAAGGCATTTTACATCTCTTCGGTATTATCCCTGTGTGCCATGACAGGGCAGACGAGGTGAGGCAAAGGGACCCTTTGTAAGGGTCTGCCGCAAAAACAGCCATGCCCCGAATATGGTGTAAATATCCGGGGCATGGCTTTCGCGATGATAATGAACGGAAGTGATAGGAATCTGCTTGAATGTTTTTGACCGATGTAAGATTTGAACTTGCTTTGTTTGGGGGCGTTGACGGGGGCGATAAAATATATCCTCTCATCGGCCTTCCCGGGCGACGGTTAATCCCACAGGTCGGGAATGGGTGAGTGGCCCACGGCCTCGGGAGCCTTGTTTGTGGGCGCCTTTGTCCCGGCATGTATGTCGTAGAGCGAGTGGGCGGTTGCTATGGCAGCCTCGACCATATAGGGGTAGGGGCGGTCGGTCACATCGATAAATCCGCAGTTGTAGTTCTCGCCGTCGTTGCGTCCGTTGATGTTTTGGTCGGCCCATCGGAACCAGCCGGTACCGATCAGGCCCGGGTGGGCAAAAGCGTTTTCGGTGTAGTACCGGAAGGCTTCGCCCCGCTCTTTCTGACTGTTGACCTGCCACAACGATTGAGCAAGTCCCCGGTCGACGGTGCCGAAGTGGTATTCGCCGATAATCATGGGCAGGCCCGATATTTTCAAGGCGTGGTCCAGTTTGCTGGGATCGGGGGCCAAGGCGTAGCAGTTGAAGCTGAGGGCATCGAATGACTCCTTGCTGATGCGCAGCAGCTCGTCGTCGAGCTGTTCGATGTAGCCGTAGCGGATACCCAGATTCAGGTGATTGGGGTCGTGCTTTTTCAATGCTTGCGAAATGGTGGTCATGAGCTTCTCGAAGGTGGTATAGATAAAGGCCTTGCGTGATTGCGGGGTGTCGCCTTGTTGCTGTAAATAGGTTTGTAATGCTGCCTTGATGGGACGGTCGTTCCCTTTCAGAATGAGCGTGCAGAGCCGATCTTCCTTGGATACCCAGGCCGGTTCGTTGCCGATGAAGTAGCCGATAAGCCACGGGTTATCTTTGTAGTCGGTCACCTGGCGCGCTACCGCTTCGTCTATTCGGGTTGGGAAGCTAGGGTCATACACGTCCATGAGCCCCATCAGTTCGTTCTCAAAACCAATCTCTCCGAGGGGAATGATAAAGGCCTTTCGGTTGCGGCCGTAGATTTCGGGATCGGACCAGTTGGCGATGGTGTTGAGGCCCCATTTGTCCATGCGTTTCAAGGTCATTTCGCAGGCTTGGTCGATGTAGTTTTCGCCGTATCGGCGGAACAGGTTCCAGATACCGAACGAAGCCGCATGAGTTTGAGGCGACACGCCGGGAGCCTCGACAAACAATTCGCGCGGGGGCAGCTCCTGAAACAGGTTGGTGCATTGGTCGATGTTCTTGGTATAGGTGTCGCCGGCCGGAGCTACGCAGTCGACCCCGTAGGAGAGGAACAGATAGCCGTCGGGATCGACCAGCCACCAGCGACCGTCGACGAGCTGTGTCCTGAAAAATCCGGTCGATGCCACTCGTTTGTTTTTATAGCCTCCGTAGCGGGAGTAGTTGAAGTCGTCGGCTTTGTCGATGGTCTTTATCTCTTGGGCCCACTCCTGTTGTAGCTGCTCTTCGGAGTGGATTTTCCCTTCAAAGTCTCCCAGGTTCCATTGTCCGAACCGGTCGAATGCCGGGACTTTTTCCAGATAGCGGTCGCCCGGATCCTCTTTGGAGAGGGTTATGGAGCGCAGTTTTATTTGCGGATTCCCGATGGGAGCCCGCATGCGTATGCCTATCGAGTCGACTCCCGTCAAAGGGCCTCGTTGTCCGCCCAGATTGATCCAGCCGGTTACGCGGGGCTGGTTCGAGGTGGCTGCGATGTCGTGGCGTGCCGTAGGTAACTCTCTGAAAAAGCGCAGGGGGATCACCAGTTTGTTCCAGCCATTGGCCACATACGAGACGAGCCGTAACTCGTTATATCCGTGGTCGGTGGTGAATCCTAATTGAACCCGTTGGGGGGTGGTGGATCGGAACTCGATGGTGACATAGTCGTAGTCGCTCCAATCGGACGGGAGGTCGGGCGCAATCTCTTTCAGGGCGACCTTTCTGCCCGAGACAATCTTGTTGCTGTCGAAGTCGAAGGTGACTGTACGGTCGGGTTGGCAGCCCCACAAGCCGAGTATAAGGGCGCATATTCCACAGCGGAAAATACTTTTTTTCATGGTGATGATTCTTTATGGTTTGGAAGGGAGAGGTATCGAGTAGTCAATCGAGTCTTGGGCAAAGACCCGCACATAGTCGACATACATGTCGGAGGCGTTGCCGAATCGTTGCAGGTCGATAGGCCACCCGCTTATCCCGCCGATGGCGTAGTTGATGAGGAAGAACAAGGGCTTCGTCTTCGAGATTTCGTTGGTGGGGTGCCTCAATACCTCGATGCCGTCGAAGTAATAGACCGTTTCGTCTACTCCCACATAAAGCCCGTAGGTGTGGAACGTGGTCGACCAGTAAGACCTCCCGCCCAGTTCCTGTATGGGTACCCGTCGGTTGAACCGTTGCTTGTCACTTCCGTCGGGATTTTTCTGGCCCCAAAAGTGGCTGGTGATGGAGTAGCCCGGGTGGTTGGGGTTGCCTTTTCCCACGCCCCCATAGGCCTCGATAATATCCAGCTCGTCGCCGTTGATTCCCCGGTCGATGCTGGTGAGTGTCCAGAAGGCGGGCCAAGTGCCCGGAGCCGACTGGGCGGTAAAGCGGCATTCGAGGTAGCAGGGAGCCTGTGCGAAAAATCCCTCTCCGTCCATGTTGACCGACGAAATGAGTCCGGTGCTGCCCGCGCTGCCGGGACGTTTGCGGGCCTTGATGCGCAGGTAGGAATCTACCTGCTCAAACGGATTGTCGTCGCCGTCGACATCGGCAAAGGGCCAGCCGCTGAAATCGCCATAGCGAGGCTTATGGGCACAGTAGCGGGCGTTGCGTCCATCGTTCGAGATGGAGAGCGGGCTATCGAAATCGTCTTGAAAGACGAGCTTTAATCCCCGGGCCTGCATGGGAACCGTGTCGGGTATGCCGTAGTTCCATTTCGAGCCGGCCGTGTTGTAGAGCTGTAATTCAAAAATATCCTGTTCGCCCTTTTCGTTTTGGCCATACAACCGTATGTTGACCGGGCCGTAGGGGAATTGCCGGGCTGGGAACTCGAAAGTGATTCCCGAGTCGTCGGCTATTGGTGTGCCGTTGGCTACGAGATTGACATCGTGCCCCCAGCCGCACGGATTCTGAGCCGAAGGTTGCTGCCAGCAGCGGGCCGACAGTCGGGTCATGCCCGGAGCCTTTACGACGATGGTCGTATCACGGTCGATGACCGAGCGGGGAGCCGGCGAGACAACCTCGATCGATTGAATCCAGTTATCGGTGTCGGAGTCGTTGCGGTTGAAATTGAAATCGGCGTAGACGCTGGGCGTTTGTGCCGGTTGTGCCAAGGCGGGAGAGAAAAACGGTATGGTCGAGAGCAGCAAGCAAAAAGCCGTTTTTGTACGGGTGTTCATAGTTCGATGGTGTTTTTGTGTCATGAATTAGATAAGACGTGCAAACCTGAGGTTGCGGAACCTTTCTTTTTTAAGACGGCGGAAATGGTATTTTGTGGACGGGGTTTGGGAAAAATTTTTGGAGCTTGTCTCCCTTTTTGCCTGTGGAGCCGGGTAAACTTTGGAAATGATTTAAGAGCATTGAAATTGCTGATTTTTTTGTATCTTTATGCCCCAAAACTTAAATAAGAAAAAGATATGAAGAAAATCAGAGCTGCCATCGTGGGTTATGGCAATATAGGCCGTTTCGTATTGGAGGCCTTGCAGGTTGCTCCCGACTTTGAGATTGCGGGAGTGGTGCGCCGTCGGGTTACCGAGGTGCCGATGGAGTTGACACCCTACCGGGTGGTTACGTCGCTCGACGAGCTCGAAGCCGTCGATGTGGCTATTCTCTGCACGCCTACGCGCGAGGTGGAGCATTATGCCATGAAGGCTCTCGAAAAGGGTATCCGCACGGTCGACAGTTTCGACATTCACACCCAGATAGGCGACTTGCGCAAGACGCTCGACGCACAGGCCAAGGCGCACAACTCGGTAGCCATCATCTCGGCCGGTTGGGACCCGGGTACCGACTCGGTGGTGCGCGCGCTCATGGAGGCTTGTGCTCCCAAGGGGATTACCTATACCAATTTCGGCCCCGGCATGAGCATGGGTCACACGGTAGCCGTGAAGGCGATTGCCGGTGTGAAGGCTGCCTTGTCGATGACGATTCCGTTGGGCACGGGCATTCATCGCCGCATGGTTTACATCGAGCTTGAAGAGGGGTACAAGTTCGACGAGGTGGCCCGCGCCATCAAGAGCGACGACTACTTTGCCCACGACGAGACTCACGTGATGCAGGTCGAGAGTGTTGACGCTCTCAAAGACATGGGTCACGGGGTGAACATGGTGCGCAAAGGGGTATCGGGCAAGACGCAGAACCAGCGTTTCGAGTTCGACATGACCATCAACAACCCGGCTTTGACGGCGCAGATTCTGGTGGGTACGGCTCGTGCCGCCATGTTGCAGCGCCCCGGTTGCTACACGCTCATCGAGATTCCTATTATCGACTTGCTGTATGGCGACCGTGACGAACTGGTGCGCCGGTTGGTATAATGTAATGAAAGAATCGGGGAGGGCGATTCTTGTTTTCTCCGACAAATATGTATCTTTGTCCCTGCCCGGGTGTTTGCACGGGCAGGGCATTGTTTTTTTACAACGGTATGATTACTGACTTTATCACCTGGACAGCCAGCCCGGCGCTGTACGACGGGTTTATCCAGATTCGCTGGTACGGGCTGTTTTTCGCTATCGGCTTTATCGTGGGTTACAGCATGATGGACCGCATGTTTCGTCACGAGCAGTTGAATGTCAAGTGGCTCGATTCGCTCTTTGTCTACGTGGTTGTGGCCATGGTTATAGGGGCGCGCCTGGGGCATTGCCTCTTCTATGAGTGGGACGTCTATTCGCAGCACCCCATCGAGATTCTGAAAATCTGGAAAGGTGGGTTGGCCAGTCACGGCGGGGCTATCGGTATCTTGATTGCCATCTGGATTTATTCCCGCCGGGTGACGCATCGCAGCATGCTCTTTACACTTGACCGTCTGGTCGTGCCGGTAGCTCTGGTAGCCGCCTTTATCCGCACGGGCAACCTGATGAATCACGAGATTTACGGGCACGAAACGTCGTTGCCCTGGGGATTCCGCTTTGTGGAGAATCTGCCGCAGTGGATGGCCGGAGCCGAGCCGATATTCACGGCTCCGTCGCACCCGACACAGATTTACGAGGCGTTGTGCTACCTGTTGCTCTTCGGGCTGCTGCTCTACCTGTATTGGCGTCGCAATGCCGAGGAGCGCGAGGGGCTTATCTTCGGCACCTTCCTCATCGGCACCTTCCTGTCGCGCTTCCTGATTGAGTTTATCAAGAATGACCAGGTGGCTTTCGAGGCGTCGATGACGCTGAATATGGGGCAGTGGTTGAGTATTCCGTTTGTCATTGCCGGGGTGTGGCTGGTGGTGCGGGCCATGCAGCGTCCGCGGGTCCCCATCAAGTATGCACCGGCCAAGGCTAAAGCCAAGCGATAGAACGCAGGGCGGAAGCTCTTTGGCCCCGAGACGATACCGGGTAGGGCTTGCCGCATGATCTGGAAACGAGAGAGGCATCATCAATATGAGCCGAGAAGAGCTGTACCGGAATCTCCGGGAGCGGCTCTTCTTTTTTTTAGCCAGAGAGATACCGGGTCGCCCGGGTGGACTGACTGCTGTGACGGCCCGGTATCGATATGTGAGAATACAAGCAGCCCGGCTTCCTTTGATGGAATCCGGGCTGCTTGTTTATGGAGATACCCGCAGAAGCGGGTAGGAATATCAGTAGTCGTATTCGAGCGAGAAGTCGTCGATGAAGAGCACACTGCCGTCACCGCCGGTAAAGTAGTCGCCATACTTGCTGGCCGAAGCGACCACCACGATGTAGGTGGGGACGCGCGAGGTGTCGCGGTATTCGAGGTCGAGGGAGAAGGGGGTGTACTCGGGTACCGATTCGCCCGACGAAATCTCGGCATAGGCGATGACGTGCGGGTCGTTCTTGTCGAATACCTTGCGGTCGCTCGGTTTGGTGCGAATCTCTACCGGTTCGCTCCAGTCGCCCAGGGCGATGTATATCTGGCAGGTATCGGGTTGTCCCATGAGGGCCGTCAGATCGCTGTTGGTCTTGTTGATGGGCACCGTGGTGTATTTGAAATAGCCTTTCAAGCGGGTGGGCCGTTGCGTGAAGGGTTTCCCGAAGTTGAGCACGCCGTTGGAGCCGTCGGTGCGAATGTAGTTGCCTACATACATGTTGCCGGCAGCCAACTTGCCCAGCGAGCCGATACCCACAAATTTGGTTGCCAACTGGGCTGCCTGTCCCGTGCCCGACCAGGTGTCGTCGGTCGGTTGGGTGTTGCTGTCGCCCAGGGTCGTGGCCCCCTTGTTGCCGGTGTCCCAGAAGTTCTCGCTACCCTCGGGCCAGGGGTTCCACACCTTGCCGGCCAGATTCCAGTAGTCGAAGCTGCCGTTGGGCAGTTCGGCAGCCGAGCCGGTGGTAAAGGTCACCTCGTTGGCGATGATGTCGCCCGAGACGGCCCGGCATACATAGGTGGTGTTGGCTTTGAGGTGAATCATGCGGGCGGTGAAGGAGCCTTTGTCGTGGGTGACATATTCGTCGGGCACCTTCTCCCAGGTCTCGGCGGTAGCCTCCTTGATTTCAAAACCGTTTTGAGCCCCCTCCTTGCCGCTGCCGTGCAGCCAGGCCACGTTGGTCCAGGCATCGACCCCGTCGGTCGATACCTCGCTCTCCGACGGTACGATGTAGAGGGTCCACTCCTCCATGATGCCGTGGTAGGTGACAATCACCTTCTGGTAACCCAGCGAGAAGTCGGTGAGGCTCTCGATTTGGGGCGAGTAGGTCGTTATCCCGGCCGGGCCCAGCACCAGTTCGGTAATTTTGATGTTCGACAGGTCGGCATCCTGGTTCACATAGGCAACGGCCCGGTGGTTGTAAACATCGAATACGGGTGCGCCAAATTGCCCTTCGACCCGGAACGAGCGCTCGATGTTCTGAGTGGCCTGTATGGTCCAGGTGTAGTCTTGATAAATCGAGAGGGTGAGCGAGTAGCTTTGGGTCAGGTCGATAGTCGAGTCGGCCGGCAGAGTCGAGGTGGCACCTTCGGTCACGGTGAGCGACTCGATGTGTACCCGCCGCAGGTCCACGGTGTCGGCCAGTTCGAGGCTCACCGTGAGGGTGGCGTTGTCGATAGTGGCCGTACCCACCTGTCCTTCGGCCGAAATCGACAGGATTTGAGCCTTGATGCGGGGGTAGGGAATGTCGTTCTGGATACACGCCGCGAAGAGGAGTGTAGCGAGGAACGGGAGTATGTAGAAACTGTATTTTCGCATGACTTTCATTCTATATGTGCAGGCACATGCCGATGTTGATGTTGAACAGGTTGAGCTTGAAGTCGGCACCGCTCGACCGGCGGCTACCCGTCTCCACGTTGTTGGTTGTCTGTTTGATGGTGCCGTAGCGCAGACCGGCTACGCCGAACGAGACGCTGGTGCTGATGTTGTTCATGATAAAGACACAGAAGCCCGGGTTCAGCCCCAGCTTGATTTCGGAGGTGGTAGTCTTGGTATTGCGCAGGTTCTCGTCCGAGCCCCTTACGAAACGGTTCGATCCGCTCGAGAAGGCCAGTTCGGTTTCGTTGAAAAAGCCGAACCGTTTGTTGCGGTCGATGCCGATATAGGCTCGGTGGAAAATCGAGGCCGAGAAGGTCTCACCCAGGTAGCGCATGTCGCTCAGGTTGAATTGCATATCCTCGTCAATATCGATACTGAGGTTGTCGAGGTTGGCACTCAGATGGCTGTATCCCAGTTTGATACCGATACATTCGTTGTCTTTGATGAAATAGCCCAGGAAGGGATTGAGTGTGGTGATGTTGCCCTTGAAATTGAAATCCTTGACAAAGATGAGGAGGTTGTTGTCCTTGCTGTCAAACTCGCCGTGCGAGAGGGTGAGACCCATGATCCACTGCTTCTTGGGTATGAACAGGTAGTTGCGCAATCCCCGCTTGTATTTCTTGCGGTTGAATCCCCGTCGTTCCACAATGGTGTCGGGTTCGTCGACCGCCACTGCGGGGGTGAGAGCCGTCAGGGGAACCGTTTGTTGCACGGGTGGAGTCACGGCTGTCGAGTCGAGCTCCTGTGCGTGGAGCAGCGACCGCCCGGGAAGGATTATGCCGATGAGAATGAGTATGTATTTCCAGTTTTTCATAAATAAAAAGCGAGACCTAAGCCCAATGAGAAGATGTTAACTTTGAAATTGGCCAAGTTTTGCGACCGCTTGCCGGTGTAGACCTGGTCGGTCGTCTGTTTCACATGGCTGTAATTGAAACCCAGCACGCCCACATTGACCTCGATGGCAGTGTAGTCGTTGATAAAGGCCATCAGTCCCGGAGCAATGCCGATTTTGAGATTGAACGACCGCTCAAAGGTTCCGGTGAGCGCGTCGCCCGAGCCGTTGACCACCTTCGACTCACCTCCTCCCAGATTGATTTGCAACTCGTTAAAGAGGCCGAACCGGTTGCTGTTGCCTATGCTGATGTAGTTGCGCATGATGGCCATGCCCGAGTAGGTGTGGCTGAGGCTGTACACGTTGTCGACGTTGAAGTTGAGGTCGTCGCCAATCTGTATCGAGGCACTGTTAAGTTTGGTGAGGCTGCGCTCGTAGGCGAACCGGCCGCCCAGTCCCAGATTGTCCTTGACAATGTAGCAGAACATGGGGCTTATCTTGAAGTTGTAGCCTATGCCGTCGATGCCCTCGATGACGAGGAACTGGTAGTTGTTGTTGCTGTACTCCGAGTAGGAGATGGAGTTCCCCACCACCCATTGCCCTTTGGGTATGAAGGTGTTGAGCACGATGCCCCGGTCGAACTCCTCGGCTCTTGCGAGTCCGGGAATCAACAGGAACAGGGCGAGTATGGGATAGATAAGTTTATTCATAAATCAATTCTAAGTCGTCAATCCACATGGTGCTGCCGGAGCTGCCGGTGAAATAGTCGCCATACTTGCTGGCCGAGGCCACCAGCACAAGGTAGCTGGGTATGCGGTCGAGCGAGCGGTAGTCGAGAGGTATTTCAAATTCGAGCAATCCGCCGTCGGCACCCTGGGTAGCACTGGTGAGGTCCCATTCGCCGTAGGCGATAATCTTCTCGTCGTTCTTGTCGAACAGTTTCTTGTCCTTGGTGCGGATTTCGATAGGCTCGCTCCAATCGCCGATGGCAATGTAGATGCTGCCGATGTCGGTAGCCCCCTTGGCCAGTTCGGAGGTGCTGGAATAGTCGACGGTGCCGGGGTTGTACTTGATGTAACCTTTCAGCTTGGTCGGACGCGAGGTGAAGGGGCGTCCGAAGCTGAGCACGCCGTCGGTACCGTCGGTGCGCAGATATTGACCCACGAAGAGGTTACCGGCGGCAAATTTACCGATACCCAACACTCCTACGAACTGCGATTGCAGTTTCACCGAATAGCGACCGCTGTGTTTGTAGGTCTCGTCGGGGGTGGTCACGTTTTTGTTCAAGGTGGCCGAACCGTGGTTACCGCTGTCCCAGAACATCTCTTCGCCGGGACTGTAGAGCACCATGGCACTCGACGAGAGGGTTTGCCAGTTCTCAAAGCTGCTGTTGGGCAGGGCAGTGGCCGATTCGGTGGTAAAGGTGGCAGTCTTGACCGATGCTTGTGCCCCGGCGACAGCCTGGTATTCATAGGTCGTACCCGGTGTAAGGCCGGTTACCTCGGCCGACAGGGTCGAGCCCGAACGGTTGGCGGCCACCGATGTCCAGTCTTTGGTCCCTGTCCGGCGGTACTGGAAGGTGAGCGGCTCGGCAGTCTCTTTCACCACGTTGCCTCGCAGGGTAGCCCGGCATGCCCAAATGTCGGCCCGTTCGGGCTCTTCGGTCACCACAATGGCGTCCGACACGACAATCGACAGCGTGGCGGTATTGTCCTTGCCGCTCTTGTCCACGGCTTGGATTGTAAAGGTATATTCGTCGCTCGGGAGCGATTTGACGAAGCTCTCGGCGAGGGTAATCTTGGCGTTGGAGAGGTCTTTCTCCTGCTGATAGGTGTGTTGGCACGAGATACCCCGCGACTGAAACTCGGCGATGAGGGCCTCGTCGGTTCCGAGGAGGTCGACCGAGTCGGTGGGGAATCCCAGAGCCGTGAGTTTGTCGCACGAAATCCAGGCCCGTTTCAGTTCGGTTGCCGCATTGATCCACAAGGCAGTCTCGCTGCCTCCGTTGGTCTCGTAGTAGAGCGGGTCGGAGAGGTTGAACTTGTCGCCTACAATCTGCGGCCGCTGGGTGATGACCACGTTGTGTGTCGAGTCGACGGTCGATTCGTTTACCTTCACGTCGAGGAAGGTGCCGCCGGTAGCTGCACTCTCGGGGTCGAAATTGAAGGTGAAGGCATATTTGGTGGCTCGGGCCACATCTTCTACGATACCCGACTGGGTATAGCTGTTACCGTCGGTCTTCTCGCCCTCGAAGGTCCAGCCCAGACTGCGGTCTCGGGTGTCAAACAGGAAATAGCCCACCGAGTCGACCGTGGCCGGGGTGAAATAGAGTTCGCCCGAGGTGGTGAAAATCTTCACCTTGTAGTTCGATACCACCTCGTCCAGACTGGGGTCGAAGGCCACGGTGGCAAGCGTGTTGGCAATGGTGCAGGTCACGCTGGCCGAGGTAGTTTCGCCCCCCCGCACGGTAAAGTCGGTCGACCCCGTGTAGTAAGGTTTGTTGAACGCTGCGGGCACCGAGTCGCCGGCAAGGACGAAAGCGTGGTATGCTCCGCTGGCCAGGTTGAGGGTAGGCGGCATGGGCGTCTCGGCGTCGTAGTAGCGAATGAGCCCTTTGCTGCTGTAAATGCGGGTTTGCATCGAGGCGTAGATGCCCGAGTCGACGGCCCGCGTGACGACTGTGACGTTGTCCGAGACGCTGACCCGTAACTGTACCGAGCCCTCGTCCACGGTCATGTCGTCCTCTTTACAAGCGCCGAAAAGCGCTGTCAGGAGGAGTGCGCATGCCCAATATTTTTTGCTGTGAAGTCTCATGTTATTCAGTTACGAGGATTAACGATTCGGTGGTGGTTCCCTGAGCATCGGTAGCCGTGATGATGAAATTGTGCGTGCCGGCACCCAACAAGCCCAGCAACGGCATGAACTGACTGATGTCGAACGTCACTTTGTTCTGATGCAGCACGTTGCCCTCGGTGGGGAATCCCAAGCCTTCGATGGCCTCTTTCAGTGCACCCGGGTTCACGAGGTCGAGATGAGCCGACAGCCCCATTCCCGAGAGTTCTTCGGGGGTAAGTGTGGGCGACTCGATGTCGACGGTAAGCTGGGTGAGTCCGTCTTTATCGGTACTGATGATGTCGACTACCACTTGCATGCCAGTGGTAACGGTGACAGGAGTACCCAGTGCGATGGTTTCGCTGGTGATTTGGGGGGCATCCGAGGGTTCGGGTTCGGGATCCGGGTCAGTTCCGGGATCGACCGGATTGGGGTCGGGGATAACCTCTTCGTCGATGATCACATTACCCTCGTGGTCGATGGTCTCGCACGAGGCGTCGACGGTAACCGATGGGGTCACTCCGCCCGTCTCGCTACCCGGTTCGGGTCGCTTGATGTCGTAGTGTATCTTGCGCCATTCGCCGGCCTTTACGTTGTCGACCTGAATGCGGTTCACCTCTTCATACCCGTCGATGGTGCCGGTAAAAGTGGCAATGAGCAGGTTGCTCTCGCTGTCGGCGCGGAAGTAGCCGGCCCGGGTCTCGGTCTGCGAAAAGTCGAGCGAACCGGAACCGATGTCGACCGTCACCTTGCAGTCTTCGCCCATGAACGATTTCAGGTCCTCGGAGTAGGTGACGGTAACTTTGATATTTTGCAGCGTGCATACTATCGTATCGAGCTGGGTCACCCGGTTTTCTTCGATGGCAAAAGCCTTGTCGGCATAGTAGTAGGGGTGTTCCCACTCGGCCGGTTGTACCTCGTGCGAGAATACGGCCAGTTTATAGTCGCCCACGTTGAGGGTAACTATCTCGGGCATTTCGCGATATTTCCATTCGAGGGTATCGTTGCCCTGGGCGGGGTATATCTGCACGGTGAAGTCGCCCGTGTCGACCGCCCGGCTTACGGGAGCCTTCTCCACTACCTGCGTGTCGTTGTTGGGTATGGCTCCAAACGTCGATAGGTCGAGGGTCCCGGTTTTCCCTGTCGTAGTTTCGGTACCCAGGTTATAGTCGAATTTCTCGCGGTCGCACGAGGTGGCGCTCAGTGCCAGTATTGCGGCGAGTGTGATGCTCCATATCGTTTTCATATGGCGATGCTTTTTATTCATAGGTGAATGTTAAGTTGTCGATAGTAAAGGTTGCTCCTCGCGAGGCCGACTCGTATTGACCATTGGAGACACTGGTCTTGATGGCCGCTGTCTCTTCGCTCTGGTGGTAAGAGGCGTGGTTCGACGAGGTTATCATGATGCGCAACGTAGTGGCCTTCTGGTTGGTAATCGAGTAGGTGACCGGTATGGTAAACTCGGTATAGTCGGCGGCGGCCGTGAAGTTGGCCGTGCCGGTGCCGATGACCGTCTGTCCGTTGAGCAAGGTGATGGTGATAACACCCGTCTCGGCCGGGTCGTTGGGGTCGTTGGCATATTTGTACCACCCTTTCAAGGCCGAGGGGCGCGAGGTGAACCCGACACCTTCGTTGTAGGTCTCGGTACCGTTGGCATAGGTGTAACTACCCAGAAACAGCTTCCCGGCCGAGCGGTTGGCGATGGTGGGCACGTTGGTGTTGTAGTAGGTGGTGTTGAAGGCTCCGCCCGAAGTAGCTGGGGTGGTACCGTTTTCGTCCCACGCCACGTTACGCACCAGCATGGCGTTGCTGCCGCTCTGAGCCACGAGATCGCGATAGAGGTCGGGTGTCACGGTGCTTGATGCAAAACTGCGGTAAGCGTCCCACGTGAGGGTGGAGTTGTAGGTCGATGGAATGACGAACCACGAGTTCTGGTTGGCGGCACCGGTGTTGCAGGTCTTGGCATTGACACTGGCCCAGCCGGTGGGCTCCTGTATCGTGAAGGAACATCTGTTCTGATAGTCGACGGGCCATACCGAGTATTCGCCGCCCTGTTTCAAATCTTGTATCGATATGGTTTGAACCAGATTCTCGAAATCGCCGTTGGGCACGGCGGCAGCCGCTTCGGTGCGCAGGGTGTAGTCGCCGCTGTAATTGACATTCTCCTGCCCGCTGTTGCACGATCCCCGCAGTTGGTAGCGGGTGTCGGGGGCGAGCCCGATGATGGTGCGGCGTCCCTGGGTGAGGGTGGAGGTAACGGTTTCCCATTGGCCCGTACTGTTGGCGTAGAGCACGACGTAACGGTTCACGGCCTCCTGGTATTGCGGATCGGTAGCCGTGAGGGTAACGGTGGCCCGGCGGGCCCAGATGTCATACTCCTCGGCCTTGATGGTGAAGGCCGGGGTTTTGACCGGTATCGAGGTGGTGGCTGTCTTGGCACCGTTGGCATACGAGGCCTCGACAACGACCGGCTGGTCGGTTGCTTCGATTGAGATCTTTATTTGGTAGAGGTTACCTTCGTGCGAGATGACCGACGAGGTGCTGTTGACCTTCGAGCCCGAGGCGTTGAGGTAGCTGAACTTGACCTGGTCGATGTAGGCTCCGTCGAACTCGACCGGTATCGTGGCCGTCTTGCTGCCCACGAATACCGCTTCGGGAGTCTGCAAGGCAAATGTAATGGGGATACTCTTCACCGAAAGGGTAATGGGAGCTTCGGTCACCTTCCCGTAGATGTCTTTGGCCGAGAGGGTGAAGGTGTGCTGGTCGTTCCCGTCGGTGGCATGGAGGTGGGCAAAAACTTCGGCAAAGTCGATAAATCCCATCTTGCTACCCATTTCGGTGAATCCTTTCAATTTCAACCCCAAGCGGCCAAGCAGTGCACTGTTCTCGCTGCTCAGGCCCACCAAGTCGATTTCCCGGGGCCAACCTTGGCTTTCGAGAGCGGCCGACGAGGTGGTGAGGGTACAGGCAGCAATGCCTGCTTTGGCTGTGAGCGAAAGGTTTACGGCCTTGTCGTCGGGGTAGCTGTTCTCCTTCACTTCGAGGGGTGTGCCCGGCACGAAACCGGCCGGGAGGAACGAGGGGGCGGATGCCTCCATCACCTCGTCGGAGATGCTGATGGTGATAGGTTGTGTCTCGGTGGTCTCGTCGAAACTGATGCTGAGTTGGGCTTCACCGGCGGCATTGTCGGCAATATCGAGTTTGATGCGGTAGTGTTGGCGCGGTTTGGCGTCGGTAATGGCGGCAGGTTCGAAAGTCGACTCGATGCCGTTCTGTTTCTTCAAATAGGTTTGAATGGTAATTTGACCGGGCTTTACATAGGCGGCCCGGGTCTCGTCTTTCTCGAACTTGACATAGCTACCTTCGGCTGCATGCACCGTAGTGGCGTAGTCGGCAAAATATTTCTTGAAGGCATCGGAATATTCGACCGTAATCTTTACGTTGGCCAGCGTACACTGAATCTCGACGGGCGAATTTTCGCGGTAGCGCACCGTCACATCGCTCTCTCCCAGATAATAAGGCTTGTCGAAACCCTCCTCTTCCAGGTCGCCGTAATAGGCACTCATGGTGTAAGCTCCTACGGGAATTTTTTCGGTGGGGTCGAAGTCGGCCAAACTGTCCCACGAGCGGGAGAAACTGCCGTCGGTCGAAACCAGTTTCAAGGCAAACTCGTTCACGTCGGGCGTTTGTGTGGGGGTAGAAGTATCGATGTTTTCGGAGGTCGAGGTGCGCGTAACAGGCTCTACCCGATAATCGGCCGAAACCTGTACATCGATAGTCCCATAACCCGAATCGACCTGTTGGTCCTCATTTGCGCAGGATACTAACAATAGCATGGTTGCGCCATATAAGAGAATCTTTTTTACATTCATGCTTATCCTTTTTTTGTCTCGTCGGCGACGAGTGGTAAAGTGCTTGCTTGCAAATAATTAGATAACAATAAAGCCCTTTGGTATAAGTCAAAAATCGCTTCAAAGATAGGAAAAAAATCGCACATAAAACAGCCGTAGGTCGTTTTTGTTATGGATTGTAATATAAATTAAGAATATAAATACTTTGAAATGAATGATTTATAAATGGCTAATTCTTCACTGTGTAGAACAACGCCTCTCTTTTTTCGACGATTTCGGCCCAAAAGAGCCTTACGCTCGAAAAATGTCACTATTTTTGCGATATAAATATAGATATATGAAAATAGCGGTAGTAGGTACAGGCTATGTAGGCCTGGTTACAGGAACCTGTTTTGCCGAGATAGGCGTAGACGTAGTTTGTGTAGACATCGATGCCGAGAAGATTGCTCGCATCAAACGGGGAGATATTCCCATCTATGAGCCGGGGCTCGACGAGATGGTCCTGCGAAACATGAAGGCCGGACGGTTGCGTTTTGCTACCGATTTGTCAACATGTCTCGACGGGGTGGAAATTCTGTTCAGTGCCGTGGGTACTCCGCCCGATGAGGACGGTTCGGCCGACCTCCACTATGTGCTCGATGTGGCTCACAACGTGGGTCGCTGCATGACCGACTATCTGGTGGTGGTGACCAAGAGCACCGTACCGGTAGGGACGGCCCGCAAGGTGAAGGCGGCTATCCAGAGCGAACTCGACCGGCGGGGCGTGAACATCGAGTTTGATGTGGCTTCCAACCCCGAGTTCCTGAAAGAGGGAAATGCCATTGCCGACTTCATGCGCCCCGACCGCGTGGTGGTGGGCGTGGAGAGCAAGCGGGCCGAGGCCTTGATGCAGAAGCTCTACAAACCCTTCATGATTAACAAGTATCGCATCATTATTACCGATATACCTTCGGCCGAGATGATTAAATATGCGGCCAATGCCATGCTGGCCACACGCATCAGTTTTATGAACGAGATTGCGTTGCTGTGCGACGAGGTGGGTGCCGACGTGAATGCCGTGCGCAAGGGTATCGGTGCCGACGACCGCATCGGGAGCCGTTTCCTCTATGCCGGTTGTGGTTACGGAGGTTCCTGTTTCCCCAAAGATGTGAAGGCCCTGATTAAGACGGCCGAGGAGAATGGTTGCGACATGCAGATTCTGAAATCGGTCGAGCGGGTGAACGAGTCGCAGAAGGAGCTACTCTTTCGCCGGTTGAGTACCTACTTTAACGGAGAGCTGTCGGGTCGCAAGTTTGCCGTGTGGGGGCTCTCGTTCAAGCCCGAAACCGATGACATGCGCGAGGCTCCGGCTCTGATTCTTATCGACCGGCTGTGTGCGGCTGGGGCAAGTGTGCGGGTTTACGACCCGGTAGCCATGGACGAATGCCGCCGCCGCATAGGCGACCGGGTAGAGTATGCCGCCAATATCTACGAGGCGGTAGCCGGGGTCGATGCCCTGCTCATCGTGACCGAGTGGAAAGAGTTCCGCATGCCCGACTGGGTGGCAGTGCTCCGTGCCATGAAATCGCCCGTGATTTTCGATGGACGCAACATCTACGACCCGGCCGAGATGAAAGAGATAGGATTCGTTTATCGCAGCATCGGTCGGCCTCTGCATTGATTCGATGCTTGAAGACAAGTCGGAACCGAGATAAAAAAGAAGACAGATATGCACCCTATCCCGGGGAGGATATCTGTCTTTTTTGTAGGGAAAGGGGCCCGTCGAATATTCTTCCGCTCGCAATGGCTGCTCCTCCTTTTACCGTTACGGTGCGGGGATTTTCGCCTGAGCGCCCTTTCTGCCTATAATAACATCGCTTGTCGATTTTGGTTCGCGCCGGGTGGTGGTTTGCTCAAAAAAATATGGTCCAAGAGGTGCCATGTGAAGCGAAAACGGTTGAGGAGCCTGTTTCATATATCCCGATAAATAGTATATTTGCACTATCATAGATAAATGGTCTAAAATAATTTTGTTATGAAAAGATGGGTATTGGCTTTATGTAGCCTGTTCTTATTTGGAAGTGCAGCCCAGGCACAACTCTCGCTGGGCGATTTGTTCAATTCATCGACAGTCAATAAGGTGGTGAATGCGATAACCAACAACGATGCCAATCTGACCGTTGCCGATTTGGCCGGAACCTGGCGTTATTCGGCACCTGCCTGCAAGTTTGAGAGCGACGATCTCTTGAAAGCGGCCGGTGGTGAGATGGTTGCCTCTACACTCAAAGACAAGTTGGACACCTATTATCAAAAGGCCGGTATCACTTCGTCGCGGGTATCATTTACCTTTGCCGACACGACAATGGTCATGAACTACGGCAGTGCCAAACTCGAAGGCTATCTTGTCAAGGACGAGCCCAGCGGCAAGTTTGTGGTCACCTTCACGCTGGTCGGTCGTATCCCCGTCATGGTGATGGACGCCACAATCACCAAGAGCGGCAACACGATGGAAATACTCTTCGATGTGGAAAAACTGGTCAACGTCTTGACCACGATTGCCTCGAAAACGCAAAGCTCTACACTACAAAGTATTACGAGCTTGCTCGATGGCTATGACGGGGTATTGATGGGATTTGAACTGACCAAGCAGTAGGTTGGGTTCGCCAGTACGTGATATCTATTTGACTGTGGGGTTTGTCTATTTTAACATTTAGTCCGAAAAAAGTAGAGCAACAGGGTGTTTTATTAGAAACAAATTAATATATTTGTTCTATACATTAAACTAAAAATAAGTAAAATGAAAAAATTAGTTTTAACCTTAGCTCTGGTATTTGGCATGTTGACAGCCAATGCACAGTTCTTTGTGGGTGGTCAGTTGGGTTTGACCTATGACAATGACACGGAAAATACGACATTCCGTATTGCTCCTGAGTTTGGCTATGCCTTTAACGATGCGTGGACTGTGGCCGGTATGATCGGTTATACCCACATGGATAACTACAATTCGTTTTACATTGCTCCTTATGCCCGTTGGACCTTCTTCACGAAAGATTTTGTGAGCCTGTTGGTTGATGGCGGTTTTGGTATCTCTACCGGAAAACACAAAGGAGCTAGTTCGGTAAATGGTTTTGAAATCGGTTTCAAACCGGGTATTGCCTTTAACCTTACCGATGAATTTTCGCTGGTAGCCCATTGCGGTTTCCTCGGTTATCGCGACAAATACAACGGTAGCAGCGTATCGGGCTTGTCGTTAACTGGCAATGATTTGAGTGTCAGTCTCTATTACAAGTTCTGATTTCTCCACGAACAAATTATATAGCCTGCCCAGTTTACACCGGGCAGGTTTTTTTGTTGTGTCGGGGGTATCGAACTTTTTCCTCTGCGGAATGGTGTGACGTTCTCGTTATGTTGTGAAACCTGTGGCGTTGGTAGGGTCTTGGAAATATGAATAGATAAAAAAACAGGCGACATCCATTTCGGGTGTCGCCTGTTTTGTATGGTTGATAGCCAGATAGCCGGTCTTATTTTTTGAGTGCGGCTATACTCTCTTCAATCGATTTGATTTTCTCTTCGGCGTCGGCCTTTTTCTTCCGCTCCATGGCTACGACCGCCTCGGGGGCGTTTTGTACGAAGCGTTCGTTGTTGAGCTTGCCCATCACGGTTTTAAGGAATCCCTGGGCATATTTCAACTCGCCTTCGAGTTTCTTCAACTCGGCTTCTACGTCGATGTTGTTGCCCAGCGGTATGGCATACTCGGTGGCATGTACGCGGAACGAAGCGGCGGCAGGGTCCTTCTCGTCGATGGTCTCGATGGCCGATAGGTTGGTCATTTTGGTGAGCACGCAGTCGTTGGTGTGGTCGTGTGCCCCGATGATTTGCAGCGTGAGTGGTTCTTTGTTGGGAATGCCTTTTTGCAGACGCACGGTGCGGATACCGGCTACAATCTGCTTGGTGGTCTCGAAGCGGTTGATGATTTCGTCGTCGACCGGGTGAGCCTCGGGCATGCGGGCATACATGATGCTCTCGCCCTCCTTACGCTCATAGAGGTGTTGCCACAGTTCCTCGGTGATGAAGGGCATGAAGGGGTGCAACATGCGCAGCAGGGCGTCGAAGTAGGTGAGGGTAGCCTCGTAGGTAGCGCGGTCGATGGGTTGTTGATAGCCGGGCTTGATCATTTCGAGGTACCACGACGAGAACTCGTCCCAGAAGAGACGGTATATGGCCATGAGCGCTTCGGAGAGACGGTATTTCCCGAAGAGGTCTTTCACCTCGGCCAGGGTGCGGCTGAGTTGGGCGTCGAACCACTTGACGGCGATTTGTGCCGTTTGCGGCTGTTCGAGTTTCTCGTCGACGGTCCAGCCTTTTACCAGGCGGAAGGCGTTCCAGATTTTGTTGTTGAAGTTGCGGCCCTGTTCGCACAGTGCATCGTCATAGAGAATGTCGTTGCCTGCGGGGGCGGCCAGCATGAGGCCCATGCGCACGCCGTCGGCGCCATAGGTCTTGATGAGTTCGAGGGCATCGGGCGAGTTGCCGAGCGATTTCGACATCTTCCGTCCGATTTTGTCGCGCACGATACCGGTGAAGTAGACATTCTTGAAGGGTTTCTCGCCGGTGTATTCATACCCGGCCATGATCATGCGGGCTACCCAGAAGAAGATGATGTCGGGACCTGTTACGAGGTCGCTCGTGGGGTAGTAGTATTTTATCTCTTCGTTGCCGGGGTGGTTGATGCCGTCGAAGAGCGAGATAGGCCACAACCACGACGAGAACCAGGTGTCGAGGCAATCTTCGTCCTGACGGAGATCGCTCAGTTGCAGCGTGTTGTCGCCGCTCTTTTCGCGGGCCAGCGTGAGAGCCTCTTCGGGCGTCTCGGCTACCACGAATCCACCTTGCGGTAGGTAGTAGGCCGGTATGCGGTGTCCCCACCACAACTGACGCGAGATGCACCAGTCCTTGATGTTCTCCATCCAGTAGCGGTAGGTGTTCTTGAACTTGTCGGGGTGGAATTTGATGTCGTCGTTCATGACGGCTTTGAGGGCCGGTTCGGCCAATTTGCCCATCTTGACAAACCATTGCATCGAGAGTTTGGGCTCGATTACCACATTGGTACGCTCCGAGTAGCCCACTTTGTTGTCATAATCCTCCACCTTTTCGAGCAGGTTGGCGGCTTGCAGGTCTTTGGCAATCTGCTTGCGCACGTCGAAACGGTCCATGCCGATATAGAGGCCGCCGGCCTCGCTGATGGTTCCGTTGTCGTTGAAGATGTCGATGGTAGGCAGGTTGTATTTCTCGCCCAGCATGTAGTCGTTTACGTCGTGGGCGGGGGTTACTTTCAGGCAGCCGGTACCGAACTCGATGTCGACGTAGTCGTCCATGATGATGGGTATGACGCGGTTGACCAGCGGCACGATTACCTTCTTCCCTTTGAGGAAGGTGTAGCGGGGGTCGTTGGGGTTGACGCACACGGCCGTATCGCCCAAGATGGTTTCGGGACGGGTCGTAGCTACGACGATGTATTTGTCCTCCCCTTCGATGTAGTAGCGCAGGTAGTAGAGCTTGCTGTGCTCTTCCTTGTAGATTACTTCTTCGTCAGAGAGGGCGGTGAGCGCCTTGGGGTCCCAGTTGACCATGCGCACGCCGCGGTAGATGAGCCCTTTGTTATAGAGGTCGACAAACACTTTCAGCACACTCTTGGAGCGCACCTCGTCCATGGTGAAGGCGGTGCGGTCCCAGTCGCACGAGGCACCCAGCTTTTGCAACTGTTTCAAGATGATGCCGCCATGCTCTTCTTTCCACTCCCAGGCATATTTGAGGAACTCCTCGCGGGTGAGGTCGCTCTTCTTGATGCCCTGGGCAGCCAGTTTGTTCACCACCTTGGCTTCGGTAGCAATCGAGGCGTGGTCGGTACCGGGTACCCAGCAGGCATTTTTGCCCTCCATGCGGGCGCGGCGGACGAGAATGTCCTGTATCGTGTTGTTGAGCATGTGCCCCATGTGCAGAATACCGGTGACGTTGGGGGGCGGAATGACTACGGTGTAGGGTTCACGACCGTCGGGCTTCGACTTGAAAAGCCCGTTTTTCAACCAATAGGCATACCATTTCTCCTCCACGTCGGCGGGATTGTACTTTGTGGCAAGTTCGTTCATAAATCGATTCTTTCAGAGATTCTTACTGTTAGGTGGCACAGGGCCCTCTGCCTCTTGCGCCAATCGGGTGCAAAAGTATAAAATATTTTCCGAAAAAGATAGTCCTTTGTCGCCAAAGTGGCTCGTAACCTATCGATTGAGATGGCTCACGGCCTCTTCCAGTTGTTCGAGCGCTTTTTGTAGCACGGCACGGGGAGTGCCTATGTTGAGGCGCATGTGGCCTTTGCCTTCGGGACCGAACATCTCGCCGTCGTTGAGGGCAAGCCGAGCCTTGTCGACAAAGAGGTCGATGAGGGCGTCGTGGTCGAGGCCCAGCCGGGTACAGTCGAGCCAGACGATGAATGAGGCCTGGGGGCGTATGGCCTTGATGGCGGGGATATGCTTGTCGAGAAACTCCTCGACGAAGAGTATGTTTTGCTCGATGTAGTGCAGCATCTGCCTGCGCCACTCCCGGCAATGGTTATAGGCGGCTTCGGTGGCGATGGTGGCCATGAAGGTGGGTGCATTCAGCTCGTTGGCCGTGAGCCAGTCGAAGAACCGTTTGCGGATTGTCGGGTTGGGTACGATGGTGTAGGAGCTCACCAGTCCGGCAATGTTGAAGGTCTTGGAGGGGGCTCCGAACGAGATGCTGTTCTGGGCGGCCGTCTCCGACACCGAGGCAAAGGGGTGGTGGTGTGCGCCGAAGAGGGGCATGTCGGCATGGATTTCGTCGGCAATGACGAGAATATGGTGGCGGGCGCAGATTTCGGCTACCCGTTGCAGCGTTTCGAGCGGCCACACGACTCCGCCCGGGTTGTGGGGATTACAGAGAATGAGCAGTTTGCATTGCGGGTCGATAATCGATTCGAGGTGGTCGAAATCCATTTCATAGCACGACCCGTTCCATTTGAGCGGGTTGTGCACCACTTGCCGTCCGTTGCCCTCGGGGACCGCCATGAAGGGGGTGTAGACGGGCGTTTGTATGATAATCTTGTCGCCGGGGTTGCTGAACACGTTTACCGCCAGCCCGATACCCTTGACGATTCCTGGAATATAGGTAATCCACTCGCGTTTTACCTCCCAGCCGTGCAGGTATTTGATCCAGTCGACAATTGACTGCCAGTAGCTGGCGGGAGCCTCGGCATAGCCGTAGACCGGGTGTTGCAGGCGTCGTACGAGAGCCTCGGTGATGGGGGGAGCTACGGCAAAGTCCATGTCGGCAATCCACAGGGGAATAAGGTCGTCGCGTCCGTATTGTTCGCACAGCACGTCGGTCTTCACGGCACCGGTGTGGTGGCGGTCGATAATGGTGTCAAAATCATACTGAATGGTCATGGTATTTTAGTTTAGGTATTAGGTTCTGCGAGTGGAGGATAGAGCCGATTCTTAGAAGCCGAGCTCTACCTGGAATCTCAACTGCCAGCGGTCATAGCCCGAAGCCGTGAACTCGTCCTTGTAGTTATACGAGAGGTCGGCCTGCACCTTCAACCGGTGGTCGATGAGGTATTTGGTCACCCCCAGGGTCGACTGGTTGTAGGTGCGGTAGTTGGCATAGGGGCGTACCTCGCTGTCGGGCAGGATTGTCGAGTTGCGTAAGGCAATTTCCCAGTTAGAGCGGAACAGGTAACTGGCCTGCACGTTGAGCCCCATGCCGGTGAGGATATATTGCTCCACGCTTTCGCCCGATTTGATGAGGGGCGACGAGGAGCACACGCGCCCCATGAAATCGGTATAGAAGGCAAACCCCTGGTATTTGAGAATGAAGTCGACGAAGTAGGACGACAGGTTGCGGGTCTGGTCGAAGAGGAGCATATCACCGTTGGAGCCTTGTGCCCGCAGGGCGCGGTCGTTGTAGCTGTATGCCCCGGCCAGGAGAATCTTGGGGGTAGACTCGCGTTCGAAGTCGCCCTCGATGGCATCGCCCTTACCCTTGAAACGGCCCAGGGGGAAGAACTCCAACCGGCCGGTATAGGCCAGTCCGCTGCCCTTGCTTTTTCCCCAGTTGCGGCCCTCGCCCGTGGTAATCGAGGCTTTGGCGGCCATGTCGAACGAGCCGAACAGGTGTTGGTTGTATTCGCCGAACAGACCGAAATCGCGGTCGAGGTTGAACTCGGAGTTGACAATCGAGCGGTCGACAAACTGCAAGGCGCTCGACGAGTTGATGCGTGCCCGGTTGGCCCGGATCTTGGTCTGGCCGAAGCCGATGTTCCACGTTGCATTGGGCACGAAATAGATCATGGCGTCGCGCACGATATTGGTGTTGCCGTTGGGCAAGACCTTCGTATCGTAGGGGGTAAATCCCAGTTGCACGAGGTAGGTGAGTTTGGGGGTGTAGATGTATCCGTCGAAGCGCAGCCGCAACCGCTTCACCCGGGCGTCGATGCCCTGCGCCTCGAATTTGTTGTTGAAACCCACGTCGACCATGTTCTGCATGCGTATCCGCATGGTGAGTTTGTAACTCTTGTTCTTGGGTTGGAACGAGATGCCGTTGCCCACCTCGATGTCGGGCATGTGCATGCGAATCTGCCGCAGTTCGTCGGCATAGTCGGTATTGGGCAGTGTGATGTTGAGCGAGTCGTTTTTGAAAGCTGAGCTCCCGGCTGAAACCGGCCCCGCCAGAAGCATGAAAGATAATGTCGATAAAAAGAGTCGTCGATAGTTCATAATCAGCTGTTTTGTGTCTGTATTAAAATTTCATGCCGCAAAAATGATGATTAATTTTGAAAACAAGTTGAAATGATAAAAAAATCAGCTTTGCGGGGAGCAGGCTCCATCGCGATGCGGGTGGTATAGTGCCATGATTCCCTCCGGGCAGCCCAGTTGGTTTGTCCATTCCGAACAAGCCCAAAAGTACAACCAAAGCGGCAATATTCCAAAGCCCTCCCGCGAAAAATTATGGACTAAGCAGAAAATGAAAAAGCCCGTATCGTAAAGGCGATACAGGCTTTTGTGAAGCGTTGGCGGAAGGAGGGGGATTCGAACCCCCGGTACCCATTCGAGTACGTCAGTTTAGCAAACTGGTGGTTTCAGCCACTCACCCATCCTTCCAAAGATGGTGCCGTGTTGAACGGCGTTTTTCCAAACGCAGCGCAAAGATAAGTCGAATATTTGAAACCGCAAATTTTTTTACCCTATTTTATTTCACGAATAATCCGTATTTTTGTCAATCTTATCTATTTTGTTCACCTAGAATAATCGGTTTTTCATGGCAAAAGTAAAGAGTAAGAGAGGAATAAAGATATTTATCGGTGTGTTGGCTGCTGTGGTGGTCGTGTTGGTATGCACCACATTTTGGGTAGCGAAACATTATGTCTACAACTCGGTTGTGGGTGAGCGTGCGATGGTCTATGTGCATGGGCAGTGGAGTGCGGCGCAACTCGACAGTGCGTTGAGTGAGGTGCTGGACGCTCCTCGTTCGGTGGCTCGGGTAGAGCGGTTGCTGTCGTTGCTCGATTTTGATGCGGCCGAACGCGAAGGGGCTTACCGGGTGGAGCCGGGTATGAGTGCCTGGCAGGTGGCTCTGAAATTGGCACGAGGGGGGCAGACCCCGGTGCGGGTGACTTTTAACAACGTGCGCACGATAGACCAGCTGGCCGGTCGCATTGCCGAGCAGTTGTGTTTCTCCAAGGACGATTTGCTGGCGTTGTTGCAGAACGACAGCGTGTGTGCCGATCTGGGATTTACGCAGGCCACGTTGCCGGCGCTGTTTCTGCCCGATACCTACGAGTTTTATTGGACGGTGACTCCCGAGGAGTTTTTGCAGAAGATGAAGCGGGAGTATCGCCGCTACTGGATGGGGCAACGCGAGGAGCAGGCCCAGAGCTGGGGGTTGACCCCGGTCGAGGTGGCAACCCTGGCCTCGATTGTGGAGGAGGAGACCAACAAACCCGACGAGATGGGTACGGTGGCCGGCCTCTATATGAATCGTTTGCGCAAGGGTATGCCCTTGCAGGCCGACCCTACGGTGAAGTTTGCCTGCGGCGATTTCTCGTTGCGGCGCATTTTGAAGGTTCATCTCACCATCGAGTCGCCCTACAATACCTATCGGGTGACGGGATTGCCGCCGGGTCCGATACGCATTGCCTCGAAGCAGGCCCTCGATGCGGTGCTGAACCACCGCTCCAACGACTATATTTACATGTGTGCCCGCGAGGATTTCTCGGGGTATCACAATTTTGCCGTCACTTGGAGCGAGCACCAGCGCAATGCCGCGCGCTACCAGCGTGAACTGAACCGCCGGGGCATACGCTGACTCCTGCCGGACGGGCGGCGGTGCGGCGGCTCTCGACAGGAAAGGAACGATTTAAAATAGCAAAGCCTCGTCTCACGACGGGGCTTTACTACTTGAAATATATCAAAAACAAGAAAGAGGATAATGTTTATTACAGAAATAAACAAAGGATAATATAATACCAATGAAACACACAAAAAACAAGAATATTATCGTATAAATCAAACTCTTTTGAAATTGGCCCCAACCGGTCTCCTGCCGGGAGCGACGCTTCGCTTTCCCGAGTGGGAGGGGCTCTTTGTGGGCCGCTTTCGATAATAAAACAAAGCGGGGTGGCGAAAAGTTCTGGCGAGCTTGGTGTTTAACGTATTTTAATAATCAGAAGTCTGCTCTGTTTCGGGTATGACAGTGGCTTCGGGCGAATCGTCGATCCAGATGGCCAGTGTGAGCCAATACAATAGGAGGACGATGGCCAGGGCCACGCCTACGGCTGTCCAAATTTTTTTCCAATTGTTCTTTTTCTTTTCCATAGGTCGAGTTTACTCTATTGGTTGCGATAGAGTAACGTCGATGGCAGGCAGAAAGTTCGGCGGGTCAGAAGGGTAATTTCTCGTCGCTGCCGGCAGGATTCAGAAAATTGGTGTTCCCAGGCATCGGTGCGGCACCGGGTTGACCGGTAACGGGAGCCGAGTCGGCCGGGCCGGCGTTGAATTTCGAGGTGACCGGTGCGCTCAGGTCCGAGAGGCGGGTATCCTCGTCATAGTTCTGGAACCGGGCCAGGTAAGAGACGAATTTGAGGTTCACCGTGTCGGTGGCACCGCTACGGTGCTTGGCGATGATGAATTCGGCCAGACCCTCGATGCTGTTGCCGTTGGCATCTTCCTTGGAGCGGGTGTAGTATTCGGGACGGTGAATGAAGCACACCATATCGGCATCTTGCTCGATGGCTCCCGACTCACGCAGGTCGGAGAGTTGGGGCCGTTTGCCCTCCTTGCTGTCCTTGTCGTTGCCGCGCGATTCGACGCTACGGTTCAGCTGCGACAGGGCGATGATAGGTATCTGCAACTCCTTGGCCAGCTGTTTGAGCGACCGCGATATGGTACTCACCTCCTGCTCACGGCTGCCGAACGACATGCCGCTGGCATTCATCAGCTGCAAGTAGTCGATGATGATGATTTTGATGCCGTGCTCGCGCACCAGCCGGCGGGCTTTCGTACGCAACTCGAACACCGAGAGGCTGGGGGTGTCGTCGATGTAGATGGGGGCGTTCCGCAGGATTTCGATGCGCGACATGAGGCGCTCCCACTCGAAGGGACTCAGCTGTCCGCTCTTGATTTTGTCGCCCGGAATCTCGCAGGTGTTGATGATGAGACGGTTGACCAGCTGCACGTTCGACATTTCGAGCGAGAAGATGGCTACCGGGGTGTTGTAGTTGACCGCCATGTTCTTGGCCATGGAGAGGACGAAGGCCGTTTTACCCATGGCCGGACGGGCGGCAATGATGATGAGGTCGGAGTTTTGCCAACCCGAGGTAATCTTGTCGATGCCGTGGAATCCGGTTTGCAGACCGCTCAATCCGTCGCTGCGGTTGGCGGCTACCTGTATCTGCTTGATGGCCTCGCTGATGATGGGGTCGATTTGCACCACATCTTTTTTGAGGTTGCGCTGCGAGATTTCAAAGAGTTTCCCCTCGGCCTCCTGCATGAGGTCGTCCACGTCGTTGGTCTCGTCGAAGGCCTTGTTGAGGATTTCGCTCGAAAACTCGATGAGCTCGCGGGCCAGGTATTTCTGCGCCACGATACGGGCGTGATACTCGATGTGGGCGGCCGAGGCCACGCGGCCGGTCAGCTCCGAGATGCGCAAGGCTCCGCCCACCTCGTCGAGCTTGCCGTCGAGTCGCAACTGCTCGGTAACGGTGAGCATGTCGATGGGGCGCTGCTGGGCACCCAGTTTGGCAATGGCGCTGTAAATAATCTGGTTGTTGGGCTCGTAGAAACACTCGGGCTTCAAGATGTCGCACACGGTGGTGTAGGCATCTTTTTCGAGCATGAGGGCTCCCAGCACGGCCTCTTCGAGCTCTGTGTCCTGAGGCTGCAATTTGCCCTGTTCCGAGACCTTCGGGGCGTAGGTTTTCTTTTGGCGGGAGGTATAGTTTCTGCGAGGTTCCATTTGTTGTTTCTTTTCCTTTCTCTTTTTTCAGGTTACAAAAATAGCGAATCTTTGCGCTTCGGGAAAGAGCGGCGACAAAATCTTATGACAAACTTTTCAACAGCCCGGCAGTCGAAAGGGGCGGGGGTGACGTGAATTTTTATGCTTTTGGGCGGCGGCAGGGTTGGCTATGTGGACGAGAATGGTTAATTTCGCAGAGAATCTCGAAAAACAGTCAAACCGATGATACGATTTCCCAATGCCAAAATCAACCTGGGGCTGCGCATCGTTTCCCGCCGCCCCGACGGATACCATAATATAGAGACGGTCTTCTATCCCATTCAGTTGCAGGACGCGCTGGAAGTGGTCTCAACAACCGAGGGGGATACCCGCCTCACGCTCTCGGGCATTGTTATCGACGGCGACAGCCGCGACAACCTGGTGATGAAGGCGTGGCGACGGCTGAGCGAACGGTTTTCGCTGCCGCCGGTCTCGATACACCTGCACAAGGCGATACCTTTTGGTGCGGGGTTGGGCGGAGGGTCGGCCGATGCCGCTTTCCTGCTGGCGATGGTGCGCGACTATTTTCACCTGCCGCTGAGCGACGAGGAGCTCGACCGCGAGGCTGCGTCCTTGGGGGCCGACTGTCCCTTCTTCCTGCACAACAAGCCGTTGCTGGCCCGTGGCATAGGCGACGAGTTCGAGCCGGTGTCCCTGTCGTTGAAGGGGTATCGGCTGGGG